>QWCC01000001.1_pt1 | contig 386204 bp, 341 predicted proteins | sample 1972491 | NCBI WGS metagenome assembly QWCC01 (sample SAMN09866718, study PRJNA288562) | Human oral metagenome isolate term5_saliva, whole genome shotgun sequencing... | isolation source: mouth | host: Homo sapiens | place: USA: California
GTCAGAATTCGCTGGTGAAGTGGAAGCGAATGTGCTTGAAGTCTTGTTGTGCCATTTGCAGCACGTAGCCGGAATCGGCCAGGAAGACGTCGCGGCCTTCGCGATCTTTGGCCATGTATTGGTACTTGCGCTTCTTGAACTGTTCGAGTTCGGCGGGGTCGTCGCTTTCGATCCAGCAGGCTTTGAACAGATGGATGGGTTCCCAGCGGCATTTGGCGCCGTATTCGTTTTCCAAACGGTATTGGATGACCTCAAACTGCAGCTGGCCGACGGTGCCGATGATCTTGCGGCCGTTGAATTCGTTGACGAAAAGTTGAGCGACGCCTTCGTCCATGAGTTGGTCGATGCCTTTCTGCAGCTGTTTGGTCTTCATGGGGTCGGCGTTCTCGATGTATTTGAACATCTCGGGCGAAAAGGAGGGGAGGCCTTTGAAGTGCAGTTGTTCGCCTTCGGTGAGGGTATCGCCGATTTTGAAGATGCCGTTGTCGGGCAGACCGACGATGTCGCCGGGGTAGGCTTCGTCGATGGTTTCTTTGCGCTGGGCCATGAACTGAGTGGGGCTTGAGAAGCGCACGGTTTTGCCGTTGCGCACGTGGAGATAGGGGGCGTTGCGCACGAACTTGCCGGAGCAGACCTTGCAGAAGGCGATGCAGGAGCGGTGGTTGGGGTCGATGTTGGCCGTGATCTTGAAGATGAAGCCGGTGAACTTGGGTTCTTCGGGATCGACGGTGCGCTCTTCGGCCGCGACGGGACGGGGGGCGGGAGCGATCTTGACAAAGCAGTCGAGCAACTCTTTGACACCGAAGTTGTTGAGCGCAGAACCGAAGAAAACGGGGGCGACTTCGGCCGAGAGGTAGGTGTCGATGTCGAAAGCGGGGTAGACGCCGTCGATGAGTTCGAGGTCTTCGCGCAGTTTGGCGGCGTCGCTCTCGCCGACGTTGGCTTCGAGTTCGCCCGCCGCGTGGATGTCGACGGCTACCTTTTCGGTGACTTTCTGCTTGTCGGCGGTGAAGAGGTTGAGTTGCCGCTCATAGATGTTGTACACGCCCTTGAAACGCTGGCCTTGGTTGATGGGCCAGGAGAGCGGGCGGACGCTGATTTGGAGTTCTTCTTCGAGTTCGTCGAGCAGGTCGAAGGGGTCGCGGCCTTCGCGGTCCATTTTATTGACGAATACGATGACCGGCGTCTTGCGCATGCGACACACTTCCATGAGTTTGCGCGTTTGCGCCTCGACGCCTTTGGCCCCGTCGACCACGATGATGGCGGAGTCGACTGCGGTGAGGGTGCGGAAGGTGTCTTCGGCGAAGTCTTGGTGACCGGGGGTGTCGAGGATGTTGACTTTATAGCCTTCGTAGTCGAACTCCATGACCGAAGTGGTGACCGAGATGCCGCGTTGCTTTTCGATCTCCATCCAGTCGGAGGTGGCGGTCTTTTTAATCTTATTGTTTTTCACGGCGCCGGCCACTTGGATTTGTCCACCGAAGAGCAAGAGCTTTTCGGTCAGTGTGGTTTTACCGGCGTCGGGGTGGGAGATGATGGCGAAGGTGCGCCGACGTTCGATTTCGGGATTCATCATATTGGGGTGTTGCTTATTTTGCGGGTGTGGGAGTGGGGGGGACGAAGCGGAGGGCTTTGCGCTTGCGGCACATGAAATCGAAGAACGATTCGAAGTCGTGTTTGAACTGGATGCCGAGTCCCTGTGTGGTGAGCGAGGTGCGGGTGAAATAGCGCGTGTTGGTTTCGCTGTAGGCTTTGAGGCTCCAGGTGCCGCGGGGGGTGAGGAGGTATTGCACGTCGAAGTCGCCCACAAAGTTGGTGGTGGCGGCTTGGCGGTCGTGGTAACCCACTTTGCCGTTGAAGAGCAGTCGGTTGTCGAGCAGTCGACCGGAGAGGAGGCCGTCGACCTCCATGTTGTTCCACCCTTGCTGGCCGGTGCTCACGTTGGCACCGAGCCGCCAGTTGGTATTGCCCATGGCGTTGGAGATGATGCTGTTGAGCTGGGAGGAGAGGGTGCCGGCCAACAGCGATTGGACCATGACGGCCGATTGGCTTTGGCTGGTGGCGGCGAGGGTGGTGTTGTAATTGTAGGTGAAGAAGCGCCCCATGCTGAGCAGATAGAGCACTTGGGTGGTGCGCTCTTCGTCGGAAGCGATGAGGTTGCGCACCATGGCTTGCTCGTCGTCGCTCACATTGGGGAGTTCGAAGTCGAGCGCGAGATTGATGTTGCTCATTTTTCCGCTCAGCTTGATCAGGCAGTTGACCGGGGTGCTGTTGTTGCTGAAATTGCCTCCGACGTTCAAATCGGCCAGTGAGGCGGAAGTTACCAAATAGTTGGCCAGCACGTTGACATCGGCGTTGAGGGGATTGCCGGAGAAGACCACTGTGCCGCCCGGGTGGAGGGTGAACGATTTCTTGATGAGGTTTTGTATGCTCAAATCGTAGCTGCCGTGTTGCACGGTGTAGGTGCCGAACATTTGGAACTCACCTTTGTTGTAGTAGGTGGCTTGGATGGGCCCGGTGCCGTGGACGGTGATGAGGTCGCCGCTTTTTTTGTCGGTGATCATGCGCAAGGTGCCGCTGGGATCTACCTCGACTTGCATGTTGAGATGGATGTCGGTGCTGCCGGTGTTGTCCGTCGACGGGGCAGGCGCGGCCTTCGCATCGGTGGTTGTGGTGTCGAGCGAGGCGTCGCGGAAGGTGAGCAGGCGCGTGTCGTTGTTGTCGGGGCGGTCGAGCACGTAGGTGAGTACGCTGCCGGGCTCGGTGCGCACTTTTAGATTGACGTCCAAGCGGCCCGGCCGACCTTTGAGCAGGACGTCGCCGGTGCCATAGGCGGTGGCGTAGAAGGGAAGATCATCTTCTTGGGGGCGATCGTAGAGTAGCATGTTGTTTCCCGACATAGCGAAATCGTAACGCATGTCGTGAAGGTGGCGGTGATTGAGTACGCCCTGGACGCGCCCCGTGCCGCGGAGGCTGTCGGTCAGCGTGGCGCTGTTGAGGCGGAAGGTGCCGGGGCTGATTTCGACTTCGGCATCATTAAGATGGTAGGTGACGCCGTTGATGGGCAGGAGGGCCGATGCGCTGGCACGCTGGCTGCCTTCGAAATCGATGCTCTTGAAACCGCCGAATATGCGGCAGGTGCCGGTGGAGCGGCCACGGATGTTGTGGAAAATGTCGCTGATGTAGTGGTTGAGAAAACCCAAGGGCGTGTTTTCGCCCTCAATGCGCAGGTCGAGATCTTTGTGACCGAGACTTACATAGCCGTTGACGTTGGTTTGCCCCACGGTGCCTTCGGTCATGTTGGCCTGCAGACGGATGGTCTGATCGTCGGTTTCGAAGGCGCCCCGAATCCGCGCGTGACCGAGATGGGTGTCGTTGAAGCGGAAACCGGGGATGTCGAGGAAAGCGGAGAGACGAGGTTTGTTGTGCTCGTCGGGTTTGACAATTGCGCGGCCGCTGGCATTACCTGCAAAGCGGACGACTTCGAGACCGGTGAGGGCGAGGAGCGAACCGACGTCGACCTTTTGGAGATCGATGGCGATGCCTTCGCCACCTTTGGTGTAGGTGCCGTGTATGGCCAGGTGTTGATCGGCGTGGCGCAAGGCGACGTGGCGGAAGGTGAATTCGCGGTCGGTGAGGGCGATGTTGCCCGGTTCGATGTCCCACGTGTTGCCGTTGATGTGGAAAGCGGTGGGGAGCACGTCGAAGTCGAACAAGACGCGACGGCCCGAGCCGAGAGCCGGCAGGTGGAGCCGACCGGTGGCGTTTACTTGTCCGTAGAAGTTGTGAGTTCGGCGCTCATCCCATTGCAGATTGTTGTTCCACAATCCATTGTCGGCTGTGGAATGCAGCTCGATTTGGAGATCGGCGTTGCGCATCGGCTTACGTGCCTTGGCCAGGAGGTCGAGGTGGCTGCCGTTGCTTCGTGCCGAGAGTGAGAGGTCGAGGAGGCGGGTGTCGCCGTCGAGGATCACTTCCGGAATGTCGGCCGAGAGGCGCAGATAGGATCCGTCGGTCGCCAGAGAGCCGTTGATTTCGACGGGCTGGCTGAGGTGGGCGTCTACATTCAAGAAGTGGCGAAGCACATCGGTGCGCTTCAAGGTGAGCGCGAAGGAGGTGCCGGCTGAGAGAGAGGGGGCCGCGGAAGCGGAGGATGGAGCGGCCACCTTTTGCAACCAGTGGTTGAGGCTTTGTTTGAGGAGGGCCGGGTCGAATTTTCCTGTAAAGGCGGCATCGGCGAAGTCACTTTGCAACCGAAGGTGCGAACCTTTGGGGTGGGCTTGGGCGGTGAGTTGCAGGTGGTTCAGATGGTAGACCGTCGTGTTTCTGCGTTCGGAAGAAATGTTCAGGTTGGAGAGAACGATTTCGCCGATGGGGTGCTTGAGATCGAGGGAGTGGAGCGAGGCTTTCAGTTGGGCGCCGAATGTGCCGGCGAGTGCCTGGTCGTGGAGTCCATACTGTGCGGGAGTGAAGTGGCGAATGTCGAATTGCAGGTCGACTGTGGTGGGACGGCCGTTGGGGGTAAGGTGACCGGAGAGTTGGCCGGTGAAATCGGCACCGGGGTTGCGGCTGTCTAATTTCAGGTCGGCGAGTCCGTTGGTGTGGCTGAGGTCGATTTGGATGTCGCGGTATGGACGATGGTCGACGGTGGCATTGTGAATCTTGAGTTGGATTTGTCCGTTGGGCAGTCTGCCTTGGGTGAGGAGTAGGTGTCCGTTAGCTTCAAAATGCAGCAGTTCGGGCATGTATTTATGCTCGAACAGGAGGTTGGGGTGCAGGTTGGCGGATGCGACTTTACCGCGAAGCTCGTTGCCGGCGTAGCGTAGATCTACTTTCAATTCGCCGGGCGCCGATTGCAGTTGACCGACAAAGGCTGCATGGTGATCTGCCATGCGATAGCTGCCGCGGCCCACCAGGGAAAGGTCGCCCAATTTCTTCGTGACAGGGGGCACTTGCTTCATGAACAGGGCCAGGGCCGGCTGAAGAAGGCTCTGCGGAAGCTCGAGGCGACGGATGAAGGCTGTGATTTGCTCGGGATGACCGCTTTTCAGTTGGAGATTGGCGTCGGTGTCCAGGTAGAGTCGATGTGATTTTCCCGAGAGGCTGAGTCGTTGTGCTTTGATGCGTTGCGGAGTGTAGGAAAGGGAGCCGTCGAGACGGAGTGTTTCGCGGAAGTTGAGAGGGCGTGATAGGATGGGCGTGAGGTCGGCGGTGGAAAGTTGCCAATTGATGGCGCGAAAGTTGGCCGACAAGGTGGAAAACAACGAGGTGGGGGCGTCCAGATCGTAGTGGGCTTGGAGCAGCTCCTGATTGATGGCGGAGTGGGGCGTGAGCAGTTCGAGATCTCGTACGGTGCACTGTTTGCGGTTTCCCTCAAATCGCAACCCAAGACGCTTTACTTCCCAACCACAGGCTTCGCGAGCTGCAAAATGGCGGATGCGGAAGTTGAGACTGTCGCGTGTGAAACGTTTCAGGGTGAGATTGGCGTCGACATCCGAAAGGTCGATGTGGTGGGGGGAGAAACGGCGACCGACAGGACGGGGTTGGTACCATTCGTCGTAGGTGACATTGCCTCTTCGCACGATCAAAGAGTTGATGCGCAGGTCGGTTTTGCTCGGCCCGGTACTTTTTTTACTGCTGAAGGCGTCGATGATGAACTGCAAGTTGGTGGGACCGTCGGGGCGCGATTTGTAGATGTGGATGTCCGCGTCCAACAAGGCGATGTTTCGTAGATAGATTTTTCCTTGCAATAGCGAACGAATTTGCAGCTTCGCGAATATCAATTTGCTGTTTAGTAGTTCTTTATCTTCTTGGTCTTGCAGTTTTACATTATGTAGCGAGATGCTGTTGAGCAACCCCACTTCAACGCGCCCGATGGTGACTTTGGTGTGCAGAATTTCTCCCAATTCTTGTTCGGCGAGATGTCCCAATTCTGTTTGCACTCGCGTATTGTTGAGGGCAAACACCAAAAGGGTGTAGAGCACAATGCAAGTGCCTACACTCCATTGAAGGAAAGAACGTAGATTGGGAGTCCGCATAGCTGCGTGGAGGCGTTTAGCGTTTGCTGTGCTTGAGGTCGATGAGGTAAGTGAGTTTCGCGATGATGGCGCCGTTGGCCGAGCGTGAGAACGGATCCTTCTTTGCATTGCCGAAGAGATCCGACAGACCATAATAATAACGTGTGTCGAGAATGAAATGCCCGGCGCCGGTGGTCCATTCGATGCCTAAACCGGCCGTGATGCCGTAGTCGAGCTGATGGTCCAGGGGCTTCCCGTATTGGGCATATACATTGTTGGAACGATCGGGCACGGTCTTGCCGTTGCTTGTCGTCGTGGTCCAAACCGCGGAACGTTCTTCGTGGTCGGAAATGGCGTAGCTGATTTGCGGACCGGCAAGTAGAAAACCTTTGAGGCCCTTGTATTCATTGCCCAATCCGAGATGGGCTAGCAAGGGCACCTGAACGTAGTTGATTCTACGTGTGTAGCGATCCGATAGTTGCTCACCCTGAGAAGAATAGATGTCTTCCTTCCAACCGGCTTGCCAGAAGTTGGCCTCGATTTGCAGGGCGCAAATCAAACCATAGTACCGTTCGCTGGTGTAGCGCGCGGTGAACCCCGCAATCATGCCTGAATTGTAGGTTTGGCGCACGCCGGGGTTGAAAGAAACCTGATTGAAATTGACACCGACGTTTGCGCCCACGGCCCAATCATCGCGTTGCGACCCCAGTTGGGCGGCAAGTGGGAGCGTGGAGCTGAAGAAAAAAGCGCTGTAGAGCATCGTGCTCCGCAAACTATGGATGAGGTGCATTGTGAAGTGAGGATTTTGCCGCGAAGTTACGCAAAAAAGCTCGTTCGAATGTCACCGAAGGGGGTAATTTGTTGTGGTGCAGTGTCTCAAATTGCGGGGTTGCACAATGGGATTTGAGAAAGTAGGGAGCTTTTCGGCCGATGAAGCTTTTCTCCCTAAAAATAAATGAGTAATTTCGCATCAGATTATGGCCGTTTGACAATAAACAAGCGGCCGGTTAGCGGGACTTCTGTGCGGCGTGATCTGCGTGTTAACGCCGGAAGGGGCCGCTTTGCAACTTAGCAAACGCATTTCCTATGAATATATCTTACAAGTGGCTGAAAGAGTATGTCGATTTCGACATGACAGCCCAAGAAGTAGCTGACGCACTGACTTCTATCGGACTCGAAGTGGATGGCGTCGAAGAAGTACAGACCATCCGTGGAGGATTGAAAGGCCTTGTTGTCGGAAAGGTGTTGACTTGCGAAGTACACCCCGATTCGGACCACATGCATGTGACCACTGTAGATTTGGGAGACGGCAATGAACCGACTCAAATTGTCTGTGGTGCACACAATGTGGAGGCCGGACAGAAAGTGATCGTGGCTACGCTCGGCACAAAACTCTATGACGGAGACAAGGAGTTCGTGATCAAGAAATCGAAGCTCCGCGGTGTCGAGAGTTATGGCATGATTTGTGCCGAAGATGAGATCGGAGTGGGTACCGGACACGATGGTATTATGGTGTTGCCCGAAGATACCCCCGTCGGTATGCCGGCTGCTACTTATTTCAACCTGGAAAGCGATTGGTTGATTGAGGTCGACATCACCCCGAATCGCGCGGACGCTTGTTCGCATTGGGGAGTGGCGCGCGACCTTTATGCTTACTTGGTACGCAACGGCATAAAGACCGCCTTGCATCGTCCTGATGACAAAGCGTTTGCGGTGGATAACCACGAACTGCCGATTGCGGTTGAAATCGAACGCCCCGAAGCTTGCTTGCGCTACTGCGCTGTGACGCTGAAAGGCTGCGAAATCAAGGAAAGCCCCAAGTGGTTACAAGAGAAACTGATCACGATAGGCTTGCGCCCCATCAATAATATTGTTGACATCACCAATTATGTGATGATGGCTTACGGCCAACCACTGCATTGTTTCGATGCAGATATGATTGCCGGTGGTAAGATTGTCGTGAAAACACTGCCCGAAGGTTCTTCTTTCGTCACGTTAGACGGGGAGAAACGCGAGCTTTCGGATCGCGATCTCCTCATTTGTAATGCCGAAGAGCCGATGTGTATTGCCGGCGTGCTTGGAGGAAAGGGAAGTGGGACGTACGAGACGACGCGTGATGTCCTGTTTGAAAGTGCCTATTTCCATCCCACTTGGGTGCGCAAGAGTGCGCGTCGCCACGGACTGAGTACCGATGCTTCGTTCCGTTTCGAGCGCGGAGTGGATCCCGATGGGCAACTTTACGCGTTGAAGCAGGCAGCGCTGCTGGCCAAGGAGTTGGCCGGTGGGGAAATTGCCATGGAGATTGTCGACGTGCAGTCGCCCGAATTGAAGAAAAGCTTCGACGTTGAACTCGAATACCAGTATGTACATGAATTGATCGGGAAGGAAATCCCCCACGATTTGATTCGCACCATTTTGTCCGCCTTGGACATGCAGATCGTTTCGGAAAACGAGAAGGGACTTTCCCTGCGTGTGCCGGCATATCGCGTGGATGTGCAACGTCCCTGCGATGTGGTTGAGGATATCTTGAGAGTGTACGGATACAATAATGTAGAGATTCCTACCAGTCTGAAGTCTTCGCTCACGACAAAGAGTATTTATGATGTAAGTCAAAAGCTGCAGAATGTTGTAAGCGAACAACTTATCGGCCAAGGATTCAACGAAATTCTCAATAATTCGTTGACACGAGAAGCTTACTACAACGAACTGAAGACTTATAGCGCAGATCACCTTGTCCGTCTCCTCAATCCTCTTTCGAGCGACCTGAATGTCATGCGCCAAACGCTGCTGTTCGGGGGATTAGAGAGCATTGCGCACAATGTGAACCGCAAAGAAGGCAATTTGCGCTTCTTCGAATTTGGAAATTGCTATACCTATGATGCCACTAAGCGTGTTGAAGGTAAAGTGCTTTCGCCTTATCATGAAGATCTGCATCTCGGATTGTGGATCACGGGCAAGCGCGTGATGGATTCGTGGGCGCATGCCAATGAGGACAGTAGTATTTATGAATTGAAAGGCTACGCCATGAACGTCCTGTCCCGTTTGGGCATTTCGCTCGGTGGCTTGCTGGTTAAAGACGGCACAAACGATATCTTTGCCAAGAGCATTGTAGTCGAAGATCGCAATGGCAAGGTATGTCTCGAACTGGGTTTGGTGAGCAAAGCGCTTTTGGCGGCTTGTGAAGTGGACCAAGAAGTGTATTTCGCGGATTTCAATTGGAGTGTGCTCATGAAGAAGCTGCCGAAGAAAGACGTGTCTTACACCGAGTTGTCCAAGTTCCCCGCTGTACGTCGCGATCTTGCTTTGCTGCTCGATGTCAGCGTACCGTTTGCTGAAGTGGAACGCGTGGCCCGTTCGTGCGAAAAGAAACTGCTCCGCAAGGTCGAACTCTTTGATGTCTATGAAGGAGAGCATCTCCCGGCGGGCAAAAAGAGCTATGCCGTTGCCTTCACGCTTTCGGACGAGTCGAAGACGATGAACGACAAGCAGACGGAAGCCATTATGGGCAAGATCATCAAACAACTGCAACAACAATTGGGCGCAGAACTCCGTTGAGCGTCCTTCCATTACGGGGACTCTCGTCGGATTTGTGCAGCTGTTGATAAAGTGTTGCTCATTGAGGCAGAGTTCTCCACAAATAACAGAAACTTTCTATCCAACATTCCTATGGGAAGAGCATTTGAATATCGTAAAGCCGCCAAACTGAAGCGGTGGGGGCACATGGCCCGTACATTTACCAAGATCGGCAAGCAAATCGCTGTGGCTGTGAAGGCCGGCGGCCCCGAGCCCGAAACCAATCCCACGTTGCGTGCCATCATTGCAACGGCCAAGCGTGAGAACATGCCCAAAGACAACATTGAGCGTGCCATCAAAAACGCAATGGGTAAGGACCAGAGCGAGTACAAAACAATGACTTATGAGGGATACGGCCCCCATGGCGTAGCCATTTTTGTGGACACACTCACCGACAATCCCACGCGTACCGTTGGCGATGTCCGTTCTGTCTTCAACAAGTTCAACGGCAACCTTGGCACGATGGGCTCGTTGGCATTCCTTTTTGACCATAAGTGTGTGTTCGCCTTCAAGAAGAAAGACGGGCTCGATATGGAGGAACTCATCCTGGATCTCATTGATTATGGAGTGGAAGACGAATTCGACGAGGACGACGAGGAAGAAAGCATCACGATCTACGGCGATCCCAAGTCGTTCAGCGAGATTCAAAAGCACCTGGAAGCCGAGGGATTCGAAATTGTCAGCGCAGAGTTCACCTACATCCCCAACGATCTGAAAGAGGTGACTGCAGAGCAGCGTGAAACCATCGATAAGATGATCGAACGACTGGAAGATTTCGACGACGTACAGAACGTTTACACCAATATGAAGCCCGAAGAAGCATAAAGGTCAGCTAATTAGCCTGTTATAATTGAGAAAAAACGGCTCTCCCGCATGGGGGAGCCGTTTTTTTTGTTTCGTTTGAAAGTGAAACGGGCAAAATCTCCCCATTTTTCTCCTGAGGTTAACACTTTTGTTGTATCTTCGCGGAAAGGCTTGCCATTTTCATCATCAAGCCTCCCCTTTGTGTCATTTTTCCAAGTCTACATGAAGCAAATACTATCCTCTTTACTTTTTGCAGCTGTGCTTTCCGGTACGGGAGGAGCCTACGCGCAAAAAAACTATGAGATCTATCCGGTGCCGCAACGCCAAGTTGTGGGGAGCGGATTGGTGAGTTTCTCGAAATCCGTCACCGTGGTGTGCGAAGAAGCCATTGATGCAGCCACACGCCGTCGGGCTGAACAAGTGCTGAAAGAGGCCGGTCTCGATTGCACTTTTGCGCAAGAGGCGCCGGCCACCGGCTCCGTGATGTACATCGGCGTGAATGGCAGCGGCGGAGCAGCCGACCAACGAGCAACTGCCCTCGCGCTCGACCGCACCGCCCTCACTAAAACCGGCAAATTCGATCGACATCTCCTTGCATTGTCCGACAGAAACGGCAGCGCGGAGGTCGTGATTGTCGGCGAAAATTCCGATGCCGCTTTTTTTGCCTTGGCCTCGTTGGAACAAATGATCGAACACGGCACCGACCATCTCCCCGAAGTGAAGCTTTATGACTACGCCGATCAGCAAAGTCGTGGACTTGTGGAGGGATATTACGGTTATCCCTACAGTGTTGCGGTGAAGAAAGACCTCATGCGCTTCATGATGCGCATGAAAATGAACACCTATATGTATGGAGCTAAGTCAGATGTCTATCATTCGCAGAAGTGGGAGGCACCATATCCTGCGACGTTGACACCGCAACAGGTGAAAAACGGCTTGCTCACGCAGGATATGATTCGCGACATCGCAAAGACTTCGCAAGACACAAAGGTCAATTTCATTTGGGCCATCCACCCGGGCGATAGTTTTGTGGGCGATGCCAATGTGGTGAACCGCATCATGAACAAGTACTCGCGCATGTACGAACTCGGAGTGCGGCAGTTTGCCGTTTTTGTCGACGATGTCGGTGTGCCCAAGTCGGAGGCAGATTGCAAAACCAATGCCGATCATCTCACAGCATTGCAAGCCGCGATCGACAAAAAGTGGAACAACGCCTCGGCGAGCCCCGAAGCACGAGTGCGCCCGTTGCACTTTGTGCCACAAGTCTACACCTTGAGTTGGGTGGGAGAGGCCGATCGCAAACGCTTCTACAATGCGCTTTCGAAAACACCGGACAAGATCACCATCTACATCACGGGATGGGGCGTGTGGACTGTTCCCAACAGCAACGATCTCGATGTGGTGCGCAAGGAATTGCAGCGGCCCGCAGCCTGGTGGTGGAACTATCCGTGCAATGACAACGCCGACGGACAGATTTATCCCTCGGACATGTACTACAATTTCTTTGAGATGCCGGCGGTGGACAACAACGCCAAGATGCCTAAGCAGCTCGAACATGGATTGGGCATCGTGTCGAATCCCATGCAAGAGGGCGAAGTGGCGAAGACGGCACTCTTTTCGGTTGCCGACTATGCGTGGAACAACGCGGCTTTCGACAATATGAAGTCGTGGAATGCCAGCTTCAGCCGAATCCTCAGCAGCCCCGAACAGCAGCAAGCCTACAAGACGATCATTCCTTATCTCCGGTGGAACGATGCCGAAGACATGCAGCAGGCCATTGCGCGTTTCAAGTCGGGAAAAACCGACAAAATGAAACAATTGGTCGAACGGTTGTTGCCTGCCGCCGAAACGATGTTGCGACTGAAGGATTCGTCTGTCGAAAACGAGCGCTTGTTGTACAACGATCTTGCCCCTTGGCTCTTGAAATTGCATGCCATGTTGCGCATTGCGGGGCAAATGGTTGAGGTGGCCGAAAGCAACGAACCCGAAGTGCGGTGGGAAGAATACGTGAAGCAGTTGGATCGCATAGCAGACCTTGATGTCAACACCGATTACACGGCCTATGCCCTCGAAGGTTTGGGAAGTAGTATCAGTGTGAGCCAGCGCCAGAGCCAACCGTCGCAGAAGTATTTCTATCCTTTCATGAATTACCTCCGTGAGAACGGATTGGGTCGACAACCCTTCGGCAAAGGGGCTGAACCGGTCCAGGCCGTGAGCAGCGTGTCGGGTGTTTCGCCGAGAGTGGTGCAGCAAAACGGCGAAACTTACTTCAACGGAGTGCATGTGTCCGTGCCGTCCGGCGATTTTGTCGGACTGACCTTTGCCGAACCCTTCACGCCGGCTGAAATGCGGATTGATGCCACACTGTTGAGTGAATGGGCTGTGCAGTGGAGCGAAGACGGAAAGAATTGGAACCGCATGCGCAGCACGACTTGGCCGGAAGGTAAGAAAATGAAGTACGTGGTGCTGATCAACAACCAACCCGAGACACGCACACTGACGCTCACACGCAGCAATTTCAGTGTTCTTCTCCCGCAGTTGCCGACACTCAGCGCTGTCGATGTACCTACGGACGAAGTGGGCGAAGCCACCAACAATCAGCTGGGCAAGCGCGCGCTGATAGACGGAGACCCGTCGACCTTCTTTGCCGGCAAGCGCAACCAAATGAAGGATGATCGCTATGTGGTGCACCTGCAAAAGCCCACTGACGTGAAAGATGTACGCATCTATTTCGGAACCAAAAACGGCGATCAGCTGCAGGCCGGCACAGTCGAGGCCAGTGTCGACGGCACAGTCTGGAAGCAGCTTCATGTGGCCGGCAGTGTGGCACGCGCAGGCGGCATGGCGCAAAGCAAACCCTACGCCGATCAAGTGCGCTATGTCGACTTCGAAGGCGATGTGCCCGGAGCCAATCAAGTGCGCCTCACGGTCAGTTCGCCGATTGGCAACAAGTGGTTGCGTTTGTACGATGTGCAAGTGAACACCCTGTACCAAGCCGCACAGTATGCCCCGGCGGTGGTGGACGGCAGAGGCAAGACGCATCCGGAAGTGACCGACGGCAAGGGATATAATGCCCTCACACAGGCCGGCGGTGGCGAACTTCGTTACGAAATCCGTACGCTTGCCGAGTTGAAGGCCGTGGACATCTATTGGAATCCCGCAGTTTGGAAAGCAGCGGCGAAGCCTGAGTTGGAATGGACGGCCGACGGCAAAACATGGCAGTCGCTCGGACAGCTGAGTGCGGCCTTGACGCGAGTAGCTGCCGCACAAATGCCTGAGGCTACGGCGCTCCGGTTACGTTGGGCGGGACAACAGGTTCCGGCCGTTTACCAAATGGTGTCTGTCACCGATCCGACGGTCCGACGCGTCGAACCTACGGCGCTGAAATCCGTTCAAGCCGACAGAGAGACGGGTAAGGCACTCGAGATCTACGACCTTAACGGAAAACTGCTGCGCCGCGACGGCAATACGACCGGCTTGCGTCCGGGAATTTATGTTGTGGCAGGGCGCAAGATCACGCTCTATTGACGCGAACCTGCACAAGGTAAAAAGAAGAACCCTCATGGTGAGATGTTTAGGCTCATCATGAGGGTTTCTTTTTGCCGTGAAAAAAACATTCCGCTCCTTGAGGTAAGGATTGTGTGGCACGCAGCAGAAGGGAGTGCTGTAGTTGGAGACTACGTTTGGGGGCAAGGTCACGAGAAGGTGGGGCGACGATTACTCCGAAGCGCGGTGGCTAAGTTTCCTTCCCGTGTTTGGGCAGAAAGTTGGGGGATTTTCGTTGAGAGCTCCCAACTTTTTGTCGTTACTGCGAAAGGGAGCGAGTGACTGCTGTAAAGCGTGGGCTGCATCTCATGGATAAGTGAGGACGAAAGATGCGGAGAGCGGGCGAAAAGTCTACTATTGAGCGCACCTTTGGAGGCATTGGCGGCAGTGCGATAGGAGACTTTCGTTTTGCGACAGGGTGGGAATGAACAACCGAAGGAGGGGAGAACGCGTTGGGAGCCAAAAAAGGCGTTCGAGCTAGCTCGAACGCCTTGTGGAGTCGGGGCGACAGGATTCGAACCTGCGACCCCCTGGTCCCAAACCAGGTGCGCTACCAACTGCGCTACGCCCCGCGGAATATGATTTTCCGCGTGCAAAGATAGAAAAAACTATCCGGTTGGCCAAATGCTCATTCAAATCTTATGGCCTTCGCCGGTTGAATGCGCGAGACAACATAACTCGGGCCGACAAGGGCGAGGATGGTGGCAAACAAAGTGCCGACATTGACGAGAAGAATGACGAGCCAATTGATTTCCAACGGGACGGTTTCGAGATAATAAGTGGCGGGGTCGAGCCGGAGCAGGCCCCATTGTTTTTGAGCGAAGGCTATGCCGAGCGCAAGTACGTCGCCGATGAGCAAGCCCCGCAGCGTAATGAAGACGGCGAAGTTGAGGAAAATGCGGCGTACGCTGCTGTTGCTCGCACCGAGTGCCTTGAGCAGACCGATAGTTTGGGTGCGCTCGAGCACAAGGATGAGCAAACCGCTCACCATCGTGAAGCCGGAGATGCAAAGCATGATGACAAGAATCACCACCATGTTGAAGTCGAGCAGGCTGAGCCACGAAAAAATCTGCGCATAGAGGTCGGTGATTGAGATCGCGTTGGCGTGGCGATTGCTGTGGGCTTGATTCTGCTGTTGGCAAAGGTTTCTCACAAGGGGCATCACACTTGTCGTATCAGCAAGCCGATTGAGCCGGATTTCCACCACAGAAGCTTCGTCGCCTTCCCAATTGTTGAGCTTGCGCACTGTGGAGAGGGGCGTCATGGCGTAGGTCTTGTCGAAAATCGCCATGTTCGAACTGTAGATGCCGCAAACTTTGAAGCGGCGCATGCGAATGTTCTCTTCGAAGAAGTAGGCAAAAACGCGATCACCTACTTTCAAGTTGAGATCATTGGCTTGTTTGCGCGAGATGAGCAGATCGTTGGACGACTCGGCGCCGAATGCCGGGAGGCGGCCTTCGACCAGCGATGAAGCCAAGGCCGAAGTGTCGGCATCTTTCGGAAGTCCTTTGAGCGTGATGGCTTGGTAGTCATCGGCGGTCTTCAGTATGCCCATTTTTTGCGCTGTGGGCATCACGTTCTTCACGTTGGGGAGCCGACGCAAGGTGTTTAGCAGGGCAGGGTCGGCGGAGACAGGGTGAGCATCGGGGGCGGCGAAAGTGGCAAAGTCAAGTATCTCGATGTGCCCTCCGAAGCCTTCAACTTTCTTGGTGATTTCCGACTTGAAACCGAGAATGATGCACACAGTCAACAGCATAACCGCCAATCCGACGGCCACACCGGCCGTGGCTATCGTGACGGTCAGGCGAGAGGCGCGGGTTTTGTCGGTGCCCATGCTCTTGAAAAAACGGCGAGCTACGAAAAAAGAGAATTTCATCCGAGTGTAGGCCTGAAAAAATGGAATACGTGGCGAGGCGGCACGCGATGGCGAGCTGTGGTTGAGGTGGGAATTAGAGATGTCCCGGGTAGGCCTCCAGGGCGCGCGCCAACAAGAAGAGTGCGCGTTCGAGATCGTGCTTGTTGAGCACGTAGGCAATGCGCACTTCGTTGTGGCCGGCCCCCGGAGTGGTGTAGAAACCTGCTCCCGGTGCCATCATCACCGTTTCGTTCTCGTAGGAGAACTCTTCCAGACACCAAGCGCAGAACCGTTCCGCGTCGTCAATGGGGAGGCGAGCCATGGTGTAGAAGGCGCCCATGGGGATGGGGCTGTAGACCCCGGGGATTTTGTTGAGCCCATCGATGAGGCAATTGCGTCGTTCTACGTATTCGTCGTACATCTCTCGGAGGTAATCGGCCGATGTGTCGATGGAGGCTTCGGCAACCAGCTGGCCGAGCAGCGGAGGAGAGAGACGGGCTTGGCAAAACTTCATCACGGCGCTGCGCACTTCTTCGTTCTTTGTGATCAGTGCGCCGATGCGAATACCGCATTCCGAGTAACGTTTGGACACGGAGTCGATGAGAATCACGTTTTGCTCGATGCCTTCGAGGTGGCATGCGGAGATGTAGGGGGAGCCCGTGTAGATGAATTCGCGGTAAACTTCGTCGGAGAACAAATATAAGTCGTGTTTCTTCACCAAGTCCCGGATTTGGTTCATCTCTCTGCGGGTGTAGAGGTAGCCGGTGGGGTTGTTGGGGTTGCAAATCAGGATCGCGCGCGTGCGTTCGTTGATGAGTTCCTCAAACTTTTCGACTTTCGGCAGTGAAAAGCCCTCTTCGATCGTTGTGGAAACGGTGCGGATGCGCGCTCCGGCCGAGATGGCAAAGGCCATATAGTTGGCGTAAGCCGGCTCGGGTACGATGATTTCGTCGCCCGGATTGAGGCAAGACATGAAAGCAAAGAACACGGCTTCCGAACCGCCAGTGGTGACGATAATGTCATCCGGAGTGAGGTGGATATTGTAGCGATTATAGTAGTCTACCAGCTTGCGGCGATAAGAAAGAAAGCCTTGTGAGGGAGAGTATTCGAGAATCTCGCGTCCGGAGTGGCGCAAAACGTCCAAACCTTCCTCGGGGGTCTTCAAATCAGGCTGTCCGATGTTGAGATGATAGATCTTTATTCCACGATTTTCCGCGGCAGCGGCGAGCGGTGCGAGTTTGCGGATGGGAGATTGCGGCATTTCGACCGCACGTTCGGATATGTGTGGCATAATGTTGAATCAGAGAGATATAGAAGGAGCGAGTTGGAGGAAAATATCAGGAAACTTGAGGGGCTTTGGTTTCCTGCTTTTTGCTGCTTTCGGCAAACACCTTTGTGAAAGCTTTGGGGATCGGGGTCTCGAAATGCAAGGGTTCGCGGGTGATGGGATGGTAGAAATCGAGCCGATAAGCGTGTAGGCACAAACGCCCTACGGGATCGTCGCCGTTGCCGTACTTGATGTCACCACATACCGGGCAACCGAGATCCTGAAGGTGCACGCGAATTTGGTTCTTGCGCCCGGTGTCGAGTTTGAGCTCCACGAGCGAATAGTTGCGGTTGCAGCGTAGCGTGCGATAGTGCGTGCGTGCAAACTTTCCGCCGTTGTCGGTCGGCGAAGAATAGGTGATGTAGGCCTTGTTGTCCTTGAGCCAGCTTTCGACAACGCCTTCTTTTTCGGTCATTTGTCCCGATGCCAAGGCTACATAGCGCCGGTCGGTGACGATGCGTCGCCAATTGTGCTCAAGAATTTGCTCGGCTTCTATCGTTTTGGCGTAGACCAGCAGACCGGAAGTGTCGCGATCGAGCCGATGCACCACGTGCGCAGTGCATTTCTGCCGCGTTTTCCGAAAATAGTCGTCGAGAATCGTCTTGACGCAGAATTGTCCTTGCGTGGAAGCCATGGAAAGAATTCCTATATTCTTTTCTATCACAATGATTTGCGCATCTTCGTATACAATCTTGACAAACTTGCTCTGAAATTGCGTGCGCGGCTTGTGTTTTGAGATCTCTACCACCATGCCGGGCCGAAGTTCGAAATCGTGTTGCGAGACGTTTTTCTGATTGACGCGCACGCCGCCACCGGCGAGGATAGCTTTTGCCTTGGAACGGCTGATGCCGTCGAGACATTGCATAACAAACGGGAGAAGTGTCCCGTCTTGTTTTACTTTGAAGACCGTAAATTGTGGCTTGCGAGGATTGTACATAGGGAAAAAGAGGTAGTTTAGGGTGCAAATGTACGGCAAGAAGTTGGATACGACAAACAAAAGGCGCGTCAATCCATGGGTAGTGTTAAAAATGAAACGAAATGCACCAAGTTTCGGGGAAGTACTGAACCATATATCGGATAAATCTCTATCTTCGCAGCAGAAGTAACATCATACAGCACATTATGAAACAGATAGCTCTTACCATTATAGCTCTCCTCGCGGCAGGTACTGCCTGGGCGCAGGACGACGTTTATTTTGTGCCTACCAAGAAGGCGCTGGAAGCTGAGCGTCAGGAGATGATGGGCAACAGTTCTTACGACGAGATTGCCATTCCTGCCGGCAAAGCTTTCGAACATAGCAACTGGGCCGACGGACGTTCGACCGGCGGACGGAATGTCGACGAATACAATCGGCGCGGCACAGCCAAATATCAAAGTGATAGTCTGAAATCGCGCAATTATCGTGACTACGATGACGACGATTATACAGCCACGGCGCGCATCGTTAGATTTCGTTCGCCCAGAGCATGCATCATTGCATCGCCTTATTACTACGATTACTACGATCTCGGATTCTACGATCCCTGGTTTGACGACTGGGCTTGGGGAGGACGTTTCGGATACCCCTACGTTTCCTTTGGCTGGAGCCGAGGTTTGTGGGGCGCTTCCTGGAGCTTAGGCGGATGGTATTCGCCGTGGTATTACGATAGCTGGTACGGTCCTTCCTATGCCTACTGGAATTCTCCTTATTATTATGGAGGATGGGGTTGGAACAGCTGGTCTTCCCCTTATTATTATGGTTGGGGATCCCCTTACTACTACGATTACGGGTACCGCAACTACACGCGTCCGCGTGGAACTTGGTATAGTGGAACCTACGGCTCGAATGCTTCCGGAAGAGGTGGCAATTTCTATGCAGGCGGTTCGCGTACAAATGGTTTTTCCGGCGGCACGTATTACGGCACACGCAGCGGTTATGCCCCCGATTACAATCGAGGAACTTCGCGAAGCACGTACAGCGGCACGAATTACAACAGTGAAGGATTCACCGGGAGCGGTCGATACGGTAGCCGATCGTCCTATACGCCGGCCAACACACGCAGCTATGACAACGGAACATACAGTGCGCCTTCGCGCAGCAGCTATGAATCGTCGTCGCGCAGCAGTGAAACTTACAGCGCCCCCTCGCGCAGTGGAGGATTCTACAGCGGCGGCAGTCGTGGTGGCGGATTCTCCGGAGGCGGATATAGCGGCGGCGGTGGAACTTACAGCGGCGGCGGTAGTCGCGGTGGTGGTTTTTCCAGTGGCAGACGCTGAGCTATGTTGAAACCGGAGGACGGCGTCTCGTAAACAAAGGCGCACGCGTCGATAGATCGGTTCGAGAAGAGCTGAATCTCCGCGAGTCCTCTTGAAATCATAAACAGAAAATGAAAAAGAAATATGTAGTTGCAGCGGCACTTGCGCTATTTGTGGCAAGTGCTTCTGCACAAGATATTTATAAAGTGGGACTGCTCACGTCCACAGACCTGAATGGTGATGCGCGCTACGTCGGAATGGGCGGTGCCATGAGTGCTTTGGGCGCAAACATCTCGGCGATGAGCACTAACCCCGCATCGACAGCGCAATACCGCCGCAATGACTTTTCCATTACAGGAGGAGTCTTGACTACTTCAGGGAAAGCTGACGATTTCAACTTCTTCGGTCAGAACAAAACGCGAGGAAGTTTGGATCAGGCCGGCTTTGTCTATTCCTTACCTTTGCAGAGTGGAAGCATGCGCTTCGTGAGTCTCGGCTTCAACTACCGGAAGACGAAGAATTTTGCAGAACTGGCAGCGCTCAACAATGTCCGTGTTGGGGGCTTGATGTCGCAGACATTGGAACTCACACAGTTGGCGCGCACCACGAAAGGAGACGCACCGTTGGATCTTTTCAATGTTCAAGATCGTAAGAACACCATTCCGCTCGTTAACGGAGCGGCAGATGCATTCTTGATCGAGAAGCAATTCTCTGCTGACTCTACGCAACTTGTCGGTTACCTTCCGGCTTATGCGGCAGGATACAACTACGGAAAGGTGCAATGGGGGAGTAATCAGGCCTACGATTTCAACATTGCTTTCAATTTCAGCGAGCAATTCTATTTCGGCGTGAACCTTGGACTGTACAATGTGGACTATCACAGCAGCATGCAGTATGAAGAAGATTCGCGCAACCCTAAGGGCGACAGATTGTGGGCGATGGACGATCCGGGTCGGCAACTTACTTATAAACTCAACGCGACAGAAGATGTGACCGGCACGGGCGTCGACGCTAAATTCGGCTTTATCGTGCGCCCCATGCTCGAAAGTCCGTTGCGTTTGGGACTCAGTGTGACTACTCCCACGTTCTATTCGCTGGAAAGTGTGGCGACTGATCAGATTCTTTCCCCGTATGGTGTGAAAAAGAACGGGAAGCCGTATGATTACGGCAACCAAGAACTGACGACCAACAATAGTTACTACATTCTCAGCCCTTGGAAAGCGAACTTCAGCATCGGTACGACGATTGCCAACCGTCTTGCGGTCGGAGCTGAGTATGAAATTACCGATCACACGAGTGGACAAGTGCGAACTCCGGATGCGCAAGAAGATTATTACGATTGGGGAACCGGAACGCGCGATAAGTATCTGCAAACCGAGATCAACAATTACACGCGAGATACCCATACAGTGCGTCTTGGCCTCGAGTTTCTCGCCAGTCGCAACGTGGCTTTGCGCGTAGGTTACAACTTTGTGAGTGCTCCCTACAAGAAAGAGGCTTTCCTCAACCTCTTCACGGACAGTCCCTCCTATCGTTATGCCATGGCTACGGACTATATTAACTACGGAGCCACGCATCGTTTGGCCTTAGGTCTCGGTGTTCGCGGAAGTAACTTCTATGCGGATGCTGCTTATCAGTATCAAACGCAAGGCGCCGACGTATATGCTTATCATTACAATCCGCAGAAAAAGCAAGCACCGGCCAATTTGCTTGCCGGACAGCACATCGACTTGCAGAGAAGTAGCTTCCAAGTGACGCTCGGATACCGTTTTTGAGTAGACTCTCCCAATATTAGCATTGTAAACTCCCCCTCTCATCTCAGAGAGGGGGAGTTTTTGTTTATGTGTCGGAGAGTTTAGAATTGTAGGGCGGAGGTGCGTTCATCAACAGCGTCTGAAGAGAAACGAATATTCGCGTTCTGAGGCCTTATCTGTTTTCTTTGTTGAGCTTCACTCGCGTACGCATGGAATAGTGTAAGGAAAGAGCTGAAAACAGGGAAGAAATGCAGGGAGCAGTGTTGATTCACCTGTAGACATCGAAAAAACGACGATCTCACACCGGAAGGGGCGAGATCGTCGCGATTTGTGAATGTAAAACGCCGAGGAGATATTCCCCTTTCGAGACGCGAGTGTGCGCGGGTGGGCGTTTAGAGTTTGAAATTTATCCGGAATTGTCACGTTGCGACGTGTTTTGCGCAGTGTCTCTCCGGGGAGCAGAATGGAGGAGGAGTGAATGCTCGAAAATTAGGCTTCAATGAATGCACTCACTGCACGAAATATTTCCTGTTGGGCTTTGCTGAGCTCGTCGTTGACGATGATCGTGTCGAACTGCGGAGCAAAACTCATTTCGTACTCAGCTTTGTCTAAGCGCATTTGGATGGCTTCGGCCGTTTCGGTGCCGCGGCGTTCCAAACGGTCGCGCAAGGCTGCGATCGAAGGGGGCTGAATGAAGACCGTAAGGCAACGATCACCATAGTGGCGTTTGAAATTGAGCGCTCCCTTGACGTCAATGTCGCTAATCACGTTTTGGCCGGCTGCCAATTGGTGCTCGACCGGGGCGAGTAGGGTGCCGTAGAAACGATCAGTGTAAACTTCTTCGTATTCAAGGAATTCGCCGGCTGCAATGCGCGTTCTGAATTCTTCCGGACTGAGGAAAAAGTATTCCACTCCGTTGCGTTCCGTTCCTCGCGGGGCGCGGCTGGTGGCACTGACTGAGAAATGCAAGTTCAGTCCTCGGGCAATGAGGTATTCGATGAGCGTATTTTTGCCGGAACCCGAAGGTCCGGAAAAAGTGATTACCTTCGTCATGGTGGAAAGGGGGATTAGAGGACGTTGAGCACCTGTTCTTTGATTTGTTCGAGCTCATCTTTCATCTTCACAACGATGTTTTGCATCTCTGCTTGATTACTTTTCGAGCCGGTCGTGTTGATCTCACGTCCCATCTCTTGGGCGATGAACCCTAATTTCTTGCCTTGTCCGATTTCTCCCGCAAGGTTTTCGCGGAAATAGCGAAGATGATTGCTCAAACGCTGCTTTTCCTCGTTGATGTCTAGCTTCTCAATATAATAGATGAGTTCTTGTTCGAGGCGGTTCTTGTCATAGTCCACACCGGTGAGCTCTGCGAGACGTTCCTCGAGGCGTGCGCGGATTTTCTCCACACGGCTCTGCTCGAACGGTTCGATACTGTGGAAAAGTTGTTCTATGTGGTCGATGTTGAGTGCGAATTTTTTCGCCAGTGCTTCGCCCTCTTGGAGTCGGAATGCTTGCAGGGCTTTGATGGCCCGCTGCACGGCGTCGGCCACGACGTTCCATTCTTCGTCAGAAAGCTCTTCGGCGGGAGCGGCTTGCGTGAGTTCGGGCAAACGCGCCAAGACGCCCCACAAATCAGCCCCGATCGGAGCAGCGAGTCCGTCGACTTGTGCGCTTACCGTCTGAATTTGCTGCACATAGTCGGCAACGGTGGCGGCATTGATTGTGGAACCTGCACTCTCGCTTGTCTTTTCGCACCAAACAGTGAAATCCACCTTACCGCGAAGGAGTTCGGCAGCGATCAATTTGCGGAGTTCCATTTCTTTCTCCCGGTAAGCCGTGGCAATGCGGGTGTTGAGATCGAGGTTCTTACTGTTCAGCGATTTAATTTCGACGTGGATTTTCTTTCCATTGTATTCGGCTTCGGCTTTACCGTAGCCGGTCATCGAGTGAATCATGCGTTGTCGTGTGAAAAAAGCATTTGCACCCCGACGATGGCCGAGGTGCAAACACTGAGTTGATGCAAATTAGGCTTTGACGGGACGAAGATCGAGCGAGAGTTCGTCGAGTTGTTTGGGATCTACGGCCGAAGGGGCGTCGAGCATGACATCGCGGCCGGAATTGTTCTTCGGGAAAGCGATGCAGTCGCGAATGCTGTCGAGACCTGCGAAGAGACTTACGAAGCGGTCGAGACCATAGGCCAAACCACCGTGAGGGGGGGCGCCGTATTTGAAGGCGTTCATGAGGAAGCCAAATTGTTCTTGTGCCTTTTCGGGAGTGAAACCAAGCACCTTGAAGATTTTGGCTTGCAGAACGGCGTCGTGGATACGAATAGATCCGCCACCGACCTCAACTCCGTTGCACACCATATCGTAGGCGTCGGCCAAGACCGAGGCAGGATCGGTGTCGAGTTTGTCGATGTCGCAAGGTTTGGGCGAAGTGAAGGGATGGTGCATGGCCATGAGGCGACCTTCTTCCTCACTATATTCGAACATGGGGAAATCGACCACCCAGAGCAGAGCAAATTTGTTCTTGTCGCGCAGACCGAGGCGCTCACCCATGAGCAAACGCAGTTCGCAGAGTTGCTTGCGCGTCTTGTTTGCGTCGTCGCCACTGAGAATGAGGATGAGATCGCCGGCATTGGCTCCCATGGCTTCCTTGAGGCGTTGCAAAACTTCGGGCGAATAGAATTTGTCGACGGAACTTTTCACGCTACCGTCTTCGCCCACGCGAGCATAGACAAGTCCTTTAGCACCAACTTGTTGAGATTTGACGAAGTTGGTGAGTTCATCGAGCTGTTTGCGGGTGTAGCTTGCACAGCCGGGAGCGCAAATACCGCCGATGTAGTTCGCATCGTTGAAGACGCTGAATTCGCCGCTACCCTTGAGCACATCCATGAGTTCCACGAACTCCATACCGAAGCGCATATCGGGTTTGTCGCTACCGAAGCGGCGCATGGCTTCGTGCCAAGGCATACGAAGGAAGGGTTCATCGCCCAAATCGTAGTTGCGTACCTTTTTGAAGAGGTATTTTGTGAGCCCTTCGAAAGTGTTGATGATGTCATCTTGTTCAACAAAGGACATCTCGCAGTCGATCTGGGTAAATTCGGGCTGGCGGTCTGCGCGCAAGTCTTCGTCGCGGAAGCATTTCACAATCTGGAAATAGCGATCCATGCTGGCCACCATGAGCAATTGCTTGAGCGTCTGGGGACTTTGGGGGAGTGCATAGAACTGTCCGGGGTTCATGCGCGAGGGGACGATGAAGTCGCGCGCGCCTTCAGGAGTGGAACCGACCAAAACCGGAGTTTCAATCTCCATAAAGTCGAGATTGTCCAGATATTCGCGTACGGCAAGGCAGAACTTGTGGCGCAATTCGAGGTTGGCGCGCACGCTGGCACGGCGCAAGTCGAGATAACGATACTTCATGCGCAAATCGTCGCCACCGTCGGTGTTTTCTTCGATGGTGAACGGAGGAACCTCGCTGGCATTGAGTACAGTGAGTGAGTCGACCAGCAGTTCGATATCGCCGGTCGGCATTTTATCGTTCTTGGCATAGCGTTCGTTCACGGTACCCGTGACCTGAATCACATATTCGCGACCCAGTTTGTTGGCTTGCGCGCAAAGCGCAGCATCGGTCTCTTCGTTGAACACGAGCTGGGTGATGCCATAACGATCGCGGAGGTCGACAAAAGTCATACCGCCCATTTTGCGCGTGCGTTGCACCCATCCACAGAGGGTGACACTTTGGCCAACTTCGCTCAAGCGGAGTTCGCCACAATTGTGGGTTCTATACATGTTGCGTGTGCAAATTTTGTTCGTCAATCAGCTATTCCTTTCTGTCTGCGCGGTTATAAGTGGTCTGTGAAGGACCGGTGGGAAACTGTTGGACAGACGAGGGAACGGTGGGCATGCACTCCGGTGAACTTGGTGGACTTGGTTGCCATGGCACCGGTGTGTCTGTATGCAAAAGTAATCTTTTCTCTACAAAAAGCAAAGTGGAGCGTGAATAATTTGAGTTGGAAACAGGAAGAGTGGAGAGAATAGAAAAGGACTTTGAGGTGGAGATGAAATGGTTGTGCCAAGAAAGTATGATGAACGGGGGAGGATAGTGGCGTAGGCTGATCGGATTGTTTTGTCCATCTGTTTCTTTGAACTGTGTGAGAGGAATTAAGATAAAAGTTTGATAGTTATTTAGTTGTGTGTATGTGTCGCTCTGTATATCGATGAATAATAGTGGGCTTTTTGTGTGTTTCTTGAATTCTCGGGAATGTGCTTTGTTTTTGTGGATGATTTGTGTATTGGCTTAGGCGCTTGTTTCGTGATGTGTGAGATCAGAACGTAGTTTGCCCAAGTTTGTGAGATGGAAATAGGGGGCTTTCTTGAGAAATACGGGGGCTTTTCATAAAAATATGGGAGCTTTTAGATGTGAAATATGAGGAGTTGAACAAATATGTAGCAAGAGGTGCTGTTTAAAACGGTGTATTGTTCGAATAACGCTCTGTTTGGGCTGCGTTGACTTCTTGTTTTCACATAAATGGCATCCTCTGCTTTCTTTATAGCCGACAGAAGGAGATTTTATTGTCTTGGTTTTTTGTGAAAGTGCGAAGTGGGTTTCCCTTGGTCGGCAGTATAGGGAACAACAAGCGCCTTATGTTACGGGGAATTTCCTCCTTTTGTTCGGAGTGAGTCGGATGAAGAGCAGAGGTGCGAATTAATTCGTAAGGTCCGTCGTAGAGCTTTATCATCAGCAGCTTTATTTCCCATTTGAATGAGGCTGGGAGAAAACAAAAACTCCCCGAAGCCGATTGGGCTTCGGGGAGTTGGACTAGGTGTCTATGCGTGCGTGAGTTCCGATCGTGGAACTCCTTGCCGTTTATTTGGAATTGTAGCGTACTTCGAGTACGTTCCAGTCGACAATTTGCCATACCGCTGCGAGATGGTCTACGCGGCGATTTTGGTAGTCGAGGTAGTAGGCGTGTTCCCACACGTCGATGCCGAGAATGGGTTTCAAACCGTGGCGAACGGGGTTACCGGCATTGGGTTCTTGCGTGATGACGAGTTTGCCTTCGCGGTCACCGGCGAGCCATACCCATCCGCTGCCGAAGAGGGCGGCACCTTTTTTCTGGAATTCTTCTTTGAAGGCCTCGAAGGAACCGAACTGTGCGTCGATGGCTTCGGCGAGATGGCCTACGGGTTTGCGGTTCTCTTGCGGAGCGGCGAATTGCGTGAAATAGAGGTTGTGGTTGAGAATCTGTCCGGCGTTGTTGAACACAGCACCCTCAGATTGTTCGACGATTTCTTCGAGTGTCTTTCCCTCGAAACCACTCCCCGGCAGCAAATTGTTGAGGTTCGTCACGTAGGTGTTGAGGTGCTTGCCGTGGTGGAATTCTACTGTTGCTGTGCCGATGACGGGTTCGAGTGCCGAAGTGGCGTAGGGGAGTTTGACGAGTTCGAATTTTCCGTCGACGGGTTGCGTTTGCGCAAGTGCGCCTGCTGCGAAAAGTGCCAAAGTGGTATGAGTAAGTGCCATGATGTTGACTTGTTATGTGGTGAATGTTTGCGGGCACACGGAGAATGATGTGCCCTTGTCTTTGATGCAAAGGTAAGATTTTTCTTTCGGTCGTGCAAGATATAACGAAAGAAAGTTTGTGCTTTGGGGGAAAAGGGAGTGTTTTTCTTCGCTCGAGGCCTAATAGGCTGGTTGCTTCTCTGCGTTTGGTCACAGGGTTGTAGAGGGGGCTTGCTTTTGTCGCTTGTGGACTTTGTTTAATTGGGCCATCACATTGCGTTTGGCACTTCGTTGTGCCGGAGTGAGGTATTGATCGTCGAGGAATTCGAGGGTGGTAATGAGTTCTTCGCGTATTTCAGGTAGGGGATAGGTGAGTACTGCGGCAATTTTCATGCAAAGTGCGGGAATGCAGCTGCTGTCGGGGGCGGCGATGCGTTGAAGGCAGTCGTCGTAGAGTTGTAGATGCAAAGGAGTGAGTAGGGTGGGAGGTTGGTACTCGAAGAGCCGAAGTAAAAAGGTGAATAGAAGTCGGCGTTGCGGAGCGGTGAGTGGAGAAAGGGAGCGCTTGAGTAGTTGTTCGGTGAGTGGAATGAAATCAGCGAGAGCTGTTTGAGGGAGATGGGTGCAAAGCAGAGCGGCGTTCTCAGCAATTTTTGTGACCGGGGATTGCATCCACGAGAGTAGTTGGAGAGGGTAGTGCGTGGCACCGATTTGCAGAAGGGCGCCGATGATTTCTTTGCGCTCGACCGGGGAAAGGCGCCTATCGGGGAGGGTGGGGATCGTTGTCATTGTGGAGATAAAGGCGATAGCAGGTGATCGGCTTCAGAAATAGAGTTTCCAGGGAATGGCAATGAGACAGAGGGTGATGGCGAATGCGCGTGGGATGAGCATCAGCATTCGCGGATGATAGACCAAGGTGCGGGCATCGGAGAAATAATGGCGGTAGAGCCGTTGTGCGATGGCGCCGATAGCAAGGCCGAAGAGCGCACCGACTGCTAAATCGCCGATGTAGTGGGCGCCGAGGTACACTCGCGTCCAGCAACTGAGTACTGCCCACCCGAAAAGACTGAGTGTGATGGAACGCCGACGGAACACCGGAGAAAGGAAGGTGGCTACGACGAAAGTATTGGCTGCGTGTGAAGAGAAAAAACCGTAAGGACCTCCACGATAGCCGTTTACAATGTCGACAGCATCTTGGAGATACGGATTGTGGGTGGGACGCCAACGGGCTACGAGGGGCTTGAATACGGTGGAGGCGAGCTGGTCGCAGAGGACAATGCAGAGGAGAGTGCCACCTATGAGGAACAACATGTGTGGAAAATCGTGCTCGCGAAAGACGACAAAGGCAACGACAAGTAAAAAGGGGATCCATACGAACATTTGCGTGGCATTCCAGGCCACACTGTCCAGGTAGAGAGAGGAACTCCCGTTGAAAAAGAGTGTGATGAATTGGTCCATGAGGCAAAAAAAACGGGATGCAGGACATCAAGTGGCGCTTGACGAATGATTGTCGGATGGACGTTTTACATTCGTCGGGCGTATTCCGTGTTCTGCATCCCGTCTTGTGGGATCGGTTGTGAAGTGCTTACTGCATAGATCCGCCCGCAATGTCGAGGAGTTCGGCAGTGATGGCTTGTTGACGGGTCTTGTTGTATTGGAGTGTGAGTTGGCTGAGCAGTTCGTCGGCGTTGTCGGTTGCAACTTGCATAGCGATGACGCGGGCGGCATGTTCTGAGGCTAAACTGTCCAGTATACTCGAGAACAGTTTGAGGTGAAGTGCTTGGGGAATGAGTTCTTTGAGGATGGCCTGGGGAGAGGGTTCCACCAAATAGTTGGCAACTGCCTCGTCTTCATTCTCCTTTTCCAGTTTGATGGGGAGATAGGTTTCGGAAAGTAGCACTTGTGAACCTGCACTTTTGAAGTGGTGGTACTGAATGTCTACTTGATCAATTTCGCCCTTCGTGAATTGCTCCATGATGTGGGCTGACAGTTCGCTGATGTTGGCGTATTGCGGATGATCGAGTAGGTGCGAATAGTCCTGTGCGCATTCGAAACCTTGTTTCTTGGCGGCTTCGGCAACTTTTCGCCCAATAGGGTAGATGTGTGTGACTTCTATTCCTTGGGCGGCGTAGTTTTCGAGCGTGTGTTTGAGCTGTTTGATGACATTTACGTTGAATCCTCCACAAAGACTGGAGTTGGAGGAGAGTACGATGATGGCAACGCGTTTCACTTCGCGTTGAACAGCATAGGGGGAGGAGAGTTCGCCTTCGAGCGAAGCTACAAATGACGACATGATGCCATGGAGCTTCTGCTCGTAGGGAAGCATTTGTTCGATGGCCTGTTGCGCGTGGTGCAGTTTCGAACTGGCTACCATTTTCATGGCACTCGTGATCTTACGGGTGCTGTTGACTGAAGATATGCGGTTCTTTACTTCTTTGAGTGAGGCCATTTTGTCTGATTTTGTGTGCTTTGTCTACGGGGATTCCGACTTTGAGAATCGGAATCCCCGGACAATAAGCTACTTGCCGGGAAGAGCGAGTTATTTGTATTGCGCCGCAATGTCGGCAGCCACTTGTCTGATTTCGTTTTCGATGCCTTCGTCGATTTTGCCTTCGGCAAGGGGACGAAGCACGGTGTCGTTGTGAGTGGCACGGAGCACATTGAGGAATTGATCTTGGAAGTCACGCACTTTGTCGAGAGGTACGTCGGCAAGCAATCCTTTTGTTCCGCAATAAAGAATGGCCACTTGTTCAGCTACAGGCATCGGACTGTATTGTGCTTGGATGAGTAGCTGGTTGTTTTTGCGGCCACGGTCGATGGTCATGGCGGTGACGGCATCCATATCGCTGGAGAACTTGGCAAAGGCTTCGAGTTCGCGGTATTGTGCTTGGTCGATCTTCAAGGTACCGGCCACTTTTTTCATCGATTTGATTTGTGCTGAACCACCTACACGGGACACGGAGATACCTACATCGATGGCGGGACGGAAACCTTGGTTGAACAGGTCTGTGACAAGGTAGATCTGTCCGTCGGTGATGGAGATTACGTTCGTGGGGATGTAAGCTGATACGTCACCGGCTTGGGTTTCGATGATGGGGAGTGCCGTGAGTGAGCCTCCTCCTTTGACGAGTCCATGCAGAGATTCGGGGAGGTCGTTCATTTGCTCTGCCACTTCCTGCTGATTGTTGATCTTTGCGGCACGCTCAAGTAGGCGAGAGTGGAGATAGAACACGTCGCCGGGGTAGGCCTCACGGCCGGAGGGACGACGGAGAATCAGGGAGATCTCGCGGTAGGCAACGGCCTGCTTAGAGAGGTCATCGTAGACGACGAGCGCGTGCTTGCCTCGGTCACGGAAGAATTCACCAATGGCTGCACCGGCCATGGGGGCGTAGTACTGCAAAGCGGCGCTGTCTGCTGCCGTAGCCGATACAATGACAGTATAGTCTAAGGCACCTTTCTCCTTGAGTATGTTGACGATATTGGCAACGGTGGAGGCTTTCTGACCGATTGCAACGTAGATACAATATACGGGATCGCCCGATTCGAAGTTCTTGCGCTGGTTGATGATCGTATCAATCGCAATCGCTGTTTTACCGGTTTGGCGGTCGCCAATGATCAATTCGCGTTGTCCGCGTCCGATGGGGATCATGGAGTCGACGCTCTTGAGACCGGTTGCCAATGACTCTGTGACCGGTTGGCGGTAAATCACACCGGGCGCTTTGCGGTCGAGGGGCATGAGATACTTCTCACCCTCGATGTCACCACCTCCGTCAAGAGGATTTCCCAGCGGGCTGATGACACGGCCGAGCATGTTCTCGTTGACCATGATGGAGGCGACACGACCGGTGCGTTTCACGCTGTCGCCTTCTTTAATGCCTTCGGAAGAACCGAGAATCACGGCACCGACATTATCCTCTTCGAGGTTCATGGCTACAGCCATAACGCCGTTGTCGAATTCAATCAGCTCGTTTTCTGTCACTTTGCTTAGTCCGTAAATGCGGGCTACGCCGTCGCCAACGGTAAGGACAGTGCCTACTTCCTCAAACTGAACTTCTGTGGAGATGTTCTGGAGTTGTTGTAGAAGCACGGCTGAAACTTCGCCGGGCTTGATATTGTTGGGCATAGAGATTCTATTTTGTGTGCTGTGAGATCCGTGTTGTGCTCTGCTGTGTGGCGCGAACGTGGCGGTCTTTTCGTATTATGGTTGTTGTGGGAGCTCGGCTCTGAATGGAAACACCGTGGAGCCTAAAGACGGGGGCTGGAATCAGTTCCAGTTTCTCCGCAATTGTCTGAGCTGTCCTTGCAGACTGGCGTCGACTCTGTAGTCGTCGTACGTGAGTATGAAGCCGGCTTTCAGTTCCGGAGCTGTTTGTACGTGCAATTGTACCGTGTTGCCTGTGCGTTTTCGAATGAGCTTAAGCATCCGTTCGCGTATTTCGGGAGCGACGGCTTCTGCTGTGGTTAGATAAGCACGGGTCAAGTGGTGTTGGTGCTCGTACGCGTTCAGGAAAGAGGTGGCCATGAACGGAAACATCTCTGCACGCCCTTTACTTACGACGAGCTGAATGAAACGCTTCGTACTATTGCTCACTTCGGAATCGTCGTTTAGACGAGCGGCCTCGGTGATGATGGCGTTCTTTTGCGCATTGTCGAGAATTGGGTTGTTGGGGATGTTACGGAGGGCTTGTAATTCCCGAAAATTCCGATCAAGCTGTTGCATCTCTGCATAAACCAGCTCTGCTTCGCCGTTTTGTGTGGCGAAGTAGAGTAAGGCTTTTGCATATCGAGCGGCTACGATTCCGGTGTTCATTGTGCGAAGGAGGAAATTTTACTGTTTCTCGATGTCGTCGAGCAGTCCATTAATGTAGTTCGTGCGTTCTGTGTCGTTGCTGAGATGCTGTCGAATGATTTTCTCAGCGACTTCTACAGAAAGATCCGCAACTTGTGAGCGAATATCGCGCAAGGCGTTCGCCTTCTCAACTTGAATTTGAGCCTTGGCTTCGTCAAGGAGCTTGGCGCCTTCGGCTTCTGCCAACGTCTTCGCGTCCTTGACTATTGCGTCACGAGTTGCCGTTGCTTCTTTGAGGATCTCTGCTTGTTTCTCGCGAGCCTCACGAAGCACCTTGTCACTCTCGGCTTGTATTCCAGCTAACTTTTCGTTGGCGGCTCTTGCGTTGCGGAGGCTCTCATCGATAAATTCTTTGCGTTGTTCGACCATACCGGTGATAACCGGGAAACCGAATTTTGCTAAGATGATGAGGACCACGATAAATGCGACGAGCATCCAAAAGAGCAGGCCGAAATCGGGAGTGAGAATGGAGGGCAAATTCAATGACTCCATACAGGATGTTTAGCGCTCAATATTATTTGATGAGGAAGGCGCAAGCTGCAACGGCAAAGAGGGCAACACCTTCGACGAGGGCGGCAACGATGATCATGTTGGTCATGATCTTACCGGCTGCTTCGGGCTGACGTGCGATGGCTTCCATGGCGGAACTACCGATTTTACCGATACCAAGACCGGCACCAATCGTTGCAAGACCGGCACCAAGTGCCATACCAAGTTGTGCAAAGCCTGTGGAGGCTGCTTCCAAAAGAGGGAACATCATAGTGTAAGTTTATTATATGAGTTGATTATGCTTGGGAATTCTGTTTCGAAATAGGGGCTATTCTTCGTGATGCTCGGGATGTGCTAAGCCGATGAATACGGAGGAGAGGAGTACGAATACGTAAGCTTGAAGAAATGCGACCAATAGCTCAAGGCAATTGAGGAAGATCATAAGCACTGCACTGAACACAGTGAAGATAGATCCCATTGATGTACTGATTTGCCAGGTCATGAAGATCACGAAGGTGAAGGACAAAATAATCGCATGTCCGGCCATCATGTTGGCAAAGAGACGGATCATTAGTGCAAAAGGCTTCGTGAAGATGCCAAAGACTTCGATCAATGGCATAACCGGAGGGATCTTCAGCCACAGCGGTACGTTAGGCCATAGAATTTCTTTCCAGTATTCTTTGTTCCCGAAGAGGTTTACAGCCAACATAGTTCCGACTGCGAGCAACAATGTTATGTTGATGTTGCCCGTGACATTGGCGCCTCCGGGAAAAATGGGGATGAGTCCAAGTAGATTGTTCGTGAAGATGAAAAAGAACACCGTAAGCAAGTAGGGAGCATAGGGGCGATAGTGTTTCTCGCCGATCGAGGATTTAATGACATCGTCGTGAATTGTCATTACAAGCATCTCGATTGCACCAACAAAGCCTCTGGGGGCTTCTTGTTTCACTGAATCATGTTTCTTGTACCAACGTGCACAATAAAGAAATGTGCCGATCAGTATGAAAACTACCAACCAAATCTGCAGAACATTCTTGGTTATGGACAGATCCCATGGGCGTTCTACGGTGTCGTCGGCCAATTTCTCGTAGATCTTGTTATGGTGTTCTGACGAAAGGAAGAAACCCTGATAGTCTTTACCTTGATGCGCCGCTTCTTCGAGGCGTTCGCTGCTGAAAACGTGCCATCCGCTTTCTTTCCCTTTGACTATCACTGGAAGATGGACGCTTATGGGCTTTCCATTCCAAGTTGTGATGTGCCATTCGTAAGAGTCAGCCAAATGTTCCAGGACAAACTCCGAAACATTGATATCCTTTTTTCCCTCTGCAGCTTGTGCCCCAAAAGCCTCTGTGCAGAAGCCTGAAAGAAAGAGCGTGAGTAACAGGAGACTAAGTCGGATTATTTTTTTCATTGCTATTGTTTGTTGACTGATTCAAGTTACGGCGGTGCCAAGTTGAGAAGATCAGTGTGGCAAAGTAGTAAAGCAAAACCACAAAGAAGGCGGCAGTAAAGTTGACCTGCTCGTGTTGCTTGTAAATGAAGAGGACAATCAGCGTGAGGAATAGACGCAGTAGAGAGAAACCCAAATTGACTCCGATAAAGATAGATGAATCCTTGTGGCTCAACTTGGTAGTAACTCCCAACTCGATCAATGTATAGCAGTAGAAGACTACAGAGACTATAATAACTTCTTGAGCAACCTCTACAGGAGCAATGCCGAAGCCTTGGGTCATGACAAGGAAAAGACAAACGCCCAGCAATAGGTAAAGCGTGGCAAGTCTCAGGACTAGACGAGCAAGTGTCAGCATATCAATTATGAGTCTCTACGCAAAGAGTCACATTGTTATCGTTTACTTCGACAAATCCGCTGGAAACATTGAACTCTTTCGTTTCTGTGCCGGTACAAGTGACAACGCCTTGTGATAATGAGGAGATTATCGGTGCATGGTTGACTAGCACCTCAAACTCTCCCAAGGTACCGGGCATTGTAATGCGCTCGGCTTCGCCCTCAAAAAGGGTACATTCAGGAGAGACGATTTTGATGTGGAGACGATTCTTGTCCATAATCCTTATTGTGCATTCGCAGCCGAAAGTAACTTCTCGCCCTTGGCGATTGCGTCGTCGATTGTTCCGACGTTCAAGAAGGCCTGTTCAGGAAGATGGTCTACTTCGCCGTCGATAATCATGTTGAATCCGCGGATTACTTCCTCGATGGGTACCATCACACCTTTTACGCCTGTAAATTTCTCTGCCACGGTAAACGGTTGAGACAAGAAGCGTTGTACACGGCGTGCGCGGTTTACTGTAAGACGATCCTCGTCTGAGAGCTCGTCCATACCCAAGATTGCGATGATATCCTGGAGTTCTTTATATTTCTGCAGGATCTGTTTTACGCGTTGTGCGCAGTTGTAGTGATCTTCTCCGATTACATTCGGGTCCAGAATGCGGGAAGTCGAGTCCAACGGATCCACTGCGGGATAAATACCTAGCTCAGTGATCTTACGCGAAAGCACCGTTGTGGCGTCGAGGTGTGTGAAGGTTGTAGCAGGTGCGGGGTCTGTCAAGTCATCAGCCGGGACGTATACAGCCTGGATAGACGTGATGGAACCATTCTTCGTAGAAGTAATACGTTCTTGCATCGCGCCCATTTCCGAAGCTAAGGTAGGTTGGTAACCTACAGCGGAAGGCATGCGACCAAGCAAGGCAGACACTTCAGAACCAGCTTGCGTGAAACGGAAGATATTGTCGATAAAGAACAGAATATCTGTAGCTTTTCCTGTTTTTGCTCCACTATCTCGGAAAGATTCTGCAACGGAAAGTCCAGAAAGTGCCACAGAAGCACGTGCTCCGGGCGGTTCATTCATCTGACCATAGACCAAGGTCGCCTGGCTTTTGGCCACTTCGTTATAGTCTACTTTCGAAAGATCCCACTCACCGCGTTCCATTGCTTCGGTAAAGGCTTCTCCGTATTTCACGACGCCCGATTCAATCATTTCGCGCAGCAGGTCGTTACCTTCACGAGTACGCTCACCGACACCTGCGAATACCGAAAAGCCATCGTGTCCCTTCGCAATATTATTAATGAGCTCCATGATAAGTACGGTCTTACCTACGCCGGCGCCACCAAAGAGTCCGATCTTACCACCTTTCATATAAGGTTCCAAGAGGTCGATTACTTTGATACCGGTGTAGAGAACCTCACGAGAGGTCTTCAAATTTTCGAACTTGGGTGGTTCGCGGTGGATAGGATAAGCATTACCTTCGCGAGAGACCTCATGAAGTCCATCGATGGTGTCTCCAATCACGTTCAGCATGCGACCTTTGATCTGGTCACCAATGGGCATTGAAATGGGGGCACCGGTTGATTTCACTTCCAAACCACGCGAAAGGCCGTCAGTGTTGTCCATAGCCACCGTGCGAACTACATCGTCGCCAATGTGTTGTTGCACTTCTATGACCAGTTGGCGCCCGTCGGGATGTTGCACTTCCAGTGCTTCATGGATGCGCGGGAGTACTTCATCGGCGGGGCGGCCGTTGAGTGGGAAATGAACGTCGACCACCGGTCCGATGATCTGAGAAATATAACCGATTTGTTGACTCATAGTCGTTTGAGAACGAGATTGTTTTAGATGCTGAGTTCGTTGAGGACTTGAATAAGCTGAGGATTCATACCTTTGCGCTTTTGCACGGCCTCGATGAAGGGAACATATACGATTTCATGGTTGCGAATACCCACCATGACATTACGCTGTCCTTGTACGAGAGCTGTAATGGCGCCGACGCCTACACGTGAAGCCAATACACGGTCGCGTGCTGAGGGGCGTCCGCCGCGTTGCAAGTGTCCGAGTATAGAAACACGAACATCAAATTGCGGGTACTCCTTATTTACACGGTCTGCATAATAAAGCGCACCGCATTTGGGGCTTTCGCTAACGATGACCATGCAGCTCTTCTTGGATTTGCGGATACCGCGTTCCATGAATTCGATGAGCTGGTCAGATCCTGTGGAGTCTTCAGGGATAATAGCGGCTTCTGCGCCGGCGGCTATGGCAGAATTTTGTGCCAAGAAGCCAGCGTCACGACCCATCACTTCGATGAAGAAGATACGTTCGTGGGAGTTGGCCGTGTCGCGGATCTTATCCACGCAGTCCATAATCGTGTTGAGCGTCGTGTCGTAACCAATCGTATTGTCTGTTCCGTAGAGATCGTTGTCGATTGTACCCGGAAGACCGATACAGGGGAAGTCATATTCTTCCGCCAGGAGCATAGCACCGGTCAAAGAGCCGTTACCGCCGATTACGATAAGGGCATCAATCCCTTCTTTGCGAAGTGTATCGTACGCGCGTTTTCGCCCTTTGGGAGTTTGAAATTCCGCAGAGCGGGCTGTACGTAGGATTGTTCCGCCGGTTTGGATGATGCCCGAAACGTCCTCTGTGGTGAAAGTCTTCACTTCACCGTTCATCAGTCCTTCGTAGCCGCGATAAATGGCTTTCACCTTGAAACCGTTGAAAATAGCACTTCGTGTCACGGCACGAATAGCGGCATTCATTCCGGGGGCGTCACCACCGGAAGTCAAAACGCCGATACATCTGATTTTTGCCATAGAGGAGAGTTTTAGCAAATCTATATTGTGAGCGGCAAACGGGGCTCGAACCCGCGACCCTGGGCTTGGGAAGCCCATGCTCTACCAACTGAGCTATTGCCGCATATCATGAGATTTCTCGTTGCAAAGTTAGCTCTTTCTCTGTGGATGAACTCGTGCTTCATCGTCTTTTTTCGTCCTAACCTCCAAAAAACGATAAAATGTTGAGAAGTCTTCAGCGCTTTTCCTTGTAGTGCGTGAACTTCGTACCTGAGTTGTCTTACAAAAAAGACAGTTTTCGCAGAGGTGTTCATTCGAGTTGGAGCAACTCCTTTTTCGCTCTCCCACTTGTGCGTCACTTAGTCCGTTTTTCCTTGATCTTGAGGGATATACTTCTGATGATACGCGTAGTACACTTGATCCTTTTGCTGTTTTACTTATTGTGGTTCGCAAAAGAAAATGCGCGTGTCGAATCTTTCGACACGCGCAGGGAAATCTCGAGATGGAAAAGGGGTTATTTGAACATGATTTCGGAGTCGCGCTCAGCGGCTGCGGAAGCCCATCCTTCAGGAATGAAGCGCCAATTGTTGAGTGGCTGCGGATTGATTTCTTTCTGTCGGGCTATTTCGCGGCGCAGGTATTCGCGCATCTCATTATTGGAGGTCCAGATCACACGTGAGCGCAGTTGATTTTGCGGGATCCCCGCTCCTTTGACGAGCAGTCCGCCTCCTCCGTTGGCGCGGTAGGAATTCACCGCCACTTTGTAAGTCTTCTGCAGATCGAAGGGCTTCCCGTCAGCCATAGATAGGATGGTCACTTTCTGTCCCTTGGGTTTTCGGAGATCGACGGTGTACTTAATACCGGCTGCGGAGTCGAAATTGTAGGACGAGTGCTTTAGTCGTTGCCAAGGCTCCGGAGCATTTGCGTAGTTGTCGCTCAACAACATCATGTGGTCGGCGGGCGATTTCATTTGTTGAGTCCAAATACCGTAGCTTTCTTCAAGGTAGTTCTTAATTTCTTGCCCGGTAAGTTTCATGACGTAGAGTTGGTTCTCGTATTTGTAGAGGTTGAACAAGTCTGCCATGCGGATGTCTCCCGGTTCAATCTTAGCATCATACGAAAGCGGAGCGGCGAAAGAAATATCAGCTCCCGTCACAGCAAGTTGTATGCGGTGAATGAAGTCTACAAATGCAGATGAACCGAAGTAGGCCGAGCGTGTGTCGAGTTCATTCTTGTTGCGTCCGATCACCTGTGTGGTAAAGTTACGGATGTCGTTGAACTCTTTGGTATAGTGCGAAAGGAAGGCGGAATCCGGTTGTTCGCCGCGGATATCGATTACATTGCCCACGATTTCCTTTTTCTTCCGTTTTCCATCGGGCCCGAGCGTCACTTTTATGTCAGCCTGCGCGATGTTCATTGCATTGGCGCCGGGATTGAGAACCAGGGTTTGGCGTCCACTGATTTTATTGGTGACCGTCGTGTTGGCAATGCGGTGATCGTGTCCGCAAAAGAGGATGTCGATATCCGGAACCTGTTCTGCTACTTGGAAAGCTGCGTGATCCAGCATGCGCCCTGTGGCGTTGTGCTCACCCACACCGCTGTGCATCACTACCACAACGATGTCGGCTTTGGCTGCACGGCGTATGATGGGAACAACACGGCGAGCTGTTTCTACGCAATCGCGAAAATCCAGATATTTCCAGAGTCTTTCGGGAAGCCATTGCGGAATGGTGGGCGTGATCATGCCGAGTACGCCGATGCGCACTCCGTCCACTTCCTCCTGTACGTAGGCCGTGAGGTAGAGTTTGTTCTTACGTTTGTCTACGACATTGGCACCCAATACTGCGAAACCGCAATCGTCCATCCAGCGATCGTAGACGGCATGTCCGGTTTCCACGTCGTGGTTGCCCAGTGTACCACAAAGGTAGCCCATTTCATTGAGCATGCGTGCACAAAGGTGGGTGGAAGTGGTGTCTACGTAATTATAATAGTAGGCTGCGGGCTGACCTTGCAAAATATCCCCGTTGTCGACGAGTAAGACATGTCCTTCACCTTGTGCCGCACGCAAACGTTTCACGTAGGTTGAGATGCGACTTAAGCTTCCTTCTCCCGGTTTGTCATTGATAAAATCGTAGGGAAAGTAGTTACCGTGCACGTCTGAAGTCTCGATAATGGAGAAGTTGACCTCCCGGTTGGAATCTTGTGCGAACAGAGATACACCGGTGCAAAAGCATGTGGTAAGAATTAAGGTGGCTGTGCGGAGAAGACGATTCATATACGGATATAATCTGCAAAGATATAGGGTTGTTCGTTTTGTTCATCGGCCGGGTGTGATTCCTGGAAGGTGCACTTCCATTGATCGAAGTCGACTTCCGGGAAAAAGACATCGGCCTGAGGGGCTTTCGCCAGAATGTGTGTCAAACACAGTCGATCTGCCAGCGGCAAAGTGGCTTCGTAAATTGAAGATCCGCCGATGACGAAGATCTCTTTGTCGTCTTGTGTGGCCTGGAGTGCGGCTTCGGGAGAGCGAAAAAGGAAGGTGCCGGCTGGTGCCTCAGAAAGTGAACGACTGACGACGAAGTTACGACGATTGGGGAGGGCACCTTTGGGCAGAGAGGCAAAGGTCTTTCGGCCCATGATCACAGTGTGCCCCACTGTGAGGGCTTTAAAGCGTTGAAGGTCCGATCGCAGCCTGAAAAGCATGTGTCCTTTGAGGCCGATGGCTCGTTGTTCGTCGAGTGCGCAAATGAGCGTGAGCATAGAAAGAGGAGTGTTAGACCGAAACCGCTGCCGCAATGTGTGGGTAGGGGGTGTAGTTTTCGAGTTGGAAGTCCTCAAATCTAAAAGAGAAGAGGTCGCTGACTTCCGGGTTCAGGTGCATTTGAGGGAGAGCTCGCGGAGTTCTACTCAATTGTAAATTTGCTTGGTCTAAATGATTGAGATATAGATGCGTATCGCCAGTGGTGTGAATGAACTCTCCGGGGCGCAATCCGCAGACTTGAGCCACCATGAGCGTCAGTAGAGCGTAGGAAGCGATGTTAAAGGGTACCCCCAAAAAAGTGTCGGCACTCCGTTGATAGAGTTGTAGGGAAAGACGCCCGTCAGCCACGTAGAACTGGAAAAGCAAGTGGCAGGGGGGCAAGGCCATTTGGTCCACTTCTGCCACGTTCCAGGCGTTGACGATCATACGGCGGCTATCCGGCTGATTTTTGATCTGCGAAACGACTCGGCTGATCTGATCTATGTGTCCACCGTTGTAGTCCGGCCACGATCGCCACTGGTGTCCGTAGACGGGACCCAGTTCGCCCGACGCGTCGGCCCACTCATTCCATATGCGCACCCCATGTTCTTGGAGATAATGCACGTTGGTGTCGCCGCGCAAGAACCAAAGCAGTTCGTAGATGATGCTTTTCAGGTGCAATTGCTTGGTGGTGAGCAGGGGAAAACCCTTTTCGAGATCAAAACGCATCTGATGTCCGAAGATTGACAGAGTTCCTGTGCCGGTTCGGTCGGTTTTGCGAGTGCCGTTTTTGAGAATGAGGCGTAAGAGGTCGTGATATTGTTGCATGAGAGTGGGGCAGAGTAGAATTATTGCAACGCAAGCACTAAAATTGAACCTGCTGTGAGGAGTAGTCCACAGATAGCGGCAAAAATAGAGGAGCGTTGACGAGCCCAGCCCCAGAAAAACAGGCTCACGAAGAAACTAATGATTGGCCCGACCCAAAATAATTGGATGAGTATGTATTGCATGATGTTGAGCACGGTGCTGTCGCTCTCGGGCCACAGCGTTACGTTGCCAAACAAGAAAAACACCAACGTGCCGACGGGAACCAGAATGGTGGGAGCGAGGAGGAGAAGGAGCCAGAAGGGATATTGACGCATGGGGTTGAGTCGTATTGAAGAGGAGTTGGGGCACGCAGCGTTAGGGATGCAGTGCATCGTAATTGAGAACCGAGGAATCTCCATAACTCAAGAACCGGAATCCATGTTCAAGCGCATAATCGTAGATCGGTCGCCATTGGCCTCCCACAAATGCGCTCACCAAGAGAAGCAGGGTGGATTGGGGCTGGTGGAAATTCGTGACGATGGTCTTTACGATCTTGTACTCGTAGCCCGGTGCAATGATGATTTGCGTGGCCGTGTGGAGCACTTCGAGCTGATTGTCGCGCAAATAGTCGCGCACCGCCTCGAGAGCTTCACGAGGTGTGAGGGGATGTTCGCAATTTTGGGTGTAGTCGTAGGGCAGCCATTGGGGCACATGCAAGTCGTCCTCATTTGGTTCGCGGTTCGTGTCGCGGCATTGACGAATGCGCACGCCGATGTAATAGAGACTTTCGAGTGTGCGCACACTTGTAGTACCCACGGCGATGCATTGAGCTCCGTGGGCCAGCAAACGTTCGATGGAGTTGAACGGCACGGCGATCCACTCGGCGTGCATTTGGTGGCCGGCGATCTCTTCGCTTTTCACCGGTTTGAAAGTACCGGCTCCGACGTGCAATGTGAGTTCGTTGCGCTCTATGCCGTGACGGTCGAGTGCTTGCAACACTCGTTCCGTGAAGTGCAAACCGGCTGTGGGAGCTGCCACCGATCCTTTGATTTTGGAATAGACAGTCTGGTAGTTTTTTAAGTCCGTGTCCTCCGTTTCGCGATTCAAGTAGGGAGGGATGGGCAATTCGCCGATGCTGTCGAGCACTTCGGCCCAGCTGACTGTAGGGTTGTCCCATGAGAAGCGTATTTCATGTCCGGTACCGCTCATTCCCAACCGCTCGGCTCGTAGGATGAGCGAATTGCCACCTACTGTAATGGGACGTTCGAGCACACCCTCCTTCCATTTCTTCAGATTACCGATCATGCAAGTCCACGTCACCGCCCCGCAGGTGGCAAACGACTGTTGATAGTCGAGTGGGGTATGTGGTTCGAGGCAAAACACTTCAATCAGTGCGCCGGTCGACTTGTGAAAATGCAGGCGTGCCTGGATCACTTTGGTGTTGTTGAACACCATAAGTGCACCGGCCGGCAAGTAATTGGGCAGATTGATGAATAGGTCTTCGCCGATGGTCCCGTCTGTTTTGCGGGTGAGCAGCTTGGATTGGTCACGTTCGGCGAGGGGATATTTGGCAATGCGCTCGTCGGGGAGCGGGTAGTCGAAGTCTTTAATTTTGAGTTGGCGAGGGTTGATCATGTGGCGCCTACTATTATTTGTCTGTTTGGTCGAGTTCTATTTTCTCTACGTTGCCTGTTGTGGGCGATAACCAAACCTTTGTATTGAATTTCTTGTTGAATAAAGTTCCTCCAAGATGTTCTGTCCTACCGAATTGTGCCATGGGAATATTTGCTTCGTAAAGTGTCTCGTCGCCCAGGGCAACGTGCACTTTTGCTTCGCCCGGCACACGATAGCGCAGGTCTTCTTGGTCTTTTTTCTTCTTGGGTTTGCCGTCGTCGTAGGCAGGACGGATGTTTTGCAGGTCTTCTACCGTGAGGGTGACGGGCATACCTGCTGCATCGTCGGGGTCAACTATGCCGAGGTATTTCGAAAAGCGGAACAGTACGCGTCCCTGTTCCGTACGTCGGGGCAGGTAATCGAAGGTGAAGGTGCGTTCCTCTTCGGTATACGTGCCGACGAAGAGAGAAGTGAGGGCTTTTTCGCGTTCGTCGAGCTGTGCCAGCATGGTTTTCAGTTGTTCGCCGTCTTTGGGGTTGAAATCTGCTTGTCCCTTGATGAGTTGATTTCGGTTTTCGCGGATGTCGAAAATCTCTGCGGCGGCCAGCTCAGCGCGTCGTGCGGTGCTGCCGGCGCGGAGCATGTCAGGCGTTTTGTAACGGTCGGCGTTGAGCGTCGGCGTGGCGATGGTGCGCACGCCGGGTTGCGACAGTGCTGCCGGTTGCGTGGCTTCGGCGTTCACTGCGAGGAGGAGACCCTCAGGCGACAGCGTCACGAGCGGGGCAGAAGTGCGGTGATCGAGCCGAATGGTGTAGGCCGCCGTGCTGTCGGGCGTGCCAAAGGCATCTACCTTCACCCCTTCCATTGTCCAGGTGTTGAACGCATTGAGCATCACGTCCTTGCGATCGAGTAGGGCACGCGCGTAAGCCGCGTATTCGCCGGGCACATAATGTCGACAGCGGGTCTGCACGGTGAGATGCAGGCCGGTGAGAGGCAAGTGATACGTGATGCCTTCGGCAGTGAGGCCGGGGCGATAAGGAGCCACGGCTGTTTGTGCCGAAACTGTTGGTGCCGCGGCGGCAAAGAGGCTGAGGAATAGGGCGAAACGGCTGAGGGAATGTGTAGACATGGTTCAGTGTGGGGGAAGAAGGTGGAGAAAAGCTTGACCGACGGCATCCACTAAGTCAGAGGCCACCGTGGCAGGGGCGGAATGACGAGCTTCGGCAATTTTTCCGGCTTCGCGGTGCAGACAGACACCCAATCCTGCGGCTTCTTCCGGAAGATATCCTTGCGCGGCGAGCCCTCCGATCAATCCGGTGAGCACGTCGCCGCTACCGGCCTTGGCTAGGGCACTATTGCCTCCCCCCTCGGCCACGAGCAGTCTGCCTTCCGGAATGAAGAGGTGAGGAATGTGATCTTTGAGCAACAGGTTGAGTCGGAGTGAATCGGACAGCATGCGTGCGGCGACCTGCAAATCGGCAAGCTCTTCGCACGGCAGATCCAAAGCTCGGCATAGGCGTCGCATCTCTCCGAGGTGGGGAGTGAGTAGGCTGTGAGGGGGAACCAAAGAGAGCAATTGGTAGTCGGTTGCCAGGAGATTCAGGGCGTCGGCATCGAGAATGAGCGGGAGCAGCGTCCCGGCTGTCTCGCGTTCCAACAGGGCTTTGAGCAGAGTGCGCAAAGCAAAGGCTGTTTCGCCGTCAGTGCCCAGTCCGGGACCTACGGCCACTGCCGTGAAACCGGTGAGATCAATGAGCGAACTCCAACACGATTCAGCGCTTTCGTCGATTTGCAGCACGGCTTCTGGCACGGCTACTTGCAGCACGTCGCGACCGCATCGTGGGATGTGGACTGTGACTTTTCCAACTCCACTGCGAAGTGCGGAACGGGCGGCAAGCACTGCTGCACCGATCATACCTTCGTGACCGGCGATGAGAAGGAGATGCCCGAACGTGCCTTTGTGTCCGTCGGCGGGGCGTGGTTTCCACTTGCCGGCGAACCATTGGTGCGTGATGATTTCCGCATTGCTTGAGTTCATGTTGCAAAAATACGTATTTTGAGCCGGTTTGCGGCTCTTTGGCGTGGTGAAATTGATTAAAGTTGCGAAGGGGCGATTCAAGGGTGGGGGAACGGGCGGCGGGTGAGGGGAGTTTGCCGGTGGCAAAGGAAAGGTAGCTATGAAACTTGGGGATGCCGGGTGAAAAATAGGGGACTAATGTTGTTGCCTTCCCTATTTTTCGACGAAAGCCCCCAAGTTTTTCCGGTGAAGTGCTGGGCGTGATGAGCATGCGCGAGGCGACGAGCAGTGATCGGGCTCGGTGTTCCACTAAGCACCCTGTGCGTGAAAGCACTTGTGCTTCGTTTTCATCGGTCAGAGGTGGAAATGAAGTGGAAGATGACTACAAAAAACGGGCACTCGAGTGTCTGTGCTCGAATGCCCGCTGTATTGGGGAGGGAAGTAGGCGTTACTTCTTCTTGCCTTTGTATCGTTCGTTCATTCCCTCGATGACGGCTTTGGTCAAATTGAGCGAGGGATCGGCAAAAAGCACGTTGTCTCCTTGTTTTGAGACGATCATGGAGTAGCCCATTTCCTTGTTATAGTCTTTGAGGAAGGACTGGAGACTATCGCGAAGGGTGTTGTTGAATTTCTCTTGCTCAGCAGTCATGCGTTTTTGCAGTTGTTCTTCCAATTTTGCGGCTTCTTGCTGCATTTTCTGGATGCGCAGTTGTGCAGCCTCGGCTTGTTCGCGTGTGGTGAAGGCGCCGCTTTGCATCTTCTGCTGGAAATCGGCGTAGGCTTTTTGCACTTGTGCCATTTTAGCTGCCACTTGCGATTGATATTGCTTGCTCTTGGCTTCGAGTACCGCTTTGTTCTCTGTGCAGAATTTGTACTGAGTGAGCAGAGAGTCCACTTCCACGTAGGCAATGGGGGAGTTTTGCTGCTTATTCGGGGCTTCAGCGAGGGGAGCGGCGGCTTTAGAAGTAGTGGTGGTGCTCTTTTCTTTTTTACAAGCCGACAAGCTCGTCAAAATCATCAATGCAGCCACGAAGAAGAAAGAAAACGGTGCTTTCATATCAGGTTGTTAGGGAGTGAATGGATAAATTCGAAGGGAAGGAAGCCAAGCGATGGGTTATGCCCGGTCGGTTGTGTGAGCATGTTCGCTCACGGCGTGTGGATTCTTCGTGCGCAGTTCGGCATCTTGGGTGGAGGCGCAGTGCACTCCGCAGCTCTCGAGCGCTTTGTTGCCGCTCACGTGTGTGTTGACGAAGCGTCCTTTGATGAGGATGCCAACAGAAAGCAACAGGACCGAGATTCCAACAATAATTAATGTGAGTATCCAAAGAGGTTCCATATCTTTTCTCTATTTTTGCGGTGCAAATATAGTGCAAAGACCTCGTCTGCGACAAATGATTTGCACATTTTATTGTTCTACTTTCAATGTAGTGAGCTATGGCACAATTAAAGCCTCAATCCGTATTCGATTGCTTCGCGCAAATCAACCAAGTTCCCCGTCCTTCTAAGCGCGAGGAAAAAATAACTGCGTTCCTTCGCAAATTTGGTGAGGATCTCGGTCTTGAAACGCTGGTCGACGAGGCCGGCAACGTCCTGATTCGCAAACCCGGAACACCCGGTTTTGAAAATCGCAAAACCGTGATTCTGCAGAGTCACCAAGACATGGTCTGCGAAAAGAACAAAGACGTAGAATTTGACTTTGACAACGACGCCATTCAAACCTACGTGGACGGCGATTGGCTCAAGGCAAAGGGCACAACGCTCGGTGCCGACGACGGTATCGGCATTGCCATGGAGATGGCGTTGCTGAAAGCCAATGATATCGAGCACGGACCGATCGAATGCGTCTTCACGCGCGACGAGGAAACGGGATTGACGGGGGCTTTCGAGATGAAACCCGGATTCATGACGGGAGATTATCTGATCAACCTGGATTCTGAAGACGAAGGACAGCTCTTTGTGAGCTGCGCCGGGGGCGTACGCACCGAAGCGACTTACACCGTAGACGAAGAGAAGCTGCCCGAAGGCTTTTCGACGTTCAATCTCGTGGTGAAAGGCCTTACCGGCGGACACTCGGGCGACGATATCAACAAAAAGCGTGCGAATGCCAACAAGCTGTTGGTGCGTTTCCTCTGCGAACAAAGCGAGAAAACCGATCTGCGCCTTTGCGATATTCAAGCCGGAGGCCTGCACAATGCCATTCCGCGTGAGGCACATGCCACAGTGGCCGTGCCCACAGCTTATGTTGCCACTTTCGGAGAGGAACTTCAAGCATTTGTCGAGAAAGTGCGCGACGAATTTTCTGCAACCGAGCCTGAACTGACGGCCATAATTGAGCCGGTGGCTGCCGCCCCGACCTGCATTTGCAAAGAACAGGCGGAGCGCTTGCTCAAGAGCCTCAGCGTGGTACACAATGGTATCTTTGCCATGAGTCAGGATCTCGAAGGTTTGGTTGAAACCTCCAGCAATCTGGCTAGCGTGCGCAAGCATGGTAACCAAATTGTGGCCACTACGTCACAACGTTCGAGCGTCGCAAGCAATTTGGAGTACATGGCTTCGGTGGTTCGTTCGGCTTTCGAACTGGGTGGCGCGAAGTGTGTGACCAACGAGGGTTATCCCGGTTGGAAAATGAATCCCAAGAGCGAGATCTTGAAGGTCTGCGTCGACAGCTACAAGCGCTTGTTCGGCAAAGATCCCCTCGTGCGAGCCATCCACGCCGGTCTCGAATGTGGACTCTTCAGTGAGAAATATCCCCATCTCGACATGGTGAGCTTCGGACCCACCTTGCGCGGTGTGCACTCGCCCGACGAACGCCTGTTGATCCCCACTGTACAAATGGTATGGGATCATTTGCTCGATGTCTTGAAGAACGTACCCGAGAAATAAGGTGAAGTCACTTCCTCTTTTCCTGATATTCGTGTGTGCCCTCCTCGCTTCTTGTTTGAACGAGGAGGGTTATACTACTTCTGCCGATGCGCGTTTGCGTTTGGAGCGCGACACGTTGGCGCTCGACACCGTTCTGGCGGGTGAAGCGACCAATACATACACCTTTCAAGTCTTCAACCCACAGAAAAAGACGTTGCGCATTGCGGCCATTCGATTGGCCGGTGGGGCGAAATCGCCTTTTATGGTGAATGTCGACGGAACTTTTCTGGCGAATGGGGTAACCGGTGCCACGGAACTGGCCGGCGGTGATAGCCTACGCGTGTTTGTGCAACTCAATGCTCCGGCTTCAACGGCTACAGCTCCGACACCACTCGAAGATAGCCTGTTGTTCTTGTTGGAAAACGGAGCAGAACAACAAGTGTTGCTCACGGCGTCGACGCAAAGTGTGATCAACCTGAGAGGTGCGCGCGTGGAACGAGACACAACCTGGAATGCCCCGCGGCCTTATCGCATTTTAGATAGCCTGGTCGTGGAAGAAGGTCGTACACTTACGCTGTCTGCGGGTACGCGATTGTATTTTCATCCCGCAGCATGCCTCATCGTGCACGGAACCTTGCGTGCTGAAGGACAAAATGGGGCGCCCGTAGAATTCCGTGGCGACCGATTGGGTTATATGTTCAGCAATCAACCCTACGACCGCATTCCCGGACAATGGGGCGGGGTGGTCTTCACTGCAAAAAGCCGTGACAATGTCCTGGACCATTGCGAGATCCACAGTGGAGATTTTGGTATACGTTGCGACTCTTCGTCTGTTGATTTCCAGAAACTTATATTGCGCAATTCTCTGATCCATAATGTCGGTGGAGATGGGCTGTATGCACGTCAATGCGCGGTGAATGTAGGCAACAGCCAGATCACAAATGCAGCCGGAGACTGCGTGCGTCTTGTCGGCGGGCGCAACGAATTTGTCCATTGCACCATCGGCCAATTCTATGCCCTGGCGGGTGATCGCGGTGTCGCGCTGCATTTCAGTAATTACGGGGAGGGAAGCCGTGCCCCTCTGGAACGAGCGTCGTTTGTCAACTGCATCATCAGTGGATACAACAACGATGATCTCTTGAGAGAGTCTTCTACGCGTTACAAGAACGATGCTTTCAACTATGATTTTTCGCATTGCTTGCTCAATACGCCCAAACCGACCAAGGGCGAACACTTCCGTAACTGCTTGTTTGAGGAGGATTCACCCGAAAAGCGCCGCCAAGCCGGGAATTTCTCTCCGAGTTTCGATTTGCAGAAGTTGCTGTTTGTCTTTACCCTAGATGCCAAATCAGCGGCTGTCGGGAAGGCCGATTTCGCAGTGACGCAACAGACTTTCCCTTTCGACCGTAACGGAAAATCGCAAACGAAAGGCGGTAAGTCAGATATGGGATGTTATCGGCACGTTGAGCACTGATACTCCTTATTTATATAGTGCAGTTCGGAGACACAAGCATTTCCCGTCAGTTTATGCTGCAACTACGGTGTTAATCCGTTGCGATCTCTTTTCACCTCAATCACGATCTTATTGTTATGCCACAACCTTCTTCTCGCGCACCTAAGCGCAAAAAGGCAGATGCCCCGGTGCAAGACAGCTTCGGGCGTTTGCAGCCTCAGGAATTAGACTTCGAGCGCGTAGTGCTCGGTGCCCTGCTGCTGGAAAAAGACGCCTATTCGCAGGTGAGTGAGATTCTCAAACCGGAAAGCTTCTACGATCCACGTCACCAGTTGATCTTCGAAGCAATTCGTCGGTTGAATATAGAGCAAAAGCCACTCGACTTGCTCACCGTCAGCGAGCAATTGCGGCAGACCAACCATTTTGAAGAAGCCGGAGGCCCCGTTTATCTGGCACAACTGACGCAAGGGGTCGTCTCGGCCGCCCATATCGAATACCATGCCCGCATCATTGCGCAAAAGGCCACGGCACGCGATCTCATTCGCTACACCAGTGGAGTGCAAGAGAAGGCTTTTGATCCGACGCAGGATATTGATGAGCTGATGCAGCAGGCGGAAGGCGAGTTGTTCGAACTCTCTCAGCTCAACATGAAGAAGGATTACAGCCAGATCGATCCGATCATCAATGATGCCTACGACATGTTGCACAAGGCGGCGGAGCGTTCTGACGGTATGTCGGGTATTGCGTCAGGGTACCGCGACTTGGACAAAATGACGTCCGGATGGCAAAACTCTGATTTGGTGATTCTTGCAGCACGTCCGGCCATGGGAAAAACAGCCTTCGCATTGTCTATGGCGAAGAATATAGCGGTGGAACAAGGCATCCCCGTTGCGTTGTTTTCTCTCGAAATGTCGAATGTGCAATTGGTCAATCGTGTGATTTCAAACACCTGTGAGATCGAAGGTACGAAGATCAAAAGCGGACAACTCGAGCCGCACGAGTGGGCGCAGCTGGACAGCAAAATTAAAGATCTATATGGCAAGCCGTTGTTTGTCGACGACACGCCGGCACTTTCTGTCTTTGAGTTGCGCACGAAAGCACGTCGTCTCGTGAGAGAGCACGGAGTGAAACTCATCATGATCGACTATCTGCAGCTGATGAACGCCTCGGGCATGAACTTCGGTAGCCGTCAAGAAGAAGTTTCTACTATCAGTCGTTCGCTAAAGGGACTGGCCAAAGAGTTGAACATCCCGATTCTCGCGCTCTCACAGTTGAATCGTGGTGTGGAAAATCGCCCCGGAGCCGGTGGAGCGGACGACCACCGACCGCAGCTTTCCGACTTGCGTGAATCCGGTGCCATCGAGCAAGATGCCGATATGGTGCTTTTTATCCACCGTCCGGAGTATTACCGCATCTACCGAGATGAGAATGGCAACGACCTGCGTGGCAAGGCCATGATTATCATTGCAAAGCACAGAAATGGTGCTGTCGGCGATGTGTTGTTGACGTTCAAAGGGAAATATACCCGCTTTGAGAATATGGACGAAAACAACTCATTCCCGCTCCCCGGCACAACGGATAGCGGAGGTCTCCCTCCGATGGGAGGAGGCCCGATCACAGATGCTGACTTCGCGCCGCTGCCCGGAGACAGCATGACGCCTTTCCCGCCAGGAGAGGGGAGTGTGGTGCCGTTCTAAGGGAGCCGCGCCCAGAGTAAATGCCGGTCACAAGATGCTGCTTGCGATGATCGAAGGGATACAAGCTAAGCGTTTAACGAATAATGCAGGGCTTGATTCGCTTATTTGCAGCGGAAATTGTAAATTTGCCGACAAGCAAACAACAAACAAACTTTGCCATAACACAGTATGGAAAATAAAGAACTCATTGCACAGTGCACAGCTACAGCTCAGCAGTGGATTGACTCTCCGCTCTACGATGCAGAGACGAAAAAGGCCGTGAAGGCTATGATTGAAGCGGAAGACAAAACCCCGCTTGTCGATGCTTTCTATCGCACGTTGGAATTTGGAACGGGAGGACTCCGTGGCATCATGGGACCCGGTACCAATCGTATGAACGTTTATGTTGTAGGAGCTGCAACACAGGGACTTGCCAACTATCTGCTTAAGAATTTCGCCGATCGTAAGGAGATTTCCGTCGTGGTAGGGCACGATTGCCGCAACAACAGTCGTTTGTTTGCAGAAACGGTGGCCAACGTCTTCTCCGCCAACGGGATCAAGGTCTATCTTTTCGACGATTTGCGTCCCACCCCTGAGGTTTCTTTCGCCATTCGTCACTTCGGCTGCCAGTCGGGCGTGAACATTACGGCCAGCCACAACCCGCGCGAATACAATGGCTACAAGGCTTATTGGGACGATGGCGCACAAGTATTGGCGCCCCACGACAAAGGCATTATCGACGAAGTGAACAAAGTATCGCTTGCCGATGTAAAATTTGAGGGAAATCCGGCACTGATCCAATCGATTGGTAAGGAAGTGGATGACCTCTACCTTAGTGAGGTGCACAAACTGAGTATCGATCCTGAAGTCATTCGCCGACAGAAAGATCTGTGCATTGTCTACACGCCGCTTCACGGGGCTGGTCGTGTATTGGTACCCGCTTCGCTCAAACTCTGGGGATTCGAGAACGTGCACACCGTACCCGAACAGATGGTAAAGGACGGCAACTTCCCCACAGTCGTATCTCCCAATCCTGAGAATGGCGAAGCCTTGACACTTGCGCTCAATCTGGCCAAGAAATTGAATGCCGACATTGTGATGGCGTCCGATCCCGATGCCGACCGCGTAGGCATGGCTTGCAAAGACAATGAAGGAGAATGGGTACTCATCGATGGTAACCAGACGTGCATGATCTTCTTGTACTATATCATCAAGAACCGCATCGCCATGGGCAAGATGAAGGGAGATGAATATATCGTGAAGACGATCGTCACCACGGAGCTCATCAAGGCCATCGCCGACAAGAACCACATCAAAATGTACGATGTGTACACTGGTTTCAAATGGATCGCTCGCACGATTCGTCTGCTTGAAGGCAAAGAAACTTACATCGGCGGTGGTGAAGAGAGCTACGGTTTCATGGGACAAGACATTGTGCGCGACAAAGATGCCGTGTCTGCCTGCTCCCTGCTTGCAGAAATCTGTGCATGGGCAAAGGATCAGGGCAAGACCCTCTTCGATGTGCTCATGGACATCTACCTCGAATATGGTTTCTCGCTGAACCACACGATCAATGTCGTGAAGCCCGGTAAGAGCGGAGCCGACGAAATCAAAGCCATGATGGACAACTTCCGTACGCATGCTCCGAAGGAAATCGCCGGTTCGCCTGTAGTCTGCACCAAAGACTACGAAACGCTCAAAGCCACCGACGCTGAAGGGCACACAACGGATCTCGACTTCCCCACTACGAGCAACGTACTGCAATGGTTCACTGCCGACGGTACGAAAATCAGTGTCCGTCCTTCCGGCACGGAACCCAAGATTAAATTCTATATTGAAGTACGCGGAGAGATGGAATGCCCGAAATGCTACAAGGCGGTTCGCGCCGAGGCTCTCCAAAAAGTGGAGGCCGTGAAGAAGAGTCTCGGACTCTAATCCGACAATCACTTTCCGAAAAGGCAGCATCAACCTCCTCTGGAGACGATGCTGCCTTTTCTTCTACATATCATCTTATGAATAAGTGGTTTATATTCTACCAGTCAGAGCTGATTCTAACCGATACGAATGAGATTCCTACGGGAGAACAACCTCCGATCGCGTTAGAACCGTGGAACAAAAGACAAGTGTTGCCCTCTCTCGATGGTGCAACATGCGTCGCCGTGGAGATCGATCATCCGCTCAGTTCCGATGTGGGATTAAAACAGATGGGACTGCGACAAACCTTCGATCACTTGTCGTCTGCTGATTACCGAATGGCGGGGAAAGCGCGCGAATTACTTTACTGGAATAGCCGTACGCGCTATTGTGGTTCATGTGGAGCCCCCTTAGAAGAACATACCGAGATCTCAAAGAAATGCCCGCAATGCCAGCGCGAGTATTGGCCTTCGCCCAGTCCGGCTGTCATCATACTCATCGAGCGCCGTGCACCCGGCGACAATCGCGACGATGATGAAGTGCTGTTGGTGCAAGCCCGTAATTTTTCCGGCGACTATTATGGTTTGGTGGCCGGCTTTTGTGAGACCGGAGAGACCCTCGAAGAGAGTGCGCGCAGAGAAATTATGGAAGAAACGGGCCTACAGGTCAAAAATCTCCGCTACTGCGCATCTCAACCCTGGCCTTATCCCTCGGTGCTTATGGTAGGATATGTGGCGACTTACGAAAGCGGCGAACTTTCTTTGCAACGTTCGGAACTGCGCAAAGGACAGTGGTTCAAGCGCAAGGCACTCCCGCAAATTCCCGGGAAAGTGAGTCTGGCAAGGCAATTGATCGATCGCTGGATCGAGCAGAAGCTGTGAAGACCGGAGGCAATTTGTAGGAGTCAAATAAAAAAATGCGACTCTCTCTTTGCGGTATGCAGAGAAACGATTAACTTTGCTATCGCAAGCTATAGAGACAGCGGTGCAGAAAAGTGCACCACACGATCATACTCATAGGCTGTGTCGGTTCGATTGGGATACTCATCAATTCTTTTCTAAACACCGAGAAGGCTCTTCGCCCGATGGCGTGCCGATGCTGCGCTTTCAATGCAGCGTGGAAGTCGGATTACAAAGGACGACGGAGCACTCAAATCCTTTCTACTCGGAGTTTCATCATCAACACCGGCACAGCCCTTTTTATATCCTATCGCTATGGTGCTCACCCCCATGCAAGAAGCCGCACACGCGGCTATTCAACAACGTGAAAGCGTCTTGCTTCTATCTCCCACAGGTAGCGGTAAGACGCTGGCCTATTTATTGCCGCTCATCGAACGCGTTGAAGAAAAAATAGACACGTTGCAAGCCGTTGTGGTCGTCCCCGGACGAGAACTCGCCATGCAGGTCGAACGCGTGCTTCGTGAGCAATCAACCGTTGTTCGTGCCATGGCACTATACGGCGGTCGCCCCGCGATGGAAGAGCATCGTCGCTTGCGCGAGTTGCGACCCCATGTGGTGATTGCCACTCCCGGGCGTTTGCTCGATCATATCGATAAAGGCAACCTCGAACTCTCCGGTGTTCGCCTGTTGGTGATCGACGAGTATGACAAGTGTTGGGAGTTTGGCTTCCGAGATGAAATGGCGCGCATTGCAGAAAGTTTGCGTCGCGTACCGCAAGTCGTCATCGCTTCGGCCACGCCCTTCCGAGAGGAAAACGAGGAAGAAAGCGGTGCGCCGAAACTGCTGATCAATCGAGACTATCATGTCATTGATTTCCTGCACGAAACCACTGCCTTGCAAGACCGTTTGCGCATTTATGCTGTCCTTTCGCCGGAAAAAGACAAATTACAGACACTCGCCCGTTTGCTTTCGCAGAAAGGTGCCACGCAAACCATTGTTTTTGTGGCGCATCGCGAGAGTGCAGACAGAGTAGGGCAGTATTTGCGCAGCGAACGCTTCACCGCCGTGGTCTATCACGGAGGAATGGAACAAGATGCACGCGAACGCGCGCTCTTTCGCTTCCGTTCCGGCGCAGCAAACGTGCTGGTCAGCACCGATCTCGCGGCACGAGGCTTGGACATTCCCGAAGTCGGAGCCGTGGTTCACTATCATCTGCCGGCCGATGAAGCCACGTTTGCGCACCGCTCCGGCCGTACCGCGCGCTGGCAGTCAGTGGGAGAGGCTTTTCTGATTGTAGGTCCCGAGGAAACGACTCCCGATTTCGTCGAACTTTCAGGCAGTGAAGACGTGAGTCAGGTATCGGTTCGCCCCGCCGCTCCTCTTTGGGCGGTCTTATACATCGGCCGCGGTAAGCGCGATAAACTCTCGAAAGCCGACATCGTTGGTTTCCTTTGCAAGAAAGGGGGACTCCGATCGGCACAAATCGGTCATATCGAGTTGGCTGCGCACACTGCTTATGTCGCTATTGAGCGCAGAGCCTTGTCCGCCTTGCTCAAACAAGTAGCGGGAGAGAAGATCAAGGGAATGAAAACCATTATAGAGGAAATGAGACAATGAAAATAAGCCTTTCTGATGCCACTTTGCGCCAGGCCGCTGAGAGCGGTACTGATGCTTTCTTGCAAACTGTGGTCGATGCCATTGCCGATCATGCAGGTGGAACGTTGACGGCCGATGCACTCACGCAATTGTCGCCCGATCAAATTACTTTGTGGGCTTATGTCATTTTGCGTGATGAACTCTGTGACGGCGGATTCATCCAACTCATCCACAACGGCTACGGCCCTTTTTTCTTCCTCAACCCCTTCGCCAAAGCCATGCGCCTTTGGGGATTGAAAGATTTTTCTAAATTGCTCTATCGCGCTCGCGAACTTTACGAACTGCATGCCGAAGCACTCACACAGCCCTGCACCGACGAAGAGTTTATGGCACTCTACGAGCAGTTTCCCGAGTTCGACGACCTCGACGACGCCTTTATGGAACGGGAAGAAGAATTTACCAACGGCGTCGCTCATTATTTAGACGAACATCTCACTGACTTTATCGACATCACTCATGGCTAAGAAAAACGGCGGTAAAAACAAACCGCAGCGCGTGCGCATCAAGAATAAGCGCGCCACCTTCGACTACGAGGTGATCGACAAGTTTATGGCGGGCATCGTATTGACCGGCACAGAGATCAAAAGCATCCGTGACGGCAAAGCCTCGTTGGTCGATACCTTTTGCTTCATCCACGACGGCGAAATCTGGGTGAAGAACATGTACATCGCTGAATACGCGTGCGGTACCTACAACAATCACGCCACGCGCCGCGATCGTAAGCTCTTGCTCAACAAGAAAGAAATCCGTTCGTTGCAAAACGATACGCTCACTCCTGGATACACCATCGTTCCGCTCGTGTTGTTCATTGACGACAACGGACGTGCCAAACTCGACATCGCCCTCTGTCGTGGTAAGAAAGAATACGACAAGCGCGCCACCATTCGCGATCGCGATGACAAACGCGAACTCGATCGCTTCATCAAGCGGTTCTGAAGATAAAGCACTTGCTTGATTCCACAGAAAGCAAATCGCCCGTTCTCACTGTTGAGAACGGGCGATTTTGTTGTGCGCAATGTTCGTTTTTCCGAGCATTGTTTTAGTCTTGCGCAAGGGCAGCAGTCGATACGGCCGCGGCCTCTTTTTTCATTTCCGCCAATTGTTTCTCGATGAGCGCCTTTTGTTCCTGTGCCTTTTCCAATCGCCGAGCAGCCTCTGCTTTTTTCGCCTCTCGTTGATCGAACTCGTCGATGGCTTCTTGCAACAATTCGCCGAGCGGATCGATGATTTCTTCCACGATGCCCTTTCGCACCGCATCGACGATTTTAGGCAATTCGGAGAAGCAATCCTCGGCAAGGGATTGCACCGGAAATTCACGCTTAAACTGCTCCACAGCTTGGCCTGCCTCTTCTTTGCTTGTAAAGGTAATAAAGAAGACACTATCCTTTTTATCGCTGAATGCCGGTACTTCCTTTTCATCGCACTCAGTGCTGAAGAGGATCTTCTCTTTCAGGGAGCGGATCATGTCTATAGCATCGAAATCGTCGAGATGTTTGTAGAGTTTGTAGTTGATGTCATCGAGATTTTCTTCCACCACCTTTCGGATATCCTTTCTTGCTGAGAATTGATACTCGTCGTAGCTCCTCCTTGCGTTCTTGTAAGCATTGTCAGCTTGATTGCGCAGTTTGGGATACAAATTGTTTTGCTTCACGCGGTCGAGAAAACCGAAATTCTCGATGTCATCCTTCATCTTATTATAGGCTCTGTCACGTGCGTCCTCGATAGCCTTGCGGAGTTTTCCTTTTTGGTCGAAGATTTTCTCATTGATGTCATAGGATAAATGGCCTATGAGACGATCTACCCTCTTTTTCGCCTTGGCCAAATCTTCTTTTTTCTCTTCAAGATCATCTTTGGAGAGATCCAGATTCTTTTTGGCCTCCTCGGCTTGTTTCATTTCGGCGATGCAGGCGTTGAGTTTGTTTTGTCCCGCCGCCATGATTGAGTTAAGTGGTTTGCGGAAGAGGATGCTTGCCTTTTCTTTGTTCACCACGTCGCCCAGTGCCGTAGCCATGCGGTCCAAGCGACTCCATTTGCGCAGTTCGTCGAAATCACCGGTGTCGAAATCGTCCGAGTAGCGTTGGTAGATCGCTTTCCATTTCTCACTGCTGAGTGCCTTCTCACGAGGGATGAGCGTTAGCAACGCCATTTCTGCAGCCAGAGGAATGGGAGTGGTATCTTTCAGCAGTTCGTTCAGGCTGTTGTTGCCTTCTTCCCGACAGGCATTCTTCATTTCTTGTTTCACGTACTCGATCAGCTGCTCTTCACTCATACGCTCCCCGTATTTAGCCCGTGTCACCGTATCGTGTTTGTTGATACCGACCAGCACACGGCCCGTTCCGGCACTGCCGACCGTCTTGAACAGAATTTCGCGATCGGTGGCATCGAACGGACGACCGGCATAGAGTAGTAGCAGTACGGCATCGGCTTTGCTCAAGAATTCTCGAGTGCGTGCCTCACGAGAAACCACCGGGTCGTTGAATCCCGGGGTATCTACAATCTCAACACCGCGCAGCAACTCCATGTTCTTGTAGAGCGTTACCGCTTTGGTGATGGCCACATACTTGCCGTCTGCTCCCACATACTCAATGAGTTGATCCACTTGGTCGGACCGTGTCGTGCCGAGCAAAGACGAGAGGGAAGAGCCTAGACGGGCAGCCTTTTGTACCAATTCGCGGGCAGCTTTGATTTTCAGCGTCTCCGGATCTTTAGCATATTCATCTACCTCTTGCGTGGCGCGATATTCCATTTCCTTCCATTCGGCGGGGGAGTAAAATTCCGCCACGACTTCTTCCTTTTCTCCGTAAGTGATCACAGAGAGCGAAGCCGTCATAGGGGTAGTGGCTGCAGGAAGCACTTCGTCACCGAAAGCGAAGGCATTGAGGAAGGTTGATTTCCCGGCTTTCATCTGGCCGATCACACCAATCACGAGTTTGTCGTCGTCGAGCTTTTGAAGAATTTCCCGACAGCTCATCACGGTTTCCTCGTCCTGCCCTTTCTTCCCATCTTTGGGAAGCCAGCCGTATTCGTCGGCTTTATGCGCAAGAGCTTTCAATTGCTCCTTTTTCGCATTGAATTGTTCGAATATTTCTTGTGTCATCCTTAGAGGTTTGCGGTGAGTTGCTTAAATTTCTCTGCTACTGCTTTATATCGATGCCAACGCTCTTTTTGTGTTTCGCGGGCATCTATAATTTCTTCTTTAGCGCACTGCACATCACGATACGCTATAATGCTATTAGGAAGGGACTCGTCAGCCATATCAAAAACTTCAGACAGTCGCTCAGTAAATCCTTCATAATCATGTGCTTTGATTTTGAAGTATGTGCCACTAAAGAAACCAACATCTTCCGAGGGGAGATTGTAAAGCACCCTACAATGATTTTTCACCTGTTCGGTGATATTCACGATTTGGTCAATCGCTTCTACATTTTTTTCTTCGTTCTCCTTCAGCTCTTTATCCAACAGTTTCTGCTGTTCGAGCAACCACGTCTCGATTTCTTTTAGATAGTAAGCGACTGTGTCTTTGACATCAAAGAATTCTTCGTTAAGACTCCCTAGACTCTCTACATTTTGAATCGTGGTGAGAAGTTCCTGTAATCTCTCTGGCTCGCGCTCAGAGAAGAACAGAATGCCGCTATACGGAATATTGTGATGCGCAAGCGTTTTCTCTACCTTGGCACGAACAGCTTCGCGATCTTTCTGGTAGGGCTTCGTATCGATTTTATTAATGACAATGTAAAGCTCCACACTCAACGCAAGTTCATCCATTACCTTCAAAGATGAGGAGTTGAGGTCACCCGCATTAATGTCGATCACCCAGAAGAGCGCATCGCATTCGCGGATAACTTCGGCTGTTCGTCTACGATCTTCCGCATCGTTAGAGCTAAAGCCCGGTGTATCTAATATACTGAGGTTGTGCAAATCCTTGTTGGGGAAGTTCATCACGTAATATTTGATTAGACTCGACAATCCTTGCAACTCTGCGAGTGTGCGTTTGTCGGTTTGTTCAAATATTCTTTGATCCAAAGTACGCAACTTACCTCCTTGGTCTACGTAGCTATAGGTTTCTCGGACGGCATCAGTAATGTAAGTCGGAATCGCCGTTGTTTCTCTCGCACTCACTGGCAGTTTTGCAACAGTAGGATCACTTGGCGAAATGATGCGATTGACGATTGAGGTCTTACCCGCCGAATACTCACCGATGAAAGCGATGGCCTTCTTTTTATGTAACCAACTTTTCATTCTGCGGTAAGCCCAAGATTCGTAGCATTGTTGGAAGCCTTGCTTGAGATTTTGTGCAGACTCTTCATCATAAATCGCGTCCACAAGGTCAGCGAGATCCTCAGACAAGAAGGCGCCGAAGGCTTCGATGCGTCTTTGCAGCTCATTCGCATCTCCGTCCTTACTTGTTTGCTCTTTTGCAGAGAGAATATCTTGCATGAACTTCAAAGCCTGGCTTTTTGCCGTAGCCAGTTCTTCTGCACTTTCAGCCCGCAGACGAAAGGCCTCTTGCGCTCTCTGCGCTTTGCGAGCTTCGTCCGCTTTCGCTTCTAACTCCGCTTTCAGCACTTGCAGCTCTTCTGCAGAAGCTCCTTCATCGCGCTCATCTTCAAGTTGCTCTTCGAGTGCAAAGCATTCATCTTTGAGTGCCCTGACTTTCTTTTTAAGTTGCTGATTCTCCACTTCTAACTTGGAGATTTTCTCTTCCCAGGAATTTTGTTCCATTATGCCTCTTTCTCAAGTTGTTTCTTCAAGTATTCGTTCTCGTGCTCGAGAATCTCTTGGATGCGGTGTGCTTCGCGCAGTTGATCGGCTTGTTCAGCCTCCTTTTTGCTGAGCGCTTTCAATTCGCGGCGAGCCGTATCTCTCTCGTCTTCAAATTCTTCCGACTCTGTTTCCAACTCTTTAATGCGTCGGCGCTCTTTGTCGAGCGTGGAGAGCAAGTCGGCAATCTGATCTTCCATTTCTCTGTTGCGACCTGCTACCTTGTTGTTCTCTTCGTAGAGTCTTTCCTTTTCTAAGGAGTTAGTTTGGTTGTTTTGTGTCGACTTGAGTGCGACCCAAACAGCGGCAGCTCCAGCGGCTGCACCGATGACAAATTCTATCATTTTCATTGTTTTGAGTAGTGAATCACTTGGGAGGAGAATCCCGCTCTCCACGTGTCAAGAGACACGCGGAGAATAGGGAATCTTTTTGAAATCAGAGCTTCGACAGCGCCGTGCGGAAACTCTGCAATTGGCTGCGGCGATTTTCAGCTTCGGCCTGCTTGTGCTCATGCTCGCTGCGAACCTGCTCGAGGGCGCGGCGGCGCTCGGCAATGGCGGCTTCATTGCTGCGCAGCAAGGCTTCTTTGATCAGGTTGACCACCAACGTGCGGTTGCCTTTCATGACGGATTCGAATTCGGGAATAAGTGTTTGATCCAGGTAAGTGCGCACGGTGTATTCGCGTTGTGACTTACCATAAATCTTTTCGGTGGTCCAGCCGATGAGTTTGTTTACTATACCGTCGTTCTGACCGAAGTTCTCGCCCACCTGCTGGTCGATCGCTCTACCTCGTTCCACGTATTCTTGGGTCTTTTGTACCATCCGGCCGGCTCTTGCAACAGTAGTGCTAATTCGACTAATTGCTGCCATTTCGCCCACTTCTATGGCGGCACCGCCCACGCTGCCCACTAACCCCGCAGCCGGCAGGGCGAACATGGCAGCCGCACCCACGGCAGCCAAAGCACCGAACTTGATGTAACTGTCGTATTCGTGTCCAATTTGGTTGAGGTTAATGCCGTAGCTGAGTCCCTGACATTCTACTTGTGAAAGGTCGACACTTTGAAGAACCTCCGTAGACAGTCCACTTTCGCGACTCGCGCGATTTGAGGCTTCGACGATGGCTTGTTGCACACGAGAGCGAAATTGTTGCATCGTGATGGTGGCGCATTTGTTGATCGCATCAATGGCCAATTTGTCAAAGTTGTTTCCCGATTGCTGCACCAGACTGCAAAGCTGCTGTTGCATGACAGTCGCAAAGGCGCGACGTGTGTCTCGTGCGATATCGTCGACGACCGAGTCGCAGCTTTCGGTCAGTCGGTCGATGGCCTTCTGGAGCTGTCTCAACTTGCGCTCTTCTTCGGCCAAGGCAACTTTACAATTTTCGATCGATTCGAGGGCGGAGAGTTGCTCTTCGAGGGTGGTTTCGAGCTCTTGCTTGATTTGAGCGAGGCGGGCTGTGTCGGCTTTGGCCAAAATCTCCTGCTTCTTTGCTGAGATTTCTTTGAACACCTTCATGAGTTCGTCGACTTCGCCTGTGACACCCGAAACGCAGACCACATCGGCAAAGCCCAATTCGCGTTGTGCAAGGATATAGTCGCGCGCAGCTTTGCGCTCGTCAGGCGTTTTGGAATCGCACTTGGTCAGCACCATGTAGATCGACTTGTTGGCGAGCTTCATGTCGCGACAGAAGTTGGCAAGAGAGCGAGTGAGTTGCTGATTGACGTCGCTCACCAGCAAAATGGCGTCGGCCTTTGGGAGGAATTCGGTGAGCACCTGTCGGTGGCGCGGGTCGGGCGCTGAAAGCCCCGGGGTATCCACGAGTACGATCTCGGGTGAGACGCGTGTCGACGTGTCGAAGACCGTGACGAGCTGAGCGGAGCCCAATTGGGAATTCTTGAGCGAAGCAATGTCACTCACACGTTGTGTTTCGCCATTGTCCGACAGTACCTCGGCGTAGGCTGTGGGGCAACCGAAATGCACCTCGAAAAGGGTAGCCGTGGTGGGGAGCACGGCCGTTTCAAGCGCTTTGGTGTCGGTCAGCGCATTGAGCAACGAAGTCTTGCCGGCGCTGAATTCGCCCACCAAAGGGAGGGTGAGGGCACAATCTTTTTGCGCTTGGCGAGTACTGATTTGTTCGATGGCCTTCACAAGTTGTTGCGCGCCCACAGCTTGAGCGACTTCTTGGAGGGTCTTGAGGGTATTTTCTGCAATTTGCATGGTTGTGGTTTCTGGTCATCCCCGTCTTTATGCAAAAACCCGTGGGCGTGTCCCACGTTGTGCAGCGTTAAAGTGAGCGTACATGCATTTTCTTTCCTCTCCGCAACGTGATTGGGCTACGTGAAGAAGGAGGGGAAAGCTATATGACAAGAAGAAAAAAGTCGCAGCAACGTGCGGGAGGCGAATGTTCGGCCTCGGCGAGAGGCGACAAGGTGTAGCCGGTGTGTTTTTCGGGTTTCCCTCACGCGCGCGCGTCAGGAGGTTTTCGTTTTTTTCCTTCACTTCTTCACCGGTAGGTCGCAACGCGCAGTATATCAGAGCGTAAGGGGTGAAGGCTTTGAGGAAAATACCTTCACCTGCTCGGTGGCTGATTTTGCAGTTGGCGAGGCAGGGAGAGTGGCGAGAGAAATACCGGGGAAGTGTTGGAAAAAGTGGGACTTTTCCGTAGCCGGTTGGGGAGAATCGGGAGAGGGAAGGTGAAGGGAAGGTGAAGGGGATTGTGTGGAGAAATGTTCACCCCTTGTGTGTTGATAAACAGTGAGTTGGGATAGAGCGGTGAAGGGTGAAGGTAAAAAACGGAAATCGGCGGAGGCGCGGGAGTGTGCACGTGCATGCGCGAAGTGGGGGCACCGGAGCCGGGGTACGGGGGAAGAGGGAATGAAGCCGAGGAAGGAGCGGAGCAGATGGGGGGAGGAGCGCAGACGAAAGCGCAAACGAAAACAACAAAAAGGGAGGCGATTTGAAAAGCCCCCAAGTTTCTGCATAATGAGCGTTAATGCAATGCTTTTTCTTGGGGGAGAGGGGGTGAAAAGCTAACTTTGCATGCAAAAGACGGAGAATTAGCTTCACCGTCCGCGCGCTGTTCGGAGCGTTTTCATCGCAGAGAATGTGACAGAGCGGCGTTTGAAAAACACTTTCTATCTCTTCTTTCCCTTGCTGGTTGCTCGGCAAGTCAATATAAATTCATGGTCGGCGCGGTTCGACAACGCCAATTGCATAGTAGGCTGTATCTCAGTTTGTTCTGCGTGTGTCTTAAAGTGCGCATACACTTTGTCGTCCTACGAGAGGACAATGCCGGAGTAGATGCGTCCGGATTGGATGCCGAGACGGCGCGCGGAGAAAAAACGATCGGGGCAGGCGAAGGTGTCGATGCCGCTCACGAGAATGGCCTCCAACGGCACACCGCTTTGTTCGAGCTCATGCACCGCCGCTGCCCACAGATCGATGTGTGGGCGACGGAAGAAACCACGTCGCACGACTGCAGGCGGAAATTTGGCCTGCAAAAAAGCGTCGACCACCTCTTCGCCCACTTCGAAGGAGTCGGGGCCGATGCAAGGGCCGACTACCGCGCGAAGATCGCGCGGATTCGTCCCCAAGGTGCGCATGTGTTCGATGGTGTGGGCAAGGATGTGCCCCACCATGCCGCGCCAACCGGCGTGGGCGGCACCAATCACACGGTGCTTGGGGTCGTAGAGCAGCACCGGTACGCAATCGGCGGTGGATATGCCGATACATACGTGAGGCTGTGCAGTGACTAAGGCATCTACGTTTTGTAAATGCGCATATCGCTCACTACTGTCCATTTCCATCAGTGCTTTGTCGACAAGGACTACCCGGTTGGTGTGAGTTTGATGCGGCAGCAAGAGTTGGCTGTCACTGATTTTCAATGCTGCACACAGGGCTTCTCGGCACTCCGCGACGTGGGCGGGGGTATCCCCACAATAGTCGGTGAGATTGAAACCGGCATAGGGCGCATCGGTCTCAAACGTAGGGCACAGTGCGGCGCGCGGTGTGGAAAAAGCGCGTACTTCGGGGGCAAGTGTGTAGTCGAGAAGTTCCATGTGTGAGAATCTGTGGGGACGTGTTGAAAAGAGGAAGGTCGTAGGATACAAAAACACCGGAAAGCCTCGTGACTTTCCGGTGGAATGGGGGAGGGATACGAGCGAATCGGAAGTGGGTATGACGATTTTATTAGTCGTCGACGTCTTCGATTTCGTAGTCTTCGATTTCTTCGATGTCATCGTCGTCGATCTCCACGACATCGTCTGCCCAGTCGGCAAAGTCACGGTCAAGGTATTCGACTTCGCGATCGCGGTGGACGATGCTTCCGCCTTCGGCAACGCTTTGCAGTTTGTTGCTTTCGGAGTTGAGCTCTGTCCAGAGCAAGTCTTTGAGTTCGGTGATGTTGTGACCTGCAACGGCGCTGATGAAGATGACGGGGAGGTCGTCGGGGAGATCCTCACGGAGCATTTCCATGAGTTCTTCGTCAAGGAGGTCGCTCTTGGTGACGGCAAGGATGCGGTGCTTGTCGAGCAGTCCTTCGTTGAAACTTCCCACTTCGTTGAGCAGGATTTCGTATTCGCGCTTGATGTTGTCGGTGTCGCCGGGTACCATGAAGAGCAAGAGCGAGTTGCGCTCGATGTGGCGAAGGAATCGCAACCCCAATCCACGTCCCTCGGCTGCGCCCTCGATGATGCCGGGAATGTCGGCCATGACGAAGGAACGTCCGTCGCGGTAGGGCACGATGCCGAGCGAGGGTTCGAGGGTGGTGAAGGGATAGTTGGCAATCTTGGGGCGCGCGTTGGAGAGCGCGCTGACCAGCGTCGACTTACCGGCGTTGGGGAAGCCGACCAGACCGACATCGGCGAGGAGCTTCAATTCCAAGACCACCATCATTTCTTGCATGGGCTCGCCGGGTTGGGCGTAGCGCGGTGCTTGGTTGGTGGAGGTGCGAAACTGGAAATTACCCAATCCGCCGCGTCCGCCTTTGAGCAGCATCACGACTTGTCCGTCTTCGACGACATCGCAGAGATATTTACCGGTTTCGGCATCGTAGGCCACGGTGCCGGGAGGTACCTCGATGTAGCGGTCTGCGCCATCACTGCCGTGGCTGCAGCATTTGCCGCCGTTGCCGCCGTTGCCGGCAAAAACGTGACGGTCATAGCGCAGGTGGAGCAGCGTCCAGTAGTTGCGGTTACCGCGCAGGTAGACATTGCCCCCGCGCCCACCATCGCCACCATCGGGGCCGCCGAGGGGCTGGTATTTGGCGCGGTGCATGTGCATTGAACCGCGGCCGCCCTTACCGGAGCGACAGTAGATTTTGACGTAGTCTATGAAATTGGTTTCCATAATAGGATCAGAGGGCGTCGATCACGGCGCAGAGTGCCGCGTTGATTTCTTCGAGTGCGCCGTGTCCCTTAACGGCATTGCGAAGGCTCTCTTTTTCGTACCACTCGATGAGGGGGGAAGTTTGGTTGTGATAGACGGCGAGACGCTTGCCGATAGTCTCTTCGTTGTCGTCGGCGCGACCGCTGGTCTTACCGCGGTTGATGAGGCGTTCCATCAGCATTTCGTCAGGCACACTGAGTTCGAGCATGGCGTGCACTTGCGTTCCGCGCTTAGCGAGCATCTCTTTGAGGGCTTCGGCTTGGGCGATGGTGCGGGGAAAACCGTCGAAGATGACACCGGCCTTTTTGGGGAGGGCATCGTAGGTGGCGGCGAGGATGTCGATCATGAGTTCATCGGGGATGAGTTGACCGTTGTCGATGTAGCCTTTGGCGGTGCGACCCAGTTCGGAGTCGGCCTTGATTTCGGCGCGCAGCACGTCGCCGGTGGAGATGTGGTCGAAACCGTATTTTTCAACCAAAATATCGCTTTGGGTGCCTTTGCCCGAACCGGGGGCACCGAAGATGACGAGATTCTTCATGGGTGTTGTATGTGTCTGAATAAAGTTTTCAAGTTGAACGGGGCTCTTGCAACAGGGACTTAGACGAAGGGGCCGGCGCCGAACTTGGGCAGGCCGACCTTCAGCGATGAGCGCAAGAGGGGAGTCAGTCTATGACCGTGTAGATGGAGGGCAGGTTGCGGCCGTAGCCGTCGTAGTCCAGACCGTAGCCCACGATAAAATCGTTCGGGATTTCGAAGCAGGTGTAGTCGACGTGAAGCGGCACTTGGAGGTTCTCGGGCTTGACGAGCAGGGCCGCGATGTGCAGTGAGGCCGGTTGGTGTTCGCCCAGGTTGGCAAGCAACTGTTGCATAGTGAGACCAGAATCGATGATGTCTTCGATCACGACAACGGTGCGGTCTTTAATGTCTTGGGACAGGCCGATGAGTTGTTTTACTTGGCCTGTGCTTTGCATGCCTTGATAGCTGGCGAAGCGCACGAACGAAATTTCGGCGGGAATATCGATGCCGCGCATGAGGTCGGCGGCGAACATGAAGGCGCCGTTGAGAACGGCGAGAAAGAGTGGATTCTTTCCTTCGAGATCGCGGCTGATTTGTTGCGCTACCTCAGCAACGCGTTCTTGCAGGCGCGATGCCGGAATGGAAATCGAGAATTGCTTGTCTTTTACGGTTACTACGTCCATAGAACTGCGAATTTTGCTTGCAAAGGTAGGAAAAAAATGCCGAAGCAAGGCGGACGTAATTCCTTTTTGGGCGAAAATCAGTAACTTCGCCGAGTAAAATATGACACAATGAAAGAATCTCACCTGTTTTATGCGCCGGATTTGAAGTCGGCGGGTGCTTTGCCGGCCGATGAAGCAGCGCATGCGGTGCGCGTGTTGCGAATGCAAGAAGGCGATGCGCTGTGGGCCACCGACGGTTGCGGTCGTTTCTACGATTGCCACATCGTCTCGATTGTGACCGGACGCAAGCCGGAGTGCTTCGTGGAAATAGACTGTGAGCGCAGTTGGCAACGTCCGTGGCGCACGGAAGTGTGTGTGGCGGTGGCGCCGACGAAACATGCGGATCGCATCGAATGGCTGGCTGAGAAGGCCACAGAAATCGGCGTGGACCGGATGCAGTGGTTGGATTGTGCTTTTTCGGAACGGAGAGCGCTGAAGCCGGATCGCTTGGAGCGCATCGTCGTGAGCGCAATGAAACAGAGCCACAAAGCCTGTCTACCTCAAATGGGGGAGATGATGAAATTGAAGCACTTTTTGGAGCAACCCTTCGAAGGAGATAAGTTTATTGCGCACTGTTATGCGCAGTCTGATATTGGCGAAACGGAAGAGAAGCCTCATCTTTTTGACGTCGTTCGTGCAGATCGCCCCACGTTGGTCTTGATCGGGCCGGAAGGAGATTTCTCGGTTGAGGAAGTGCGAGCTGCACAGGCGGTCGGATTCCGCAGTATCACGCTGGGCGAAAGTCGTTTGCGTACGGAAACGGCGGCCTTGGTGGCCGTGCAGTTGATGAACCTGAAAAAGACGATGGGATGAAGGCCTTACAAACCCTCTACAAACAAACTTTCGGCATCGAACCGGCGTCTGTCGTGACCTTGCCCGGCGCAGGATCTAATCGGGTATATGTCCGGTTTGCAGCCGCAGACGGGCAGACGTGTATCGGTGCTTGGGGAAAAGACGTGGAAGAGAATCGTACGTTTCTCTATCTTGCGCGTCATTTTTCGGCGAAAGGCTTGCAGGTGCCCCGCGTGTTGGGCGTGAGTGCCGACGAACAGTGCTATTTGCTTTCTGATTTGGGCGACGTGTCGTTGCACGGGGCGTTGGCGGCTTGGCGAGAACAGGGATATGACGAGGGTTCCGAGTTGGCCGAAGAGGGGTATGTGCTATTGCAGCGCACCCTGCGCAGGTTACCGCATTTCCAAGTGGAGGGTGCTCAAGGATTGGACTTCGAAAGACTGCTTTCGCCCAATTGTTTCTGTCGGCGCTCGGTGATGTTCGATTTGAACTACTTCAAATATTGTTTCCTCAAAACCTCGGATTTGCCTTTCGACGAAATGCGGTTGGAAGATGATTTTGAGGCCTTGACAGAGGCTTTGATGGAGGGTGTGGATAACGAAACGAATTTCCTATATCGAGACTTTCAGTCACGTAATGTAATGATCTGTGGATCAGATCCGTTTATGATCGATTTTCAAGGAGGCAGACGCGGCCCGTTGCCTTACGATGTCGCCTCTTTCCTGTGGCAGGCTTCGGCAAGTTATCCACAGGCCTTGCGCGAACGACTTATTGAAGAATACTTGGCGGAACTCGCTACCTTGCGCACGGTGGATCGCGAGGCTTTTCGTCAAAGTTTGCGCCGTTTTGTGCTGTTCCGATTGCTGCAAGTGCTCGGGGCGTATGGTTTGCGCGGACGTTTCGAGCGCAAGGCCTATTTCCTCCAATCGATTCCTCTGGCTTTGGCCAACGTGCGCGAGCTTTTGAAGCAAGGGGTTGCGCAAGCTTATCCCACTCTCGAAGCGATATTGCTGCAACTCTCGGCGCAAACAATAAAATGATATATGGCTACTTTTGATACGAATCCTTCCTCGGCTACCGCGTTGGTGGTACGCGTTTTTAGTTTCTCCTACAAAAAAGGCATTCCTGCCGATGAAAGCGGGAACGGCGGCGGCTATGTGTTTGACTGCCGGAGTACGCACAACCCGGGGCGCTACGAACCATACAAGCAGCTGACCGGATTGGACCAACCGGTGATCGATTTCTTGGAGCAGGACGGCGAGATCCTGACTTTCCTCGAGCACGTCTATGCACTGGCCGACACGCACGTGGCGCGCTATATTGAGCGTGGTTTTACGTCGCTGATGTTTTCGTTCGGATGCACCGGCGGACAGCACCGCAGTGTGTACTCGGCACAACACTTGGCGGAGCATTTGCATGAGAAATTCGGAGTGGAGGTGCAATTGGTTCATCGTGAACAACAGATTTCTACCTGCTTTCCTGCCATAGCATGTCGCGGATGAATTGCCGATTGATTCTTTCTCTTTTGGTGTGGTGTGCGGGGACTTCGGCCTTCGCGCAACGGCCTTGCCGTGTGTTTGGTACGGTGCGCGACAGCGAAGGACAGCCGATCGCATTGGCTTCGGTGCGCATTGCGGGCAAGCCTTTGCTCACAGTGGCTAACATCAAAGGAGAATATGCATTGACGTGTGCGTCGAACGATTCGGTGACGGTGGTCTATTCGATGCTGGGATACGAAACGCGCAAACACACGCTGCTGTTGCCGAAGGATTCGGTGCGCTTGGATGTGGTTTTGCCGCTTTACACGGCATCGTTTGGGGAGGCCGTGGTGAAATCGCAGCGAAGACAGACCACAACCACACAGCAATTGAATCCCGGCTTGGCGAAAGGGGCCCCTTCGGCCACCGGGAATGCGGTGGAGGAGATGGTGACTGCACAAGCCGGGGTGTCGACCCACAGCGAACTCTCGTCGCAGTACAATGTGCGCGGCGGATCGTTTGACGAAAATGTGGTTTATCTCAATGGAATCGAACTTTATCGACCGCAGTTGGTGCGCTCCGGCCAGCAAGAGGGCCTTTCGGTGATCAACAGTGCGATGGTTGAGGGCATCAAGTTCTCCTCCGGCGGTTTTGAGGCGAAATATGGCGACAAAATGTCGTCAGTGCTCGACATCACTTATCGCCGCCCGGAACAGTGGGAGGCCGCAGTCAACGGTTCGATGCTGGGAGGTGGCCTTTATGTGGGGTGGGGGAACAAGCATTTTTCGGCGATGACCTCTGCTCGTTACAAGACTACACGTTACCTTCTGGGAACCCTCGACACGGACGGAGAATATCGACCGAACTTTTTCGATTATCAGTTGGTGATGTCGTGGCGTCCATCGAAGCTGTGGTCGCTCGACGTGTTGGGCAATGTGTCGGACAATCAATATAATTTCGTTCCGCACGACAGAGAAACGCGATTTGGTACGATGTATGATGCGCGATCGTTCAAGGTTTACTTTGACGGACAAGAACGGGATGCGTTTCGAACGCTTTTCGGGGCGGCAACACTCACACGGCATTTCTCACCCACGGCTTACGTGGCGTGGCAATGGTCGGGTTTCGGCACGCGAGAACATGAGCATTACGACATTCAAGGCCAGTATTGGCTCAATGAGGTGACGACGCGCAAGCAATTGGGGGTTGGAACCTACATGGAGCATGCCCGCAATGTCTTGAGTGCGCGCGTGATGAAGGTCGGTATGCGCGGCGGCATGAAAGTGGGAGAACACACTTTGGCTGCCGGCTGGGATTGGCGGCGAGAAGCGGTGCACGAACGTGCGGTGGAGTGGGAGATGAGAGATTCGACCGGATATTCTTTGCCACACACCCCCGATGCGTTACACTTGATCTATGCGCTGCGGTCGACCAATCGCTTGGTGGCGCACACGGCAGAAGCTTTTTTGCAAGACACGTGGAGACACGTGGCGTCGCACGGCTTGTTCAATGTGACGGCGGGCGTGCGACTGACGCACCGAGACTGGAACAACGAGACCTTTGTCTCGCCACGCTTGTCTGTTGGCTACATTCCGGAGTGGAACGACCGATGGACCTTGCGCGCGGCGACCGGCTTGTATTATCAAGCTCCGTTCTATAAGGAATTGCGTGACACGGTGCACACGAACGGTAGTGTCATTGTGCAACTGAATCCGGCGGTGCGCAGTCAGCGTTCGGTGCATTTTGTGGTGGGAGCCGATTACACTTTCCAGTTGATGAAGCGTCCGTTTAAGTTTACGGCCGAGGCGTATTATAAAAGGCTGTCGAACTTGATCCCCTATACGGTCGACAATGTGCGCGTGGTGTACTATGGGCGTAATTTGGCGTCGGGATATGCGGCAGGAGTCGACTTCAAATTGTTCGGCGAGTTTGTACCCGGCACCGATTCGTGGTTGACTTTCTCGCTGATGCAAGCGAAAGAAAAAATGGATGGCGTATGGTATCCGCGCCCCACCGATCAACGCTACAATGTGTCGCTCTATTTCACCGATTACTTCCCCGGTTCGACGCGTTGGGCGCTCACCTTGCGCGCGGCGTTTGCCCATGGATTGCCTTTCGGTCCGCCGCATTCTGCAAGAGGAGAACAAACGTTTCGTGCTCCGGCTTACAAGCGTGTGGATGTGGGGCTGAACTACCACTTGTTCAAAGCGGAACTCAAAAATGGCCGCCGCCCGGTGGTGGGCTGGGGAAAGTATGTGCGCGATGCTTGGTTGGGTATTGACTGTTTCAACCTCCTCGGTATCCGCAACGTCAATTCTTATTATTGGATCACGGACATCGAAGGAAATCGCCACGGTGTGCCGAACTATTTGACCGGGCGCCAATTGAATTTGCGCTTCAACGTTGAGTTCTGATCGGCGTATCGAGAGAGCTCTCCGCGCCTGAACAAATTCCTCCCCCTTAACCCATCGGTCAAGGGGGAGGATTCGTATATAGGTGTAAGAACAAAGATTGCGCCGGCACACTCTCGAGGGAATGTGCCGGCGCATGCTGGTGGAGCCGGAGGGGATTGAACCCTCGTCCAAACGGAGAGTCAACCTGCTTTCTACACGCTTAGCTTTCTATCGAATTTTCGTGCGCAGTTTGAGACGAAAGCGGTCGTGACTGCGCCTTATCCTCTAAATTTTCGGACAACGAACGAGGCTCCGAAGTCCTATCTCCTATTTACTGCACCACCGGTTCAAGACGCAAAGGAGAGAGTGCTCTTGGGTGATGTCTCGTTCCCGCTCCTGGAGCAGGAATAAAGCCAATCTACTGTACTTCGATTAGGCAGCGAGAGCAAAGTTGTTTTCGCCAGATAAATTCTGAATAGCCAGTACTTGTCCTTGTTTTTTACATGCGTAGCGCACTGAGCGCGTGGATGCCCATGAGCCGGCTGCGGTCTACGTTGACCCGGATACCGGGAATGCGGCCGGTTTGTGTGTATTGCCACATCATGTAGTCCGTTTCATCGTCGAGGTAGGGTTCTTCACGATGATATTTGGCGATCATCCATTGGTAGCCGGGGAAGGTGCCGACCAAATGCTTGTTGTAGAAGTTTTGGTAGGTGTAGAGTAGGGGACGGCGCCCATAGAATGCGGTGACGCGTTCGACGAATACCTGCAGATCTGACACAAATTTGTCGTGAGAGACCCCGCCTGTGGTTTCGATGTCGATGAGCGGCACCAAATCCTGCTCGTGCTTTTGCACAATGGTGGTCATGTTGGCCAGCTGTTCGTAGATATCGATTTGTGGACGATAGAAGTGATAACTGCCCACACTCAGCCCCGCTTGGCGCGCACCGTAAAGGTTGGTCGCGTAGTAGGGGTCGACGAGTGCCGATCCCTCTGTCGCTTTGATATAGACATAGCTGATGCCACCTTCGGCGCCGACGCGGTTCCAATCGATGTAGCCTTGGTAGCGGCTTACATCGATACCTTCGCGATAACGTGCGTTGATCTGTCCGCTGGTGGGCCGCACAAAGAGCACACCGGGGATGATGCGCTGTGCGTTGTTTTCGGCGCGAGTGGGGAGTTCATCGGCCACTACGTTGACCGGGCGCGATTTATAGGTGGGATTCACCTTGCCTTGGGAGCATAGCGGAGCCAGTAGGCTGAATAGTATCGCTAACCCGAAAAGCTGTGTTCGCTTTCTCATTGGCTGATCTGTCGAGAGAATGAAAGTCAGTATTGTTCGCTCTCGGAAGGGAAGTCGGTTGTTTTCACATCCGTGACAAAGCGTCCGATAGCGTCGGTCATAATGGTGTGTAGGTCTGCGTAGCGACGCAGGAATTTGGGGGAGAACGATTTGTTCTTACCCAGCATATCGTCGATCACCAGGACTTGTCCGTCGGAAGGGCCGGCACCGATGCCGATGACGGGGATTTCCAGTTCGTTGCAAACCTTTGCGTTGAGCGCAGCCGGCACTTTCTCCACCACCAAGGCGAAGCAGCCCACTTCTTGGAGCGCTTTTGCGTCGCTGAGGAGCTTGTTGGCCTCGGCCTCTTCGCGGGCGCGAACGGCGTACGTGCCAAACTTGTTGATACTCTGCGGTGTGAGTCCGAGATGTCCCATCACGGGAATACCGGCTTCGAGGATTTTGCGAACGGTGTCGATGATTTCGACTCCTCCTTCCAATTTCAGCGCGTCGGCTCCGGTTTCCTGCATGATGCGAATGGCGTTGCGCACACCTTCTGTGGGATTCACTTGGTAGGTGCCGAAAGGCATGTCGCACACCACGAGCGCTCGCTTCACTGCGCGTACGACCGAGCGCGCGTGATAGATCATTTGGTCGAGTGTGATGGGCAGGGTGGTCACATTGCCTGCCATGACATTCGATGCGCTGTCGCCTACGAGTATGCAGTCGACACCGGCTTCGTCGACGATGCCGGCAGTGGTGTAATCATAAGAGGTGAGCATGGCGATTTTCTTGCCCTGCTGTTTCATTTCGAGTAGTCGATGAGTGGTCACTTTGCGAGGATCGTCTACCAGATATCCGGCCATGGCTGTATTATTGTCTTGAGGTGATCGTTGTTATTGGCTCCCTATAATAGGGATGTTGCGGCAAAGATAAGCATTTATCGGGGGCTGCGTATCATATTGCGCACAACTAAACATTATTTTTGATAGGCTTCTGCCAAACCGCCTTCTGAGGTTTCACGATAGAGTGAAGGCAGGTCGCGACCGGTCTTGCCCATAACGATGACCGCCTTGTCGTAGGAAATGTGGTGAATGCCTTCGGCAAACGTGGCATAGATGTTGGCGTCGAGTGCGCGTGCTGCGGCGTGGGCGTTGCGTTCGATGCACGGGATCTGCACCAAACCGCAAATTGGATCGCAGGTCATGCCGAGGTGATGTTCCAATCCCATTTCGGCTGCATACTCTACACTGGCCAAACTACCGCCGAAACAGTAGTTGGCAGCGGCGGCCGCCATGGCACATGCCACCCCCACTTCGGCTTGGCAACCGGCTTCGGCACCGGAAATGGAGGCCAGTGTCTTGGCGACGTTACCAATGAGACCGGCGGTGGCTAAGGCATGGAGAATGCGCGTCTCACTGATTTGACGACTCTTATATATATGGTAGAGTACCGCGGGAACCACACCGCACGAACCGCAGGTGGGAGCCGTCACGATCTGACCTCCGCCTGCATTCTCTTCGCTTACGGCTAGGGCATAGGAGAAGACTAGACCGCGCGATTGCAGATTGGCCCCATAGCCTTTGGCTTTGATGTAGTAGCGTGGGGCTTTGCGCTGAAGGTGCAATTCGCCGGGGAGCACACCTTCGTGTTCCAGACCGCGTTCCACGGCTGATTTCATCACTTCCCAAACTTCTGCGAGGTAGGTCCAAATTTCAGGTCCTTCGCAGGCTTCCACGTAGTTCCAATAGTCTACGCCGCGCTGAGCACACCAATCCATGATGTCATTGAGGTGGTCGAGTTCGTAGACCTCGTGGCTCGTGGTGGCTTCGTCGTTCTCTTCTGCCAGTGCGCCTCCGCCTACGGAGTACACGGTCCAGGCGTCTGACACAATGCCGTCGCTGTGTTCGACCTCAAATTTCATTCCGTTCGGGTGAAAGGGCAAGAAAACGTCGGGGCGCCAAATGATGTGGGTGCGATGTTCGCCCAACACCTCTTTTATAGCCATGTCGGTCAAGTGACCTTTGCCCGTTGCGGCCAGACTGCCGTAGAGGGTCACGCAAAAGCGGACGGCTTCGGGGTGACGGAGTTTATATTGTTCGGCGGCTGCGCGCGGACCCATCGTGTGTGAACTGCTGGGGCCGTAGCCAATGCGAAAGAGTTCGCGGAGACTTTTCATTGATGAGAGGGTAAAATAGTTGTCTGAGAAAATGCCTTCTCCTCCTGAGGGGGAAAACTTCTACAAAGTTACTTCATTTCTTCGGACTGTGTGAGGTCGTGCGCGGGATAACTCCAAAAAATGGGGCGTTTTCGCCCGAAAATGGGGGAGAAATGAAGAAAAACGCGGGAAAAACGAAAAAAAACGCGCCGGGGCTTGGTCAATTCAAAGAAATGTGCTTCCTTTGCAATCGCAAACGAGGAACAACGGATGCTTCCAACGAACATCAAACTTCCGAAGTTGTAAAACGGTGCGTTAGTTCAGCTGGTTAGAATACATGCCTGTCACGCATGGGGTCACGGGTTCGAGTCCCGTACGCACCGCAAACAAATCAGAGTTTCGGCTCCGTAGCTCAACTGAATAGAGCATCTGACTACGGATCAGAAGGTTACAGGTTTGAATCCTGTCGGAGTCACTCTCGAAGATTGAAAATTATAGTTTGGATTTGGCTCCGTAGCTCAACTGAATAGAGCATCTGACTACGGATCAGAAGGTTACAGGTTTGAATCCTGTCGGAGTCACGAAGGGTTTCGCAATCAAATTGCGGAACCCTTTTTCTATGTTTCTTGTCTTGAACTTGGAATATTCTGATGGAGCATGGAGACCCCGGGAGCTGTGTTGTAAATTCTCTTTTCCGGTAGATGTGTGAAGCGGTAGTCTCTATAAACGGGCCGAGCGCTTATTGATTTCACTGCAATGTAGGGAAGGCAGTCGGGCGTAAGGGGGTATTACTGGGGAAGTGATGAAAAAAAGGGGCGAGAATTTGGTGGAATCAAAATAAATTCGTTCCTTTGCATTGCAAACCAAAAGGATTGCACCCGCCACATGGGAAAGTACCACACGGCTAGCTCCTTTCGAATCCTCCAGGGCTTGATCGCAGCAAAGGTAGTTAGTTGTAGCGGCGCGATGTGGAGAGCTTTCCCACCTGCCTCTTTAGCTCAGCTGGCCAGAGCACGTGATTTGTAATCTCGGGGTCGTTGGTTCGAATCCGACAAGAGGCTCAGCTCAGCTGGCCAGAGCACGTGATTTGTAATCTCGGGGTCGTTGGTTCGAATCCGACAAGAGGCTCAACAAAAAGGAGATATCCAAATGAGGATATCTCCTTTTTGTTTGTCTTTTCTATCTTGCCTGTGCTTATCGACGGGATTAGATAAGTCGTTTGAGTAGAGGAAAACATCTGTTGTAGTTTGTTTTTTGTTGAGTGAGGATTTGTTTCAACAGAATAATTGCTATATTTGCGGTAGGAAGTGCGCGATAGGTTTTCGCCGTTTGTCGGTGTTTGCGCTTCGCGCGACTCATACTTACAGTAATCAATCACTCAGTATTCAATGAAAGCATACGTTTTTCCCGGTCAGGGGGCACAGTTTGTCGGAATGGGCAAAGATCTCTATGAAAATCATCCCGTGGCCAAGGAACTCTTCGAACAGGCCAATGAAATTTTAGGTTTCCGCATCACGGACATCATGTTTTCCGGAACGGACGAGGAACTTAAGCAGACAAAGGTCACGCAGCCTGCGGTCTTCCTCCACAGTGTGATCAGTGCTCGCTGCCTCGGCGACGAATTCCAGCCCGATATGGTGGGTGGACACTCGCTCGGCGAATTGTCGGCACTCACTGCAGCCGGCAGTTTGCGCTTCGAAGACGGATTGCGTCTCGTGGCTAAGCGCGCAATGGCCATGCAGGCGGCATGCGAAGCACGCCCCGGAACGATGGCGGCGATCATCGGACTCGAAGACGCCGTGATCGAAAAAGTTTGTGCTGAAACCAGCGAAGCTACCGGCAAAGTCGTGGTAGCTGCCAACTACAATTGCCCCGGTCAGTTGGTGATTTCGGGCGAACGCGAGGCCGTGGAAGAAGCTTGCACCCGACTCAAAGAAGCGGGAGCGAAGCGTGCGCTGGTGCTTCCGGTGGGTGGAGCATTCCACTCTCCTGTTATGCAGGCTGCTAAGGAAGAACTCGAAGCTGCCATTGCGGCTACTGAATTCTCTCGTCCAAATTGCACGGTCTATCAGAACGTTGACGGACAGGCGCACACGGAGCCCGAAGAAATCAAGGCTAACTTGATAGCACAACTCACTTCGCCCGTGCGTTGGACCAAAGAAGTCAATAATATGGTGGCTGCCGGTGCCACGTCGTTTGTGGAATGCGGCCCCGGTAAGGCGCTTCAAGGCATGATCTCGAAGATCTGCAAAGGCAACGCCGATGTCACGGTGAGTGGCACCAATATGTAAAAACAAAACATCGGAAGGGTAGGTTGCTTGCCGGATAAAAAGGCGAGTTACCTACCTTTCGTCTTACTTTCTCCGGTTGATCTCCATGAATATCTACCAGATTTTTACCCGCCTCTATGGCAACCCTAAGCATAATAATGTCCCCAACGGAACATATGCCGAAAACGGTTGTGCCAAATTCAATTACTTCACGGACGAACGCTTGAATCGAATCCGAAAATTCGGTTTCTCGCATGTGTGGTTCACGGGGGTGATTGAACATGCCACGCAGACCGATTATTCTGCACAAGGGATCGCTGTTGATCATCCTTGGGTGGTCAAGGGAAAGGCAGGGTCGCCTTACGCCATCAAAGATTATTTTGATGTCGACCCTGATTTGGCAGAGTCTGTGCCGCATCGAATGGACGAGTTCGAGGCTTTGGTTAGCCGTGTGCACAAGGCCGGACTCAAATTCATACTTGATTTTGTGCCCAATCACGTGGCACGTCAGTATGCATCGGATGTTGCACCTGAGGGTCAGCGGGATTTGGGAGCTGATGATGACAGCGAAATGGCCTTTTCTGTGCGCAACAATTTCTATTATTGCTGGGGGGAGCCATTACATACCGATAACTTCGTTCCTTCAACGGCTACCGGCTATCCCTACTTGGAAATGCCGGCGAAAGCTACCGGAAACGATCTTTTCAACGCTTGGCCCGGTCGCAATGACTGGTATGAAACGGTGAAACTCAATTATGGAGTGGACTATGTGGGGGGAGGAACGCGCCATTTCGATCCTATTCCCGACACGTGGAAGAAGATGACGGCCATTTTGTTCTATTGGGTGAAAAAGGGCGTCGACGCTTTCCGCTGTGACATGGCGGAGATGGTGCCTGTAGAGTTCTGGCATTATGCAATTGCGCAGGTGAAAGCGCAGGCGCCTCAAGTGCAGTTCATTGCAGAGGTGTATAATCCGCAGGAATACCGTAGTTATATTGCGCATGGGGGCTTTGATTACCTCTATGACAAAGTGGGACTCTACGATACGCTCCGGGGGGTAATCTGTCGTTACGCGTCTGCGTCGGCAATCACGCAGGCATGGCAGAGCACTGACGACATCCGCGAGCACATGCTCTATTTCTTGGAGAACCACGACGAACAACGCATTGCTTCTGACTTCTTTTGCGCTGACGCCGCCAAGGCGGTGCCCGGTTTGGTGGTGGCCGCCTGCATCGGGAACAATCCTTTGATGATCTACGCGGGACAAGAAATTGGCGAACGCGGAATGGATGCAGAGGGATTCTCCGGAAAAGACGGTCGCACGACGATTTTCGATTATTGGAGTCCGGAGTCCTTGCGTAAGTTGGCTGCCCTCCCGGCATCTGTCGAAGAAGCAGAACAATCGAAGTTGCTCAATGCTGAGGAAAAGCGATTGTATGAGGTGTATCACACCGTGTTGCGTTTGCGCGAAAGCTCTCCTGCGCTGCGCGAAGGAGCATTTTTCGACGTGATGTACGTCAATTACCAATCCTACACAGGTTTCGATTCCAATCGCCACTATGCGTTCTTGCGAAAAACCAATGATGAAGGTATTCTTGGGGTGGCCAACTTCTCCGATCAGGACATTTATGTGGGAGTAAAGATTCCGGCTCACGCTTTTGACTATTTACAGTTGAAAGAGGGGACATTTGAAACCCGCGATTTGATGTGTGGCCAAAAAGGAAGTATTGTGCTGACGAGAGACGGAGACACCACGGTGCAAGTCCCGGCCAATAGTGCAGTACTCCTCTCTTTCCGACCCTAAAATTCAGCTTACGTTTCACCGAAATATCGCAGACTTATGGTAGTATTTCCTTGTTGCAAAATCAATCTGGGACTCAATGTCGTAGAGCGCCGCAGCGATGGCTATCACAACATAGAAACGGTGTTCTATCCCATCCCGTTGCATGACAATCTCGAGGTGCTTTCCGCAAAGAATGCCACGCAGCCCTATTTGTTCCATCAGACGGGATATGAGTTGGAGGGCACGCCGGACAACAATCTGGTAATCCGTGTGCTAAACCAGCTTCGCGAAGACTACAAACAGATCCCGCCGCTCGAAATCTGGCTTCACAAGCGGATTCCCTCCGGGGCCGGTTTGGGAGGTGGGAGCAGTGACGCTGCCTTCATGATGCGTTTGCTCAATGAGCAGTATGATTTGCAGATGGACGACGAAGATATAGAATATCGCCTCTCGCAATTGGGAGCCGACTGCGCGTTCTTCTACAAGGCAAAGCCGGCTTATGCGACGGGCATCGGAGATCAACTCATGCAATTGGACTTTGATTTGGCCGGATGGAACTTGGTTTTGGTAAAACCCAAGGTAACGGTGTCTACGCGTGATGCTTATGCCATGGTACACCCCAAACCCTCCGAAGAAAGTCTATTGCTTTCGCTCTCGCGTCCCCCCGAAACGTGGAAAGACACGGTGAAAAATGATTTCGAACCGAGTGTTTTCCATCGTTATCCTGAAATTGCGGCGATCAAGCGCACGCTCTATGACATGGGAGCCACGTATGCCGCCATGTCCGGGAGTGGATCGAGTGTATACGGTCTGTTTCGCAATCATCAACCCGAAGCAGCAGAAATATTCCATGACTGTTTTGTCGCAGAAATGCGTTTGAGATTGCCTCAGACATGATCTATTATTTCTCAGGCACCGGTAATACGCGTTGGGTCGCGGAACAAGTGAGTCGAGCGTGCGGCCTGGCGTTGAGAAATGTGGCCGATTGTTTAGACGATGTTGCGACGCCGGAGGTAAATCTGTGGACGGAAGGAATCTTGGGCTTGGCTTTTCCCATTTACGGATGGACGATCCCGAAAGTGGCCGAGGCCTTTATCCGAAGTCTTCCGCGAGCCGAAGCGGCGGGCACCTATTATGTATTTGCGCTCCTCACTTGCGGAGACGATATTGGGCGGGCGCATGAACGTTTGGCGATGTTGCTTGCCGAAAAGGGCTACGAGCTCAGCGCCGTCTGGTCGTTTTCAATGCCCAACACCTACATTGGACTACCGTTCTTCGACGTGGACAATGAGGAACTCGCGGCGAGAAAAATAAAATCGACGCAAGAAAAGCTGCCACGCGTGGCGCAACAGATTCTTTGTCGAGAAAAAGGCGTGGTCGACGTAGTGCCCGGCTCGTTTTCGCGATGGAAAAGTGGATGGCTACGACAATTCTTCTATCGCTTCTGGGTGGGACCGAAAATGTTTTCCACCCGTCATCGTTGCACGGCCTGTAAACGCTGCGAAAAGGTGTGTCCGCTTCATAATATCAAGGTGGAGCGACCCGAAACGGGGCCTAAATGGGGACAACAATGCACCTTTTGTTTGGCTTGTTACCATGTATGCCCGATTTCGAACATTCTGGTTGGACCAAGCCGGACAGGTAAGGGACGATATACGCATTTCCTTGAAGCTACAACCTAACCTTTCTAATCATGACCGACGTAGAACAACATAAGAATAAGGAGTTTTTCATCTCCGTGGCCCATGAATACATCAAAAGGCCCGGCGTTTCGGAGCTGTTGTCCTATCTAAATCAGAAAACAGATTTCTTTAGTGCACCGGCCTCCCTGGGTGCACATCTCAGTGAGCCGGGAGGGCTGTGTCAACATTCCATCAATGTCTTGGAAACTGCATTGCGCATTTACAAATCGGTGTTGCAACCCTATGCTTGTTTGGGAGCAAATGCCGACAACGAGGCGATGACTGAAGAAAGCATCGCGGTCGTTGCATTGTTCCACGATGTTTGCAAGTGCAATACTTTCCGCAAAGCGGAAAAAAGGCGGAAGAACGCGCAAGGACAATGGGAGAGTTACCAAGGATACGAGTTGCAAGATCGTTTCCCCTTCGGGCAGGGAGAAAAATCGTGCATCATTGTGAGCCATCTCCTGCATCTTACCCGTGATGAAATGTTGGCAATCCGGTGGAACAAGGGGATGTTCGACGTCGGAGAGTACGGATCAGCCGGGCGACGCGCGTTTTACGATGCCGCACGGACGACGCCACTTGTTTCGCTCCTGCAAGCTGCCAATCTCCTCTGTGCGCAGTGCATAGAGTAGGGGAGAATGAAAAGTTTATGCCTTGTAATTGCTTTTTCTATATTGCATAATTGGCGGGTAAACCGAGTGTTTCCCGTTTACTCCCCTTTTTTTATTGTTGTCATTGCACATTTGCTGTATCTTTGCGCAACTGAAAACAGATAAGAACAATCTATTCCCACAAATAGTACTCATGACTCACAATCTACTGAAAGGCAAGCGCGGAATTATCTTCGGTGCGCTCAATGAACATTCCATTGCATGGAAAGTTGCGGTCAAGGCCGTGGAAGAAGGTGCCACGATCACCCTCTCTAATACCCCGGTTGCACTTCGCATGGGCGAACTCAATGCTCTTTCCGAACAGCTCAATGCGCCGATCATCGCGGCTGACGCCACAAGCGTCGAAGATCTCGAGAAAGTATTCTCGGAAAGCCAACGCCTCTTGGGAGGAAAAATCGATTTCGTGCTGCATTCTATTGGCATGAGCCTGAATGTCCGTAAGCAGCGCACGTACGATGATCTGGATTACAACTATCTTGCCAAAACTTTCGACATCTCGGCCATTTCTTTCCACAAGATGTTGCAAGTAGCCAAGAAGCAAGACGCGTTGAACGAGTATGCTTCGGTAGTTGCACTGAGCTATGTGGCAGCTCAACGCACCTTTTTCGGCTACAACGACATGGCCGATGCAAAAAGCTTGCTCGAAAGCATCGCACGTAGCTTTGGCTACATCTATGGTCGCGAGAAAAACGTTCGAATCAACACCATTTCGCAGAGTCCCACGCCCACCACTGCAGGAAACGGCGTGAAGGGAATGGATCACCTCATGGACTTTGCCGACAAAATGTCGCCCCTCGGCAACGCTTCTGCCGAAGAGTGTGCCGACTACACCGTGATGATGTTCTCTGACTTTACGCGAAAAGTCACCATGCAGAACCTTTATCACGACGGAGGATTCTCAAGTATGGGTATGAGCATGCGAGCTATGAACCAGTACGCCAAGGATACGAAAGAATTCGAGGACGAAAACGGCCACATCATCTACGGATAAAACTCAACTTTTGCATAAACACAAAGCGTGCAATGCCTTTTTGGTAATGCACGCTTTGATTTTATCTCCAAAAGTGCTATATTTGCTACATCAACTATCATTTTATGGCACATTCGTATGACATTGCATTTGTCGGATCCGGCAACCTTGCAACGCATCTCGCCAAGAATTTGCAAAAGGCCGGCCACCGCATCGTAGGAGTTTCCTCTCGACGTTTAGAACGAGCGGAACAGCTTGCTGCACATCTGAGCAACGATACGGTGGCAGTGGATAATCCGTTGAGTTTGCCGGAAGCTGAAATTTACATCCTCGCGATTGCCGATGATGCCTTGGAGTCTTTGTGGGAAACTTGGCGACCGCCTACGCCGCAAACGATAGTTTTGCATACTTCCGGCAGCGTTTCTATCAACAGTCTGCGCAATTTGTCCACTCGTTACGGTGTGCTGTATCCATTGCAGACGTTTTCTGTCGATAGACCGCTTGATTTCTCCGAAATCCCATGTTTTGTAGAAGGGAGTAGCGAAGAAATCACACAGCGATTGCTCGAACTTGCCAAGAGCGTTAGCAATCAGGTCCACGTTCTTGATTCCGAACGCCGAAAGACGCTGCACCTTGCTGCGGTCTTCGCTTGTAATTTTGTAAATCACCTGTACGATGTGGCTTCCTCGCTATTGGAAACCAAAAACTTGTCGCCGCAGTGGTTGTTGCCGCTGATCAACGAAACTGCCAAGAAGGTTGCTGATCTCAGGCCGCGCGATGCGCAGACAGGTCCGGCACGGCGCGGGGATAGACGCGTCATGGAAGCTCATTTGATGCAATTAGAAAGCCACAGCGAGTGGAAAAAATTGTACGAAGTACTGAGTGATAGCATTTTCCACCAATTCCATCATGATTAATTACGATCTCAAAAAGATACGCGCATTGATTTTCGATGTCGACGGCGTACTCAGTGACAGCAATGTTCTTCTTATGGGCGGACAACCTGTGAGAACTGCAAACACGAAAGACGGTTACGCCTTGCAACATGCGGCGAAAACCGATTTGAAGTTGGCGATAATCACCGGCGGGCGCAACGAAACGATCAAAGAACGGTACATGGGGCTGGGTATCTCCGATATTTTCATGGGAGTCTCTGTCAAAATCGATGTATATCGAGATTATTTGATTGCTAACGGCTTACGTTCAGAGGAAGTGCTCTACATGGGCGACGACATTCCCGACTATGAAGTCATGAAGGAGTGCGGTTGTCCTTGTTGCCCCGCTGATGCAGTACCCGAAATTCGTGAGATTTCTAAGTACGTTTCGCACGAGAAGGGTGGGGCAGGCTGTGTTCGCGATGTTGTTGAGCAGGTACTCCGTGCGCAAGGCTTGTGGATGCACAATGCTGAGGCTTTTGGGTGGTAAACTATTGATCATTAGACGAATATGTTGGAAAATTTACAGAAATACGAAGTGATTCTCGCGAGCAACTCCCCGCGAAGAAGAGAATTGCTGACCAATTTGGGCGTTACCTTCACGCCGTTCGTTATTTTCGGCATTGATGAGAGTTATCCTCCTGAACTAAAAGGAGAAGACGTGGCACTTTATGTCGCTAAAAAGAAAGCTGCCGCCTATAAAGAGCACATTCGTGATAACCGCCTGATTATTACGGCCGATACCATCGTTTCTACGTCCGAAAAGGTCCTGGGAAAACCCAAGGATGAGCAGGAGGCACGTGAAATGCTGCGTCTGATTTCCGGCAAAGAGCACACGGTGACTACTGCATTTACCTTGAGCGCGCCGGAAGTCCAAACTTGTCAGGCGGTTACAACGGTGGTTAAGTTTGCGACGCTGACGGAGGAAATGATTGACTACTATGTGCGAAGTTTCCTTCCCTTTGACAAGGCCGGCGCGTACGGCATTCAAGAATGGATTGGGTTGGCAGCAGTTGAATCTATCGAAGGGTCTTATACTAACGTGGTTGGTTTGCCGACGCAGCAGCTATTTAAAGCGCTGAGCGAACTGTGATCCAACTGAATAATTCTGTGATAAGAACATTATGATTAATACCAAAACGAGTTTATCTCTCTTCTTTGTGCTTGCCTCGCTCGTAGCATGCGATGACGACGCCAAGAAATACACCGCAGAGTTCCCCAGATTTGAACCGTTGCAGCTAAAACTTGCCGAAAATGAGCTACCCAAAGTGGGTAAGTCGGTTGTGGTTGAGGCGCCGCAGCGCAAAATGGGGAAGCATCTCTATGAAGTGACCTATCAATGGACAGTTAGTGGTCCGGCTGATGCGGTGCAACGATATGGCAAATCAAATCTTTACACCGAACGTACCCCAGCACCTACAGATACAATAACGTTCAGTCAATCCGGACGCTACAATATTGTATTGGTGGCTTCGTATGAAGTTTCAGGAATTGGGAAGGGACAGTCTTTTACAGAGAATTTCCCTGCAAAAATGGGATCAGCCAAATACGATGGTTCGGCCTTGAGATATAGAGTCACATTGGAACGGACGATCGACGTAGACGATTGAGCGTGGGCTCGGAGTTGCCACCAAGGACTTGTGGGTTATAATCGGTTTTTGAGAGGGAGATCAGCGAATGAATGAATTGCTGTGCTGAGGTTTCTCGCATTTCAATACAAAGCTCCCGATTTTCTAAGAAAATCCCCCAATAATTCATGACAAGTGCGGGGATTTCAAGTTCTCCTTGGGGGCAGCCGAACGCCCTCTGCCCGAGTATTTCGAGGTACTTTCGCGCAATTGCTTAGAAAATCAAGAATAGGTATTATGATTAGTAGTGGGTGTGGAATTACCTTCCCTGCTATTTGTAGATATGGCCAAACAACCAGATCAAAATAAGGTGATGTTTCCCAGAGGCGTGAATATTATTGATCTTCCTCTGCATGCGGATGATCGAGGGCAGCTCATTGTGGCTGAAAACGGCAGCCTACCTTTTGAACCTCGACGAGTTTTCTGGATAACAGGCGTGCCCGAAGTAGCAGAACGTGGAGGACATGCCCATAGAACGTGTGCCGAAGTACTTTATGCTGTCTCGGGCACGGTGAAGATTGATCTTTCTGATGGGACGCGAGATTTGACTGTCGAATTGTCGTTGCCTAATCGAGGTATCGTCATTCCCCCAATGGTATGGTGCCGGTTGTACGATTTTTCCCCTAACTTTGTAGGACTTTGTTTCGCATCTGAGACCTATAGACCTGAGGGCTACTTCAGAAGTTGGGAGGAATTCCGAAAAAATGCAATGTAACTAAACATAAAGTATGCCGCGTATTTATGTTCAACCGTACAACGAGTCATTCTGCGGCACGTGGAATGAATTTGTCGGTGCTTCTCGCAATGCAACCTTCTTGTTCAATCGTGCATTCATGGACTATCACAAAGATCGCTTCGTCGATGCATCTTTGTTATTGTATGATGAGCGAGAAAGATTGCTTGCTTTGTTCCCTGCGAGCCTGCATCTTGATGAAAAGGAGGTGCGAAGTCACGGTGGACTGACGTATGGCGGATTTCTCTTGGGGAAACGTGCGCATACTGTCGACATAGGCGAACTACTAACGGCCGTTATCCATCATTATTCGGACTTGCACATTGAAACGTTGCGGGTACGTCCGATTCCCCACATCTATCATACTTCTCCCTCCGAGGAGGAATTGTATTGGTTCTTTCGTTTCGGAGCAAAATTGGATTCTCGCGCCGCTTCGACAGTGATAAATTTGCGTTCCTCGCTTCATTTTTCGTCAACTCGCAAGCGTCATCGGAACAAATTGGAGAAATCGGGGTTGGAGATCCGAATGGATGCTTCGCTTCGAGCGTTTTGGAATTTGTTGGAAGCGACATTAGTAGAACGCCACGGGGTGAAACCGGTGCACACTTTCGAGGAAATCGAAACTCTTATAGAGCGTTTTCCTGAAAACATCCGTCTGGTGACAGCACACACCCATGATGGAGAGATGCTTTGCGGTACCCTACTCTTTTTGACCCAAAGAGTTGCGCATTCGCAGTACATCGCGGCCTCTCCTTTGGGGAGAACTTTATCTGCGCTCGACTTTCTTTTCGTTACGCTCATAGAGAATATTCGGGCGAACGGGATAGGCGGCTTTACACCGGATTTCTTTGATTTCGGCATCTCAACAGAATCTCATGGGCGCGTACTTAATGAAGGGTTGATTGTGCAGAAGGAATTGTTCGGGGGGAGCTGTGTAAACTATGATGAATATATTTTGAATATAGTATGAGCAACAAGATTCCTTTTCTTGATTTGGCGAAAATAAATTCGCGATTTTCCACCTCTTTCCACGACGCCTTTTCCGAAGTCTTGGACAGCGGGTGGTATTTGCGCGGAATGGCTACTGCACAGTTCGAGGAAGCTTTCTCTGCTTATTGCGGTGTTGCGCATTGTGTGGGCGTAGCGAACGGATTGGACGCACTAACACTCTCATTGTTAGCCAAGAAGGAAATGGATTGTTGGCCGGAAAATGCTGAAGTTATTGTGCCGGCTCATACATTCGTAGCCACTGTGCAGGCCGTAGTGCGCGCAGGTTTGCGTCCGGTTGCGGTGGAAGTGCTCGATGATGGGTTGATTTCTCCGGAGGCCGTGGAGTCTGCTGTGAATCAGCGTACCCGTGCGATAATTCCCGTGCATTTATACGGTAAACTTGCAGATATGGATGGAATTTGTTCCATCGCGAAGCAGTTTTCCCTCTTTGTCTTGGAGGATGCTGCGCAGGCACACGGGGCTCTGCGCGAGGGGCGCCGTGCCGGTGCGTGGGGAAATGCCGCCGCCTTCAGCTTCTACCCAGGAAAGAACCTTGGAGCGCTCGGAGATGGGGGTGCGGTGGTCACTGACGATCGCGATTTGGCAGAAAGGGTGCGGTGTTTGGGGAATTACGGTGCACGTAAGAAATACAACCACGAGTGGCTCGGGATGAACAGTCGGTTAGACGAACTACAAGCCGCGTTCTTGTTGAAGAAATTGCCTTCTTTAGACCAAGATAACGAGCGAAGACGTCAGATCGCCCGATATTATATCGAAAATATTCGGCCTACTCAATTTCAACTCCCCTACTCTACGCCGCAGCAGGTTGGAGGAGAACATGTTTTCCACTTGTTTGCTTTGAAAAGTCCGCGTAGATCACAACTACAAACCTATTTGTCGCAGAGAGGGATCGAGACTTTGATTCATTATCCCGTGCCTGTCCATCAGCAACCGTGTCTTTCGCATCTTTTCTCTCGCGATACGCACTTTGTTATGGCCGAAAAATGGGCTGCAGAGGAGTTGAGTTTGCCCATAAGTCCCGTGATGACAGACGAAGAAGCAGAACTTGTGGTGAAAACCCTCAATCAATTTTGAACTATGACATTAGACATACTCATTTGCTCGCTCAATAAGGGAATTGTCCGCATTGACGACTTGTTACGCCCCGAACAGGAGGGAGTACGCTACGTGGTTTCCTATCAGTACACGGACGAACGCTATTTGGAATTGGTGCCTGAGGTCTTGAAACAGCGTCGGGATGTGGTGTTGAGTGTATATAAAGGCCAAGGGCTGTCTAACAATCGCAACCATGCTTTGGAATTATCCAGAGCCGATCTGGTGATTTTTGCAGATGATGACTCTCGTTTGAGTGAAGACGCTCCGAAAACCATCGAGAAAATCTTTTCCGAAGACGCAGAATTGGACGTTGCATTTTTCAGAGCAAGTACTTACACGGGAAAATTGCTGAAGCGTTACCCGGAAGAGGCGCGCCAATTTACGGAAGTGCCCACGGACTACGACGTTTCGACCATCGAAATGGTTTTTCGTCGGGAGAAGGTGCAGAATCGATTGCTTTTTGACGAGAGATTTGGGCTCGGCACTAAATTTCTTACCTGCGGCGAAGAGGAAGTTTGGCTCATTGACGCACTCAGAGCGGGGCTGAAAATCAAATACTTCCCCGAACGCATCGTGGAAACCAGTACGATGCTGAAACGCTCCATGATCTACGTGGATGCCGGGGTGCAACGTTCGAAAGGGGCCTTGTGCTATTACAAATATGGCAGTTCTGCTTGGATCAGATGCTTTGCTTTCGCATTTGATTCAGCTCGTCGTCGATTGTGTCACTTCTTTCCAATGTTGAGCCACCTGTATCAGGGTATTCGTTACGTGAAGCGGCATTAGGCGGGCTCGTTTTCATTCGCCCGAGGACAATAAGGGCCAAAACTTCGTCGTTCTCTCTTCGACAGTTGCAGCGATTAGGAATTGCCTTCGTGCAGTAGGACGAGAATACGAAGTTTTGGCCCTTATTTTTGCAGTTAAGCCTTCTACGGCGGGGAGCCGGAGAAGCTTATTTCCGGTCTTTGCAAAGTAGTTTCCAGTGTTTGTCGTAAAGACTTGTGGAGCTTACTGTGTCAGTCGCCATATAGGTGTGGCGCACCTCAATAGAACTGTCCGGAAGTAGTTGCATTTCCCAGCGTGACACGGGAGTAAGTTGAATTGCAAGGTGATGATTGTCGATTTTCCGTAGTCTACTCTCCCCTCCCATCGCATTTTCTACAACTGCGGGCTGTTTACTTCTGTACAGATCCACGATGTCCATGCGGGCGTTCGCGTTCAACAAAGGCAGAACGGCGAGCGGTGCCGCATAGAATGCCTTTTCAATGAGCCAGACTGTGAGCGTGTTAAGCATATTGGGAGAGAAGCATTAGCGCAATGCGTAGTTCTTATTTAGCAGCTTGAGGCTGTTTGTCTTTAATTTGGCGGAAGAGATCAGAAGCAAAGATGAAACTGTTGAGACGCTCATTGTCTGCATTCATCACCTCGTCTTTTGTGCCTTCCCATTCCCGATGTCCCTCGTAAATATAAAGGATGTGCTCGCCAATGCCCATGACGGAATTCATGTCGTGGGTGTTAATGATGGTGGTTGTCCCGTCTTCGTGAGTAATGGAGTGGATCAATTCGTCGATCACGAGAGAAGTTTTGGGATCGAGGCCGGAGTTTGGCTCATCGCAGAAGAGATATTTGGGTTTCAGGGCGATGGCGCGCGCGATGGCCACACGTTTTTGCATACCGCCCGAAATTTCTCCCGGAAATTTGCCGCCGGCATCTGACAAGTTCACACGATCCAGACAATACCGCGCACGGCGTCGACGTTCCTTGTAGCTTTCGTCGGAAAACATGTCGAGCGGAAACATCACGTTCTCTTCTACGGTGAGACTGTCGAAGAGAGCCGAGTATTGGAAGACCATTCCCATCTCGCGTCTCAGCATTACCCGCTCGCGCTTCTTCATATTCACGAAATTGCGCCCGTGGTAGAGGATCTGGCCCGAGGTGGGTGACAAGAGTCCTACAATGCATTTCATCAAAACCGTCTTTCCCGAGCCAGATTGCCCGATGATGAGGTTCGTTTTCCCGGCTTCGAAAGTGGAATCGATGTGTTTGAGCACCTCTTTGTCTTCGAATGATTTGCAAAGGTCGAGAAGTTGAATCATGAGAGCAGCTGTGTGAGGAAGAGGTCGGAAAAGAGGACAAGCATGGAGGAGCTAACGACGGCATCAGTGGAAGCTTTTCCCACTTCGACGGAGCCGCCTTCGACGCGATAGCCGTAGAAAGCCGAAACCGTGGCGATGATGAAAGCAAAGAAGAAGCTTTTGATCACTCCCATCCAGAAATACCATTGGTTAAAGTCGTACTGAATGCCTTCGGTGAGGTGGGCCGGTGTGATGATGTGCCCGATGTAGGCTGTGGCATAGGCACCTACGATGCCACTCGTGGTAGAAAAGATGACGAGCAGGGGGATCATGGTGAGCATGCCGACTATTTTGGGCAAGATCACGTAGGAGGCAGAATTCACCCCCATGATTTCGAGTGCATCGATCTGTTGTGTCACACGCATGGTGCCAATTTCAGAGGCAATGTTGGAGCCTACTTTTCCGGCAAGGATGAGACACATGATAGATGAGGAGAATTCCAGTAACATGATCTCACGTGTGACGTAACCACTCACCCATTTTGGCATCCAAGCGCTTTCGATGTTGAGTTTGATCTGGATGCAGATAACGGCGCCGATGAAAAACGAGATGAGCAAGACGATAATGATCGAATCTACCCCAAGGGCGGCCATCTCCTTCACGTAGCGTTTCCAAAACATCCGAAGTCTCTCGGGACGCGAGAAGACGCGCCCCATGAGTACAAGGTATTCTCCAAAGGTTTGGAGCATTTTGGTGAGCAGCATGCGACTTATTTCTGGTTGAGAGCTTGAGTGATCACCTTTTTCACCACGTCATTACCCGGGTAGCCGCCTTCTGTTAAGTTGGAGAAGACCATTTCTCCCTTACGATCCAGAAGGAAGTAAACGGGAATGCCGGGAATGTGCAGATTGTTGCTGATTTCTTGCCACTGCTTGTCTGTCAGTCGGTAGTGGTCTCCGTGGATCTCCGTCAAACTGTTCTTCCACTCTTCTTCCGGAGAGGTTTCGCCGGTGATGTAAACGAAGACTGCACCCTGTTTTTGGAGTTCGGGTTTGATTTGATCCACTTCACGCATCGCTGCTCGGCAGGGAGGGCACCAAGTCGCCCAGAAATCGAAAAACGCAACTTTGCCTTTGTAGTTCTTCTTGATGGCTTCCAAAGCGTCGCTCCCGCTTAGCGCGGGATCTACTTGGCGAATTTGAGCTTGCGAAGTGCCTTCTGCCGCTTCGTCCGTTGATACTTGTTCGGTGCTGTCGCTGTTTGAACCTTGTGAAACGAAGTTGTAGGATTTATTCTTGCAACCTACGACTGCGGTGAGCAAGAGTACAGAGAGTAGGAGGAGCTTTTTGTTCATAATTGATGAGGTCTATATGATTTTGTGCTTGTAAGCGCATGATGAGTTGTGCAAATATAGTGGTTTTAAGGCACATTGCCAAGCTTTCCCTTTCGTGCGTGGAGAAAAATATGGGACGACGCTTCCAATTGTTCGTAGCTTTGTTGGGAAACTCCGGAGATTTTACGAGAAAGCGGGGGAGAATCCTCGAAAAATTGGGCGTTTTCTGAGCTGCGTGCGCGTGGGGGGCGAGGAAGCACCGTGGAGGCGCACGAGGGCTCCGTTGTTTTCGAAGTTGGTATGGGAGGAGTACAAAAAATCCCCATTTCTTGAGATGAGAAATGGGGATTGTCGTGAACGACACCGGTGTTAATTGAAGACGTCATCGCTTTTATTCCTTTTCGGAGCGGCTTTCGTCTTTTGTTTCGGCGTCTTGTTGCCTTGGTTCTCTTGGTGCGTTGTGCCGGGGCCTGCCGATTGTTGCGGGGTGTTTCCGGACGGTTCAGCTACATCTTGTGAGGAATGCGGCTTATCGCCCGATGGCTCTGTCGATCTATCGCTGTTCGACTCTTGGTTCGCGTTTTCTTCCAGGTTCTTATAGGGGGCATCCGGATCGACTAATGAGTCTTTTGGTTCCTCATGCCGCTGTACCGGTTCGTCGTGTTGGGCAATATCTGCCGGATTGATGCCTTCAGGCACCGGATATTTTGCAAGATATTTCGGCGCAAGGGTGCGATCGGACAAAACTTTGCGCATGAACAAACCAAAGATGGGAAGCGCTGTGCGAGAACCCTGCCCGAGCGCGCCGGATCGGAAGTGTATTTGGCGGTATTCTCCGCCTACCCAGGCACCGCCTACGAGTTTCGGCGTCACGCCCACAAACCATGCATCGGCGTGCGAGTTGGAAGTTCCGGTTTTTCCGCCGACGTCGAGACTCTTGTTCCAATACCACTGTCCGATGTAGGAGGGACTGACCAGACTCTGGGACGTTCCACCCGCATCACTGACGCTGGCGTTCAGAAGCGCCTGCATGTAGTAAGCTTCTTGGGGATTGAGCACGGTATGCACGTCGCGATGATGCTCATACACCACTTTTCCGTCAGAATCTTCGATTTTCTCGATCGTGTAGGGGCTATTGTGCTCGCCGCAGTTGGCCACACTTGCGTAAGCGCCGACCAAATCGGTGAGATTCACGTCGCTGGCTCCGAGCGGGAGGGAGGGGGCATCGCGCAATTCGGTTTTGATGCCCATGTCTTGGGCTGTTTTGATGACATTGCTGATGCCAACTTCTTGACCGAGCTTGACTGCGATGGTATTCACGCTTTGTGCAAATGCCGTGCGGAGAGAAAGTTTGGCACCCGAGAAGCGTCCGTTGGCGTTGTGGGGAGTCCACACGGAGGGCTTCCCATTCTCGTCCGTGACGTTCATTCGTATGTATGAATCTTGCAGTCGTGCGTCAGAAGGGAGCCAACCCATTTTGATCGCCGTGGCATAGACGAAGAGTTTGAACGTCGAACCCGGCTGGTGCGTGGCGCTGACGTTGTCGTGTTGCCAGGTATTGAAATCCACGTCGCCGACATAGGCTTTTACTTCGCCGGTTTGAGGTTCGATGGCTACAAAACCGGCGTGCATGTAGTGGAGCATGAAACGAAGGGAGTCGACTGACGACATCACACGCTCAATAGGACCGTCGTAGGTGAAGAGTTTCACGGGATGGGGCGTGTTGAGAATCTCAAGTACGCGACCCGGATCTTCAGGATGCCGCGCCGAAAGCATTTTGTAAGCGTCGGTTTGTTTCAACTTCTCCTGCAAGAAATTGGGGATGGGTTGATTTTTCTCGTCCACCCAAGGATCTTGATTTCCCCAATGGGCTTCGAAGTTCTTTTGCACGTTGCGCATTTGTTCGCTCACGGCTTCTTCGGCGTATCGCTGCATGCGACTGTCTACTGTCGTGTAGATCTTCAGGCCGTCCTTGTAGGGATCGAGGTCGGGAGTGAGTGCTTTCATTTCTTCGGCCACCGCTTGACGGAAGTAAAGTGCGTTGCCGTCGTAGGCACTCTCCACACTGAATTTCAGTTCGATGGGCTTATCCTTGAGTGTGTTGTACTCTGCTTGCGTGAGGCTGCCGTGTGTGTACATATTGTGCAGCACAACGTTGCGACGCTGCAGGGCACTGCGTGGATTGCTCTTGGGGTTGTAGGCCGAAGTGGCTTTGAGTAGTCCTACCAATACGGCGGCCTCTTCGGTTTTGAGTTTGGCGGGCGTCGTATTGAAGTAGGTTTTTGCTGCTGTCTTGATGCCGTAGGCGTTAGATCCGAAGTCTACCGTGTTGGCATACATGGTGAGGATCTCATTCTTGGTGCAGAACATTTCCAACTCGGTGGCAATGATCATTTCCTTGAGCTTCATGATCAGAATCTTCACGCCCGGAATGTAGCCGAGCAGACCTGTTGAGTATTCTGTGCGCACGCGGAACATGTTCTTGACGAGCTGCTGACTGATGGTGGAGGCTCCTCGCGCATGTCCGCGCAGGGCGTCTTTCATTGCACCGGCAGCACCGACAAAGTCCACACCGTGATGGCTGTAGAAGCGCTCGTCCTCAGTTGAAATGAGGGCGTGAACAAAGGCCGGCGCGATGGAATCGTAGGGAACCGGCGTTCGGTTTTCGCTAAAGAACTTGCCAAGGAGTTTGCCGTCGGAAGAATAAACCTCGGATGCGGCGGCATTTTTCGGATGCATGATGCTGGAGAGCGAAGGAGAGCGCCCGAAAAGCCAAAAGAGGTTGATCTGAATGGCAAAGCAGGTGAAGAGGATGAAAAAAATGAAGGAGAAGAAACCGATGCCCAGCTTCTTCCACCAAGGTGCGCCCTGGTAAAGAGATTTATACCAACGCCACAAGCGCACCGGCGCACGGAAGATCCAGACAATTGGTGCAATTAGCTTTGCCCAGATGCTTTTTTTGGGGTGTGACATATGCAATTATATAATGTATGCTCGCGAAAATACAGTAAAGTCGGGAGTGCACAAAGCACTACCCGACTTTTTTGGTGAAAAGTTGGCTTGTTTTGTGAGGTTGAGCGGGACTTGCGGCTTTTTGTGCGCTTTTGGTCAATCGTTGCGTGCATGCTTTCGCGCCGACTCCCCAAGTGTTTGGGCTTAAAAGGGCCACCATCCTTTTTTCTTGACGGGAGGTTCGATGATTTCTTCGGAGATCAGAAAATCCCGAAGGTTCATTTTCTTCTTTATGAGGGCGTAAATGGTCGGCCAGTCGGGCAAACCTCCGACATTGCGGTCATCGATGAAAAGATCGGCTTTGATTTTTCTCGAAAAATGCTTGCCGGTTCCGTCTTCTTCCTCGAAGTCTTTGTTGACGGCAAAGAAGCTTACTCCACGCTGTTCGCAGAAGTCTACAGCTTCTTGGAGAAGATCGCCTTCGCGCACGGTCCAGAGGATGAGGCGGTGCCCATCTTCCATGAGTTGGCGGAGGGTTGAGGTGGCGAATGGGAGCTCTTTGCCGATGGCCGGGTATCTGTGCTCGACAATCGTGCCGTCGAAATCTACTGCGATGATCATTTCTTTGTCGTTCTGAGAGGATTTATATTACTTGCTGCCCGGAGCGCATCACTTCGCGGGTGGTGCGTTTGGGGCGCTCCGTTATTTCGAGCGTTTGTTGGGGACTTTTGGTGCTGACCGCGTGTCGGCGAATGAGGCGTAGGCGTGTGGGAGCGAAAAAGTCGTATGGGTTCTCTTCTACAGCGTAGGTTCCCAATTGGATGTTGAACTTTTGTGACGGAATGAGTAATTTTCCGGCTGATTCACACCGTAATACGTATTGTTGCGCGACGAAAGCGAACATCACGCGTCCATTGTCGTTCACTTGTTCCTGGTCATTCACATTACCGTTGCCGATCCAGCGTAAAGTTCCTCCTTTGATGCGCTGGTGTGCGGAGGCTTTCGTTTTGAACTCCACAAAAGGGCGGTTGCCGTAGAGGACAATGCTCACCAAACAGCTGTCGCCGACGTATTTTGGTGTGGTGGACAGCTCCACCCTTGCGTAGCTTGTGGGCTTTTCCTCCTGTGATTGAGCAAAAAGCATCGCTCCGGTGAGGAGAAACAAGAAGGAAAGCAGGAGAGTTCTTGCGGTGAAGGTACTCATGGTTTCACTCTTTTGTGGGACAAAGTTTGTCACATTCGCGCAACCATTCGTTGGCGCAGGCGTCGGAAGGCATTCGCCAGTCGCCTCTTGGAGACAACGAGCAACTTCCCACCTTGGGACCATCGGGAAGGCAGCTCCGTTTGAACTGTTGGGTGAAGAAGCGACGGAAGAAAGTGCGGAGCCATTGTGCGATGGTTTCTGGAGCGTAGGCAATCGATTGGTTGCCGTTGAATGCTTGACAGGCGAGATGGAAAATTTTCGTAGGCCGGAAACCATAGCGCAGGGTGTAATAGAGGAAGAAATCGTGGAGTTCGTAGGGACCTACGAGATCTTCGGTGATTTGCGAGATGTTTCCGTGCTCGTCTGCGGGAAGCAGTTCGGGACTGATGGGGGTGTCGACGATGTCAAGCAGGGTTGTTGCACAAACTTGGTCGTCTTTGAGAATTTGTTGCGCCCAATGCCGGATTAAGGGGCGTATGAGCGTTTTGGGGATGGAGGAGTTGACGGCATACATCGACATGTGGTCGCCATTGTAGGTGGCCCATCCGAGCGCCAATTCCGACAAATCGCCGGTACCCACTACAAAACCATTGGTTTGGTTGGCAATGTCCATCAAAATCTGCGTGCGTTCGCGCGCTTGTGCGTTCTCGTACGTGACATCGCGGAGGGATGCGTCGTGATCTATGTCGGAAAAATGTTGCATTACGGCTTTTCCGATGTTTACTTCGCGCAGTGTGATGCCAAGTGCCTTCATGAGGCGAATTGCATTGTCGTATGTGCGATCGGTTGTGCCGAATCCGGGCATTGTGACCCCGATAATGCCACGTCGATCCAAGCCGAGAAGATCAAACGCGCTGGCGCAGACCAATAAGGCCAAAGTAGAATCCAGTCCTCCGCTGACTCCAATCACAACGTGCTTGCTGTGAGTGTGTTCGATGCGGCGTGCGAGACCGAAAGTCTGGATGCTTAGGATTTCGTTGCTGCGGATATCGAATTCTTCGGGACGAGGCACAAACGGAAGAGCCGGAATGGGGCGCGTCAACTCGAAGTTTCCGTCTTTCATCTGCCCTTGGCTGAGTTCTTTCAGCGCATAATGTTGTGATTGCGCGAAGAGGCCGGCGCATTGTCCGAAGGAAGTGTTGTTTTGTCGTTCGCTGCGCAAAATATCCAGGTCCACTTCCGTGAAAACCAGCTGACTTTCTGTCGAGAACGGGTGTGCTTCAGCGAGAAGACGACCATTTTCTGCGATGAACGCCTTGCCGCCGAATACTACGTCCTGTGTACTTTCGCCATATCCGCAGCCGGCATAGACGTATGCGCAATGGCAGCGCGCGCTTTGCCCGGTGACGAGATTGCGCACGTAGTCATTCTTACCAACAAGGTCGTTTGACGCGCTAAGATTGAAGATGATTTCGGCACCTTCCAGGACAGCACGATTGCTCGGCGGGATCGGAGCCCACAAATCTTCGCAGATTTCTATGCCGAACGTCGTGTCGCGATGCTTAAACAGCTGCTGTGTGCTGAGTTGTACGGATTGTCCACAGAAACGTATGGTTTCTGCTTCGTGTAAATCCGTCGACGAGGTGAACCAACGCCGTTCGTAGAATTCTTTGTAGTTGGGAATATAGGTTTTGGGGACCAATCCGTGCAATTTCCCATTTTGTACTACCGCAGCACAGTTCAATAGCATGCCCCGATGGTAGAATGGGAGTCCCACCAGCGTAGTGACATGCAGATTGCGGCTCAGTTCGAGTATTTTCATCAGGGCGTGCTCAGCTTCTTCGAGCAACAGTTGTTGTGCGAAGAGATCTTGGCACGTGTAACCCGTGATGCACAGCTCGGGAAAGCAGAGGATTTCCACATCCTTGCCTTCAGCGGCCACCATAAGTTTCTCGATTTCTTGTGTGTTGGCGTTGATATCCGCCAGTTGTACGCGGGGTACGGCGGCAGCTACGCGCAGAAAGCCGTCAGTCATGGGCTATTGGGTTGAGCTTGGGGAGCACGCGCTCGGCGTGTCGTGGTTTTAGGTTGAAAAGGTGAGGAAGAACGGACGGTGTGTTCAAATTGGCGATCGTTTCATGATCATTGTGTCGGGAACTTTGACCAACTTCCGACCTTGCACGCGTCGCACATTGTTTCCTTCGAGGGCAGTGTATTGATAGGTGCCGTTGGGAAGTGGTTTGAGCTCAACAGTTTGTGAGTCAGATCCGATGTCGTTTGTGAAACGCAGGATGACCGTCCCTCCTTTGCGCTCGCTTTTGGTGAGCATCCACACGCCGTAGATTCTGCCGGCCATGTAGGCATGTACCGGTCCGAGAAAGGACATGCCCGGCACGGTGAGACTTTCTTTTCCCATGTCGAGGTAGATGCGTATCCCCTCAGCTTCACAGTAAAAGGAAGCACGGGTGGTGTCGTTGATGGCCACGGCTTGCGCATGGCTCCGCAGGAAGGGAGTCAAAATGAGGAAAAACAGCAAGAAAAGTTTTTTCATAAGGCAAGAAATTGAAGATTATTCTTCTTCCGGAGGCGTGCCTTCATGGAGTATCATGGTGGTTGCGCCAATCGTAATGATGGAGCCTTCGGCGAGATTGACGCGCTCTTTCACGCCGACCAGTTCGTTCATATGAAAAGTCCCCGTGCCCGACGGACCATCGCGTAAGACAAAGAGCAGGCGTCCGCTTTTCGTGCGGCTCACCTTGATGGCGCAGTGTGTTTCGTCCACACTCGGGTCCACCGTCTTGAAGGCGGCTTCAGCTTTAGTACCCTTTACGTGACGGCCGATGCGGTTTTCCCCTTCGTGAAGGGGGACGATCTGGCGAAGGTGGAAGGCGTTTTCCAAAACAACGAGATATCCCACCGCAGGTTTCTCCTCCGGTTCCGGCGTTGTGCCGAACGCGGCTGTGTTTTGCGTCGTGAGCACTTTCCCACCTACGCGAATCTTAAATTGTTTGCGGCAGGAAGGGCACTCAAATACGAGGGTGCGGCCGGGTGTATAGAGCGAATCGTCGAACAAAATGGGTTCGTCGCATTTCGGACAGCGGATTCTTTTCATGGAGGTGGGAAGAAATGGGGAAACAACCGTTGAATTGAACTAAGAATTTGTCGAGGAGGATGTCACTCTTTGGTGATCCACGCCTCGGCAAAGGCACTGTTGTGGTTGCGACCGGCTGCGAGAGCCTGTTTGGCCGCTTGGCGCGTGGCAAAATGCCCAACGAGCACGCGCGACATGCCGTTAAACGCCTGAGCACGCGCGGTCTTATATCCTTGTTGTTGGAGGTGATTCACAAGTCGCAGCGCACCTTCTCGTGTGGTTTGGCTGGCAAGTATGAGAGCGTAGCCACCTTGCTCATCGGTTGCGGTGGGTGTTTCGGCAGGTTGCGGCTTTTCCGCTGCAATGTGTGCTGTATCTGTAGATGTTCGCGCTTGTCGTTTGACGCTGTCTGTTTCTTTTTCGTCGAGCAAGGCTTCTGCGCCGAGACGTTGCTGCGTAGGCGGTGGAGTTTCTTCGCCCGAAATGGAAGAAAGCACCTCGCCCACAACTTTCATTTGCGGCAATTGTGCGAACATCTCCGTGTTGGCCTTAGTGCCCGGGAACTGGTTGTTGCGGTTCAGGGGAATGGACCAGAAGAAGCACAAGGCGATGACGAACATGGCGGCGAAAGCGCGATAAGCTGTGCGGGAAAAGTGGGGAGCATCCGCTGTGGTGAATTGTTGTTCGCGTGAGGCTGTTTCCACGTTTGGTGAATTCGGTAGCTCCGCGGTTGCACCGTCCGGTGTGAGGGACGTTTCGGCCGACTTTACCTCTTCTGTCTTGGGAATCTCCTTGAGTGCAAAGGGCGTGAGGAAATAGTATTCGGGTGTCAGGTTGATTTGCGGCTCGGGACGGAAATCGTAATTGCCGTCTGTGCTGAGTTGGATGCACCCCACCCCGTCGAATTTCACTTCAAGGCCGCGCATCAAATCGCGCTTCATGTCGCGGACGCATTGTTGCACGAAATCTGCGGCTTGGGCGTAGGAAATGTGGCGAGACTTGCATACCTCGTGGGCCAATAAGCCGTCTTCTGTGCGAAGCAACGCGTTGAAGCCCACCGTTTTCGACGGCGGGAGCATCTGTTGATCCGCAGTTGCGTGACGCGCTGCGTGGCGTTGCATCACGAAACCGCCGAAATCCGGAATGATTGCACAATCATGTTCCAGCAACAGCTTGCGGAGGTATGGAGAAAGCTCGTTCATTACTGCAAAGTTACGGCTTACAGCGCGATAATCAAAGTGTTTCGGCAGATAATTCCGTCTTATGTTTGATTTGTTGGTTGTCTCGCTTTTGCTTTGTGCTGTTCCTTGTCGAAAGGTGGGGACAGTTGGGGAAAAAATGGGAGGAAGGGGCGCTATGTGCGGAGGAAAATTTGCAGTTGTTCGGGGGCTGAGCGAACCGAAGCCGATATTGTGGAATTAGTTCCCCGTTTTTATTCATTTCTTCCCTTGTTTTGAGCAAAAGTCCCCTTCTTTTGTGTGTTTCCTCCCCTCGTTTTCTGGGTGCTTCGGCGGCGTTCGTGTCAGCTCTGGGGGAAAGAGCGTCGTTTTGAAGGAGTTGGGTGTAAATTGATCCGGACGGGCGAAGAAAATAAGCGAAAGCCCCGTCTCGAGACGGGCTCTGAACGGGGCATTGAGGGGGAGATTTTTATCTACGAGGAGGAAATCTTGGCTATTCCACGTATTCCAACTCATCGCTATCGGCTTTCTTGCTCGGAGGAGGAGTTGGCGTCGCGGTGCGCCGGGTGGGTTGTCCGTTTTTGTCGTAGAGTCCATAGGTAGTGCGCAGAACGCGGAATTCAGTTCTGCGGTTCAGGGCATTGCAAACTTCCTGTTGTTCGGGTGTGAGACGCATGATATAGGCCTCGGTGAGGGTGTCTCCTTCGTGCAGGAAGGGATAAGTTTCAAGTAGTTTCTTGTTTACGATCTTGGGCATGGTTTCTCCGTAGCCTTTCGGCGCAAGGCGTGCCGCATCGATGCCTTTGGCTGTGAGATAGCGCACCACACTTTCGGCGCGGAGCTGGGAGAGTTGCAGATTGTAGGCGTCCGCGCCTCTGTAGTCTGTGTGGGCCGCCAGTTCGATGGTGATGTGCGGATTTTCCTTCAGCAGATTCGTCAGGCGATCGAGTGCTGCGGAAGATTCTGGGGTGATTTCGGCACTGTTGAAGGCATAAAAGACATTGCGCACGAGAACGGGGATGTGCATCGAGGGGAGCGGAAACTGCAACACGTATTGGTGCGGCTGGTCGATGGAGTCGACGTGCAGGCGGTTGGGCGCATTGAGATAGCCTTGGCAGGCGGCGAGGAAAACATAGTCGACGCCGGGCGAGACAGTCTGCTCAAAAGAACCGTCGGGCTTGACGGGAAGTTTGAGATTCGTCCCGTCGCTGCCGATCATTTGCACTTGAGCGGCCGGAAGTTCGTAGCCGTCTTGTTCGTAGACCCAACCTTTGACCGTGAGGAGGTTTTCGGGATAGGAAAATTCGTAGAGTTTGTCCCATCCTCGGCCGCCGGTGCTGCGCGACGAGGAGAAGAATCCACGGTTGTGGAGGCCGTCGAAGGTCATGCCGAAGTCATTGCCTTGAGAATTGAGGGGAGGGGGCAAAGGTTCTACGGTCCAGCGACCGGTCAAGGTGTCTTCTTTGGCACGAAAGAGGTCGAGTCCTCCCATTCCTCCCCGTCCGTCGGATGAGAAATAGAGGGTGCCGTCGGGGCGGAAGGTGGGAAACATTTCACGTCCCGGTGTGTTGAGTTGAGGGCCGAGATTTTCGACGATGCGCGAGTCTTTGTTGCCTTTAAGTTCGGCACGCCAAAGGTCGGTCTCCCCTTCCCCACCGGGCATGTCCGAAACGAAATAAAGCCATCGACCGTCGGGTGAGACGGCGGGCTGGGCAATGTTGGACAACGTATCGGAGATCAACTCGAGGGGCTGGGGTTTGCTCCACGAGGCATCGGCGCGAGTGGACGTGTAGATGAGTGCCGGTCGTGGATATTGGGGATGGGTGGTGCAAACGGTGAGGTACATAGTTTTGCCGTCGGGCGAAAAGCAAACGGCGCCCTCGTCGTCGGGCGTGTTGACGGGCGTTACGGGTTCGGGACGTTTCCAATTTCCCTTTTCGTCGACGCCGGCCACGTAAATGTCACCGTTTTTGAGCCCGGTGATGCCGGAAAGTTGATTGCCGAGTGCGGCCGTGCGCGTCGTGGTGAAGTAAAGTTGGCGGTCTTTCCCCTCTATAAGTAATGAGGGAGCGTAGTCGGTGCGATTGTTGTTGAACAATGCGGCGGGTTTGACGGTGTAAAGGGAACCTTTTGCCCGACGTGTCGGAGCTTCCTGCGCACCACTGTATGCACGCAGTGCCACAAAATCTTCGGGATGGGCTGCCACATAGTCTTTGAGGGCGGAGAGGGCATTTTTGTAGTCGCCGTTGAGCAGCATCATGGCGCCTTCTTCGCGCAACAGGGTGGAATCTGTGTTTTTGTATCGGGCTGCATTGCGGTAGGCGGCCAATGCACGTGCAGAGTTGCCATAGCGCCGGTAGCATTCGCCCATGAGAAACGCAAGGCGCCCCCGCGCCGCTTTGTCTGTGGCGGGGGTTAGGCGATAGGCCGTCTTGTAGGCATCGGCGGCTTCGGCGTATTCGCCGATTCGAAGGGCTTGTTCTGCGCGGCGTTGGCTTTTCTCGGCTGTTTCGCACGAGAGAAACAGGGATAGGGCCGAACCGAGCAGGAGAAGCGTGAGAGAATGAACGTTCATACGCTACTTATAACGTGGCAGCAGGGCGAATATTGTAGTGTATACTCATTTTGTGAAGTGCGTCGCGCTATTTTAGGAAAGAAAGTACTATATTTGCCCTGCGAGTCGCACGTTTTCTATTCGTACCCAGTGGGTATTCGACGAGCAAAATCGAAGAGACTGGTGCGATAGGCCATTTGGCTGCCAAAAAATCGTTGTGGCGCGCGCATTCTTTTTGTTTCATATCCACAAACTATAATCATGCTACAGCAGATATCCAATGGACGCATCCTGACGGCGGAAGGTTGGCTCAACGACGGAAGCATCGTCGTGGAAGATGGTAAGATCTTGGCCGTTTCGAACAATGCTTTGCCCGTCGAAGGTGCAAAGCAAATCGATGCCAAGGGATGCGACATCGTACCGGGAGGTATTGAGTTGCACATCCATGGCGGTGGCGGCCGTGACTTCATGGAAGGTACAGAAGAAGCCTTCCGTACGGCAGTGAACGCACACATGCAGCACGGGACGACGGCTATTTTCCCCACCCTCTCCTCCAGTTACCGAGAATGGATCGACAAAGCCATCGTGACTTGCGAAAAGTTGATGGCCGAACCGGGAAGTCCGGTGATGGGCTTGCACCTCGAAGGACCGTATTTCAACCTGAAAAAGGCCGGTGCACAGATGCCTGACATCATTCGCAACCCCGATCCCGAAGAATATGAGAGCATCTTTGCCTCGACGCGTTGCATTAAACGCTGGGATGCCGCTCCCGAACTGCCCGGTGCCGAAGAGTTTTTCAAGTGCTGCGTGAAAAACGACTGTGTGCCCTCGATTGCGCACACGGACGGCGAGTGGGAAGACGTGTTGCGCGCATATAAAGCCGGTGTGCGCCTGGCCACTCACTTCACCAACGCAATGAGTATGTTGCGCAAGGATCGCGAATTCAAGAAGGTGGGGGTTGTGGAGAGCGTATTTGCGCTCGAAGATTTCAACGTCGAAGTGATTTCCGACGGAATCCACGTGCCCCCTGTCTTGATGCGCGAGATCTACAACGCGAAAGGCGTGGATCACATGTGCTTCATCACCGATTCGCTGGCCGTGAGTGCGATTGAACCGGGCAGCGATGTCGATCCCGGTATCATCGATCCGCGCACAATCATCGAAGATGGCGTGTGCAAACTTAAGGATCGCAGTGCATTGGCCGGTTCTATTTCGACCATGGATCGCCTTGTGCGCACGGCTGTGCAGCAAGCCGGCATTCCCATGGCAGACGCTTGCCGCATGATCGGAGAGATGCCTGCGAGATTTATGGGCATTGACGACAGAAAAGGCTTCATTAAAAACGGATATGACGCCGATATCATTATGTTTGACGCTGATCAACAGCTCACTTTCGTGATGCAGAACGGCGAGATCAAACGCAACGACCTTTGACAACGAAACTTCCTCGCCGCATGCTCTGTGAGCTGTGGCGAGGAAGTGCTTTTCTAAACCTATTATCGTTTTATCGAAACACGCAAAATGAGTTTCAACATTGTAGTTTTGGCTAAACAGGTGCCCGATACCCGCAATGTGGGGAAGGATGCCATGACGCCACAGGGCACGGTGAACCGTGCAGCGCTGCCGGCAATTTTCAATCCGGAGGATTTGAATGCCTTGGAGCTGGCTCTGCGCATTAAGGACGCGCATCCGGGTACAAAAATCCAGATTGTGACCATGGGGTTGCCCAAGGCGGCCGAGGTGATCCGTGAAGGCTTGTTCCGCGGTACCGACGGCGGGGTGTTGGTTACGGATCGTGCACTGGCAGGTGCCGATACATTGGCCACATCTTATGTGCTGGCACAGACGATTCGCAAGATGGGACACGTCGATTTGGTCATTGGCGGTCGCCAGGCTATCGACGGTGACACTGCACAAGTGGGGCCGCAAGTGGCGCAAAAGCTGGACATTGATCAGGTGACCTACGTTGAGCAAGTGGAAGAACTCGACGAAAAGAGCGTAACGGTTACGCGTCGTATTGACGGTGGCGTGGAGCGAGTGAAGGCTCCGCTGCCTGTTTTGCTGACGGTGACGGGATCGGCTGCGCCTTGCCGCCCGCGCAACGCAAAATTGATGATGAAATACAAGCGTGCACTCGCACCGGCTGAGCAGAAAGCCGATATGCCTTACGCTGAGGAGTACGCTCGCAAACCTTACTTGACCATTACACAATGGGGAGCGGCAGATATTGATGCCGACATTGCCCAATGTGGCTTGGCCGGCTCGCCTACGAAGGTGAAGACGGTGCAGAATGTGGTGTTTGCCACCAAGGAAAGCCGAACCCTAACGGGAAGCGATGCGGACGTCGAACAATTGATCGTTGAACTGCTGGATAGCCACACAATAGGATAAGCACATGAACAGTGTATTTGTATATTGCGAACTGGAAGGTACGCAAATTGAAGAGGTAAGTTTCGAACTCCTCACCAAAGGACGCAAATTGGCTTCTGAGCTGGGCGTCAAATTAGAAGCGATAGTAGCTGGTCATGATGTAAAAGGCAAGGTCGAGTCGCAGATTCTTCCCTATGGCGTGGACGTTTTGCACGTTTTCGACGCGCCGGGTCTGTCGCCTTACACCACTCGCCCGCACACAGCAGTGCTTGTGCACTTGTTTGAACGCGAACAGCCGCAGATTTGCTTGATGGGAGCCACTTCCATCGGCCGTGACTTGGGACCGCGCGTTAGTTCTACGCTCACCAGTGGACTTACTGCCGACTGTACGGCCTTAGAAATCGGCGATTATGAGGACAAGAAGAACAAAAAGAGCTATCAAAACTTGCTCTATCAAATTCGTCCTGCCTTCGGTGGTAACATTGTGGCCACGATTATCAATCCCGATCACCGTCCGCAGATGGCAACCGTGCGTTCCGGCGTGATGAAAGCCGAGGTTCTTGACGAGAACTATCAAGGTCAGGTCGTTTATGAGGACGTTGATGCATTCGTGAAGCCGGAAGACTACGTCGTTGAGGTCTTAGATCGTCACGTAGAGAAGGCAAAGAATAATTTGAAGGGCGCCCCCATTGTCATCGCCGGAGGTTATGGTGTGGGATCGAAGGAGAACTTCGATTTGCTGCGCCAGTTGGCTGCAGAACTTCATGGAGAGGTGGGCGCAAGCCGCGCAGCAGTGGATGCCGGCTTCTGTGATCACGATTTGCAGATCGGACAAACTGGGGTTACCGTGCGTCCTAAAGTGTATATCGCCTGTGGTATTTCCGGTGCCATCCAGCATGTGGCCGGTATGAAGGAGAGCGGAATCATTATTTCCATCAACACGGATGCAAAGGCCCCGATCAATGAGTTGGCCGACTACGTTATCGAAGGAAAGGTGGAAGAGGTGGTTCCGAAACTCATCAAATTCTACAAAGCGCACAACAAATAATTATATTCAGACAGACAATGGCAAATCATTATACGGATCATCCTGAGCTCCGGTTCGAACTGCGCCACCCATTGATGCAGCGTATCGTAGAACTGAAGGAACGCGATTTTCGCGACAAGGCAACTTATGATACGGCACCTTTGGATTTCGAAGATGCTATGGACAATTATGATCGCACGCTCGATATTGTTGGTGAGATTGCCGGCACGATTGTGGCCGACAATGCGGAAGGCGTGGACCAAGAAGGCCCACATCACGAAGGAGATCGCGTGCGTTACGCTTCCGGCACGCAGCGAAACCTTGAAGCGATGGTGGCTGCCGGCTTGAACGGCATGACAATGCCGAGACGCTACGAGGGTTTGAACTTCCCGATCATGCCTTATACCATGTGCGCCGAGTTAGTGGCTGCATCTGATGCGGGCTTCGGAAACATTTGGTCGCTCCAAGATTGTATCGAAACGCTTTACGAATTCGGAACAGAGGAGCAACACGCTCGTTTCATCCCGAGAGTTTGTGCCGGAGAGACGATGTCGATGGATCTCACGGAGCCCGATGCCGGATCGGACCTGCAAAGTGTGATGCTTAAGGCCACCTATTGCGAAGAAGACGGAACATGGCGGCTCAATGGCGTGAAGCGGTTCATCACAAATGGCGATGCTGACATCCATTTAGTGCTGGCCCGTTCGGAAGAAGGCACTACTGATGGACGTGGCCTGTCGATGTTTATCTATGACAAGCGGGATGGTGGCGTGAATGTCCGTCGTATCGAAAACAAATTGGGTATTCACGGAAGTCCTACCTGCGAGCTGGTGTACAAAAATGCGAAGGCAGAACTTTGCGGAAGCACGCGCATGGGACTGATCAAGTATGTAATGGCGCTGATGAACGGGGCGCGTTTGGGTATCGCTGCGCAGTCAGTGGGTTTGTCCCAAGCCGCCTACAACGAAGGGCTGGCGTACGCTCGTGACCGTGAGCAATTCGGTAAAGCAATCATTGAAATGCCCGCCGTTTACGATATGCTGGCTACGATCAAGGCGAAGCTCGATGCCGGCCGCGCATTGCTCTACCATTGTGCCCGTGCCGTCGACGTTTACAAGGCACTCGAAGACGTTTCGCGCGAGCGGAAATTGACTGCCGAGGAACGTGCCGAAATGAAGGCCTACAATAAATTGGCCGACTCCCTGACTCCCTTGGCAAAGGGGATGAATTCTGAGTATTGCAACCAAAATACTTATGACTCTCTCCAGATTCACGGTGGATCGGGCTTCATGATGGACTATCCCATCCAACGTTATGCTCGTGATGCGCGTATCACTTCTATTTATGAGGGAACAACGCAATTGCAAGTGGTTGCCGCGATTCGTTTTGTCATGAACGGAGCCTATTTGGCCCACTTGCGCGAGCTCGAACAGCAAGAAGTAAGCCCCGAAATGAAGGAACTTCAGGAGCGTGCCCGCAAGATGGCCGATTCGTTTGAGGCCGCTGTAGAGCGCGTGAAGGCAGCAGGTGTGCAAGAATACCAAGATATTTGTGCCCGTCACCTCGTGGAAATGGCTGCAGATACGTTGATGTTGCATCTGCTCACCTACAATGCCACGCAAGCTCCGGAACTCTTTGGTAAGTCTGCACGAGTTTATGCGCGTTATGCCGCCGCAGAGGTGGAGAAACACGCTACTTTCGTGAACGAACTCTCGCCGGAAGACCTGGATTCCTACCGTCAAGCCTGAAGAACTGCAGTGCACTGAAGCAGGCACTGCCGATAAACCAAAAATATCCCCCTACTCTATCTTTAGATTAGGGGGATATTTCTTTGTTGAGGCCTACATAACTACAACCGTGCGAGGCTTTTTGTTGATGCGAAGGGGAAAGTTGGCGATTTATCACTTGACGCGTAGAATATCACTCAACTTGGTGCTATAACTTGGGGAACGTAATTCGCTCGAAACAATACTTTCTACGTGTTCCTGGGAAGCAAGACGAAGAGAGTCTCGCCCCATTTTGAGTTTCACGCTGTCTATCGTCTGTAGAAGGCGCTTTTGCCGTTCTCGATCCACGCGATCGAACAAACCACGCTGAATTGCTGCGTGTTCGATCCCATCGACCCACACGCCGGCCCGCTTTGTCGGGATGCCGTCGGTATAAATGCCTTCGAGTAAGCCGCGAGTTGCGGCAGAAAACTCTCGAGGATCGGCAGTCGCTACATCAAAAGAGTGGATGGCCGTGCGTTGTATGAACGGAACGTTGGGGTTAAAGCGGTCTGTCGCGAAGAAAATTCCAACAGTCCGAGCACAGGCATTTTCTTTCCTCAGTTTTTCTGCCACTTGCGCGCAGAAATCGGCCAAAGCTGTGTGTAATTCTCTTGTAGTAAGGAGGGGGCGGTTGAAAGAGCGGGTTGATTGGATCGATTTCCGTTGGGTGGGCATTGTTAGCCCGAGCACCGATTCTCCATTCAGCTCACGCCAAGTTTCTTCTCCCGCGACTCCCATGAGTTTTCTGATCTGTTTTTGCCCCGAACGGGCAAATTGCCAGGCTGTGTGCAGACCCATTTGTCCAAGTTTGGCTGCACTTTTTCGACCGATGCCCCAGACATCGCGCAGATTCGTGAGTTCGAGTGCCTTTCGTCGCTTTTCTTGTGTGTCGATCAGGCAGCAACCCCGATATCCCTTGTGCTTTTTGGCAAATCTGCTGGCGAGTTTGGCCAGTGTCTTGGTGGGAGCCAGTCCTACACTCACGGGAATGCCTGTCCATTGCTCAACAATTTGCGAGAGTCGGCAGCCGAATGCCTGATAGTCTTCGATTTCCGGAAGAACGATGAAGCATTCGTCGATGCTATATTGTTCCATTTCGGGTACATGTCTGCGAATGACCGACATCACGCGGCGCGACATGTCACCATATAGGGCATAATTACTGGATAGCGCACACAATTGACCACTTTCCACCAGCCCTTTGACCTTGAAGAAGGGGATGCCCATGGCGATTCCCATTGCTTTGGCTTCATTCGAGCGTGCCACCACACAACCGTCGTTGCTGGAAAGGACGACTGCAGGCCGTCCGATCAATTTCGGTGCGAAGACACGTTCGCACGACACGAAGAAGTTATTGCAGTCTACTACACCAATCATCGTTGGGTGGAGAGTTAGAATCGACGATGTGAGTGTTTGACCCCGTGGATGACGTAAGTCACGACGCCCCAAACCGAGAAACCGTCGGCATGGTCCACGCGCAGCACCGGGTAATCGGGATTGGCAGGGCGAAGCAGGGCGTGGTCTTTGTTGATCTCTATGTATTTGACTGTAAATTCGCCGTCGACGATGCAAAGTGCGATGTCTCCATTGGAGGGTGTGAGCGAACGATCGATGATCAGGATATCATCCTCAAAAATATTGGCACCGATCATGGAATCACCTTCCACTCTTGCGTAAAAAGTGCTCTCCGGGTTCTCAATGAGGTCCTTGTTCAAGTCGATGGCTGCCTCCATTGTGGACTGTGCCGGCGCAGGAAAACCAGCATGCACGCCATCATCAGCGAATGGCAGAGACAATGCTTGTGTGCCACGGATGGGGAGCACGGTCATGCCCGAAGTGGAGGAAAGAATCTGTTGATCGTTGTCAGACATGGGGGACGAATGTGAGAAAAGTTCGTGTGTTTTTGTGTGTTATCGGGGATGAGGCGCTTGAAGCGATCAGGCGATGAAGGGATCCGCCTCCGCTGTGATGAGCTGAAGAAGCAAGAAAGGAGAGATCATCATACGCCTATTCCTGCGCCACCGGCCGTTCTCCACGATCTGTATTGTATACAGGAAAATACAACGAGCTGTTTACAAGTTGAGCATGGGGACTTGCAAACAGCTCGTTGGCCTGGATGAGGGAGGATTAGGCGTTTACCAATGTAGTGTAGGCTTGTTCGATGCCTTTCGCAAAGTCTTCTCTCAATTGACGATAGAAGAGTTTCACGCTACCCTGCTCTGTGTGGCTGATGCGGCAAACAATGTCTGCTTGCAAGCGGATAACCTCCTGCACGGCCGCTTGAATTTCAGGCGTTAGTTGCCCCTTTTCAGCGTACGAAAGGCCGCAGACGTAGAGCATCTCGCCACAGATGTGGCGCACATTCTTCTTTAAGCGTTTTCTACTTGCCATATATTTGAGGTTGAGGGGTGAGTACTTAAAGTTGTACGAGATCCATTCCTTTGAGAATGGCCTGTTCGTTGGCCGGCAATAGGTGATGGTGGCGTTCCGGAAGTGTTTTACGCAGCGCTTTCATCACACTTTCCACCTGCACGATGGGGTGCACTTTCAGATAGCTGCCGAGAATGAACATGTTGAAGCATTTTGCCAACTTCATTTCGGTGGCTGTTGTCATAGCCGGCACGCAATATATATTGATGTCGTCGCGAGTGGGCGGCTGGATCACGCCGAAGCCATCGTAAATCAAGGCTCCGTCTTTTTTTACCTTCGGTTGGAATTTGTCGACCGAAGGCTGGTTGAGGAGAATTGCCGTGTCGTAGCTCGAAAGAATGGGCGATGATATGCTCGTATCGCTTACGATGACTGTTACGTTGGCCGTACCACCTCGTTGTTCCGGGCCGTAAGCCGGCATCCAACTCACCTCACGTCCTTCCATTAGTGCGGCATAAGCCAAGATTTTACCCATCGAGAGCACACCTTGTCCGCCGAAGCCGGCGATGATAATTTCCTGTGTCATGCTTTCGGAGTTTTGGTTGTGTCCTTAAGATCCCCTTTCGGATAGAAGGGGAACATGTTGTCTTGCATCCACTTGTTGGAGTTGACCGGCGAAAGTTTCCATCCAGACGAGCAGGTTGAAACGATTTCGACCAAGCACGAGCCTTTGTGTTGCATCGAAATGTCGAAGGCTTTGCGGATCGCCTTTTTGGTTTTAGCGATAGCTCCCATGGTGTCCACACTCTGACGGGTCACAAAAGCCGTACCTTCCAACAAGGCTGCGATTTCTCCCAATTTGAGCGGATAACCGTGCAATGCTGCGTCGCGGCCGTAGGGACTGGTCGAAGTGACCTGGCCCATGAGTGTGGTCGGCGCCATTTGTCCGCCGGTCATTCCGTAGATCGCGTTGTTGATGAAGATAATGGTGATTCCTTCTCCGCGATTGAGCGCGTGGAGGGTTTCGTTGGTGCCGATACCTGCGGCATCTCCGTCGCCTTGGTAGGTGAAAACCAGGTGATCCGGCAGTACACGTTTGATACCGGTGGCAACGGCAGCTGCACGTCCGTGGGCGGCCTCATGGAAGTCGATGTCAAGATAATTGTAGGCGAATACGCCGCAACCGACGGGGCTGACCCCGATCGATTTTTCGGCCATTCCCATCTCATCCACGACTTCTGCGATGAGTTTGTGCACCACACCGTGGGAACATCCCGGGCAATAGTGCATCGTATTGGTATTCAGCAGGCGAGGCCGTTCGTAGGCCACGGTGCCTTTTTGGATGATTTCTTCTTTCGTCATGACTATAGTTTGTTGAAGACCCCGGGGAGGCGGAAGATGGCTTCCACCATTTTGACGATGATGGCGAGAATCGCGATGCCATAGCTGAGGGTAAGCCCTCGATCACCGGAACGGAAATACAGCACACCGACGATGGCGATCAAAGCCAGCACGATGAAAATTCCGTTGAGCCAGTTGCGTATGACGAGATTCCGGCGTTGGCGCCGCATGGCCTCCAACTCGTCTTTTTCATGTAGGCGGGGCGTGTTCATAGCATGGTCTTCAATTTGTCGAGAATCTCACCGGGACTGGGAACAATGCCGCCCAAACGTCCGTAATGTTCGACCGGAACACGACCTTCCACGTGGTAGCGAACGTCGTAAACCATTTGTCCGGCGTTGATCTCGACGGTGAGAATGCCTTTCACCTTAGAAGCCAGTTCCTTCACGGCATCTTTGGGGAAGGGCCAGAGCGTGATGGGACGAAGAAGCTGCACTTCGATTCCTTCTTCGTGAGCCATTTCAATAACCTTTTGCGAGATACGAGCCGCCGAACCGAAGGCTACGATGCCCAGCACGGGTTTGTCGGAACCACTGATCTCATAGCGCACCTCGTTTTCCTCAATCTCATGATATTTGGCTTGGAGGTGGAGGTTGTGTTGCTCCATGACTTCAGAGCGCAGTTCGACTGAGGTGATGACATTGGGCTTGCGAGCTTTGCAACCCGTAGTGGCCCAGGGATAAAGTTGGGCCACTTCTTCGGTAGAGAGGCGTTGTTTTTGCGGTTGCAGCTCCACTTTTTCCATCATTTGCCCGATCACGCCGTCAGAAAGCATGATCACAGGGTTACGATAGCGAAAGGCGAGTTCGAAACCGAGGTCTACGAAGTCGGCCATCTCTTGTACACTGTTGGGCGCGAGGACAATGGTCTCGTAGTCGCCGTTTCCGCCGCCACGAGTGGCTTGGTTGTAGTCACTTTGCGAGGGTTGAATGGTGCCAAGGCCGGGACCGCCGCGCTGCACGTTGACGATGAGCGAAGGAATTTCGGCACCTACCATGTAGCTGATACCCTCTTGCATGAGGGCAATGCCCACGCTCGATGAGGAGGTCATGACGCGTTTGCCACAACCGCCGGCACCATAGAGCATGTTGATACTGGCCACTTCGCTTTCGGCTTGGAGCACCACCATACCGGTGGTCTCCCACGGTTTGATTTCGGCAAAGGTTTCGAGCACCTCACTTTGCGGTGTGATGGGATAGCCGAAGTAGGCATCACATCCACAGCGAACGGCAGCGTGCGCAAGCGCCTCGTTGCCCTTCATGAGATATATTTCTTTTTCCATGTGGTGTGGAATCAAAAGAGGTTGGGATGATTAAAGAGTCTCGTCTCGCTTCTGCTTGGCAGAGGCGAGATCATTGCTCTCGGAGTTTGTAGACTACGATGCAGGCATCCGGGCACACCGTGGCGCACGCGGTGCAACCGATGCAGGCCTCGGGGTTTACGTCCTGGCTGAATGCATAGCCGTGGTGATTGACTGCGGTGGTGCTTAGCGCAAGTGTTTGTGTAGGGCATGCCACTACGCAAAGATTGCAACCTTTGCATGCTTCTGTGTCAATGACGACGGCGCCTCTTATTTTCGCCATATCGTTTTGTCTTTAAGGATTTAAATTGTCTTTGTAGTAGAAGTCGTATATGTCCGATATCATGCCGAGCATTTCTGCCGCGGGGCTGTTGGGATCGACGCGTTGCGCTTCGAGAAAACTGTTTTTTGCGGTCTTCAAATCGCCACGCTTCGCTGCGAGCAAGCCTTCGATGTAGTATCGGTCGCCGAGGGCGAGGTCTTCAGAACTCGCCTCGCGGAGGGCGCTTGCTGCTTCGTCCAATTGTTGTCGGTCGATGAGCTGTTTGATCTCGTTTGCCTTATTCATGATATTGCAAAAGTACACTTTTGTAGAGAATATGGGGCGTCTATACTGCCCTTTTTTCGTCGTGCACGTTAATATATGGCAAGATTACACTCCATTATTGGGGCGGTTGGCGCGCTTTAATACTCGCGTTCACCAAAAATTTGGGTGCCAATGCGTACCATATTGCTGCCGCATTCGAGTGCCAGCGGATAGTCGTGCGTCATGCCCCAAGAGCAGATGTTGAACTCCGGCGAAGTCGAAAAATACATTTGGCGTGCCCAAAGGAAAAAGTCGTGTGCGCGAGTAAATTCTTGACGAATCAAATCGACGTCGTCGGTGAAGCTGGCCATACACATGATGCCGCGCAGTTCCACGTGTGAGAGACCACGCCAATCTTCCGATTGCAGGAAGGCTTGTGCGTCGTTGGGCGAGAAACCGAACTTGCTTTCTTCGCGGGCCACGTGGAGCTGCAGCAGACAGGGGACGCGGCGTTCGAAACGGCGCCCTTGTTTGTCGATTTCGCGGAACAGTTGTGGACTGTCCACGCCGTGAATCAGCGAAACGAACGGAACAATATATTTCACCTTGTTCTGTTGCAAATGACCTATGAAGTGCCACTCGATGTCTTTCGGCATAAGCTCCTTTTTGTCAAGGAGTTCTTGTACCCTACTCTCTCCGAAAATGCGCTGTCCCGCTTCGTAGGCTTCGCGCAGGGCTTCGACGGGATGAAACTTCGAAACTGCCACGAGCGTTGTCCCTGTGGGGAGCGTCCGGTGTAGCGTATGAATCTGTTCTGTTATCGACATGGTGTGTGCTTGTGTGGGTTTTCCGTTGAGCGAACCGTCGGAACGTGGGGAAATAACGAGGGCTCGTTGGCGCTCGGCGGAGTGTGCGGCTTGTGCGCGACGTTATTCTTCGCTCTTCTCCGGCACGTCGTCCGCTTTGTAGTGGAAAACGTCCATGAGCGGGGTTTCTGAAACGGCGGCTATCTCATAGTCCATCATTGATCCCTTCATGCCTTCGTCCAACCGCTTGACGGCGTCGCGTAGATCGGCGGCTTGCACGAGCATGTTGTGGGCTGTTTTCTTTTCCTTGCCGCTTTTTTCATCGAGTGTGATGAAAGACAGTTTGGCCTTGAACCAACGGTCGGCGGCATCGTCGCTTGTCTCGAAAATTTCGGCGAAACGAGCGCGTTTGATGTCACTGACTTGGAATTCGCCGCTCATAAATGGAGCGATTTCCGCAATGATGCGCCGCTCGGCCTCTGTGAAGTTGAGCGCATCTACGAGGTAAGGCTCATTTACCTTCTTCACTAAGCCGTTATCCAAGGTACGTTCGTACTTTATCTTGCATTCAAACCATTCTGCCATAGTCGTTTTGTGGAGATATTGTGTGGGATATGTGAGGTGATGTTGTTGTCTTTATTGGCAAAGATACGAACTTTTTGCGCTCGAGTCGGCAGCATCGGGATTAAATAATGCGTTTCCTCAGATGCCGAAGAGCTGTATTATGGCTTTGTCCGCGTTGAGTGGAATGTGAATCACCGAACATCGAACGCAGAACGGCGAATGGCACTTTGACAACGCGACAGAAGTTGTCGGAATTGGGTAAAATGGCAACACGAGCCGGGCATTTGTCGGGAAAACAAGGGGGAAAATGACAAAAAGCTCCCTGTTTTCCTTGATTTCCTTCCAGTTTTTTGAGTAATCTCTCCTGCTTATCGGAGCGTGTTGGGCTTTTGGGGAAGAATGATGCGGATTGGCAAAAGAAAACAGGGCGTTGTTATTTGATTGCCGGCAGCCGTTTTCTCTTCTCGCAGGTGACTCTTGCGAAAAAGAAGATGTATCAGAAAACATGCTGCGCCTATATGATTGTTTCGGGAGCGCGAGAGTCTGATAGCAGCGCACTTGCCAACGAACACCCCCGGTTTGTTACTTGTTGTAAGCATGTAGCGTGGAAAAACGAAACGTTTGGGCGCTTTTTTATGTCGTAAATGGCACTTTCCACGAGAAATGTCTATATTTGCAGTCAATTCCACGCTCAAAGTCGTGATTTACGTCTCGGGGCGCGGAAAGAAAATAGAAGATACAATCACTATAACAGATAGTTCATGAAGAAAAACCTCATTCTCTCGCTCCTGTTCGCCGCTGCCTGCTCTTTTGCGGGGTTCAACTCGGCCCAGGCTCAGACGGTCAAGGGCGCTGACGTTCCGGCTATGCAGGCCGACGTGCAAACAATGGCCGACGAGGTGATGGCCAATCAGCTCAACGACCCCGACGAAGCCAACAAAACCTTTGCTAAGCTCGTCAAGAAAATCAAGAACGACAAGGAACAACTCGTGGCTGTCGGCAATTTCTTCTTGGAAAAGAAGATCTATCCTTGCGCCAACCAGTGTGCTAAGCAAGCCTATACCATTGATCCGCAGTATGTGCCGGGACTTATGTTGCAAGCACAGGTGTGCATGCTCAGAAAAGACTGGGGCGGCGCCGGACAGAAGTTCGATGAGATCCTGAATATCCAGCCCGACAACATCGAAGCCCTGCGTTTGAGCGCGCGTGTTTACAAATTTGTGAACCCCATCGTGGCCAAAGAAGCGTTGGCCAAGATTCTCGAGCGCGAGCCCAACAATCTCACGGCATACAAGGAACTTGGCGACATCGCCTACACGGCCGACGAATTCAAAGAGGCTTCGGCTGCCTACAAGAAGTATTTCGACGGCACGCCCAATCCGACTATCGACGACGTGCATACGGGCGAGAACTACGTGATCTCGTTGATGAATCAATCTGACTTCACGACGATCAAGGACATCGCAGAAAAACTGCTTAAACTTGCTCCTTCTGACTTGGTGTTGCGTCGTATGCTTTTCTATGCCCAAGTGGAAACGATGGACTTCGAGCATGCCAAAGAAAGCATCGCCTATCTTGACGACAAGCAGTATCCGGACTCGGCTTTCTTGTATCGTGACTACATTTACGCCGCAAGTTTTGCCGCCGATGGCTTGGACGATCGCGCAAAAGCCATTGAGTACTACAAGAAGGCTTTCGAAAAGGATTCGACTAAGGCCGACGGCTATCGCCGCATGGCGGTGTTGCTCCGCTCCAATAAGCAAGCCGTCGAAGCGATCCCCTACTACAAGAAGTATTTGGAGCTGATCGGCGACAAAGCCGACGCTGCCGAACGTTTCGGCCTGGGTAACATTTATATTGCTGCCCAGAACCAAACGACTGATCCCGCCGAACGTCAGAAGTACATTGACGCCGGCGACAAGATCTTCGCAGAGTACATGGAAGCGCAGCCCACGAAGTATCAAGGTCCCTTCTATCGAGCTCAACTCTGGATCCTCAACAGCAGCCAGCCCGAAGAAAAACCCCGTGAATACTACGCCAAAGCGCTTGAACTCATCGGGAATAACAGCGACTACGATTCGCAAAAGAAAGTGGCTTTGCGCTATCTCGCTTTCTACTACTTGAAAAAGAACGAAGATGCGACCTGCTTGAAGTATGTTGACCAATTGCTCAAGCTCGATCCCAAGGATGCTTTCGCTCTCAAGCTCAAGAGTGTGTTGAAGTAATTGGAATCTCAGCAGACTTTGCGCTGCCCCCAAAAATAAACCCCTCGGTGCAATTAGGTGCCGAGGGGTTTTTGTTGTGGGAAATCAGGTGTAGAAGAATGCATGCGGAGCGAAGCAGCACCGAATTAGGAAGTGGCGGTGCTGGCTTGCAGGGTGTGGTCGGCGATGTAGGCCATGAATCGTTCGCGGTAGGAGTCAGATACAGGAATCAACTTATCGCCGAAGACGATTTGTCCCCGTTCTATGACTCCAATGTGGTTTACATTCACGATATACGAACGATGGATGCGCATAAATTGGTCGGCGGGCAGCGCTGCTTCCACTGCACGCATGGAAATGAGCGAGATGATCGGACGAAGGTCGGTTGTGACGTAAATTTTGATGTAGTCTTTCAGGCCTTCAATGTAGAGAACGTCGGCAAAGCGTACGCGAACCAATTTATAGTCGCTCTTAACGAAGAAACCATCGGCAGTGTCCGGCAGTTTCGGGAGTTCGCGGGCGAACCATCGCTGGGCTTTCTGCACCGCAGAGAGGAAATCTTGATAGTCGACGGGCTTAAGCAGATAGTCCAATGCGTCGGCTTTCCATCCCTGCAGGGCATAGTGAGAATAGGCGGTGGTGAAGACAATGCGTGAGCGCATGTCTGTGATCATTTGGGCGAATTGCAGGCCGCTGAGTTCGGGCATCTCGATGTCACAAAAGATCAAATCGACAGGATGCTCCTCTAAACCGGAAACGGCTTGCACTGCTCCGGAGTATGTCGCCACCAATTCGGTTTGCGGTGTGCGTTGCACGTAGTTTTCCAACAACTTTACCGCTAAGGGTTCGTCGTCGATGATGGCACAAGTTAAGTTCATAGGTCATTGTGTTGGTGGATTGGAGGCGTTGCTCCGAATCCTTGAGTTGATAAGTCCAGTGTGATGCGCGAAAAGTATTCTTTTCGGTTGATGTCTATGCCGTGTTCCCAAGTGTGGGTGTTGGGGTAACTGAGTTCAAGGCGGCTCTTGACGAGACGCAGCCCGATGCCGCCACTTGTGCTTGGGAGTTTGTGTTGAGGGAAATAGCTGTTTCGGCAGTCGAAGTTGAGTCGTTGTCCGTCACAATCCAGGCGGAGATGCACATGGCTGGGGGCCGTCGTGCTGACTCCGTGCTTAAACGCATTTTCGACGAGCGAAATGAAAATGTGAGGGGCTACGTTCATCTCTTTGTGGGGAACGAGATGAAAATCGGTGGTGACTTCTACGTTTTGGTTTAGACGAAGGCGCATGAGGGCCACATAGTTTTGGAGAAACTCCACTTCGCGTTCCACACTGACGCGCGATCCGAACTCTTCGTAGAGCTGATAGCGTAGCATTTTCGAGAGTTCGAGAAGAGCGGCTTGGGCCTTTGCGGAATCGATGGCCGTGAGGGCGTATATATTATTGAGTGTATTGAGCAAAAAGTGGGGGCTGATTTGGCTTTTCAGGCTCTGGAGTTCTGCTTCCGCGCGTTCGAGTTCAGCTTTGCTGCGTGCCATTTCCGCGTCGTACCACCTTGCGCTCAATCTCACGGCGAGAGCGCAGCCCAGCGCGAAAGCGAGATTGATGATGTTGCGGAAGAAAAAGAAGAATTTGAAGCCCGGGGAGTGAGGAGGCCGGTGGACAGGCAAAAGAGCTTGGGAATCGGAAGTCACACCCAATGTTTGCGCCATGAACTTGAAGACCATGAACGTGTGCATCACCTCATAAAGTCCGGATAGCCCGATGATGAGAAGAATGTTGTAGAGAAAGAAAATGCGATAGCGGGTGCAGAGGAAATACTTCGGGACTAATAGAAAGTAATTGAGATAGAAGGTCAATAGCAGAGCCAGTGAGAAAAACTCGCGCGACATGATGTGACGCCAATCTACGGGAACGTTTTGCGGAGTGAAGAACAATGGCGACAAAAAGATGTAGGTCCACGACAAAACGTGGATCATCCACAGCAGGGCATTGGATCGGGTTTTCATAACGGCATGCGTTTAGAGAGAAAATACCCAGGTGATGCGTGTGAACGCGAGTGATCGGCCGCTTGGTTGCGGAACAGGCGAAGGAAAATCGGTTGGTTCATCTCTATTGGGATAACAAAATTACGCGTTTCTCCCGTGTTGTACGTATGATTCACAGTTTTTTTGTTCGATTGTTTCCCGATTTTCATTGTGCGCTTCGTGAGTGGATAGTATTTCGTATCTTTGTACACTCAAGAATCAACCTATCAGATTATGTTTTCAGGAATCGTAGAATCGACGGCACGCGTGGTGCGCATCGAAAAAGAACGAGAGAATAAGCATTTCACCCTCGAATGTGATTTTGCCCCCGAATTGAGCATCGATCAGAGCGTGGCGCACAATGGAGTGTGCCTGACTGTGGTGAAACAAACCGGAAATCAATATGTGGTAACTGCTATGAACGAGACGCTCGAACGCAGTAATCTCGGTGAATTGCAGGAAGAGAGCGAAGTGAATGTGGAGCGTTCGATGATGATGAACGGACGTTTGGACGGACACATCGTGCAGGGACACGTTGACGATACCGCTGTTTGTGTGAACAAGGTGAGTGAAGACGGAAGTTACCGCTTTACCTTCAAATATACCGCTGATCGTGAGATGGCCCAACGCGGATATTTCTGTGTGGACAAGGGCAGTGTCACGGTGAACGGGGTGAGTCTAACGGTGTGCAACCCGGGCGACGACACATTTGAGGTGTGCATCATTCCTTACACCTACGAGCACACCAATTTTCACAGCATAGAAGTGGGGACAAAGGTGAACATCGAATTCGATATCATCGGTAAGTATATTGCTCGTCTCCAGCATTTCGCCTGATCACGCTCTCTTTGAAAGCAATGCGCAAACAAGAACGTTACAAATACGTGTTGGACTATTTGGCCGGCACATGGAATGAGACGGAAACGGAGCTCAATTACTCCAATAATTTCGAGTTGTTGGTGGCTGTTGTGCTTTCGGCGCAATGCACAGACAAACGTATCAACCAAATCACCCCGCGTCTTTTTGCAGACTACCCTACTCCGGAAGCAATGTCCTTAGCAACGCCAGAAGTGTTGTACGATTACATCAAGACGGTCAGCTATCCAAACAACAAAGCGAAGCATTTGGTGGGTTTATCCCAGGGGTTGGTTGAACGCTTCGGAGGTGAGGTGCCGTCAACCCTTGAAGAATTGACTTCGTTGCCGGGGGTCGGCAGAAAGACGGCCAATGTCATTCAAGCAGTGGCTTTTCGCAAAGCTGCCATGGCGGTTGACACGCATGTATTCCGCGTTGCGCATCGTTTGGCCTTGGTTCCTAAGAGTTGCACCACGCCTTACAGCGTAGAAATGGAGCTTACGCGTCATATTCCCGGAGAGAAATTGGCGTCTGCCCACTATTGGCTGCTTTTGCACGGACGTTACACCTGTTTGGCACGGAAACCAAAATGTTCGGCGTGCGGCTTATCGGAAATTTGTCCTTCGCGGAAGATGTTCCTCGAGGCCTAATCAGTCTCGGATCCTCCTTCCTTTTCCGCAATCTCACGCGTGGAAAAGAAATAATTGGGGGGTATGGAGAGTTTCCCTCCACTTTTTACAAAAAATCCCCGGATGCACAATCGTTGCATCCGGGGATTTTTTTATGAAGTCTGTTCGTTTATGGGCGAAGATCAGATGGAGCGTGCAATAGCCTTGGCGTATTTGCTTTGAGCGGCTTTGAATGCTTTGGTCGCTTCGGTCTTTGCTGCGTCATCTTTGGCTTTTGCGATGGCATCGTAGAGATCCCAGAGCTTAAACTTCTTGGCTGCAGCAATTTGTGCCTCAGTAGAAGATTTAGCTGCGGCTTCCACAGCGGCTTCGTTGGTGGTGTTGTAAGCGTGCTTGAAGCCTTTCACTTGATTCCAGTGGCCGCGCGTGAAATCAGGGAATTCAACAGACGCACTGTTGTGGTCGAGCGAAAGAGAAGTCAGTTCGGCGAGCGAACACCACTCAGCCAAATCGTAAACGTCCATGTCAAGCGGCAGACCATTCTGGAGGCAATACACCAAACGCGAATCCATCATGAAATCCATACCGCCGTGTCCGAGTTCTCGGCCCTGTTCGCCGTATTTCTTGATAATGGGGCTTTCATACTTCTTCATCAAGGCCTTAGCTTCAGCGGTGGGAAGGAAGTCGTGTGCGTTGAGATTGTCTACTTTGGGAGCCACTCCGCTTTCTTTGAGCTGCGCTGCATTGAGGGCAAAGCGTTCTTCGGGATACTTCGTGGCGTAACCCTTCGTGCCGGAGAGCTTAAACAGACGGTTGTAGGGTTGCGGATTCATCACGTTGTGTTGAATTTCCACGACCTTACCTTCGGCAGTGCGCATGAGCGTGGTAGTCTGGTCACCACTGCGGAAGTCTTTGCAGGGCTGTCCCGTCACGCGTTCCACATACTCCTTGCCGTGTACAGACTTCGTGTCCATTGCGGTGAGAGTCGTGAAGCGATCGCCGCGGTGTATGTCCAAACATTGTGCAACCGGGCCGAGTCCGTGCGTAGCATAGAGGTCGCCGCGGTTTTTCATGTTGTAAGCCATGCGCCAACCCAGTTTTTTCGAGTCGGGATCGTTAGGATTGTGCCAATATGCGCCCCAGTATTGGTCGAGGTCATGGATGTAGGCACCTTCTGCGCGCAGGATCTCACCAAAAACTCCGTTTTGTGCCATGTTGAGGGCGTTGAGTTCGTAGTAGTCGTAGCAGCAGTTTTCGAGAATCATGCAGTGTTTGCGCGATTTCTCCGAGAGGTCGATCAATTGCCAGCACTGATCGAGGTTCATAGCCGAGGGAACTTCGATCGCGGTGTTCTTTCCGTGTTCGAGAGCACACTTGGCTACGGGGAAATGGTGGTCCCAATCTGTGGCAATATAGACGAGGTCTACGTCAGGACGGGCACAAATTGCTTTGTAGCCTTCAGGACCATCGTAAATGTCGGCAGGAGCGAGACCTTTCTTGCGGAGCTCCTCCTGGCACTTCTCTGCTCGTTCGCGTTCGTAGTCACAGAGCGCCACAATCTGCACACCGGGGATGTGGGTAAAACGGATTACTGCCCCGGGTCCGCGCATGCCGAGACCCACAAAGGCCACACGTACCGTTTTCATCTTGGGAACGGTGAGGCCGAGAACGTCCTTTTGTCCGGGAGCACGCTCCGGAGTTGTGGTCACGATGGTGCCTTGATTCCAGTGCCAGTTGCCGGGCTCCGAATACTTGGAGGTGGATTGAGCCGATGCGCTCGCAAAGAGCAGAGCCGCAAACGTAGCTGTCAGTAAACTCTTGAGTTTCATGGGAAGCTTATGTTTGTTATTCGTATGTATTATTGTTCGATGTTGAGTGCAGAGGATCCGATCATTTGTCCGTCGCAGAAGAGATGCACGCTATAGCGCCCGGGGGCGAGAAAATCGTTGCCGGCCGCAATCACGACACTCACGTGTTGCTCCTCACCGGTGTATTCGATGAGCTTAGAAGCGGAACATTCCAGCGATTTGTGTTCGTAGGTGAAGTTTCCGCTCGCACCGACCACTGCCCCCGAGGGACTCATCAGCCGAACATAGACACGGCGTTCGCCGGTTCCGGCTGTGACGTTGCGATTGATGGTAAAGCTCACGGCGAAACGCGCGATGTCCTTTGTCTTTTTGGCCCCTTTACCATTTTTCTTTTGTGCCGAAAGGACGATTCCCGACGCATTGAGTTGTGCGGCGATGGCCACTTTGTCCGAAAGTTTGGCGCGTTCTTGGTCCAGCGTGTTGATGCGCACGTTGGCATCGCTGAGCTGGCTGCGCGCCACGTCGCGTTCGTTGGTCAAACGTCCATTTTCGCGAGTGAGCGAGTCCACTTGGATGATGTAGGAGCGCAGCACAGCGCGCACTGTTTCCAACTCTTTTTTGAGACGGCATATTTCTGCCGCATCGGTCGCTTTGGTTTGACGCAATTCGGCCAAGAGCGATTTCGTACGTGCCTGTGCTTCGCCGAGCTGACGGAGCAAGGAGTCGTTTTTCACCCCCTTTTTCAGCTCATCGTACTGCAAGGCGAACTGTTCATACTGGTTTTCCATTTCCCGGCGGTCCATGTCGGCCAGTTGTCGCAGTTCTTTGAGCTCTTTGTCCTTGTCGTCCTCTTTGTCTTTGCGACCGTTGCAGGCCGTGCATGCCAGCCCTATCGCGACAATGGCCCAAAGGCCAAAAAAGAGTTTTCTCATAACGATCGAATTGTTCGGATTATCAGTCGATGACGGTCACCCAACCATAGTTATCGGGCTCGATGCCGTATTGAATGTTGCGCAAGCGGGTGTAGAGTTGCTTGGAGATGGGGCCCGGTTGTCCGTCTTTCGAGAATTGGTAGCTTGTTCCGTTGTCGGGGTCGTCAATTCGGCCGATAGGACTGATGACTGCGGCCGTTCCGCAGGCACCGGCTTCTTCGAAAGTGGAGAGTTCCTCTTCGGGCACGGGACGCACCTCGACTTTGAGGCCAAGGTCTTTGGCGATCTGCTGCAAGCTCTTGTTGGTGATCGACGGGAGAATCGAGGAAGAAGCGGGCGTGATATAGGTGTTGTCCTTGATTCCGAAGAAATTGGCCGCGCCGCATTCGTCGATGTACTTCTTTTCTTTGGCGTCGAGGTAGAATTCGCAGGAATACCCATTGTCATGCGCCCATTTGTTGGCGCGCAAGCTGGCAGCATAGTTACCTCCCACTTTGAAACATCCGGTGCCGTGAGGTGCGGCGCGGTCATATTCGCGTGTGATCACGTAGTCTGTTGCGGCAAATCCGCCTTTGAAGTAAGGACCCACCGGCGTGACGAAGATGATAAACAGGTATTCGTCGGCCGGGCGGACGCCCACTTGAGGACCTGTGCCGATAAGCAACGGGCGAATATAGAGAGCGGCACCGCTTTCGTAGGGAGGAATGAAACGTTCATTGAGTTTCACGACACGGCGTACCATTTCCACGAAAATTTCCGTCGGAAGTTCGGGCATCAAGATGCCACGGCAGGTGCTTTGCATGCGGGCTGCGTTGTCGGCAAGGCGGAAGGCGCGGATACGACCATCGGGGCAGCGGAAAGCTTTTTGCCCTTCGAAGCACTCTTGTCCGTAGTGCAAACAGGTGGCTGCCATGTGCAAATTGATGGTTTCGGACGAAGATACTTCGATTTCGCCCCATTTGCCGTTGCGATAATAGCAACGTACGTTGTAGTCGGTGGGCATGTAGCCGAAGGGTAAGTTGGCCCAGTCGATATCTTTCATGCTTATACGTAGTTGGTGAATGACGTGAATATTATGTTTGCACGCTGTGTGCTGACCGGAGTCTCGCACCCGTGTGATAAAGAGGGGAACAAGCGCTCAAAGTCTGTTGCAAAGATAATGATTAAAGCCCGATTTTTGCAACCGGGCTTTCTATTTTCTCTATGCAAATCGGGCTCAAATGGATAATTTCAGCCCTTCGTGGGCTAAAATTGTATGTGGAAACACGCTTTGCGCTTCACGAAGCAGAAGATTCTCGTCATCGTAGCGCGCAGAGAAGTGACCAATCACCAGTCGCTTGGCCGCTGCGTCGCGAGCCAACGCGGCGGCTTGCCGAGCGGTGGAGTGAAACGTTTCGCGAGCTCGCTTTTCGGCATCGTCTGCAAAGGTGGCCTCGTGAAAAAGCAGGTCTACGTCGCGCAAGTGTTCGGCCAATTCGGGCAAGTAGACGGTGTCGGAGCAGTAGGCATAGGAGCGCGCGGGATCCGACGGGAAGACGAGGCGTGCATTGGGCCACGTTTTCCCCGTTTCGTCGGTCCAATCGGCGCCGGCCTTGATGTTGCCGATGGCATGAAACGGGATTTTTAGAAAATCAATCATGTCGCGGCGGATATGCGGGAGCGGAGCTTTCTCGCGAAATAGATAACCGCAACAAGGCACGCGATGTCGCAGTGGCAAAGTCTCAACAGTGAGGGTGCGGTCTTCGTAGATGATGTGATGTTCCTTCCATTTCACTGCGTGGAAGACCACTTCGTAGCTCATCCCGCGGCAAAAATAGTCGAGCCAGGGGCGCATGAGCCGTTCGAGGTCGTCGCCGGGACTATAGACGTGGAGTTTCGAGGTGCGGCCGAGGAGATCGAACGTGCTGAACAAACCAATTAACCCAAAGCAGTGATCTCCGTGAAGATGAGAGAGAAAGATGTGGTTGAGGCGGGAGAATTTTAGTTTCTGTCTTCGCAGTTGAAGTTGAGTTCCTTCCGCACAGTCGATCATAAAAAGCTTGTCGCGCAAATCTACGACTTGCGAAGTGGGCAAATGTTTGGCGGTTGGCAATGCACTGCCGCAGCCGAGAATGTGTACATCGAACTTTTCCATGTGAAAACGGGGAATTTTTGGCGAAAACGAGGGAGGAAATGGAGGAAAATCGGGGTGTTTTTAATCGAAGAAGCGCGCCCACGAACTTTCGGAGGGAGTGATCATGTCGAGCGGAGCCTTGAGTATGCGTCCGACGCGGAAGTGCTCGGCAGCGGCAGCGGTGCGGAGTTCCGATTCGAAGACTGCTGCGATGCTACCCACGAAGTTGACTTCCAATTCATCGCGGCGGTAAGCTCGAATATTGCGGGCGAAGAAGGCCCGGAACTCGGTGAGAAGGAGTTCGCGCACCGACGGTTCGTCGCGATGTGCCGACAAAAAGTGGGTGAACTGTGCCAAATAGCGATTGGGCGAGGGTTCTCTGTAGACCCGTTGGATCACTTCGGGAATATCCACCTCGTATTGTGCTTCGAAGTGCCGGCGAAGTGATTCCGGAAAGAGCCCTTTGAGCATATCGGCGAGCAAATGCTTGCCGAGTGAGGCCCCACTGCCTTCGTCGCCGAGGATGTAGCCTAAACTTGGAGTGGATTGTACGAAGCGGGCTCCATCGTAGAGTGCACTACCCGACCCTGTGCCGAGAATGCAGACGATGCCTTCCGACCGATCGCACAGTGCGCGTGCGGCTCCGAGAAGGTCGGAGGCTACCGTGGCATGGGTTACGCCCAGCACGTCGCAAAGTGTGCGGCTCATGCGCTCGATTTGTTCCGGGCGGCAGCCGGCGCCATAGAAACGCAAGGTGGAATCGGCCAAAGGGGAAGAGCCTGTGGCCACGTGGAGAGAAGACGACGGATGAGTGGAAAAGAGGCGGGAGAATTCGTGCAGTTGAGGGAGCACTTCGGCTTGTAGCACTTCTCTGATCTGTGCACCACTCATCAAACTGGGGTTGAGTCCGCGACTTTGGAAGCGGCGAGGAATGGCGCGCGGGCGCAAAAGTACCCAATCGGTTTTGGTGGAACCACTGTCGGCGAGGATGTGAAACATGGGAGGGAACAATGGGCAAAAAGGAGGCGTGGGAAGAAGACTTTCCTCCGAGTTGTGGAGGAAGATGTGTGAAAAAGGGCGCGAACGTGCGAGGCGGATGGCCGTCGAACGTTCGCGCCCGTTGAAATGTGGTGAGGATCGAGGTTATTCGTCGAACTTGCGATAGCGAATGCGCTTCGGTTCTTCAATGCCGAGGCGTTTGGCCTTGTGCACTTCGTAATCGGAATAACTGCCTTCGAAGAAGAAGACATTGCCGTCGCCCTCGAAAGCCAGAATGTGAGTGCAGATGCGATCAAGGAACCAGCGGTCGTGACTGATGACCACCGCGCAACCGGCAAAGCCTTCGAGACCTTCCTCGAGTGCGCGGAGGGTGTTGACGTCAATGTCGTTGGTCGGTTCGTCGAGAAGGAGGACGTTACCCTCTTGTTTCAGGGCCATGGCCAGATGCAAGCGGTTGCGCTCACCACCGGAGAGGACTCCGCATTTTTTCTCTTGGTCTGAGCCCGAGAAGTTGAAGCGCGAGAGATAGGCGCGGGCGTTGATGTCGCGACCGCCCATGCGCATGAGTTCATTGCCTTGCGACACGACTTCGTAAACGCTTTTGTTGGGATCGATATCCTTGTGTTGCTGGTCGACGTAGCTGAGTTTGACCGTTTCGCCCAGTTCGAAAGTGCCGCTGTCGGGAGTGTCGAGCCCCATGATGAGACGAAATAGCGTGGTCTTGCCGGCACCGTTCGGACCGATCACACCAATGATACCGTTGGGCGGGAGGGTGAAATTCAGATCCGAGAATAGCACTTTTTCGCCGAAGGCTTTCTGCACATGTTGGGCTTCGATCACCTTATTGCCGAGGCGCGGACCATTGGGAATGTAGATTTCCAGGTGCTGCTCCTTCTCTTTCTGGTCTTCGTTGAGGAGTTTGTCGTAAGAGTTCAGACGCGCTTTTCCCTTGGCCTGACGTGCTTTCGGAGCCATGCGCACCCACTCGAGTTCGCGCTGCAATGTCTTGCGACGCTTGGAGGCCACTTTCTCTTCTTGCTCCATGCGCTGCGTTTTCTGCTCGAGCCACGAAGAATAGTTGCCTTTCCAGGGAATTCCCTCTCCGCGGTCGAGCTCGAGAATCCAACCGGCCACGTCATCGAGGAAGTATCTGTCGTGCGTCACGGCGATAACTGTTCCTTCGTACTGGTTGAGGTGCTGTTCGAGCCAGTCTATGGATTCAGCGTCGAGGTGGTTGGTGGGCTCGTCGAGGAGCAAAACATCGGGCTTCTGGATGAGCAGACGACACAAGGCGACACGGCGGCGTTCGCCCCCGGAGAGAAACTCGCAAGTCTGATCTGCAGGAGGACAATGGAGGGCGGCCATGGCACGATCCAAACGGCTGTCGAGATTCCAGGCGTCGGTGGCGTCGATGATGTCTTGCAGTTCGCCTTGGCGCGCAAACAGCTCGTTCATCTTGTCTGCGTCTTCATAGTACTCGGGGAGAGCGAATTTTTGGTTGATGTCTTCGTATTCAGCCAAGGCGTCTACTACGTGCTGAACGCCCTCTTGCACGACTTCGCGAACGGTTTTTGACGGATCAAGTTGCGGCTCTTGGGGAAGATAGCCCACGGAGTAGCCCGGAGAGAAGACTACTTCGCCTTGATAGTCGTTGTCCAAACCGGCAATGATCTTGAGGAGCGTGGATTTACCGGCACCGTTGAGACCGATAATGCCAATTTTTGCTCCGTAGAAGAAGCTGAGATAAATGTTCTTGAGGATGGTCTTGTTGGTTTGACGAATGGTTTTCGTCAAACCAACCATAGAGAAAATGATTTTCTTATCGTCTACTGTTGCCATAAGGGATGATTTTGCTTATTGAGGGAGTCGGAGCAGAAAAACAAGCATGGCGCGCATCGCTTGTGTGCGAATTTGTGCGTCGCTGATGCATTCAAATGGAAATCCCAGGGTGAGACTTCGGTTTTTCGGCCCGTCATAGGCCACGCCGGCGCTGTAACCGCCGTTGCCGTAGGCGAAAGCTGAAAAAGCTCCCGCAGTGGGTTCCAACACGTCGGTGACATTGCAGGCGAAATGCTCCGCGTTCGGAAGATTGTAAACCGGTAGGTTGAGATTGAGTCCCGTGAAGGTCGACAAACTGTCGTTGCGCACGCTGCCGGGACAGGTGAGATGGAGCGATTGGGCGAGGAACCGTAGCTCTTCATCGCTTTGAAGATCCGATCCCACGAAGCTCCCACTCACCAACAGGGAACCGCCGTTGGATTGATAGCGGCTGAGCTGTTGACGTGCCGAAGGTGTGATTGCTTTGTAGGGACGTAAATTGTGCGGTGCGTCGCGTTCGAGGCCCGCAGCGTAGTCTATCAGATTGTAATTCGAAAGTTGTTTCTCGCTCAATGTGGAGAATGCGTCACTGCAAACGGAGGAGACTGACAAATGTGGGGCAGCTGCGGCTATTGCTGCGGTATGTGGCTCGCTGCTGTCGAAGTTATTGCCGGCAATGCGGCGCCCCATCCATTCGCTACCCCCGTATCCAAGCCCACGCGGTCCTTCAATTCCCATGCTTTGGCGGTCAAAATTGGTTTGTTTGCCGATGAGAGCAAGTGTATATCCGCGAGGAACACCACAGTCGGCGGCGAGATCGAAACCCAAGCTGTCGGCTGTTTCGATGCGGGCGGGGCCACTGAGCCGATCGAAGGCGTCTACAACCAGCACCTCCGGAGAATTCGCATTCCGATGTCCGCGAGCGCAATAGACACTCAGCTCCGGAGAATCGAAACTCTTCCCGCCGGCGTTTAAGGCTGCGACCTTATATATATAATGTGTGCCGGGATTGATGGGGAAGTTTACCGTGGTGCGGCCATTGGTAAGCCGACCGTTGTCGAAATCGGTGTTGGGCGTGCGCGTGTAAACGATGTAGTCGGTGGGGAGCGCGGAGGCTTCGATTGAATCGGGGGTGGGTTGCCACGAAAGTTGCACGGCGTCCTGTCCTTTGACCAAGCGAGCGGCAAACGCGTGCACAGGAAGTGGTTGCACGGCGGGTTGTGGTTCACCGTGCATGGCCGATAAGTATTGCAATATAGCCTTATAGACGGCACGCGAAGCCGTGAATTTGAAATTGGGATCGTGGGCGAACTTCATATCAGTGAAGTTCTGGTGCGCCAACAGTTCCAAAATCATGGAAGGTACCTCCGGCATTCGTGTTTCGGCATAGTTCTTGTCGAAAAGTTCGCGAAGATGCCAGTCTGTGCCGTAAGTTCGCGTGAGATCGTTGTGCAAGTTCGTCATGACCCGCCGAGCGTAATCGAGCGATGTCCGTCTTGCCGTGCCGGTACGGTAGAGGCTGTCGCCTTGTTCGTTGACGCCGGTGATCAGCCCCAACGTGCCGTAAATGTTCCCGTTGCGGTTGAATCCGGCATCCGTATGGAGGGCGAACGAAAGCTCGAAAGGCACGCGCGCACCGAGGGTGTCGGGCATGAACGGGCTACCTCCGCCTAAAAAGTTGAGCAAGTGAGCGCGTGAACGGAGGTCTCCGTTGTAATCACTCGTTTCGTCGCGATGACGGTAGAGGGTATCCGGCAGTCCTGCCCATTGTGCATAATAGCGTGCCCCTTCCAATCGGCGCGGCAAGCCACTGGTGTGCCCGACTTTGGGGTATGCGTAGGTGTAAATACTGTCGGGGCTGACGGTGATTTGGGGCATTGAGCGTGCGGCCAGCCCCATTCCGCCTCCGAAGCGCACGGCATCGGCTGATATACTCCCTTTATGCGTGCTTGCATTGTCTAAAACGACGCGCGCATGCTCGTTTTCGCCGGTTTCGAAGAGAAAAGTGCCCAAATAGAGCCAAGTTCCTCCACCCATGCGCTGGTTGACATGGAATTCTGTCCTCCCGCCAGCATGATACACCGTGTAGTGTGCGTCATCTACCGCATCGGGCAGGCTTGTGTAGCTTACATACACGGCGTAGTGTCCGCGTTTCGCCAGATTCGGTGTCCACGAAGCCTCTGCGCGCGGCTCGTTGCGACGAGAAGTGGGGATGCAGCGTGAGGTGCCGTTGCGGAAAGGTTGATCATTGTCCGTCAATTGTCGGTGAGGCAGCCCGAATCCGGGAATATCTGCCGTGCGCCAAGACTTTCCTGTGGCATCTCGCTCTGCATATCGCCCTTCTGACGTCGGATGGTCGTTGTCTACGACCGCTTCTTCCGTTTGCGCATCGCGCTCCCGCGGAGTGTAGACTACTGCACCGGCGTTTTCCAACATCGGAATGAGATAGGGGAACACAATGCTTTGCGAAAGTAAGTCTTCGGTGGTGCAAAACATGATGGGGCGCTGCCATTTCCATCGCTCGCCGTCGAAATATCGTCCGTGGCTGGGCCAAACAAAAAGATGGCGGCCGGCCAAACCCGATTTCAAGTGGTAGGGGCTGGAAATATTGCGCACCCAGGGCATACCATTGTAGTCCAAACCGCCCCAAGTTGTGGGGGCACCGGTGGAACTGCCCGTGGTGTAGAGATTAGGGCTGTCTTGTGCACGCACCGTTGTGGAGAGTGCCAAACAGAGGGCGAGCGCACCGAAAAAACGAGGGAGAGAGCTCAGCATAAGCGGAGGTTTTACAGACTTTGCTCGATGGCGAATTTTTCAGGATGGAAGGCACATCCTTCGAAAGGACGATAATAGTCCATGATCGTCCTCATGTCGGCATCAATGTTGCCCGACGGCCAAAGTTCTTTGGTGCAAACCACGCGTTTGTGTTGGGCGTCGATGGCGAAAAGTTGGATGGGAATGCCGGCTTTGAGCGCGATGTAGTAGAAACCTCGCTTCCAGGTCTCGACGCGTTGGCGAGTGCCTTCGGGAGTCACGGCGAGGTTGAAATAATCGGCCCGTGCGGCCGTCTCACTGAGCTGGTCGGTGAGCGAGGTGTGGCGCGATCTTTCGACGGCAATGCCGCCGATCTTGCGCAAAAGGCCGCCGAGTGGCCAGAAAAACCACTCTTTTTTCATCAGGAAACCCGCTTTTCGACCGATCGAGCGGATGTAGAGTTCGCCCAACAGGAAGTCTTTATTACTGGTGTGGGGGGCTACGCACAAAAGACACTTGTCGCGTGCCGGAACAGTTACTTCTGCAGTCCAACCGAGGACACGGTTGAAAAGGAAGTGGCAGAAAGATTGCAACATGAGGGATTTTTGAGGCGCATTGTGACGGTGCGCCATTCAATACTCGCGCGCCGAGTGGGGTCGGCGTGCACACGCTACAAAAATACGCACAATTTGTCATCCCACAAAATCGCATTTGCTAAATCTCTGTGTCCTGTGGAGTTGTGCCGTGCGAATCAAGAGGAGACAAGGGCCCGGATCATGGCGCTACCCTGCCCTATGCACGCTTTTCTCCCGCTTCTTCTCGAACATCTGCAGGGTGCGAGCTTGGAAAATCACCATCGATTGAGTATTTTTGCACGAACAACCATATCTTCTTGCACATGAAACTCTCCGTCATCATTGTTTCTTACAACGTTTGCCACTACCTATGTCAGTGTCTAGACGCAGTTTGGCGTGCAACACAGGTGGCCGATGTCGAAACGGAGGTGTTTGTGGTAGACAATCACTCGAAGGACGGCACCATTGCCCTACTCTCTCGAGAATACCCCCTCTATTTACAAGAGAAGGGAGCCAACAATTGCCGACTCCATCTCATTGCAAATCAATGTAATGTGGGATTTGGACGTGCCAACAACCAAGCTTTGCGCCAATGCACGGGAGATTACGTCCTTTTTCTCAATCCCGACACGGTGATTGGTGAGCATTCGTTCGCAGATTGTCTGGCCGAAGTAAAAACTTGTCCCCGGCTTGGGGCGATCGGCGTCAAGATGATGTATCCAGACGGCCGCTTTGCTTTCGAAAGTCGGCGCGGATTGCCCACTCCCTGGGTCGCTTTTTGCAAAATGAGCGGACTCAATACGCTCTTCCCCCGCAGTCGAACGTTCGGGCGCTATTATTTACGTTTCTTGCCCGAAGCTGAATCAGTTTCGATCGACATTGTCAGCGGGGCTTTCATGTTCTGTAGTCGAAAGGCCCTGGATCATTGTGGGGGCTTCGACGAATCGTTTTTTATGTACGGAGAAGACATCGATCTCTCCTATCGTTTTCTGAAAGCCGGCTTTCAAAATCGCTATGTGCCCACGCCCATCCTTCATTACAAGGGCGAAAGCACACAGAAAAACAGCTTTCGCTATGTGCATGTCTTCTACCAAGCCATGCTTATCTTCTTCCGCAAACATTTTCCGGCCACCTCGTTGTTGATCACCCTGCCGGTTTACGCTGCCATCTACGGACAAGCCGCCTTGACCTTGCTGCGTCAGCAAGCAAAGTCCCTGGGGCGTTTCCTCTATCCGCGGCGTCGTGCAGCGGAACTTTCGGCTGTGTTCGTGGGAGAAGGGGCCGATGCGGCAAAACTCTCCACTTGGGCCGAAACTTGGAGCTTGCGACTCAGTACAGCCTCCGATTTTTCCTCGTTGCCGCCTGCCGATGTGCTCATTCTTTCCACGGCTTCCTACACTTATTCCGAAATGTTGCAAGCGGTGGCGCGTTTTTCTCATCGCTATCAACTCGGTATTTTTCATCCTCACCGCAATTCCCTGATTCTTCCCGGTGATGTTTACACTGCTACCTTATGAAACTCCGTGCTCCGGAACTCTCGGATCTCGATTTGCTGTTTGAGTTGGAAAATGACCGGGAGCAGTGGCTCACGTCCAACACCCGTGCCCCATTGTCGCGGGCTGCACTCAAACAGTTCATCGTGCGTTCGGCTCAATATGACCTATTTGCGCTGCGTCAACAGCGTTTTGTGATCGAAGTGACCGACGAAGGAAAACCGTCGGCGATAGGATTCATCGATTTGACCGACTTCTCACCCGAGCACCATCGTGCAGAAGTGGGAATCCTCCTTTTGCCGGCCTATCGTGGTAAGGGTTTGGGGAGAAAAGCGCTGCAAATGTTGGTCGCTTATGCGCACGAAGTGCTGACACTCCGTAGTTTGTATGCTTTTGTCCCTGCTGACAACGTGCCCTCCCGCAGTCTTTTCCGTTCGGAGGGTTTTGTGGAGGTCGGTACGCTCTGCGATTGGTTTTTCTTTGCGGGGAATTACCGCGACGCACAGCTGTTTCAGAAAAAACTCCCCTGATTTCTTTGTGTGTAATGAGGAAATGCGTATTTTTGCACTGCGTTAAAGCAAAATACATTCGGTGCGTTAGTTCAGCTGGTTAGAATACATGCCTGTCACGCATGGGGTCACGGGTTCGAGTCCCGTACGCACCGCTTAAAATCTCCCGCTACTCATTGGAGTAGCGGGAGATTTTTGTTATCACCTGGTCTGAACTTCGTATGTTTGGCATATTAGGTTTACTGATCCATGTTTTGACGAAGTTAGGACAGTCATCCCTATCTTTGTAGAAACTATAAATAGCTTTTTTTATGGTCGAACAAAGTTCTTCTGCGTCTTCTTTATTGTTGAAATATAAACAGTTTTGGAAGTCTTTCTTGATATCTTCTTCCATTTTGATCGTTGATTCCTTTTTGACCTTGAGGGTTTGAAACCAAGAAGAGTACTTTGTACTTAGGTAATAGATTGTCTGTTTCGTGCTCATTCTATTTATTTTTTGCTGCAATACCTCCAGCATGATCTACCAATTGATGGAAATCAGTGGGAACAAGAACAAGTTTTCTAGAATTCTCGATATGATGCCAGGTATATCCTTTAGGAACCTCGTGACCATACTTTGCTCTGAATATTTTGTTTGCCTTGTTGATATCTGCTTGCCTTCCGAGATTGGGGTCAAAATGACTCAAGTCTAACTCTACAGCTTTGCTATTCTTTTGGTAAGCGACCTTGCTAAAATCTGGAAACCCCTCTTTGGTAAATGGAATGCCTTCGGGAAACTTGCGATCTAATTCAACTAAATCATCGTAAGAAAGTCTTTTTCCCGATTTTAGTTGGACGAATCCTTCTCCCCCCCTAAGTGGATCACGGAGTCGGGCTGCGAGACCGTCATTCAAGTTTGGATTAAGGTAATAAGTATTACCTGCGTAATTTCTTCCGTTGGGAACAAATCGCCCTTTCTCTGTTTTTGCTACGAGTGATTTGTTCACATGGTTTCTTGTGTTTAGCCAGCGTTGAATGTTGTCGGGATTCTCTCGAATGAGTTCGGCCAAACCTGGTTTATTCTCTACTTCTTTCAGAAGCTTTGCTACTTGTTCTTTAGATAGTCCTTTTACTTCTGCTATTTTTACAATGTCGGAAACTCCTTTATGCAGATGCTTTACAGAGTTTGATACCAGTTCAGCGGCTTCTAAACTCCCTTCATTTCTTAGCTCAATTTTGGCTATTTGAGGAATTTCCTTCTTTTCAGAATAGAATATTTTGACTTTTGCATCCCACCCTTTGGTTTTTCCGGATTTTACATATATGGGTAGGTCGATGTTCTTGCCGCTGATATGTAAAACATTGGATAAAAGTTGAGTTCTTCCAATATTCTTACCTTCGATCTCTATGATACGTCCCAATTGATCCGTTCGTAATACATACTTCAGTTTACCATCGAGGGCTAGAACTTTATATGTTATTCCCGGGATGAGAGCCTCACTTATTAGTTCATGACGGAATATATCTTCAGCGGCATCAGGTAATTGCATTCGCATGATGCCGTCTTCGAGATAACCAAGAATTTTTCTATCTTTCTTGCGTACGATTTTTACTACCTCTTCACCGGATATAAAATCGATTTTATCTAATTGCGAGAAACCAAACTTACTCTTTGCTTGGTGAATGCATTCGATGAAATAATTAAAGAACGAGGGCTTTTTTAGTGCATCGTCTGAGTAGCGTGATACGTATTTATCAATTAAAGACGGATCCTCGTATAATGAATTAATGATTCGAGGTTGCTTTTCCAATGCTTCGGTGACCATTTCCTGTACTTGACTGGATTGTTTCTTCCAAAGAATATTGAAAAGCTCGCTTGACTCGCAAAGGGTTTTTACTGCAACTTTTGCATCTTTTTCTATTGCTTCTTCGCTTAGTTCCCTGATTGCTTTTTTAGGGGAGTTCTTTAAGAGGTTTTCTCCGCTTTCTTCTCCAAATTCTTCCGTAGTTTCTTCTAGAACTTCGCGCCCAACTTTCTTACAGGAAGAAAAAGTGAAGAGAAATGAGGCCGCAATTGTTAGAAGTAGAGCTTGTATTATTTTGTCCATGGAGCGTACGTACGATCGGTTTGTTGATCTAGTTGCAATAAGAGTTTATCGTAGGATATTTTCTGTTCTTGGTATTGCTCTTCCAATTTAGATATGACATGATTGTCATTCCATATCGAAGCGACAATGCTTAAAATTAAACCAACAAGAAAACCTATAACTTTACCCACGCCAGGAGTGACTGTACCAACCAGCGAAGCAACGAGCCAAGCAATCAATGTTACTTCTAAAATTTCTTCCGTAACTTCAATAGCAATATTATTGCGTGCGTGGCTTGTCATGGCTTTCAAGTTGATGTGGGTATCGGGTATACTTTGCTTATTAAGGTCAGTACCATTGTGGCGAGATAGATTTGTCCACATCTGTCGACGTAATGTGTTTACATCCTGAGCGTATTTGTTGGAGATTTTTTGAAACTCTGCTCTTGTTTCTAAAGGAGAAAAGTAATGACCCGACTTCAACTTCCATTCTCGTTCTAGAGTTGCTGATGAGGAAAATAGGTAAACAAACATATTCTTATAGTCTTTGAATAGCCCGAGTTCTTCATCTTCGAATCGATCTAATTGTCTCTTAAACGCTTTGTTCGCAGATTGTTCTAGTTTGTGTACAAAGTTTTTGTTCATCGCATGCTCCTGTTGCTTATACATCTGAACCAATGCGCGCGGATTAGAGCCAGCCTTAATACTATGTGAAGTAGTGATTTCTTGTTGAATGTGCGCTCTCAATCTTTTTTCTTTTTCGCTTTTGCAAGAAATTAGACAGAGAAATCCCATTGTTACAAGTGAAAATAAGAATGTTTTATTCCTCATAGGTGCCCATAGTTTCGATATTCGGATTGATAGCGGTTATATATTCGTCTTCCATCTTGTCTTCAGAAAATGTACCATCGGGGAGTAGATAGTAGTACCAACTATATTCACTGTCTAATGCTTGGCGTAAGTCTTCAAAATCACCACCTTCAATAGAAGTATAGGATAGAACTTCCTTTATGCGCTTTGAAAATTCAGGTGTCGCAGTTGTTTCTCCTTTGCGAATTCGATCAATGCTAGAAGGAGTACACAGTAATATGCGAGCCAAGGCTTCTATGTCGCCTCCACTGAATATATAGAGTTGGTTAAGTACATCTTTTGTACTCATACCATCTATGATTTGCGTTATTTCTGTGCGTTTTTCTGCTTCTTCTGCCTCGTTGCTGCCGCAGGACAAAAGAAAAGCTGTGGCTAAAATAAGAATTCCAGAGTTTAACCAAGTCCTTTTCATGATTGTTGCGATAAATGAGTGATTATAAATCAGTCGTTCTATTACTTATTCTTTCTATTTACTTGAATATGTGTTTGTCCAATTCCCTTTTGATGTATTCTTTGAGGTTTTCTGCTTTGTCCTCTTCCGTAGGATGGCCAAAGAGCGTGCGGAGGTGACGAGGTAAACTCAAGAGCATGTCGATGAGTGAGTCGTTTTGGGGAGGCTCGTAGTGATGTTTGGGCATAATGCAGGGAGAATTATGTAGCAAAGTGAAATGAACAACAGCATAAGCAGAAAAGCGAAGCGCCTATCAACCCAATTCGTTGTATTGTAGAACCATGATGTGAGCAGTGCAGAATTACGCCTGCTTGACGTCGAGGCACATCATGTTCAAAGCGCCGGCGCGTTTGAGGTCTACGCCATAGAGCGCGAGGAAGCGTTCTTGCACGAGCGTGCCGCCGTTGGTGATAACGGGGTTGGAGGGCGACTGCGTGACGATTTCTACGCTCATGCCGGGCTCTATAAATACACCATTGGTGTTTTTGCGCATTTTGGTTGTGACAATGAATCGTGGCATGGGAAATAAGTTGTTGAAAGTGGAACTTTGACGCGATGCCGGTGGCGAGATTTAAGGAAAAGAGTAAAGGCGCAAACCGAAAAGCCCTTCTCCCCGGTACAGGTATCGGCAAACACCTCATCACGGAAGGAACAAGCTGAATCAGTTCACGCCTATGTTGTCGAACGGGTGCGGTCGGCATTGCGCAGTCTTTGGGCTGCGCAATGCTTTAACCACACTTGTTGATGGACAAGCAGGGTAAACGTCAGGCTTGTGGGTCCGGTGATAGTCTATTTTGCCGATTTCGTACCGCAGACTGCACATTGTTGACGTTGAGACAACCGAGTTTCCGGTCATCTTTTGGCAAAGCTAATGCTTTTATTCCGATTCGCCATGCTTTCTCTTCACATTTTTGAAGTGTGCGTCGAATTTTACACGACAAAGGTAGAATTTGAATGGAAAAATGGGAGGGAAAGCATCGAATTATTGTGCGAATCGTGAGCTTTTGTGTCATGTCTCGAAAATATGTCTCCGATAAGTGGGGAGGAAAGTCGGGTTGATGACCTGGGGGAGAGGGTAATTGTGGATGAAGCTACCGGAGAAGACGGACGTGTGAGGAGGGATTGGACGAGTTGAAGGAGAAGTTTGAAAGCGAAGGAGGCGAGAAGACGAGGCGAGGGGCGCATGTGGCGAGAAATGACGGGACTTTGCGACAGCGGAAGGGGGAAAAGCACACCGGCGTCGGAGGATGTGGTGCATGAGTAGATGGAACTTGTGCGTTTCGCTCCTGTCGCCGACCGCAGATGGGGAGGAAAAATGCAGCGAATGGCACAAGGCGGGTGTGCTGTGCGAGGCGCGCGGCAAAACGCGGGAGTAAATGCACGAAAATGGGGAACTTTGGATGAAAAACGGGGAACTTTGAGTGGAAAGTTCCCGATGTTCGCCTCTTCGTGCCGAAAGGGGGAGGAGAAAAGCAAGAGAAAACTGAAGAAGGGGCGGAAGAGGTGAAGAGATACGGGAGAAGTGCGCAATTTGGGGCGGCCCAACGGGCGGAATGCGGTGGGCGAACAGAGAAAGCCCGGGGTGTGGGGAAAACTCTTGCAGTGCGGTGGTGGCGCAACGGAAAAATAATATTATCTTTGCAGCACCAAAACCATTTCCCCCCAACCAACACAGATGGAACAGCTCAAGCACGAATGCGGAGTCGCCATGGTGCGACTGCTCAAACCGCTGAGTCACTACAAAGCACGTTACGGCACCTGGGCGTACGGGCTCAACAAACTCTATCTTATGATGGAGAAGCAGCACAACCGCGGCCAAGAAGCGGCCGGTTTAGCGGCGTTGAAGCTCAATGCCAACCCGGGTGAGGAATTTATGTTTCGCGAGCGTGCCATGGGTAACACCGCGATTCAGCAAATCTTTGCTGCGGTGCACGAGAAGTTCGCTAACTTTTCGTCGTCCGAACTTGCCGATGCGGATTTTGCCGGCAAGAATATCCCCTTTGCAGGGGAAATCTATATGGGCCACCTCCGGTACGCTACGACCGGCAAGCGTGGCCTTTCGTATGTCCACCCGTTTCTGCGGAGAGCCAACTGGAGAGCCAAGAATCTCTGTATATGTGCGAATTTCAACATGACGAATGTGCAAGAAATCTTCGACCACATTGCCGTGAAGGGCCAGCACCCGCGCATGTTGAGCGACACTTATCTCCTGCTTGAGCAGTTGGGCCACCGATTGGACCGCGAATCGGAACGCTGCTTTGCGGCGGCTGAGGCGCTGGGGCTGTCTGACCGTGACATTACGGAATATATCGAACGACACATCGATGTGGCCAACGTGTTGCGCGAGTCGGCGCCCGTGTGGGACGGAGGTTATGTGGTGTGCGGGATCACCGGCAGCGGAGAAACGTTTGTTTTGCGCGATCCCTGGGGCATTCGTCCGGCTTTCTGGTACAAAAACGATGAGGTCTTCGCACTGGCCAGCGAACGTCCGGTGTTGCAAACCACATTCGACCTTGAGGTGGACGACATCTTGGAGCTTCAACCCGGACAGGCGCTCATCACGAGCAGAAACGGGGAGTTGCGCATTGAGCAGATCCTCGAACCCAAACGTTTTGCAGCTTGTTCGTTCGAGCGAGTGTACTTCAGTCGGGGATCTGATCGTGATATCTATCGCGAGCGCAAGGAAATGGGACGACGCCTCGTGCCGGACATCCTCAAAGCCATCAATTATGAGGTGGACAACACGGTGCTTTCTTACATCCCCAATACAGCGGAATCGGCTTATTATGGTATGATTCAGGGATTTGAGGAGTATCTCAATGAACAAAAGACGCGCGAAATCACATCGCTCCTGGCCCAAGCAGAACCGGGATGCGAGGAGGAGACGCAAACGCGAATAAGAGAAATCTTGTCGCGCGGAGTTCGTGCGGAGAAAGTGGCATGGAAGGACATCAAAATGCGCACTTTCATCGCCGAAGGCAATTCGCGTAACGATCTGGCGGCGCACGTTTATGACATTACTTACGGTAGTTTGCGTCCCGGCGTGGACAATCTGGTGGTGATCGATGACAGTATCGTGCGCGGCACCACACTGCGCGAGAGCATCATCCGCATTCTCGATCGTCTGCATCCCAAGCGCATTGTGATTGTGAGTAGTTCGCCGCAGGTACGCTACCCTGATTACTATGGAATCGACATGGCTAACATGGACGAGTTCATTGCTTTCAAGGCGGCCATTGCCTTGCACGAAGAGCGGGGCACGCAGGCTTTGCTGCGCGACATCTACAATCGTTGCAAAGCGCAGGCGCATTTGCCGAAAGAAGAGATTCGCAATTATGTGTGCGAGCTTTACGAACCGTTTACGGTGGAGGAAATCAACGCCAAGATGATCGAACTGTTGCGCCCCACGGATGTGAAGACTGAAATACATCTCGTTTACCTCACCCTCGACGGGCTGCACAAGGCTTGCCCCACGAGTCCCGGCGATTGGTACTTCAGCGGATGCTACCCCACCCCGGGTGGCAACAAATGCGTGAACGAAGCGTTCATTCGCTACATGGAACAGGCGTGATTTCGCGCGGTTTCGCTTTATCACTTCATGACAACTAAAATTCCCCCCAAAATATAGACATGCGCAAAGTAACTCTTTTGCTCAGCGACGGTACCCGTTTTCACGGAGAGAGCTTCGGTTATGAAGCTCCCGTGGCCGGTGAGGTCGTTTTCAACACGGCGATGACGGGCTATCCCGAGAGTCTGACCGATCCGTCCTATGCCGGACAACTTATGGTGCTCACTTATCCACTTGTGGGCAACTATGGTGTGCCGCCTTTCACGTTTGAAGAAAACGGTTTGGCCACCTTTATGGAAAGTGACCGCATTCATGCGCGCGCCATCATTGTCAGTGATTACAGTACGAACTATTCGCATTGGAATGCGAAGGAAAGTTTGGCCGAATGGCTGCAACGCGAAAAGGTGCCCGGCATCACCGGCATCGACACGCGACAACTCACCAAGGTGCTCCGTGAACACGGGGTCATGATGGGTAAAATCATCTTCGACGACGAGGAAGACAATGTGATTCCCGACGCACAATATGAAGGAGTGAACTTTGTAGCGGAAGTGAGCTGCAAAGAAGTCATGCACTACGCGCCGACCAACGGAGACGCCAACGCGCCGAAAGTTGTTTTGGTGGATTGTGGCGTGAAACACAACATTATTCGTTGCTTGATCAAGCGCGGTGTGGAGGTGATTCGCGTGCCTTGGGACTACAACTTCAACGAATTGGAGTTTGACGGCCTGTTTTTGGCCAACGGCCCCGGCGATCCCGACACTTGCGTGAAGACAGTTGAACACATTCGCGCTTTTCTTGCCAATCCGAAGGTGCGTCCCTGCATGGGTATCTGCATGGGCAACCAATTGCTCTCGAAGGCTGCGGGTGCAACCATCTACAAATTGAAATATGGTCACCGTTCGCACAACCAACCTGTGCGCATGGTGGGCACGAATCGCTGTTTCATCACCTCGCAAAACCATGGTTACGCTGTGAAAAGCGAGGCCTTGGGCGCAGACTGGGAACCTTATTTCGTGAATATGAACGATGGTTCGAACGAAGGCGTGCGCCACAAAACGAACCCGTGGTTCTCTGCGCAATTCCACCCGGAAGCTTGCAGCGGTCCGGTAGATACTGAATTCCTTTTCGATGATTTCGTCAACCTCCTCAAATAATCCGAAGCATGATTGATCAAAATATTAAGAAAGTCCTGTTGCTCGGTTCGGGCGCTCTGAAGATCGGCGAAGCCGGTGAGTTCGATTATTCCGGTAGTCAGGCGCTGAAGGCGCTCAAAGAGGAGGGAATCGAAACGGTGCTCATCAATCCGAATATTGCTACGGTGCAAACCTCGGAAGGAGTGGCCGACCGCATTTATTTCTTGCCGGTCACGCCTTACTTCATCGAGCGAGTGATCGAAAAAGAGCGTCCGCAAGGCATTATGCTGGCATTCGGTGGACAAACTGCGCTGAACTGCGGCGTAGAACTCTATCGTAGCGGAGTTTTGGAGAAGTATAATCTCCAAGTGCTGGGCACTCCCGTGCAAGCGATCATGGATACGGAAGATCGTGAGCTGTTTGTCAAGAAATTGGACGAGATCGATGTCAAAACGATCAAGAGTGAGGCCGTGGAAACGCTGGAAGACGCGCGCCGCGCCGCCAAAACGCTGGGCTATCCCGTGATTATTCGTGCGGCCTACGCGTTGGGCGGACTCGGTTCGGGCTTTTGCGACAATGAAGCCGAACTCGACAAACTGGCCGAGAAGGCTTTCTCGTTCTCTCCGCAGGTTTTGGTCGAAAAGAGCTTGAAGGGCTGGAAAGAAGTGGAGTATGAAGTAGTGCGCGACCGCTTCGACAACTGCATCACGGTCTGCAACATGGAAAACTTTGACCCGCTCGGCATCCACACGGGCGAATCGATTGTGATTGCTCCGTCGCAGACTTTGACCAACAGCGAATATCACAAACTCCGCGAACTGGCGATCCGCATTGTGCGCCATGTCGGCATCGTGGGTGAGTGTAATGTGCAATATGCCTTCGATCCCGAGAGTGAAGATTACCGTGTGATTGAGGTGAATGCGCGTCTGAGCCGCAGTTCGGCGCTCGCTTCGAAGGCTACCGGCTATCCTTTGGCCTTTGTGGCCGCGAAGTTGGGCTTGGGCTACGGACTTTTCGACCTGAAAAACTCAGTGACGAAAACAACTTCGGCCTTCTTCGAACCGGCTCTTGACTATGTGGTTTGCAAAATCCCGCGATGGGACTTGGGTAAGTTCCGCGGTGTGGATCGCGAGCTCGGTAGTTCGATGAAATCAGTGGGCGAAGTGATGGCGATCGGCCGCACTTTCGAAGAAGTGATCCAGAAAGGCCTCCGCATGATCGGACAAGGCATGCACGGCTTCGTGGGAAATCGCGAATTGACCATTGAAAATGTGGACGCCGCCCTCAAAGCACCCACCGACAAGCGTATTTTCGTTATCGAGAAGGCGTTTAAGGACGGATATTCCGTGGAAGATGTTCATCGTCTCACAAAAATCGATCGCTGGTTCCTGCGTAAGCTCTACAATATCTACGAAACGGAGCGTGAACTGGAGGCCGTGGGCAATATCAATGTGCTCGACAACGAATTGCTTGCTCGGGCCAAGCGCCAAGGCTTTACAGATTTCCAAGTAGCGCGTGCACTCGGCATGGAAAGCGAGATGGAAATTGAACGCGCTCAGATGTTGGTGCGCGAACGTCGCAAGTTGGCCGGTATTGTTCCCTATGTGAAGCAGATTGATACCCTCGCAGCGGAATATCCCGCGCAGACCAATTACCTTTACCTCACGTATAGTGCGGTGGCGCACGACCTGCGTTACGAAAACGACAAGCGTTCGGTGGTTGTCCTCGGGTCCGGCGCCTATCGCATTGGTTCTTCGGTTGAATTCGACTGGTGCGGTGTGCAGGCACTCAACACAATTCGCAAAGAAGGCTACCGTTCGGTGATGATCAACTATAACCCCGAGACGGTATCCACGGACTATGACATGTGCGATCGGTTGTATTTCGACGAACTCACCTTCGAACGGGTGCTGGATATCCTGGATCTCGAAGTACCTTTCGGTGTGGTTGTGAGTACCGGTGGACAAATCCCGAACAACCTGGCGATGCGGCTTGACGAGCAGCACGTTCCGTTGTTGGGCACGCAGGCTAAATATATTGACAACGCTGAAGATCGCGAGAAATTCTCCGCAATGCTTGGACGCATCGGCGTGGATCAGCCGGAATGGAGCGCACTCACGTCGATGGAGGACATCAATGCGTTCATTGACCGCGTAGGTTTCCCCGTACTTGTCCGCCCCAGCTACGTTCTCTCGGGAGCTGCCATGAATGTCTGCCACACGCAAGAGGATTTGGAGCGCTTCCTGACCATGGCGGCCAACGTCAGCAAGAAACACCCCGTGGTGGTGTCGCAGTTCCTCCAACATGCCAAGGAAGTGGAGATGGATGCTGTGGCAAAAGACGGCGAAATCATAGCGTATGCCATTTCGGAACACGTGGAATTTGCGGGGGTTCACTCCGGCGACGCCACGATTCAGTTCCCGCCCCAGAAGCTTTACGTTGAAACCGCGCGACGCATTAAGAAGATCTCGAAGCAAATTGCGCGCGAACTGAACATTTCGGGGCCGTTCAACATACAATACCTCGCAAGAGAGAACGATATTAAGGTCATTGAGTGCAATCTTCGTGCGTCTCGCTCCTTCCCCTTCGTGAGCAAGGTGCTGAAAATTAATCTTATTGAGATGGCCACTCGGATTATGCTGGGACTTCCTGTGGAAAAGCCCTCGAAATCGCTCTTTGACCTGGATTACGTGGGCGTGAAGGCCTCTCAATTCTCGTTCAACCGCTTGCAAAAAGCAGATCCCGTGCTTGGCGTCGACATGGCCTCCACCGGCGAGGTCGGATGCCTGGGCGAAAATGCCAATTCGGCCTTGCTCAAGAGTATGCTCTCCGTCGGATTACGCATTCCCCGGCAGAACGTACTGCTTTCGACCGGGAATGGAAAACAGAAAGCCGATATGCTGGAAGCAGCCCGCAGATTGTCGCAGCACGGCTACAATATTTTTGCGACAGCAGGGACTTCGCGCTACCTTTCCGAGAACGGAATTGGGAATCAGCGTGTCCTTTGGCCGAGCGAAGTGGAGAATCTGGCGCCGGACAGCCCTGAAAACGCACTTCCCCGCGCGCTTGACCTGTTGCGTGACAAGAAAATCGACATGGTCGTCAATGTTCACAAGAATTTCTCCACAGGTGAACTCACGAACGGCTACAAAATCCGCCGTGCAGCCATCGATTTCAACATTCCATTGCTGACCAACGCACGTTTGGCCTCGGCTTTCATTTACGCCTTCACAACTACGCCGCTTGATTCGCTAGAAATCAAGAGCTGGCAGGAGTTCTAAGTGAACGATTTGCGTTGTATTTGCGACGCCACTCCATCAGCGCTGTGCTTCTTCTCGATGTTTCTTCTAAATAAGGAGGAGTTGTGGCGATAGATGGGGTGGCGATTGCAATTGAGGCGAACAAGAGCGTAAAACCCTCCCTCGTGTATTAAATTCGATCTGATATGTTTATCCATTTACTCACCGTTCCAAGTGCGGAGCGGGTCACAGAACAAGTTTCTGAGCAAGTGCGTCAGCAAGTGACGCAGAATAGCGTTGGTACGCTCCACCAAGTTTCATCTTGGTTGTCGACAAATGCCGTTAGTTTCGGGTTGCGCGTACTCACCGCGATTGTTATCTTTGTTGTCGGCCGGTTTCTGATCGGTTTCATCAACAAACTGGTCGCAAAGCTGCTTTCCCGTCGTCATGTTGACGTAGGCGTGCAGAGTTTTGTGAAAAGCTTGGTGAGTATTCTGCTCACTGTTTTGCTCATAGTTGCTGTCATCAGTCAATTAGGTATCGAGACGACGTCGTTTGCGGCCTTGTTGGCTTCTGCGGGCGTGGCTGTCGGCATGGCGCTTTCGGGCAATTTGCAGAACTTCGCGGGGGGACTCCTGATTCTCCTCTTCCGTCCGTACAAAGTCGGTGACTATATCGAATGCCAAGGGCAAGGTGGAACGGTTCGTGAGATACAAATCTTTTATACCATACTCGTCACTCCGGAGAACAAGGTTGTTTATCTCCCCAATGGGCCTTTGAGCAGCGGAACCGTGGTGAATTACAGCCAAGAAGGCACACGCCGTGTAGATTGGACCGTGTCTGTCGAGTATGGCGAGGACTATGAGCGCGTGGAACGGGTGTTGCGCGAGCTTGTAGCGGCCGATGAACGCATTCTCACTGATCCTGAGCCCGCCTTTGCCTTGTTGTCATTAGGAGACAGCAGTGTCAATGTCGTAGTGCGCGTGTGGGTGGCAACAGCCGACTACTGGAACGTGTATCTTGATATGAATAAGAAAATTTACTCCACGTTCAACCAAGCCGGTATCGGTTTTCCTTTCCCACAACTCACTGTTCACCAAGCAGGATAGTAGGAAAAAAATGAAATACTGCAAGCAAAAGAGCGATCCGCATAGACTATGCGGATCGCTCTTTTGCGTTTATCGTGAAATTGTGAACGAATATACGTATTAGTTGCCATAAAGGTAGGCGCACTACCCTATTCCCCCGTTTCCGGGGGAGACTTTGTGGCAATTAGTGGAATCTTGCGACGGCTATCGCGGGGGAAGCCCTCCGTTTTAACGGGCTCTTTCGTAGGTAATTTCGTAGAAATAGGGTTTTACGTCGTTGATGGCGACTTTGTGTCCCTGATTGCCGGGTACAATGAGGCGAATCTTGGCGATTTGGCTGTTCGGCGAATGCTGGCGCCCGATGTGGAGGTAACGAAGGGGGAGCAACCAGGCCGAAGGTACGGCAGATCCGTAAGTGTTGTACATGTGTCCCGATACAAATACGCCATCTAGGGTGCCGGAGTTGTTGTTTATGCTGATTAGATCGGGGCGTTCCGGGAAATCAAGCAAGTTCGAAGTGGTGATACTGTCACCTGCGATGCTGAACTCGGTGAAACGGCTGATCACTGTGGTGCGTTCGCCGGAAGTAATGCGTTGTCCGGTGCCCTTGCGAATGATTTGCATATAAACTCCCGTTCCAAATTGCACGTACTCGTTTTTTGAAACGTCGGTTGTGGTGTCTTGTGCCAAAAACTGGGCTTCCGAAATCACTTTGATGTTGCCCGGTACATTAAGCACGTCGAATCCGTGGATTTTGTCGCGCACCACACATCCCCGCCGGAGGAAAGCCTGGATTTGCTTGTCTTCTTTCTCTCGGCGTTCCGCGTAAGTGTCGTTGTCTCGGCAAGCGCAGAACAGAACAAGGCTGGCAGCTACGAACAGTAGGACTTTAGTGAACTGGTTGGTCATGTTTGAGCGTTGTATATGGGGCAAATGTACGAAAAAAATGGTGTCTTCCGCCTACGAACGCTTGTTTTTTGCTCGTAGGCGGAGACATAGATCTTATTTCGCGATGAACTTTTTGCCGTTCCGGATGTAAATCGTGCCCGGTATCGGCTTTTCGACGCGTAGTCCGTTCAAATTAAACAATAATCCTTCTTCGTCAGAATATTTCGTTCGAAGAGTCGACGTGATCAGGCCGATTTTCAGACCATCAGGCGATGCGCTGATAATATGCTCACGATCAGAGATATACGCACGGAAAGGTCTACGCCAAACTTTCAGGGGCAAAAATCTACCTGTGGAACGAGAGAAAGCGAAGGTCTCTTCTATCGGGATCGGACGGGGAATGTCGTAACCGAAGAGTACATTCTTTTCAGTCGAGATAGCCGGGAAATTCTGCTTGCTTTGCAAGGAAAGCGTTACCCAGCTGTTGGGTTGACCGGAAACGATGAAGGCCGTTTTCGCGGGGAGGTTGTTTGAGAGTTCGTTGAGCTGCAGCCCGCTGCTTTTTAGGGTTCCGCCATAGGCTTTTGCCCCATTGAGAATTGCATCTACCGGAGTGTAGAACGTGCAATAGCCATGTTCGCCAATAAAGATCGGGAGCTCATTGACTTTCTCGATGACCACGGGGTCGGAAATCGTGATGCCACCATTGTCACTCCAAATAATCAAATGTCTACCTTGCATCCCCTTGATTGTCAGAGGTGCAGGTTGATCGGTGTTCTCCGCAACTTGTAAACCTTCCGTCAGTTTCTTCGAAGTCGAGGTGTGAGTCAGCGCGCGACCTCCCGAAAGGCTGAGCAAACCATCGCCGGTGAGTCGGAAGATGGTTTCCGGACTGGCCAATGTAGTTCCTTCGATTTTGCCGTTCGTTGCACTAAGTTGTGTGCTACGGCTTTCGGTTGCAGAGGGAGCTGTGAGATAATCTCCTGAATTCAAGCGGATTCTTACGAAATCTCCTGCTTGAGGTTGGTATGTGTTGTCCTTTTGCGGCTGGGTATATACACTGCCCGAGAATGTATAATCGGTTAATCCGCCGTCAGTTACGGGAATCTCGATACGAGTACCGCCATCTTTGTAAGAAGCGATCAAACGATAAGTCTGCCCATTGACCACTTTGAAATCTCTTGCCTTCATGAAGCTAAGATTAAAATCAAGGCTTTGGTCTCGCTTCATCGCGCAGGACAGGAATCTTCCCACATCGGTGCGATCGCCCGATTCAACATTTTCCCAGAAGAATTCGACGACACCCGAGAAATCTCCTTTATTGGCATAGAGGTTCCCTTTGATGGAGAACGTTTTCCCGGTTAAGTTCACGTAGGGCGAAGAGACCGGTTCGTCGCCTCCGTCGTAGATGCCGAATCTCGAAAGACTGAGCACCGTAGTGTGGACCGGTTCCGTGACATTGATTTCGAAGAACTCGCCGCCTTCAGGGTTGGGAAGCGAAATTGGGGCGCGTGTTTCGTCGAGGAACACCAACGAGAGTCGTGTGTTGTACTTTCCGGTGTGGATGTTTTCGTTCGTAGTCAGGACGATGGGCACATTCTGTTCGTCGAAGGCATCAAAATTAAGTTGCTCGCTTTCAACGGTTTGTAGCGCGCGTTTGTTCTGATCGAGAATCTCCATCTTGAGACGGAAGTAGGGGGTGATTCCGCTGAGACAGTGCAAAGGAACGCGCAACACAGTGGCCTTTTCGGCCTGCACCTCATTGTTTTCCATCGGCCCCGTCACGCGGAAACCGGCATCAGGGTAGTTTTCTTCAGTCACCTTAATTTCTCGGTCGTCGACTGTGAAGGTCATGCGGGGAGACAGGCTCATTTTGACCCAAGCTCCGAGTCCGCCGTTTTGCTGCGTGGCACTCATCGGCACGATCGTGTATTCGCCCGGTGTGAGTTGGCGCGTGTCCAGGTGCATGTTGAGGGGCTTCACCCATGTGCCGCCATTGGGCAGATAGCCGTGCTTGTCCGTAAAGGTCTGCTTGCTGCCGGTGTCCGCATATTTGAAGAGCGCCACCTGACGGCCGTTTTGATCTACAATTGCCATGCCGACATCTCCGTAAAAATTATACGATAGATTGGTGAAGTAGCTCATGGTCACATCGAGACCTTGCGTCAGGGGGAACACATTGGTCGTTGTGTCGACCAACCGGAGTGTTCCTTCGCCGGTGAAGGACAAACGGCGATTGCCTTCTGCCCAGGCTGCAGGAATAGGCTTCTCATTGGCGCGGTTGGGATGAGCCAAAACAGCTTCGAGCTGTCGGTTGAAGCTTAGCGGTCGGCCGCCAAATTCACTACCGGTTTGTCCAACGGACATGGATTGCAGGTTGTAGTAGGCATTGGCTTGCCCGTCCCAACCGAAATTGATGTGCAGGAGCCCTTCACTGTTGATGCCGTCGACCACCATGGCGTGTCCACTTGCGCTTCCTTCCGCATTGCCGGCAATGTACACGGGATAGCCGTTCTTCAACTCTTCGTAGAACATATTGACAAACCCGCGTGCCCCTTCGTTGGATTTCGTGGTTGCCCCTACGTTGTAGGAGAAATACTTCTTGAGGGCTTGTTGGGCAGCGTAGCTCGTGGCCGAACTTGCACCTTTCGTGTAGCGCATGTCAACCGCAGCACCGATGTCATGGTGCAGTTTCCCGATCGCATTTCGTTCGTCGTCAGTGAGTTTACGACGATCGTAACTGTCGTGCATGAGATTCCATGCGTAGCGCGACTGGGAGAAATCGATCTGGGCCGTATTTCCATCGTAGGTTCGATAGGTCTTCGTGCCTGTGCCCTGTTCGGGCCAGCGGTGGAAGTACATGATCTGCGCTACGGCCGTTGCCACACAGCCGGTGGGATACCCACCGACACTGTTATTATAGGGATAGCCTTGCCCCCACTTGCTTTTCAGCAGCGGAGTCACAGGGGTATAGCTGTTGTTTGTCGCAAAGGTGGTGAAATAGCGCTTGCGGTCGGCAGCAGACAATTTCTGCACCGTCTGAAAGCGTTCGCGGTAGGCTTCGAGCAGGTATTGCAGGCCTTCGGGGGCGTGAAGTGTGTCGAGTGGCGCTTCGGTGCCCACAGCCAATATGGAGCCCATGGCTTCATTGCCGGACACCAGCACGAAACCATTATTACCGGCATCGTTGAACAGATAATAAGGAGCGCCGGTCCGGTTAGAAAGCGTGCGACTTTTGAGTGTGCGTTGCGCTGTGGTCGAAAGTCTCACGTATTGTTTGGCGATGGCCGCGGCTCTTCTGAAACTGATGTCACCGTCGGCAGCCGCAATCGGGGTGATTCCGGCTGTCACGAGGAGGGCAAACAGCGAAGTGCGTAAGGTAAAGGAAGGGATGAACGGCATATTGATGTTGAATAGCTCGCAATAGGTTCGTCTTATTGTGCTTGTGATCCGCCATTCCCGGTGAGGAGTGGCGAATCACAGGCAAAGATAGTAAAAAGACGGGGAGTAATGTGCGAAAAGTGGGGAAGTTTTCCGACAAAGCCGGGAAGTTTTGCCGGAAAACGCCCACTTTATTTTATTCTGTGTAGAGGAATCGTTTGATGGAGCGCTTGGGGGTCTTCTCAAACTCCTCTTTGTGGAGCTTTACGCTGACGATTTGTTCGTAAGCATTGATCATCGTGTTGAGCATGCGGCGGTTTTCTTCCATTTGACGGTTGAGTGCGTTCTCGTCGAGCCCTGCCTTTTCGGCCTCTTCGTAGTCGGGGTGGATGAGTGCGTGGAGTTTCTCCCCTTTCTGGATGACAACACTTTCCATCACGTAAGGTAGTGTGTTGAGCTTGTCTTCAATTTCCTCGGGGTAGATGTTTTGACCGTTGGAACCGAGAAGCATGTTTTTACTGCGCCCGCGAATGTAGAGATTACCCTCTTGATCCAGTACGCCGAGGTCACCTGTGTGGTACCATCCCTCGTTGTCCAGCGCGGCAGCGGTGGCTTCCGGGTTTTTGTAGTAACCGAGCATCACGTTCGCGCCGCGAGTGAGGATTTCGCCTACGACGTGTTGCGGATCGGGGCTGTCGATGCGCAGTTCCATGCGGGGAGCCACTTTTCCACACGAACCCGGAACGAAACGGCTCCAATCTTCGTAGGCGATGATGGGGGCACATTCTGTGGCACCGTAGCCCACGGTGTAATTGAAGTTGATTTTGTGCAAGAATTGCTCCACTTCCTTGTTGAGCGCCGCTCCGCCGATAATGACCTCGTAGAATTTGCCGCCGAACACCGATTGAATTTGATCGCGCACCTTGTGCAAAATCTTGTCGCTGATCATCGGGACGCGCAAAAGTAGCTTCATCGAGGGAGTTGCGAGCTTGGGCATCACGTTTTTCTTGATGATCTTCTCGATGATGAGGGGAACGCTGATCACCACTGCGGGTTGCACCTCGCGGAAGGCCTCGATGATGACCTTGGGGCTGGGCAGACGCGTGAGATAGTGCACGTGTATGCCCTGAATGAATTCGAAGATGAACTCAAAGGCCATGCCATACATGTGCGCCATGGGGAGCATGGAAATGATGCGCGAACCGGCCGGCACCTTTGCTCCCAAGACTTCAATGGCAAACTGGTAGTTGCTCCAGAGCGCGCGGTAGGGAATGAGCACACCTTTGGAGTTGGAGGTGGTACCACTGGTGTAGTTGATCATGGCCAGAGCCTCTCCGTCGGGAGCCGGGCGGTAGTTGACGTGCTCGCGGCGGAAGTATTTGGGATGGCGCTTGCCGTAGTATTCATTCAAGCGCTCTCGAGCTTCGGTCAGGGCTTCGTTGCGGCTGATGAGCAGCATGAAATCGGGGATGTGTACGATACCTTCGAGCTGCGGCATGGCTTCTGCGTCGAGTGTGGGCCACACCATGTCGCCGGCAAAGAGGAGACGAGCGTCAGAATGGTTGACGATGTTGTGCACTTGTTCGGCCTTGAACTCGTGAAGGATGGGGACAACGATGGCGCCATAGGTGAGTGTGGCCAAGAAGGCCACCGCCCAGTGTGCACTGTTGCGGCCGCAGATGGCAATTTTGTCGCCCGGCACTATGCCGGCCGTCTCAAATAAGATGTGAAGCTTTTCGATTTTGCGAGCCACGTCCTTATATTGAAGTGTCACGCCTTTGTAGTCGGTGAGTGCATTCAGGTCCCAATGCTCTACGATGCTTTTTTGAATCAGCCCGACGAAGTCTTCGTAATGGTATTCCATGAAGAATAAAAGTGGTTGGCGGCAAGTGGCGTGGAGGTGGCGATGGAAGAGGAAAAAGTGGGGCACACTTGCCACGTCGCTTGCTCAAATTCTTTAGATATGTGCGAAAGTAATACATTTTCTTGACCCACGGAGAGAATGCGCGGCGAAACTTGCACATACAAGGGGATTTTTGTGTAATTTCGCCCCCGCATAGTGGCTCAATGCCCTTCAGTTCATCATTATGACCGGTCTCTCGTTGCCCAATCGGCAGTACAGGGGCCTAAGGATTACAACCTTATGAAACAAATTCTTCGTACGCGGTGGACAGTTGCCGCAGTTGTGGTAGGGGTTCTCCTGCTCGTAGCACTCTACTCTCTTTTTTCAAGTCTTACGGGGAGTGGGGAGCGCATTGTTTATCTGGACGACGATGACAATATCGACTCGGTTTACAACAAGGTGTGCAGCGACAGCCGTTTCCCGGCCAATTCCACTTTTCACCTTCTCACTTCTGTGTTTAGTTATGACAAGCACATTCGCCCCGGCCGCTATGATGTGGGATCGGGTGCGGGTGCTTTGACTGTATTTCGCAACTTGCGCAACGGCAATCAGACGCCTACGCGTCTCACGATCCCCGTGTTGCGCACCACGCGCGATTTGGCCGACCTGTTGGGCCGTGAATTGCACGCCCCGGCCGACTCTTTCTATGCGGCGTTGACCAACCCCGAATTGCTTTCGCTCTACGGAAAAACGCCGGAAACAGCAGTTTGCCTGTTTTTGCCCAATACCTACGAGGTGTATTGGACGCTTTCGCCCGCGGCGCTGTTGGCACGAATGAATCGTGAGAGCAAGGCGTTTTGGACACCGGAGCGCTTGGCCAAAGCGCAGGCCGACAGCCTCAACCCCGATCAAGTGATCACGGTGGCCTCCATTGTGGAGCAAGAGACGGCCTACAATCCGGAGAAACCGATGGTGGCTGCCATGTATCTCAACCGGTTGCACAAGCACATGCCGCTTCAAGCCGATCCGACGGTGAAATTTGCGCTCGGCAATTTCGGATTGCGCAGAATCATGAATGAACATCTCAAGGTGGACAGTCCGTACAACACGTACAAGCAGCCCGGTTTGCCTCCCGGACCCATTTGTATCCCCTCCATGTCGAGCATCAATGCCGTACTTGACCACGCGCATCACAATTATTTCTACATGTGCGCGAAAGAAGACTTCTCGGGAAGCCATAATTTTGCGGAAACGTACGGCGAACACCTGAAGAATGCCGCAAAATATGCGCAGGCTTTGAACGCGCGCGGCATTAAATAGGTGCCGCCGCCGTTCGCGCTTTGCCTATCGGCACGTTTGCGTTTACCGACTTCGACGAATGAGCGTCCTGTCGGAATTGTCCCTTTCTTTCTCTCCTCTCACACGTTGAACTTTCCCCATGCACCGAATTTTCCTCTTGACTTTGTTGGCTGTCACCGCTCCGGGGGTGCTGCGCGCACAGACTGCGCGCCGTGCTCATCGCAGTGCGCCCCACCCTGCGGCCGATTCTATCACACTCATCGCAGATGCTTATGCCCACCGACTCGACAGTTTGTCGCGGGCGGCGCAAACACCGGCTGACGATAGTGACGACGTTCTCGAAAATCCGTATTATTTCCCGCTTTTTGCCGGGAATACGCTTTATGATGCGCAGCTTCATACGGCGTTGGGGAGTTTTTCCGGAGAGCAGACGGAAGTTTCCGGAGCGGTTTCGCGCGCTTTGCTTGACATTTATGGGAACCGCCCCGACCTCGTTTCGCGTGTTTTGCCGATTGCTGCTGTGAGCAAATCGGAAAAGACGGCAGTAAAAAGGGACGTCACCCCTGCTCCTGTCGTAGCTCCGAAAGCACCGGCCGCTGCCCCCAATGTGCGCACCTGGACCGACGATGCAGCGCTGAATATCAAGGTGGAACGCCCGAACTTCTGGACTTTCAAGGGGAATTTCTCCCTGCAGTTCATGCAATATTATGTGACAGAAAACTGGTACAAGGGAGGAGAAGATCACAATTCGCTGTTGGCGTCGCTCAATGCCGAGGCTAACTATGACAACAAGGACAAGGTGACCTTCTCGAACAAGCTGGAAATGCGGCTGGGCTTCCAGTCTTCGCAATCGGACACGCAGCATGAGTATAAAACGAACGCCGACCAGATCAGATTGACCAACAAGTTGGGACTTCAAGCGGCGAAGCGGTGGTATTACACTGCGATGTTGCAGTCGTGGACCCAGTTCTATCCGGGCTATCATGCCAACGACCCGCAAGTGTATTCCGATTTCATGTCGCCTTTTGAGTCGGTGCTCTCCTTTGGTATGGACTATAAGTACAAACAGGGGGCTTTTGAGGTGTCGGCCACGTTGTCGCCGATGGCAGCCGACTTCAAATACGTAGATCGTTTGGCGCTTGCGGGACGGAATGGCATCGATGTCGGAAAGCATTCGCGCTGGAATTTGGGTTCGACCGTGACGGTGAACACACGTTGGGAATTGATGAAAGGATTGCTGTGGACGTCGCGTTTTTATGCCTTCACCAGTTATTCTCGCGTCCAGGCAGAATGGGAAAACACCATTGCACTCAAGGTGAATAAGTACCTTTCTACGAAGATCTTCCTCTATCCGCGATTTGATGACGGAGTGAAGCGGAAACCCGGACAGAGTTTCTTGCAATTCAACGAATATCTTTCTGTGGGACTGGATTTGGGATTCTGAAACCATCGCACCCCCATCCACGCTACTGCGGACAACAACAAACGGAGCAGACATCCAACGATGTCTGCTCCGTTTTCGATTTGTGCGCTCTGCATGTTGCATGCAAAGACGCGCATTGTACTTGTGCTAAGTGCTTTACTTGTTGCGTTTTGCCTTGGCTTTTGCGTCGCTAAGTTCCACGGTGAAGGAACGATTGAGCCCACTTTGCGTTTTAGCACGGATCCAAAGCACGCGGTCGCTGCTTCTATTGGCCGCTTTCACAGCTTCTTCGAAGTCTTGCGTGGAATTCATCACGCGATCGTTCACTTGCGTGATGATAATTCCCTTTGTGATGCCGGCATCTTGGAGTTTTCCTGCTTTGATGCTGCTGACCACGAGTCCGTTTTTGAGCCCCAATTCATTTTTCTCCGCATCGGTAAGCGCGCGCAGGGCGGCTCCCATTGATTCTGTGTCTACGGTTTCGAGATTGGTGGTGGTTCCTTGTTCGTTGCGCAGGGTGAGTGTGGTGATGTGCTCCTTCTTCTTGCGCAGATAGGTGACTTTCACCTTGTCGCCGGGGCGGTGCATGGCCACAATTTCCTGGAGTTGTCCGAATTTGTCGATCTTCTTATCATCGATGGCGGTAACGACGTCACCCTTTTGGAGACCGGCTGCATCGGCTGCGCCGTCTGCAGTGACTTCAGCCACGTAGAAGCCGGTCAACGTACCGAGATCAACGTCTTTGCCCTTGTCTTTTTGTTCGTCGATGTAGTTGGATACAGAAGTACCGCGGATTCCCAGCAGTGCGCGCTGAACGACGCCGAATTCGCGCAGGTCTTTCACGACTTTGTTCATAATTGTGGTTGGAATCGCGAAACCGTAGCCGCTGTAGGAGCGCGTTTCCGAATAGATCATCGAGTTGATCCCGACCAATTCGCCCGCAGCATTCACCAGCGCACCGCCGGAGTTGCCCGGATTGATGGCAGCATCGGTCTGAATGAAGCTTTCAACCGGGTTGGCAGACTGCATGGAACGAGCTTTGGCACTGACGATTCCGGCCGTAACAGTGGAGGTGAAACCGTAAGGATTGCCGATGGCCAAAACCCACTCGCCAATTTTGAGCTTTTCGCTGCTACCCACAGTGATGGGCTGGAGGTTTTTGGCTTCGATCTTGATCAAAGCGAGATCCGTGTCCTTGTCTTGTCCGATGATGCGGCCTTTATACTCGCGATTGTCGTTGAGTTTGACCAGAATCTCGTCAGCGTCTTTCACAACATGGTTGTTTGTCACGATATATCCGTCGGAAGTCAAGATCACGCCCGAACCTGCGCCGCTGCGTTTGGGGGCTTGACGCGGTTGTTGCTGGCGCGGTGTGCCTTGGCCGAAGAAGTCGCCGAAGAAGTCTTCGAAGGGATTGAAATACTGCACATTTTCCTGAGGTGCAGTGGAGGAAACTTTTATGTAGACGACTGAGTTGATGGCTTTGTCGGCGGCTACGGTCAAGTCAATCGGCTGGGCGGGCGTGCTTGCTTGGGCTGCAATTGAAACGGGGGAGGCCGCAACACTTTCTACGGCCATTGCTTTCGGAGCAGTCCCGATGGCTGCTGAAAGCATGAGAGCAGAAATGATTTTCATGTCCATATGTAAAGCTTGATTGGTTAGTTCTGGAGCAAAAGTAAGTTTTCGGCGAGCAAAAAGCAAGATGTGGAAGAAAAACGATCCAATCGTTTAAGTTTGATTTTATCCTTTTTGCGCGTGTGTTGTGCGATTCGGCAACTTGTGGGGAAGGCTGTGAGTACCTGTGCGCATCTATTCTTCCCACATGAGGTCGGACATCACGTCGTCGGAGACGAATATCCCTGAAGCTGTGAGTCGGAGGTGATTGTCGCCGTCTAATTCCAAACGCCCAGCGTCTATGTGTGGACGGGCCATACGAAGCAATGCGTTTCGGCGAGATACCGGAACTTCTTGGAGGGAAAGGCCTTCGCAAGTGCGCAGTCGGGTGCAGATGAGTTCGTCGTAGCATTCATCTGCACTGAGCTTTTCGATGGTGTGCGGCACATCTGCGAAGGTTTTTGTGCGTCCGGCTTCCATATAGCGCCGTAAACTGTAGTCATTCACGCGTCTGCAGTTCTTGCCGTCGTAGGAATGGGCTCCCGGTCCCAAACCGAGGTGGGGAATGCCGTGCCAGTAGGAGGAATTGTGGCGCGATCGATAGTCGGGGCGCGCGAAGTTTGATATCTCGTATTGCTCAAATCCGGCGCATTGTGCGGAGGTGCAGAGCATTTGGAACATGGAAAGCGAAGTTTCTTCGTCGCATTCTTTCACTGCTCCCCGTTCCCGCGCATAATATAATGGAGTCCCCTTCTCGTACATGAGGGAGTAGGCCGAAAGATGGGTGATGGGCAGTTCGAAGGCCTGTGCTAATTCCTTATTCCAATCCGTCAATTGTTGTCCGGGTAGCCCAAAGATGAGGTCGATGCTGATGTTTTCAATTCCTTTGGTCCGTAAAATGTCGATGGCATCGAGGGCTTGTTGTGCTGTGTGCCGTCGATTGAGGAAACTAAGGCGCCTATCGTCGAAACTTTGCACACCGAGACTGATTCGGTTCACGCCGAGTTGTCGGAGGTGGGCTACTTTTTGCTGAGAGATGTCGTCTGGATTTGCTTCGAAGGTGATTTCCGCATGGGGAGACAGCACGCAGTGGCGGTGGATAGCTGAAAAAACGGCTTCCATTTCCTCGTCGTCGAGCTGTGAAGGGGTACCTCCTCCGAAGTAGAGCGTGGAAATGGGAGCGTCATTGTGGCGGAAAGCCAATTCTTTGGCGAGGGTGCGGACGAAAGCATCACGTTCCTCTTTGCCATGTACGGTGCTGTAGAAACTACAATAGACACACCGCTTTTCGCAAAAGGGAACGTGAATGTATAAACCTGTGGGACTGTGTTGAGTTAGTCGATCCATGATTCCGGTAATTGCCGGCAGTTATAGCCCGATGCCATGATTTCGCCGTAGGCACCTGCACTTTTGAATGCAATGAGGTCGCCGCGTTGCGGAGAAGGCAAGGTATAGTCGGAAAGAAATACATCGCTGCTTTCACAGATGGGACCAACGATGTCAAAGCGGGCGCTGGGGGCTTCGGGGTGCGAAAGATTGCGCGCTTGGTGCGCGCTTCCGTAGAGAGCGGGGCGCAGTAAATCACTCATTCCTGCGTCGACGATGACGAAATCTTTTTTGTGTCCGTGCTTAACGTAGAGTACTCGACTGATGAGCGCCCCACATTGCGCGACAACGGAGCGGCCGAGCTCAAAATGTACCTGTTGCCCGTCTCTTAATTGGAGATGATCCTTGAATATACGGAAATAGCTATCAAAATCGGGGATGGGGTTCGCCTCCGGTTGCGCGTAATCTACGCCTAAGCCCCCGCCGACGTTGATGCTCTCGGTTTTTATGCCCGCAGCATCGAGATGGTTCTGCAATTCGTTGACACGTTGTGCCAATTGTTCGAAGGGTTCGAGGTCGGTTATCTGGCTGCCGATGTGAAAATGCAGGCCAACATAACGCACAGCCGGCAATTCTTGGGCACGATGTATGGCAGGTAGCATGTCTTCCATTGCCAAACCGAATTTGTTCTCGTTGAGCCCGGTGGTAATCTTCGCATGGGTGTGCGCATCGACGTTGGGATTGATGCGAAAGGCCACATTGGCGATTTTCCCTCTTGCAGAAGCCAGCGCATTGATGACTTCCAGTTCGGGAAGACTCTCTACGTTGAAGCAACAGATCTCCAATTCAAGTGCAATCTCTATTTCTCTGTCTGATTTTCCCACTCCGGCGAACACAATATCCGAAGGAGAGAAACCGCAGTCCGCGGCACGCTCTATTTCGCCTCCGCTTACGCAGTCTGCTCCGAGGCCGGATTCAGAAATGATGCGCAACACGCCCGGTGTGGCGCAGGCTTTCACAGCGTAGTGTACGTGAAAGTGCGGAGTATCGGCTGTGGCAGCACGAATGGCGGAAAGAGTTTGACGAAGTAGGGCTGAATCGTAAGTGTAAAAGGGAGTGCGGCGTGTAGAAAAGCGCTTCAGGTCCATGGGGAAGTGCGTTAGAATGAAAAGGTCGGCGCACCGAAATCGATGCGCCGCAATGAAATGAGTTTCTTATTTGAAGAGTCTTTGTTGTAATGCCTGCAGAGCGGCTTGTTTGTCGTCCATGCTCACCAAAAAAGAGATGTTGTGATCTGAACCGCCGTAGCTAATCATACGAACCGGTATGTCTTTCAAGGCCATAGTTGCCTCACTTTCGAAGCCTTCGTTGCTCCAACGCAGGTCGCCCACCACACAAATGATGCACATGTTCTCGTCTACCACTACGGTGCCCACTTCTTTGAGCTCGTCGACGATGGCTGCGAGCCGACTTGTGTTGTCGATGCTCAACGAAACGCCTACTTCGCTGGTCGTGATCATGTCGATTGGGGTGTGATACTTGTCGAAGACATTGAACACCTTGCACATAAAGCCGCAAGCCAGGAGCATGCGTGAGCTTACGATCTTGATTGCCGTGATATTGTCCTTTGCGGCAACTGCTTTAATCCCGCCGGTTTCCATTTCATTGTTGATGAGTGTGCCGGGGGCCGAAGGATCGAGAGTATTCTTGAGGCGAACGGGGACGCCTGCGTAACGTGCCGGTTGAACGCAGGTGGGGTGAAGGATTTTAGCTCCGAAATAGGCCAATTCGGCGGCTTCTTCGAAATTGAGCTGGCGCACAGGCGTTGTTCCCTCCACAAAGCGCGGGTCGTTGTTGTGCATTCCGTCGATGTCTGTCCAGATCTGGATTTCGTCGGCACGAACGGCGGCGCCGATCAGCGAAGCTGTGTAGTCAGAACCACCGCGTTGCAGATTCGATACTTCCCCGTCTGCGTCTCGACAGATGAAGCCTTGTGTGATATAAATGTCGTAACCGGGATGCTCACGGAGGAGTTCGTCAAGATGCTCACGGATGTAAGCTGTGTCAGGTTCCCCGTTGCGATCCAAACGCATGTAGTCTAAAGCCGGAAGCAGCACGGCTTTGATGCCTTGTTCCTTGAGATACTCCGTAACCATGTTAGTACTCATGATTTCTCCTTTGGAGAGAATCTCTTTTTCTACCACTTCGTCGAATTCGCGTGTGCGATAGTCGTGAAGTTCCAGGAAGATTTCGTCGAGTAGGTGGCGCACACGATCTTGTGTATCGCTCTTTTCGAAGAGTTCCGGCAGGTGGCGGCGGTAGGTGTTGTGGAGAAGGTTGATCACATTGCTGGCGCCTTCAGGATTGGCTTTGCTGAAATAGTCAGCGATCTCCACCAAACTGTTGGTGGTGCCGCTCATGGCCGAGAGTACTACGATTTTGGGCTCGCCGTCTTCGGTGATCAGTCGGCACACGTCCTTCATGCGTTCGGGAGTGCCCACTGAGGTGCCACCAAACTTGTAGATTTTCATGCTTATGTTGCGTTAAGGGTCAATAGAGTTGTTGTTGGAGATCGAGGATCGGCGGGGCGACGGTCGGACCTATATTGTATTGTGCCGAAATGTCCGTTATCTTGCCCTCGGCACACTGGATTACTCTACCAGGGTAGCGTGTCAGGAAGCCGGCATTGTGGGTTACCATCACAACGGCCGTACCTGCAGTGTTGAGCGAGCGGAGCAATTCCATGATTTGCGTACCGGTCTCTTGATCTAAGTTACCCGTCGGCTCATCGGCCAGGATCAATTTCGGATGGTTGAGGAGTGCGCGCGCGATACCCACGCGTTGACGTTCGCCACCCGAAAGTTCATGAGGATAGCGTCGACGTTTATCCGCCATACCGACTTGTTCCAGCACTTCGACGATACGTTTTCGGCGCTCTTTCGCATCTTTCCATTCCGTGGCGCGCAGAGCGAAGTCTAAATTGTATTCTACGTCTTTGTGTGCCAGGAAAAGACTTTCTTGAAACACGATGCCCAGTTGTCTGCGGAGGGCTTGCACGGCTTTGGCACGTGCTTTTTTCAGATCGCACCCGAGCACATTGAGGCGCTCGCCCTTGCTTTCCAATTCGCCGTAGAGCATTTTGAGCAACGTGCTTTTCCCACTGCCCACACGCCCAACGACGTAAACGAAATCCGATTCGTTTACGCAGAGGTGTACGTTGTCGAGAATTGTACGTCCGTCAATAAATACTTTTGCGTTGTGAAGGTCTATGAGCATGCCGAAGATCTATGATGTTGCAACGGAGCGACCGCCCGAAATTTCCTTCCGCAACTTGCCTATTGGGCGTCGAATGGAAATAACCGGTGCCGATCTGCTTACAATTGCTGCAAAAATAGCCATTATCTCCGACATATCCGTGTGTACGAGTCTTTTGTTTTGCGAAAACACGCGAAAAGTGATAAGGGCCTCCACTTATTGGGAGCAAAAGTGCGCGCGCCAATCTCAATCGACGGTGGGCGATGTGTGTTTGAGCCAATCGGCTACGACAAAGGAGCTGCCTCCCACGAAAATTGTGTCGTTTTCTTGGGCTGACTTGAGGGCCGATTGCACCGCTTCCGGAACATGGGAATAGACGGTGCCCGATAGTCCAAAGGATGCGGCGGCCTGTCGGAGTTGCTCTGCGGGTAAAGCACGTTTAATTTCCGCATTTGTAAAATAGTAGGTCGCGGATTTAGGGAGCAGTGGGAGTATTTCTGTTAAATCCTTGTCTGCACAGACACCAATTACGAGATGTAGTGGAGAGTGCAGGGATTCTAATTGCGGAGTGAGGCTACTCCATGCATCAGCATTGTGCCCAGTGTCTAAAATCAGGCGAGGATGCGTTTGAGTTTCCTGCCATCTTCCGCACAGTCCGGTCCTTTCTATTACTTGTGAGAATGCTTTTTGGACAATTTCTGGCGTCATCTTCAGAAATACGTCCTTCGGTAGGTGAGCTATCGCTGAAAGTAGGGTGCGAGTATTGTATATCTGGTAGGCGCCGCCCAGTTCCCCCACGACAGCTCCCCAGTCTTTAGTCATATAGTGGTATTTCCCGTCCACATATTCGGCTTCCACCACTCTACTCTCCTCTTCCGACCAGAAGATGGGGGCATTGACCGAAGCGGCCGCCTGTGCAAAAACTTTACGCGTGCCGGGTGTTGTTTGCCCCACCACAACAGGAATGCCGGGTTTGATGATTCCCGCTTTCTCCGCCGCGATTTTCTCAAGACTGTCCCCGAGAAATTGCGTGTGGTCGAGTGAGATGTTGGTAATGACACACAGTTCCGGCGAAATGATGTTCGTGCAGTCCAGTCTTCCACCCATTCCTACTTCGATTACGGCAAAATCCACTTCTTCCTCGGCAAAGTAGGCGAAAGCCAAGGCCGTTGTGAGTTCAAAAAAGGAAGGGGCCAGCGGTTCGAAGAAGGAACGTTCTTGTTCCACGAAGTCGACGACGCGTTGGCGCGGGATGGGGCGACCATTCACGCGGATGCGTTCGCGGAAGTCGACGAGGTGGGGCGAAGTGTAGAGGCCTACACGATAGCCAAGCCCTTGAAGCAGCGCCGCCAGCGTGTGTGAGGTCGAGCCTTTCCCGTTGGTGCCCGCAACGTGGAGGCTGCGGAACTTGCGGTGCGGGTGTCCGAAATGTTCGTCGAGGGCGTGCGATGTGGAAAGCCCGGCCTTATAAGCACCTGCCCCGATGTTTTGAAACAACGGGGCAGCGTGATAGAGATAATCGAGGGTCTCTTCGTAGGTCATAATCAGCTGAAATAGGAGCGGAACGATTGGAAAATCTTGTCCTTGATGCTCTTGTTGGGCTTCAGGTTGTCGCTGTCTTTCATCTGCTCAAAGGCTTTCTTCTCGTCTGCCGAGAGAGTTTCGGGTACATAGACGCTCACATTGATCACAATGTCGCCGCGTCCGTAGCCATATCCTTGCAGAGCAGGCAAGCCTTTGCTGCGCAAGCGCATGCGTGTACCGGGCTGAGTGCCGGGTTTAATGTGTACGCGTGCCTTGCCTTCGAGGGTGGGCACTTCGACCGTGTCGCCCAACGCTGCCTGACTCACGGTGAGCAGCAGGTTGTAAATCAGATCATTGTCGTCGCGGATGAAGTGTTCGTGAGGAATCTCCTCAATGAGCACCTGAATATCGCCGGGCACACCGTTGTGCTTGGCAGCGTGGCCCTTTCCGGGGACGTTGAGCACCATGCCCTCGGCTACACCGGCCGGAATGTTGACTTCCACGACCTCTTCGCCCTGGACTGTTCCCTCGCCGTGGCACTTTGTGCAGGGATGAGTGATGATTTTTCCCTCGCCGTGGCACGTGGGACAAGCCACTTGTTGCTGTACGGTGCCGAAGATGCTGCGAGCGTTGCGCACCACATAGCCCGATCCGTGACAGGTGGAGCAGGTTTCGGCGGCATGTCCCGCTTCGCTGCCACTGCCGTGGCACGCATCGCAGGTCACTTGCTTCTTAATTTTGAATTTCTTGGTCACACCCGTGGCGATCTCCTCGAGTGTGAGGCGGGTTTTAAGCCGCAAGTCGCCGCCGCGATATTGTTGCGGAGTCGGCTCTTCGGCACCAAAGCCGCCGAAGCCGCCGAAACCGCCGCCCATTCCACCGAAAATGTCGCTGAAGTGAGAGAAGATGTCGTGGATATCTGTGAAACCTTGGCCGCCGCCGAAGCCGCCTTGTCCGTTTACGCCCTCTTTTCCGAACTGATCGTAGCGTTGGCGCTTCTCGGGGTCGCGCAGCACTTCATAGGCTTCTGCGGCCTCTTTGAATTTCTCCTCGGCTTCTTTGTCGCCGGGGTTCTTATCGGGGTGATATTTCATGGCCACCTTGCGGTAAGCCTTTTTGATTTCGGCATCGCTTGCCCCTTTATCGACGCCTAATATTTTATAGTAATCAAGATCTGCCATGTTGTCGTTTGATGATGTTGTTGTGTAGCTCAATTCCTCGGTCTGCTTTTCTCAGATTGAGTAGCACACGTCAAAAATGCCCGGAGGCACTTGTGCCGAGGAGGAATTTGACTCGGAAGTTGCGAGCGCATGAGTTGGTGTGGCGGCCTTGTTGCAGTGCAGTGGCCGACGGGGCTCACTGTCCCACCACAACCTTGGCGTGACGAAGCACTTTGTCGTTGAGCAGGTAGCCGGTTTGCACGCAGTCTATGACGTGGTTCTTCTTTTCCGTCTCGTCTGTGGGGAAAAGTGCCACGGCTTCGTGGTAATCGGTGTCGAAGGCGGCATTGTTCGTGTCCATCTTCTTGAGACCTTGTTGCTCGAGGGTGCGGTGCAACTTCTGGAAGATGAGAGACAAGCCTTCGCGGAGCGTGTTCACATCGTCGCTTTGTGCCATGTTGGTCTCGGCACGTTCCATGTCATCGAGGATGGGAAGCAACTGTTCGATCACTTTTTTACCGCCGTTGAGCACCAAATCTGTGTGCGTGGCCATGCTATGTTTGCGGAAGTTCGCAAAGTCGGCGGCCTGACGCAGAATCTTGTCTTTCAATTCTGCGATTTCGGCCTGAGCGGCTGCGAGTTGCTCTTCCACACCGGGAGTGGCGTCGGCAGCTTCCTGTGCTGTGTCCTCGCTCTCCGGAGAGGGGGCCTCGGTTGTGCCCTCGGTTGCGGGAATGTCTTGAACTTGTTCTTCGGTTTGAGTGGTATTGAGGTCCTTTTCTTCCATAATTGTATGATTCGTTTGACCCTCTTTCGTGCAATTTCTGTGCCGAAAGAGGGTCAAAGTGTCAATAGATCAATGTGTAGTGCGATGTATTGAGGAATTTCAGTCAATTATTCTTCGCCATAAAGCTGGGCGCGCAGGGCTTTGATGCGATCGTCGTGCATATAGTCCTCGTAGCTCATGAGTTTGTCGATGGTGCCGTTGGGCGTCAGCTCAATTACGCGATTGGCGACGGTGTTGATGAACTCGTGGTCGTGGGAGGAGAAGAGAATGTTGCCGCGGAAACCCTTCAAGTTGTTGTTGAACGCCTGGATCGACTCCATGTCGAGGTGATTGGTGGGCGTGTCGAGAATGAGACAGTTGGCATTGCGCAGTTGCATGCGGGCTATCATGCAGCGCATCTTTTCGCCACCCGAAAGTACGTTGACTTTCTTGAGGATTTCTTCGTCTTTGAAGAGCATGCGGCCGAGGAAGGCTTTGAAATACACCTCGTTGCCTTCGCCATATTGCGAGAGCCAGTCGAGCATGTTCAGGTCGCAATCGAAGAATTCGGTGTTGTCGAGAGGCAAATAAGCGGTGGTGATGGTCACACCCCAGCTGTAGGTGCCGGCGGCAGCTTCCTGGTTGCCGTTGATGATCTCGAACAGCGCAGTCATGGCACGAGGGTCGTGGCTGATGAACACCACTTTTTCTTCCTTCTCAATCTGGAAATTGACCTTGTCGAAGAGCACAGTGCCGTCGTCGGCCACGGCTTTGAGGTCTTGTACCTCGAGGATTTGGTTGCCGGGTTCGCGGTCCATCTGGAAAATGATGCCGGGATAGCGACGGGTAGAGGGCTTGATTTCTTCGACGTTAAGCTTTTCGAGCATCTTTTTGCGCGAAGTCGTCTGACGGCTTTTTGCCACGTTGGCAGAAAAGCGGCGGATGAATTCTTCCAATTCTTTCTTCTTTTCCTCGGCCTTTTGGCGTTGGTTTTGCGCCTGGCGCAAGGCGAGCTGCGAAGATTCGTACCAGAAGGAGTAGTTGCCCGAGAAGAGGGTGACTTTACCGAAGTCGATGTCGACAGTGTGGGTGCAAACCTGGTCAAGGAAGTGGCGGTCGTGCGAAACAACCAGCACGGTGTGTTCGAAGTTGCCGAGGTAGTCTTCGAGCCATTCGACGGTTTCGAGGTCAAGGTCGTTGGTCGGCTCGTCGAGAAGGAGGTTGTCGGGCTCGCCGAACAGGGCTTGCGCCAGCATCACACGCACTTTTTGTTTGTTAGACAGTTCGCCCATGAGTTTACCGTGGAGGTTCTCTTTGATGCCCAGCCCCGACAGCAGTGTGGCTGCGTCGTTTTCGGCGGTGTAGCCCCCGATGGTGGCAAACTTGTCTTCCAATTCGGCCACTTTGATGCCGTCTTCGTCGGTGAAGTCGGCTTTGGAGTAGAGTTCATTGCGCTCTTGCATGATTTGCCACATCACGGTGTGACCCTGAAGCACCGTGTCGAGCACGGTTTGATCGTCGAATTTGAAGTGGTCTTGCGAGAGCACCGACAAGCGTTCGCCGGGTCCGAGTTCCACCTTGCCCTTGGTGGGCTCGAGCTCGCCGCTGATGGCTTTGAGCAGGGTGGATTTGCCGGCACCGTTGGCGCCAATGATGCCGTAGATGTTGCCGTTCGTGAATTTCATGTTCACATCCTGGTAGAGAATGCGCTTGCCGAACTGAACGGCTATGTTGGAAAGTGTGATCATTAGGGAGTTATAATGCTTTTGTGGCGACAAAGATACGACTTTTTTCGCAGAACTTGGCCTTTGCCGGGTGGGACGGTGCAAAAGGCGGGGTGTTTTCCTGAATTACGCGGGGTTTTCGCATATTTCTTCCCTGTTTTTGAGACAAAGTGTGGGCGAAACAGTGTGAGCGTGGAAAGAGCGGGCTCATTGTGTGCCGAGCTTGAATGAAGCAAGGGGCTGATCGGCCGGAAAAGGGGGGAGACTGAGAGAGGAAATGTGCAACCGGAAGGAGAGCGCAGGGGGGAGGGACAAAAAAACTCCCCGTACCGGTGGGCGGTGCGGGGAGTGGGAACGATGGCGGGGAGTGGGAGTAGGAAAAGTCTCCGCCAATGGTGGTGCTACAGGTCGCTGATCAGCTCTTCGTAGGTCTTGTTGGGATCGAAAATCGCCATTTCGTCGTGGGCGGGCCAATAGAAAACGTAGAGTTCGACGAACCGATCATAGAAGATTTCGATGGCATCGTTGGGAAGTACGTTCTTGAGCAGACCATTTTGCACGTTGTCGAAGGCAATGTCGCGCGTGGTGCCCTCAAAACAGATACTGACGATCATGGCTTGGCGGGTGCGTGTGACATCAATCACCTGCATTTCGTTCTCGTCGACGGGGAAAAGATCGGCCATACTCATTTCGAACTCAAAGGCTTCGCGTGCCAATTGGTTTTCGCCCTTCTTGTCGATGAGTCGCTGCCAGAGTTCGCCGGCATCGTCGTGTGTCGCATTGACCCGGTCGAGGGTTTCGGGCAGGTAGCCCTCCGCTTTTTCTGAGCAGGGGGTGAAATGAAACTGAGTGTCGGTGTCGTTCAGGCTGTAGCTGTAGGTGGAGAAATCGAAAATCTCGTCGCGACCGAATTGTGTGCAGATGAGGCGCCTGTTGCTCGCACGGAATGAAATGCGCGCGTGGCGATAAGGATGAAGTGAGGAGCCGTTGAGCACGAACTCGGTGATGGTGTAATATTTGGGCGTGAGTATGCCTTCCGGACTGCGGGTCGGTTCGCGAATGATCCAAAGTGAGCGGCCGTTTTCGGGCGTCTCCCCTACTCTATGCCAGCAGCTGACGGGGCCGAGACGGAGGTGAGAGCCCATGCGCGGGTTGTGTTCGGCGTTGGGGTTGCTGTATTCGCCAATCATCAGCTCGGCCAGTTGCACATAGTAGCAACGCGACAGGAGTTCGTCGCTCTGATTGGGCAGGCGATCGGCGAGGATCGGATAAATGTTGCGGCCGTAGCGACGAGGATAGTGGTTGGACAGATGGGTGTCGAGGGCTTCGAGCGCTTGGATGAGTTGCGGAATCTCATTCTCCTTGCCTTCGAAGTTGCCGACGGCTTTGATGAAAAAATGAGCCAGTACAAGGCTGAGCCAGGAGAAGGCTGAGGTGCGAGCCTGCAGCAGATTTTCCAAATCTTCGCGTTGTTCCTTCGGAAAATTGGGCGGCACCGTGCCGGACGACAGGAGGGTGACCCATTCGCAGGCCGAAGTGAGCGAGCGCGTGGCTTGTGATTGCCAGGCGTCGTAGAGCATTTGCGCAATGCCGAACTGTTGCGGGAGCGTGCGGAACATTTCATCACTCATTTCGTAGAAGTTGATGAGGTTGTCGCAAATGTTGTCGAGGGTGCTGGGCGTGGCGGCATAGCCAATCTCCCCGACGTCTGCATAGCGCGACAGCGTTTTTTTGCTTAGCTTCAAGTGGAGCTCCAGTTTGTTCAGGCTGGGGGCAAAAAAGTGCTGACGCAGTGCGGATTGCAGTGCGACAAATCGTTCGGTTTGTTCGGGGGAGAGCCGCAATTTGGCCATATTGTGTAATATATGTTGTTGAATTGTGGAGCAAAGATACTATATCGCGGCGTTGGGATGGAATATATAGATGACATTTCACGGAATTCCGCGGAGAATGTGTCGTGATGTTGTATTTGTGACACAATGTAATTTTCCGATAGTGGTTTTGTCTGTTGGTTTTTGTCGGGGGCGGTGAAGACAAGTTATATTTGTGCACAGTTAATATAAGGGTGCGCTTCAAAGAACCTGAATGGAGCCCCCCATATGTCTAATGTTTAAATTGAGTCTTTATGGCAAAGAGAGAATTGACGGAAGAGGAACTTGAACTCCTGCACCATATTCCGGAGATTACGCGCACGACGAATCCGTATGACAAGGAAATGAAGAATTTGAGCCGCGCTCACGAACGCACGGCAAAGCAGTGTGAGGAGAAAAAAGCGGAACTCCAGAATCTTGTAGAGGTGAAACAACCCGAAGAGCCCGAATCTATGATGGGGGGAACCGCACAAATCACGTTTGGGATCACGGCCGGGGTGACGGTAGTGCTCTTTTTGTTCCATTGCCTCATTTGGGTGCTGAAATTAGTGTTCGATATTTCGTGGGACACATGGGGATGGACAAAAATGGTGCTGTTTTGGGGCATTGGTATATCTATTGTTTGCACCCTCTTGGCCTTGTGGCATGACATTTCGGCTTCGTCCAACTATGATAAGGAGAAGTTACGGTATGATACGTACAAGTCTGACCAAAAGCGCCTGACGAAAGAGTGCAAAGTGCTGGAAGGTAAGTTGTCGGAGGCTTCAAAAAAAATAGAATATTGTGCGAAGAGGCAATGGCTAGTACTGCGTTTTGCCATAAATACAGTATTGGGTATTCCTTGCCCCGAGTTTGCGGTGGGAACTTCTTCAGATTATGAGATTTTGAAAGAGGACTATCTGAATCTAGTGGATTGGCAAAACGAGGCTGAATCCCAAGACGAACCGCAACGATCGCAGATGAAGCGTGAACTCATGGACGCGAAACTTTGGTTCTTCAGTGCAAGGTCATTGTATCCAGAGGTGGGAGCTGAAGTATATACGGAATTTCATTTGGAAAACCAGGACGACGTATGGCCGGCTATGGATTTCCGTCATGGCGTTCTGAACGATGAGGGGCATGCTCTCCCGGAAATGGAGAACCTACCGAGCTTCCGTGCGTTGATCGAAGATGATCACCTCACACCGCTGGTCGAAGAATTTGAGGAAGTGGCGAATCGCAGCACGGATAAAGAGGGATTTTTCTCTTTCCTGACGGATTCGGGCAAGAATGCTGCGAAGTCGGAAGACATGCAACGTTTGACTCAGGCTGCCAATGAGGAGTTTAATGAGATGAAGAACATCAGTGAGCGTGTGTTTTACCTGCTTGCTTATGTTCGTGGTTGCGCATATCGTAATTTGTATCTGGCTTCTGAACTTGTATATTATGTGACGGAAAAGAAAAAAGGTGGTGGATTGTCTGTTGTGCACGATGAGGTGGACTACGATGTGCTGGATTTGCCGGGACTGGAAATGGATACCACTGATCTTAATGCGGATTATGCGGGTGAAGCAATCGATGCGCTGTTTGGCGTTGCGGGGCATGTGCTCAGTAGCGAAGGCGGACTGCAATTCGTTACCAAGAATCCGAAGTTTGCTGCGGGTGCTGCCGCTATCGTAGCGGCGGGAAGTCTGATTGGTTCCTATTTGGGAGAGAAAGCAGCCAATGCGGAGTTCCAAAGCCAAATGATCGAAGCAATGGGTAAGATTTCCGAAGGATATGCTTTCGGTAAGGCAAACACACTTCGGGCCATTGAGATCATCGGTGCCATTGCGAAGAGCAATATGGGTTTCATGGCGATCTACGAGCCGCTGCGAGAAAGAGTTTTCGAGAAAGAAGATTTCAATTTGACGCAGATCGAAATTATGGCCCTCGTGAAAGCGGCTAACGAATTCAAGAAAACTGCAAAAGCTTCAATCAGATGAATTTCGAAAATGAACAGTATAATGAATCGGAGGGTGAATTGATGCCCTACGAGGGAGGTAATGAGCACGTAAATGCCGAGTATGCCGAATATGAGGAGATAGATGCTCCCGAAAATAAGGCTGTTTCGCTTGTGCAAGAAGTGAATTTAGCAACGCAACAATTGAACGAAGGCATCAGTATGGTGCAAAATGTGGCGGGACTTTACACACAATGTGTTCAGCTCCAGGAACACACCAAGCAAGTTGAGGCGATGTCGCGCGTGCAGTTGGCGCAAACCGTTGCAAAATACAAGGCGACGGAGTTGTTTCTCACCTCTACCTTCGAAGAACGCGGAGAGGTTTTGCGACAGCACTACAAAGTGCTGGATCATGCCTTAGCTTCTGGCGACAAAGAGCTTATCATTAGGGCAATGTCTGAAATTAGTGGTGTTGTGACCATATCTCCGCTGAAGGATCTGGAGAAGCTTTGCGAAAACTTCGATGAATCTTTAGACGAGTTGATGGACTGGGATTGATTCGTCGGTCTTAATCTTCAAATGCATTCGAGCAGCAGTCGTTCTTTTTCGGGGCGACTGCTGTATTTTGTATGATTTATGGCAAGAAGGGCGTGTCAAGCTGATCGTTGACGGTGTTTTTTCATGAAAAATTCCGCCTGAATAGGCCACGAGGCTGCATTGGTTTTGCGTGAATGGTGATGAAATCTATGTCATCTGTATTATTTTTGTGTCTCTATTTGCGGAGTGTGACACAATTTGCAGGGACGATGCGTTTTATTGGCCTGTTTTCTTTCACTAGCTTGTTCTTCTATTTACTTTTGCACTACAATTAATTCTCCCGTGACGCGATACACAAGACCATGTGGGTGGTTGATCGGACTTTGTTTCATATTTAAATTTCTGTATTATGCCTTTGATTCCAATTCTGACAGCAGTTGTGGGGCTGATTGCGGCAATCTCAGAACATGTTGATGATAAGAATGAGAAAAATGACAAAAATAAATGATTTCCGTTCGCGGTGTCATGTCATAAATGTTTCACTCTAAAATTCTTTACTATGTTTTTGATTTGCGATCCTCTGTTCCCTGGTCGAGATGATAACGATATCCTTCCTGGAATCACTATCTACAAATAAGTGAATCTCTGCCTCAAACAAAAAGAAGTCGGTAGTTTCAAATCTCTTGAACTACCGACTTCTTTTTGTTCGGGGGTAAGTGAGGAACTATACGCGCTCGATCAGCGCAACGGCGTGGGCGGCCATGCCTTCTTCGCGGCCGACGAAGCCCATGCGCTCACTTGTGGTGGCTTTGAGCGAGACAGCATCGAGATCCACGCGCAATAGTGGGGCGAGAACGGCTTTCATGGCGTCGATGTGGGGATTGATTTTGGGACGCTCCGCACAAACAGTGCAATCTACGTTGCCTACGCGATAACCGTGTTGAGCTAAGAGATCGACGGTGCGGCTTAACAGCACTTTGCTGTCGGCGCCTTTATATTCGGGCGCAGTGTCGGGGAAGTGGTAGCCGATGTCGCGGAGATTGGCGGCGCCGAGCAGCGCATCGCAGATGGCGTGAATGAGCACATCGGCGTCGCTGTGGCCGAGGAGTCCGAGTGTGTGCTCAATGTGCACACCGCCCAGCCACAAATCGCGACCTTCGACGAGACGATGCACGTCGTAACCGTAACCTACTCTGATGTTCATGTCAAGATGAGGGAATTGGGAGTGAATGATTAGCGACTCTTGCCCATCAATTCGCGGAGCCCGTCCATGTCAAAGGCCAGAGAGACGCGAAGCGTTTGGTCGAGAGGATTGGAAGGTGTGGTGGCGACGACGTAACCGGCGTCGATGCTGAGCACATTCATCTTGAAACCGGCGCCGAAAGTGAAGTATTTGCGATTGCCCTGCGCTTCACTTTCGTGATGGTAGCCGGCGCGGAGGGCGAACTTGTCGTTGTAGGTGTACTCCGCACCCACACTCCATTGTATTTCTTCCAGCTCACCTTTGAAACCGCGTTCGCTGTCGTTGAAACTCTTGAACATGCCCGAGATGGGTGAGATGTCATAGTGATCTTTGCGGATGCGCTGTTGGTAGTCTTCGTTGCTTTCGTTGTCTTGCCGCAGCGGAATGGAGGGAACGAGGAGTTTGTTGACATCTGCCATGATGGAAAAGCGATTGAACTCGTTGACCGGAATGAGCAAATTGGCACCGAGGCGCAGATTGGTGGGAATGAAGTAGGAATACTCCGAACCGAAGTTAATTTTCGAACCGATATTGCTCACATTCAAACCGAGTGCAAGGTTACATTCGCGGGAGCCGATGTTCACATAGTTGTTCCAATACATGGCTACATCGGCGGCAAAGGCCGATCCCGGGGTGACTTCGTTGGAATAGTGGCCGGTGAGATCGGAATACATGTAGCGCATGGCCACGGCTGCCGAGAAACGTTCGGAAAGCATGCGCGAATAGGCCAAATCTACAGCAAATTCGTAGGGACGGATGCTTCCGCTGTTGTTTTGCAGGGGGACTTCGCCGACAGTAAAGTATTTGATCGAGCCGGAGAGGGCTTGGTAATCTCCAAGACGCGAATAGCCCACGGCATTCACCAAGGCTATGCCCTCGGTAAGTTGGCGAAGCCAGGGCGTATAGTTGAGAGAAACGCCGGCCCGCGAGATGGTGAAGGGATATTTTGCGGGGTTCCAGCTTTGAGAGTTCACATCCGGATCGGTTGCTGCGCCGATGTCGCCGAGTGCAGCGGCGCGGGCGTCGGAAGCTATGGTTTGGGAAATCACAGCCGTGTAGACCGGATTGAATTTGTCGCGGATGTCATCGGCTGCATGGGCGATGCCGGTTGCGGCGACTAGGAAAAGGGGAAGAAAGATGCGTTTCATTGAATGAATAGGCCCGAGGGCTTGATTAGGGTCTGACGATAATGAGTTTTTGGGTCGCGTGTTGGGATTTTTTGCCGGGCACATTGATCGTGGCCTTCACCACATACACGCCTTCCGCCGCGGGTGCGCCGCCATTTGTGCGGAGATTCCAAGCGACAGCAGAGGTTCCTGATTTTGCGGCAACGGAATTATGTTTAGTCCACACCGATTTTCCAGTGCGATCAAACACTTCCCAGAGGATATTGGCCTCATTTTCTCCCACGGAGGGGAAACCGGCCACAAAAGTTGTGTGCGTTGAGGCGGGATTAACCGTGGAATAGACGCGAGTGGCCTGCCCTACTCCATCAGAAACGATGAAACCCAGTCGTTGTGTGGTGGAGTTGTTGTTGACATCCCAAACGCGGAGGGTCATGGTGTGGAGACCCGGGGTGAGTGTCGGGAGGCGGTAAACGAGTTGCCCGCTATTGTAAGAACCGGGTGCGTAGGTGAAATAGTCGTTCAGGCTGGTAGTGTTCGACAAATCGTCGTCGAGCGTGAGTTCGATGTCGTGACCGATGCTCGTTCCGGCGATGTTGATGCCGGCGTCGTCGGAGATGTCGGCTATCAGTGTCGGATTGCGGTTGACGACTCCGTATTCCGGCGTCTCGACTTCGTTGAGATAAGCCACCACTTTGGGGGCAAGGGTGTCGGGACTGGCTTGTTCGGCGGTGCCGTTGAGGTGGAAACCTGAATTCACACCGTTGCATTCCGTCTGTTTGTCGTCGCTTACGGCATAAAAGCTGATTTTTGCAGCATCGTCACTGTAACTAATGTCACGTGGAATGGAGGCGGTAATCGTGAAATGTCCATTTTCGACGCGAGTCGTCCCACGAAATACACGATGCCCGTGCATGGTGAAAGTCAGTGGGCTTCTTCCGATTCGCCCAGCGCTGCCGTCATTGTCTTTGCAGGTAAGCGTTTCGTTGCGGTCGTAGATTTCTGCGGAAAGCGTTCCGTTAAATGATTGATCTACCGCACCGTTTGTGTTCGAATCCTCAACGTGTCCGGAAAATTTCACCACTTGTCCGGCCGAAAGACGGATCGCTGATGTGGAAGTCACTGCTTTTCCGTCAATGCTGTCGAGCACTGCGGTGCCGGTGGGCACCGCGAGCGAAATAGCCGGGTCGCCGAATAGCACATATTTCATCTTATTGATCGTGAGATCGGATTGCGATGAAACCAATTCGTTTTTTGCCTGGCGCAACGCCTCTCCCATTGTCTTAAGTCGGCCGTTGGTGTCTCGAGCGAACAGGCGTTTGCAGAATTCGATGTTGAGTGCATTGTTTTGTGTGGCGTAAACGGCACGTGTTGCACACATGAAGGCCACAGCACCCGCATTGGGACGGAAGAGAAATACGTCGGCGAGATTATTTTCTTTGGAATCAAAGGGATAGATCTCGCAAGAAGCCAACACCCACAGCCCCAGGTGGGGAGCAGAATAGCGTTTGAAGTCGTCGAGCACGAGAGTTTTCTCGTTCGATATCACGGTGGGCGATCCGTGACCGCTGTAATTGAACAGCGCTGCCCCCGAAGCAATGGACTGTTCGATGGAGGCTGTGGCTGCCGGATAGGTGAGACTGGTCGCTCCCGGCACGCGCGTGTAGTAATCCCAGTAGACTTTGTCGATGGTGAAGCGCTTTTTACCGCTTTGCGCGATCGCTTTGCTCACTCTCTCGGCATCTTCGGCGTGCTCATTGGAGTCGCCGTCATCGGCCATCATGACAATTCGATTTTTCCAAGGGCCCGCGTCCTCATTTTTGAGGTAGCGTTCCACTTTGTCTACGAGAATCTTGGCCTCCTCCTCGGTGGTGCAGACCATACGGCCGGTGGAGAGATCTACTTTTTCAGAGTAGATGTATTTTCCCTCGCCATCATCAAGCAGAGCATAGAAGTCATCGGTCACAAAACTGCTGACGGTGCCAATGCTTTGCGTGGAGGCATCGTATTCGTAGGCCAGCAAGTAGTCGTCGACAGCGGCATTTTTCCATTCCTCTGTGACGAAGCGGTTGTCCCAGGGGCTTTTTCCCATCAAGAGCAGGTAGCGGGGCGCCTTGTCGGGAGTGGCGGCTCGGTCATAGAGCATTTTCAAATAGCGGCGCAGCGCATTGGCATCGGGGGTGCCGGACGAAAACTCATTGTAGAGCAAGTTGGCCGGAATCACTTTCACACTGAGACCGCGTTGGCGGTGGAGTTCGGCAAGTCGCTCCGCTTGGGCGGTGAGCTTCCCCCCGGTGGGCACAGCAATGACGTAGTCGATGTCGTGATCGGCATGCAAATTCTGATTGGGTACGCCACTGACGGCTTCCGGTTGGGGGTATTCTCTACCGGTATCGAAGATGACAAAACGGCGCTGGGGAGTGTCGGTGGTGAACGAACCTTTCCCGTTGCCTTCTTGGGCCAGCGTGAGGGCTGCCGTGGGACTACCCATTTGTCCGATGCGCCATACTTGCGTGTTCTCCCCTACTCCACTGACTTGCAGCGTTGTGGTCACATCTGTTTGCGGAGAGAAACTATAGGGTTGATCCGTTACGGTGAGCAGACGCGGATAGTTGATGGTGATATAGTCCAGCCGCGCGTGGTTGCCTTGGGTGGTAACCATATTGATGGTGTTGGTACCGGGCAAAACGGGGTGTTCAAACACCGAAGTGTTCGCGCGGGCCGATTCGGTCAGGCTGTAGTAGGAGCCGATGGCCGCGCGTCCGAGTTCCGCGCCGTTGAGTTTGAACTCGGCAGTGGTGGTCCCTGTTGCCGAAGAGGCCCCCCATGAGATTTCTACGGGCAGTGCGTCGGCAGAGGTGGTGTCGAGATCCGGAACGTCGAGTTTGAAGTTGCGCGAATTGCCTTGTGCAAAGTCATGACCATCGAAGAATCGGCGTCCTCCTTCGTAGAATCCGGCTTCGTCCTTGTCGAGCGTCACAGCATAGGGCACGGTGTTTCGAGTGGCTTGGCCGTTGGTCGCTACAGCGGGGAGCTGTTCGACGGTGAGCGGGGATTCACCTTCGGTGATGAAGTAGTAGGAATAAGCAGAATAGTTGTTTTGGCTGAGTGTCCAGCGTTTCCGGTAGTGATCGTACGTGCGGCGTGTGGTACCCTCGGCCCAGAAAAGTATCTTCCCGTCGTTGCGGAGTGTTGGCACTTCTGTCAGATCGTCGGCTACGCGTTTCGAATCTATTGCCGCCGATTCTGCCTCGAAAGCCAGCACTTCGTTTTGTTGCAATCCGCCGTATCCGTATACTTTGACGCGCTCGGGAGAATTAAATCCCAGTTTTCGCAGAAAAGTTGGGGTGATTTGGTAAATTCCCTCCTGTTTTACGCGGATTTTTGCCCACTTTCCTTGAGCCAATACGGATTGTGTGGTCCATCTTTCTGCGGCGTCTGTTTGTCCGCGGGTGGCACGCGGAGCTGTATGGAGGGGCACTGCGCGAAGTTGGCAGGAAGTGACATACTTCCATTGTCCTTTGTGCCAAACAAAGGGGCAGAAGCTCACGGCAAGCACGGGTTTGCCGCGATCGGTGAACCGTGTTTGTCGGATGAGTGGCGAGGTGGGGGCACCGAGTTGGCGGCGGAGTGTGGGAACGAGGCTGCGTTCGGCCGAAGTCAGTGCGCGGTATTCCGGAAACAGGAGTTCGATGCGGTAAGTATCGGCGATTTGCTCAGGGCGCAGCTCTTGGGTGAAGACAGGTAGGCTGTCAACGACTGCACACTGTTGGGAAGTGATATGGTAGAAGGCTTGCTCGTCGGCCACAGCGGGGAGCGTGGTCAGGGAAGCCAGCAGGAGAAATGAGCGAAGGAGAGGCATAGTCGTAAGCTAATGGGAGAGCCGGGCAAATGTCTTCTTTATTTTGTCTTGAAAGAGAGGACACATTCGCCGTTCAAGTAAGTTTCCACGCGTTTTTCCGGGTGGATGAGCAGCTGTGTGGCCGGCGCTCCGAGCAATAGGAGGTCGCCGTTGCGGACGGTGTGGTAATTGCTGAGGTGGGCTATGAGATGATTGGCGTCAAACCGCAGGGCGCTTCCGAGTCCGTTCAGTTGTTCCTGCCCGTCCACGCTGAGCGAGAAGGAGCAGGCAGCCAATTGATCGCGGTCGATGGGGAGATAGCGACCTGTGGGCAGCGCGTTGTCAAATCCTTGTGTTGCGGCAAAGGGCAGCTCGCTGTCGGCCGATTGACCATTGGGGGCAAGGGGGACGGAAAAATGAGGAATGACGGTGGCTGCGTCGTAGTAGCGATGTGCAAAACGCTCGGAGATGCTGCGGCCGAGGCGGCAGATGCGCACCGCAAGGTAGAGACTGATCGATGCCGGATTGGCGAAATCGGGCAGGAAGAGGGGGCGCTCGTTACGAAGTTGAGCCGTTTCGGGCAAAAAGTCGTAGCGCGGTGTGACTGTTTTGTCTATTAACGCAGAATCACCGTAATTATTGCGTACGATGACGATATTCATAAGATCGAGTTGGAGATCTCACGCCAAAAAGCTCCCCGACGCGATGAGCATCGCAGCCGGAGAGCTTCTGAGCATGTGGAGTGAATTAGAATTGTGCGGACTTGGGGGTGCGCGGGAAGGGAATCACGTCGCGGATGTTCTGCATACCGGTGACGAAAAGCATGAGGCGCTCGAAACCGAGTCCGAAACCGGCGTGAGGACAGGTGCCGTATTTGCGGATGTCGAGGTACCACCAGATGTCTTTGTGGGGCACTCCCATTTCTTCTGCACGCGCCACGAGGGTATCGTAGTCTTCTTCGCGGACAGAGCCGCCGATGATCTCACCGATTTGCGGGAAGAGGACGTCGGTGCCTTGCACTGTTTTGCCGTCTTCGTTGGTCTTCATGTAGAAAGACTTGATCTCTTTCGGATAATCGATCATGATGACGGGCTTTTTGAAGTGCTCTTCCACGAGATAACGCTCGTGCTCGGAGGCTAAATCGCAACCCCAATAGACGGGAAACTCGAATTTCTTGCCTTTGGCAATGGCTTCTTCGAGCAAACGAATGCCTTCGGTGTACGGCAAGCGCACGAATTCGGTGTCGATCACGGAGTGCAGCCGATCGAGCAAGGTGTTGTCGATCATCTTGTTGAGGAATTCGAGATCGTCTGCGCAATGTTCGAGGGCCCAGCGCACGCAGTGTTTGATGAAATCTTCTTCGAGATCCATCAATTCAGTGAGATCCATGAAAGCGACTTCGGGTTCGATCATCCAGAACTCCGCAAGGTGGCGCGGGGTGTTGGAGTTTTCGGCGCGGAACGTCGGACCGAAGGTGTAGATGGCACCGAGTGCTGTGGCGCCGAGTTCGCCTTCGAGCTGGCCGGATACGGTCAAACCGGTGCTTTCGCCGAAGAAATCGTCGGAATAATCGATTTTGCCGTCGGCATCCTTCTGCAAATCATAGAGATTCTTCGTGGTGACCTGGAACATTTGGCCGGCACCTTCGCAGTCGCTCGCGGTGATGATGGGACTGTGGAAGTAACAGAATCCGTGTTCGTGGAAGTAGGTGTGGATGGCCATCGACATTTGGTGGCGAATGCGGAAGACGGCGCCGAAAGTGTTGGTGCGCAGACGCAAATGGGCGTGTTGACGCATGTATTCGAACGTCTGTCCCTTCTTCTGCATGGGGTAATCGCTGCCGCAAGTGCCGTACACTTCGATGCGGGTGGCTTGGATTTCGGCGGCTTGTCCCGCACCTTGACTTTCTACCAGCGTGCCTTCAACGCAAAGGCACGAGCCGGTGGTGATGAGTTTGAGCAGTTCGGCATCAAACTTCTCAACGTCGGCCACGATTTGTACGTTTTTGATGGTCGATCCGTCGTTGAGGGCGATGAAGCTTACGCTTTTGCTGCCGCGGCGGGTGCGTACCCAGCCTTTCACGCAGACTTCGGCACCGAAATCTGTGCGTTGCAGCAGCTCCTTTATCTTCGTTCTTTTCATTGTTGGGAGGTTATTCAAATGAACCCATGCGCAACATGCGCACTTCTTCCTCGGTGAGGAAGCGCCAGTCGCCGCGTTTTACGTTCTTCTTGGTGAGACCGGCAAAATAGACGCGGTCCAATTTGATGACGTTGTAGCCGAGAGCGGCAAAGATGCGGCGTACGATGCGGTTTTTGCCGGAGTGAATTTCAATGCCCACTTGTTTGCGATCGGTTTCGCTGGCATAATCTACTGCATCGGCGCGGATGTCACCGTCTTCGAGCGTGACGCCTTCGGCGATTTGGCGAAGATCGGCGGCGGTCACGTTGCGATCTAGATATACATGGTAGATCTTTTTCTTCATGAACTTCGGATGCGTGAGCTTCGAAGCCATTTCGCCGTCGTTGGTGAGGAGCAATACGCCGGTTGTGTTGCGGTCTAAGCGACCAACGGGGTAGATGCGTTCCATGCACGCGTTGCGAACGAGATCCATCACGGTCTTTCTGTTTTGAGGATCCTCGCTGGTGGTGACATAGCCCTTGGGTTTGTTGAGCAAGACGTAGATCTTTTTCTCAGCTTTCACCTGTTGGTCATGGAAAAGGATCGTGTCTGTGCGCAATACCTTGTGGCCTAATTCCGTAATGATCTCTCCATTCACCGAAACCACGCCGGCTTGGATGTATTTGTCAGCATCGCGACGCGAGCAGACGCCGGCATTGGCGAGAAACTTGTTGAGGCGAATGGGTTGGTTGGGATCATAGGCCTCTTCTTTGTAGTCAATGCGCTGTTTGCCGGGATTGAATCGTTTGGGGTTGGGCTTGCGGAATCCACCGCTCTGGGGACCGCGATTATATCCGCCTTGATTCGAGCGGTTGTACCCGCCATTTCCGTAACCGCCGGCATTGTTGCCACCGGCGTAGCGGGGACGCGGCGTGTAACCACCGCGCTGTTGGTCGTAACTGCCCTGATAGTTGCTACCTTCGTAGCCTTCTTGTTGGCGATAATTGCCGCCGGCGCGGCGGAAGCCTTCGGAGGGCCGACGAAAAGTGCCACCTTGGCGGTCGTAGCCGCCACTGTTTTGTCGATATCCGCCTTGGCGGTCGTAACCGCCGGCGCGATTATTGTAACTTCCCTGGTGGGATGAATTGCTATTGCTGTAACCGTTTTGGCGATCATAGCCGCCATTGCGGTTGTTTTCGTGGGTTCCGCGATTGCCATACGAGGCACGTTCTCCACTATGGTTGCGAGTGAAGCGTGGACGCGGGGTGCGGCCGCCGTTGTGTCCTCCGTTAGACGAAGAATAGCCGTCGCGGCGGGCTCCGTCAGCATGTTGTTGATCGAAATCGCTCATGTTTCTTGTTTGTTTGTAGGGTAAGGTCGTGTAATTAAATAGGAGTCGGCCTCACGGCCAACGGGGAGTGGATTCAAATGCCGGTGTAGTTGCTCGGATTGATGCGGTGCAGTTCGGCTTTGATCGCGTCGCTGACGTTCAATTCATCGATGAAATCCGAGATACTTTGTTCCGTGATGGCGGCATTTGTGCGGGTTAGCGCTTTGAGCGCTTCGTAGGGATGGGGATAACCTTCGCGGCGCAAAATCGTTTGGATGGCTTCTGCGCAAACGGCCCAATTGTTTTCGAGATCGTGACGCAATGTTTCTTCGCGCAGCAGGAGCTTTCCGAGGCCTTTGAGGGTGGACGCAAAAGCGATGAGGGCGTGTCCCATCGGAACTCCGATGTTGCGAATCACAGTCGAGTCGGTGAGATCGCGTTGCAGGCGGCTGATCGGCAATTTTGTGCTCAGATGGTCCAAAATCGCGTTGGCGATGCCGAGATTGCCTTCGGAATTTTCGAAGTCAATGGGGTTTACTTTGTGCGGCATGGCACTTGAGCCCACTTCGCCCGCCTTGATTTGCTGTTTGAAGTACTCCATCGACACATATTGCCAGAAGTCGCGATCCAAATCGATGAGAATCGTATGAATGCGGCGCATGGCATCGAACACTGCGGCCAGGTTGTCGTAGTTACTAATCTGTGTGGTGAAGCGTTCGCGGGTGAGTCCGAGACGTTCGCTGACGAAACGATCGCCGAAGGCCGCCCAATCGTGTTCGGGATAGGCTACATGGTGCGCATTATAGTTGCCTGTTGCGCCGCCGAACTTAGCAGAAATCGGACAAGCGCGGAGCTGTGCCAATTGTTGTTGGAGCCGATAGACGAAAACGCGCACCTCTTTGCCCAAACGCGTGGGAGAAGCCGGTTGACCGTGGGTCTTGGCGAGCATAGGCACGGTGTCCCACTCGTCGGCACGCGCTTCGAGGGCGCCGATCACGCTTTCCAGCATCGGAACATACACGTTTTCGAGGCTATCTTTGAGCATGAGAGGAAAAGCCGTGTTGTTGATGTCTTGCGACGTGAGACCGAAGTGCACAAACTCCTTGTATTCCTCCAAACCACCGATGGCATCAAATTGTTCTTTGATGAAATATTCAATCGCCTTGACGTCGTGATTCGTCACACTCTCGATGTCTTTTACACGTCGTGCGTCGTTTTCTGTGAAATCGGTGTAGAGGCGGCGCAAACGTGCGAAGAGGCTGTGATCGAACGCGGAGAGCTGGGGTAAAGGCAGCTCGCAAAGTGCGATGAAATACTCGATTTCTACGCGTACGCGGTATTTCATCAACGCGTATTCGGAAAAATAAGGTGCCAGTGCTTCCGTTTTTCCGCGATAGCGTCCGTCAATGGGCGAAACGGCGGTGAGGATGTCTAATTCCATGGGGGGAGGGGGAGTTGGTTGGGGGGATTATAAGGTAGCGGGCGGGCGCTTAGCGTAATCGCCAGCGATGTTTCACGTAGACGAACGAGAGGAGGATCTCCTCGTGCGTATTGTTCTTATAGTTTACGCGTACGAAGGCATTGACCTGACGGTGATCTGCCGAAGGCGAAAGGCGCAACACGCGGGCATCGCGCGTGCCGCCGGTCATCAGTGCCTTGCGATAGGCATGCGTGCGAAGCAAGTCGGCCATTTGTCGGCGATGGGCATCCGGCACGCTGTCACAAGAAGCCATTTCGGCCACGTAGGCCGGGTATTGTGCGGAGAGATAGAGATCGTAGACGCGTTGCACTTGACCGGTGGTCAAGGCCGGCGGTTCGGAAGCAGGGGGAGGTGTGCTCGGTTTGCAGCCGAAGAGCAAAAGAACAAGCAGGCAACTGGTGCACAGCATCCGGCGAGAGGAAAAAATCACTTTTGGCGAATGAAAATGTTGATCGGGCAGCCGGAGAAGTTCCAGCGCTCGCGAATCTTGTTTTCGAGGAAACGCTTGTAAGGGTCGCGTACGTACTGCGGGAGATTGGCGTAAAACACGAAAGTCGGGATCTGCGTGTCACGAATCTGGGCGCAATACTTGATCTTGATGTATTTTCCTTTGATCGAGGGGGGCGGATAGGCCTCGATGAGGGGGAGCATCTCTTCGTTGAGGGCCGACGTGCCGACGTGGCGCTTGCGGTTGAGATAAACCTCCTTGGCGGTTTCGAGCACCTTGAAGATGCGTTGTTTTGTCAGCGCCGAGCCGAAAATGATGGGGAAGTCGGAGAAGGGCGCCATGCGCTCGCGGATGGTATTTTCGAAGTGGGAGATGACCTGCTGGTTCTTTTCTTCGACGGTGTCCCATTTGTTGACCACCACCACGAGGCTCTTGTTGTTGCGTTGCACCAATTGGAAGATGTTCAGGTCCTGGCTTTCGATACCGCGGGTGGCATCGATGAGCAGAATGCAGACATCGGAGTTTTCGATGGCGCGAATGGAACGCATCACGCTGTAGAATTCCAAGTCCTCCGTCACCTTGTTCTTTTTACGGATGCCGGCGGTGTCCACAAGGTAGAAATCGAATCCGAACTTGTCGTATTTGGTAAGGATCGAATCGCGTGTGGTGCCTGCAATGTCGGTGACAATGTGACGATCTTCGCCGATGAAGGCGTTGATGAGGGAGCTTTTCCCGGCATTCGGGCGGCCGACAACCGAAAAGCGGGGGATGTTGGCATCGCCCTCGTCGATTTGGTCGGCCGGTAGCTTTTCGAGGATGAGGTCAAGCAGGTCGCCGGTGCCGCTCCCCGTGGCAGCCGATATGCAGTAGGGATCTCCCAAACCGAGTGCGTAGAATTCGGCGGCACCGTAGCGGTCTTCGTTTTGGTCTGTCTTATTGGCGCAGAGAATCACCGGAGTTTTCGCGCGGCGCAAGATTTGTGCAACCTGAGTGTCGAGATCTGTGATTCCATTCTGTACGTCTACGACGAAAAGAATGAGGTCTGCTTCTTCGGTAGCGAGGGCTACTTGTTTGCGGATCTCTTCTTCGAAGATGTCGTCGGAGTTGACAACCCATCCGCCGGTGTCTACGAGCGAAAACTCACGCGTTCCCCATTCGCACTTGCCGTATTGGCGATCGCGCGTTGTCCCGGCTTCGTCGCTGACGATGGCTTGGCGGGTTCCGGTGAGTCGGTTGAAAAGTGTGGACTTCCCTACATTGGGGCGTCCCACGATGGCTACTAAGTTAGACATGCGTTATAACGTTCTAGTGGTGAGGGGAACGAGCACAGCCTCACGGCTTCTCTGTTCTGAAATATCTGCAAATATAATGATTTTCGGGCGAAGGGCAAAGCTTTCTCTCATAAATGATGAGATGTAGGGATGTTTTGTGTTCGTTGAGTGGAAACTGTGCGCTATATGTGAAATGCTTTTTGTGAAATCTACTGCTTTCTGTTTTATTGATGGTGCGTTTTGCTTGAAATGATCCGGATGGCTATGACTTTGTGGGGGAAATCCTACTTTTCATGGCTGTTTCGAACGTGTAGCGGGAGTGATGAAATAGAAAATGGGGACTTTTGGGGGATTTCTCCCCGTTTTCCTGAAAAAGTTGGGGAGTTTTTGAGAGAAAGTCCCGCAGTTGAGGCAAGCATCGCCATGAAGGGGGCGAGAATGTGCTTCCGGATGGGAAAAATGTTAGGTCTTTCTGTCGATCATTGGGAAGAATGGATCCGTTTGCCGTAAGATGGAGTTGTGCATAGGCGATGAGAGGAGAACAGCCGTGGTATTTGTGCGGAAAAGGAAGGTATATTGAGCAACATGTGGCATTTGGGGTGCACGCAGTGGAAGCGGTTGCACGATTCCTGTAATGTGTGCGCGCTAATCTCCCAAAAATGTTGTATATTCGCATCGTTTATCCTCACTATTTCCGATGATGATACGTGCACTCTTGATTTGTCTCTTGACCTGTTGCGCTTGTGTAAGTCGTGCGCAGGGTCATTTTGAACGTGATTTCCGTGATTCGACGCTTCGCATCGACTATGTTTTTGCAGGTACGGACAGTACACAGCGCATCGCGGTAGACGAATTGAAATCCTTTGCCGGTTGGGCCGGACGAAGGGTGAATTTGGATCGTGTCCCGCTGAAAGGAAATGGAGAAATCGTGATGCGCGATGCACAGGATGGGCACGTGATGTACAAACACTCGTTTAGTACGCTTTTTCAGGAATGGCAAAGCAGTGAAGAGGCCACGCGTGTGCCGCGATCGTTCGAGAACGTGTTTTTACTCCCCTTTCCGCGCAGAAATGTGCAGGTGACGGTTTCGTTGTTCGACAATAAGGGACGAACGGTGTGCACAATGAGTCACCCGGTGAAGGTCAATGACATTTTGATCCGCCCTGTTCAGGCTCCGACCGCGCCTTGGCGATGGATACACCGTGGGAGTGAGCAGGAGGCGTGTATTGATCTGGTGATCGTAGCCGAGGGATACACTGCGGCCGAGCAGGAGCAATTTTTTGCCGATGCGAAAGCGGCGAGTGATGAGATTTTGAAGTATGCGCCCTTCTGTAATTATCGCGATCGTTTCAATGTGCGTGCTGTGGCCTTGGCAAGTCAAGATTCCGGAGTGAGCATTCCCCATGATGGCGTGTGGAAGCGGACGGCGCTGTCGTCGCATTTCGACACCTTCTACAGCGATCGTTATCTCACCACGCTGAAGATCAAAACGCTGCACGATGGTTTGGGCAGTTTGCCCTACGAACACATCATCATCTTGGCCAATACTCAGCAGTATGGTGGCGGTGGCATTTACAACAGCTACGTGCTTTCGGCTGCTCACAACCGACACTTCCTCCCCGTCACGGTGCACGAATTCGGTCACTCGTTCGGAGGTTTGGCCGATGAGTACTTTTACGATGACCAATACAGCAATTTCTATTCGCCGGATGTGGAACCCTGGGAGCAAAACATCACCACGTTGGCCGATTTCAGCAGTAAGTGGAAAGACATGCTGCCCCGTGGGACCAAAATCCCGACTTCGACCAAAGGACTATCGGAGTTGGACATGCGCCACATCGGGGTGTATGAAGGAGGGGGCTATATGTCGAAGGGCGTGTACCGTCCTTTTGTGAACTGCCGGATGCGTACGAACGAAGTACCCGAATTTTGCGGAGTGTGCCAACGTGCACTGCGTAGAATCATCGAATTTTATACTCGTCCTCAGGACGTGCCCAGCCCGGGGCGATGAGTCTGGGCATAGCAAACCTTGAGTCCACAACGAGAATCACTAATCAATGAAGTATGGCTTCGAAAGCAAAGACTGACAGAAAGAAGAAAAAAACACCCAAGAAGGGAGCTAAGACGGTGAATGGTCGCCGAACCGAATTGAAACAGGAGCTGCGCGAGGTAGTGGGCGTGGAGTCGAAGGCGGACATTGTGCGCTTCTCGTTCGGCGTCGTGTTTGCGCTCGTCTCGATCTTCCTGTTTCTGGCGATTGTTTCCAATGTGTTCACCGGAAGCAGGGATCAAGCCGGTGTGGAAAGCGGACAGTTGACACAAGCTGCCAACTATGCCGGGACCTTCGGGGCCTATGTCAGTTACTATTTGATGCACAACTTGTTCGGATTGTTCAGTGTTTTGATCCCTGTCTTCGGTACGACACTGGCCATCAAGCTGTTTGTCGATGATCCGAAGGCGATTCGTCTTTGGAAGGTCTTTATTCACCTCACCATTATCATGGTGGTGGGCAGCGTTGACTTGGCTTTTGTGCAAGAAGCCTTCCTCCCCGAGGCCATGGTCCAGATGCTGCCTTTTGACTTGGGCGGTTTGCACGGGAAATTGGTGCTGGAATTCATGACCCACTATGTGGGTTTGGTTCCTTCGGGCATTGTGCTTGCTTTGCTGACGGTGTCTTATGTGGGCTATTGGTTCCTTCAGGTCCTCATCACCCTATTTGCGGCCATCTCCACTTTCTTTGGTTGGATTTTTGCTTCGACCAGAACAGACGATGACGAAGAGGAAAGCGAAGAGGAGGACGATGACGAAGAGACAGAGGCCGAAACAGGGGCAATGTCGACCGAGGAGCAAACAGAGGCGGATGAGATTCCGGAACAGGACGCCACCGGAAGGCAGACTGACGAGGAGCAGACCAACGAATTTGCCACGACAGATGAGGGAACAACGCATGATGCACAAACGATTGAGTTGGATTTGAATGACAATTTCGAAGTGAAAGGACCTGATTCCGAAGAGTCTGCGCTCCCCTCCCCCACTTCGCAATCGGCCAATGCCACCGACGGCGCATTGCCCGATCCTCAATTGTCTGTGGAAGCGATACATTCAGAAGTGGAGGCGGGCAGCAAGACGGTGGCCGCCGTGGAGGCATTGGGACCGTACGATCCGCGAGCCGATCTTTCACGCTATAAATTTCCTCCGCTTTCGCTTTTGGACAAACATGGTGAGGGCAACCCGCCCATCGACATGGAGGAACAGAATGCAAATAAGCGTCGTATTGTCGAAGTCTTGGGCAGTTTCGATGTGAAAATCACCCATATTTCGGCGACAGTCGGCCCCACCGTGACGCTCTATGAGGTGACTCCCGAAAAAGGGGTGCGCATTCAGAAAATTAAGAACCTGCAGGATGACATCGCGATGTCGTTGGCGGCTATCGGTATCCGCATTATTGCTCCCATTCCGAAGAAAGGGACGGTCGGCATCGAAGTGCCTAATAAACGGCCGCAGATTGTGTCGATGGAGAGCATTCTGAATACGAAAAAGTTCAGAGAAACGGACTACGCGCTGCCGATTGCCCTCGGAAAGACGATCACGAACGAAGTCTTCATGGTGGATCTGGCCAAGTTGCCGCACTTGCTTGTGGCAGGTGCCACCGGTCAGGGTAAGTCTGTGGGACTGAATGCCATCATCACGTCGCTGCTCTACAAGAAACACCCGGCCGAGCTGAAATTGGTGATGGTTGACCCGAAGAAGGTGGAGTTTTCCATGTATAATCCGATTGTCAATCATTTTCTGGCGCAAGTTCCCGAGAGTACCGAGCCGGTCATCACGGATGTGAAGCAGGTTGTGCAGACTTTGAAGAGCGTATGCCAAGAAATGGACGATCGTTACGATTTGCTCAAGCGGGCGACGTGCAGAAACATCAAAGAATACAATACGAAGTTCGTGGCACGCCGACTCAATCCCAATGACGGCCATCGATTCATGCCCTATATTGTCGTGATCATCGACGAATTTGGCGATTTGATCATGACAGCCGGAAAGGAAATCGAGATGCCGATTGCGCGCATTGCGCAGTTGGCACGTGCGGTGGGCATACACATGATCATTGCCACGCAGACGCCGCGCGCAACCATTATCACCGGCCAGATCAAGGCCAACTTCCCCGCAAAAATGGTCTTCAAGGTTTCGGGACGTGTGGAGCAGACGGTTCTTGACCAGCCGGGCGCGAACAATCTTATTGGTCGTGGCGATATGCTCTTTACGGGCGAAGGCACAACCGAGCGCGTTCAATGTGCTTTCGTCGATACGCCGGAAATTGAACAGCTCACCGAATATATTTCGCAGCAGCAAAGTTATCCCTACCCGTACGAATTGCCGCTGGTGGCTGAAGACAGCGAGGCCGGCTCCGAAACGTTTGGTGGTCCGGGAGGTAGCACATTCGAACAAGTGGCTCATTTTGTGGTGAGCACGGGACAAGGTAGTACTTCGAAGATACAACGCACATTCAGCATCGGGTTTAACCGCGCAGGACGACTGATGGACCAGCTCGAAGAGGCCGGAATCGTCGGACCGGTCAACGGTTCGAAGCCCAGAGAGGTGTATGTGCAGTCAGAAACAGAATTAGAAAAGATCCTCGAGCAGCTGAAAGCTCAAGGAAAAAAGTTTGATTGATATGAAACTACGAATGCTAATGATGGCATGTGCCTTCACCGCGATCGGTGCTTGGGCGCAATCTGCCAAATCGGTACTGGACAAAGCGGCTTCGCAGCTGAGCCGAGGCGCTGTGTCCGCTCATTTTTCTGCAAGCGGCGCAATGGGCAAGCAAAGCGGCACATTGGTGGCGCAAGGCAACAAGTTTGTGCTCACATCGCCCAAAGCGCGTATCTGGTTCGACGGAAAAACGGAATGGGCGCTGGCGCAAGGTTCCGGAGAAGTGAACGTTACGACACCTTCTGCCGGAGAGGTGGCTTCCATGAACCCGATGAACTTCGTTTATCTCTACAAGCGTGGCTATAATGCCACGGTTGCTGACAAGGGAACTTCGTATGAAGTGCATTTGGTGGCCACGAATGCGAAGAATTCGATTAAGGAGGCCTATGTGATGGTGGCGAAATCGTCGAATCTCCCGTACCAGGTGCGGATTCGTACCGGGGCGTCGTCGTGGACTACGATATCGATCTCGGGACTTCAGGTGGGAGCCAAGAAAGGAGACGCCTTCTTCCGTTTCAACGCCAAGGATTTTCCGAAGGTAGACGTGGTAGATCTCCGATAAGACACATATATAATACAACAAATTCTCATGGAACATCTCAAAACACTCATACTCGGTAGTGGTCCTGCGGGTTATACTGCCGCCATTTATGCAGGTCGTGCCGGTTTCTCACCGGTGATCTACGAAGGATTGCAGCCGGGAGGACAACTTACGCAGACAACAGAAATCGAAAACTTCCCCGGTTATCCCGAGGGAGTGGAAGGAAATCAGTTGATGGAGGATCTTCGCAAGCAAGCAGAGCGCTTCGGAGCGGAGGTTCGCAACAAGGTGTGTGTAAAAGCCGACCTCTCGAAACGCCCCTTCATGCTGAAATTTGATGACGAGAGCGAAGTCCTGACGGATACGCTGATCATTGCGACCGGAGCTACCGCGAAATACCTCGGATTGCCCGACGAAACGAAATATCAAGGTGCCGGTGTTTCGGCTTGCGCCACGTGCGATGGTTTTTTCTATCGGAAGAAAGTAGTGGCTGTTGTGGGCGGTGGAGACACGGCGTGCGAGGAAGCCACGTATTTGGCCGGTTTGGCAGCGAAAGTTTACATGATTGTGCGTAAACCTTACTTGCGCGCTTCGAAAGCGATGCAAGATCGCGTGTTGAACAACGAGAAAATCGAAGTGCTCTTCGAGACGAACACGCTCGGCCTGTACGGCGACGGTGGCGTAGAAGGGGCTCACGTGGTGTATCGCAAGGGCGAAGCTGACGAACGCGTGTATGATTTGCCGATTGATGGGTTCTTCCTGGCGATTGGCCACAACCCCAACACGGAACTCTTCAAGGGACAACTTGATATGGACGCAACCGGTTATCTCGTAACGGAGGGACAAACGCCGCGCACGAACATTCCGGGTGTTTTCGCTGCCGGAGATGTGGCTGATCCCATTTATCGCCAGGCGATCACGGCGGCTGCCATGGGCTGCAAGGCAGCTCTCGAAGTGAAAACGTTCTTGGACGAGCACGCGAATTGAGTCCTCATTCGCATTACTCCATAACAATAAAGGCGCCTTCTCACATCCGATGTGAGAAGGCGCTTGTTTTTGTTCCTGTGAGCACGATATGGCGGCGGGTATACGAAAATCGCCTCCGTTTGCACGTGAGCAAGACGGAGGCGATGGGGAAGTTCTTTTCGAGGTCCTCTATTTAGGAGCAGAAACGCTTCGCTGCGCGGAGCAAGTGACGCGCATTGGAGATGATTTCTTGGGTCTCTTGCAGTGTACTGAGGTAGAGGAGCGCGATTTTGAGGCTGGACTCATCATTTTGGATGCGCTCGAGAAGAGAATGACGGATGGCAGAAATGTCGCTCTTGAGGGCGTTGCCTTCTACGAGGAGCTGATCGCTTTGAGAGAAGTCGTTTTGATCGATACACTGTTGTATTCCTTCGAGAAGGTGGTCGGTGCGCTCGATGATGGGGGTGTATTCTTCGACGTAAGCGGCGGGAAGCGGGTTGAAGTTGTTGTCTACGTGTTCGAGAATCGGTTCTGACATGCGTTTCAATCCGTAGAGGATCTGAGAAATGCTGTTGGTGCCGAGATAGAACCAGGTATTTTTCTCGACGGCCACGAGACTGTCGACGCGGCGCATACCTAAAATCTCTTTTCTGCGGTAGCGCTTCCACATTTCGCGCTCATCTTTGAGTTTAGAGTCAGCCGTGCGAACCGAACGCACGTTGTCTGCTGTCAAACCGTGGGTTACGCCTTTGAATATCTCGCGAGAGGCAGCGATGAGATGGACTTGTGTGTCTTGCGTGTGGCGCAATAGCAATTGCCAAACCTCTTTTTTATCGCGCGAGTTGACCATTTGACGGAAAAGTACATCGACGTTTTCGGCTTGCTCCTGCTTTTTCTTGAATCGGCGGTTATTGCTGATCATAGTGAAGGCAATGAGGAGAATTACGCCGAGCATCGCAAATACGCCTCCGACATTATTGAGCGTGGCTATGAGGAAAGCCAGGATGAAGGCCGCGCCGGCAGTGATGAACCAGCCACCGACGACCGTAATCACGCCGGTAATGCGGTAAACTGCGGTTTCGCGTCCCCAAGCACGGTCAGCAAGAGAGGAACCCATCGCGACCATGAAGGCTACATACGTTGTGGAGAGCGGAAGTTGGAAAGAAGTACCGATCGTAATGAGCAAACCGGCCAACACGAGGTTGACACTGGCACGAACAAGGTCGAAAGCCACTCCTTCTTCTTGGTCTGCATTGTCTTTGTTGAAGCGGCCGTTGATCCAATCCTGAACACTCACAGGAATGTAGCGAGCTACCTTACTATTAAAGTTGAGTACGTTGCGAACTGTGGTGCGTGCGACCTTAGAAGAGGAGAATACTTCCTCGCTCTCGTTTTGACTCGAGAGATTGATGGTGCTTTGTACGACTTGCTGGGCTTTTTTCGAGGTCCAAATAGCGACGGTCATGATCACACCAGCGCCGATAAGGAAGAGATGCACCCCGGGCAGGGTTGAGGGTTGGGCGAGAACCCCCATATTGTATTGTCCGGCAGAAACTCCATTGGCGTGGTTGGTAAAATCAAGGAAGCTTTCCAAACCCGCAAGGGGGACACCGATAAAGTTCACGAGGTCATTGCCTGCAAATGCCATGGCCAATGAGAATGTACCGAAGAGAATGATGAGACGGAAGATGTTTACACGCAGCAAATGCAGGATTTCGACGATGATAGCTGCGATGATCGTGGTGTAAACAAACAACTGTACGGGATGATCTTGGACAAAATGTCCGAAAGTGCTGTTTTGTACGATCGGGGCATTCTGAAATCCGGTGGTCATCAGGAAGAAAAAGATCAAGGCGATGGACAAACCTCCGTAGATTGCGATGGTCCAGCGCAAATGCTTCTTGTAGTTGAAGGTAAATACGATGCGGGTGATCCACATGACCACGAGTCCAACCACAAATGCGATCGCAACGGAGAGAAAGATGCCAAAAATGACCGTTAGTGCTTTGTCTGTGTTGATGAGTTGGGAATAAGTCAATCCCTCGTTGAGGATATGCTTTAAAGCCAGGGCTGTTGAACCACCTAACAGGCCGAAAACCATGGATACAGTGGTTGAAGTGGGCATACCCAGCGTGTTGAAGATGTCAAGCAGGATGACGTCTGTCGCACTTACGGCGAGGAACACACACATCACGTCGGCAAAACTATAATGTGTGGGTTGTAAAATGCCGTGTCGCGCGATGTCCATCATACCGCTCGAGGTAGAGGCACCAATAAATATGCCAATTGCGGCAACAAGTAGTACGATTCTGAATTTGGCAGCCCTCGCGCCGACGGCGGGCGAGAGAAAGTTGACTGCATCGTTCGCAACTCCGACACTAAGATCGAAGACAGCCAACACGAGCAGGAAGCCAAGAATTCCAAGGTACATGAAGTCCATAAAGAGTAGCTTGCTTTTGGTGGAAAATTCGTTTCGTGGCAAAGATACCTTTTCTACTTCAAATGAAAGGTATCCCCTTTCCGAAAAATGAAGCGATCAAAGTTTATTTTCTGCGACGAGCGTCAGACCATTACCTTTGCAAAAAACGGAAACACCGTTGGGGAGTTGAATTTTGTAGGTGGTTTTTGAAACGTGGTCCAGGATGTGAACAGTGGTTCCCTCGTAAAGTGTGGGCCCCGCCTTGCCTAATCCGCTTTCTGTTGTGCTTGTTTGCAGGGAAGTGCCCGTGACCACGGCTGTAGTAGTGTCATTGTATAGCGTGTGCGCCCGATATGCCGAGAAAACGCTGAGGAAAACAAGAAGGACGCCTATGCAACAAAGCGAAAACCCCGTCTTTTGGACAAATATACGGGAAGAGAATCTCCAAATGCAGAGACCGAAGAATGAAATGATGAGAAAAATGAAAATGCAATACGTCCAAAAGGCTAAGCTATGGACATCTATCCAATCGTTGAGGAGAGCTTCCCACACACTATTGTCTGTTTTGGAAATGGGGTTGGTAAGATGCGTCTCCACAAGCGCAAGGTTGTGGCGAGCATCCGTATTACCAGGATCAAGACGTAGGGCGCGGCGGTAAGCCAACACGGATTGTCCGTATTCTTTTAGGCGATAGTAGGTATTTCCCAGGTTGTAATAGCCGGAGGACGAGGGGGCAGACGCTACTTGTTCCCGATAATATTGCAGCGCTTTGGTGAAATCCTTTTCCTGGTAGGAGCGATCGCCGTTTGTCACCGTTGTTGCATGGCCCAGCAGACAGGAAAAGGAGAATATCAGGAAACTAATGAACAAAAATAGCTGTCGCATAGTCGGTTTTAGTTGGACGAGTTTTCAATTACAGTGATGAGTGATCGGATATCCGTGAAAATTGTTTGTGATGCTGCGGAGTTATTGCCGGGAGCGAACGCGAGATAATCCAATTGCTGCATGATGTCTTCTGTTTTCTTGCGAATGGCTTCATCGTAATTGGCCGAGACCATTTTTTCGGTCAATACTTGGTGGGTGAGTGAGGGGCGATCGCAGCGGAATTTATCGGCAAAATATTGCAGGAGAAGCTGCTTTAACTCAGTGATCCACTGATTATTCTTATCCGCGTTGTCTGCTTTCTCCAATTTTCGGAGTGCTTTGAATGCCGTCTGCGCAGCTTTGCCATAGCGTTGCCCTACAATGTCGGATTGCTTCGAAAGGTATTGGCGGATGCAGAGGAAGATTGTCACAAAGCTCGCAAGCAAAGCCAAGAGCGTGGCGAAGAATGAGAATGTACCGAAATGATTCCACGATGATTCCTTGTAGGATTCGTGCGCGCCCGGGTGAATGGGTAAAATATCGGAGTTGCTGAGACCGAGTTGTGCGTTGGTTTCTTCGCGCGTCTTCTCTCCTTTGAGAATTTGGAGCGTAATGGGAGCCGTCTGCGCCGTAACGTAGGACCTCTTTTCGGGGTCAAAATAGACCAACTGTACGGATGGAAGGGTGTAGGAACCCACATTTTGAGGAACGAACGTGTAGTCAAATTGCATATTTCCCGTCACTCCTTCCGGCGTGATGCGCACATTGTCCGTCACCTTGGCAGGATAATTGTCAAAATCTTTGGGGAATGCCACATCGGGTGCCTTAATGAGTTTCAGATTTCCCGTTCCTGTGACTGTTAGCCGGAGTGTACCGATATCGTTTGTGCGCGGTTGCGGAGAAATCAGCTGCGCGGTGAGTTGAAACTGCCCCACCCCACCTGAGAAATGTTGAGGTTTGGGTGTGGGAAGCGGGAGAACTTTCAGCTGCGTGGCCGGAGAAGTGACCTGAACTTTCTTGTCGATCATTCCTCCTCCGTTGAAGAAGGCATCAATCTCGTCGATGTTGTTGTCTTGTTGGGCTACATCGCAGGTGAAAGTCACAGGTGCAATTTGGAGATTTCCCGTTTGCTGAGGAAAAACAAGGTATTGAAATGCCGAACCGACCGCGTAAAGCCGGCCACCAATGTTCACCCCTTTCGGACTTATGTTTCTGGATTCCGGTATTTCCTGCGTCCAAAATCCCTGCAACTCGGGTTTTTGTGATAGTGAAATCTGTGCAAGTGCGATGCCTTCCCTCGCGTGATAGCGATAAGTCAGCATGACTGCCTCTTGTTCATATACCACTTTTTTGTTCAGATCCGCTGAAAAATAGAGGTCGCGCGGAGCAATCTTGCTGCCACTCGATTGTATGTTCGAGGGGGCGGGGGCCGAGCGAGCGTACCCTCCGCCATTGTTTTTCGGTGCCTTGGCTTCCCCATTCACAACCACGGTCGAGGCAGCGGTGCGCAGGGTTTTTCCTCCGACACGCACGGAGGCTGCGCCGATGGTGAGCGTACCTTTGTGCCGAGGACTCAAGATATAAGTATAAGTGGTCGACGACTGGGAGAAGGTACGCCCATTTTCAATGCGCGTATTTGAGAAACTTGATACGGAAGGTCCTGCCAGTACTTCGAAATCGTTGAATTTCGGAGGAGTAAAGCCTTCCCCTTCGGCTCCGTTGAGCGTGAATTGTATACGAAGTTGCCCATTTACTTCACCGTGTGACGGTATTTGGGCAGTAAACCGCAATTGCGCTTGCACAAAAAGCGGAAGTAAAGCAAGGATAAATAGGGAAAGTATGCGCGCCATAGTGCTTTCTGTGGCATTCATTTATAAGTTACCAATTTTTGTCGAGCTGTTTTGCACGAGGATGTTGTGCGTTTTCCACCTTACGACGGGTTTGCTGCTCTGACTGTCGAGATAGGTTGAGCAACTGTTCCGCATTGTCTTTCGACATACCGGAGTTGGATGCCGAATTCTGAGTCTGTTGGTGATTTTTAGACTGTTGTTTTTGATCCGGTTGCTGCGGGTTTTGCCCCTTGCCGGATGATTTGTCAGAATTGTCGCGTCGGTTGTTCTTTTGGTTGTTCTGTTTGTTTTGATCCTCCTGCTTCTTCTGTTTTTGGCAGAGGACTAAGTTGTAGCGCGTGTCGTTGTCTTCCGGATTGTTGCGCAGGGCTTCTTTGTAGTAGCCGATAGCTCGGTCATAGTTCTTGGAGACTTGGTGAATGTAGCCCATGTTGTGATAGGCCATCGCGCGCACCACTTTACTCTTTTCGAGTTTTGCGGCGCTCGAATAGTATTTCAACGCATTTTGCGCGTCTTTGTTGGACAGATAAACGTCTCCAAGGTTGAATGCCGCCCGGGCATTGCTCGGATTCTCTTTCAAAGCTTGCCGATAAGCCTTCTCTGCGGTGGCCATATCGCCTGATTTGAACGCAACGTTTCCCTTGTGGAGGTTTATCCACTCGGAAGTTTGTGCTGTGATCGACAGGAAGGTGCAGAATAAGATGCCAATGAGGCAGAAACGACGGTACATTGATCTCATTACGCCCTGTTATTAAATAGTTTGATGTGCCGAGTCCAATTTCTACTTCTCTCGGAGAGAAAAAGTTCGCCTACCAGCAATCCTATAAAACATAATGTTGCTGCCGCAAATAATTCGTTCGGAGTGCCGGAGAAATCTGACGAATTCTCAGCGCGTTTGAGAGTGTCCAATTTTTTCTGGAGTAAGGTCTGTGCGACATTGCTCGCATCTAAGTGAATATAAGCACCTTGTCCGGCTTGAGCCAACTTTTCGCAGGCCGTTTCATTGAGTGCGGTATGCACAATTTGCCCTGATCCGTCTCTCAGTGGCCCATTTGGAGTGGGAATCTCCGCACCTTTCGTACTGCCTACGCCCACGACATAGACTCGACATCCCGCTTTGGCAGCATCTTTGGCTGCCTGCTCCGCACCTTCCTCATGGTTTTCACCGTCGGTGATCACCACAATTGCTTTTCCCACTTCTTTTCGGTTGGTGAAGCCCTTTTGCGCCAATTCGATGGCCGAGGCGATGTTCGTCCCTTGGAGCGTGACCATGTTGGTACTCACGTTGTCGAGAAAAAAGCCCGCGCTGGCGAAATCGCCGGTCAGGGGTAATATGGGGTAGGCTTCGCCGGCGAAGACGTTGAGCCCTACCCTATCATTTTCCATGCGAGTCACTAAGTTGGAAATCAGTAATTTGCTCCGGTCGAGACGTGAGGGAGTGACGTCTTGTGCGAGCATCGATTGCGAGACGTCCAAGGCGAAGATCACTTCGATGCCGCGGTGCTTTTCTCCCGTGGTGTCGGCTGTGCCATATTGTGGTCGCGCCAAAATGACAATGCCGCAGACGACAGCCAGCAACAGCAGTGTGAATTTGAAGAGTCGGCGTTGGGGCGAAACACCTTCACTCAATCTTCGAAACAGAGACAAGTCGCCCCACTGCTGTTTGCGTCGACGGGCACGCCATGTGCTGTAGGCGTACAAGAGGAGGAGTGCCGGAACAACCAGCAGCAGATAAAGGTATTCTGGATGGACAAATTTGAACATGACATTACGGGATTCGGCGCAACCAAGTGAGTCTGAGTAAAATTTCTATGAGTAGGAGCACAAACGCTGCCCAAGCGAAAGGCGCATAAGCTTCGTACTTTTGACTGTGGTTCTGCTGAACGAGCTTGGAACGCTCCAGTTGATCGATGTCTTGGTAGATCTTTTCCAATTCACGCTTCGAGGCTGCTTCGTAAAACTTACCGCCGGTGGTTTTTGCTATGGCGCGCAGAGTCGCAGGATCCATGTCGCTTTTCACCGTGGCGTAGTAGAAACTTCCGTCCGGGAGCACGCTTACCGGTTGGCGAACCATTCCTTGTTTTCCCACGGCGATCGTGTAGACACGCACCTGCTTTTGTCTTGCGATTTCGGCTGCGGTCAAGGGCGAAATGTCGCCGGTGTTGTTCGTTCCGTCGGTCAGTAGGATGATGACTTTGGATTTGGTCTTGCTTTCCGCCAGTTTACTCACTGCATTGGTCAGTCCCATGCCGATGGCCGTGCCCGGAGCAATCACCCCGTTGGTTTGCAAGTCGCAATTCACGTTTCGGAACATGGAAAGCAGCGCGGCGTGATCGGTGGTCAGGGGGCACTGCGTGAAGGCCTCGCCACCGAAGAGGGTCAAACCGATGTTGTCGTTCTCGCGTCCTGAGATGAATTCATAGGCCACTTGCTTTGCCGCCTCGATGCGGTTGGGCTTAAGGTCCTGAGTGAGCATACTTTGCGAGATGTCCATGGCGATCATGATATCAATCCCGTCCACTTCGCGGTTGCTGAGCGAAGTGTGCGTTTGCGGACGAGCCAGAACAATAACGGCGAGAGTGAAAATGAGCATGCGCAGAACAAAGGGCAGATGAACAGCCGCGGCACGGAAACTAAAGGGGGCCTCAGCCAATGCCGAACTGTCTGCGATGCGCAAAGTGGCTTCTTGCCGGTGGCGACGCAGGGCATACCAAAGAATGATTGGGATGCCGAACAATAGCAATAGGAAATATTCGGGATGAACAAAAGTCATGGTGATCCGAAGTGCAATACATTAAAACAATAGGAACCACAAGGTGCTGCAGAGATGGAATAGCAAGGCAAAAAGCGCAGCGACACTTGCGATCAGTCCGAGCCAGCAGGCCAACCGCTTGCGGTTTTCCGCTCCTTTTTCGATGGGGACAAGGCGTTTGATCGTCTGTGGAATGTCGCTATCGGGCAATTGTGTCTGTCGCACGTAGTCAACAGCTCGGAGGAGCGAATCTTCTCTTTCGGGAAGTGCCGGCGACAAGCGGGCGAATTTGACCAAGTCAGCTGTTTGCAGCACATTTTTCAGTTCGAGCAGGGCTTCCCGGTCGTTGATCTTTTGCAGTTGCTCAATGATCTCGCGGGTGGTCATTTCCATTGCGTTGAAACCAAACCGCTCATGTAGGTAAGTGCGCAGAATATCAGTCAGTTGAGAGAAGTAGAGTTGTTGGGCCTCAGCATCCCCGGGTGTAGTGTTTTGCAATTTCCCGATGGCCTCAATGGCCACGGCGTGTGCCGGCTTCGGAGCAGGAAGCACGATGACTTTGTTGTGTTTGCGTGGTGCCGAGAGACGGAGAAGAAGCGCGATGCAAGCGGCGAGCGCCAACCATGCGAGCAAACAGTAGAGAAAAAGAAGGCCGTTCCACTCAAACACGCCATCAACCGGCCCCTTGGGAGGACGGATGGCGTCGGGATGCTGCACATCCACGTCAATGGTGTTCACTTTCAGTGCAATTTCTCCGCGCGATTGTACCTCTTGACCGTCAATTTCAACTTCGATGGCGGGCAGACGATAAAGTGCACTGTCGAACGACGTCAAGGTGTAGTTGCGTGTGATCTGCCAGCGCTTGCCGTTGTTGAGTAGTAGCGTGTCGGGACGAGAGATCTCAACAATTTCCACCCCCGGCGTGAGGTTCTCTCCCTTTTTGCCTTCGAATTTCACACGCGCCCCCGCGTTGCAATTCACCGTGGTGTGCAACACCGTTTGTTCTCCGACGAGCAGTTCGGTGGCATCGATCGCGGCATTCACGGTGTTTTGTTGCCCGAAGGTCGGAAGGACAACAGCCAGTGACATAAAGAGGAGCAGAAGGATTCTACGCATGTGGGGAAAAATATGGAAGTGGGGAGAAAGACACTACTTGCCTTGCACGATTGTCATTATCGTGCACGTTTTGCGAAGAGGGCTTTGAGCGAGCGGATGTAGTCGTCGGCCGTGCTGATTTCGATGTGGTCCACTCGATTGCGATTCAGCAATTGCCGGAGATTGTCCATGCGGCGGTTCCAGTGGGCAGAATAGACGTTGCGAACAGCTGCCGACGAGGTGTCGACGTATTGACGGTGGCCGGTTTCGGCATCCTCCCATTTCATGAGTCCCACATCGGGGAGGGAACTCAGCCGGCGATCGAAGACTTGGAGTGCGACCACGTCGTGCCGTCTGCTGGCCATGGCAAGTTGGCGACTATAGTCCTTGTCGTCGATGAAGTCTGACAAGAGGAACGCCACACTCTGTCGTTTGGTGATGCGCATGAAGTACTCGAGTGCACTGCCGATGTCAGTTCGTCGGCCGGTGGGGCGAAGCGTAAGCAGTTCGCGAATGATGCGAAGGATATGCCCCTTGCCCTTGGCCGGCGGGATGAATTTCTCCACGCGATCACTGAAGAAGAGCACCCCAATCTTGTCGTTGTTGCGTATGGCCGAGAAGGCCAGTGTGGCTGCAATTTCGGTGATCATGTCGCGCTGTGTGCGTTCTTGCGAACCAAACTCGAGCGAGCCCGAGACATCGATGAGCAACATGACCGTGAGTTCGCGTTCTTCTTCGTAGACCTTCACGTAGGTGCGATCGAAACGTGCGGAAACGTTCCAGTCGATGTCGCGCACATCGTCGCCCGGTTGATATTCGCGTACTTCGGCGAACGACATACCGCGACCTTTGAATGCCGAATGGTATTGTCCGGCGAAAACGTTGTCGCTCAGTGCACGCGTTTTGATCTCGATGCGGCGCACGCGCTGCATCAGTTGTTGCACTTGTTCGTCCATAGGGCGCGAGGATTAGGGCACTTCGACTTTCGAGAGAATCTCGCCGATGATTTCGTCGGGGGTGATGCCGGCGGCTTCAGCTTCGTAGGTGAGTCCGATGCGGTGGCGCAGTACATCGCCGGCGATGGAGCGCACATCGTCGGGCACCACATAGCCGCGGCGGTTGAGGAAAGCCAAGCTGCGGGCAGCCAGTGCCAAGCTGATGCTGGCGCGAGGCGAACCGCCGTAGGCAATGTAGGGTTCGAGCTGATCGAGGGTGTATTGGACCGGATAGCGAGTGGCAAAAACCAAGTTCGTGACGTACTGCTCGATGCGTTCGTCCACGTAGATCGATTTTACCAATTCGCGTGCGCGGCGAATCGTTTCGAGATCGACGACCGGTGTCACGGGGGCATCGCCGATTGTTCCACTCATTGAAGCACGCACGATCCGTTGTTCCTCTTCGAGGCTCGGGTAGTCGATCAGGACTTTGAGCATAAAGCGATCGGTTTGTGCTTCGGGCAGCGTGTAGGTACCTTCTTGTTCGATGGGGTTTTGGGTGGCCAGCACAAGGAAGGGATCGGGCAGCGGCATCGTGTCATCGCCGATGGTGACTTGTCGCTCTTGCATGGCCTGCAACAGGGCACTTTGCACTTTGGCCGGCGCGCGGTTGATTTCGTCGGCCAAGACGAAGTTGGCGAAAATCGGACCGCGGCGCACATTGAAGGAATCGTCTTTGCGACTATAGACCAGTGTGCCCACCACATCGGCAGGAAGGAGGTCGGGGGTGAATTGGATGCGCCCGAAATCGGCGTCGATGAGCGAAGCGAGCGTGCGAATGGCAAGGGTCTTGGCCAATCCCGGTACACCTTCGAGTAGAATGTGTCCATCGGAGAGCAGGCCGATGAGCAAAGCTTGGGTGAGGTGAGACTGGCCCACTACGGTGCGGCTCATGCCTTCGGTGAGCGACTTGACGAAACCGGAGTTTGCCTCAATGTTGGCGTTCAGCGCATTGATATCTTTATATTCTGCCATGTGACTGCGAATTGCGTGATTATGATTGTCGTACAAAGGTACTGCTTTTCGCGCGAAAGCCTCCTTCTTGTCGCTGAAAAAGTCTGATGATTTTGATTTTGCCGGGTATGCTTCGGTCGGAGTTCTTGTATTCCCGCCTACTTTCAGCCTGTAGTGGAGAGGGATCGGCGGGATATAGGGTGAGGGTGGAGAAAAACCGGAGGAAGGCGAAGGAAAACAGGGAGATTTTCAGTAGAAACGGGGAGGAAACCAGGGGAAACCGCGCGTTTTCAAAGCGTGTCTGCTCGACGTGTCACTGCCCTACCCGCTTAGGTTCAAAGTGAGCGAGAGGAGGAGTGTGGGTTAGGATGGTTGAAAGCGGTTTTGATGTAGCAGGATTTGGATGGTGCGCTCTTTTTCGTCGACGAGTTGTTGCAGATAGCGAACGCGCTCGCGAAGTATTGCGATTTCTGTTGTGGGGTCTTCGATCGTGTCGTCGTTGTTCGTAGAAGTTGGGGCAAAGGGGAGTTGGCCTTGGGTAGCTTCTGTGGAGGATGTGGGCTGAGGGTCGGAAGGCGGTGTGCTTTGAGGATGTTCGGCTTGGTAAGCTCGGATGCGAGACTCCGGTATGGGGGTAAGTCCCGATTCGTAAGCTTGAAGTGTGCGTAAACTGACTCCAAAGCTGTCTGCAAATTCCTTTTGGTTCATCTGCAGCGAGAGGCGAAGTGCTTTAAGTTCGTGATTGGTCATGAGGAGCGGTGTCAGTGAGTGGGTTGTGATGAGAGGTAGGGGGGATTTGTTTGTTTTCTCCCCCTCCGCAGTTTCTGCGTCTCGCGGTTTAAAGGATATATACTGCGGCTTTGCGGCAAAGATACGTATTTATAATTGAGAGAATACGCGTTCTTGCGCAGAAACTGCGTCTTTTTACGTGTTTTCTTTGTGCTTTAAGGTGGAGATTGGTTATTTGTGCTGCGCTTGTGCGTCTTTTGTGCGCGTGACAGCGTGATCCTCGCAAAGTTGAGATTGGTATTTGTGAAATTTCCGCGTTTGAGATGAAAGACGGTGCATCGGAAAAAGAAAATCGACCGATGAAAATTGTGCTTCTGCGGTTTGAATTCTGTATATGCCGTAATTTCTTTCCATTGATTATTAGGGTTTTGTGTGATGCGCGCAGCGGGGTGCCGCAGAGAGGCCGAGTGTGAATTTTTACCTGTTGTTTTATCCGAATCGTCGTGCTTTGCGTATCGTAAATTTGTGGGAGCCAAAAAAACTAACTATTTTTGCACAGCCTTTCGTATGCACGAGCGACGCGCGCGAGTGATGTCGTCGTTCGTAGATTGTCTTGTTTTGTCGAGACAGTCGATAACGAGCAATAATTTTATCTCACTATATGGACATTTACAAGATCAAAAAGGGATTACGCCTGCGATTGGCCGGTGAAGCGCACCGGTCTACGCGAGAAGTAGCCCCTTCGACTGAGTATGCCGTGCGACCGGCCGACTTCGGCGGGATGACTCCCAAGGTGTTGGTCAAGGTTGGTGATGCTGTACTCGTCGGTACCCCGTTGTTTGTCGACAAGGCGACGGAACAGGTGAAAGTTGTTTCGCCTGTGAGCGGCACCATCACCGCGGTAGAGCGCGGCGAACGCCGTAAGCTCTTGAGTATTCGCATTCAGCCCGATAGTGTACAGGTTGCAAAGGACTTTGAACTGCCTGTCAACGACGGAGAAGCTGTCGTGCGTCTGCTGCTGGAGAGCGGCCTTTTCGCCTATCTTCGTCAGCGCCCCTACGATGTGGTACCCACACCGGGCGTAGCACCTCGCGACATCTTCGTCAGTGCGTTCTCTTCCATGCCTTTGGCAGCAGATTTCACTTATGTCGCAGCCGGACAAGAGGTGGACTTCAAGGCCGGTATCGCCGCGTTGGCCAAAGTGGCACCGGTACATGTTGGTGTCAACGACGAGCAACTCAACACTCCCCTGCTGCCCATCAGCGCACCGCAGGTCACTGTTGCCTGCTTCAGCGGTCCGAATCCGGCCGGCAATGTGGGGGTGCAGATCAACCGCGTGGCGCCTGTCAACAAGGGCGAGACGGTGTGGACCATGGCTCCCGAGGCTGTGATTTTCCTCGGCCGCTTGTTGCGCACCGGTAAGCTGGATTTCACGCGAACCATCGCCGTGGGTGGCAGCGAAATCGAAGCGCCGCAATATGCACGGGTGAAAGTCGGCGCGAAACTCTCGTCTATTCTCGAGGGGCAGCTGTTGCCTGCCGAACACCACGTGCGCATCATCAACGGTAATCCGCTTGTGGGCCAGAAAGCCACGATGGATGATTTCCTCGGTGCCCAAGTGACGGAAGTAACCGTCATTCCCGAAGGAGATGATGTGCACGAAGTGCTCGGTTGGATCCGTCCGCGTCTCGACAGCTTCTCGACGAGTCGCAGCTATTTCTCTTGGCTCAGCGGGAAAAAGCCTTATACCCTCGATTGCCGTGTGAAAGGCGGCGAACGCCACATGATTATGTCGGCAGAATACGAGAGTGTGTTCCCAATGGACATCTATCCTTCTTATTTGATCAAGGCTATTATCACGGGCGACATCGATCGTCAGGAAGCCTTGGGCATTTATGAAGTGGCACCTGAGGATTTTGCACCGGCAGAATTCGTGTGTTCTTCAAAACTCGAGTTGCAACGCATCGTACGTGAGGGACTCGACTTGCTCCGCAAGGAAAATGCTTGAAACCATAAACGACAATGATACAAAAGTTTTTTGATAACGTCCGTCCGCATTTCGAGTCCGGCGGGAAGCTCCACGCTTTTCGCAGTGTGTTCGACGGATTCGAGACCTTTGCGGTAGTGCCCAACAAAACGTCGCGCGTCGGCGTGAGTGTGCACGATGCCATCGACTCGAAACGCATTATGAGTTTCGTGGTCATTGCCTTGATTCCCGCACTGCTGGTGGGTATGTACAACATCGGTTTCCAGAACTACAAGGCGGCCGGCCTCGATGGTTCGTTCTGGGCCTGCTTCTGCTATGGCCTGGCGGTGATGCTTCCCAAAATCGTGGTGAGCTACGTCGTGGGACTCGGGATCGAGTTTATTGTGGCACAGTGGAAGAACGAAGAGATCCAAGAAGGTTTTCTTGTGTCGGGCATGCTGATCCCGATGATCGTGCCCGTCGGTACGCCGTTGTGGATGCTTGCCGTGGCCGTGGCGTTCTCCGTGATCTTCGCCAAAGAAATTTACGGCGGCACGGGAATGAATATCTTCAACCCCGCACTCGTGACGCGTGCTTTCCTCTTTTTCGCTTGGCCGACCAAGATGAGCGGCGACGCCGTGTGGGTGAGCACTGAAAAAGTGCTGGGCATGGGCAATCAGTTGCCCGACGGTTTCACCTCCGCCACTGCTTTGGGACAAGCCGGTGCGAATCACGCCGTGACAACGCCCGTTTGGGACATGTTCACTGGATTGATGCCCGGTTCTATCGGTGAGACTTCGTTCATCGCCATCATGTTAGGCGCAGCTCTCCTGCTCTGGACACGCATTGCTTCGTGGCGCACGATGTTTAGTGTCTTCGCCGGTGGTGCCCTCGTGGCTTTGCTCTTCAAAGGGCTGGGTTCTGCAGACAGCGTTTCGGCACAGCTCGGTCTGGAACACCTGTTGCTCGGCGGTTTTGCCTTCGGTGCGGTGTTTATGGCCACTGATCCCGTGACTTCTGCGCGCACCGAGAAAGGACAATACGTGTATGGCTTCCTCATTGGCGCATTGGCCATCACGATTCGTGTCCTCAATCCCGGATACCCCGAAGGCATGATGCTCGCCATCCTATTCATGAACATGTTTGCCCCGCTCATCGACTATGTGTTCGTGCAGCGCAACATCAACAAGCGCTTGCGTCGCGTCAAACAACAATAAAGCGAACCAGACAATGAAACTCAATACTAACAGCAACGTTTATACGCTTGTCTATGCTTCGGTGCTGGTGATTTTCGCCGCATTCTTGCTGGCCTTCGTGGCTTCAGCGCTCAAAAGCAAACAAGACGAGAATGTAGCCAACGATAAGCGCGGACAAATTCTTGCGGCACTCAATATCCGCAACACGCCCGATGTGGTGGCGGCTTACCAGAAAAACATTGTGAGCGTACCTGTTCTCAATGTAAAAGGGGAAGTTGTGGACACGGCCGGCGGTTTTGATGTCGATTCGAAGGACATCACGGCCAAAGAAGATGCGAAAAAGCGCTTGCCCCTCTACGTGGCAAAGGTGAATAACGACACGATTTATGTCGTTCCTCTCTTCGGTCGCGGCTTGTGGGGCGGCATTTCGGGTTATCTGGCCCTGAAAAAGGATTTCAACACGGTCTATGGCGCCTACTTCACCCACGAGAGTGAAACGGCCGGCCTCGGAGCGCGCATCGTGGAGGAAGACTTCCAGCGGAAGTTCATCGGCAAGAAAGTCTTCACCGACGATTCTTTCAATAAGGTTGCGCTTGCACTGAGCAAAAAGATCGAAGATCCCGAACATCAAGTGGATGCGATCACGGGCGCCACGCTGACGAGCAACGGAGTGACCGGCATGTTTGCCACGAGTCTCGAACCTTACAAGCTATACTTCTCAGCCCATCATCAATAATATAAAGACGACAACACTTATGAGTCTTTTCTCAAAACGAAACAAGGAGGTTCTCACCGGCCCCTTGAACCTCGACAACCCCATTGTGGGGCAGGTGCTCGGCATCTGTTCGGCCTTGGCTGTGACTTCGCAGTTGAAACCGGCTATCGTGATGGGACTTTCGGTCACGGTGATCACGGCTTTTTCCAATGTGATCATTTCGTTGATCAGAAACACCATTCCTTCGCGTATTCGCATCATTGTTCAGCTTGTCGTCGTGGCGGCGCTCGTCACAGTGGTGAGTCAAATCCTCAAAGCCTACGCATATGATGTGAGTGTTCAGCTTTCTGTCTACGTGGGATTGATTATTACGAACTGTATTCTCATGGGACGTCTCGAAGCGTTCGCCATGATGAACGGACCGTGGGAGTCTTTCCTCGATGGCATCGGCAATGGACTGGGTTATGCCTGGATTTTGGTCGTTGTAGGCTTCGTGCGCGAACTCCTGGGTTCGGGCTCTCTTTTCGGAATGCCCATCCCCGGACTGGAAAACAATGCGTTTTTCCACAATGGCATGATGACGATGCCGGCCATGGCGCTGATCATCTGCGGTTGCGTGGTGTGGGCGCATCGTGCCATCAATGATCGGCGGAAACAATGAGAATGTTTCCCGAACAAATCGACAACTGACAATTAGATATGGAACATCTGCTAAGTCTTTTCGTCCGCTCTATTTTTGTGGACAACATGATATTTGCGTTCTTCCTCGGTATGTGCTCATATTTGGCCGTATCGAAGAACGTGAAAACGGCGCTCGGACTTGGAGTGGCGGTCACTTTCGTACTTGTGGTGACCGTTCCGATCGACTATCTCCTGCAAGTCTATGTGTTGAACCCCGATTGCATTGTGAAAGGTGTGGATCTGAGCTTCCTCTCATTCATCCTTTTCATTGCGGTGATCGCCGGTATCACGCAATTGGTGGAGATGGCGGTCGAACGCTTCTCCCCTTCGCTCTATGCCGCGCTGGGTATTTTTCTTCCCCTCATTGCTGTGAACTGCGCCATCATGGGTGCGTCGCTCTTTATGCAGCAGCGCATTCTAATGGATCCCGCAACGAGCACGCAGGCCATCGGTAGCGTGTGGGATGCCCTCGTGTATGCACTGGGTTCCGGGCTTGGTTGGCTCTTGGCCATCGTGGCACTTGCTGCAATTCGCGAGAAAATGGCCTATACCAACGTGCCCAAGCCGCTTCAAGGCCTCGGCATCACGTTTATCACCGTGGGGTTGATGGCAATGGCCTTTATGTGTTTCTCCGGTCTTAAAATTTAATCGGAATTTTCCACCACTACCCTATGGATACAACTCTTATAATAACAAGTATTGGTGTCTTCTTTGCCATCATCATCGTGTTGGTGGTAATTTTGCTCATCGCGAAATACTATCTTTCCCCTTCCGGTAAGGTCAAAATCACGATCAACGGTAAGGATACCCTCGAGGTGGAGCAAGGCGGCAGCCTGCTCACCACACTTTCTGAGAACGGTGTGTATTTGCCCTCCGCATGTGGCGGTAAAGGTTCGTGCGGTCAGTGCAAATGCCAGATCGTTGAAGGTGGAGGAGAGATTCTCGACTCTGAAAAGGGACATTTCACGCGTAAAGAAATCAAGGATAATTGGCGCCTGGGCTGCCAAGCGAAAGTAAAGGGCGACCTTGCCATCAAAGTCCCCGAAAGCGTTATGGGCGTCAAGGAATGGGAGTGCACCGTGATCGGCAACCGCAACGTGGCAACGTTCATCAAAGAGTTCAAAGTGCAGCTGCCTCCGGGAGAACACATGGACTTTGAGCCGGGATCCTATGCACAAATCCAGATTCCTGCCTTCTCGATGGACTACGACAAGGACATCGATAAGAGCCTGATCGGTGATTTGTATTTGCCCGCTTGGGAAAAGTTCGGTCTCTTGGGACTCAAGTGTGTAAACACCGAACCCACGATCCGCGCCTACTCCATGGCCAACTATCCCGACGAAGGAGATATCATCACACTTACCGTGCGCATCGCGACACCTCCCTTCAAACCGAAAGAACAGGGCCCCGGATTTCAGGATGTCATGCCCGGTATTGCTTCTTCCTACATCTTTAGTTTGAAGCCCGGCGACAAAGTGAAGATGAGTGGTCCTTACGGTGAGTTCCACCCGCACTACGATTCGAAACGTGAAATGATTTGGGTCGGCGGTGGTGCCGGTATGGCTCCGCTTCGTGCGCAAATCATGCACTTGCTCAAAACGAAAAACGTGCGTGACCGCGAAATGCACTATTTCTACGGCGCGCGTGCTATCGATGAAGTCTTCTTCCTCGAAGATTTCCTCCAGCTCGAGAAGGATTTCCCTAACTTCCATTTCCACCTCGCGCTCGACCGTCCCGATCCCAAGGCCGATGCCATGGGCGTGAAGTACACTCCCGGGTTCATTGCTCCCGTGATGGGCGATACTTATCTCAAAGCGCATGAAGCGCCCGAGGATATTGAGTATTACCTCTGCGGACCTCCCATGATGTCCAAGACGGTGCTCGATCTGCTTGATTCGCTCGGTGTGGAGCGAGATATGATTTCGTTCGATGATTTCGGCGGGTAATCAATTCCTCAAACCTTATTTCCCTCTCTTGCTCCGGCGAGAGAGGGATTTTTTCTGGGGGAAATCGTCTCAAAGTTGGAGGCTTTTGAGTAAAATCCCCCAAGAAAATGCGTTTAGTTGGGGGAAATGCGCATTAGAACTCAAAAAAACGCCCCGATTTCTTGCCGGTTCAAGAAAAAGTAGTACCTTTGCACTCGTAAACAAGACACGGTACCATGGCCGAGCGGTTAGGCACAGGTCTGCAAAACCTGCTACAGCAGTTCGAATCTGCTTGGTACCTCTTCAAAAGAAGGAGCGGCTCAATGAGTCGCTCCTTTTGTTTTATCATATTGCATCACCCTTTCATCGTTCGCTTCATGGAAGATAAAGAAAGCAATGGATTCACGGAGGACAACAAGAGGAATGACTCACTTGTCTCCGGCGACCCAAAGAAAGATCCCTCCACCAATGATCAAACTGCCGAACACCTTGTACTGCGTACTGAGGGGTTGGTGAAACGTTACGGCAAACGAACCGTTGTGAACGACGTGTCGTTTGAGGTGCATCAGGGAGAAATCGTTGGCTTGCTCGGCCCCAACGGCGCGGGCAAGACGACTTCTTTTTATATGACCACCGGCTTGGTCGTCCCCAACGGAGGCCACATTTATTTGGGCGAGAAGGACATCACGAAGGCCCCCGTGTATCGTCGTGCAAAAGCCGGAATCGGCTATCTTGCCCAGGAGGCTTCTGTTTTTCGCAAGATGAGTGTTGAGGATAATATTCTTTCCGTACTTGAAATGACCGGGAAGAGCCGTGAAGAGCAGCGGGAGAACCTCGAATCACTGATTGCTGAATTCCGTTTACAGAAGGTACGCAAGAATCTCGGCGACCAACTTTCCGGTGGAGAGCGGCGTCGTACCGAGATCGCGCGCTGTTTGGCCATCGATCCCAAGTTTATCATGCTCGACGAACCCTTTGCCGGGGTCGATCCCATCGCGGTTGAAGACATTCAGTACATTGTATGGAAGCTCAAGGACCGCAACATTGGCATCTTGATCACCGACCACAATGTTGAAGAGACCCTTTCCATCACAGATCGCGCCTATTTGCTTTTCGAGGGCCGCATCTTATTCCACGGGACGCCGGAGGAATTGGCGGAAAACGAAGTCGTACGCGATCGCTATCTCACCCACTCTTTCGTATTGCGCCGCAAGGACTTTGCTGCGTTGGCCGTGAAGCGTGGAACAAACTCCTGACCTTTGATAAAATCTGCGTCCCGCCGGTTCGACGGTACGTGGATTTTGTGTTTAGCCCCTCGGCAGAAAAAGCAATGCTGCTTCTGTCGATTCATAGATTTCTATTTCATGAAACATTTTCTCCCCTTTTTGTTCTTAGGCCTTAGCGGTCTTCAAGTTACGGCTGAGGTGGCGGCAAAACAACCCCATTCGAAGCCTGCAACTTCCGTCGACACGGTGAAAGTGTCCGCAGCTGAGCTCACCGGAAGCTTTCCGTTGCGTCGTCCTTTCGCAACCGACAGTGTGAATCTCTCCGATCGTCCGTTTGATCCCGCAGAGGTGCTGGAAAACAATGCTTTGATAGCCAAGCGGCGCGGACAGAAAAGTTTACGTCACCTCACCACCGGTAGTGCCATCGACAGTAATGCCGTGAGTGTTGTGCGATTCACTGTAGATGCCGCCCGCTGGCGTACAGCACGTTTGCAGACGCCGCATCTCAAGCGCTATGACACCTATCTCAATGGCGTGAAAGTAACGGACGGCAACCTACATTTTTTGCCCGGTCGCAGCGAAGTGACGCTTATGGTCTATACAGATAAGGCTGCCCGCGACACTTTTAACGTGGCTCTCGTTGGAGATTCGCTTTCGGTCCTTCGAGTGAATGAAACGGGCAAACGAAAATTCGCTTTCGACGACATGTTGCACGGTAAGCGGTATTACGATGTGGCCATTTCCCCTAGTGGGCGCTACGTCTTGACGCATTACACCGATACGCGCCGCGATGGTGCGACAACTTATTCGTCTGTACTCACCGATCTCAAGGACGGGCGCACGTTACTCCGCACGGCCGATTATTTTCATGGATCGTGGATGCCGAAAACCGACCGGCTTTACTTCAAGCGTAGCACAGATGCCGGGAAAGACCTGGTTGTGTTGGATCCTGCCACCATGAATGAGCAAACCATCGCCCACCGCGTGCCGGATGGAGGACTCACTTTGTCGCCGACGGGCCAATTTGCCATCGTCACCGCCAATGAATCGGGCCCAAGCACCCAAGGGCCGCTCAAACAGTTGTTTGCACCCGACGATCGCCAGCCCGGTTGGAGAGACCGCAGTGCACTATATCTGGTAGACTTTGCCAGTGGTTTCTCGCAAAGACTCACATTTGGACGCGAGAGTGTCCATCTCAACGACATTTCCCCCGACGGTAAGCGCTTGCTGCTTTCGCGCAATCATCACGATCTCACGCAACATCCGTTTGACCACACCGACATCTACGAGATGCATCTCGACAACGGGCGTGTCGATACGTTGCTTACGAATCAACCGTGGTTGGATGAGGGTGTATATAGCCCCGATGGCAAGCAACTCCTGTTCAAAGGCAGCGCATCTGCCTTCGGAGGCATCGGAAGTGCTCTGCCCAAAGATGAAGTCGCGCAGAGTTTCGACAAACGACTGTATCTGTACAATCCCTCCACGAAGGTAGCCACTGCACTGCTCAAGGATTTTGCTCCCTCCGTGGGAGAGTATGAATGGAACGCCGGCGACGACAAAATCTACATGCGTTGTACCGACGGCTACGACGAAACCCTCTGGCGTTTAGATCCCCGCACCGGCAAGCGTTTCCGTTTCGAATTCCCCACTACTGTCGTGCAGCGTTTCACTTTGTCTGAAGGACGCGTGCCCCGCGTCGTGTTTTTCGGACAAACCGGAACCACTTCTCGCAACGCCTACGTGGCAGATCTCACTTCTTCGCGCCCCAAGTGCACCCCCTTCGGCGAGGTTTCCTTCGCCAAAGCCTTGGGCAACGTGCAAGTGGCCTCGTGTACGCCGTGGAGCTACCGGAGATCGGATCGTGACACGGTGCCCGGTTTCTATTTCCTCCCGGCCGACTTCGATGCCACGAAGAAATATCCGATGCTTGTCTACTATTATGGAGGTTGTGTTCCCACGACAAGAGAGTTAGAGTTCCATTATCCGCTCTCCGTCTTGGCCAACATGGGCTATGTAGTGCTCGCACTTGAACCCTCCGGTGCCATTGGTTACGGTGAAGAATTCGCAGCGCGCCACATCAACACGTGGGGTAAACGTTCGGCCGACGACATCATTGAGGCCACAAAGGCCTTCATGGATGCACATCCCTACGTAGACCGTAAGAAAGTGGGCTGCATGGGCGCCAGCTACGGCGGATTCATGACCGAATACCTCCAAACACGCACCGATCTGTTTGCGGCTGCCATCAGCCATGCCGGCATTTCCAACATCGCCTCCTACTGGGGGGGAGGTTATTGGGGGCACACTTACGGTGAAACTGCCCAATATGGGTCGTATCCCTGGAACAATCCCGAGCTTTATGTGAAGCAATCGGCCTTGTTCAATGCCGACAAAATTCACACACCGTTGCTACTTCTGCACGGAACGGCAGATACCAATGTGCCCACCAACGAGAGTCAGCAATTGTTCACCGCCTTGCGCATCTTGGGACGCCCCGTTTCCTACATTCAGATCGAGGGCGCCAATCACGTTGTGACCGACTATGGCCAGCGGGTCAAGTGGCAACAAACCATTATGGCGTGGTTTGCAAAGTATCTGCAAGGAGATGCAGCGTGGTGGAAGGGACTGGGCTTTAAAGATTAACCCATTTCAAATGGGTAATTCTGCCTTATTTGATTGAAAGAACGAAGAAAGCGGGGTAAATAGCCCCCGCTTTCTTTGTCTGTTTTCGTGATTCGCCGTAACTTTGTCGAGTCGTTTAGTAATATCTGATGAAAATAAATTTTCTCCTTTTCGCCCTGTTTGTGGGGTTGTTGTGTACCGTTGGCTGTAAAAGCCGAACGGAGACACCCGCCATCGTCACCGAACAACGCGTAGATACCGTGAAAAGTGACAGTGTGGCCACTGATTCAACGTCGACTGCGGCCGAGACACCGATTCCCAAGAAAGCAGATGAGTATTTCGATGACTTTGCCTTCGCTTTCATGAAGAAACCGCGTTTTCAGCGTTCGCGTATCGTTTTCCCGCTGGAACATATTGTAGATGGAAAGCGTTCCGAAATTCAGAAGTCGGCGTGGAAATACGATCGCATGTATTCTGCGAGAGAAACCTACACTTTGATTTTCGACAGTCCCAAGGGAGCCGGCATGGCCAAGGACACCAGTGTGACTCGAGTTGTGGTGGAAGAATTGGATCTTTCGCGACAGCGCATCAAAAGCTATCTCTTTTTGCGCGAAAATTCGGAATGGCGCCTGACGCGTCTCAGTGAAGAAAAAATGGAACGCAGTGCCAACAGCGATTTCTACGCTTTCTACCAGCGTTTCTCCACCGATCCGGCTTATCAGCGCGAGCACATCGCCTCGCAACTGGCTTTCTCCACTTTCGATGAGGACAACTTTAAGCGCATGGAAGGCTTCATTTCGGCTTCACAGTGGCCGGATTTTGCCCCCGAATTGCCCAAAAATAAGTTGACGAATGTGCTTTACGGACAGACCTTCAACAATTCGAATCTTCGCTTGCTGTCCATTTCATCGCTTTCCAGCGGACTGACGAGCACGCTTACCTTCCGCCGACGCAATGGTAAGTGGAAGTTGACGCGACTCGACAACTAAAGACCTGATCAAGCGGTTGCCGGACGGAGTGCTCGGAATTTCTCATGAGCTATTTGGGAATGGCCCCCTTACGGCAGGCGCGAACAACCGGAATGTCCACCATAAACGATAGACGACTATGCCCTACTCTCTTCTTCACCACAACACATTCGGAATAGAAGCCTCGTGCAAGCAATTTGTTGAGTATGCTTCAGTGCAGCAGCTCAAAGAAGCGATTGCACACCTCGGAGAGGCAGCATGGATGCACATCGGTGCGGGTAGTAATTTGCTCTTTGTCCATGATTTTGACGGGGTGATCTTCCACAGTAAGATCGTGGGCAAGGAAGTTCTGGCCGAGACAGCCGACGAACTGCTCTTGCGTGTCGGTGCGGGAGAGGTTTTCGACACGCTGGTGGCCTATTGTATCGAACGAGGCTACCATGGGCTGGAAAACCTCTCCTTCATTCCCGGTGAGGTCGGCGCTGGCGCTGTGCAAAACGTCGGTGCCTACGGTGTAGAAGCCGGCGATTGCATTGAGCGCGTGGAAACGGTGGAAGTGGCGAGCGGTAAAGAGCGCGTATTCTCGCACGATGAATGTCAATATGCTTATCGTAGCAGCTTTTTCAAGCACGAAGGTGCACATCGCTTCGCAGTAACTCATGTGGTGTTTCGGTTGCGCAAGCATTTCACCCCGGTTTTGACGCACAAAGCAGTGATTCGTGCGTTGGAGGCCATGGGTGTTCGTTGCGCAGAGGAGGCGACCGCACAGCAAACGCGCGATGCCATCATCCAAGTGCGCCGTTCGAAGTTGCCCGATCCCGCGGAAGTGGGTAGCGCAGGCTCCTTCTTTATGAATCCGGTGGTGTCCACGGAGAAACTCACCGAACTGCTGAACCTCTATCCCGACATGCCGCACTATGATTTGCCCCAGGGGGCAAAAATCCCCGCAGCTTGGCTCATCGAGCAGTGCGGATGGAAGGGACGCCGCATGGGCGGTGCCGGTGTGCACGCTTTGCAGCCGCTTGTGCTCATCAATGTGGACCATGCCACGGGCGAAGAAGTGGCAAAATTGGCAGAAGCCATCCGCACCGACGTGGAAACGAAATTCGGAATCCTGATTTCACCAGAAGTGTTGTACATTTGACGAAGTAGGCTCGACGATTTATACGAAGTTCTACTTTTACTCTCTCATACTAAAAAGGAACGCCCTCTTCCGGGCGTTCCTTTTTTGCTTTGTGGCGGTGAAGCTTTCTTTTCTTCCTTTCTATAGATAATGCTTGGGTATTCTGATTTTAATTTGCTGATGATTATATGGTTAATATGGTGATTAAACAACGAGAAGCGTACGCTATTTCTTCTTTTTCCTACGGTTGCAGTGGTGTGCCTTCGGAGCTTCCGTTGTTCTCATAGCAGTTTCTGTCAATCGTTGCGGGCTTTCATGCTTTTACTCCCTTGTTTTTAGAAAAACCTCCCCTCTTTTTCCTCTTTCTCCCCACCTTGCGTGACTTCCTCACCGTAGAGCGGATGGATGTGGGGAGGCAGCAGCGTATGGCTGCAGTGTTGGGCTTGCAGCATGCAGAGTCCTGGATCGCCAGCGCGGGGCCGGGATAAGAGCGTAAGGGGAGCGCTCAATTTTATCCGAACACGGCGCCCAAGCAAAGGCAGATCATACTGAGCAACACGAAAGCTAAATCTACCGCCTTCGAGCGGAGGTTATGTTCGTGTAGGAGGAACGCTCCAAAAAGGAAGCTTACTAACACGCTGCTGCGCCGCGTCATGGACACAACCGCGATGAGTGCACCCGGAACAGACAGCGCATAGAAGTAAAACAAGTCCGCCGCGGTGAGAAAAAGGCTAATGCCCACGATGCTCCAACGCCAGCGGAAGGGGGTTGTTTGCTTTCGAGTGGGCCACCAAAGGGTGAAAAAAATGAGCAGCATCAGTGCAAACTGGTAGTAATTGTACCATGATTGTACAAAAATCGCGTTTAGTCCCCGTCCTCCCCTGTCGGCTGGGGCCAGTAGGAATTTATCGTACAATCCGCTGCAGGCTCCGAGCACAGCAGCGAGCACGAGCAATAAGATGTAGCGGTTGTGGAGAAAGTGTATGCCTTCTTTGCGACCACTGCGGCTAAGCAGAAAGAAAGAAACGATGGCCAACAACACGCCTGCCCATTGCCAGAAGTTGAATTGTTCGTGATAGATGAGCAAAGCTCCAATGAGCGTCATGACCGGACGGGTGGCGTTGATCGGTCCTACCAGCGTGAGAGGCAAATGTTTGATGGCAAAATAGCCGCAAACCCATGAGGTCAAGACAATGAGGGCTTTGCCGACGACTAACAGGTGGTGCGTGATGGGCGCTGAGGGGACGTACCAGTGGCTCTGGGGCGAAATCCAAGAAAATTGGCTTGCACACAGGAGCGGAAGGAAGAGGAGACTACTCAATGCGGTGTTGATGAGCAGAACCGGGATGACAGCATTGTCGCGCAGCGATTGTTTTTTGAACACATCATAGAAGCCGAGCAGTGCTGCAGAAGCTACGGCAAGAAAAAACCACGTCATTTGTGAAATAATAGAGCGAGAGTGATCAATATTGGATATCTACGAGGAATAGCGCGTTGCCCGGAACACTTTCTCCTGCCGAGCAGCGATTTTTGGCTGCGATGACGGCTTTGAATTCCTCGAGTGTCATTCGCCCGCGCCCGACTTCCAAAAGTGTACCTACAATGGCACGTACCATGTTGCGCAGAAAGCGATTGGCTGTGATTTCAAAACGCCAATGGTCGTCCTTTACTTGCGTCCAGCGCGCTTGCGTTACCTGGCAAATATTGGTCTTTTGGTCGTTGTTCACCTTCGAAAAACTTGTGAAGTCGTCGGTTTCCAACAGGAGTTCGGCAGCACGGTTCATCAGTTCGTAGTCGGGGGCGAAAGTAAGGCGGGCGGCATAGTGGCGCAGGTAGGGATTTTTGTGCCTGTAGACGAAATAATGATAGGTGCGGCGCTTGGCATCGAAACGAGCATGTAGATGTGCATCGACTTGTCGGACCTCTTGGATGGCAATGTCCGGAGGCAGGATGCGATTGAGGCGAAATGCCATTTGATCTGGGTCTATTGTTTGATCGGTGTCAAAGTGTGCCACCATCATCGAGGCGTGTACGCCCGTATCGGTGCGTCCGGCTCCTACGCATTCCGTAGGGACGGGAAGCAGCTTGGTGAGTGCGTCGTTGAGGCGGGCCTGGACGCTGTCGGCATTGGGTTGTACTTGCCAGCCGTGGTAGTTTGTGCCGTCGTAGGAGAGGGTGATAAAGTAGCGCATGGCGGAGAGGATAGAGAAAGTGGGAAGCGACAAAAAAAGCCGTGTCTCAAGGTATTGAGACACGGCCTGTGTTGTTGGTGAGTTGCACCGTAGATGAGATTAAGCTTCTTCGGCTACTACTTCGAAAGCTACTTCTGCGGTGACATCCTTGTGGAGTTTCACGGCAGCTTTGTAGGCACCTACTTCCTTAACGTCCTTGAGCACGATGCTCTTGCGGTCAACTTCGATGCCGCGCTTAGCGAGTTCTTCGGCGATGTGGAGGTTCGTTACCGAACCATAGATGGCACCGGTAGCGCTCACCTTGGTTGCGATCTTAATACCCTCAACAGCGTTGATCTTCTCGGCCAATGCGATGGCGTCGTTCTTGATCTTTTCGAGCTTGTGTGCCTGCTGCTTGAGCGTTTCAGCCAATTCCTTTTTGGCAGAAGCCGATGCGAGGACAGCTTTACCCGTGGGGATGAGGAAGTTGCGGCCGTAGCCGTCTTTCACGGTGACGATTTCGTTCTTGAAACCGAGACCCTGCACGTTTTCTTTGAGAATGAGTTCCATGTGTATACCTCCTCTTTTAATTATTTCATCAAGTCAGTTACGTAGGGCAGGAGCGAAAGGTGACGTGCACGCTTTACGGCCTGTGCCACGCGGCGCTGGAACTTCAAAGAAGTGCCGGTAATGCGACGCGGCAGGATCTTTCCCTGTTCGTTGAGGAACTTCTTGAGGAATTCGGGATCTTTGTAGTCGATATACTTGATACCGCTCTTCTTGAAACGGCAATACTTCTTCTTCTTGACATCAACGGTGGGGGGAGTCAAGTAGCGAATTTCAGATGCTTGTGCCATGGTTTAGTCCTCCTTTTTGTTAGAACGACGTTTTGCAGCGTATTCAGCAGCAAACTTGTCGAGTTTTACAGTCAGAAAACGGATTACGCGCTCGTCACGACGGAAACCGACTTCCAGTTTTTCTACAACGGTGGGGTCTGCCTTGAACTCCAACAACTGATAGAAACCGGTGCTCTTCTTGTCGATGGCGTAAGCCAGCTTCTTGAGGCCCCAGTTTTCTTCATTGATAACCTCTGCGCCGTTGGCGGTGAGGATACCCTTGAATTTTTCGACCGTCTCCTTCATCTGAACATCAGACAAAACGGGAGTAAGGATGAAAACGGTCTCATACTGATTCATCATAGGATGTGATTGAATTGAGTGAGTATTGTGTTTATGGGAAATGCAACACCTTGTCGCTGTCATATTGGCAGGACGGTGCCACAAAACGCTGCAAAAGTAGGGCTTTTTTAGCGAGCTGCCAAGAAAATCCCCGCGTTTTTCGCCGTTGTGCATATAATTTGCACATGTAGCGGCTACGATACCGCAGATTTTTGTACATTTGCATAGCTATTCCACAGACGCATATACTATATTTGATTATGACGCAAAACTTATCGCCACAAATCGCCCGTGTCCTTGCGCTCAGCAAGGCAGAGGCACGTCGCACGCACCAAGACAAGGTGGGTGCTGTCGCGCTTTTGCTTGGTATGCTCAACGATCGCGAAGGTGCGGCCCTGAAAGTGATCGAACAGTTTGGCATTTCCACAGATCAACTGCGCAATACGCTGGAAGCACAGATCAAACCCTCTATCGATGAGGGGAGTGTTGCCACCGAAGGAACCGAGGTGGCACGTGATGTTGACCGCATTCTGCGATTGGCACAGCTCGAAGCGCGTTTGCAACGAGAGAATAACGCCACGGACGTACATCTGTTCCTGGCGATGCTGAGAGATAAAACCAACGAAGGGTGCAAAGTGCTCGCTTCGTTCAACTTGAACTATGACAACGCGATGAAGTTCATTGCCGGAGACGGTAAGTTGCGCGCAGGCGCTTCGCCTTTGGCTTCCAATACGCCCGACGGCGAAGAAGCTATTCCGGCCGGTGGAGAACCGCGCCAAGGAGGCCGCCGCGGGACGGATTTTGTCGCAAATAGTTCCACGGACAAAGATACGCCAATCTTGGACAGCTATGGAGTGGACTTGACAAAAGCGGCCGCCGACGGAGCATTGGATCCCATCGTTGGTCGTCATGATGAGATTGAGCGCATGGCGCAGATCCTCACCCGGCGTAAAAAGAATAACCCCATCCTGATTGGGGAACCCGGTGTGGGCAAAAGCGCACTTGTCGAAGGACTTGCTCAACTCATTGTGCAGAATAAAGTGCCACATTTGCTTACCGGCAAACGATTGATCTCACTTGATATGGCGTCGATTGTGGCCGGCACACAATATCGCGGACAATTCGAAGACCGCTTGCGCAAACTCATCGGAGAATTGAAAGCGCATCGTGAAGTTGTGCTGTTCATTGATGAGATTCACACCATTATCGGTGCGGGAAGTGCGCCCGGCAGTTTGGATGCAGCCAATATTCTCAAGCCGGCGCTCGCGCGTGGCGAAGTACAGTGCATTGGTGCGACGACTATCAGCGAGTTCCGCAAGAGTATCGAAAAAGACGGTGCCTTAGATCGCCGCTTCCAGAAGATACAACTAGAGCCAACGACAGCAGAAGACACGCTGCAAATCCTCAATAATATAAAGGAGCGGTATGAAGATCACCATAACGTGATCTATACCCCCGCAGCACTTTCGGCATGTGTTGCGCTGACAGAGCGTTATATCAGCGATCGGGCTTTGCCGGATAAGGCAATCGATGCGTTGGACGAGGCCGGGAGTCGAGTACACTTGCTGAACGTGCGTGTTCCGGCCTCCATAGAGGCAAAGGAACAAGAGATCCAACAACTGCGGAAAGAGAAAGAAGACGCAGCGGCAAGGCAAGAATACGAGCTGGCTGCGGGCTTACGCGACCGTGTGTTGCAAGGTGAAGCTGAACTCAAGCAGTTGCGCGAAGATTGGCAGAAGGAACTGAGCGAACACCGGATTGTTGTGGACGAAGATGCCATTGCTGCTGTCGTATCTATGATGAGCGGTGTGCCGGCCGACCGCATGAAAGAGTCGGAGACGGTGCGTTTGAAGGGCATGAAGCAGGCACTCTCGGAGAAAGTGATCGCACAAGATCGTGCCATCACCCGACTTACCCGTGCCATTACGCGCAATCGTCTCGGATTGAAGGACCCCAATCGCCCCATCGGCACCTTTATGTTTGTCGGTCCCACGGGAGTCGGCAAGACGCATCTCGTCAAAACGTTGGCCGAATTCATGTTTGGTAGTAAAGATGCGTTGATCCGTATCGATATGAGCGAGTATGGAGAGAAATTCTCCACGTCTCGACTTGTCGGCGCCCCTCCGGGATACGTCGGCTACGAAGAAGGAGGGCAATTGACGGAGAAAGTTCGTCGACACCCCTACTCTATCGTCTTGCTTGACGAAATAGAAAAAGCACATCCGGATGTGTTCAACATGTTACTCCAGGTAATGGACGAAGGTCGCATGACGGATGGCAACGGAACGACGGTGGATTTCCGCAATACAATACTCATTATGACTTCAAACAGCGGAAGCCGACAGGTGAAAGAGTTCGGAGCGGGAGTCGGATTCTCGGCGTCTGCAGACGGCATCACGGCCGAAGCTGCGGAACACATCGTGAGAAAGGCCTTGCAACGCCAATTTGCTCCTGAATTCTTGAACCGTTTGGATGAGATCGTCATGTTCGATCCCTTGACACGCGAGGGAGTTGAGCAGATTGCCGATCTGGAAATCCGAGCATTGGCACAGCGCTTACAAACAGCGGGACGACAGATTTCGTTCTCGCCGGAAGCCAAGCGATTTGTGGCACAAAAAGGATTCGATCCGCAATATGGCGCCCGTTCGTTGCGTCGTACGCTACAAGAGTATGTCGAAGATCCACTCTGTGACTTGCTCCTCGAAGGAGAAAATGGCGAGTCTATTCTTGTGGAACTCGATGAAGCAAACGATAGACTGAAAGTAAGGGCCGTAACGACGGCTTAAGAGCAAATTTCCCGGACGACTGTCGCACTGAAACAGTGCGGCGGTCGCCAACCTATATATAAATATGGTGCACAAGATTGATGTTTTCATTCAGACAGACAGCGTCGGAAATTTGTCAGCAGCGCAAGAATTGGCGTTGTTGCCGGAGGTTGAGCGTGTCTTTGCGCTGAGTACAGGAGCCGGTGAGGAGGATGAAACGATTCCTACGATTACTGTCGATGATTTCTCCTCTGCTAAAACGCTCCGCAGCATAGCAAAAGCCTCATCCGCGGAGTACGTGGCGTTATTTCTCAAGCCTACCGGTTTCCGTCCGGCCTATCGTTGCCTGCAACGCATGCGCAATGTGCTGATGGACAGCGGAGCGGCCATGGTATATGCCGACCGTTGGGAACAGCGCGTGGATGAAGATGGGCAAATTGCCCTCCCACTTGAGCACCCTGTGATAGATTATCAAGACGGCTCCGTGCGGGATGACTTTGATTTCGGCGGACTGTGGTTGGTACGCGGAGATTTGTTTCGGCAGTTCGCTAGCGAAAACAAGCAGCGCTACAAGTATGCAGCGACCTATGCCCTGCGTTTGTTCTTAAGTCGGGAAGGTCAGTTGTTGCATTTGCGCGAACCGCTATACACTGAGGAGGAAACCGACTTGCGACGCAGCGGGGAGAAGCAGTTTGACTACGTGAATCCTGCCGCTCGTGAGGTACAAATCGAAATGGAACGCGCATGCACGGCGCACCTCAAAGCCATTGGAGCATGGTTGGCCCCAGAGGAATTCGACGATGTCCCGTTGCGTGAGGAAGACAGTGCGCTTCTACAAATTGCGTCATCGCCTTCGCCGGAAAGTCAGCCCCGAGAAGAGCACAGAACGACGGAAGAAAAAGTATCGGTACCCGCCTTCCCTGTTGTGGCTTCGGTGATTATCCCGGTTCGTAACCGAGTGCGGACGATTGCCGACGCAATAAAGTCTGCACTGTCACAAGAAACTACGTTTAAGTTCAATGTAATCGTTGTGGACAACCATTCCACTGACGGAACAGACGAAGTAGTTCGCAGTTTGTCGGCCGATGAACGCGTGGTTCTCCTCCGGCCCGAACGCAAAGACCTCGGCATCGGAGGATGTTGGGACTATGCCGTTCGATCAAACGCCTGTGGGCGTTATGCCGTGCAGCTTGATTCTGACGATTTGTACAGTGGGACAGACACGCTCACTCGCATTGTCGAAGCATTTGTCAAGCAACGCGCGGCAATGGTCATCGGTTCTTACCGCATGGTCAACTTTGATCTCGAAACACTCCCCCCGGGTTTGATCGACCATCGCGAGTGGACGCCCGACAATGGGCGAAACAATGCTTTGCGCATCAATGGATTGGGAGCTCCTCGCGCCTTTGACACCACAGTGTTGAGAGAAATCGGATTCCCCAACACGAGTTATGGAGAAGATTATGCACTGGGATTGACCATCTCACGGCGTTTTCGCATTGCCCGCATCTACGATGAATTATATTTGTGCCGGCGTTGGGAAGGAAATTCCGACGCTGCACTTGACGTGCAACGCGTGAATCGCCACAACGAATACAAGGATGAACTGCGAACACTGGAGTTGCGAGCTCGTCGTCGGCTGAACGCACAATGGCAACACCCCATTGCGCAAGAAGAGGTCAATGCTTTCTTTGAGAAACAGCTGAAGGGTTGGGAAAGTACGCGCAAGCGATTTGAAGATCTGCAAGACAAAGTGCAGACAAAGGCCTTGGAGACGGAGAATTACTCGCTCTCCGTGCAGCACAATCCCGCACGTCTCGTTTCTACCGCCGCAAAAATCGATCGCAAATCGCTCAAAAAACGAGCCTGTTTCCTGTGCGATAATCATCGTCCAGCAGAGCAGATTGCGTTGGCCGTGGAGGGGAAGTACAATGTCTTGGTCAATCCCTTTCCCATCTTGCCCCATCATCTGACCATCACCAGTCGCCGACACACGCCGCAGACGATGAATGGCAATTATACGGCGTTTTGTCGCATCGCTTCGCAATTGGATGACTACATCGTGTTCTATAATGGAGCACGATGCGGAGCTTCGGCGCCCGATCATATGCATTTCCAAGCCGGGGCGCGAGGATTTCTTCCCCTGGAGCGAGATTGGCATCGATATGAAGGCCGCTTGGAAAGAATTTACCCCCAGACTCCCGAAGAAACGGCAACGGTGGAAGAAGCCGGATACGAAGATAAACGTGCCGGGATCTATCTCTTGAAAGATTACGCGTGCCCCGTGTTTGCCGTCATCGGCGAACGAGCTGAGGGGCAACAATTGTTGTTGCGGAAGCTCGTAGAAGCATTGCCCGGAGCTGAGCAAAACCGAGAACCCGACATGAATTTGCTCGCGTGGATGGACAAAAGTCATCCCGCCCACCCGGATACTTTGATCACCTTGGTATTCCCTCGTGCTAAACACCGCCCCGAATGCTATGCCGCCGAAGGGAACAAGCAATTCTTGGTCTCTCCCGGCACTTTAGACATGGCCGGACTCCTCATTACGCCGCGTGCCGAAGATTTTGAGCGCCTCACACCGCAGAAAGCTGCTTCCATCTTGGCGGAAGTGGCTCTCCCGGAAGGAGAAATTACGCAAGTGATTCGCCGCCTTCACAAAGGTGGGCGAAAAGCTGCGCGCCGCAAAACGTCGGAACTCTTTGAGAGCGGAGCCGAGCCCAGAGTCGCGGTGGGAATCATGAGTGCGCGCCGCATTTCCTTTGTGTTGAATGCCGATTTCACGGCCAAAGGAGCGGCAGTCACCGGAGAACAAGTTGTGGAATACAGCGACGGAGGGATTAAGTGGAATGGCAATGTGTACAGCGAGCTGAATTTCCATCCTGTCGGGGAAGATGCAGACGTCTCGTTCACGCTAAACGACGTGCCCATCGGCATTAAATTCCATTGGGAGCGATTGCAGAATCAGACTTTCCACGGAATGCTGAGCTTTGTGGTCGACGAGGAGAAATTAGTCGCCATCAATCGCATTTCCGCCGAACTCTATTTGGAAAGTGTCATCGCGTCTGAGATGAGTGCTTCCGCTTCTATCGAGTTGCTCAAGGCACATGCCGTGGTCAGCCGGAGCTGGTTGTTCAAAATGATGGAGCAACGCCACAATCACGCGCAAAATCCGTCGGGCAATTTCTTCTCTTTCCAGAGAAAAGACGACGAATACATCAGATGGTACGATAGAGAGGAACACACCCTCTTTGATGTCTGCGCAGACGACCATTGTCAGCGCTATCAGGGCATAACTGTTGTGACGCGCCCCGCTGTGCACGAGGCCATCATGGCCACGCGCGGTCAGATTCTCACCTATGGTGATGAAATTTGCGACGCCAGATTCTCAAAGTGTTGCGGCGGAATGACGGAAAAGTTCTCCGCTTGTTGGGATGATCACGACGAACCTTATCTGGGGCCCATTCGCGATGTGGATCAAAGCGAAGATTGCACCACCGAATGTCCGAATCTCACTCACGAGGAGGGGGCCCAAGAGTGGATGCATACGCGCCCAAAGGCATTTTGTAACACCACCGATGCCAAAATCCTCACGCAGATTTTCAAAGACTACGACCGCGAAACAGAAGATTTCTATCGCTGGAATGTAACCCTCACGCAAGATGAATTGCGTGGGTTGATTGAAGAGCGTACCGGATTGAAATTTGGGAAAATCCTCGACCTCATTCCTGTGGAACGCAGTGCAAGCGGAAGAATCGTGCGACTTCGGATTGTGGGCGAGGAGCGCGAATACGTGATCGGGAAAGAATTGGAAATCCGCCGTACCCTTTCGCCTACTCATCTGTATTCCAGCGCGTTTGTCGTAGAGAAGTCTGTCGATCTCGTCGGCGGAGCGCCTACGATGTTCCGCCTTGTGGGCGCCGGCTGGGGGCACGGAGTCGGTTTGTGCCAAGTCGGTGCCGCAGTGATGGGGGCCGAAGGCTATGCTTATCGCGACATTTTGCTCCACTATTACAAGCAAGCAAAGATTGAAAGGAAGTATGAATAATCGTTCGCAACCTTGGCAATGGGTGCCTTCCCTCTATTTTGTGGAAGGTATCCCCTATCTCATCGTCAACGTCGTGGCTTTGCTGATGTATAAGCGCTTCGGACTGAGCGACAGAGATTGTGCGCTCTATGCCTCGTGGCTTTCTTTGCCGTGGGTCATCAAACCGTTGTGGAGCCCCATCGTCGAAATCTTTAAGTCCAAGCGCTGGTGGATCGTCGTGATGGAAATGGTGATGGCCGCGGCCTTGGCGGGCATCGCCTTCACGCTTCCCACACCGTTCTACGTGCAATTGTCGATGGCGTTCTTCTTTCTGATTGCCTTTAGCAGTGCTACGCATGACATTGCGGCCGACGGCTTTTATATGGTGGCACTTGATGAGCACCAGCAAGTGCTCAATGTGGGAATGAGAAGCACGTTTTACCGACTATCGACCCTGATGGGCGAAGGATTGCTCGTGATGTTCATCGGTCTTTTGGAGACTTACACCAAGAGTGTCTCCACGGCCTGGAGTCTCGGTCTTGGCATGATCGGAGTCTTGTTGGCATTGGCTGCATTATATCACGGATTTGTGTTGCCCAGATGCGAAAGTTTTCCGGAAAAAGAGGGGGATTTGGCCCGAAAAACGGAGACTTTTGAGGGGCATCGCCCTTCCGGCTCCACTGCCACGCGGGGTAAACAAACGGCAGGCGGCGCGATGACAGAGTTCTTCGCTACGTTTGTCTCCTTCTTCCAAAAAAAACAGATTTTACTCGCCATCGCTTTTTTGTTGCTCTACCGACTTCCCGAAGCCTTGTTGACAAAAATTTGTCCGCTGTTCCTCATTTCGAGAGTCAGTGAGGGAGGTTTAGGGCTTTCGACTGCGGAGTTCGGGTTCGCCTACGGCACACTTGGCGTCATTGGTTTGACATACGGGGGAATCCTCGGCGGAATTGTTGTCTCGGAAGACGGATTCAAGAAATGGAGATGGCCGATGGTCATGGCTATTTCTCTGCCGAATTGTGTGTATATTTTCCTTGCTTATTTCCAACCTGAGAATATTTGGTGGGTGAACACGGCCATTGCAGTAGAACAATTCGGCTATGGTTTTGGCTTTACGCTCTATATGCTCTTCATGTTGTACTTTGCGCAAGGGAAATCAAAGGCTGCGCACTATGCAATTTGTACGGGATTCATGGCGTTGAGCATGATGTTACCCGGGTTGGTTTCGGGTTATATCGTCACCAGGTTCGGTTATTATGTTAGCTTCATCTTGGTTATGCTCTTGGTACCCGTTACTTTTGTGGTCACTTCGCTCATCCGCGTTCCCGATCATTTCGGACAACGCGCCGCGTAGCCGGAATCCATTCATTCGTTTCTCTTTGTTTTTCAGAAATAACTTATGACACCGGAAGAAATCAAACGTCACCGACGTCTCAATTTTCGGCAGACCAATGCTTTTGCCATGCAGTATGGCGCCATCATGGGGCTGTATGTTTTTGCCGCTGAGGCCTGTTTTGTGCTGGGCCTGAAGATCGGCGGACTCATGACGCTACAAACCTTACTCACTTTGGCCTATCCGGCGGTGATCATCTGGTTGGCGTTCCGCTTTCGCAACCAAGTGAGCGAAGGACTTCCCTATTCTTTTGGGAGAGGTTTCTTCTTTACGCTGCTCGTTGTGCTTTATTCCGGAATATGGGCGTCGTTGGCCGCATTGATCTACTTGCAATTTTTCGACGGAGGCTACTTGTTCCAAACATATCTGGAGGTTATTAGTCGTCCCGACACGGTGAAAGCGATGCAAGACTCGGGATTGACGGCGCAAATCGGGGTGTCCAGCGGTGGACTCACCCCGGCACAAATCGTCGAACAGCTGCAGCATACGCCGGCTTCCGTGTTTGCTGCCACGATACTCTATTTTTTCATTCTCACGGCCCCGGTATTCTCACTCGTGGCGGGGCTTTTCACCATGCGTGGTGCCCGTAGATCCTATTGATTCACACACATCGTCTCCATATTGCATCATGAATACTCCTGAAAACTCCCATATCGACATTACGGTAGTAGTGCCTCTTTTTAATGAGGACGAAAGTCTTCCCGAACTCCATGCGTGGATCAAACGCGTGATGGATGAACACCAATTCTCCCACGAGGTGATTTTCGTGGACGACGGATCGACCGACCGGTCATGGGCCATCATCGAACAACTTTCTCAGAGTGATCCCACTGTGCATGGCATTAAATTTCGTCGGAATTACGGTAAAAGCCCAGCACTCTTCTGCGGTTTCCGCGCTGCCAAGGGCGATGTTGTGATCACAATGGATGCCGATCTGCAAGACAGTCCCGATGAAATCCCCGAACTGTATCGAATGATAAAGGAGGAGGGCTATGATTTGGTGAGCGGCTACAAGCAGAAACGATATGACCCCATCTCGAAAACGATTCCCACAAAGCTGTTCAACGCGACGGCACGCAAGGTGAGTGGCATCCCCAATCTGCATGATTTCAATTGCGGACTGAAAGCCTATCGTCTCGAGGTGGTCAAGCACATCGAGGTGTATGGGGAGATGCATCGCTACATTCCTTATTTGGCAAAGAACGCCGGTTTCACAAAAATCGGGGAGAAGGTAGTGCATCACCAAGCCCGTAAATTCGGAAAGTCGAAGTTTATGGGGCTCAACCGCTTCATCAACGGCTATTTGGACTTGCTTTCACTGTGGTTCCTCAATAGTTTCGGTTTGAAACCGATGCACGTCTTCGGATTTCTGGGGAGCCTGATGTTCATGGTGGGATTGTTTGCCGTGCTCGTGGTGGGCGGCATCAAATTCTATCACATTTGTAGCGGAACACCGGCGCCTTTGGTCACCTCGTCTCCCTATTTTTACATTTCTCTCACGATGATGGTGCTGGGAACTCAGCTTTTCGTGGCCGGTTTCCTCGGCGAACTCATCAGTCGCAATGCGCAAGGGCGCAATGATTACCACATCGAGAAAGAATTCTAACCTATTATTGTGCGTTTCTCGCCTATGATTCGACCAGTATTGTCTTGTGCGGCCGGCCTCTTGCTGTGCGGTTGCGCAAATATCGATTGCCCACTCGACAACCAGACCGAGATGCGGCTGCATTTCTATGATGCCACCTCGAAAGCCGAGATGAATCTAAGCGATAGTCTGTCAGTTTGGGGAGTCAGGGGGGACAGCACGGTGTTACTCTACAATAGAGCCTACGGAGTCAGCAATTTGAAGTTCCCCCTCAACGCAGCTGCTGATCGAGATACGCTTTTGTTGCGTTTCATCGGTACGGATGATGTGGCGACCGACACCCTTTTCGTAGAGCACAGCCGGCAACCCCATTTCGAATCGCTGGATTGTCCGGCTTCTATGTTCCATGTTATACAAAAAGCGAGCGCACGCGCCAACACACTCCCCCACTCTTCACTCAGTGTAGACAGCGTTTCGATCGCCAACCCGAAAGTTCAATATCAAGATGTCGACAATCTCAAAGTATATTTGCGTTCTGCTGCTCAGTAGTACGGCGATCGGGGCAAAAGCTACCGAGGTGCTTGAGGCAGACAGCTTGCGAATGAGGGAGTCGCAGGGCATTCAGTTTGCCGATAAGGACAAAGATCGTTTGATGCGCTTGGCTGCGAACAGAAAAATACCTACATTCGCTGGATTAAGCGTATCGGCCGATTTGGCAGGGGCTTTTCTTGCTGCAACAAGAGGAATCGGCAATTATGAAGCAGCGTTGCGCCTGAATTTAAAAAACACCTTTTTCCCGGTTGTTGAGTTGGGTTGGGGAGTTTGTGACCAGATTGGCGACGCCACTCAGTTGCATTACAAGGTGCACGCCCCTTATGGCCGTGTGGGACTGGACTACAACGTAAAAAAGGACAAGAACAGTCTCAATCGTGTCTTTGTCGGTTTCAGATACGGGTATTCTAATTTCAATTACGACCTGTTTTCTGACGGACTTTACGATGCGCATTGGAAAACGACCGTGCCTTTTCACTATACCGACCAATCAGGCAGCGCGCATTGGGGAGAAGCCGTTTTCGGACTGCAAACTTCTCTCTGGAAGTTCGTGCATCTCGGCTGGTCACTGCGCTATCGACTGCGAATTGCTGAACATCAGACGGAAATCGGGCGAGCATGGTATGTTCCCGGCCTGGGACGCAACATCGGAGGGAGCAATTTTGCCGGTACTTTCCAGTTGGTTTTCGACCTCACCCGATTCCATAAACATAAAAGGTAGATTCTGTTTACACTTTCGATATGAAGAAAATTCTTTCTGCCCTCTTTCTTGTCGCATTGATCGTGGGTACGGTGTTTATTCTGTCCGGTTCTAAGTATTACACGAACGAAGGACAGATTTTCGGCACCACTTATCACATTACCTATGCGGGCACTGAAGATCTGGACAAGGAAATTCGTGCTGAATTGCAACGAGTGGACGATGCACTCTCCATGTTCAACAAACAGAGCACGCTGTCTAAATTCAATCGCAACGAAGCTTTTGATGTCAACGACTCACGTTTCAACGACGTGGTGCGACTTTCGCAGCAACTCTCTCAAGAAACTGACGGGGCCTTCGACATTTCTGTTGCCCCTCTGGTCAACGAATGGGGGTTTGGCTTCAAGCATCGCGAGAAAGTCACCCAGGCAAAGGTGGATTCCCTCCGTCAATTCGTCGGTTACGACAAGTTGTATTACGAAAAAAACAAGTTGTGCAAACGCGATCCGCGTGTTACCATAGATTGTGGTGCTGTGGCCAAAGGCTACGGCGTAGATTGCGTGGCTAAGCTCCTTTCTGCCAAAGGTTGTACCAACTATATGGTGGAAATTGGGGGTGAAGTCGTCGTGAAAGGTCAGAATGCCAAGGGAAAAAAGTGGACCATTGGCATCAATAAGCCTGTGGATGACAGCACGAAAACCGTGAGCGAAGTACAAACCGTGCTGCATGTCAGCGATTGCGGGATTGCTACTTCCGGAAATTACCGCAATTTCTATTACGTAGACGGGCGCAAAGTTTCGCACACCATCGATCCTAAAACCGGACAACCCGTGCAGCACAGTTTGCTCTCCGCCACTGTACTTACTTCATCGTGCGCCAAATCAGACGCTCTCGCCACCTCGTTCATGGTGATGGGCTTAGAGCGCGCAAAAAGCTTCTTGGCGAAGCACAAAGATGTGCAAGTCTATTTCATTTACGCCGACGGACAAGGAAAATACAAAGTCTGGATGACCGAAGGCATGCAAAAACTCACAGAACCTTGAACATGGAACAACAATTCATCGATCGGCTCAGCGAATCACCGCTGTTTCAGGGCCTCACCATGGATGATTACATCAGCATCAACGAGCAGGTGCATTTTGAATTCGCTACAATTTCCCGTGGCACGGCGATTGTTGAGGAAGGAGACCCCTGTGAATCACTCATCTGTACGCTCGGCGGAACGGTCTGCCGGGAAGAGCGCTGCGATAATGGGAGCTATATTTTCCGTGAGATCAATACAACGCCCATGGTGCTCCAACCTGAGCGACTTTTCGGCCTGAGACAGCGGTATAGTGCCGGATTTATAGCTGAAACCGAAGTGAAGTTGCTCAAGGTGTCCAAGCAAGATGTGAGGGACAACCTGTTTAACTACATGCCTTTCCATATCAACTTCTTCAATCACATTTGTTCGAGCCATCAGCTCATTGATGCGCGCTTGTGGCGCCCAATGCCCGATTCGCTTGAGCAGCGATTTGTCTATTTCCTCCTCACGCGCTCGACGCGACCCGCAGGGCGGAAAGAATTGATTGTGGATATGATTGCATTGGCGGGCGAATTGGTGGCAACACGCTTACGCGTTTCGCAAATGCTCAACAATCTCAAAGATAGAGAACTAATCGAATTACGCAGACGCCACATTGTGGTGCCTTCGCTCGAAACACTAATCCAAAATGCACAGTAGACAAGAAAAACTCGAGGCGCTCAATCGAGTGTTGGACGTACTTGAAGAGCTGAGAGAAAAGTGTCCTTGGGACAAAAAGCAGACGAATGAGAGTCTCCGTCCCAATACGATCGAAGAAGTGTATGAACTTTGCGACGCCTTGATGCGCAGTGACGACAAAGAGATCTGCAAAGAATTGGGCGATGTGCTGCTGCATGTGTTCTTTTATGCCAAGATTGGAGAAGAACGTGCGCAGTTCGATCTCGCAGATGTGTGCAACAAGCTCTGCGATAAGCTCATTTTCCGTCATCCCCACGTCTATCCTCCTGCAGACGTAGAAGCTGCCGGTGCGCGTCAAGGTATTCAGATTGAAACCGCAGCAGATGTCAGCGCGCAATGGGAACAGCTTAAACAAAAAGAGAAGGACGGCAATAAAACCGTGCTTTCGGGCGTACCCCAATCGCTCCCGACGCTCATCAAAGCCTATCGCATCCAAGACAAGGCGCGCAATGTAGGTTTTGACTGGGAAGAGCGTGCCCAAGTGTGGGACAAAGTGAAGGAAGAGATCGGAGAGTTCGAAACTGAGCTCGAGCATATGGACAAAGACAAAGCAGAAGCCGAGTTCGGAGATGTCTTGTTTTCGTTGATCAATGCAGCTCGTCTTTACAAAATCAACCCCGACAATGCATTGGAGCGTACCAATCAGAAATTTATCCGCCGGTTCAATTATCTCGAATCCAAAACCTTGAAACAAGGTCGCCCACTTACTGAGATGACCTTGGCAGAGATGGATGCCATCTGGGAGGAAGCCAAACAAATGGAGCGAGAATCGTGAAAGAAGACGAGTCGGCAAAGTGTCGAGTGGAAACATTGAATGAAACATGCCCCGCAAGCAATCAATATGGGGCGCGTGTGTTTTATCGTTTACCGGAAGCTCTTGATTACGTGGAAATTCGAGCGAAGCGCGAGCCGTTTCGCTTGACGCACTATGCTCAATCGCCAACAATCGAGGGATATGTTTTCGCTCCCTTTGCCATTTCCGAGCAAAATCCGTTTTGGCTGATTCCGAATGACGAAACGATCCGCCATGAAATCGGAGAACCGGAGTGGCAACGCCCCCGGGCGGAACGTTGCGAGGGAGACACTGAGATCAAAAGCTACTCTCGTGCCTTCGCGCGCTGCAAAGAGAGGTTGACCGATGGGCGTTTGGAGAAAATCGTTCTCTCGCGAACCGCCACTTTTCGCTTGTGCGACCCGTTGACTGCCGAGCACCGACTGGCTTTGTTCCTTGATGCCTGCCGCAGCTACCCACATTCTTTTGTCAGTCTGGTGGAATTGCCTTCGCCCCACGGAGCTTGGCTGATGGCAACGCCGGAAATTTTGATTGAAACCCACCCAGATGGATTTCATACCATGGCGTTGGCAGGAACCTCCCCTGTTTCTGACAAAACAATGGGGCTTTTGGAAAATTGGTCCCCGAAAAATCGCAAAGAACAGGCATATGTTGCCGACTACATCCGTAAGTATCTTGCCAACTTTTCCAGTGAAGTGCGCGAAAGTCCGGTTTACGTGCGCAAAGCCGCTTCATTGTTTCATCTTTGCACCGACTTTTATCTTCCACCCTCAGACGCAATCCGATTAAGTACCTTGGCCGAGGCGCTCCACCCTACTCCTGCAGTTTGTGGTACGCCGGTTGAGGAGGCACGGCGCGTCATTGCGCAAGTCGAAACGCATGATCGCGCTTACTATTCCGGATTTTCCGGACCTGTTCACCAAGGCGAAGCCCACTTGTTTGTCAATTTGCGGTGCGCACACCTTTTTTCCACCCACGCTACGCTTTATGCCGGCGGAGGCCTCCTCAAAGACAGTCAATTGGACGCTGAATGGGCTGAAACTGAGCGGAAATTGACCACAATGTCCGACTTGTTTCGTGCTTAGCCGTTGTAGGTTTAAGCTGCGAAGCATACGTTTTTTCTCTCCAATGGAACAAACGCATCTTTACTCTTCACATCACAATGTGAATTTGCTCACGGCCGCCTTGTTGGCGCACAATATTCGCCACGTTGTGGTGTGTCCCGGCTCTCGAAACGCCCCGATAGTACACAATTTGGTGGTAAACGGTGAGTTTTTCCTTCAAGCGGTCACCGACGAACGTTCGGCGGCCTTTGTGGCTTTGGGGGTGTGTTTGAAGCAACGCGAGGGCGTGGCCCTTTGCGTCACTTCCGGCAGCGCATTGCTCAATACTTTACCGGGTGTGGCGGAGGCTGCGTTTCGTCACCTTCCCCTTCTTGTTATTTCTGCCGACCGACCGGCAGAATTTCATGGCATTTTGGATGGACAAACTTTGCCGCAAGTAGGTGCTCTCGAGCCTTATGCCTCCACTTGGCAGGTGGCGGAGAGTTCGCCCTGCGACGATTTGTCGACGCGCGAGGCGCTTGCCGGCGCATTTGCACAGTTTTTTTCTTCGCCGCGCCGTGTTGTGCATTTGAATTGTCCGATTACGGAACCTCTTTTCACGTTTAACGTGAATGATCTACCTGCTTTTCCTACCACTGCACCCTCGCTCATCGCTTGCGAGTCGGACGGTTTGGTCGAAAAATGGAAAAGTGAATTGGTAAAATCAGAGTTGCCGGCAATGGTGATCGGAGAAATGGGTGACGACGCGATTAGTGAAATTGCAAACCGTCTGAGAAGCGAGAATAAAATGCTGGTCTATGCCGAATGCCTGAGTCAATGCCGTGATCATCGCTTGGCTCTTTGGGCAGATCAGCATGATGAAGTAGTTCCGGATGTCGTAATTCATCTGGGCGGTTGCTTTGTGAATAAGCAGTTCAAGCTTCGTTTGCGGACCACATCCCGAACAAAAGTACTCCGTATTGATGAAAGTTTCGCGAATGCTATCGGTGAAAATGATAAGATGCATTGTCCGGATACTTTTTTCAAGCAACCTGATTGGTTGCGTACGCCAGAAGTACTGAAAACGATTGAATGCTTGACTGCCGAGCTTTCAGAAAACACGCAGGTACGCGCCATTCACGCTCAACTGCAGCCCGCCGCCGCGGTTTCGCTTCCGTGTGAGGCCGTGTTTGTCGGAAATAGCCGGACAATTAGAGTGGTCAACAGGCATTGGCCGGTTGTAGATTTCCCGATTTATGGAAACCGAGGTACCAATGGCATCGAGGGATCGCTCTCTGTTGCGGCCGGTTACTCTTTGGTCTCTGCAGGAAATGTCTTGTGCATCTTGGGAGATCTATCCTTCTTTTACGATGTCAATGCGTTGTGGAACCGACAACTCGACGGACGTTTGCGCATCTTACTGCTCAACAATGGCCGAGGAGATATCTTCTACGGGCTTCCCGGATTGAGTGCATCTCCGGCATTGACGGACTATGTGGCTGCCGCTCACCAAACTTCAGCGCGCGGCATCGCAGAAAGCTATCATTGTATTTATCAGTCGGCTTCGGCCGATACGATGGAGGAGGCTTTGGATCTGTATGCAGCACCTTTGTTGCAGCAGGCAGCCGATCGCCCTATCCTCTTCGAAATATTCATCTCGTAATTCTAATAACTCATGCGAAATTGGACTCCAATCCGAGAATATCAAGAGATTCTCTTCGATAGATTTGAAGGCATTGCACGCATTACAATCAATCGCCCGCGCTATCGCAACGCGTTTACTCCCACCACTGTCATGGAAATTTCGAATGCCTTGGGCATTTGTCGAGAAGATCCTGACATTCGTGTTGTCGTGCTCACCGGTGCGCATTCGCCGGCCAAGGAGGGCCAGAGTGAAGCGGAACGTTTACGCACTGAGGCCTTTTGTTCCGGTGGCGACATGCATGTGAAAGGGCGCGGAGGTTACGTGGGAGGCGATGGAGTCCCCCGACTCAATGTGCTCGAAGTGCAGAAACAAATTCGTTCTATTCCGAAACCGGTGATTGCAATGGTCAATGGTTTTGCCGTGGGCGGAGGACATGTGCTGCATCTGATGTGTGATTTGACGATCGCCTCGGAGAATGCCCAATTTGGGCAGACCGGACCGAAGGTTGGTTCCTTCGATGCGGGCTTCGGTGCCTCCTATTTGGCACGCGTTGTGGGCCAGAAGAAAGCACGTGAGATTTGGTTTTTGTGCAATCTCTATTCTGCAGCAGAAGCCGAGCGGATGGGATTGGTCAATAAGGTTGTACCTTTCGAACAACTCGAAGATGAAGTCGTGGCCTGGGCACAGCGTATGATGGAACATTCGCCACTTGCGTTGAGAATGATCAAGGCCGGTCTCAATGCCGAGCTGGATGGACAGGCCGGCATCCAGGAATTGGCAGGCGATGCAACGATGCTTTACTATTTGCTCGACGAGGCCCAAGAAGGTGGACAAGCTTTTCTTGAAAAACGAAAGCCCGATTGGAGCCGCTTCCCGAAGCTTCCGTGAAACGGCTTAGTTTGAACATAAAACCGGTCAGCGCTTCGCCCTCAAACGGGCGGAGCGCTCTATTTAAGTGAGTAGATTGATGGATATTCGTGAAATATATGAAGACTTCCGCGTGACATGGCGTGAGAAAGAGCTTTTGTTCAAATCGCCTGCAGGGACTTCGCGTGGAGTCATGCGCAGTCGTAAGCTTTGGTACGTTGAGGTGTCGTGCAAACTAAAGGGGAAAACTTATTGGGGGATTGGGGAGTGCGCTCCTCTTCCCGGTTTGAGTTGCGACGATTGTGCAAATTATGAGACCATTTTGTTGCAGGCATGCATTGCTTGGGAGCGAGATCGAGTGATGCCTCGAGAGCAGTTGATCGATTTCCCCTCGATTTTGATGGGATTTGAAACCGCAGAGCGGTCTTTGCTGGGAAGTATCTCTGAAAAAGGAGCTTACGCGCTGTGGAACTCTTCGTTTTTCGCTACTGATGACGGTATCCGTATCAATGGATTGGTGTGGATGGGCACTGCAGAGGAGATGGAAAAGCGTATGGAAGAGAAGCTTCGTGTCGGGTTCGGCTGCGTAAAATTGAAAATTGGGGCGATCGATTTTGAACGCGAGCTTTCACTAATCCGAAGTCTCCGTGAACGGTACGCACCTGCGCAAGTTGAATTGCGATTGGACGCGAATGGTGCATTCCCCCAGGCCCAGGCGCTTGAGCGTTTGCACCGACTTGCTCCTTTCGGAATCCATAGTATTGAGCAGCCGATTCGAGCGGGACAATGGGAGGCAATGAGAGATTTGTGTGAAAAATCGCCGATTCCGATCGCTTTGGATGAAGAATTGATTGGCGTGAATCGGATAAATGAAAAGGAGGCGCTGCTTGATATGATTCGTCCGCAGTACATCATTCTCAAACCTTCGCTACATGGTGGTTTTAGTGGATGCGCAGAATGGGAACGCTTGGCCGATGCCAGAAATATTGGCCTATGGTATACGTCAGCTTTGGAGAGCAATGTCGGACTGAACGCAATTGCACAATGGGCCTCACGTTATTCGTGCGAGCACCCTTCGGGAACTTCTAATCGTCAGCCTGAAATCACAGTCCGGGATCTGAATTTACCGCAGGGCTTGGGAACAGGGCAATTATTCGTCGAGAATTATGCTGCATTGCCTTTGTATGTAGAAGGCGAACGATTGTATTTTCGCTCTAAATTGGAGCGATTTGAGCGGGAAATTAGTCGGTTTCGTGAAACATGGTTTGATGAAAAAACGAGTAAAGTGTCTTTGCAGACCAGTGGAAGCACGGGAGTGCCGCAACGCATCGACGTAGAGAAAGGGGCAATGCGTGCGAGTGCGATGAGGACGCTGCGTGCGCTTCGTCTGAAGGAGGGTGACCGGGCACTACTTTGCTTGCCGGTTGCTTACGTAGCCGGTAAGATGATGCTTGTACGGGCTTGGGAAGGTAAACTTAGCTTAGAAATTGTGCCTCCTTCTCTGCATCCCTTTGCATTGCTCACGGAGGCACCTGACTTTGTTGCGCTGACGCCGGCACAAGCTGCGGCATCTTATGGAGTAGAAGATGAGCGTCGTTTAATGGAGAAGACGAGGTGTATTCTTTTGGGAGGCGGAAAAGTAGATGCGCAGTTGGAGGCCCAGTTGCAATCTTGCCGAGGTGAAGTTTGGAGTTCGTATGGTATGACAGAAACATTGTCACATATCGCGCTTCGCCGCCTCAATGGCTCAGAACGTGAAGGGGGATACCGGCCGTTAGAGGGAGTCTCTATTAAAGTCAACGGGGATGGATGTTTGGTGATTGCAGATCAATTGCTGGGCGTCGAGCAATTGGTTACCCATGATTTGGCCGAAATAGCCGAGGACGGGACCTTTGTTGTTCACGGACGCACGGACAATGTGGTCAATTCGGGGGGACTCAAATTGCACTTGGAAGATCTTGAAGAAAAATTGTGCACCTTGCCTTTTAGCTTTGCGATGACGAGCCTGCCCGATGCAATTTTGGGTGAGGCGCTGGTGTTGTTGGTCGAAGCTTCTCCCTGCGCGCGCGAATGGTGCAAAAACAAAGGAAAAGATCTTTTACCAAATGTCGAAGTCCTTCCTTCTGCTCCCCTCTTCTCTCTTTTGCGTTCCCACCTTTCGCCGCACTGTGTTCCGAAGAGAGTATTTTTGGTCGAAAGCATTCCGACAACTGAAACCGGCAAGCCCGCGAGAGCGCGCATTCGTGACTTGGTGATGCGCTTGTCTTCGGATTGCAGAAAAGCATGAGGAAGGCGAAGCTCCATTTAGTCGGTTGATATCAATAAAAAGGGGCGGCATCGGTTGAATACAGTATGGTGTTCAATCGATGCCGCCGTGTTGATTTATTTCTTTAACCGCGCAATATGACTAGATGGCATTCGTTGTGTGGTTGTCACGTTGTTCGGATTTGAAGGTCGGGGAAATGTTTTCGCAAAAGCCGATGATCGATGGTTCGCGGTCGCTCGAAATAACGATGCTCGTAGCGGGTATAGATTTCGTTCTCGGTCAATGGGCAGCCGGCATCTGCCAATATGCGAGCGATACGACAATAGTCGAATTGCAATTGTTCGGCGATGAGTCGTACCCCTTGTGGGCTGTGTTCTATCCAGGGATGATGTTTCAGTAAAGCATTGAGACGTTGTTCTTCGTCTGTCCGCTTTTTGTCTTCACTCTCGTCACGCGGTGAGGCGAAGCGAGGCAGAAGTTCAGCCGACACCTTAGAGATGGGTACAAATGAAGGGGCTTGCTGGAGATAAGTCAGGGTTGCTCTGAGTAGTCTTCGGGTCGTTATGATTTCTCCGATGGGGACAATCAGATCTGCTGCCCATGTGAATTCTGTTGTGCTGCGCTCCATGACTGTTAGATCCAGGAAGTGGAGGAAACGCTCGGGGAGCATGGCCGTGAGAGTGGTCAGGGGGGCAACGGGCATGAGGAGAAGACGATCGCGCAGCGCCTCAATCCTCGGTGGAAAATCGGGGTCGAGTGTGATATGTGACAGCGCTTCTCCGGCAAGCAGTGGGCGGAGAAACTCATATTCAATGGTGTGAGTGACGACAGAGGGGGAGCGGAGTCCGAGCACGTTGGCGATGACCTCAGGAGTTAGCCCCTCTAAGTAGAAACGACGAAGTATTTCTGCTAAATCAGGAAGACGAGTTTGGAGTAGATGAATGATTTCGGTAAAAACACACTCTATTTCGATGACTTCTGCGAACCAATCGCTGTCGGAGGGTGTGGAGGGGGAAACATCCGGGGGGGGCGTCGCGGTAGGATCGGTGTTCGGCAGACTTTCCTCAGCAAACCATTGTTCTTCTGTGTTTTCGAAGGGATGTAGTCGGTTGAAGTCGCGAGGTAAACTGAGTGGTGCACTTTCGTTGATCCACTTCATCACTGTCTTTTCGGGATCGGCATGGACCTCTTCTCGCATTTCGTCGAAAAGAGTGAGGAACACATTGCCGACGCCGGGCCATTCGGAAACTTCTCCACGGTGTAATTTGAGTAACTGTCCAATTGACTTGATGTTACGATGGGCCAATTTGCGAATGACCAGACGACGTTCCGGGTTAGTCCCCAAGAAAGCAAGGTCGATCTGGTCCAGTGCATTCAACACGCGCTGTGTGTGCTGTTGGTCCCGCAGGACTTCAAAAGAAGTGAGGTCCGAAAAGAGAGTTGCTTCCATCGCCCGACGTATTTAAGCGCATTTTTTTTGGCGCAGAATGAAGTTTAGAGCAAATATAACGAAAATCTTGCGTTTCGGAAAGAGCAATAAAGAGAAAAAGGGGGAGATGTGATTTGATTTTGCCGTTTAATCGTCTTTCTTCTCGTCCCTATATGTGGTTATTGGCTATTTGGGAGTGATTCGGCAACAAAAAATCGCCACACTTTGAGCAAAGTGTGGCGATTGAATTGTTTGGGTGAGCCGGTTACTTACCCAATCCGCCATTGTGGTGGGGAACGTTGGGACCTACTTCGTCCTTTTCGCAAGATGCGATCGATACAGTCGTTCCGAGGAGGACGGCTGCAAGCAGGAAGAGTTTCAAGTACTTGTTCATGACATTGTTTGTTTTAGAGGTGAATATTCAGATCTTCTTATGTTGTTCTGCCGTTGTCATGACAGCGACAGTTCAGTTTATCTTGTTGTCGAGGAAGCGTTGTAAGTAATGTTCCAGGTAGGCAGCTTGCCAATAATGAGTGTTGAAGCTCTTGTCCGGAATTTCCTTGTAGATCACTCCCATGTGTTCGAAGGCGTAGCGGTAGTAATTGAGCATGCTGTACTCCCATGAGAAATAGTGGGGGATGCGCAGCCTAATGAATTGACCTTGCCATTTGCTTTGCCGCTTGGGGCCTAAGGGGATGGCGAAGTTGAATCCTGCATTCCGTTCGCCTTCTGTATATATGGCGTAGGCTCCGATTGCGTACTCGCCAAAATGACGTACGATGTCCAGTCTGCCACCAAAATCACCGTAGGTAAAAGAGCCGACGGAGAGTTTCAACTGCAACGACGTGGAAGGCTCGTAGTAGTCGGCGACAGCCATCGTGCCGATGTGGAGCTTGTGATCGCTCTCCCATTGGCCGCCGTTTCTGCGCAGACGTGTCGTCGCGCTAATTCGTAAGCCCAAATCGAGTGTTGGGCTGACGTGATAGTTCACTTCGTGGTGAAGACCGGCGAGATCGTAGAGGAATAATCCTGCTGTGGAGGACGAGCGCCAACGTTTGGAGGCGATCCAATCTTGCCGGAGTCCGACAACACCCCACTGGAATTGACTATCGGGATCGTTGTCGGCAATATTTGTATATAGGGGCACGATAGGCTGAACAATCAGTCGATTACCCCTCCATAGGGTGGTCTCGAATGAGGGCGCAAGGTAGAAACCGAAGAGCGCCAATTTATCGAGGATATGGTTGTCTATCGAGACAATGGGGTTCAATGTTATGTCTATTTTGCCCCGATTGTCGGCTGCAACTGTCGGATTAAGTGTGCTTTCTGCCAACTTCTTTTCCACGGCGCTTACGTCGTAGTGTGCGCTAACTCGCCAAGTTTCGGCTTCGTTCGACGCATCTACTGCAATTTGTGGACGTCCATATTCTCCTATAATGAGGCGAAAATGATGTGTCCGGGGATACTCGGAGGCCAATGTTCGCAGTGCACAACCGAGTGCACGGTAAGCTCCCCTGATTTGTGTGCTTTCGAAGGAAGCATAGACCGTATCGCTTTTTTCGCTGAGCCGGATGCGTTCAAAACCGGCGTTCACCATAGCATGCAGCACGTCCGGATCCTGAGTTTTACCGTACACTTGATTCCCAATTGGGGAAAGCGGCGCGCAGAAGAGGCTGAGTAGTATGAGCCTAAGCCATGAAGTCGCGAAGATGGGGGATTCTTTCCTTCTCATGATCTTCAAAACTTAATTGTCGTACGATAACTCATACCTACCCCCCATCCTTTTAGTCGGTGGGTGAAGGCAAATGTGCGAATGTGCCGAAAGAGGGTGTAGCCGATGCCTATATTGATACCTTTCGTGTCGTAGTCGGCCATGATTTGCAGAGGAACCTGCTGTAGAGGGAAGTATTCAACGCCGCCAAAGGCGCCATTGTACATTTTCCCGGACTTGATCGATCGGAAGTAGCCGGCAGTGAGTGCGATTTGCCCATCCCCAAGTTGGAAATGCTTTGTCGCGACACCATAATATCCTGCATAGAAACTTGCGCCATAAGCCGAATAGATGTCATTCACCCCAATGACTACTGAAGGCCACCACTTCCCTTCGCGTTCTGCCAGTGGACGAACACGAATCGTCGAAGAACGGTCTTGCTGGTAGTAATTCCACGTCTTTTTGACGGAGTGTTGGGTCTTAAACAGCGTCTCTCTGAAGGTGAATTCAAAGAAACTGAACGGAGTAAAGCGGACATAATAAAGTCCGGTGTCGTAGTTGACAAGATCATGTAGTGCGGCGGGGCTCATCCATCTCGCTCCTCCATCAAAAGTTCCGTCGGGCTGCATGTCGGCAGTGGGAATATTGATGAGTCCGCTCGTTCCGATGAGGTCTTGCGCCGAAACTTCGGTGCTGCAAAGGGCGACACCGAGGATGAGAATCAGGGCAAAACGGCGGAATAGACACATATCTACGAGTTCTATGACGCTGCGAATATACGAAGAAAACGAAAGAGCGCAAACGATTGACGAGAAAAATCGGAGGTTTTTGCGCGTAGCATTCTATTTTGCGAACACTGATTACGTTCTTTACCCTATTTTTTCTCTGAAAGATTGGATGAGATCATCACGTTTTTCCTCTGGCAGATCAGGAAAGTGGCCACTAAGCAGTTCTGAAATGACGTTGATGGCCTTGATTCGCATTTGAGCTTGTCCGGCTCGTACGCCACTTTGGTAGGAGTTGGCCGGGAGAAGACTGCGGTTGAAGTTTCCGTCGGACATAGTTCTGGAGGTTTATTCGAAAGGCTTAAGCAACGTGGCTACTGGCATGAGGAGGAATATGCGTTTACCATCGGGAGTGTAAGTGGATGATTCGCGCTGAAACAGACGTTCTACGAGATCGCGCATTTCATCGACGCTCATTTCTTGCCCGACTGGGATGGCGGCTTTGTGGGCCAGGGAGAGGGCCATGGTTTGAACCAGTTCCTCGTGCACTTCACTACCCTTTTGTGCAGCATCGTCCAATACACTTTGCAGCAAAACTACGGGATCGAGTCCGTCTAGCCCCGAGGGGACTTGGAGAATCGAGAAACTATTGCCGCCGAGATAGGACAATTCGAATCCGACGGACTCGAGTTCCGGAAGAATGCCCTCGAGAAGTGCTTGCTGAGAGGCAGATACTTCGAGGATCTGCGGGAAAAGCATGCCTTGAGACTGGGGGGCAGATTCTTTTATGCGCTGCAAGTAGTCATCGAAGAGGATGCGAACATGGGCTCTGTGCTGATCTACCATGAGTAATCCCTCCTCGGTCGGCGCAATGATGTAGCGTCCTTTATATTGTAAGTAGGGTGTGCCGGCATTGATCCAACTATTCTGGTTGTCCTGCGGGAGGTGTTCGTAAAGCGTTGACTCTGTCGTGGGCTCCTCCGACACTGAAGACAGACTCTGCGGTTGTGCGAAGCCGATTGTGTCTTGTGTGTCGAAGGCATTGTCGAAAGCTCCTTCCCAACCTTTGGGCGTGGGTTTGGCGGCATACGAGCGACTTGTACTTCCAGAGGTAGGTGACGGCGAGTTCTCTCCGTGATCAGTGGATGCGGAGTGGGCGAAAGGGTTGTAACTCTCGTCGATCTCAATGCTGGGGGGGAGGATATTCGTTTCGCCGTCTTGGAAAACCGGAATTTCCGGGCGATCTTCGATATCAAAGTCGATTGTAGGTACGGCGTTGAAGCGTCCGAGCGTCTCGCGAATCGCAGCTCTCAATATTTGCCAGATGGGTTGTTCGTCCTCAAATTTGATTTCTGTCTTGGTCGGATGGATATTGACGTCAATACGACAGGGATTGATGAGGATTTGCAGAAAGAATGGTACTTGTTCGCCGTCGGGAATGAGGCGTTCGTAGGCACTCTGTATCGCTTTTGCGAAATAAGGGTGTCGCATGAAGCGGCCATTGGCAAAAAAGAATTGCTGCGCACCTTTTTTCTTGCTGCTTTCGGGATTCCCCACGAAGCCAATGATCTCGACCAAGTCCGTTTCCACATGCACCGGCATAAGATATTTGTCCATCTTGCGCCCGAAAATATTGACGATGCGCTGACGGAAATTGCCGGACGGAAGATCGAGCAGTACACTATCGGGAGTGGAGAGTGCAAATGACAATTCGGGATGCGCAAGTGCGATGCGTTCAAACTCCGCAACGATGTTGGAGAGCTCTGTGTGGTTGCTTTTTAGGAATTTGCGCCGAGCAGGAATGTTGAAGAAGAGGTTCTTGATCAGAAAATTGGCACCAACCGGGCAGACAATGGGTTCTTGCAACAAAACCTTCGAACCTTCGATCTGTAGACACACGCCCAATTCACTGTCGGGCGTGCGAGTGCGTAGCTCTACTTGGGAGACGGCGGCGATTGAGGCCAGTGCCTCGCCGCGAAACCCCATTGTTGTCAGTGAAAAGAGGTCATCGGCCTTCGTTATCTTCGAAGTGGCATGCCGTTCGAAGGACAGTCGCGCGTCTGTCTCGGTCATCCCTTTGCCATTGTCGATGACTTGCACACACGATTTGCCGGCATCTGTTACAATGACCTGAATACGCGTGGCGCCGGCGTCGATTGCATTTTCCACCAGCTCCTTAATTAGTGATGCCGGCCGTTGAATTACTTCGCCGGCCGCAATTTGATTGGCGACAGAATCCGGCAGTAAATGTATGATGTCAGGCATAATTAGTGAGCGTTTGTCGTTGGAGACCCGGAAGTTGGTGCTGCGTTGGCTCCCGGATCGGAGGAAGAGGCCTTTTCTAAGGGAACGTCAATTTTCTTCTCCCAGCCCGCGGCTCCCGTAGCCTTGTCTTTTGCGAGTGTCTGCATGGGAGCGGCACGTCGGGGGAGGATCTTGAGTTTTGTCTCGTCGCTTTTGCCTCTCCATTCGAATAGATCGTTGGGACCTTGGGGACGAATCCGGCTGAACCAGGCGAAGTTGCTGAATTTCGTGTGTTCTGCGGGTGCGGTGTCGATAGGATAAGTCTTTGCCGTGGGGGAAGGTCCGGCCCAGTAGCGTTGCATTTTCCGATCGACCACATCAATTCGCATTTTTGCGGCTTCGCAATAGTTCTGGTAGAGGAAAGTGGAGTCTTTCTCCATGGGATAGTTGATCACCATGGCGTTTCCGTCCACACGTGCTTGATAGAGTTCCCCCTTGGCGAAGTAAGCCTTAAGCAAGTTTCCAGATACCTGGTTGAAGTGTAGGGTATCCGGCAGTTGTTGCACGATGAGCGATTGGCGCTCCACGTAGACGGAGTCAATCGTAGAGTCATTGGTGTAAACATTGATTTCTTCGCCTAAGATCTGGCGGTCGCCACTCCACGCAATGGGATCGCGATAGAGAGTGAGTCGGTGTTGTTTGGAATTGAACACCAATGAGTCACACACGGCTTGCACATCTGTGCGATAAGCGCGCACATGAAAGTATCCATGGAGCACGCGATAGGCAGAATCCGTGCGTAAATCATAGGAAAAGAGGCGCAGCGTGTCGGCGTGTACGTATAGCGTGTCGGCATTGCGGGAGAAGTTTTTTGCCAGTGCACGTTGTGTTGCCAATGCTTCGCCGACTTTTTCCTTGTACCACCCGTAATCGCCCATTAGGATGTTTTTGTTGTTGACATCCGTGGAGTCTGTGAACACGATATTCCGGAAGGCCTGCGAAAATCCCCGTTTTTTATCGTAGCTGATGCTATCGCCGGTGAGTTTACGCCCTTTGTTGAACAATTGCGGGCGTTTGCCCAATCGCGCCTTTTCCGTTTGCGTGTTGTAGTAGCCATCGGTCGTAAAAATCCTACTGCCTCCGCTTAGCAAATTGGTCGGCCCTGTAGCATGCGCCCACTTTGTCCGTGTATTGTAGTGGAGAGAATCTGTACGCAAGGAATCGCGCTTGGCAGTGCGCAGTAGCACGTCGTCACTGAAGAGGGCTTCGCGAGTTCCGGTGAAGTAATCTCCTTTTTGTGAGGTGAGAATATTCTTACCGTCGATAATTTCTCCACCCACATCATAGAAGCCGCGGCCGGAAATGCGATCATAATTCAGCAATTCTGTCTTCAGTCTCAGTTTGCGGTGGCGCATCACAACATTATGGAAGACGCGCGCAAATTGAGAAGACCCATCATAATATAATGAGTCTCCTGTGAGCGAAAGGGTGTCTCCCTGCGTGAAGTGTACTTTCCCGTAGGCCAAGAAAGAATTGGACGCTTCGTAGAAAACTGCACTGTCGCAGGTGAGTCGCATGCCTGCATGGGTCATCAAAACATTGCCTTTCAGCACTTGTCCGTCTCCTGTTGTTGCAGCGTCGTGGAAGAGGACATCGGCATGGTGGATACGAATGCGCTGATCCTCCACCGAAACTTTCTTCTTTCGAGGAGCCAAAAGTGTAAGTGCAAAAGCGTGTGCAAGGAACAGAGCGAAAAGCCCCATTCCCAGCACGAAAAATCTGCGAGTTGCAATGAGTGTGTTCAAAACTTTCGTTTTGTGGGTTGAAAGGAGTAGATCTTACAGCGCAACCGGAAATCATTCCGTGAAGCGCGCCTACTTATTTAATCCAGCCTTCGTGTTGGAAGGTGTGGTTGCGCCACTCCGGATTGATACGCGTGTAGGTCGTTTTTATTTTCTCGGCGATCCACTTTTGCAGCGCTTCGTTTTGGCGCTTTTGCAGGATCATACTCTTGAGCACTTGGAAGTCGTCGGTGATATTGGCGCGGTGGCTTTCAATTCGGTCCTTGAGTTTCACGATCGCACAGATCTCTTGTCCCGTTTTCTCGTCCATCATGCGGAAGGCCTGCGAAACCTCGCCTACTTTCATGGTGTCTACCACCTTGGCAATGTCCTGCGGGAGGCTCTTCATTTGGAAGCGCGCGGTGAGTGCCCCGGTGCTTTCGTCTTGAGCCACCATCAGTCCCTTATTATTGCGCGTATCTTTGTCATCCGAAAGTTGTTGTGCGGCATCTTCAAAGCTGAATTTTCCGGACTTGATGTCCGAGGCGATTGAATCGAGACGCGAGGTAAGCCGTTCGTATTCCCCTTCCTTGATTTCAGGTTTGAGGAGAATATGTCTCACATTGACCTTGTCGCCTTGCTTTTCGATGAGTTGCAGAATGTGGAAACCGAATTCTGTGCGTACGATCTTGGATACTTTCTTCGGATCGGTGAGCGAAAATGCCACATTGGCGAACTCCGGCACCCATTGTCCGCGTCCACTCAATCCAAGTTCGCCGCCGTTGCGAGCACTACCGTCTTGCGAATAAAGGCGTGCCAATACGGCAAAGCTGGTCTCCCCACTATTGACGCGGCGGGCGAACTCGCGCAAGCGGTTCTCAATGCGTTCCACTTCCTCGCGGTCAACTGTCGGACGTTGCGTGAGGATTTCCACTTCTACCTGCGTGGGAATCATGGGCAGACTGTCCTGTGGCAGCTTCGCAATTGCGCTGCGGACTTCTGCAGGAGTCACCGTTATGTTGGAGGTCAGCTTCTTTTGTACTCCCTGCGTGAGGAAGTATTCGCGAGCCGACTGCATAAGTATTTCGCGAATCTGGGGTATCGTCTTGTGATAGGCCGCTTCCAAAGCTTCCTTCGAACCATAGCGACGAATATTCTCCTCTAACCGGTAGTCTGCCATCATTTTTGCCTGCTCGTCGGACACCGTGATGGAATCCAGTTCGGCTTGGTGCAAGAAAAGCTTTTGAATGGCCAGCTGTTCCGGGATTTCGGCATAGGGATCTTTGAACGTTTGGCCGCCGGCCTCAGCGTTGACGCGGAAACCTTCCACATCTGAGAGCAAAATGGGAGAGTCGCCGACCACCCAAATCACTTCGTCCACAACGTTCTTGGGACGTATTTGTGCGAAGCTAACGCCGAGCGCGATGAAACCGGCGATCAGGAAGGGAATTCGTTTGTTCATTTCAGTGTTTATTGGGGTGGTTGATCGTTTCGAGCACGTGAGGATAGAGTTGCACCCGGTACTGTTTGTGGAGTTGTGACAGCCATTCTTGTTCGCGTGCCTGCTGCACGTCTTCGAGCACTTGGCTGCGCACGTCTGCATAGCTCGTGGGGCGCTTTTCTATACGGCCTGACACGGTGGTGTACTTCATGCCTGCTGCCACACTTCGCGCGGCGGCCTTCTTATCTTTGAAGGCAAAATGATCGATCGTGCTGTTCTCGCCTCGCTCTACAAGGTAAGGACCGGCTACTTTGACGCGAACGGAATCTTTGTTGACGCTGTTTTTGAGCAAGTCCATGGCTTCCATTCCCACCGGAACTCCCTTGTTCAGTAACGCCTGAGCGGCGCGGAGCGCATCGGCATCGTTTGAACTCAGCACGAAACCTTTGAAATGGGGAGCGTTCCAGCGATATTTCTTGCGGTTGGAGCGAAACATTTTCTCCAGTGCCACGCTGTCTTGGGCTGCAGCATTCCACACATTGTTCTTCTCCGCTTCGAACAAGAGGAGACCATCGTGGTATTCTTGAATGAGATATCGCAATTGGGGATCCGCTGCAGCGCCGACGTTCGAGAGACTGTCCAGAGCTTGATCTCGGGTTTGGTGATACTGCTCCATCAGTCGCTCGAGTGTGTGCTCGGCCGCCATTTCCTCTATGCCTTCTTGCTTCAATCTGCTGAGCAGGTGCGGGTAGGCTGTTTGAAAACTGGGCGGAGCTTGGCGCTTAATGAGCTTAGCGATGTGGTAACCCACCTCTGTTTGGAAGGGCAATGAGAGCTCTCCTTCGCGCAGGGCGTAGACTTTGTCTTCAAAAGCCTTGAGTGTTGCGCCGGCTGTGATGATTGGCAGCAGACCTCCGTTGTTTTTTGAGGCGAGATCTTCACTGTATTGGCGAGCCAGCGTACCAAAGTCTGCTCCCCCGGCCAATAGACGGTAGAGACTGTCGGCTCGGGCTGCAATTTTCTGCCGTTCTTCCGGTCCGGCCAGGGTGGGCACACGCAATAATATATGGGATACGGTGAGCAAGTCCTTCCCGTCGAGCAGTTGTAGCTCGCGGTTATAGCGTGCTTGCGCAGTAGAATCGATGTAATGCTGGTCGATGAGTCTTTTCGACACGAGTTCGTCACGATAGCTGCGGAACTCATTGCGAAAGCTGGCTAAGGTGTCCAGTCCCAGGGCTTCGGCGGCGAGCACCTTGAGTTTGTAGTTGACAAAAAGGTCCACATATTCGCGCGCGGTCATTTTCTTTTCCCCGGCCTGCACAGCCTGGTTCTTATTGTAGGCATACAGGAACTCGCCTCGCGTGATGGGGTGCCCCCCAATGCGAAGCAATACCGACTGATCTGTCGTCTCTCCGTGGGCGCTGAGCGCGCAGGTCATGAGCAACAAGCTCGTTATTAGGTGTTTCATTCGAATCGTATCATACTTATCCCGCATTTCCTACGCGACGGGAGGCAAAAGCCGTCAAAGGCCTCCGAGGAGTCAACCTCGAAGACCCTTATGACGCGTATGGTCAAACAACATGTAGGCAGATGCAAGGTGCATACAGGCCAAACATATTCATAGAAGAGGGCTTACTCACGAGCGCAAACGGCGCAACTGGTTGAAAACAACGATAAAACGCCGGAAATGGTTACGCAAAGATCTATATTTCTGACGACACGACAAAACAATTGGAACGAAAAGTACCCTACCCCACAAGGAAGAAGCCGACCGACAGTTGGGCTTCTTGCGGTTTGTGCTCGGTGGTGGGCATTTTTGCTGAGGAGCTCAAAAGCATTGTATAAAAGTGGCAGGAGTGAAAGCCTCGTTGTGACATTTGGGGGCTACTCTGCTTTTGTATGCTCCGGAAAGCGGAGCGCTTGGTGAGCACTTCGCAAATCTCAATGTCCGAAGGCCGGCGAATCGCTTCTATTCTCCCCTAAAGTGAGGTAAAACCGGAAGAGAAACGGATAGAGGTGGCGCACTGTGCGCCACCTCTATCTTTATAGGAGCTTGTTGTTTCGATGGTTGGGTTACTCACTGCGCGAGTAGTTGGGAGCTTCGCTGGTGATGGTGATATCGTGCGGGTGACTTTCTTGCACACCGGCGTTCGTGATGCGGGTGAATTTGGCGTTGTGCAAAGCCTCAATGGAGGGAGCACCACAGTAGCCCATGCCCGAGCGAAGACCGCCCACGAGTTGGTAGATCACCTCTTGCACACCACCTTTGAAAGGAACGCGACCGGCGATGCCTTCGGGCACCAACTTCTTCACACTCTCCACACCGCTTTGGAAATAGCGGTCTTTCGAGCCGTTTTCCATGGCTTCGAGAGAGCCCATGCCACGATAAGTCTTGAACTTACGACCATTGAATATGATGGTTTCGCCGGGGCTTTCCTCGCATCCGGCCACGAGCGAACCGATCATTACGCAGTTTCCGCCTGCGGCCAAAGCTTTCACCACATCGCCCGAATAGCGGAGTCCGCCGTCGGCAATGAGGGGTACATCGGTGCCTTCGAGAGCGCGTGCCACGTCGTAGATTGCGGAGAGTTGCGGCACACCGACGCCGGCCACCACGCGTGTGGTGCAAATAGATCCCGGACCAATACCCACTTTTACCGCGTCGGCACCGGCGTCAGCGAGCATTTTGGCTGCTTCGCCCGTGGCGATATTCCCCACCACGATGTCGACGCTGGGATATTTGGCCTTGGCTTCTTTGAGCTTCTCCACTACTCCCTTCGAATGTCCATGTGCCGTGTCGATCACAATGGCATCGACGCCGGCATTGACCAGGGCTTCGATGCGCTCCATCGTGTCGACGGTCACACCTACGCCGGCGGCTACGCGCAAACGCCCCTTGGCGTCTTTGCAAGCCATGGGTTTGTCTTTGGCTTTGGTGATGTCCTTATAAGTAATGAGTCCGACGAGGCGTCCGTTGGCGTCCACCACGGGGAGTTTTTCAATCTTGTTTTGCTGCAATATCTCGCTTGCGCCGGCAAGGTCGGTCGTGGTGTTGGTCGTCACAAGGTGATCACTGGTCATCACTTCGTCGATGGTGCGGTCGAGATTGTGCTCGAAGCGCAGATCGCGATTGGTCACAATGCCCACGAGCTTCATGTCATCGTCCACAACCGGGATACCTCCGATGTGATACTCGGCCATTAAGGCCAGCGCATCGCCGACGGTCTTTCCGCGCTGGATCGTGACAGGATCGTAAATCATGCCATTTTCGGCACGCTTCACGATGGCTACTTGGCGAGCCTGTTCCTCGATCGACATGTTTTTGTGGATCACACCGATTCCCCCTTCGCGGGCAATGGCGATGGCCATGGGGGCTTCCGTCACGGTGTCCATGGCGGCGGTCACAAAGGGGATGTGCAGCTCAATGTTGCGTGAAAAACGCGTGGTGAGCGACACGGTGCGAGGAAGAACTTCGGAATAAGCGGGGATGAGCAGGACGTCATCATAAGTGAGACCGTCCATCACAATTTTGTCGGCAATGAAATTTGCAGTCATAAGGCGAGGTACGAATTTAATTGCGTGCAAATATACTCATTTTTCCCCACACCGTGGCGTTTTTCTTCCGTGTTTTTTGTGCTTTTTCGGTTGTTTCAAACTACGCTGAGGCCGAAGAAAAAGTTCACACTCGAATCAGGCGGTGTGAACGCACTGCTGACGGGTGTGAACGAGGAGGATTTGCGGGTCCGTGAGGACTCATTTTTTGTGACGGTTGGCGCGCCGTTGACGGATTTCCGCTTTTTTCTTGGCGGCACCCGAACCGTGAAGACCGGTGATGTACTTTTTCTTCTTGGCTTTCGTCTTCACTTTCTCTTCTTGTGGCTTGCGAAGTTTGGCACCTTTGAAGGTGATGCCCGTAGTCATCGCGGTCGTGATTTCATCGTCGCTGACGTGTCGTTGCATAGGGGAATCGTTAGAGGAATATTAGTGGTGGAAGAGACGAACTCCCGTGAAGGCCATGGCGATGTTGTACTTGTCGCACGTTTCGATGACATGATCGTCACGAACCGAGCCACCGGCTTGCGCCACATAGCAAACACCGCTGCGGTGGGCCCGTTCTATGTTGTCGCCGAAGGGGAAGAAGGCGTCAGAACCTAAGGAAACGCCTGTGTTGCGGGCGATCCACGCTTTTTTCTCTTCGCGTGTGAGCGGCGCAGGGCGTTCGGTGAAGAATTGTTGCCAAACTCCCTCGGCCAGAACCTCGTCGGCATCGTCAGAAATATAGATGTCGATGGTGTTGTCACGGTCGGCGCGACGAATACCCGGGACGAAGGGGAGGCTCATCACCTGCGGATGCTGGCGCAACCACCAAATGTCGGCTTTTGTTCCCGCCAATCGTGTGCAGTGAATGCGGCTTTGCTGGCCGGCTCCGATGCCAATGGCTTGACCGCCCTTTACGTAGCACACCGAATTAGACTGGGTATATTTGAGGGTGATGAGGGCGATGGTGAGGTCGCGAAGGGCGGCGGCGGGCAATTCCTTGTTTTGCGTGGGACGCTCGTCGAACAAATGCGGATCGGAAAGATCCACTTCGTTGCGCCCTTGTTCGAAGGTGACGCCGAACACCTGCTTGCGTTCGATGGGATCGGGGCGGTAATTGGGGTCGATTTGCAGAATACAATAAGTTCCTTTGCGTTTGGCACGTAAAATTTCAAGCGCTTCGGGGCTGAAACTCGGGGCTATGACGCCGTCGCTCACTTCGCGTTTGATGAGGAGTGCGGTGGCTTTGTCGCATTCGTCGGACAGGGCGATGAAATCACCGTAGCTCGACATGCGGTCTGCGCCGCGAGCGCGAGCATAAGCCGAGGCGATGGGGCTGAGAGGTTCGCCGAGATCGTCGCAGAAGTAAATCTTGCGAAGGGTTTCATCCAGCGGTTCGCCCACTGCTGCGCCGGCGGGAGAAACGTGCTTGAACGAAGTGGCTGCCGGAAGGCCGGTGGCCGCTTTGAGTTCGCGCACCAACTGCCAACCATTGAGGGCATCGAGAAAATTGATGTAACCGGGACGACCGCCGAGCACTTCAATGGGAAGTGCAGCGCCGTTGTCCATGTAAATGCGAGCAGGCTTTTGGTTGGGATTGCAACCATATTTGAGTGCCAGTTCCTTCATGGGAAAAATTGTTGGGGGGTTAAGTTGTGGCAAAATTACACATTCTCCTGCGAACGGCCAAACGGGAGCGCGTCTCTCCCACCTTGACCGAGAGAAGTCGGGGATTTTTGGCCGAAAGCCTCCACTTATTCGGCAAAAGCCCCCGGTTTTTCCTCGTTTCTCCGCACGAAAAGTGAGGAAGCGCCCCGACGTTCTTTCTTCTTCAGCCTCTTCCTCCTTTTTTTTCGCCGAACTTTGGTGGGCGCATTCGTTGTTTCCCGTTCTGACATCCCCTTCTTCGTTGCAATGACGGCGCAAGTTCCGGGAATGAGCGCAAAGGCTTCGCGATGCTCCCCCGATGCAAGACTGGGAAAGGGAGCTAAGCGGTGGGACGATGAAGGATTATGTTTTGAGATCCGGCGATCGGCGGGGGAATCTCCCCCTCTGTTTTGCCGGAACTCACGGGAGCGATGAATGTCTTCCGTTGGGATGGCTCGACGTGGCGAGGTATTGTGAATTTTGTGGTGCGATTTGTAGGCAAAGGCGCGTGTGTGACGGCGAAGATCGGCGGCGAATCGCGACAGCAAGGGCTGTTCGAGAAGCTGCGTGGAGCGATTTCTCGAAAACACGACAAAAAGTTATCTTTTGCAAGCTGCAGTTCTCAAAATAATTTGTAACTTCGCCCCATCAAAGTCAATCTCCGGACGTGGATTGCGCGCGCAACCGATTCAAAAGGGAGTGATCAGATCAATTTTCCCTTGTTCACGTGCTTCCCCTCCCCCATTTCACAACCGAAACATGAAAAAGACCATTCTTGTCACGGGCGGTACCGGCTTCATCGGTTCGCACACCACCGTTGAACTCCAAGCTGCAGGTTACAACGTCGTGATTATCGACAACCTCAGCAACTCCAAAGCCGAAGTCATCGACGGCATCGAAAAAATCAGCGGCACGCGTCCGGCTTTCGAACAAGTGGATTGCTGCGACTACGCTGCTTTGGAAGGCGTGTTCCAAAAATATCCCGGCATTGAGGGCATTATTCATTTTGCCGCCTCGAAGGCCGTGGGCGAATCGGTGGAAAAACCGCTCAAGTACTATCGTAACAACTTCGTCTCGCTGATTAACCTCCTCGAGCTCATGCCCAAATATAATGTCAAGGGCATTATCTTCTCTTCCTCGTGCACGGTCTACGGACAACCCGATCCTAAAGATCTGCCCGTCAGCGAAACGGCGCCGATCAAGAAGGCAGAATCGCCCTATGGCAACACAAAGCAGGTGAATGAGGAGATCATTCAAGACTATGTGGCCAGCGGCGCTCCGATCTCGGCCATCATCCTTCGCTACTTCAACCCCATCGGTGCGCACCCCACTGCCCTCATCGGCGAAGTGCCCAACGGCGCACCGGCCAACCTCATCCCTTACCTCACACAAACGGCGATTGGCATCCGCGAACAGCTGGCTGTCTTCGGCGACGACTACAATACGCCCGACGGATCGTGCATTCGTGACTTTATCTACGTGGTGGACCTCGCCAAAGCCCACGTTGCTGCCATGGCCCGCATTGTCGAAGGCAAAAACGCCGAACCGGTTGAGATTTTCAACATCGGAACGGGCAAGGGCGTGAGCGTGTTCGAACTGATCAACACGTTCGAAAAGTGCACCGGCGTGAAACTCAATTACAAAGTTGCGCCGCGTCGTGCCGGAGACATCGAGAAAGTGTGGGGCAATGTCGACAAAGCCAACAAAGTGTTGGGATGGAAGGCCGTGCACACGCTCGAAGATTCGCTGACGACGGCTTGGAAGTGGCAGCAAAAGCTGCGTGAAGACGGCATCATGTGATCTCTTGCTTTCCATTTTTTCCTTTACGCGGGTCGAATCAGTCGAGCAATGCTTGTGCTGATTCGACTCGTACGCTTTTTTCATCCCCTTTTTCTCTCTGCTCATGACCTTTCCCACGGCTCCCTCACCGGCCTATATCGTCGAAGAACGGCGCTTGCGTCGAAATCTCCGTCTCATCACCGACATCTCCCGTCGAACCGGGGCGGAATTCATTCTTGCCTTCAAAGCCTTCGCACTCTGGAAGACTTTCCCCATCTTTCGCGAATATATTGCGCACACCACGGCTTCCTCGCCTTATGAAGCGCGACTTGCACTCGAAGAGTTCGGCAGCAGAGCGCACACTTACACACCGGCCTACGAGGAAAGCACTTTTGAAGAGATGCTTCGGTGCTCTTCTGTCATCACTTTCAACTCACTCACGCAGTATGCGCGATTCTATCCGCGCATTAGTGAGTGGAACGCCACGCACGGGAGCGAGGAACAGGTGGATTGCGGATTGCGCGTCAATCCCGAATACTCCGAGATCGAAACTGCGCTCTACGATCCCTGTGCGCCGGGCTCACGTTTCGGTTTGCTCAGCGCCGATCTACCCACCGATCTACCGGAAGGGGTGCACGGATTCCACATTCATTGCCATTGCGAGAGCAGCAGCGAGGCTTTCGGCCACACGCTCCAACACATCGAACGGCGCTTCGGACCTTGGCTCGATCGGTTGGAATGGATCAACTTCGGCGGCGGACACTTGGTGACGCGGGCGGACTATGATGTGGAATTGCTCGTCGGTTTGCTCAACGACTTCCGTGCACGCCATCCGCATCTGCGCGTCATCATGGAACCGGGCAGTGCCTTTGCTTGGCAAACCGGGCCGTTGGTGGCCCAAGTGGTGGATGTGGTGGAGAATGCCGGCGTGAAAACGGCCATCTTCAACGCATCGTTCACCTGCCACATGCCCGATTGCCTGGAAATGCCCTACCATCCGGCTATTCGCGGGGCGGAGACGCTCACCGACGGGGCGGAAATCGGGCACGAAACCGACGATTGTGTCTATCGCTTGGGAGGCAACAGCTGCCTCAGTGGAGATTTCATGGGCTATTGGCGCTTTGCCCGTCCGCTGCAGGTGGGCGACGAATTGATCTTCGAGGATATGATCCACTACACCACGGTGAAAACCAATATGTTCAACGGCATTCATCACCCCTCGCTTTGTTTGCTTCGCGAAGACGGCACCCTCGAGACGCTGCGCACCTATACTTACGAAGACTATCGCGACAGAATGGATTAGTGTGCTGATCTTCCCACTCGCCCACCCCTCGCTACGTCTCCCCCACCCCCTAAAATCGTTTTTTTGAACTATCTCGATCAAGACATCACCTATCTGAAAGGAGTCGGACCCGCACGTGCTGCGCTGTTCGCCTCTCAGTTGGGCGTGCGCACCGTCGGAGATTTACTGCACACTTATCCTTTCCGACACGAAGACCGAACCAAGGTGCATCGCATCTGCGATCTCGTTGAGGGAATGCAGAATATTCAATTGCGGGGGCGCATTGTGATGATCAACAAGGTGGGCGAAGGACCGAAACGCCGACTTGTGGCCAACTTCACCGATGGCACGGGCTACATTCAGTTGGTTTGGTTCCGCGTGTCGAAGGCTTTGGAGAAAATGTACAAGGTGGATGTCGAATATCAGGTGTTTGGCGAACCCAAACCTTTCGGCCACTACCTTTCGATTGCCCACCCGGAGATGGAGGAGCTGGAGCGGGTGAAGAATCGCCCGCTCTTGCGCATGCAACCGGTCTATCATCTCACTGAGCGCCTCACGCGTGCGCACATCACCTCGCGTACCATCAATGAATTGGTGGCCAATGCCTTCGAACGCATGGGGGCACCGATCGCCGACACCCTGCCGCCGGCACTCGTGGCGGAGCATAAATTGGTGAGCCACGATCGGGCGGTGCGAGATCTGCACTTTTCGCAGAGCGCACAAGACGTGGCGGCGGCCAAACGTCGGTTGAAGTTCGAAGAACTCTTCTATTTGCAACTTTCCATTCTCCAATACAACCGAGAAAGGAAGGTGGAAATCTCCGGTTGGCCCTTTCCGCGCGTTGGTCCCCTGTTCAAAGATTTCTATGCTCACCATATCCCGTTTGAACTCACCGAAGCCCAGAAACGCGTGGTGCGCGAGATCCATAGTGATTTGCGCAGTGGGCGACAAATGAACCGGCTGTTGCAGGGAGATGTGGGATCGGGCAAGACGATGGTGGCCACATTGACTTGTTTGCTGGCTCTCGACAATGGTTTCCAGGCGTGCATCATGGCGCCGACGGAGATTTTGGCGGAGCAACACTACAAAGGAATCGCAGCTCAACTCCAAGATTTGGGCATTCGCGTGGAGTTGCTCACGGGCAATGTCAAAGGAAAGCGCCGCCGCGCCGTACTCGATGCCTTGGCCACCGGCGAGGTGCAAATCCTCATTGGGACGCACGCGCTGATCGAACCCGGAGTGGTGTTCTACAACCTCGGGCTTTGCATCATCGACGAGCAGCATCGTTTCGGAGTTAAGCAGCGTGCGGCGCTGTGGAACAAGAATATTCGCCCGCCCCATGTGCTGGTGATGACAGCAACGCCCATTCCGCGAACGCTGGCCATGACGGTCTATGGGGATTTGGACGTGAGTGTCATCGATCAGTTGCCGCCGGGACGAAAACCGATTCAGACACGCCATTATAGAGCGCGCCAGCGGAGTCAACTGTTCCACGGCATACGCACCGAGCTGGAGAAGGGACGGCAGGTTTATTTCGTCTATCCGCTGATAGACGACAATGAAAAATTGGATCTCCTCGCATTGGAGCGAGGATATGAGGCGGTGTGCGAGGCTTTCGCCCCTTGGAAAGTGGGAAGGGTGCACGGGCGCATGAAACCTGCGGAGAAGGAAGAGGCCATGCGCGCCTTTTCGGCCAACGAAACCCAAATACTGGTGTCCACTACAGTGATAGAAGTGGGCGTGAACGTGCCCAATGCTTCTGTGATGGTCGTGGAGAATGCGGAGCGATTCGGCTTGGCACAATTGCACCAACTGCGGGGACGCGTGGGAAGAGGGGCGGAACAGAGTTATTGCATCTTGGTCACCAAAGATAACTTGGCGGAGTCGTCCAGACAACGCATGGACATCATGGTAGAAACAACCGATGGCTTTGTGATTGCTGAGGCCGATATGAAATTTCGCGGGCCCGGAGATTTGGAAGGAACGGCGCAAAGTGGACTGCCTTTCGATTTGCGCATTGCGAATCTGGTGGGAGATGCGGCCTTGATGAGCGAAGCCAGAGAAAGCGCTGCGCGCATTTTGGATGCGGATCCCCAAGAATCACTCACCGAGAACGCACCCATGTGGGCAGAATTGCGCCGGTTGCGACAAGTGCAGCAGAACTATTCTTCCATTTCGTGAGGAGACTATATATAATGTGTCTCGCTGCATTCCGAAAGTGCGCTGCTCCGGATTGGAAAAGGCAGTTGCTTTTCTCTTTTCTACCTTCTCGCGGCTAATTTTCCCCCGATTGCTGAAGAATGGTGCGATGATAGAGTAGAAAGTGCCCAAGGACCGGCTACAGGTTGACAAAATGCCAATCATATCCGGGAATTATGACACGATAATACTAAAATCTACGCATTCTCTTCGCAATCATCTTGTTTTTGTCGCGCAAATCACGATATTTGCAATCATCACCTCTAACAAATAAGCGATATGAAACGATTACTTCTCTCCCTCCTTCTCGCTGCAGCAGGCGCATCAGCCTCAGCGATGAACTACACTGACGCTCGTGAATACGCCTATTTCCTCACAGACAAAATGGCGTATGAGCTCAATCTCACGCCGACGCAATACGATCAAGTCTATCAAGTGAACTTAGACTACTTCCTTTCTGTCAACTCACCGTATGATTTGTATGGACGTTACCGAGATTATCGCGACGATGACCTGAGATACATCCTCTATGATTGGCAGTATGCGCGTTATGTGGGGGTAGATTATTTCTATCGTCCGCTCTCGTGGACGGGATCGTCGTTCATTTTCAACGTCTACACGCGCTATTCCTACCGCGATCGCTTTTTCTTCGACAGACCCTCCGTCTACATCTCCTATCGTGGTTCTGATTGGGGCTATCGTCGCCCGGAATACCGTTCGCCCTACTACGGTTTGCGCGTAGTCGAGAGCCGTTACGGCGGATTGCGCGACAGTTACGTGGCACGCTACGGAGATCGAGGCTACAGCAGCTACTATCGTAACGAACCTTTGCGCATTGTCGAAGGACGTTACGGCGGAAGAGGATGGAGCTACGATACCGGCAACAGCTATTACGGAGGCGGAGCCTACAGTAGTCCTCGTTACGAGGGATCGTCTTACGACGTGCCCTCCTACAACGGAAGTTATGCGCCTTCACGTCAGTATGAAGGAGGCGGAGCCTCGGGACGACGCGGCACCGTCTACGGCAGTGGTTCGTACGACAGCGGGAATTCTGGCTACAACTATGGTTCTTCCCGCTCATACGAGGGAGCGCGCAGCAGCTACTCCCCCACTCGATCGGACTACGACAACACGAATAGCTCCGGTTACACCTCGGGACGCAGAGGAAGTGCGGCCTCTTCTCAAAGTTCAAGCTCTTCTTCGCAAAACTACAACGCAGGAAGCTACACTCGTTCGGGCAGTTCCTCTTATAGTGCCCCCGCACAACCTCAAGGTGGTTCGGCTTCTTCGTCCGGAGTGACGAGCGGACGACGTTAAACGCTCGACTTTCGGCGTTGAATTCTCGGCTGTCAATGGCGCAGAATCCGGTTTCAAAGAGAGAGTCACCAACTCTCCCTATATATAAGGAGAAAAATGCCGAGACGAAGCGTGATGTTTTCCTTGAGACCCGCAATAAAAAACGGGGACAATGCTCACAATTGAGCATTGTCCCCGTCTTCATTGACCAACGAGTGGATGGGAAGCCCCTAAGCTGGCTCGCCTTCGGGAGAAGGAACATGTTCATCGAGATAAGAGTCCTTGAATCCCAAGAAATACAGTACTCCGTCGATGCCAACCGTGTTGATACTTTGCTTCGCATTCGCCACCACTCTAGGTTTTGCGTGGAAAGCTATGCCCAAACCGGCGGTTGAGAGCATCGGTAAGTCGTTGGCGCCGTCGCCTACAGCGATAGTTTGTCCCAAATCCACCTTTTCCACCTGTGCGATAAGCCGCAAAAGCTCGGCTTTCCGCTGTCCGTCGACGATTTCGCCCACGAAGCGTCCCGTTAGATGCCCGTTTTCGATTTCCAGCTCGTTGGCATAAACATAATCTATGCCGAAGCGTCGAGCCAAATGCTCACCGAAGAACGTAAAACCGCCGCTCAAAATCGCAATCTTGTAGCCATGGCGTTTCAACACGTACATTAAGCGTTCCACGCCCTCCGTCAAAGGCAGATGCTCTGCGATGTCCTGCATGACACTGGCGTCCAATCCTTTGAGCAGCGCCACCCGTCGTGTGAAACTCTCCTTGAAATCAATTTCTCCGCGCATGGCCTGTTCGGTGATGCGCTTCACTTCTTCGCCCACTCCCGCACGTTCGGCCAATTCGTCGATGCATTCGGCCTGTATCAGGGTCGAATCCATGTCAAAACAGATCAATCGGCGCATACGTCGGTAGGCATTGTCGTGTTGGAACGAACAATCCATTTCCAAATTGGCACTGAGCTGCAAGAGATCGGCTTGCATGGCCGCGAGGTTGGCCGGTGTGCCGCGCAATGAGAACTCAATACAAGCGCGCACGTTATCTTGGTGGCGTTCCAAGGGGACGCGTCCGGTGAGACGCCGTATTCCATCGATGTTCAGTCCCTGTGCTGCAACCAATTGACTCACGGCTGCCATTTGTTTTGCTGTGAGATGCCGTGCCAAGACGGTGAGAATGTAGCGGTTGCGCCCTTGTGCGCGCACCCATTCGGTGTATTCTTCGGCCTCGATGGGATAAAAACGCACATTCACTCCGCGTTCTGCCGCTTTGAAGAGCACCTCTTTCATCACACTGCCCGACGTTTGTTCGTTGGTGTGGATCAAAATGCCCAAAGAGAGCGTCGAATGAATGTCGGCTTGGCCGATGTCGAGGATGTCTACCTCATATTTTGCCATGATGGCCATGAAGTCTGCAGTCAATCCCGGACGATCTTCACCCGTGATGCGTATCAATATCAATTCTTGCTGCATAAGTTGGTCTTGTCGCGTTCGAAAGGTATTTAACCGGTTCGTGTTTCCCGCGAAAAAAGGGAGAAACGTGAAGCCGTATTCGCGAAAATAAGAATAAATTTACAAGCAAGCAACTTTTCTCTCCCCCTTTTCTATACGACGGGTGCAAGTTGGGCCATAGTTTTTCCCACATAATTGGCCCTCTTTCGTGCTTTTTGCCTTGCATCTCCCGGGCGCAACTTTGCTTCGGGGATGGGCACTTTTGCTGAGGCTTTATTTTCTTACAAAATCGGTGATTGGCTTGTGTGTTGCTGCTGTTGTTGCTATCTTTGCCGTGCTTTTTTAAGCGCCAAACGGCTTACTATTCACGCAAATCGTTGAGTAGAAAGCTGCTACGTCTGTCTTATTCCATTTCATATCACCGGTTTAGCTTATTATGTCCCTTCCTTTTTTTATCTTGCTCGCACTAGTCGTCGGATTGGCGCTCGGTTATTATGCCGGCCGTCGTTCTTTGGCAGATTTGCGCGCAGAGCACGAACGAAATTGGGCGGAAATGCGTCGGAGTGCCGAATTAAAAGCGGCAGAACAGCGAGAAGAAAGCGATCGGCGCCTGGAACTCATGGCCGAACGCCTCAAAACTGAAAGCGAGCGCCAAATGCGCGAACGAGGAACCCAGTTGCGCGAAGAAAATGCGCGACAACTCGACGGCATCCTTGGGCCTTTGCGCAATGGCATACAAGAAATGCGCAATGCAGTGCAACAAGCCGATCGCCACCACCTCGATTCCATGGCTCGACTCGATGAAAGCATCAAAGCTACCCTGTCGCAAGCCCGATTCGTGGGAGAACGAGCTGATCGCCTCGCGGCGGCACTCACCGGAGAGAACAAAACGCAGGGAAACTTCGGAGAACTTCGACTCCGCACCCTTTTGGAGGACATGGGACTCGAGAGAGGAGTACAATTCGACGAGCAGTGGACCGTGAAAGACGAAACCGGCAGCGTGATCACCGACGACGAAACCGGCCGCCGCCTTATTCCTGATGTGGTTCTCCACTTTCCCGACCGACGCGATGTGGTGATCGATTCGAAAGTCTCGCTCACAGCCTATAGAGATTACTACGAAGCAACGACAGACGAGCAACGGAAATCTGCTTTGGATCGGCATGTGAAGTCATTGCAGCAGCATGTCAAGCAATTGTCGTCCAAAAACTATGCCGGACACCTCAGTGCCGATCGTTCGCGCCTGGATTTTGTCGTGATGTATGTGTTCAGTGACAGCGCACTCACCCTGGCGCTCACAGCGGCCCCGGGATTGTGGAAGGAGGCCTACGACAAAGGCGTGTTCATCACCGCCAGTCAAAACCTTTATGCCCTGCTTCGCATGCTCGAACTCTCTTGGAAACAGCAATTACAGGTGGAGAACCAGCAGAAAATCGTCGATCAGGCCGGGATTATCGTGAGTCGCGTACAATTATTCTACGAACGATTTCTCAATGTCGAAGCCACGCTGCGGAAAACGCAGGACGCTTTTGAATCCCTGCGCAAAATGCTCCTGCCGAGCGGACAAAGCATTATCTCGGCCGCCAATAAACTCGTGAAACTCGGTGCACGCGAAGATGTTCGCCGAAAGCGCCAGTTGCCCAAAGGCGAAAGTGAGGAAGGAGCGGAAAGTAATGCGTCGGAACTTCCCACTGCTGATCTGACTACCGCCACGCTCACGCAAAGTGCCCCTACAACCGATTCCTAAAATCCCATTTTTCATGCATATCGCCATCGCCGGAAACATCGGCAGCGGAAAAACCACACTTACCGGCCTACTTGCGCAGCATTACGGCTGGACGCCAAAGTTCGAAACCGTGGCGGAGAATCCCTATCTCGATCCTTTCTATAAGGACATGCCGAGATGGGCCTTCAACCTCGAGGTCTTCTTTCTCAAAGAGCGTTTCAAAGACGTTTTGGACATAGCCCGCACTGAAAACAACGTAGTGCAGGATCGAAGCATCTTCGAGGGAGTCTATATCTTCTCGGCCAATAATCGCGACATGGGCAATCTCGATAATCGAGACTTCGAAACCTATATGGAACTCTTCGAGTTGATGACCTCACTCGTCGATGCGCCCGATTTACTCATCTATCTTCGGTCGACCGTGCCCCACTTGGTCGCCAATATCCGCAAGCGCGGAAGGGAATACGAGCAGTCTATGTCGATCGACTACTTGGAAAACCTCAATCGTCGCTACGATGAGTTCGTTTTCGACAAGTATCCCGGAGAAAAGCTCGTGGTGGATGTCGATGGACTCGATTTTCTCTACAACCCCAAGGATTTTTCCGATATCGTTGACCGCATCGACGCAAAACTCTTTGGCCTCTTCGCCAAAGCATAGCCCATCTCAAAAACAAGACAACCATGCATATCGCCATCGCCGGAAACATCGGCAGCGGAAAAACCACACTTACCAAAATGCTCGCCAAGCACTATGCTTGGTCGCCCCTCTTCGAACCTGTAGACTTCAATCCCTACCTCGAAGACTTCTACAAAGACATGCAACGCTGGTCGTTCAATCTGCAAATCTACTTCCTCAACAAGCGTTTCAAGGATGTTGTGGCCATTTCACGCAGTGAAGAAACGATCATACAGGATCGTACGATTTTCGAAGACGCACGTATCTTCGCTCCCAACCTACATGCGATGGGAATGATGAGCGATCGCGACTTCGCCAACTACACCGATCTTTTCGATCTCATGATGTCGCTCGTCAAACTGCCCGACCTGATGATCTACATCCGCTCGTCGATTCCGAACCTCGTCTCGCAGATCGAGAAACGCGGCCGCGATTTTGAGAAAACCATGCGCATCGACTACCTCCAAGGGCTCAATGAACTCTATGAGCGCTGGATTGCGCAATACGAAGGCCGTTTGGTCATCGTAGACGGCGATCATCTCAAATTTGAATCCGATCCCGAGGCCTTCCGCCAGATCACCGACCGCATCGATGCCGAACTCTTCGGTCTCTTCTCCTGACCGTCGGAAACGCCCCGCTTAGACCACCACAATACGGGGGAAATCTACGCAGTTGCCCCCTGCCCTATTTTCCTCCTTTCCCTTGTGCCCCTCACTGTGCCCGCATTGCTTGCACCATGAGGGGCGTTTTTTGTGTCTGTACGTTTGCTACCCTCCGCTTTTCTCCTTATTTTTGTGCAAACATTCCGCATCGTGCCGTTCCATCGCCGAAGGAGACGGTGCGCACTCCCCCACTTGTCCTGTTTTTCTCCACAATGAAGATTCTCATCACGGGCGCTGCCGGCTTTGTTGGTTGCCGCGCCACTCGGTTTCTTGGGCTCTCCCATCAAGTCATTCCGCTCGACAGTCGACAACTCGACATTACCGACGAGCAGCGCGTCCAGACTTTGTTCATGGACCACGCCCCAAAAGCCATCATCCACCTTGCGGCGCTAGCCGACACCGGCTATTGCGAGACCCATCCCGACGATTGCGAAGCCGTGAACTACGACGGCACGCTCAATGTGGCGCGGGCGGCAGCGGCAGTTGGCGCCAAGCTCATCTATGCTGGGAGCGACCAGGTATATAATGGTTGCACCGGCTCGGAAGCTCGCGGTGAGGATGCGTTGCTTTCGCCCCGGGGCGTGTATGCCCACGTCAAGTATCGCACGGAGTGCGAGGTCCAAGCGCTTCTCCCCACTGCGGTGTGCCTACGCCTCTCGTGGATGTATGATGTGCCCAACTCCCCGCTGCGACAAAACCGTGGACTGCTGCTCCGACTCCTGGAATCTGCACAACACAGCACACCTTTTGCCGCTTCGACGCACGAATGCCGCGGCATCACCAATGTGTGGCAGGTGGTGCGCCGCATCGAAGCGGCCATCGGGCTACCCGGCGGCATTTACAACTTTGGTTCGCCCAACCATCGCTCCACTTACGATACCGTGCTCGAAGCTGCGCGTTTCCTTGCCGCTGCCGGGCACCTCGAAGCCGGGGCACCGGCGCCTGTTTGTGCCGTCGAACAACCGGAACGCAACTTGTCCATGAGTTTGAAGCGCATCGAGCAGTTTGGACTCACCTTCCCCGACACGATTATCGGACTGAAGACAGCGCTCCTCCACGGCGCATAAGCCGGAACGAGGCGCCAACTTGCGAAAGCCAGCCTTGCACCGCTTGCGCCGAGCGAAAAATACCGGCACTTCACCGCGGCGCGCCGATTTAGAGCCGGGCGCTCCCTGAAAAGACGCCTTTCCGCGACGCAAGGACCAGACAAAACGATACTACTATTATGCGATTTTCAACCCTCATATTCGACCTCGACGGAACATTGCTCGACACCTTGGCCGATCTCCACGCTTCGGTGAACCACGGACTCCGCGTACACGGATTGCCGGAGCGGAGTGTGCCCGAAGTGCGCGCCTTTTTGGGCAATGGCATCCACAATCTCATCGAGCGATCGGTCCCCGAAGGCACCGATTCCGCGCAACTCGAAGCCGTCTTCGCCGACTTTCGTTCGCACTATCTCGAGCATTCGCTCGACAAGACGGGGCCTTATCCCGGCATTCTTCCGCTGCTTGAACGTTTGCACAACGCGGGTGTGCGCATGGGCATCGTTAGTAACAAGCTCGATCCCGCGGTGCAGGATTTGAATCGTCGCTTTTTTGCCGATTTCATGCAGGTGGCTGTGGGCGAAAGTGCGGGCGTGCGCCGGAAACCCTACCCCGATTCGGTGCTCGAAGCCATGCGCCGTCTTGGGGCTACCCCTGCCGAAACGCTCTATGTGGGCGACAGTGAAGTGGACTATGCCACTGCGCAAGCGGCAGGCATCGCTTGTGAGCTCGTGCTTTGGGGATTTCGGGACGAACCTGAGTTGCGGGCCTTGCGGGCCGGCTTCTACGCGCGCACGCCGGCCGATATTTGGGACACCGTTGCGCAGTGAAGCAGCAAAGCGAAGCGCAAACAAGCCATAGCGGCCGGCAAACGATTTTGTCGGCCGCTGTTTTGTGTTGGTGAGCGCATGAAAGCGACTCAAATAGCCCCTCTCGGCTGAGAAGTTGCCCACAAATAGTGCGATTTGTCGGGAGATACTTGTGACATACACAAAAAATAGGTATATTTGCACCCGCAAATCCATACTTTGCCCCTACAGGTTTGGTTCCGTAGCTCAGTCGGATTAGAGCAACGCCCTTCTAAGGCGTGGGTCCTGGGTTCGAGCCCCAGCGGAATCACCCATTTCACTTTGAACTTGCGGATCGTCTCCACGAGATCAGACCACAAACAGCAAAGCGCGAACAAAAATTGTTCGCGCTTTGTTTTGTTTCTGCCTTTTTCGGCGAGTGTCTTAGCCCATTGCGGCCTGCCTTCGGGCGGTGTGCCCAGGCCGCGAGGCAAACCCGCAGTGCTTTTCATGGATGAGAACTGATGAAAAGCGAATGATCGTTTGCACTTCGATTTTGAAAGTCCAAGATGTCGCGAATATTCATTGCGGTGAGCTTTTCGATTAATGGGGGCATTTGCGTCGAAACGTCCCCTATAAAATGGGAAAAGCCCCAGTTTTTTCTTCGCTTCTCGGACGGTATTGCTCAAAGTTGCGGGGGCGAACAGGAGGTTGCCCTTATTTCGATTCGCAGGACACGAACAATGGAGCGATGCTGCGGTGTGCTCCGTTGTTTAGTGCATTCTGTTCAAAAAAAAGCGCCCCGGTGATCGAAAATCACCGGGGCGCATTTTGGACATGGGGCGATGGCTCGTGGGCGCGCGTAGCTGTGAAGAAAAATGTGGGACGCCTATGCGCAACGGGGCGAAGCCCGCATTTTTACAGTCGTATGTCTCTACAGGGTGCTCCGCTTTCAGAGATGTTGCTGCAGGAATCGCTCGACGGCACGGTAGAAGTCGAAGACGTTTTCTTGGTTGGCGAAACCATGGCCTTCGTTGTCTTTCACCATGTATTCCACTTCCACTCCGCGTCGTCGGAGAGCCGCCACCATTTGGTCGCTTTCGTCCTTGTTGACGCGCGGATCGTTGGCCCCTTGTGCGATGAAGAGCGGGCAACGAATGGCGTCGGCATGCAAGGCCGGCGACGTGGCTTCGAGTTGCGCGCGGTCGCGATCGGGGTGGCCGATTTGTTCGTACATCATGTCGAGCATCGCGCGCCAGTAAGGCGGAATGGTTTGCAGGAAAGTGAGCAGATTGGACACGCCCACGTAGTCGATGGCGCAGCAATAAAGCTCCGGTGTGAAGCAAGCTCCCGCCAGGGTGGCATATCCACCGTAGGAGGCACCGTAAATAGCTATGCGTTTCGGGTCGGCTATGCCTGAATCGATGAGCCAATGCACGCCGTCGGTGATGTCATTCTGCATGGTGAGCCCCCATTGCTTGTAACCCTTTTCGAGGAAGTCGCGGCCGTAGCCTGTGCTTCCGCGGAAATTAAGTTGAAAGACCGCATAACCTCTCGAACACAGGAATTGCACTTCAGAGGAGAAGCCCCAATTGTCGCGCGACCACGGTCCGCCGTGGGGATTGACGATGACGGGGAGCGGGGCCGGGAGAGCATCGAGTGTCAATCCGGGGGGCAAACTGAGGTAGGCCTCGATGGTCAGCCCGTCGCGGGTGGTGAACGTCACGGGGTGCATGGGCGCCATGGCCGATTCGGGCAACCACGGGGCCACTTCGGTCAGCAGTTCCACACGATCAGCGGTGCGATCGTAGAAATAATAGGCGCCTTTCGACCGGTCGCTGGCCACAAAGACGATGCATCGTTCCTCGCTCTTGTCGGTGTCCACCATGCCGACTTGTTGCGCTGGGAAGTGCTTTTCGAGTCGTTGGCGGTCATCGCGTGCGCGGTCGTCGAAATAGTGGCGCACAGGGTCGCGATGTCCGGCACAAAACGCCCCGAGCAGCCGGCGACGCTTGCGCGAATAGGTGAGCGCGTCCACGTCGTAGCGATCGTGTTCGAACAGTACTTCGCGCTCTTCGGCCGTAGCGGGATCAATGAGCACCAAGGCTGCTTTGTCACGGCCGCGATTGCTCACGCCCCACACCATTTTGTTGTCGGGAGTGAAGAGCGAGTAGCACACCGATTCGCGGAAATCAGTGGTGAGCACGGGACGGAATGCTTCGCCTTCGTGGTCGCGGTAGAGAATCTGGGTGTTCACGCCGTCGACGACGGCATAGACCACACGCAAACAACCGTCGTGGTCGGTGGTCCATCCCTGATAGTTACCGGGATTTTCGGCCAGGAGCGTGAGTTCGCCCGTGTCGAGATCGAGACGATAGGGATCGAAGGCCTCGGGGTTGCGGCGATTCATTTCAATGAGGATTTGCCCGGGCACTTCGGGGAGGTCATCGATGATGTCGGCGCGCACTCCGGGAAAATCGGTGTAGGCGCGTTCGTCGCTCCCGTCGCGGCGAATGCCGAAAAGGTGGTAGTTCTCGTCGCCCCCATCGTCTTTGGCATAAACCAAACGGTCGTTGTCGGCCCAAAGATGGCCGCCGAGACTGCGTTCGGTCTCGCCGGTGAGTCGAAGTGGGGTGCCGAGTGCGCCATCGGGGGCGATGCTGCGCACAAAAAGGTTCATGCGGTCGCGATAGGGGGCAAGATAGGCGAGATGGCGCCCATCGGGCGAAAGACGGAAGGAGGAAGAAGTGGCGTTGCGGAAGAAATCTTCGAGGGAAATCATGTCGTTGGGGAAGATAATAAAAGAGATGTGCTGGAAATGCGCAAACAAATTTACAGTTTTCGAAGCGAAAGAGGAGCCGTTGCGAAAAGAAAATAGTAACTTCGCTAACGAAAACCGCTTCATGTACAGACAATTCGACACTCTATGTTCGCACTACTTGAGTTTCTCCTACAATCGCTTTGCAAAGGGGTAAGCAAAACCACGAGTTGGCTCCATTCTCTTTGGCTGATCGCCTATCGTCGCTTCAAATCGACGGTGAAGGGGGAAGCCTATCCCCAATCGTCGACGATGTTGGAGCTGCTGTTTCCCAAAATGCAGATTGAATGGAAGGAAAGCGAATTTAAGTGCCAAGAAGACGAACGAGCCTATGATTTTACCTTCCAGGGAGGACATTTTGTGGCGGTGTGTAGCCGGCGCAACACCATGGTCTCATTCTATTATCCGTATTTTGTGGAGCGTCCTCTCGGCGCGCTGACGGCGGTGCGCCATGCCAGCAATGAATTCAACAGCTTGGCGGTGGCCAATTTCGCGACTTACTACATCATCGATGCACAGGGGCACCAGGTTTATCTCTACATGCGTTTCGGCATGCCCATCGACTCGACGAAACGCAGTGTGCAAGAAATGCTGGCGGCTCAATTGGAAGCGACTTTCGCCCATGTGCGAAGAACAAGAGCTGAACTCGAGAAGATCGAAGCAAGCGATGACAACAATTTGGAGGAGAACACGGCGATCAGTGAGCGGTTGAACGTCTTGTCGCACGTGGCAGAGATGAATTATGCTCCTGCGTTGGCCGAAGGATTTGAGACCAAAGAGCAGAAACACACGGTGGGCGAAGTGCTTTCGACGTTCATGCCGAGCGAAGAACCGGTGACGCTTTTGCGAATGGAAGGCGTATTGACCGGAGAAGGCGACTGCGAGCCTTCGACAATCGAAGTGCTTGAAGCGGAAGAGATTAAGAATTTCCCGTTTGTGGAATACTTGATGACGAAAGGAACCACATTCGAATCGTTGAAGAACAGTGCATTGACGCTGGTGATTAGTGTATTGATCCAAGAAGGCGAACGGAAAGACTGTTTGCTGCACGTGCTTTGCGAGAGCGAAACGAATTATGACCTCTTCTTTCGCGTGACCTTCACTCGCCCCACGGGGATACTTTTGCCACAACACTCGGCGGTCGTTGCGAAAGCAGAACAGCCAAGCAGTGCAACTACCTTTGTTTTGGCCTATGATAAGGTGGGCGACGGAGAACGCCGGAAGGAGTTTGAATACTTCTGGAACGAAACCCGCGATGCCCTCGAACGCGGCGAAGATTTGACGGAGGCACAAGACGAAATGATGGCCTGCACCACGCCCTACTACGGTTATTGCATGTATTGGGGACGGCGTTTCTATGCGTCGGAGCGTTATTATGAGGCGCTGGCTTACTTCAAAAATGTGTTCCGCTGGCTTTCGCCGCGGTTCAGCTACATGAACAAGGGCCAGCGCGCGCATTTCTTCGAATTGCTCTTCAGCATCGGCAGTTGCTACAGCGCTTTGGGACTTTACCAACAGGCTTATTACTATTTGGATGGTCTGTATTCGCTGAACAACCACAAGTATAATCGTGCCTACGTGAATGCATTGGTGAACGGCCACGATTTTCGTGCCCTTTTTGTCATTGATCGCTACTTGGATCAAGAGCAAAAGCAGTTTGAAAGCGAGGGAACGGAAGTGGAGGAGCCGGAGCGACAGGCTTTCGTGCGCTTCTTGAAGCGCCGCCGGGGCACGGCGCTCATTGATGCAGATTTGCTCGACGAAGCCGAGCAGCAATTTCAAGCTCTGCTCGAGTTTCCCGACAGTGAAGGGATTGCGCTCGAAGAATTGCTGCGCATTCAACAAATAAGAAACGACAAAGAAGAAAATACTCAGCCTACTGACTCATGACAATGATCTCTCCTTCGCTGCTCAGTGCGGATTTCGCCAATTTGCAGCGCGACATCGAAATGCTCAACGAAAGTTCTGCGGATTGGTACCATCTGGATGTGATGGATGGGGTGTTTGTGCCCAACATTAGTTTCGGTTTTCCGGTGATGGAGGCCATGGCCCGACACGCACGCAAGCCGCTGGATGTGCATCTGATGATTGTATCGCCCGAAAAGTTCATCCCTCAAGTGAAAGCCCTCGGGGCGCACGTGATGAATGTACACTATGAGGCTTGTACCCACCTGCATCGCGTGGTGCAAGCCATACGCGACGAAGGAATGTTAGCCGGCGTCACGCTCAACCCTCATACGCCGGTGAGTGTGCTCGAAGAAATCGCGCCCTATCTCGACTTGGTCATGCTGATGAGCGTGAACCCCGGCTTCGGCGGCCAGCGTTTTATCCCCACCATGGTCGAGAAGACACGGAAATTGCGCGCCCTCTTGGATGCTTGTGGGTCGGAAGCGCTGATAGAAGTGGATGGCGGTGTGAATCGCGAGACCGGAAAATGGCTTGTCGAAGCCGGAGCTGACGTGCTCGTCGCCGGGAGTGCCGTGTTCAACGCGGCGGATCCGAAAAAGGAAATAGAAGTATTGCGTAATCTTTGAAGCAATGGAAATAACTCCCCTGCTGGACAATAAACAACTCTTTGAATTGATGGCTTTGTTGCGCGATGCGCAACGCGTGGTGATCACTGCGCACCGAGGACCCGACGGAGATGCCATGGGATCGACGCTGGCTTGGGCCGACTACTTGCGTGGTCTTGGCAAACAGGTGCGCGTGATTCTGCCGACACCGTGCCCGGACTTCTTGAAGTGGTTGCCGGGAGCCAGAGGTGTGCTCTATTTTTCGAACGACGACATGCGACCGATGGCAACAAAGTTCATTCAAGAGGCCGATTTGATCTGCCTTTTGGACTTCAATGCTCTGCATCGCTTGCAAGACATGGGGCCGGTGGTGGAGCGGGCGAAGGCGAAGCGAATCATGATCGATCATCATGAGGGGCCCGACGAGAAAGCAGCGGATTTCATCGTGTCGCGTCCGGGCGCTTCGAGCACATGTGAGTTGGTCTTCAAGCTGATTTATCAACTCGGGGCGTTTGACGAACTTTCCCGCAACGCAGCTGCATGCATCTATTGTGGCATGATGACCGATACAGGTGGCTTTGCCTATGCGTCGAACGATCCTGAGATCTTTATCATCATTGCCCACTTGCTGGCCAAGGGGATTGACAAGGACAAGATCAATCGGAATGTGAATAACACGTGGTCAGAAAATCGATTACGCTTCTTTTCCTACATCTTGACCGAACGCCTGCGTTTCTTCCACGATCATCGGGCCGGGTTGTTCACGATCACCCGCGAAGACATGAAGCGCTTCCACTATATCCGCGGAGATGCAGAAGGTTTGGTCAACGAACCGCTGAAAGTGAAGGGCATGCGACTGAGCATTAGTCTGAGAGAGGACACGGAAGTGGACAAGATTCGCGTCTCGGTGCGCAGTGTCGACGATTTCCCGGCCAACAAATTGGCCGAAGAGTTCTTCAATGGCGGCGGACATTTCAATGCTGCGGGCGGCGAACTCCCCTTTCCGCTGGAAGAGGCCATCAAAACGGCAGAAAAGGCCATCGAAGCCTATGCCGACCGCCTATAAATCGCCCTCCGTTCGCAACGAACAACATGACCGACGGCATTTTTTGTGCCGTCGGTTTGTTTTTCTTGCAATAAACGCGTATTTTTGCGGAAATCGTTCATTTCAAAAATCAGAAAGCCTATAGAAACATACTCTACTTCAAACTAATCGTTCAATGAGTATGGACAGCAAAAATAGAATGACCGACGACGCGTTGGTAAAAGCTTACATCGGAGGAGACGCAGAAGCCTTCGATTGTTTATTGGCGCGCCATCAAGATCGATTGTTCCAGCACATTTTCTATGCAGTGCACGATGAAGACTTGGCAAACGACATATTTCAAGAGACTTTTGTCAAGGTGATTCTCTCGCTACGCAAGGGAAATTATGTGGAACAAGGTCAGTTTTTCGCTTGGCTTTCGCGAATCGCCCACAACTTGGTGCTTGATCATTTCAAAACACAGCGCGGACAGTGCAGTTATGACGAAGATGGTCAGGAATTTGCCGACGAAACCACGTCGCAGTTGGCTTGTGTGGGACGAGAAGAGGAAATGATTCGTATGGAATCGATAGAAATGGTGCAGAAATGGATCACTTTGCTGCCGGATGAACAGCGCGAAGTGGTGAAAATGCGCTTCTATCAAGAAATACCCTTCAAAGAAATTGCGGAAAAAACGGGGGTGGGCATCAGTACCTCGCTGGCAAGAATGCGCTATGCGCTGCTCAACCTCCGAAAAATGGCAACCAGAGCGGGAATGTTGAAGTGAATGCGACCGAAAGACGCAAAAATATCACGTTTCGCGCATTAAATCGGAAGTTCCTTCGTTTAGAGAATAACGAACTAAGTGATATTCTCCTGAAGCCTATGGAACACTCTACTCCACTTCCCCACTCTCCCAAACATGAGACATTAGAATTTATCAAACGATTCGCTCGTTTACAGCTTATTGCGGAGCCTGCTTTGGCTTGTGGCCTTAGAATTCAAATGGTCAGCCCGCAATGTGCCGGCGGAACGTGTTGAATGCGCAAAATGGAATGCATGAAAAAGATTTTGCTCCTCGGATCGGGTGAACTCGGGAAAGAGTTTACGATCGCCGCCCAACGTTTGGGACAATATGTCGTGGCTTGCGACGCCTACCGCGGTGCGCCCGCAATGCAAGTGGCCGATGAATATGAGGTGTTCTCCATGCTCGATGGAGAAGCCCTGGATCGCGTCGTCGAAAAGCACCATCCCGACCTCATTATCAGCGAAATTGAAGCCATTCGAACCGAACGACTTTACGAATATGAGGCGAAAGGCATCCGCGTGGTCCCCTCTGCCAGAGCGGTGAACTACACGATGAACCGAAAAGCCATCAGAGATTTGGCAGCAAAGGAACTCGGAATCAGAACGGCACGCTACCATTACGCCACAACTGAGGAGGAACTGCGCAAAGGAGCCGAGGACCTCGGATTTCCCTGCATCGTCAAGCCGCTAATGAGCTCAAGTGGAAAAGGGCAATCCGTGATGCGTTCCGTAGATGACGTGAAACACGCATTTGAATACGGCATGGCAGGAAGCAGAGGGGATGTCAAGGAGCTCATCGTCGAAGAATTCGTTGATTTCGACTACGAAATCACCCTACTTACCGTGACACAAGACAACGGCAACACGTTATTCTGCGCTCCCATCGGACATGTGCAAGAAGATGGCGACTATCGCGAGAGCTTCCAGCCGAGAGCGATGAGCACAACCCACTTGCAAGAGGCTGAAAGTATGGCAAAAGCTGTGACCGAAGCCCTGACCGGAGCCGGAATTTGGGGAGTTGAGTTTTTCGTCAGCGAGAAAAACGGCGTTTACTTCAGCGAATTGTCTCCGCGCCCGCACGATACCGGTATGGTGACCCTGGCGGGAACGCAAAACTTCAATGAATTCGAACTGCATTGCCGTGCGGCATTGTCTTTGCCCATTCCGTGCGTGAAAAACCTCCGCATCGGAGCCAGCGCCGTGATCTTAGCCGGCGATCATGCGGAAGGAACGCCCGATTACCTCGGATTAGAGAGAACGTGTGAGGAGGATGCTGATCTGCGCATCTTCGGAAAACCCAGCATGCGCCCCAAGCGTCGGATGGGAGTTGTGTTGGTGAGCGGAGAATTAGGGGGCAACCTCGAGCAAGTCCGCGACAAGGCAAAACGACTCTCCGGTTATGTTCAAGTGGTTCCGAAGAAGAATTGATTAAACATAAAGTTTCTCGCGTATTTCTGCATTCGTTGTCGAATAGTCGGGAATACGTCACAGAAATGAGCCTTTGAGAGCTCGTTTTTTGCGCATCTCTTGAAGGTAAACGGAGAGGTGCAGCGCGAACTGCCCCATTTTGTCCACACCCTACCCCTTTCTCGTCCGCCTACACGAATAAAACCGCAGTGGGAACATGGGATTATTGTAAAATACCCGCCGTGATAACCGAAACCTCACCAACCTGTCGATGATTCCTCCCACCGGCTAAACCGCCCGATCGAGCAATTGCCCGATTGGGCGCTTTATTTTGGCCATTAGCCACAACAGGAAGACAAAACACGGGGGCTTTTTCTTCAGAATCTGTTTTTTTGCGAGGCCATGAAGCCAGATCGCTCTTTTTTGACTAACTTTGTAGGCGGATACACGGGAGTTCGTTTTCAGTTCTCCGTAAGATCCTCGTGATATTGCTTTTATCTTTATCCTAATCCAAGTTCGGAAATGAAACTCATCCTGATGACTCGTCCTGATTTCTTCGTCGAAGAGAGTCAGATCATCACTGCTTTGTTCGATGAAGGGCTGGAACTTTTGCATGTGCGCAAGCCAGATTCAGAACCTGTCTATTCGGAACGATTACTCTCGCTCATTCCCGAAAACTACCACAAGAATATTGTGGTGCACGACCATTTCTATCTCAAAGGTGAATACGGTTTGAAAGGCATTCACCTCAATGCGCGAAATACTCAGCTTCCCCACAACTACAAAGGACACATTTCCTGTAGTTGTCAGAGTGCAGACGAACTCAGAGAGAGAGTTCGTTCGTTTGACTATGTCTTTTTGTCACCCCTCTTCGATGCAACGCGCGAGGACGGCTTCAGTGAGAATTTCAGTGCGCGCATGCTGAATGAAATGGCCGAAAAGAAACTGATCGGGCGGAAAGTCATGGCCTTCGGCAACGTCGATGTCGACAATCTTCCCCTGGTCAAAAGTCTCGGTTTCGGTGGTGCCGTCATTTTGGGCGACCTTTGGAATCGCTTCAACATGCACACCAACAGAGACTACAAGGATCTCATCACCCACTTCCGCAAGTTGCGGCGAATGGCCGAATGAACCCGCGAAGCCAAGGCGATAGAACTCCTTACATCGTGAGAGAAACTTCCCACCAATCAACTCTTTCAATAAAATGAACAGTAACTTCAAAGTCTTCTCGGGCACGAAAACACGTTATTTGGCCGAGAAAATCTGTGACAATCTGGGCTGCAAGCTCGGAGATGTGAGCATCACTTATTTCTCGGACGGCGAGTTTGAGGTTTGCTATGAGGAGTCTATTCGAGGCTGCGACGTCTTTCTCGTACAAAGCACGTTTCCCTCGACCGACAACCTGATGGAGCTTTTGCTGATGGTCGATGCGGCCAAACGTGCTTCGGCGCGCACCGTCAATGCCGTGGTGCCCTACTACGGATGGGCTCGCCAAGACCGCAAAAGCAAGCCCCGTGTTTCCATCGGAGCCAAGCTGGTCGCCAATATGCTGGGCGTAGCCGGCATTGATCGCGTGATCACCATGGATCTCCACGCCGATCAAGAGCAAGGATTCTTTGAAGTTCCTGTAGATCACCTGTTTGCGTCGACTATCCTCCTCCCTTACGTCAAGAACCTCAATCTGAAAAACATCTGCATCGCAACGCCGGATGTCGGAGGCTCGAAGCGCGCAAGCACCTATGCGAAATATCTCGATTGCCCCATGGTCATTTGCAACAAGACCCGCAAGCGTGCCAATGAAGTCGACTCCATGGACGTGATCGGCGATGTGAAGGATATGGACGTCGTACTGGTAGATGATATGGTGGACACCGCAGGCACAATCACCAAAGCCGCCGACCTCATCAAGTCGAAAGGCGCGCGTTCCGTGCGTGCTTTGGCCTCGCACTGCATCATGTCCGGCCCCGCCGACGAGCGAGTCGAAAACAGTCAGCTCGAGGAAATGGTCTTCACCGACTCTATTCCCTACACCGGCTCCTGCTCAAAAGTGAAACAACTGAGCGTCGGAGCATTGTTTGCCGAGACCATTCGCCGAGTGCTCGAGAATGAGAGCATCAGCAGTCAATATCTCATCTGATTTATTCCAATAGAGAGAGGCGTGTTTGCGCCGTACCGATGGAGATCGGTCCGCGAAACGCATTGATACGACATCGTGTCATTGCGTATCGGGAGTGCATCCACGCCTCTCCTTCTATCTCGCTTTTTTCTAAGCTTTTCCTTCTCACAGAATTTGCATGCGTAGGAAATTCGTCTACACTCTTTGGTCATTGTTGCTTGGTTTTATCCTCTCGGCTGCACTTTTCGTCGTCGCAGTCGAACGTGGATGGATCGGCTACATGCCTGATCTCGAGCGCATCCAAAATCCCATCAATAAATTCGCATCGCAGGCACTGACTGCCGATGGAAAATTGTTGGGCACTTGGTCTACCAGCGAAAACCGCATTTTTGTGGCTACCGATAGCATATCGCCCCATCTCTTCAAGGCGTTGGTGGCCACAGAAGACGAACGTTTCTACGACCATTGCGGCATCGACGCCAAAGCGTTGGGGCGTGCCGTGGTGAAACGTGGCATCATGGGCCAGCACAATGCGGGAGGTGGTTCGACCATCACGCAGCAGTTGGCCAAACAATTGTATTCCGGAAAAGCTTCCAACACACTTCAGCGATTATTGCAGAAGCCCATCGAATGGGTCATCGCAGTAGAGATCGAACGCTACTACACGAAGGATGAGATCATGACGTTGTATCTCAACTACTTCGATTTTCTTCATAACGCCGTGGGAATCAAGACGGCTGCCAACGTCTACTTTGGCAAATCTCCCAGCGAACTTACACTTACCGAATCGGCCACGCTGATCGGCATGTGCAAGAACCCCTCACTCTTTAATCCCGTGCGCGACGCAGAACGCTGCCGTCAGCGCCGCAATGTGGTGCTGTCTCAAATGGTCAAGGCCGGCTATTTGAGTGCAGACAGCTGCCGGATGCTCAGCGCCACCCCACTCGAATTGAATTTCCACCCCATCGACCACAAAGAAGGGGAGGCCACCTATCTGCGTGAGTACTTGAGACAAATACTCATGGCCGACAAACCGAAGCGATCCAACTACCGCGATTGGCAGTACGCCCAGTATTATGCCGATTCTTTGGCGTGGATCAACAACCCGATCTACGGTTGGTGCAAAAAGAACAAGAAGCGCGACGGCTCACACTATGACATCTATACCGATGGCCTGAAAGTTTACACCACAATCGACTCGCGCATGCAGGAATATGCCGAGAAAGCGGTCTACAGTCACGTTGCACTTCGACTTCAGCCCGAGTTTGACAAGCGGAAGTACAATGAAAACTTCCCCTTCAACACTAGTTTGTCTTCCAAACAGGTGAAGCGCATCTTCGACAGAGCCATGCGCCAGAGCGAACGATATCAAGCGATGAAGGCAGCGGGCGCATCTGAGGAAGACATTCACGATGCCTTTTGCACCTTGACTCCCATGTCGGTCTACACCTACCATGGCGATGTCGATACGGTCATGACACCGCTCGATTCCATTCGCTATTACAAGACCTTCCTCCGAGCCGGTTTGGTTTCTATCGATCCGAGCAATGGTTATGTGAAAGCTTACGTCGGAGGTCTCAATTATGCTCATTTCCAGTACGATATGGGAATGATCGGACGCCGACAAATCGGTTCGACAATGAAACCGTTTGTCTATGCCATGGCCCTCGAAGACGGGTACACGCCCCAGTCGATGGTGCTCAATGCGCAGCGAAGCTACCGCGTAGGCGGGTCTTTCTGGACACCTCGCAATGCCAACAGTGCAAGAGCCGGCCAAATGGTGCCCCTCATTTGGGGACTCTCGCAGTCGAGCAACTGGGCCACGGCCAACCTCATGAGCAAGGTGGATCCCAGCGGTACACGCCTGAAACGGCTCGTGCAGAATTTTGGAGTCGCCAATCCCGACATTCATCCCTCTATGGCCCTGTGTCTCGGACCTTGCGAGGTGACAGTAGGCGAAATGGCCTCGGCCTACACGGCCTTTGTCAACCAAGGCATCCGTTGTGCCCCCACGTTGGTCAGTCGCATCGAGGACAGCGAGGGGAACGTCATTGCCCAATTCACACCGCGCATGAACGAAGTGATTTCCGAACGCACCAGCTACGAAATGATCGAGATGATGAGAGCCGTGGTCGACCACGGCACAGCGCGCAGACTGCGCTTCCAGTTCGGACTGAATGGCCCCATTGCCGGCAAAACCGGTACAACCAATAACAATGCCGATGGTTGGTTCGTGGGCTACGTCCCTCAACTTGTCACGGCTTGTTGGGTGGGCGGCGAAGACCGCGACATTCACTTCACCAGCACAGCCGAAGGGCAAGGAGCGTCCACTGCCCTCCCCATCTGGGCGCTGTACATGCGTAATGTGTTCCGAGACAAGACGCTTGGATACAACCCCAACCAACCTTTCAACATGGGCCGAGCAAAGCAACCTGCCGCTGCCGGAGCCCCGCCCGCCAACAACGGGGATGCCGGTGCGGGACCGACGCCGGAAACCAACGTGTTTCAATAAGAAGTCCCCCGTTTTTTTCGAAAAGTCCCCTCTTAAAATGAAAATACAAGCCATTATTCCTGCAAGATTTGCCTCGACTCGCTTTCCGGGTAAACCCTTAGCGCTGTTAGGTGGGAAAGAAATCATACAACACGTCTACGAACGCGCAGCCGAAGTGTTTGAAGAAGTGTGGGTAGCCACTGATGATGAGCGAATTGCCGCTGCGGTCGAGCGTTTCGGTGGGAAGTGCGTGATGACTTCCGCTGCACACAAAAGCGGAACGGATCGCTGCAGAGAAGCCATGCACAAGACGGGATTGCACCCCGACATCGTCGTCAATATTCAAGGCGATGAACCCTTTGTGCGCCCGGAACAGTTGCGAGAGCTTTGCCGCTGTTTTGAAGACGAAAGCACTCAAATTGCCACGTTGGTCAAACCTTTTACGCCCGAGATGGGACTCGAAGCCTTGAAAAATCCCAATTCGCCCAAAGTTGTCGTCGGTCTTCAGCAACAAGCTCTCTATTTTTCGCGCTCCGTCATCCCCTATTTACGAAATGTGCCCGAAGAGCAATGGCTGAGTCGCCACACCTTCTACAAGCACATCGGGCTTTACGCATATCGGGCCGAAATGCTCGACCAGATTACGGATCTGTGCCAAAGTCCGCTCGAACTTGCCGAGAGTTTGGAACAACTTCGCTGGCTGGAAGCCGGACTGAAAATCCGCGTGGGTTTCACGAACCATGAGACCATTGGAATCGATACGCCCGAAGATCTACGCAAAGCGGAAGAATTCCTCCGCACGAATTGCTAAAAAACGTGCGTTCTACTTGGTTGTTTCAATAAACTGCAATATCTTTGCGCATATACGAGAGCTCTATCGCCCTCTAATTGCACAAGCTTACCCTCTATGATACGTAAATTCTCTCTCATCATATTCTCTTTCCTTACTTTTGTCGCCGTCGATGCGCAAAAGATTGTGATCGGCTCCTACACCTTCAAGGATGGAGCGGTTTTCACGGGTGAAATGTTAGGAAACAAACCGAATGGCAAAGGCATCACGGTTTATCCTAACGGAGACAAGTACGAAGGCGAATACAAAAAGGGGAAACGCCAGGGCTACGGCACCTATTCGTTCTCTGACGGTGAGAAATATGAAGGCGACTGGTTCAATGACCAGCAGCACGGAAAAGGAACATTCTATTATATCAACAATAACCGCTACGAAGGCCTCTGGTATCAGGACAAGAAGCAGGGCCGCGGCAAGATGTTCTACTACAACGGCGATGTCTACGACGGCGATTGGAAAGACGACAAGCGCAACGGCGTGGGCATCTACCGATTTGTGAGCGGCGCCTTCTACAACGGGCAGTGGGTCAACGACAAAAAGCAAGGTAAAGGCACGTTCGACTGGAACGACGGCACCAAGTACGAAGGATATTGGTTCAACAACCTGCGCAATGGTTTCGGCACCTACCATTATGCCGACGGCGACGTGTACAAAGGCGAGTGGAAAGACGATAACCAAAACGGAAAGGGCATTTACACCTTCCGCAACGGCGATATCTACGAAGGACAGTACCAAAACGGCGAACGCACCGGCGAAGGTGTGACCACCTTTGCCAACGGCGACAAATATACCGGGCACTTCCTGGCCGGCGAACAGAGCGGACAAGGCACTTACGTGTGGAAAGGCACCGCAACCTACACCGGAATGTGGAAAGCCGACAAGCCGCACGGTCGCGGCGTCTACAAAACGAAGACGGGCGACAGTTATGACGGCACTTGGAAGAACGGAAAAATGGATGGCGAGGGCACGCTCATCTCGGCGCAAGGGGACAAATACAAAGGACAGTTCCGCGACGGGCAGAAACATGGCTTCGGCATCGAAATCCTTGCAGACGGTTCGCGTTACGAAGGGTCGTTTGTCAACGGCGAGCGCGATGGCGCATTCGTTGAATACGACCGTAACGGCAACAAAACGGCCGAAGGCGTTTATACCAACGGCCGTAGGCAAGCCAATAACCGATAATCTCTAAAAATACCATAGCGCTTCGGCAAGAAAATACCCTCTTGCTGAAGCGCACAAAAACATTAAGCAGTTCATTATGAAGGTCTCACAGCAGAAGAAGCCCACAAAGACAAGCGTTCCCGCCCAGCGGAAAACGACGAATTCGCGCGCGCAGCTCAAACTCGTCAAGAACGACGAATGGCTTGCGCCTTATGCCGATGCGATCCGCGGGCGACACGAGCAGGCACTGCACAAAATCGAAGAACTCACGCAGGGCAAGCAGTCTATTTCCGAATTTGCCATGGGACACCACTATTTTGGACTGCATCGCACGCGGAAGAATTGGATTTTCAGAGAGTGGGCACCCAATGCCACGCGCATCTTCCTGGTCGGAGACTGCAATGATTGGCAGGAGAATCCCGAATTTGAGCTTAAACGCATCGAAGATTCCGGAAACTGGGAGCTGACTTTGCCCTTGAAAGCCCTCAAGCACGGGCAGTTATACAAGCTGCATGTTTATTGGGATGGGGGCTTCGGTGAGCGCATCCCCTCTTATGCGCACCGAGTGGTGCAAGATGAGACCACAAAGATCTTTTCTGCGCAAGTTTGGGTTCCTGCAAAACCCTATCAATTCAAGAAAGAAACTTTCAAGCCCCAACGCGCTCCCCTACTCATCTACGAGTGCCACATCGGAATGGCGCAAGATGCCGAGAAAGTCGGGACCTACAATGAGTTTCGCGAGAATGTGCTTCCGCGAATTGTCGAAGACGGATACAATTGTATCCAGATCATGGCCATTCAAGAGCATCCTTATTATGGTTCCTTCGGGTATCATGTGTCCAGCTTCTTTGCCGCGTCTTCGCGCTTCGGCACTCCCGAAGAATTGAAGCAACTGATTGACGCGGCACATGAGAAAGGCGTGGCGGTTATCATGGATTTGGTGCAGAGCCACGCTGTCAAGAACGAAGTCGAAGGCTTGGGGAATTTCGCGGGCGACCCCCAGCAATATTTTTATGCCGGCGATCGGCGTGAACACCCCGCTTGGGATTCGCTTTGCTTCGACTACGGAAAGAACGAAGTCATCCATTTCCTGCTTTCCAACTGCCGTTATTGGTTAGAGGAGTACCATTTCGATGGTTTCCGGTTTGATGGAGTCACTTCCATGCTCTATTACAGCCACGGCCTCGGCGAATCGTTCAATGGCTACGCTGATTATTTTAACGGCCACCAAGACGATAATGCCATCTGCTACCTAACGTTGGCCAATGAGGTGATTCACCAGTTCAATCCCCAGGCCATCACCATCGCAGAGGAGGTTAGTGGTATGCCCGGCCTCGCTTCCCCCTTCAAAGACGGAGGTTATGGGTTCGACTACCGCATGGCCATGAATATTCCCGACTATTGGATCAAGACCATCAAGGAATTGAAGGACGAAGACTGGAAACCTTCCTCCATTTTCTGGGAACTCACCAACCGCCGTGCCGACGAAAGCAACATTTCTTACACGGAAAGTCATGACCAGGCCCTGGTTGGCGACAAAACCATCATCTTCCGTCTCATCGATGCCGACATGTATTGGCATTTCCGCAAGGGAGACGAAAACGAACGGGCAAATCGTGGCATTGCTTTGCACAAAATGATCCGTTTGGTCACGGCTTCCACCATCAATGGAGGCTACCTCAACTTCATGGGCAACGAGTTTGGACACCCCGAGTGGGTCGATTTCCCGAGAGAAGGGAATGGGTGGAGTCATAAGTACGCGCGCCGGCAATGGCACCTCGTAGATGACAAAGAACTCTGCTACCATTTGCTCGGCGACTTCGACAAAGCCATGCTCCGAGTGCTCAAAAGCGAGAAACAGTTCCAGAAATTGCCCGTAATCGAGATTTGGCACAACGATGGCGACCAGATTCTGGCGTACCAGCGCGGAGATCTGCTTTTCGTCTTCAACTTCTCGCCTACCACATCGTATGTAGATTATGGTTTCATGGTGAAACAGGGAGCATATAGCGTGGTGCTCAACACCGATGCCGAGGCTTTCGGCGGTCAAGGCCTCAATGACGACTCCATCACTCATTTCACGAACTACGACCCCGTACTTGAGAGTGACGGGAAGGGTTGGTTGCAACTCTACATCCCCGCTCGTACGGCCATTGTCCTGAGAAAAAATAAATGACACAAGACCACAAACCGGTTCGAAGAGTGCGTATTCTACAATACGCACTCTTCGGTGCATTTGTCTACTGTTATTTCGGCGTTCTCGTCTCCGAACGTCTCATGGCCTGCACCTATAGCCTTTTCCCCACCTTCACGGTGCGGTTTTTGTTGGGCTTTCCGCACTTCTTCGGGGGCTTGGCACTTTGCATCTTCCTGCCGTTGCTCATTTATTGCAACAAACGCTGGTCGCTCTTCAAGCGGTGCGGATCGCTCACCCGGCAAGTGCTCTACCTCACCCTCCTTTTTTTCATCCTTGGGCTCATTCCCGTTGCCGACGAGCTGACCATATTGGAATTGCGCACGGCCCGTCTCATTGCGCTCCACAAAAACGATGAAGCGCTGGAGGTCGGTCGCCACTACGCGTCCGATTCGCCGCGTTTGCAGATGCTGCGTTTGTGCGCTCTCGGAACTATCGACCGCATGGGGGCGTCTTTCTTCGAAATGCCCGGCAGCTACCATCCCTTCAGCGACCGCATTCAAGCCGAACGCCTGGTCAACGAACCGATTGGCCGCGGAGGTTATGCCTATCTGCGCGAAGGCGATTCCACCTTTTCCGTTCCGCCGGCCATGGCCGCCTTGCTCGACGGCAATTTAGACCGCTTTGCCGGAACGGTACCCCGAAAATATCTCATTGACCGCCACCCCGAAACGATTCCCGTAGCGTTTCGCCAAGCTCTCGTGCTTTATGTTCGTCTCACCACCCACCCCATCCTTTCTTATCAGGACGAAGCGACAGAAGCCAACTATCGAGATTTCATCAGTCGCCGAGATAGCATCCGCAAACAGTTTCCCCGCGATGTGAAAGATGCGGAGCGCGCAGAGCGCAACCTCATGGCCGACGATTTCTACGGCACTTATTGGTTTTATTACTTCTACGAATGCCCCGATCGTAAGTTCGGATTGTAGGAGAATCCCCAAATTTACAACTGTACACGGGGGCGATTCGTAGAAACGCCCCTATTTTTGGCGCAAACTTCCCGACTTTTCGCGAAAATCTCCCGAGTTTAAGAGACGAATCGCGAGGGAATCCCTAACTTTGTACCCCTTCTACTCAAAATATATTGGACATGGAACGAATTTATCGCCGCGACATCTTGGATTTTGTCACCGTTGCCACCGAATTCTGTAAGCAGGTGGAGCAATGTTCGGGAAGCGAACGCGGAGAATTCACCACCGTCATGCAGCGCTTGCTGCCCATGGTCTATCTTAAGGCGGCTTTCATCGACGAGATCGAAGAAGGTGTCGGTTATGTGGACGCCGTGGTGACAGAAAGCGACTATGAATACGTGCGCACCCAAATAGCGGCCATAATGCGCGATGCCGACGACTATCTCGACGTATTTGTCGAGCAGTTTCGCTACTCCGATGCACCGGTTGTCTGCACGGTGAGCGAATCGTTGGCCGACGTCTATCAAGCCCTGCGCAACATGGTCGAAGCCTTCCGCAACGAGATAGACGAAGCGATGGAAGTGGCGCTGTTTGAGTGCATGGAAGAATTCAGAATGCACTGGGGGCAGCAGTTGCTCGGGGCTTTGAGAGCGATGCACGAGCTTGTTGCTTCGGGACAAGTGGACGAGATTTAAGTCAAACCGCAGATCTCATTCAGTTATCGCCCGAAGCTCCATTTTTACCTCATGTTTATGCAAGAACTTTTCGTCCAAACGGACAAGAAAATCATAGCTACACTCCCCCGTTACACCTTCGACGGGCGAATTGTTGTCGTCCAGAGCGAGAGTGAAGCGGAGCGAGCTGTGCAATACCTCAGCCGGAATACAGAATTGGGCATCGACACAGAGACCCGCCCCTCTTTTCGCAAGGGACAGCAGCACAAAGTGGCGCTTTTGCAGGTGGCCACTGCCGATCTTTGCTTCCTTTTCCGGCTCAACTACATGGGATTGCCCAACGCCCTGGCACATCTGCTCGAGAATGGGGAGATAAAAAAAATTGGTCTCTCGCTCAAAGACGATGTGCAGCAATTGCACAAAAGAAGACCGTCGCTCAAACCGCGAAATTTCGTGGATCTGCAACAAATAGCGGCGCAGATGGGCATCAAAGACATGAGCTTGGCGAAACTTTTCGCCAATTTCTTCCGCCAACGCATCTCGAAAAATGCGCAACTTTCCAATTGGGAGGCCGATGCGCTCGATGAAAAGCAGCGAGTGTACGCAGCTACCGATGCTGATGCCTGTTTGAAACTCTATCACCGCATGGAAGAGCTCAAGAATAATGGCGACTTCCGGCTCATTTCTCCCGAAAAAAGCACTCCAAAACCTGAGATTCAATGACAACATTTCAACTTCGCCGCGGAAAATCCGAAAGTCTCAAACGTTTTCACCCTTGGATCTTTTCGGGGGCCCTGCGCGGAACGCTAAATCGCGCTCCCCTGCCCCAAGAAGGGGAAGTGGTGGACATCGTTGATGCCGACGGAGCTTTTATAGCCCGCGGACATTACCAAATTGGTTCCATTGCCGTGCGCGTACTCACCTTCCGCGATGAGCCCATCGACCACCGTTTTTGGGTAACCCGCTTGCGCGAGGCTTTCCGCATGAGAAAAGCGCTGCAACTCAACGTCAATCCTGAGGTGAACTGCATTTATCGACTGGTGCACGGCGAAGGCGATCGCTTACCCGGTTTGATCATCGACATTTTTGGCGAAACGGCGGTGATGCAAGCCCACTCTGTGGGGATGCACTGCGACCGCGAGGCCATTGCCGACGCGCTGCTCGAAGCAACCGACGGAGCGGTGCGCAACATCTACTACAAGAGTGAGACGACCCTTCCCTACAAAGCTGATCTCAAGCAGGAAAATGGCTTCTTGCGCGGCAACACAGAAGAGAATGTCGCCCTTGAGAATGGTTTGAAATTCCACATTGACTGGCTCAAAGGCCAGAAAACGGGATTTTTCGTGGACCAAAGAGACAACCGAAGCCTGCTCGAACAGTACAGCCGCGGGCGTTCGGTGTTGAACATGTTTTGTTACACCGGCGGGTTCTCCGTCTATGCGATGCGCGGCGGGGCTGAATGCGTGCACAGCGTGGATGCCAGCGAACAGGCCATCCGACTCACGGAGGCCAACATCGCGCTCAATTTTCCGAACGACGAGCGGCACGAAGCCTACGCCGAAGACGCATTCAAATTTCTCGATCGCGCGGGCAGCAACTACGATCTGATTGTGCTGGATCCCCCGGCTTTCGCCAAGCACAAGGATGCGCTGCGCAACGCCCTCAAGGGTTACACGCGACTCAACGCCATTGCGTTCCGAAAAATCAAGCCCGGGGGCATCATCTTCACCTTCTCCTGTTCGCAAGCGGTCAACAAGGACCAGTTTCGCTTGGCCGTTTTCACGGCGGCGGCGCAAAGTGGGCGACATGTGCGCATTTTGCATCAACTGCACCAACCCGCCGATCATCCCATCAACATTTATCACCCGGAAGGCGAGTACCTTAAGGGCCTGGTGCTCTACGTTGAGTAAACCTCCCGTGGTTTTGCGTTGCGACTACCCTACTCTCGTACTTTTCGAAGCGGATGGTCGCAGACTGCAGACGCAAGTCCAAATAAAAAGCCCATCGCTCATTTGTGAGCGATGGGCTTTTTGGTGGATAATCGGGAGCACGTTTCGCGCTGTTGGGAACTTCTGCTTTCCCGCCGCCGTTGTATGTGATTGGAAAGCGACGTTTTATTTCTCCAGCTCGCGGTTCACGAGATCGCAGATCAATGAATATTCTACTTCCTGCCAACCGGCGGCGGTCAGCTCCTCGGCATTATCATGAAAAAGCGCGACTTCCGCACGCTTCTTGCCTTGGATCGAAAGTCCGTTCATGTAATATTCTATTGCTTTGGGCACTTTGCCGAGCGACCAGGCGTTGTGCGCTGCGTGGAAGTAGTCTCCCGACTTGACTTTTGCCCAATTTTCGAGTTGCTTTTCCTTGTTTTCCTCCAAGAGCGGGAGCGGTTCCACGTCGGCATCGAGCAGTGCTTCTAAAAGCGGTTCAGCTTCAGTAAATCTCCGTAGGCAGAACAAGCACAAAGCCTTCACACGTTGAGCTCTTAGGTTGTTGGGAAACAAATACTCCAGCTTGTAGAGATAGGTCAGCGCTTCTTCGTAGAGTTCCAACCTTGCATAGCCGATCGCTATGCGGAAAAGCAGCTGTTCGTCCTCCGGTTTCAGTGCCTCCATCTGCACCAAATAGGTCAAAGTCTCCTCATTGCGGTCTAGTTCGTTGCAAAGTCGTGCCAAATCGTGAAGTACCTCGTAATTATTCGCATCAATTTGCAGTGCGGCCTCCAGAATGCTCACAGCCTTCTCGAAATTTTTCAGTTTATAATGGGCAAATGCCAGTTTTCGCAGCGTTTCCACGTCGATTGACTCCTCGTTTAGCAAGGAAATCACGGGGTTCCACAAATCATACGGCAAGCAAAATTCGGCCAGCTCCCCGCGTTCCTCGGGATCTTCGAAGGCCGAGGCAAAAAGTGGGTTCTCGGCAAGAAAAAGGTCGCAGCGAAAAGGGTTGTCTTGCTCGTTACGATAGACATAGAGGGAGCAAAAGCGGAAAAGATCACGCAGATAGCCCTTTATGCGGTCTTCTGCAGTCGAATAGCTCACCACTTCGATCGTGAAATTGACGTCGGCTTCGGCAAAGAGCGAGTTGATCTGCATGCGCTTCTCTTGTTTTTCGTTTTCGTCGGTGATCGTTTGGAGCACCTCCGCAGCTTTCACCCAACTGAAGCGCTCTGTGTTGCCGATTCGTCCACCTCGCTCTGCATAGCGCAGATCAATGCCCGAGGGGACTCCGGCTAACTCCGGATGCTCGGGAGAGTATTCGTAAAACCAATGGGCGGCTTCGTGGAAGAAGGGATGGCGCATGGTGAAACGCCCAAAGATGCCGTAGTTGATGTCCATTCCGTCGGTTTGCACCCGTGCTACTTCGAGGAACACGCGCTGAATGTTTTTTTGCGCGGGAGTCATTTCCTTCCGCCCCTCGATGATTTGCATCAACTCTTCGGTCTCGAGCGGGAAAGCCCCCTTGCTTTTGATGATTTGTGGGAGCAATTCCTTTATGAGGTGGCGATTGAAAGGCACGGTCTCTTGGGCAATCCACAGCGCGCGCTGGAGAACGCTCCAAAAGGGCGGGTATTCCCATGTGAAACCCACGAGTTGCGAGGCCCATTCTTTCGCTTCGGGGAAGAGCGGAAGCCATTCTTGCTGTTTTATTGCGACGAGCACAGCGCCGATCAGGGCGCGGGTGTGCAAAACGCCGGACATTTTCGTTTGCGCAGCCCGACAAAGCCACACAAATTGCCGGTCATCGAACGAAGAGAAGAGACGTAAAGTCACAGCGGAGGCGGCCATGGCTTGCCGTTCCCCGTCTGCGTTCTCGTCGTCCAGGAATTTCTCAGCGTCGTGGGCTTGTTCCTGCGTCCACTGTGGGGCCGTCCAGAGCACATTGAAGAGTGTGTCGTTGGAACCTTCGCCTTTAAAGACTTCAGACACGCTGGGGCGCGCATTGTCCTGGGACAAAATGTGGTAACACATCGTGCGTCCGTCCACTTCCTTCTCGGGGCGCACAAAGCCGCAGGCGAATTCGAAACGAAAGTAGCGGTGCAGATCGTCGCATACGCGATAAGTCTCTTGCAACTGTGCAAGCTGTTTCTCTTGAACTCCCAAGTGAACGGGGTCTTCCTGCAGACTGTCGAGGAAAGAGTCGTAGTTCATCTGCAAACGCCACCGAAGTAGGTCGAAATGGGTGGGCGTGTTGATTTGCCCTATTTGGGCTTTCAACGATCGGAGGGCGTCAGCGAGTCGGAATTCACGCAGGGCGCGCAAGGTGTCCTCGCGTAAGGTGAGATAAGTCGATGTGCTCATGAAAAATTTCCTATGGGGTAGATCGTAAGACGGGGCTTTTGAACTTTTCGGCACCGGAAATGAAGCGAACGACGGGATGAGACGGGAGAAAGTGGGCCGCTTCAGCTGCCTGCCCTCGCATTCGCGTCCACAACAAGGGGGGCGCTTGTCGGTTAGCGGGTGGCGTCGTAGTGCGGCAGGCGAATAGCCGACAGTTGCGTGGCGGGAACTTGATAGTCCTTCACCAAAACGCTGTCTAAATAGGGAGTCCGTCCTTTGTTGATCGCAACCACTGCGAGGTTGTAGGCTTTGCGCAGCAGTTGTGCCTGGGCATTGTGACGTTTGTTGCGCAAGGCGCGCTGATTCATGTAGAGCGACATTCGCATCTCGGAGGGGAGTGCCGAAGACAAGCGCACATTCCCGTTGGCCACGGCTCGTGAGGCATAGGGTTCGGGCAGAACGGCACAATCGATCTGCTCATTTTCCAGCATGAGATGGCGAATCTTGAAACTATTCACCTGCGCGAAGAACAAATCGTCGCTCTTCAATCGCAAACTGTCACGCAATCGGGTGATATAATGGTCAGAGTTGGCATAACGCGCCATGCCCACGGTGCGCCCCTTGAGGTTTCGCAACTCACGTATGCGCAAACGTCCGCCTGCAAGCAGGAACCAGCTTCCGTTGAGGGCGATGAACTCATCGAAATTGCGCATGCGTCCGCGCGAACGGTAGTAGGCTGCGCGATAATGATCCGTGATTCCGCCGTCGACTGTCCGACCAAGTAGAGCCGTGTCGGCATCAAACTGCGCAAAGTAGGTTTTCACGCGAAGTGGCAAGCCGAGTGAGTCACAAATTCCGCTGCGCACGGCGTAATAGAAGGGGATGCTCTCCGCCGTCAAGGGACAAGCGATGCGCAACGAGGTACTATCGTCCGGCGCACGGCGTTCGCCGCTCTCAATGGTCGCCCCGCTTTGCCGACAGGCGGGAAGCGCGAGCAGCAACAAGGCGACCAAACCGAGTCCCAACGAACGAGAGGAAGAAGAGAAGGAGTAAGACATGCAGAAAAGGCCGAAGTTACGGTGTGGCAATGCCGGTAACATTGCACACTCCGTAACTTCGAATGAATTATTGCGATATTACAATCTCAAATTAGCCCTTGATGGCAGCCACACCGGGGAGAACCTTACCCTCGATGGCTTCGAGCAGCGCACCGCCGCCGGTAGAGATGTAAGATACCTGGTCGGCCATGCCGAACTTGTTGATGCAGGCCACGGAGTCGCCACCGCCGATGAGCGAGAAGGCACCATTTTTCGTAGCCACGGCGATGGCATCGGCAATTGCGCGCGAACCGGCCGTGAAGTTGTCGAATTCGAACACACCGGCGGGACCATTCCAGAGAATTGTCTTAGCGGGCTCGATGACAGCGGCGAAGGCTTTGCGGCTCTCGGGACCGGCGTCGAGACCCTCCCAACCGTCGGGGATGGCGTTGACGGGAACCACCTGCGTGTTGCAGTCGTTCTTGAAAGCGTCGCCGGCTACGCAGTCCGTACCCAGGACAAGATTCACACCCTTGGCTTTGGCCTTCTCGATGATGGAGAGCGCGAGATCGAGCTTGTCTTCTTCGCAAAGCGAGATACCGATTTTTCCGCCGAGTGCACGTGCAAACGTGTAGGTCATGCCGCCGCAGAGAATCAGGTTGTCCACTTTGTCCATGAGGTTCTCGATGATGCCGATTTTGGTCGACACTTTCGATCCACCCATGATGGCCGTGAAGGGACGCTTGATGTTTTTGAGAATGTTGTCTACAGCTTCTACTTCTTTCTCCATGAGATAGCCGAGCATCTTGTGGTCGGCGTCGAAATAGTCGGCGATCACTGCCGTAGAAGCGTGCTTGCGGTGTGCAGTGCCGAAGGCATCCATCACATAGTAGTCGGCATAAGAAGCCAAAGTCTTGGCAAACTCTTGCTGACGCACCTTCATTTCTTTCTTAGCCTGGTCGTAAGCAGGATCTTCCTTGTCGATGCCCACGGGCTTACCCTCTTCTTCGGGATAGAAGCGGAGGTTTTCGAGCAGGAGCACCTCGCCGGGCTTGAGTGCAGCGGCAGCTTCCTGTGCTTTTGCGCAGTCGGGAGCGAAGGTCACGGGAGCATTGAGTGCAGCAGCGACAGCTTCTTTGATTTGTCCGAGCGACAATTTGGGATTTACCTTGCCTTTCGGCTTGCCCATGTGGCTCATGATGATGAGTGCACCGCCATCGGCAAGAATCTTCTTGAGTGTGGGGAGCGCACCGCGGATGCGCGTGTCATCGGTGATGTTACCGTTCTCGTCGAGGGGCACATTGAAGTCCACACGTACGATGGCTTTGTGGCCTGCGAAGTTGCAAGTATCGATTGTCATGATGTTGGTAATATATGATAGGGTTGTTTGAATTTCACTTCTTCGGGAGGACTTCCAAACCGGTCCGTGTGTTGTGCACCGGACGGGAACTCACGCGCCTGCGAAGGCTTATCTTCACAGCAGCCCTCCGATCTCTTTCGGAGCAACGGGGGCGGTGCGGCATTGAGCCCGAAATCTTCACTGCAAATGTAGCGATAAGCGCCCAATTTGCAAAGAGTTCGCGGAGAAAAGTGAAGGAAACTGCTGCAAACAGAGCACTTTCCGAAAGACTGCCTCCCCACAAACTCGGTGTGCTTTCGCATTTTCCGAGCGAAACGCGGAGAGGGAATAAAAAAAGAGGGGATTTTTCGAACGTTCCCTCCAACTTTTGCACAAAAATGGGGAGCTTTCAGACGAGGCTCCCCTACTTTGTAATGTTGTGACCGAATGTGCATTCGGTCAATGGCTGAAATGCGGATCTTTTCGCGGGCTACAGGGTCAAATCGACGGGTTCCACTCGACCGGCATAGACATACCAAACGTAACCGCGCACGTTGCTGCGTCCCATTCGGGAGAGTAAATGGCAATAGTGCTGCACTTGCTCGTGATGGCGCCGATGCGGTGCGCCAAATTTGTAGTCAATGACCACCGTTTCGCCGTTGCGTTCCATGACGCGGTCGGGGCGCTGGGGCGTGTTTCCCTTGCGCAGGATGTTTTGTTCGCGATGTAAGGTCCACGATCCGTCGAACCACTCGCGGGCCACGGGATGCGAGAGCGCTTCGGTGAGTTGTTGGACGATGGTTTCGGGCTTGGCGTTGTCCACCAAGCGACCTTCTGCCGCAAAACGCTCGACAGCATCGACGACTTGGTCGGCGCTTTCCACATTTTCGAGGATGGCATGCAGCATTTCCCCGCGTCTGCGCGCCTCCAATTGCTCAATTTCCCCACTCGTGTCGGCGTCTTCCAAAAGGCGCGCGTTGAAAAGGTGAGCACTGTTGGACTGCACCACCTGCACCTTGCGCGCATTGAGCGTGTAGTGCACGGATTCGGCCTCGGGGTCGAAGAGTAGCGGATTGGTTCGCTCCTTCTTTTTGCCGCCGGTTTCGCACTCGAGATGAGAAGGCTCCCCCCATTCGAAAAGCAGTTCGCCGTCGGCGGCAAAAGCCGGCGCCGTGTCAGCCTTTCCGTCGGCGGCCTCGTCGCCTTCCGGCATCTTTCCTCGTTCGGCCTTCAACAGATAGGGACTCCACTCGGGTTCGTCGACCACGGCGCGCCACAATGCGCCGGCCAGCACCTCGCGGAAGGTGTTATTGTCCTTGTAGGGCGCAATGACCACGATGTTCTGGCGCGGACGAGTGAAGGCAACGTAGCCGATGTTGAGACTTTCGATGCGCCGACTGATGTGCTCACCGACATAGTGCGAGGCATAGATACTTTTGGCGGTTTGTTTGCCGAGCGGGATGGGGAGGAGGGGAATTTCGTTGTAGGGCGCTTCGTTCGGCTCCACCCACAAAATGTCGCTGCCCCGATCCTCTTCGATTTTCCAATTGCAATAGGGGATGAAAACGGTGTGGAAATCGAGACCTTTCGACTTGTGGATGGTGAGAATGCGCACGCCCTTGGCCGCAGCCGAAGGAATGCTCTGTTCGTGTAGCTTCTCGTCCCAGTATTTCAGGAAGGTGGCGATGTCGGGAATGTTCTCTTCGAGGAAGGTGATCACGGCATCGAGAAAAGCATAGAGATATGGCGCTTGCCCCTTTTGTGCATTGAGGGCAAAGAGCTCTACGATTTGTTCCACGAGTTCGTAGAACGGCACATTGCGGTAGAACTCGCCCTGCCATTGGTGGATTTTTTCGAACACCTCGGCGTGTCGTGTGCACGATGGTTTGCACCGCGGGCGAGGCTTCCAGCAGAAAAGCCTCGTCAGACATGAGCTGGATGGGGTCGCTCTGGAAGTATTCGTGGTCGGAGAGCGACTCGAAGAAGGACAACACTTGCTGGGCTTCGGCTTTTACGCGGACGAGGATGGCCATTTTGTCATAGGGCACCCCCGCTTGGCGCATACGGACGATTTGTTCCGCCAGCTCGTGCTCCACTTCTTGTTCTTCGACTGCGGCCAATTCCTCCTCACTCTCGGTTTCGCTCTGCGCTGCGGGCTTGGGCAAGACATGAATGCGCACGAAACCGCCGGCATTGTGCTGTTGCTGCGCCACTTCGCGCTCATCATAGAGTTTGGTGAGGAGTTGTGTTTCATCTAATCCATCGCGATCGAGCACTTGTGCCGCCCGCACGAAGAGCGCATTGTTGAATCGCACAATGCGTTCGCCACTTCTGTAGTTGCGTTCCAGGTGTTTGATCTCGGTGTACTCGTCGTCGGTGAAACGTGCAAGGGCGTTCCAGTCCCCCCCACGCCAACGGTAGATGCCCTGCTTGACGTCGCCCACAATCATACTACTATTGTCAGTCGAAGCGGTCTCGCAAAAGAGATGACGGAGGTTGGCCCACTGCAGCCGTGAGGTGTCTTGGAATTCATCGATCATGATGTGCCGGAAGTTCGTGCCCGCGCGTTCAAACACGAACGACACTTCGTCGGTGCCCACGAGTTTGTGAAAAAGCAAGGGGGTGTAGGCCAGCATGAAGGCATTGCTTTCGCGATTGATGGCGCGTACCTCTTTGTCGATGGTGTCCAATAGGCGAAGCGGGTTGAGGTTTTTGGTGCTCAAATCGCAGGAATTGATGCAGATCAGCCCCTCTTCTGTTTTTTGACGAAAGGCTGCAAAATCAGCTGCGATACTTTCGACCCATTCATTGCGTGCGCCGAGGAATTTCTTAGTGATCTTATCGGTCGGCTTCGCAATAAAAGCGTCGATCGTCTTGGTTTCCACATCCCCCACTGATTTGTTCTTGCCAAAATCCCAATCGATGTATTTTTTCAAGAAGTCCTGGAAAGATCTCTTCCCATTTTTCAGAACCCCGTAGCCATCTTTGTCGGCGCTGATACGGGCGTCGAGCACTTCGGCCTCGCGCCGAATCAGCTGTTGCGCCTGCTCTTTGTGTTGATTGATGTGGTTTCGATAACCATTCACCACAGCACTGCTGAGCGGGAGCGCGCGAAGCCGGTCGGCATTGGTCATATAGGCCTCTTTCGTGAGCTCTTCGGCCAAGGCATTGAGGGGGTAACTGACATTCCAGCTCTTCGATTCTTCCAAACGCTGCTCCACGAAACGTGTGACCCACTCCAATTCGAGCGAGCCCGGGCGCAATTCGCGCAACATCTTCTCGACCGCACGGCTCGTCGTGTTCTTGTCGTTGAGTTCCACGCGAAAGCCGGCCGACAACCCGAGATCGTGTGCCAAGGAGGTGAGCATCGACTGGAAAAAAGAGTCGATGGTCATGACGCGGAAGTGGTCATAGCCGTGCAAAATCTGGTGTAATGTTTGCCGGGCGCTGTCACGGATCTGCTGATCACCGAGGGGCTGCGTGAGTCGATCGCGCACGGCGCAGAGAATCCCCACCTTCGTGAGGTCGTCGACGTAGGCCAACTCGAAAAGATACTGCAGGATGCGCTCCTTCATCTCGTTGGTGGCCTTTTTGGTAAAGGTGATGGCCAACTGATGTCGGTGCGCATTGTCGACAGGATTGAAGTCGTTGAGCAGATTGGCGATGAATTCGGCCGCCAACGTGAACGTCTTTCCCGATCCTGCCGAGGCCTTATATACGCGTATGGGTTTGGCGTCTGAGGTCATCAATGTTTGTTTTTTCCGAAGCGATAAACGGTCGTCTGTCCCTTGGCCACCAGGCTGTCGGCGTCCAATTTGAGGATCTCGACGGGCTCTTCACCATTCGAACGAGGAAGCAATAACTGCCCGTTCACGATTTTGAACCCACTGCGCACCACTTGTTTCAACTGAGTGAGGTTGATTGCGATGGCCAATGCGGTGCCGTTGTCGGTGGTGGTGAGGGCGTATGCATTGCCCGGCGTCAAATCGCCGTAAATTTGGGCCGATGTTCCGTCGTTGTGGGTGCGCACGAGTTGTACTTCGCGGCCGTCGGCTGTTTTCACCGCGAATGTGCTCATGCCCCAATCGTCGGTTGCCGTGCCGTAGAGCGTGGAATCTGCGACCGGCTTGGCGTCTGCCGATGTTTCGGTGCGCTCCACCTCACCCGATGTGGCGCTGTCATTCTTCCGGCTTGTGCAAGCCGTGAAAAAAAGGAGGGAGATTGTTGCAAAAAACAGGAGGCTTTTCTTCATAATCTGGGGAGTTTTGCGGCGAATGTACGACTTTCGCAGCACAAAGTGAGCGCAAAAGCCGAAAAACTCTCACTCACAGCAAAATATTAGGCAGAAAAGTGGTGCATCTCAAAAAAAACGCCTACATTTGCAGGCGATTCATAGCGCGACATCCCGTCGCGTCCGAATTTCCCCGTCGCGCCACGATACGGCGAGCGCAGCCCTCTTTCTCCAATATGGGACACTCGAGCGCGGCCGGCGAGGATCGTTTTTTATCCACATTTATCAACCAACTAACATTAATGGAGAATCTTAAAAACGTTGCACCTCTCGCAGATTTCGATTGGGATGCATTTGAAAACGGCACTGTTGCCACCGGTGAAAACCATCAGGCCACCGAAGCGGCTTACGAAAAGACGCTCAACAACGTGCACGAAAACGAAGTGGTGGAAGGTGAAGTTACCGACATCACCAAGCGTGAAGTGGTGGTTCGCATCGGCTCGAAGAGCGACGGCGTTATTCCCGCCAACGAATTCCGCTACAATCCCGAACTCAAGATCGGTGACAAGGTAGAGGTCTACGTAGAAAATCTCGAAGACAAGAAGGGCCAGCTCATTCTCTCGCACAAGAAGGCTCGCGCAAGCAAGTCGTGGGAGCGCATCAACCAGGCTCTCGAGAACAAAGAGATCATTAAGGGCTACATCAAGTGCCGTACGAAGGGCGGTATGATCGTTGATGTCTTCGGCATCGAGGCATTCCTTCCCGGTTCGCAGATCGATGTGAAGCCCATTCGCGACTATGACGTTTACGTCGGCCAGACGCTCGACTTCCAGGTGGTGAAAATCAACCAGGAGTACAAGAACGTTGTGGTTAGCCACAAGGCACTCATCGAAGCTGAGCTCGAAGCACAGAAACAACAGATCATCAGCACCCTCGAAAAGGGTCAAGTGCTCGAAGGTACGGTCAAGAACATCACCAACTACGGCGTGTTCATCGACCTCGGCGGCGTGGATGGTCTCGTACACATCACCGATCTTTCTTGGGGTCGCGTAAGCAATCCCCGCGAAGTGGTGCAGGACGACGAGAAGGTCAAGGTGGTTATCCTCGACTTCGACGAAGAGAAAAAGCGCATCGCCCTCGGTATCAAGCAACTCACGCCCCATCCCTGGGATGCTCTCGATCCCAACCTCAAGGTGGGTGACAAAGTGAAGGGCCGCGTTGTCGTTATGGCCGATTACGGCGCATTCGTGGAAATCGCTCCCGGTGTCGAAGGTCTCATCCACGTTTCGGAAATGTCTTGGAGCCAGCACCTCCGCTCTGCTCAGGACTTCCTCAAGGTGGGCGACGAAGTAGAAGCTGTTGTCCTCACGCTCGACCGCACGGATCGCAAGATGTCGCTCGGCCTCAAGCAGCTCAAGGAAGATCCTTGGAAGGACATCGAGGTGAAATACCCCGTAGGTTCGCAGCACACGGCCAAAGTTCGCAACTTCACCAACTTCGGTGTGTTCGTAGAACTCGAAGAAGGTGTTGACGGCCTGATTCACATCTCCGACCTCTCTTGGACGAAGAAAGTGAAGCACCCCAGCGAATTCACGCAGGTGGGCGCTCCCATCGAGGTGAAGGTCCTCGAAATCGACAAGGACAACCGTCGTCTCAGCCTCGGACACAAGCAGATCGAAGAGAATCCTTGGGATGTATTCGAAACGGTGTTCACGGAAGGTAGCGTACACGAAGGCACGATCACCGAAATTCACGACAAGGGTGCTGTCGTTCAGCTCCAATATGGCGTGGAAGGTTTCGTGACTCCCCGTCACCTCGTGAAGCAAGACGGCTCGAAAGCTCAGCTCAACGAGAAGCTTCCCTTCAAGGTGCTCGAGTTCAACAAGGACGGTCGCCGCATTCTCCTCTCGCACACGCGTACGTTCGACGACAGTGTTTCGGCAGAACGCACCGAGAAGAAGAACCGTCGTTCGGCTGCTCCCCGTGCCAACAAGGAAGAAAGCAACGTGGTGATCAACAACCAGGCTGCTGCAAATCTCCTTGGTGACAACGATGCACTCGCTGCACTCAAAGCTAAGATGGAAAAGGGCGAATAATATTCATTCGTTCTCTCAACTCTGCTCCACTCTCCCACCAAACGGAGAGTGGAGTTCTTTCTTTATAATCGGATTTATCATGGAAAACTTCGTCAATACAACGGTCTACCTTCCGTTACTCCGGCAATTCTGCGATAGCGCTTTGCCGCTCTACCGCTGTGGTTACCCCTACGGTCCGTTCATTCCGCATGTGTTTCCGCGCTATGGCGCAGCGCCGCTCAAAATTTTCTATCTGGGGCGCGACACCTACTATTGGGTTCCCAATTCGCACTCGAACGGTTTCCTTCGCTGCGTCGAAGAACGACGCCTCGGCGATTACTTGCGCGAGAGTGCCAACACCGTGACGCCTGAGCGTACACTCGAATGGGCCAACAACGCCGGTTCTTTCTGGACGTTGGCGGCGAAACTTCAAATTTATCTGCTCACAGGTGAGCTTCCCGGAGATGTTCGACAACTGACGACAGAACAAAAGTACTGCATTTCGCAGCTTGGCTATGGGAATATGAATGCGATTGAGGTCCGCGAATCGTTGGTCAACGAAGGAACCTGGGACGACATTACGGATGTGGAGACCTATCGCCGCTTGAAAGCACTCGCCCACCCCATCGAGCGACTGAAACCACTGCTTGAAGCCTATCATCCCGACGTGATTTTCATCTTCAATTGGGAGGAACGCCCCGATTTCTTCGACGGACTGGATGTCACCTGGCACAAACCCTACTATGAAGAGCCCTTCCGTGCAGTTTATACGGTGAAAGGCTACGATACAAAGATCATTTGGTCGTGTCACCCGCGTCGTTTTTCTTTCCTCAAGACGAACGTCGAAGAAATGGTCCATTATTTGGCCGATACCTACCAACAATTGCGGTAAGCTGGGTGAGGGAGGAACATGCAGCGCGCGTACTCCTTATATATATAATGTGTGTCGACAGCAATTCTCCTGACGGATGAAGCGTTCGTCCGAAGCAATCAGTGTGAGGCCCTCCCACCCGCAACGCGAATTGGACGACGCAGTGTTTGTTAGCGCGCAACAAACGAGCAAAGCCCGCGTCAGATCAAGAGCATGAGCGCATTTTCGCAAAAGAAGGTTTGTATTTGAGCGGAGATTTGCTAACTTTGCTCTGAACTCCAACTCCTATTCTCATGAAAGCCTATCGCAAAGCCTTCTTCATCCTTGCCCGTCGCCGCAAGACGGTGGTTCGTCGAATCGGCCTCCCCTATCTGTTAAGTGCCACTTCGGCCGCATTGTTGGCAGTGGGGGGCGTGTCGACAACCTACAAGTGCTTTGCACCAATCGTGGCACTGCTCTTCCAACATGTGCCGGCTACCACAGCTTTGAGCGCGATAGGAATTGATTTATGGGGAATAATTTGTTCGGTCATCGGTAGTTTTTTGCTCCTTTTCTCCTTGATCTACGCACACATTGCGACCCGTCGAATGCTACGTTCGGGACGTTGGTACGTGTCGCGCGAGCAGATGCGTCCTTCTACCGACAAACGCTTGTTGCGTCTTACGCTTGACCTGTCTATGTGGCTTATGCTCATTGGACTCGTGGTACTTCCGCAATTGCTCATCGGTGTGGGGCTTTTCAACAGCGCAAATTCGCAATTGATGCTCGGAGAATCGTATCTTCCCGTTTGGGTTTACGTGGTGGCCGCCACATTTGCCGCTGCGGGGATGCTTATTTTTGAACTTGCCGCCCTCTATCGTCGGATCGTGGGCCTGAACTTTTATGTCAAATGATCAAATCATTCGCTTTGACTTGTCTTCTGGCCGGCACAACGACGGCTGCCTTCTCCACGCAACCGGTGCGCCGCATTCTCGTATCGGACAGTAATGGTGCCGTTTCGTCCGTGTCGCTCGACAGCCTTGGGCTCGCGCGTCCCGGAAACGGCGACACGTACTGCCCTTATCGCGCGCCACAGCCAACCGACACCCGTTCTTTCCACACGGTTTCCGACGATGGGCTCGGCCGCCTCGGTGTCTCGGCACTCGGCACCTTGCCCAGCATCGGGAAGCAGCTTATTCCTGTGGTGCTCGTTGAGTTTGCGGATGTTTCTTTCCAACCGAGTACGACAATCGAGCACATGAATCGGCAATTCAACGAGCCGGGCTTCCGACAAAACAAGAGTTCACGCGGGAGTGTGCGCGATTACTTCGTAGATCAAAGCTACGGTAAGTTCACGCCCCAGTTTGAAGTGCTGGGACAAGTGAAGCTTTCGCGTCCTCGTTCCTATTATGGAGCCAACGAGGGCAACAGTAAGAATGCGAACATCTATGAGTTTTATAATGAAGCGCTGCGCTTAGCTCAAGCCAAGGGGATGAATTTCCAACGCTTCGTGAATGGAGGGGCGGTCCCCCTTGTGGTCTTCATTTTCGCGGGAGAAGGTGAGCACAACTCCAAGACACGGGGAAGCGAAGACTACATCTGGGCGCATTACAAGGCGGAGTTTACGCGCATCAATGGCGTGGCCTTCAACAGTTACTTCGTCGGTAATGAACTCACGCCCATATATAAACGGGAAAATGGTCAAGTGGTGATGGAAGACGGGTATCCCGTTGTGGATCACCGCGAGCCGGACGGCATCGGCGTCCTGTGTCACGAACTGGGACACGCATTAGGCCTCCCGGACTTCTACTCAACCAGTGGGAATCCGTTGGATTTCCAAACGCCGGACCTGTTTGATGTGATGGATTACGGCCAATATTGGAATGATGGCTACGCGCCGATGGGCTATTCCGCCTACGAACGCGCTTGCTTGGGGTGGTTGCAACCGGACGAATTGAAGGTTTCCAACGGACATCTCCGCATTAGTCCGTTGGCAAAGCCTGCTGCCGGCACGCCGAACGCTTATATATTGCGCAATCCGGCTAATTCCGCAGAATACTACCTACTTGAAAACCGACAACCCTCGCGCTGGTTCCCCAAAGGTCTAGGCCACGGCATGTTGTTCTACCATATTGACTACGAACCCAACCGCTGGGAAGTGAATGCCGTGAATACGAATCGCAATCATCTGCGGTGTAGTATCGTTCGCGCGGACAATGTGTGGCAAAGTGCCGCAGTTGCTCAAAAACTTGAAGAATATCGTGGAGATTTCTACCCGGGATTGGACAACGTCATCGAATTTTCGACCGAGAGTTCTCCCCGTTTGTTTTGGTATCAGGGGAATGCACGTCATCGCTTCTATGGTATGTGCACAAACGAGGACAGTACGATGACATTCAGCTACGACGACTACACGGTAACGGGACTGAACAAGCAAAAAACGGAGGACGCCACACGGTTTGCCCCCCTCTATGAACTCAACGGCCGCCGACTTAGCGGTACGCCCCGGCCGAATCACATCTACATTCGCGAAGGAAAGAAAATCGTGCTGCCCTCTACACTCTAATTTAAGCGAGCTTTGCCCGCGCCTCGTCGGGTTAATGTGGGAACGCCGCGCCGATGAGCAACTCGCATGGGAGGGATGCACGATAAATCATTGATTCGCCTTCGCAGCTGCGCGAAAACTCTGAAGAAAATAGATCCATGGAAAGAAATGTACCCATTCGGTGGGGATTCATCGGCTGCGGACAAGCCACAGAGCTGAAGATGCTACCGGCTTTCTCCGAGTTGTCGGATGCGGAAGTCGTAGCGGTGATGAGCCGTAACGGACTTCGCGCTCGTGCCTTCGCAGAACGCCATGATATCCCCCACTGGTACGCCGATGCCCAAAACCTTGTAACGGATCCTTCCGTCGATGCGGTTTACATTGCCACGCCGCCTTCCACACACGCCATTTTTTCGATCATGGCCCTCAAAGCCGGCAAAGCAGTGTACGTAGAAAAACCGTTGGCCACGAGCTATGCTGATTGCTTACGCATAAATCATATCTCGGCAGAGGTGAGACGGCCTTGTTTCGTGGCTTATTATCGGCGCTACCTACCCTACTTCGACAAAGTGCGTCAGTTGTTGGCAGAAGGAACCATCGGAAAAGTACTCTCGGCCCAGATCCGTTTTTCCGTTCCTCCGCGTGATCTCGACTATCGTTCGACAGATTTGCCCTGGCGACTCCAACCTGACATTGCGGGGGGGGGATATTTCTATGACTTAGCCCCACACCAATTAGATTTGCTCCAGCAATTGTTTGGCCCCATCGTGGAAGCAACCGGCTACACGGCCAATCGCGGTGGACTTTACCCCACGGAAGACACAGTGAGCGCTGCTTTTAGATTCGCAGATGGCATGCCGGCTTCGGGCACTTGGTGTTTCGTGGCTCACGAAAGCGTGAAAGAAGATCGCATCCTCCTGATTGGCGACCGCGGCCAGATTTCTTTTTCGGTTTTCACCTACGCCCCCATTCATGTGCAGTGCGAAAACGGCGACCGTCACCTGGAAGTCGAAAATCCGGAGCATGTTCAAATCCCCTTGCTCCGCGAAATCATGGGACATCTCCAAGGGCACATCGTTTGCACCTGCGATTCGGTCAGTGCAACCCCGACAAACTGGGTCATCGATCGCATTCTGGGCAAAATATAGGTACATGCAAGCCGTAGTTGGCGTTAAATGCGTAACTTTGCAACACTTCATTTGATTTTACGACACAAGAATATCGTACACTATATGGAATTAGCCACGAAATACGCCCCTGAGGCAGTGGAAAGTAAGTGGTATGCTTACTGGACCGACCATAAACTTTTCAGTTCCAAGCCCGATGGGCGCCGGCCTTACACAATTGTCATCCCTCCCCCCAACGTTACCGGTGTGCTTCACATGGGGCACATTCTGAATAATACGATCCAAGACATTTTGGTTCGCCGTGCCCGCATGGAAGGCAAGAACGCTTGCTGGATTCCCGGGACGGACCACGCCTCGATCGCGACGGAAGCCAAAGTTGTCAACAAGTTGGCAAAGCAAGGCATCCGCAAACGCGACCTCACTCGTGAAGAATTCTTGCGCCACGCCTGGGATTGGACGGAAGAGCACGGAGGCATCATCTTAAAACAGCTTCGAAAGCTCGGTGCCTCCTGCGATTGGGACCGCACAGCCTTTACGATGGACGAAAAACGCAGCGAAAGCGTGATCAAAGTCTTTGTTGATCTCTTCAACAAGGGACTTATCTATCGTGGCCTCCGTATGGTCAACTGGGATCCCAAAGCCCAGACTGCACTTTCCAACGAAGAGGTTATCTATCGCGAAGAGAAAAGCAAACTCTACTATCTCAAATACTACGTTGTGGAGGATAACGGCGCCAGCACCGGCGCAGAAGGCGAAATCATCCACAGCGATGAGAAAGGACGCTACGCCGTTGTGGCCACAACCCGCCCCGAAACCATCATGGGTGACACTGCGATGTGCATTAACCCCAAGGACCCGAAGAATGGCTGGTTGAAGGGACAGAAAGTGCGCGTCCCTCTTGTGGATCGCGTCATCCCCGTGATCGAAGACCGCTATGTCGATATTGAGTTCGGAACCGGTTGCCTGAAAGTTACGCCCGCTCACGACACCAACGACTACATGCTCGGCAAAAAGCACAATCTTGAAACGATTGATATCTTCAATGCCGACGGAACCTTGTCGGAAGCGGCCGGCATGTACGTAGGACAAGACAGAATGGCCGTTCGCGAACAGATCGCAAAGGATCTGGCTGCCGCCGGCCTCCTCGAAAAAGTTGAAGATTACGATAACAAAGTGGGTTACTCGGAGCGCAACGCCGACACTGCCGTAGAACCTCGCCTTTGCATGCAATGGTATCTCAGCATGCAGCACTTTGCCGATCTCGCCCTCCCGCCCGTCATGGAAGACGACATTCGTTTCTATCCGGCAAAGTACAAAAACACCTACAAAAACTGGTTGACCAACATTCAAGATTGGTGCATCAGCCGACAACTGTGGTGGGGACACCGCATTCCGGCCTACTACATCAGCGCGCCCAACGCCGAGCAAGAAGAATTCGTGGTGGCTGAAACGCCCGAAGCCGCTTTGCAGTTGGCACGTGAGAAGACCGGACGCAATGACCTGCAACTTTCGGATTTGCGTCAGGACGAAGATGCACTCGACACCTGGTTCTCGTCGTGGCTCTGGCCCATTTCGCTCTTCGACGGCATCAATCATCCCAACAATCCCGAGCTCGAGTACTATTATCCCACCAGCGACCTCGTAACCGGACCGGATATTATTTTCTTCTGGGTGGCTCGCATGATTATGGCGGGTTATGAGTACACGGGCAAGATGCCCTTCAAAAATGTCTACTTCACCGGCATCGTTCGCGACAAGTTAGGGCGCAAAATGTCGAAGTCGCTGGGCAACTCCCCCAACCCGCTCGATCTCATCGACCAATTTGGCGCAGATGGTGTGCGTATGGGCATGATGCTTTCGGCACCCGCCGGCAACGACATCCTCTTCGACGAATCGCTCTGCGAGCAAGGTCGCAATTTCTGCAACAAGATTTGGAACGCCTTCCGCCTTGTGCAAGGATGGCAAGTGGACGAAAAGCTGGAACAGCCCGCCACTTCATTGCAAGCCACCGAATGGTTTGCGGCGCAACTCCGCAAAAGCGCTGCCACCATCGCAGATCTGTTCTCGAAGTACCGCATTTCCGAAGCCCTCATGGAAGTGTACCGCCTCTTCTGGGATGAATTCTCCTCTTGGTACCTCGAAATGGTGAAGCCCGCGTACCAAGCTCCGATCGATGCGGCGACTTATCGCGCCACACTCGGGTTCTTCGACGACTTGCTCCACCTCTTGCACCCCTTCATGCCCTTCATCACCGAAGAACTGTGGCAACATCTGGCAGAACGCCGCCCCGGCGAGAGCATTATGGTCTCTCCTCAGACTATCGAAGCCCCGCACAGCGGAGACGAAGCCCTCATTGCCCAATTCGAAACCGTGAAAGGCGTAGTTGCCGGCGTGCGTGGCGCAAGAGCGCAAAAGAACATTTCGCCCCGCGAGGTACTTTCGCTTACCGTTGTGGGCAAAAATGAAATCAGTGCCTACGATGCCCTCGTAGCCAAGATAGCTTCGCTCAGCGAAATCAAGGTTGCCGATGAAGTTTCGGGCGCAGGCTATTCGACCTTCCTGGTCGGCACCACGCAATACGCCCTTTATCTCGGCGATGTCGTGGATCTCGAGGCAGAGAAGGAAGCCGCAAAGGCCGAACTCGAACACTTGCGCAAATTCCTGAAGAGCATTCAAGGCAAACTCTCCAACGAGCGCTTCGTCAACAACGCGCCCGAAGCTGTTGTGGCCCTCGAACGCAAGAAGGAAGCTGACACACTCACCAAGATCGCGGCGCTGGAAGCCAAACTCTGACGGTGTGCCGCTCTAAAATAGACACGTCTCTGTCGACCGGTGCGTGAATCGATTGACAAGCCCCTACCCCATTATAGAAAGTGCACGCTTCGCTCCTTGAGCAATGCGTGCACTTTTTTGTTATCCGGAAGATTGTTCTTATGATCTCTATTCTTATTCCCACTTACAACATCGATTGCCTGCGTTTGGTGGCCGATGTGCAAAAGCAGTGCGAGGAATTGCAGGCACAATATGGAGAAAGCGAGTTTGACTACGAAATCCTCGTAGCCGACGACGCTTCTCCCGTCGAAAGCATCGTTGAGCGCAACGAAATGATCGAGCTCCTGCCCAACTGCACGCACTTACGACTCACCGAAAACGTAGGAAGAGCCGCCGCACGGAATTATTTGGTCGAGCAATCCCGCATGCCCTATATTTTGTTCATGGACGCCGATGCCGAAATCTGCACCGACGATTTCATTCTCACGTATTGGCAACAGCGGGAAGCCGCCGATGTGCTTCTCGGCAGCATCACCAACCTCGCCGAAGCCCCTTCCGGTTGCGAATTGCGTTGGCGCTATGAGGTACAAGCCGAGCAGCAGCGCACCCTCACTGAGCGACGCCTTCACCCTGCCGCGGAGTTTACGGTGTTCAACGCGTTTTTTCATCGAACCGTGTTCGATCGTGTCCGTTTCGACGATGCGCGCTGCAAAGACTACGGCTACGAAGATGCCCTCTTCGGGCTGGAAGTCGAGGCAGCCGGTTTTTCAATTCTCCCGGTCGACAATCCACTCCGCCATCTCGGCATTCACTCCAACGAACACTTCCTGCGCCAAACAGAAATCGCGCTCCGCACCCTCGCTCGCTTGGGAGCGCCGATGACGGAACGCGCAAAAGTGGCCAAAGCGTGGAGCCGCTTGCGTCGATGGCGCATGGACGGCCTCTATCGCCGGCTGTTCAAAATGATTCGACCCGTGTTGCGCCGCAATCTGCTTTCGCAACGACCAATCTTGCAGCTTTTCAGTCTCTACAAACTCGGCATCTACTGCGAATTGATGGGCAGTTCGATGCGAAACACCGTCCCTTCGCCAGGTGCCGACCGCAACACATAAATGCGCCCGTGGTGGTATTCTTCGATGATGCGCTTGGCCAACGACAAACCCAGGCCCCACCCGCGTTGCTTCGTCGTGAAACCGGGGCGGAACACCGTTTTGTGGTGTTTCCGTTCGATGCCTTTGCCTGTGTCTGCCACATCAATCACATACCGATCGCCCACTTTTCCGCCGCTGATGCCAATTTGTCCCACGCCGGGCATGGCATCGGCGGCGTTTTTGCAGAGCACCTCTACCACCCACTCCACCAACGGTGCGGAAATGGGAATCAATTCCGATTCATCGCGCAGGTCGACCGTCAGCTTCACCGATTTCGGGATGCGGCGCGCGATGTATTCCGCCACGCGCTCCACAATCGGTCCGACCGTCTCGGGATGTAATTTCGGCGCACTGCCGATTTTCGAAAAGCGTTCGGCCACCATCTCCAATCGGCGGACGTCGGCCTCCATTTCGTCGATGAGTGCATCGTCGGGATGGGTTTCGCGCATCACTGCCATCCAGGCCATCAGCGACGAAATGGGGGTGCCCAACTGGTGAGCCGTTTCTTTCGTCAGCCCCACCCACACCTTGTTTTGCTCAGCCCGTTTGGTCGACAGCAAGGCCAGGAGTGCCACGAGCAAAAACACCGTCACCACTCCCAACTGCACATAAGGAAACCAGGCCAACCGCTGCAATAGCAGTGATTGGCCATAGTAAATGTAGAGCGCCGTGGCGTGCGTGTCCCCCACTTCGTCGGTGCCGAGCGAAATGCGCATGGAATGCCCTCCCGCTTTGAGGCGAGCAAGCGCCTCATTCACCTGTTTCACCGAGTCACGCGAGGTGCGGTAGCGCAAACGGAGGTTGCGCGAGGTGGTCACCCGTCCTTTCTCGTCGGTCACAATGACGGGGATGGTGTGGTTGTCGTTGATCACACGCAACACGAGGTTCAAATCCGTGGTTTCGTCGGCCGAAGTGAGCGAACGCATGGCCTCAGCCCACACGCCCATCTTGGTTTGCTCTTCGTTCTTCAGGTCCGAGATCAAACCGTGCGAGACCCACAGCGAGGCCACCACAATGAGCACGGCGCCGGCCACCAAAATACGTTTCACACGGCGCACACCGTCGTAGCGGTTCATGCGTTCTCGTGAAATTGAGTGTTGATTTGCTCGATGTAGTCGAGCACTTCGTCGCGTCCGCGACCTTGTGCGCTACTCGTCACAAAGTGCGGAGGCAGTTCCTCCCACTCCTTGCGCAGCTCGTTGAGGAAACCATCGACGTTCTTGCGCAGTTCGGTCGTTTTGCTCTTGTCGGCCTTCGTGAAGATGAGGGCAAAGGGCACGCCTTCCTCGCCGAGCCACTGGATAAACTCCAGATCGATGCGCTGCGGCGTGAGGCGTGAGTCAATCAGCACAAAGAGGCAAGTCAGTTCTTTGCGTTCCAACACGTAATACTCGATCAGGTTGCGCAGCTTCTCCATTTCTTTTTTCCCTCGCTTGGCGTAACCATAGCCCGGAAGGTCGACCAAATACCATTCGTTGTTGATCGAAAAATGATTGATGAGGAGCGTTTTACCGGGCGTGGCCGAAGTCATCGCCAACTTCTTGCGCCCGGTGAGCATATTGATGAGCGAACTTTTCCCGACGTTGCTTCTTCCGATGAAAGCATACTCCGGTTTTCCATCCGTCGGCGGGCAGCGATCGGCGCGGGCCGACGAAATGACAAATTCCGCGGTTTTAATCAGCATGATAAATCAGATTTCGTGGTGACGATCGAACTTGGGAAAGGTGAGAATGCCCAACACGAGCGAGATGAGCACACAGTATTTTGCGTTTTCGGCGTAGGAGGCCACGCAATAGGCCAGCGCATTGAAATTGAGCGCAAAGGCAAAGGCGCCGGTACGCACGAAATGCGCCACACGGCCGGCGTGGCGAGCCACCGATTCGTCGGGCGATTGCAAACGCCGCGCCACAAAACCAAACTTTTCCCACGACACCACCACGATCACGGCTGCGATGGTGACAACGATGCAGGCCAAGTTGACGCCATAGCGGGCTTCGTTGCTTCCGCCGAAGAGATCGGTGCCTTCGAGTGTGAGATAAAAGATGGCTGCCAGCACAATGGCAGCAAGATAGAGCGCATAGATGCTTGTCTTGTGAGTGTAAGTCATAATTAAAGTTGAGTTGTGGTTGGATTTCAGCCCTCAGGCGGAGCGCTGTTCCGAATTTAGTTTTTCAGCTCGACACGATCCACCAACGAACGGCCGAGGGTGACCTCGTCGGCGAACTCCAAATCGTCGCCCACCCCGATGCCGCGTGCCAGGACACTCATCTTCACCGGGTGTTCGGGGGGGATGACCGCCGCGAGTTGGCGGGAAATGTAGAAATTGGTGGTGTCGCCTTCCATGGTGGGGTTGAGGGCGAAGATCACCTCGTCGACCGTGCCGCTGCGCACACGGTCTACCAGTGAGGCAATGGTCAAATCGCCGGGGCCCACTCCGTCCATCGGACTGATCACGCCGCCGAGCACATGATAGAGCCCGGCGTAGATGCCCGTGCTCTCGATGGCCATCACGTTTTGCACGTTCTCCACCACGCAGATCTGGGCATGGTTTCGGCGATCGTCGGCGCAAATCTCGCAAACCTCGTGATCGCTGATGTTGTGACAGTGGGTGCAGTATTTCACCTCATCGCGCAAGCGCAAAAGGCTGTCGGCCAGTGCGTGAGTCGCCTCGGCATCTTTGCGCAACAGGTGCAAAACCAGGCGCAATGCCGTTTTGCGTCCCACGCTCGGCAGTTTCGCGGTTTCCGACACGGCACGTTCGAGCAACTGTGAGGGGAATTGGTCTATTTTCATATCCCTGCAAATTTACGGGCTTTCCCGCGCATAGCCAAATTCGGCCGTGCTCGAATCGTGTTACGCGAATCAAAAATAAGATAACGCGCGCAGGTTACTTTCCGCAATGCGAACTCGAGTATAAAAACGCGAAGCTTTTCGCGCTTTGTCCCCAAGTTTTCTCCCAAACCTCCCGATTTTCGCCCGAAAAATCACCGCTTTTCGTTCTTTCCTTCGAGAAATTCTAAAAAATATGCCTCCCGGTCTTGGTCAGATCCGGACAAATCTATACTTTTGCACTAAGCTTTCAGCAAATCTCTGACAAATGACAACTCAACGCTATTATTTCGGTTGCTTCTTTTACTTTACCTACCGGGTGAAGCGGGAAGTCGTGCAATAGCATCACGAACAATCGATTGGTCCCTCGACCGTATTGTAATCCCGCTCACAAGGCGGGATTTTTTTGTTTCCCTACTCTGTATTTCCATCTCCTATTTTCGCCTCTATGAACATTGCCATTCAAGGAATTCTCGGTTCGTTTCACGACATTGCCGCTCGCCGCTATTTTGGCGACACCACGTTGCACATGCACTGTTACGACACCTTTGAGGCGGTGTTCGAGGCCCTGCGCGACGAAACGGCCGACTTGGCCCTCGTGGCCATCGAGAACACCATCGCCGGGAGCCTGCTCCACAACTACGAACTCCTGCTGGAAAACGCCGTCACCGTGGTGGGCGAACACAAGCTCCACATCGAACACGCACTCATGTGCTTGCCCGATGACGATTGGGACACCATCGCCGAAGTGAACTCGCATCCCGTTGCGCTCATGCAGTGCCGTCACTATCTGGCACGCCACCCGAAAATGAAAATGGTGGAGACTTACGACACCGCCGGTGCCGCTGCCGACATTGCACACGACCGGCGACATGGGCACGCCGCCATTTGCCATGCCGATGCCGCGCGACGCTACGGACTCAAGCTGCTCGACCGCGGCATCGAGGACAACAAACACAACTTCACCCGCTTTCTCGTGCTTTGCGACAGTCGCCACGAAGAATACGCCCCCTGCACGGAGTTGCGCAACAAGGCGACACTCGTTTTCACGCTGCCCCACACCGAAGGCGCCCTGGCTCGTGTGCTCACCGCCATCAGTTCCTTTGGCATCAACCTGACCAAAATTCAATCGTTGCCCATTATCGGTCACGAATGGCAATATCGATTTTATGTTGATGTGACCTTCGCCGACTATGTCCGCTATCTCCAATGCGTGCAAGCCTTGCGTCCGCTCACACTCGAATTGAAAATCTTAGGTGAATACACCGGCGACTAAAAAATCCCCCACCACCATGAACATCTACGTCCATCCCGCCCGACGACTTGCCGAGGTACAAGAATATTACTTCTCGCGCAAGCTCAAAGAAGTGGCCCGTCTTCGCGCAGCCGGCCACGACATCGTGAGCTTGGCCATCGGTTGCCCGGATCTCCCGCCCTCTCCCGCCACCATCGAAACGCTTTGTCGCGCTGCGCACGAACCTGCGGCCCACGCCTACCAGCCCACCGTGGGCACGCCGGAGCTGCGCGAAGCCATGGCCCGCTTTTATCGACGGTGGTTTGGCGTTCAACTCGATCCGACTTGCGAGATCCAACCGCTCATCGGTTCGAAAGAGGGCATCCTCCACACCACGCTGGCTTTTGTCGACCACGGAGACCAAGTTTTGGTGCCCGATCCCGGCTATCCCACCTACACGTCGCTCTCGCGCCTGCTCGGTGCGCAGCCTGTGCCCTACAATCTCCGACAGGAGCGCGGGTGGCAACCTGACTTCGACGAATTGGAGGCGATGGACACCTCGCGTGTGCGACTGCTCTGGTGCAACTATCCGCACATGCCGACGGGAGCCCGCGCCTGTCGCGAAACCTACGAGCGCCTGGTGGACTTTGCGCAGCGAAGAAACCTGGTGGTGGTGAACGACAACCCCTATTCCTTCATTCTCAACGAGGGTGAACACCTCTCAATATTGGCGATAGACGGCGCGAAAGAGTGCTGCATCGAACTCAATTCGATGTCCAAGAGCCACAACATGCCCGGATGGCGCGTGGGTATGCTGGCGGCGAATGCGGAATTCGTCTCGTGGATATTGAAAGTGAAGTCCAATATCGACTCGGGCACCTTCCGCGCCGTGCAACTGGCGGCCGCGGCTGCCATGGACAACGACGAAGATTGGCACCGCGAACACAACGTGCGACGCTACGCCGAACGGCGAACGCTGGCCGAAAGCATCATGCAAGCCCTCGGTTGCCGCTTTGATCGCGCCCAAACCGGGCTCTTCCTTTGGGGACGCATCCCCGATGCGCTGGCCGACGCGGAAGAACTCACCGAGCGCGCCCTGCACGAGGCGGATGTCTTCATCACACCCGGCGGCATCTTCGGCAAAAATGGACGACGATACGTCAGAATTTCGCTTTGCGCCGACGAAAACCGCATGTCCGAGGCACTTGCACGAATCCAAAACGTGTTTGCGTGAAGCCTATACGGCATTTTCTTTTTAATTTTGCAACTCAACAGACCCTCAAATATGGAACTTGATCTCTCTCCTCTCGCTCTTCCGGGCGTGGATAGCACCCGCCCCATCGTCATAGCCGGCCCCTGTTCGGCCGAAACCGAAGAACAGGTACTCACCACCGCCAGACAACTGTTCAAGAACGGTATCAAAATTTTTCGTGCCGGCATTTGGAAGCCGCGCACCAAGCCCGGCGGATTCGAAGGGGTGGGCGAAGTCGGACTCCCGTGGCTGGCCCACGTAAAAGAAGAGCTCGGTATGCTCACGTCGACCGAGGTGGCCACGCCCGCTCACGTGGAGGCAGCGCTGCAACACGGCATCGACCTGCTGTGGATCGGAGCGCGCACAGTGGTCAACCCCTTCGCCATGCAGGAACTGGCCGACGCCTTGCGTGGAGTGGACATTCCCGTGCTGGTAAAGAACCCCGTTAACCCAGATTTGGAACTGTGGATCGGCGGACTTCAGCGACTGAACGATGCCGGCGTGCGCCGACTCGGTGCCATTCATCGCGGTTTCTCGAGCTACGATAAGCGCATCTACCGCAATCCTCCGCTCTGGCACATTCCCATCGAGCTGCGCCGACGCATTCCCAACCTTCCGATTTTCGGTGATCCCTCGCATACCGGTGGCAGCAGGGAACTCATCGCCCCACTCTGCCAACAAGCCATGGATTTGGGCTACGACGGGCTCATCATCGAGAGCCATTGCCGCCCCGATACGGCGTTGAGCGATGCGTCGCAACAGGTGACGCCCGACGTGCTCGCCCTGATTTGCGAGAAACTCGTGATCCGTGAGGTGACTGACCGGACAGAGAACCTCGAATCGATGCGGAAACAAATTGACGAATGCGACAATGCGCTGCTTGATCTCTTGGCTCGACGCATGCGGATCTGCCGTGAAATCGGCGCCTACAAGCGCGATCACAACATGACCATCGTGCAAACCAACCGCTATTCGGAGATTCTGGACAAGCGCGGGGCACAGGGCAGTCTGTGCGGGGTGAATGCACGTTTTGTTCGCGAACTCTTCGAACTGATTCACGAAGAGAGTATCGCCCAACAGGTTGAAGTGATGAACAAATGAGCCGAGACGGGGACGGAAAGCGGAGACGGACGATGCGCAGTGACGTCGTACGTCGCCCACTCGCCCCGCCGCTCATTGCAACGCATGAGTCTATGAAAATTTTAGTTCTCGGTGCCGGTCGAATGGGGAGTTTCTTCGTCGACCTGCTGAGTTTCCACCACGAAGTGGCCGTTTTCGAAACCGATGCGCAGAAACTACGCTTCGTCTATCACGCCCTGCGTTTCAACGACCGCAATGAGATTCGCGACTTTGCGCCCGAACTTCTCATCAATGCCGTCCCACTCAAGCATACGCTCGAGGCTTTTCGACAAGTGGAGGACTTTCTGCCCAAAGACTGCATCATCTCGGACATTGCTTCCGTAAAAACGGGATTCAGCGAATACTATGCGCAGTGCGGTCGGCGCTTTGTCTCGACCCACCCGATGTTCGGCCCCACCTTTGCGCGCCTCGACAATCTGAGTCGGGAGAACGCCATCGTCATCACCGAAGGCGATCACATGGGGCGGCTCTTTTTCCTGGATCTATATCGGCGTTTGGGACTGAATGTGTTCGAATATTCGTTCGAAGAGCACGACCAAACCATGGCTTACTCCCTTTCCACGCCCTTTGTTGCGACCTTCGTTTTCGCCGCCGCCATGAAGCAACTGCAAGCACCGGGTACGACCTTCAAACGCCACCTGGCCATCGCGCGTGGTGTGCTGGGAGAGGACAACGGACTGCTGCGCGAGATCCTGTGGAACCCACATACTGTGCAACAAGTGGAGCTGATTCGCAACGAATTGGCTGAACTCAGCACGATCATTGCCGAAAAAGACGGAGATAAGCTGGAAGCCTATCTCACTCGCCTACGTGAAAACATTGGACAAGGCGATGGTACTCGATAAGTAAGGAGGTTGCGGGCCGGAACCGGTTCACATCGGGAGAATCGTGACAGCAAGGCAACAAAACTTTCCCGCTGTACCTCTTCTGGCACAATGAAAAAAACAGATCTTCGGAATATGGAAAACTTCTACAACATAGAACGCTTCAAACAAGCGCAAGACCTCGGAGTTTACGACAAGGCGTTTGAAGAGGTGCGGAACGGACGAAAAACAGGACACTGGATTTGGTTCATCTTCCCCCAGATGAGAGGATTTGGTAGTTCTTACAATTCTCACTTCTACGGCATCACCTGTGCTGATGAAGCGAAGGCTTATCTCGCAGACCCCGTTTTAGGCGGTAGACTCAGAGCCATCACACAGGCATTCCTCGGCACATCGCTCAGTCCCTTCGAGGTTTTCGGCCGCGTCGATACCCTTAAGTTGCGCTCTTGTATGACCTTGTTCGACTTTGTTTCGCCGAATGATCTCTTCGGACAAGTTCTTGATGCAAAATTTGAAGGGGAAAGAGATCTCGATTCGCTGGAACTACTGCAGCATCCCCATCATCAGCCTGCTGAGCCCCGAAAGAGTTTGTTCAATCCGAACAACTGATACAGAAAACTGCTGATCATCCATGCACACCGGTTGTGCTTTCCAGAAATGATCAGCAGTATGCTGTGTTATAGCGGGAGCCTACTCAAAAAGTCGGATGCCGATGGAGCCATTAGGGTATCGTTTCTCCGATAGGCTCCTCACTGCGCGGCGACTCGGGTGTTATTTCCTCCGCTGGAGCGATGAAAATGAACATTCTGTTGCATTTCGATTTTGAAAGCGCGGGCAGACGAAAATAAAACCTTATATTTGCACTTTACCAAATCCGAAACGACACGACAATATAACATGAAATTTATATCTTGGAACGTCAACGGTCTCAGGGCTTGCCGCGAGAAAGGCTTTGAAGAAGCCTTCGCCCAACTCGACGCAGACTGTTTTTGCCTGCAGGAAACCAAGTTGCAAGAAGGGCAAATCGATCTTCAATTCGAAGGCTACGAGAGTTATTGGGACTATGCCGAAAAGAAAGGTTACTCGGGAACCGCGATTTTCACACGCATCCACCCACTCAGTGTCACTTATGGCCTGGGCATCGACGAGCACGACCATGAAGGGCGCGCTGTGACGCTGGAATTTGAAGATTTCTACCTGGTCACGGCCTATGTGCCCAACTCGCAAGATGGTTTGCGCCGTTTGGACTACCGAATGACGTGGGACGACGCATTCCGTGACTATCTTTTGGCGCTCGACGCGAAGAAACCGGTCGTAATGTGCGGCGACTTGAACGTGGCACACCGCGAAATCGACTTGAAGAACCCGAAGTCGAATCGCAAAAATGCGGGATTCACCGACGAAGAACGTGCCCAATTCACCCGTTTGCTTGAGAGTGGATTCACCGATACGTTCCGTTTTTTCAATCCGGATCTCGAAGGGGCCTATTCTTGGTGGAGCTACCGTTTCAAAGCGCGTGAGAAGAACGCAGGATGGCGCATCGATTATTTCATCACCTCCAAGCGCTTGGACGATCGCCTCGAATCGGTGGGCATACACAACGAGATTTTCGGCAGCGACCACTGTCCTGTCGAATTGGTGATGCGCTAATGCCGGCAGCGACACACGCATTATATATATATAGGCCTTCCGGCCGATCGAAACTTTACGGCACGGTCTTTTCGCTCCATCACGCAGGGGCGACGGAAAGTCGAAACCTTTTCTCTCCCCCATTGGGGGATTAAACCTTGACATCGCGGCTCAGTGAGAGTCAGCTTGTCACCTTCTCTCCTAATTCTCCACGATGAAAAGTTTTTTGAAGCAAGTTCTCGCTGTTATCGTCGGTATTTGCAGCGTCGGTGCGTTTGCCACCCTCATGTTTTTCGTGATGCTCGGTGTCATGCTGGCCACCGGCGACGAAAAACAGTCCGTATCGGACAATTCGATTCTGCGAATTGAGTTGACCGGAACCGTTGTCGACCGTTCTACGCCCAACAATCCGCTGAATCAATTGCTCGGCCGCTCGGAGGCTTCCTCTCAAGGACTTGATGTCCTGATCGATGCAATCAAAACGGCAAAAAGCGACAAGCGTATCAAAGGTATTTACATTGAAGGCGGGACGATGTCTTCGGACTTCGCCACGCTGCAAGAACTCCGCGGCGTACTTGTGGACTTCAAAAGCAGCGGAAAATTCATTGTTTCTTACGCCGATTCCTACACGCAAGGAGCCTATTACATTGCTTCCGTGGGAGACCGCGTGCTCATCAACCCGTCGGGCTTGTTAGATTGGCACGGCATCGCCATGCAACCGATGTTTTGGACGGGACTCATGGAGAAAGTGGGCGTGAAGGCGCAGGTTTTCAAAGTCGGAACCTACAAAAGTGCCGTCGAACCTTTCATTCTCAAAGAAATGAGTCCGGCCAACCGCGAACAGGTGGAGAGTATGATCACGGACTTGTGGAAGGAGACCTGCACAGCGGTGGCCACCTCGAGAAAACTGAGTCCTGACTCCCTCAATGCCTATGCGGATCGCTACATCACGCTGGCCGACGGCGCAGACTACAAGCGTTTGAAGCTGGTTGACGACTTGACGTACGTGGATCAGGTGAGAGAGGAGCTGCGTAAGCGCATGAACGACAAGGAAGTGACGTTTGTGAGTCCGGAAGTAGTCGCCGCACAAGCTGAAGACACGGACGACGATGATAATCAAGTGGCCGTTTACTACGCGTCCGGCAATATTGTTGATGTAGCCGGCAGTGGTGCGCTGATGGGCGGAGGCGATGAAATCATCGGTAGCCGGGTGGTCGAAGATCTCGACAAGTTGGCCAATGACAAAGACGTGAAAGCCGTCGTTCTCCGCATCAATTCCGGAGGTGGTAGCGCCTATGCAAGCGAACAAATGTGGCGTGCTGTGCAACTGCTCAAGAAAAAGAAGCCTGTGGTCGTATCAATGGGAGGAATGGCGGCTTCCGGCGGCTACTACATGTCTTGCGGTGCCAATTATATTGTGGCCGAACCCACGACACTCACCGGGTCCATCGGCATCTTTGGTTTGATTCCAGATTTTTCCGGTTTGGTCAAAGACAAACTCGGCTTGCGTTTCGACGTTGTCAAGACCAACAAGGCATCGGATTTCGGGACTTTGAGTCGTCCCTTCGACGCCGCGGAAAGCGCAGCGCTGCAAGCCCACGTGAATCGCGGCTACGCGCTCTTCTTGAAGCGAGTGGCCGATGGACGCACGGCTGCCGGACACAAAATGACTCCCGAAGCGGTCGATCATATTGCGCAAGGCCGCGTGTGGACCGGCAATCAGGCGCTGAAAAATGGATTGGTAGACAAAATCGGCACCCTCAATGATGCCATTCTCAAGGCCGAACAACTCGCCCAAACCAAAAATCCGGCTGTGGTGCGCTATCCGGCTCCCAAAAGCTGGATGGAAAGTTTCAGCAAAGAGCAACAAGAAGACGACTATTTCGAACGGAAAATGAAACTCGTGCTCGGCGATTACTACGAACCGCTGAATTTCATCCAGAATGTGGATCGTGGCAACTATCTGCAAGCACGCCTCTTCTTCTATCCGGCCTTCCGATGAAACAATGCCTATTCCCTTTCGCCCTACTCTACGACGGCGTGACGCGATGCCGCAACGCCCTGTTTGACTGCGGCTGGCTCAAGGAACACACCTTCGCCATTCCCACAATTTGCGTCGGCAATCTCGCCGTCGGTGGGACGGGAAAAACACCGCACGTGGAAATGATCGTAGGATGGCTGCTCGACGCCGGCATCAAAACGGCCGTTCTTTCGAGAGGTTATGGTCGCAAAACACACGGCTTTCGCCTCCTCACGGCCGGAGATTCCGCTGAATCGGTTGGCGATGAGCCACTACAAATGTTCCGACGCTTCAAACAGCAAGGCAATGTCTCGGCGGTTTGCGAAGATCGAGTCAAGGGAATCAAGCGCCTCACGGAGAGCTGTCCTCAACCGGAAGCCATTGTGCTTGACGATGCTTACCAACATCGTTACGTAAAACCCCGGCTCAACATTCTACTCACCGAATACGGCCGACCGTTCGATCGCGATTTTCTCCTCCCTATGGGCAGATTACGTGAAGCGGCGCGCGGAGCACGCCGTGCCGACGTGATCATCGTCACCAAATGCCCCCCCACACTTCCGGAATGTGAACGACAACAATTCATCACCCGGCTAAAGTGCCGAGACAATCAAGCCGTTTTTTTCAGCACCGTCGAGTATTCGGCTTTTCCCCCCACTACTGATGCGGGACTCGTCACGGGAATCGCTCATCCCGCTCCCCTGCTTCAACATCTACAAGCGGCAGGTGTAGCCGTCGAGCACCTGGCTTTTTCTGATCATCACCGCTTCACAGCCGCCGATCGCGAAGCCATCATTCAACTGGCCGACCGTCATCCCTTCCTCTTCACCACCGAAAAGGATGCTACCCGCCTCGAACTGCTGCAACTTCCTCCGCAAGTCCAATCAAAAATCAATGCCATACCCATAGCGACACGTGTGTTGTTCGACGAAGCCACCACGTTGCGCCAAATCATTACCGACCATGTTACAACAAATCCAAGCCGCTGCTCAGTGGATTAGCAGCCACACCACCCTTCACCCCACAGTAGCCATCGTGCTCGGCACAGGTCTCGGCCGCCTGGCGGAGGAAATCGAAGTGGTAGAGAAGTTTTCCTACGCCGACATCCCGCATTTTCCCGTTTCTACGGTTGAAGGTCACTCCGGTTGCCTCCTGTTCGGCACATTGGGCGGAAAAGAAGTACTTGCCATGCAAGGACGCTTCCACTACTACGAAGGTTACGACATGAAACAAGTAACCTTCCCCATCCGTGTCATGTATGAACTGGGGATTAAAACGCTCTTTGTCTCCAACGCATCGGGTGGCCTCTCGCCCGAAATGCGCATCGGCGACATGATGTTCATCACCGATCACATCAATTTCTTCCCCGAACATCCTCTTCGCGGTAAGAACTTCCCCACGGGCCCGCGTTTCCCCGACATGAGCGAGGCTTACGACCACCAATTGCTCAACCTCGCCCGCGAAATAGCCAAGGAGAAACAATTGCGCCACGTCGAGGGAGTGTATGTCGGCACTTCAGGTCCCACTTTCGAGACGCCGGCAGAATATAAGATGTATCGTGTCATCGGTGGAGACGCGGTGGGCATGTCCACCGTTCCCGAAGTCGTCGTTGCCCGCCATTGCGGCATTCGCGTTTTCGGCATTTCCATCATCACCGATTTGGGAGTCGAAGGCAAGATCCAAGAGGTCAGTCACGAAGAAGTGCAAGAGGCAGCCAATGCCGTACAGCCACTCATGGCAGACCTCATGCGCGAAATGATCGTACGCAGCTGTTAGCCCTTTTCGGTGCAATATCGTGGGAAAAGTCCCGCGGTATTGCACACTCCAAGATAAAATGCGTAACTTTGCACCACGTTTTTTGATCTGTATCCCATGTCAATCACCAAGACACGCCAGAAACTCATCGAAGTGGCACGCGAACTTTTCGCGCGCAAGGGCATTGAAGGCACCACAATGAACGACATTGCCACCACCTCTCAGAAAGGAAGGCGCACGCTCTACACCTATTTCCGAAACAAAGAGGAAGTTTTCGCGGCCGTCATCGAAGACGAACTCGAGCACCTCTCTGAGGAAATGGACAAAGTGGTGAGTCTCCCGCTGCCGCCGGACATCAAAATCGTGAAACTCATCTACACGCACCTCAGTTTGATCAAAGATGTGGTGAAACGCAACGGGTCTTTGCGCGCTGAGTTCTTCAGCGACATCAATCTCGTGGAGAAAGCTCGTCGTAAGTTCGACCTTGAAGAAATATCTGCCCTGAGAAGTATTCTGCGCGAAGGTATGGAAAAAGGCGTCTTCCACATCGACCACCTCAATCTCACGGCCGACGTCATTCACTATGCCGTGAAAGGCATCGAGGTCCCCTTCATGTTCGACCGCTTGGGCGAAGGCCTATCCATGGAAGACAGTGTTGGTGTCGTCGAACGCTTACTTCAACGATCACTCGGTGCAACAATTCCCTCCGACAACTCCTAATACAATATATCATTATGGGACTTTTATCCGGAAAAACCGCTCTCATCACCGGTGCCGCCCGCGGTATCGGCAAGGCGCTCGCGCTTAAGTTTGCAGAAGAGGGCGCAAACATCGCCTTCACCGACCTTGTCATCGACGAAAACGGTGAAGCCACACGCCAAGAGGTGGAAGCCAAAGGCGTTAAGTGCATGGCCTACGCTTCCAACGCAGCCAATTTCGAAGAAACGGCTGAGGTTGTGAAGAAAGTGCATGAAGATTTCGGTCAAATCGACATTCTCGTCAACAACGCCGGTATCACCAAAGATGGTCTCATGCTCCGCATGAGCGAAGCCCAATGGGACGCCGTGATCAACGTAAATCTCAAATCCGCCTTCAACTTCACGCACGCTTGTGTACCCATCATGATGCGCCAGCGTGGTGGTTCGATCATCAACATGGCCAGTGTGGTCGGTGTGCACGGCAATGCCGGACAAGCCAACTATTCTGCTTCCAAAGCCGGTATGATTGCGCTCGCCAAAAGCGTCGCACAGGAAATGGGTAGCCGCGGCGTGCGCGCCAACGCCATCGCTCCCGGATTTATCGAAACGGCCATGACCGCTCAACTTTCTGAAGAGGTGCGCAAGGAATGGATGAAGACCATTCCCCTCCGCCGCGGCGGACAGGCTGAAGACGTGGCCAATGTGGCCGTCTTCTTGGCTTCCGATCTCTCCAGCTACGTCACCGGACAAGTCATCCAGGTTGATGGCGGTATGAACACCTAATCGGACCGTTCAAGACAAACAAATATCGGCCGAAGCACGCGTTGCTTCGGCCTTTTCGTGCACGATAGGCCCAACTCCCTTGCTGCGGGATGTATGCTCCTTTCTCCGCTCCCTCGCTGCGGCGGCGTTCTCAGGGGGAGACGATAAATCTCAAAAAAATACGACATATTCCCAGATTCGACAAGGCATAAACTTGCTCGAATCGAAAAATGTCGTATATTTGTATAACAGATGAAGGGGACGCCCCCCTCATTCAGCGAAAATGAAAATTACAATCAAGATTTAATCAGGCAAATGGACGATCACGTTCACTTACAAGGCTTGAAAAAACGGATGTGGCTTGTCCCGGTCCATCTCCTGATTTCATATTAAGCACAGATACGCATAATACGACAATGGAACAAACAAAACACCCCAAAAACGCGCTTGGTAGTGTTCCGGGCAAAGCCGGACGCCCTCGCACAGTTGCACGCAAAATTACGATCGGACTGCCGGAAGACGCGTTGCAAATCTATGACAGCTACATTCATAAGACGGCATTTGTAGCGGATGCCCTCCGCTACTATCATCGCTATTTAGAGGAAGAAGCGCGGAAGAGCGCCGAATGACCATCAACTCAATACACCCCGATCTTCTATTGCGTAGAGGGCGTTATGCTGATCTTGAAATTCATGCGATGATGAGTGTCACGTTCTGCAGCGAAAGTCTACACACTTTTTTCCTCAATGATTTTCGCCCCCAAAGCATCGCTCCGCAGTCATTTCTCACAGTTCCACTTGTAAAAAAGCGAAGAAATACTGACCTTTGTATGGCTGCAGCGTGATCGTAGCGAAGACCTGCGCTGCCTTCCCACTTTCATTTTACCCTTCGGCACGCGACAACTCCCTCAGTTGTCGGGAAGCGGTCCGCACGATCTGCTTTTCCGTTCCCTCACTCCATACATTTTCATCCTGTTCTCACCTCTATGGAAGTCCTCTACGAAGACAATCACGTGATCATTGTCAACAAGGCCGCCGGCGAAATCATTCAAGGCGACAAAACCGGCGATCGAACGTTGGCCGACGAGGTCAAAGCCTATATCAAACAAAAGTACAACAAGCCCGGCGAAGTCTTTCTCGGCACCGTGCACAGACTCGATCGTCCCGTGAGTGGTCTCGTGGTTTTCGCGCGTACTTCCAAAGCACTCACACGGCTCAACGAAATGTTTCGGCGGGGCGACGTACACAAGACTTACCATGCCATCGTCCCTCTCATTTCCGAGCGTCCCAACTGCACTTGGCCCACACAAGTTGGAGAATTCGTCACCCTCACCCACTTTCTCACCCGAGATGAAAAGCGCAACAAAGCCTTTGCTCACCATCACGAAGTCTCCGGTGCCAAACGCGCGGTGCTAGATCTCGGACTACTGAAAAACGGCGAACGCACGCGCCTCGTCGAAATCCACCTTCACACCGGTCGCCACCACCAAATCCGCTGTCAACTTGCCACGATCGGTTTCCCCATTCGCGGCGACTTGAAATATGGTGCGCCACGATCCAATCCCGACGGAAGCATCTGCTTACACGCCCGCCACATTTCATTCATTCATCCCGTCTCACAACAAGAAATTTCGGTCACCGCACCCTACCCCGCAGTTTCGGTTTGGAAAAACTTCGCGTGAGACTCTCCGCTCTCGGCACGCAACACGGTTGCGTGCCTTTTTTGTCTTCGTTCCGACGTTTCCACTTCTTCCACTTCGACGGCTACCCAATCCACCCCACTCTCATCCACGCGCAATCGTCAGCGGAATCCCACCCAACTCAGCCGCAGTGTCCGTGAATGAACTCCAATACGAACCGATGAGCCGTTGCGTTCGCGACAAGACGAAGAGATCCACCACGGCGGCCTCCAGACCTTCTCGCGTGGCACGCGTGGGTTCACCCGCCTGATGCACCACATGGCCGGGGAAACATTGCACGAAATGATCACGCAAGGCACTATCGTCAGTGGCCAGATAAAAACAAACTGCAGGATTCGCCGCTATCGCCGCACGCATTTCCCGTTCGAAAGCTTGCGGCGAACTCACACTTTGACTTTTCGCGTTGTCCGTTCGCCGAATATGTACCCCCACGGTGTGCGCGCCCATGCGCTGGCACAGCGCGTCGATCCGCTCTCGAAGCGATGAAACAGGTCGCAATCCTCTCCAGACTTCCGGTGGGGTTTGACACAGCTGCAACCCCGTAGAGATATAGACGCGTTGCCATTTTTCGAAATGCTCCAAGCACTCCCTTGCCGTCCAATCCGAATGGAAATCAGCCCGTTGTGCACTGTACACGAATGAGCGAAACAGGGCGGGCAGTCGCAAGTTGTGTCGCCACACCGCCGGTGCATCGAACCATTGCGACTTGCTAAATACGAATTGTCCGGTGGGGGTAAAATGATCCTCGAACAAGTCGCCATACCGTGCCGCACAATCTCGATTGGCGTCCCAAACCACACGAACTCGCAATTCGTGGTCATGGTCAACGAAGCTGCGGGCGGACAACAAGGCGCGAAGCCGATTACAGAGTCCGCCGAGCGGAACTAAGGTGAGATCTCTCATACGTTATGCGTTTACTTCCCTGTGCAAATACTCCATTGTTTGTTGGCTACCTATACGCACTCCATTTCCCAAAACTTATCAGTTACTGAAATCGTATAGAGACGTCGTTTGGATTCATTGTACCGACCTCGTTTGAGAAGGCCTCCATTCATCATCGCCGAATATTATTTATACTCTTCAAATATACTCTTTTTTACCCACACCTCCCCCAATCAGCGTGTAAAAACTACACCTTTCGAAGAAAGTAGCCGTTTTCTTCCCCCCAATCGTGCTACAAGATGGTGTAAAGACCTCACTTGTAGCAGCGCTTGAAAGAGAATCGCGTCCACGCTCTCAAGATAGAAGCGACAACGTGCAGTACCAGTTGATCACCCGGGGCGAGCTGAGAAATTGCTCCTAAGCAATCTGCGAAAAAGTTCAACCCAAGCGCTATGATCGCGGTGAGCACCTTGCTCTCTCACTGAGGGTGCACCTCCCTCCGCCGTCATTTGTAAGATGACGGAACGTGTGCTTTCATTTCCGCTCTTGCCGTGGTTAATTAGCTTGGGAATCAGTCCTTATTTCCATGCAGAAGACAGCACACGCTCTTGCCTGTACGCACAATCTCTCCCTAAGAAAATACCTACTCCATTTCGCCTTGTAGTTAGGTAGGCACGTGGGGACAGATGGGCCGCGTATGTCAGTAAGTCAAAGATCACGTGCGCCGACTCGTTGGGGAAAGGCCCTGGCTTTGCGCTATATGGACGCCGCAACACGGCGAGAAAGAAGGTGAGTTGTGTTTTATCAACGGCAAATGTAATCATTTTACTTCGAACAATCGAGATTTTCGAGAAGAATCTTTTCGTATTTCTCGAAACCACGAAAGAACAAGTAAAAATTGGGGACTTTCTGGCGAATCCTCCCCTCATTTTGTCAACCCCTCCCTCATCGAGATGGTAGCCCCGTTGACTTTTTCTTCGTAGTCGATCATGAGGTCTGCGCTTGCGTGAGCGATCGCTCACACGCGCCTACGTGTATCACGCACACAATGAGTTTTCGATTTTTGCCTTCACCTTCACCTCGCAATTCATTGATTTCTTGCGCATTAGGGGTGAAGATAATGCCCCGTGAAGGACATTCACGAAAGCCTTCACCCCAAACGAACTGTCCCACAGCGTTTTATCGCAGACGGGTGAAGAGGTGAAGAAAAAAAACGAAAAACAGCTGACGCGTACGCGCGATCGAACGCTGCGCATGCACACCGGAAAGCGGATGAGCGAGGAACAAAATTCGGAGATTCGGGTGCAGCACGCAGCCACGCAGTTCACGTCAAAAAAAGTGGAAGGGTAGATCGGAAAGTGGGGAAATGATTTTGCACGAGCTCCGCGTCTTACACCCAATCGACGAACGTACATCGAATTATCCTCACGCCTTGCGATCCGAAAGCGGCACGATCTCTGCACTCCTTCCCTTTTTCCTCTTTCCGCCCTGCATAGACGAGAAGTACCGACAAGTGAGAACGAAAAACTCCCATCGAAGTGGGAAAAGCGCCCCGTTTCGGTCTGAAAGTCTCCGAGAAAATCAAAAAACGGGAGAGAGAATCCATGAAAAGAAGATTTTCAAGTTCACAAGCTTGGCTATTTCGCAGAATATAAGTACATTTGCATGCCGATTATTATCAATGTGGCTCATTTGCAACCACACTCGCGTGTTAATAGCCGGGTTTCATTGGCCGAAACACGGTGGTTAGTGAATCGCGAGAACGATAACTTAATTGAAATAGGAGCTCGCTCCTTAGTAACTACAAAACTACATCAAAAAGAATGGACACTTTAAGCTACAAGACCATTTCTGCCAACAAGGAAACCGCACAGAAAGAGTGGGTCATCGTCGACGCCACCGATCAAGTGCTGGGTCGCCTTGCTTCGAAGGTCGCCAAATTGCTCCGTGGTAAGTACAAGCCCAACTTTACTCCCCACGTAGACTGCGGCGACAACGTGATCATCATCAACGCCGATAAGTTCGTTCTCACCGGCAAGAAGATGACCGACCGCACTTACTACACCTACACCGGCTACCCCGGCGGTCAGCGCGAGCACACGCCCGCATCGATCCTCGCTAAGCCCAACGGTGCAGACAAACTCCTCCGTCGTGTCGTGAAGGGTATGCTTCCCAAGAACCGTCTTGGCGCTAAGCTCCTCAGCAACCTCTACGTTTACGTAGGCGAAGAGCACAAGCACGAAGCACAAAGCCCCAAAGCTATCGATATTAACACCCTCAAGTAAAAAATCGTAGACACAATGGAAATGATCAATGCATTGGGCCGTCGCAAAAGCGCCGTTGCCCGTGTTTTCCTCACGGAAGGCACCGGTAAAATCACGATCAACAAGCGTGATCTCACCGAATATTTCTCAACGGTGGTGGTTTCACGGGTCAGAGCCAAGCGCTCCGCCTTGCCATCGCTCGCGCACTCGTTAAGATCAACGCCGACGACAAGAAGGCGCTCCGCGCTGAAGGTTTCATGACGCGCGATCCGCGTCAAGTTGAACGTAAGAAGCCGGGTCGTCCCAAGGCACGCCGCCGCTTCCAGTTCAGCAAGCGTTAATCGTCCTATCGGCAAGTTTGCTGAAGTTCAAACAACGTTTAGCATCCAAACTCGCAAGACCGTCTTTTGCCACCTCGTGGCCGCATGTCGCTACTTGCGGGTTGGTTGAACGCCCCTTTGCGCTTTGAACGCAAGGGCAATTCAATTCATCGGAGCACACGTCGCCGTTCCTGTGGCGACTGATCACCGAGCCTTCTCCATTTGGCTCTGTGTAGAATGCACCGCAACTTCCAGGAAAGTAAACAAACGTATTTCAAAATGTCTAGAACTAATTTTGAAACCCTTCTTGAGGCCGGCTGTCACTTCGGTCACCTCAAGCGTAAGTGGAACCCCGCTATGGCGCCCTACATCTTCATGGAGCGCAACGGCATCCACATCATCGACCTCCACAAGACGGTCGCAAAGATCGACGAGGCTTGCGAAGCCCTCAAGGAAATCGCGAAGTCCGGACGTCGCATCCTTTTTGTAGCTACTAAGAAACAGGCCAAATTGGTGGTTGGCGAGAAGGCTGCTTCCGTCAACATGCCTTACGTGACGGAACGCTGGCCGGGCGGTATGCTCACCAACTTCCCCACGATCCGCAAAGCTGTGAAGAAGATGACCAACATCGACAAGCTCACGGCCGACGGAACCTATTCCAATCTCTCGAAGCGCGAGATCCTGCAGATCAGCCGCCAACGTGCCAAGCTCGAAAAGAACCTCGGTTCCATCGCTGACTTGACGCGTCTTCCCGCTGCCCTCTTCGTTGTCGACGTGTGCAAGGAACACATCGCAGTGAAAGAGGCCATCCGTCTCGGCATCCCCGTGTTCGGTATCGTTGACACCAACGCAGATCCCAACCTCGTGGACTATGCCATCCCCGCCAACGATGATGCTACGGCAAGCATCGAGGTGATCCTCGACGCTGTTTGCGGTGCCATCGCTGAAGGTCTTCAGGAACGCAAGGTCGAAAAGGCCGCTGCCGACGAGAAGAACGAAGACGAGGGCAAGGCTCGTCGCAGCCGTCAGGCTCGCACCGAAAAGAGCGAGGAAGCTCAGGCCTAATCGCCCGATCGGACTTTTCGGATAAACTCAGAGCGAGGTGGAGCTTGCGCCGACGTGCACACTGCGCGGCGGCCACCTCGACCTCGCTCTTTTCATTTCAACACCAGGATCACTGATCCATCAATACCTATATCAGCAAAATGGCTGTAAATATTGAAGACATCAAAAAGCTTCGCGCCCTCACCGGCGCAGGTCTCAGCGACTGCAAGAACGCGCTCGCAGAAGCAGAAGGCAACCTCGACGCCGCAGTAGAACTCATTCGCAAGCGCGGTCAGGCTATCGCCGCCAAGCGCTCGGATCGCGAGGCAGCAGAAGGTTGCGTGCTCGTGAAGATCGACGGTAACTTCGGTGCCATCCTCGCGCTGAAGTGCGAAACCGACTTCGTGGCACAGAATGCAGACTTCGTGGCTCTGGCCAACGACATCATCGATGCCGCTATCGTGGCTCGCTGCAAGACCCTCGAAGAGGTCAAGGCACTCACGATCGACGGACGTACGGTGGCTGAACGCGTGACGGATCAGTCCGGCATCACGGGCGAGAAGATGGAACTCGACGGCTACCAAGTGGTAGAAGGCGAAAACCTCGCTGCTTACAACCACCAGAACAACAACACCCTCTGCACGCTCGTTGCACTCAGCGCCAAGACTGAAGATCCCTCGGTGGGCAAAAACGTGGCTATGCAGATCGCATCGGCTGCTCCCGTTGCCATCGACGAAAGCGGTGTTCCTCAGGAAACGAAGGACGAAGAACTCAAAGTGGCTATCGAGAAAACGCGTCTCGAACAGGTGCAGAAGGCTGTGGAAGCCGCTCTCAAAAAGGCCGGTTTCAACCTCTACATCGCAGAAAGCGAAGAGCACCTCAACGAGGGCATCATGAAGGGTAGCATCACCGAAGAGGAAGCTCAGCAGATCCGCGAACTCAAAGAGAAGACTGCCAGCGAGAAGGAAAAGAACCTCAACGAGCAGATGATTCAGAACATCGCCAAGGGTCGTCTCGCCAAGTTCTTCAAGGAAGTTTGCCTCCTCGATCAAGAATACATCTGGGACAAGTCGAAGACAGTGGCTCAGTTCCTCAACGAAGTGGAAAAGGGTCTCACGGTAACGGACTTCAAGCGTTTCACGCTCCGCGCCGAATAAACCGTCTATTCGCACTTTTGCCCTCAGGCACGAAACAGCGAACTGACCTGCGGGTCAGTTCGCTCTTTTCTTTTCGTTCTCTCATTCTCTCCCCCTCATCAATATAATGTGTATTCGCTCTCTGTGAGGAATGCACATCGCAGTATTTCCGCACTATGCGCATCCCTACACAAGAAGAATTCGCAGCTCATCTCCAAGCCCCCTACTTCCGCCAACTCACCGCAACCATCGATGCCTTAGGGCTCGAGGGCTACATCGTCGGCGGCTACGTGCGCGACTACATCCTCAAACGACCGTCGAAAGACGTTGATGTGGTGGTGGTCGGTTCGGGCATCGAGGCCGCTGAAGCCTACGCCAAGGCCTTGGGCAAGGGAGCCCATTGCAGCGTGTTCCGCAACTTTGGGACTGCGCAGGTGAAATGGCGTCACAAAGTGGTGGGCGAAAACGGCCAAACTGAATGGCACGAACAAGAAATTGAATTCGTGGGAGCACGAAAGGAGAGTTATTCTCACGATTCGCGCAAACCGATTGTCGAAAACGGTACACTGCAAGATGACCAACGCCGCCGCGACTTTACCATCAATGCGTTGGCGGTCTGTCTCAACGCGCACCGACTCGGCGAACTCATTGATCCATTCGGCGGAATCGACGATTTGGAAGATGGCATCGTGGCCACACCGTTGGATCCCGACATCACGTTCAGCGACGACCCACTCCGTATGATGCGCTGCGTGAGATTTGCCACTCAACTTAATTTCCAGATTGAGGAAGAGACCTTCGAGGCGCTCAAACGCAACAAAGAACGCATCAAGATCATTTCCGGAGAGCGAATCATCGATGAGCTCAACAAAATCATGCTGGCGCCCCACCCTTCGCGCGGATTCATTGACTTGTATCGCTGCGGTTTGCTCGAGATCATCTTGCCCGAAATGGTGGCGCTCGACGTGGTGGAAGAGCGAAATGGGCGCAAACACAAAAACAACTTCTACCACACGCTCGAAGTGCTGGAGAATCTTGTGCAGCGCCAGCGCGATGCGGAGGAGCTCCACAGCAAACGCACCGACGCAGGAGACGCCCCCCTGTTTTCTACCGACCGCTTACTCTTTTTACGATGGTCGGCACTGTTGCACGACATCGGGAAACCGAAATCTAAGCGGTGGGACAATAAAGTGGGTTGGACTTTCCACAACCACAATTACCTCGGGATGAAAATGGTGAAGCCGCTGTTCCGAAGGCTGAAGCTCCCTCTCGACGAGCGCATGAAATACGTAGAGAAACTCGTCGACCTCCACATGCGTCCCATCAACATAGCCGACGACGAAGTCACGGATTCTGCTGTGCGCCGCCTGCTTTTCGATGCCGGTGACGACATTGACGACCTGATGATGCTGTGTGAGGCAGACATCACCTCAAAAAACGAACGCCGCAAGCAAAGTTTCTTCGCGAACTACCGATTGGTCCGCAAAAAGTTGGTAGACATCGAGGAAAAAGACAAGATCCGCAATTTCCAACCTCCCGTCAAGGGGGAGGAAATCATGGAACTCTTCGGTTTGACACCCTGCCGCGAAGTGGGAGCGCTCAAGTCTGCCCTCAAAGACGCCATCCTCGACGGAGAAGTGCCCAATGAGCACGAAGCCGCCTTACAATTCATTATAGAACGCGCAGCGAAAATGGGATTGCGCCCCAAAAACTGAAGAAAATCAAAAAAGTAAACTCGTGACCATAGGCGAAATCGCCGTGGTCGCGAGCTTTTCGTTTCTATACTTCCGGCTAAAACCAAGCGATCAGGATATGATTCGACGAGTAACTCCCTATTTTTGTGGATACGATACGCCACAACCTTTGCCGTTTTCTCGTGAATGCGTACTTTTACCCCACTTTTCCCGCTGCAACGGTGGTTTCAGACTGGAAATAGCGGTTGTCCGTCCGAAAAAAAAACGGCTTGCTTGCACAATCTTGCACATTTCTGCACAGTGCCGTGCAAATACCGTGCAAGCGCCGTGCAAAATCAAAGACACATGGCTACCGTAAAGTATTATCTCGACACCCGCGCCACAAAGCCCGGTTGTCCCTCTCCGATTCGCTTGGCTATTCGCATTTGCAACAGCGCCGCCTATCTCACCACGGGCGTTTGCGTGCTCCCCTCTGAGTGGAATGCCACACTGGGCAAAGTGGTGGCAAACCGGCGCCGTCAATTTTTCAACGACTACCTGGAACAGTTTCGAATGCAGGTGGTCAATCTGATGTTTGACCTCAAGCTCAAGGGCGAACTCTACGCGCTCTCAGCTCGTCAAATACGGGATCGCTATCTGAGCAGCGTGGCAAAGACGGTGGCGCCTCGGTTTTACGACTGGGCGCTGGAGCAGGCCGAAACGAAAGGCGCCGTGCGGCGTTCAAGCATACAGTCAACGTTGCGCCACCTCGAACTCTTCGAACCGCGTGTGCGCGAATGGTCGTTTGACGACTTCACGCCCCACTTTTTGCGCGACTTGCAAAGCCACATGTTGCAGCAGGGGCTCAAGCACAACTCGGTGGTGCACTACTTGACCGACCTTCGTTGTTTGTTTCGCACGGCGCGTATCGATGAGCTGATGACCAAAGACCCGTTCCGCGGGCTGCAGCTGCGCCTCGAAGCCACGCGAAAGCGTTCGCTCTCACTCGATGATCTGCGTCTGCTCTTCGCTTTGCGCCCTTCCAAAGCGCTGCAAACCGTGGCGCTCGACGTGTTCCGGCTCTCTTTCCTCCTGATCGGAATCAACCCCGTGGATCTGGTGGCGCTGGGTGCGCCGGTGAACGGGCGTGTGGAGTATCGTCGTGCAAAGACCGGGCGGCTCTACTCGGTGAAGTTGGAGCCTGAAGCCCTGGCCCTGATCGAAAAGTATCGCGGTGCGGGGGCTCGGCTGCTGGATTTCGGGGCGCCCTTGCCCTACAAGAACTTTTTAGAGCGTGTGACTCGCGGACTGCATTCGCTCGACGTGCCGTTTGCCGCTGAACTCACCATCTACTGGGGTCGCCACACGTGGGCTACACTGGCGGCGGGGCTCGATGTGCCGAAAGACACCATCGCCGCGGCGCTGGGACACGGGGCGAACACCGTCACGGACGTGTATATCGACTTCGACCGGCGAAAGGTGGACGCGGCAAACCGCCGTGTGATCGACCTCGTGCTGCACGGCGAATGACCGCCGCGGGCTGAAGAGCGCGCCGCGCCTCGGGTTTCTCCCCCGGGGCGCGGCGTTTTTGTGTGGCTGTGCTTTCGCTCTGTGGCGAAATGGCAGCGTGCGTCGGTCAATGCGCTCGGGGGCGCCGTTCTTTGCGCGTCCACCTCCTGATGAGCAGCTTGATGTAGACGCTGCACGGGGCGAACAAATCAAGATAGTGCTTCACTATGCGCTGTTGCATTCGTTTCTTGCGTTGTCTCTTCTTCATGATCCCGTGGCTCGGTGGGTTTGTGGCGCTTGACGGGGTGGAAAATGACTTGCACCTCGAAGACGCCTTGCATGTGGCTGTGGAGAAACGACACGGTCTGCCTGATGAGCTGCGTCTTGTATCGTTTCTTTCGTTGTCGTCTATTCATCGTCTCGGTTCTTGGAGAAACTCTTGCGAGCGCGAAAGGCTTGCAGTGATTCGAACGCACGGTAAGCGTCGATCACGTTGCGGGGGCTAAAGTAGGCGAAAAGCTTGCAGAGGAACAGGGCTTCGTCCTCGGGTGGAATGGCCAAAACGATTTTCTTAATGTCGATTTCCAAGTTTACGTTGACGACTTCTTTCATGGCTGTGCGGGGTTGGGTTCGGTTGTTTCTTCGGGGTGGGCGAACATGTCCGTCATCTGTCTGCCGGTTGGCAGGAGCAGTTGTAGGAACATGGCGGTTTCGTGGAATGAGAGCCCGTCTTCCGTTCCGGCTGCGATGGCGCCGTAAAGTTCGGAAAGGAGTTGTGGGATCATTTTGGGCTCCCACCACCCGGTTTCGTCGACGATGTGCATGCGTTTGTGTTCATCGAAAAAGATCATCGTGCACCTCCTTCCTCGTTGAGATCGTCGTCTGCTCGGTCTATGTGGTGGCCGTCGTTGTCAATCTGCGCGTCGATGGCGGCAAATGCGCGCCGTGCGATGAGCAGCCCGGCGATGATGAGCGCTGCGCCGGTGATGACGTTTTGGGCAAAGAAAGCGGTGGAGAAAATGCCGCTGCCGATGATGAGCTCTGCTGCGAGTGTGCGCGAAATGTTGGCTCCTGTGAGCTCGTGGGCGAACTGTGAGCGGCGGTTCATGTAGCGTTTCACGCTGCGTTCAAGGCGGGCAAAGGCCCCGGGTCTGTGGTTTGATTTCATCGTGCGATGAGTTTTAGGTTTAGCATTGGGCGGTATACAAAGAAACGGCCGCCGTTTCCGTTGCTAAACCAAGTTGTCATGACCCGAAGGACAATAAAAATGATCGGAAAGGCGGCCGCTATGACGAACATAGCTGTCGTAAAGTCGATAAGATGATGGTCGGGGCGGTTCGCCTATACTGACGAAACATGCCCGCCGTGGGCGAGCATTTGACCGAATGCCCTACGGAGTCGTGAAGACGACTTGGTTTAGCACTGCAAAGGTGCGAACTCTTTTTTGTTTGGCAAAGGGTTTGTGCGTTTTTCTTGGTTTCGGTGGGCGTTTTGACGGTGGGTGTCAAAACGTGTGCGGGCGGGGTGGGTTGGAAGTTGGGGGCGTCCGACGAAAAGCCCCCGCTTTCGGTGGAAAACGGGGGGCTGTGGGGGAAAAGGCGGGGGGTTAAGCCAAATAGCAAAAGGATTGCGGCGGAACTTTTCCGGGAAAGGCCTCTGTTAACTTCGTGGGGTTCTCATAAGGCAAAAAGCTCTTGATTCGAATGGCGTATGCTTTATCTCGTTTGTCAAAGTATCGGTCAAAGAATTCGCGTGTGATGCCTGCACTGTCGTGTGTATGCTGCCAAAGGGTTTCGGGGGGCTCGCAAAGAATTTCGTCGACCTTGAATTCTCCGACGACTCTACACACCGGACTTGAGGCGTATACCACGATGGTATCTATATCGGTTCGCTTGTATATGGCCTTTCTGAATTCATATCTTTTCGTTCCTTTGATGATTTGCTCCACGAATTGGGGCTTAATCGACAATAAAACCTTCATGAGCTTGGGATTGTTGTATGATGAATTTGAATTGTTCGTCGGTAATTGGGAGCAGTCCCCAATAACTTCCTGTGTCGAAATGAGCCTCTTCGATGAGTCGACCGCGGATAATGCGCTGCGGCAAAGCAAAATTGTAAGTCATTTTGATGACCACGGCGTTTCTGGGATCCTCGTAGAGCGCTTTGAGCTCTGTGGGGGTGAAAATGCTGCGTTGGCCGATATAGTCTTCAAACTCTCGCATGTCCGCGAATGTGCTCCTGCTTCGCACCTCCTCGATTTGACACACAGATGAAACCACTGCTCGGTAATGTGCCGGTCCCATGTGGTCGCTTGTGCGATAAATCACGATGATGTCTCCTCGTTTCAGCTCGTCGGCGCCCCGCATAAAACAAATATAGATCTTGTGAATGCCGTTGGTTGTCGAATTGTCTCTGATTAGTGTGGCAGCATTGTTGCGCTCGTTGTTGAGAATGGAATCGGGAAACAGGCGTGTGTGGTATTCCGGTTTGACGGCCAAAAGGAATTTTCGGCGTCCCTGCGTCCGGATGATGGGATAATTGTGCAGCAACTCTTCGCTTTGTTCGTCGAGGTTTTTCATCAGCACGTCTTCTTCTCCTTTCTTTGCCACTTTCACAAAACCATATCGTGTGAGCAGCGCGACGAGCGGTGTATGTTTTGGAAAGACCGTCACGTAAATTTCTCTGCAGCTTTTGAGCACGGCCGCGTCTGTGATCTTCTTGATGAATCTCTCTCCGAGTTTCGTCCCGTGTGCATTGATTTTTAGTGTTCCGACTTTGAGGCGTCGTTTCGGTTGCATGGGTGGTTCAACGTCGTCGACCACTCCTTCTTCTACTTTCAGGAACAAGAAAGCCTGAAGTGTCCCGTCCTCGCCGTGCATGACAAAGGCGTTTGCTCCTTCTTGCGCTTTCCTTTCGAACCAATCTTCAAAACCTTGGTAGTCCCTTCGCAGTGTGTCGAAGAAATGATCTTTGACGTCGATCTGCGCAAAAGGTTTCCAACCGTCAAGTGGGTCTGATGTCTTCATGTCGTCGTTTCTTTTTGACAAAGTTAGTGATTTCTGCGGTTGTGCTCGCGGCGTCGCGGCTGCTTTCTCGTTATTATTATCTATTTTGACGGTGGGTGTCAAAACGTGTGCGGGCGGGGTGGGTTTGTAAGTTGGGCGCGTCCGACGAAAAGCCCCCCGCTTTCGGTGGAAAACGGGGGGCTATGGGTGAAAAGGCGGGGGGGCTTCGGACGCTTATAGGTAGTTGTCCTTGTCCTGTTCTTTGAGTTTCTCTATTTCATTATCTATTTTCTCCATCTCCTTCTCTTTGGGATATAGGCCTTGGAGAATGATCAGAGGAAGACCGAGGATATTGGCGGTGGTTGTGGTCAAGAGCGCGATGATCACGGACGCTTCCAAGCTCATCACCGCGAAACCGCAAAGGAAAACAATGCCAACGACGAGGAGCAGCCACAAGGACACGGCGACCATCACCCAGTAGGCCGAATGCTTTCGGAGTTTGCTCGTATCGCTATAGCGGTTGAGTTTGAGGGTGTGGGAGTCGACCCGCTGCCCGCTGAATACGATGTCGGTCTTCGTGCTTTCTAAGCGTGTGGTCCTTATTTCTCTCAGCTTGTTGAGAAATTCCAGCTCAATTTTCTCATTCTTCTCCATAAGCAATGCGCTCTGTGAGGTTTTGGAAGAACACTTTGGTCAAATCATCGGGGATCCTCCGATTCTTCCCCTCTTCATAGCAACGCTGCCACGGTGTGCCTTTGATGTGTAGCAGTTCGACGAGTTCCGATCCGGTGTAGTGTCCGAAATTATTAAAGGCGGCTTCGCATGCGAGTTGGAGTTTTTTGTCTTCGAGCATGGGGGTCTTCACTTCGAAGTCTTTGCCGTCGGCTGTCGGCACGAACACGGTGGTGGGCTTGTCGATGTTGTCCTTTCCGTAACACTTGAAGGAGTGGTACACGGATGGGATAACGGGGCCGTATCTCCACGCTTCGACGCGGTCGAAACGTGGGTTGAGTGCGCTGCGGTCGAACACAGCGAGCATATAGCCGTGGGCGATGTAGACGAGCTTCATGAGTTTGAGCGGCTGCAAGTCTATGCCTTTCTCTTTTGCGAGTTGGAGCAGATAGTTTGCCACTGCGAGTGCGTCGGGTTTCATGAGGGCTATTGTTATTATTATTGTTATCCTGCGGCAAAGATAAGGATAAAACTGCATGCACCGACGGGCTTGTGGCTTAATAATTTTCACTCGGCTTCGTGGAAATAGCCTTTGACGAGTCGTTCGGTGCCCTTTTCTGTGACGCTGAATTCGAGTTTGCGGCAAAGGTAGCGTCGGCCCCCGATGATGTAGACGTCTTCGGGTTTGAATTCTCCGCGGTCGATGAAGGAGACGACGCGCTGCACGGCGGTGTCGGGCGGGGTGTAGCCCGAAAAGACGGTCTGCTCCATGCTCTGCTCGGGGTTGGGGTCGGGTGTCTCGTCGGGGCGCAAACCTTTGTAGTTGAGTAGCAGCCTGAATGAGGGTGCGCCGTGGAGTTTGATGTTCTCCTGCTCCACGTAAAAGGGGTTTCCACACGCTGCCGGTATGTAGTCGGGGTGCTCTGCCTCCGAGTGGACGGGCTGCTGCATGCCCTCTTCGTAGTAAGCCACTTCGATGACGTCGCGCGCCTTGGGCTCGCTTTGCGCGGTGTCGCTGTTTTTGGGATAAAGCACGTCGTGCACCGAAAGAATACCACCGCCGTCGGGGTCTCGCACGGTGTCGGCCGTCGCCATGATGGCCGTGGGGTCTGAAAAGTCGGCGCGCTCGTCGTATCGCCGGCTCTTTTCGTTCCAAAGGAGCGCCACGTAACGAATGCCCTTGGCCGGCACGGCGGTCTGTACCGGCACGATTCGCAGTTCTACGTCGGGCTTGGGGCGTTTCGCGTTGCTCTTGCGGTTGGGGAAACGGCCCCCCATGGGGTCGACCACCTCCAACTGCCACTGTTCGGTTGCGTGAATGCGAAAATAGGCGTGGCGAAATCCCGTCTTGGCGTTGGTGATGATATATTCCTCTTTGAAGCCATACAGGTTGCCCCCGGGGCTGAAGTCATTTCCCCGGCCTGCGTTTTTGACGGCCTGCAAGTCGGGCTCGATTGTGCACTGTAGCTTCTGCTCCATGTCCTCGGGCAACTGCATTCGCTTGTCGACCTCGGCAAATTTGTACGCCACATTGGCACCGGCGGTGTCTTTGCGCTCGGCGTTCTCCTCGACGGTGGCCGTGTACTCGTCGAGTGGCTGCGTGATGAGGTGGGTTTTCGCGCCGTCGCCGTATGCATTGCGTTTTCGGACGATGCGTGCGCGCCGTCCCTCGGTGGTGATGAGCACGCCAAAGAAGTTTTGCACCTCGCGAATGAACTCCTTGACCGTCCAGTGGGGTAACATGTGAGCGATGTGCACCGTCTTTCTGCAATTCGCCACGATGATCCGCTCCTGCCATGTGCCCCTGATGGCATTGTCCTCGGGGCTGATGTCGAAACCAAGCGCTTTGAGCAGCCGTTCGACCACGACGACGAGAAAGGGCTGCGGGGCAAAGGCGGTGTCGCTCTGCATGTGCTCTTGTTGGTTGGCGTCGACAAAGCTCCCCTCGGCGGGGAAAGGCGCGATGCGTCGGCCGTCGTTTGTCATCTCGTAGACTTTCGCTCCTTTGTCGACTCCGATGTATTTGCCCCGCCGTCCCCAGTAGACCACGGCTCGCTCGTTGGCCGTCACCTTGTCGGCGGTGGAATAGATGGGAATCACCACGGTCTCCGCGTCTCCGTCGCGCCCGCGGTGCGTAAGCTTTCCGTCGCGCCACATGTTGCGGACGGCGTAATAAGAAACGAAGTCGGCCTCAGGCTCCTTTTCACGATACGCCTTTTCGAAGACGCTTCCCAGCCCTCCGATTGCGGGGATTCCCCGCTCGTTCTTCGTGATGATATTGTGCAACTCATCAATATATAGGTCTTCGCCGTCGGCGTTTTTGCCCGCGTCGTTGAGCGCCGAACGTCCCGCCAGCAGCTGAATTTTCACTCCCTCGTTGTCCACCGACGACACGCGCGCCGTGCCTTCGATGTGCAGCGGCGGTGCGACCAGCACAAAGGGCCAGCGCTTGGCAGTGAGTTCGGCTTTGAGCACGTCGGCGCGGTGTATGGGTCCGAAAATGCGTTGATTGTCGGCGCACCCTTCGAGTGGCAAAGCCACCTCCAGGGTGTAAGTGCCGGCGTCGGTGAAGAGTGGGTTTTCGGCTGTGACCTTGATTTGCGTGTCGGTTGGGAGCACGGCCTGTCTGCCGTCGATATAAAGGTTTGTCATGCGAGACGTTTTTATTTTCTGTCGGTCAATTTTCTGAACTTGTCGAGCTGATATGCCACGCCGTCGCGGCCGTCGATGGAAACCGTTGAGCGAATACCGCTCTCGAGGTTGACATTGAGGCGGTCGATGGCCTCCTGCAGTCCCTGCGCCACGGTATCGGCCGGCACTGTGTCGGGCTGTGCCCGTCTCTGTGCCATGGCCGGGTGTGTGGCGCTGCCTTCGGCGTCGGGTGTTCGCCCTTGCGGTGGAACTCCCGGCGCCGCGATGGCCCTACTCACGTCGGCCGCTGTGAGCGATGCGATGGTGTTGTTGCGCTGCGCGTGGTCGATGAGTCGGAGTACGGGCAAAACCGCGGGGTTGTTGACGGCCTTGTGGTTTGCCACGAACTCGCCTTCATGCACCACGCCCGCTGTTCGGCGGTATCTGCGTCCGGGGGTGAAGCCCCCTTCGTAGTATCCCGATTGCTGCGCTTCGGCCTGCTTACGGATGGTGGCGATCTGTGCGGCTGTGGTGGCTACTGCGAGCGCCGCGGCGATGGGCGCCAGCACATGTCCGACGATGGGAATGGCCGCCGCCGATGAATAGGCGTTGATGGCCGCCATGGCGCCGCCCGCCAGGGCCTGTGCCACCTGAATGTTGGCCGCGCGTTGGTTGTAATCGTTCTTGATCTTTGCGACGGCGGCCTGCTTTTCGGCCTCCAACTTCTCGGTTTGCTCTCGGTCTCCCTCGGCGGCTTTGATCTTGGCGTCGTACTCTCGTTCGGTTCTCGCCACTTGGGCGTCGGCCTCTGCGCGCTGCAAGTCGCTGAACGTGGAAACGACGGCGCCAAATGTGGAATAAGCCGCCGCGGCTGCTTCGGTGATGCCCTGCACGCGTTCGCGGTCGAGCTGTTTGAACGCGGCGGCGTACTCCAGGGCGTGCTCCTTGTCCTTTTCGCGCATGCGTTTGAGCGCGTCGTATGTGGCGGCGTGAATGCGTAACTTGAGGGCGCTCTTTGCGAGTTCCGAAACGCCGAAAGCATTGGTGGTGCCGCTATGGCTGCTCTCGTCCTTGTCGTCGCGCTGCGTGCCGAGTGTGCTGCTCGCGCTGTGGCGCGCCGATGTGAGTAACTCTTCGGCGCGCTTCTGCCGCTCCTCGGCGATGAGTCCGCCGCGGCCGTCGTCGCCTTGATACTTGAGCCGCAAAGCCGCCTGCAAGCGCAAATACTCCTCTTCGGAGATGAGTTTGCGGGTGTGGAGCTCGGAAAGCACCTTCATCTCCTCTTGAAATTGTTCGAGGGCGGTCTTTTTGAGATACTCGTTTCGGAGCTGCTTGACCTTCTCTTGGTACTTCTTCTCTCTTGCGAGCCGCTGCTTGTTGTCCTCCTCCTGCAGCGCTGCGGCGGCTTTCTCATAGTCGTCGACGCGCCCCCACTGCTTGAGATAGGCGGCTCTTCGTTTGAGGTGTTCGAGCGTGATGCGGTCGCGCTCCTTCTCGTAGGCCTCGGTGGTGATGAGCCCCACGGCTTCGTTGTGCTCCAATTGTTCGAGTGCGGCCTTGTTCTCCTTGTCGATTTGTGCCAGGCTCCAATCTTGGTTTCGCTTTTCCTCTTTGTCGGTGTACTTGTCCAGCTCGTCTTGCCACTTCTTTCGTTGGTCGGCGTTGCGTTTATAGAAATCGCGCTTGCTCTTCAGTGCTTCCTCGTCGTTCTTTGCCACGGCGGCGTTGTACTCTTCGGTGGTGATGAGCCCTTGCGCGAACTGCACTTTGAGTAGGTCGTTCTTCTCGCGTTGCAGTTTGTCGACCTGTTCGATGTGCTTTTTGCCGTCCTCCAGCTCCTTCTTCTTGAGCTTGTCTTCCTTGGTTTCCTTCTTGTTGCCGGTCTTTCCACCTGCGCCGGGGGGCGTGTAGGTGCCGCTTTCGGTGTCGTCGGTGGAAAAGTCGGTGGCCTTATTATTGATGAGCTTGCCGTAAAAGTTCTTGACTTCGTTGTTCCCTTGGACAAAGTTGTTGAGCTGATTGATCTGCTTGGTGGTTTCGTTCAACTCGGTCTGCGCGGCGTTGAGCGCGTCGACTTGCTTTTGGCGCTCATTGAGCTTTTTAGTACGCAAATCATTCAGCTCGTATTCTATTGGATCCATTGGATCTGTTGATTCTGTTGATGGAGAATACATGACAGCCCGCTGCGTCCTTGATTCGTATTGTTTCTTTTTTAGTTCTCTATCAACGGCTCGGACGTTATACTTCTTTCGTTCGACTGTCATCTGCTGCTCAATTCGTGCCTTTTGCAGTTCCACCAGCTTATCATAGGCAGCTTCAGCCAGGGCTTTGTTTTGCAGCGAACGAATATAATCAGAAATCGCCTTGGTGTTGTGCTCAGTCAATTTCCCCTCTTTGGTCAATGAGGCGTGATAGCCGGGTACAATCTTCTGCAAGTGTTCAATCGCCTTGCGTCGGGTGTCGTATGCTTCATTGCTGTTGCGAACGATTTGATGGAGTCGTTTGACGACCTCGATTTCCTCGGCGGCTTTCTTCACGGCCTCCTTCTGCACGTCGTTGAGCACCGAACGTTTTTGCGTCAAGTCCTCGGTTTTTTGGGTGAACGTGATGATAAGTGTAACCAAAGCAGCAATACCAGACAGCAGCAAACCGATGGGATTGGCCGCCATGGCTCGATTAAATATCATCTGAGCTATTGCCGCTCTTTCGGTGTTCAACGTCACGAGTGCCAGCAGCGCATTCCATGCCATGATAACCGTCATTTTTATGGCCGTCCACATGGCCGCTGCTTTGTCTGCAATGAGATTCAGCGCTTTTGCCACCCAAAAACGTTTCTCCCATGCGGTTGTAATGATCAGTCCGGTCGTATAAGCCGCCATGGCTACGCCCAAAGTGATGAGGGCTCTTTTGTGCTCTACGGCGAACCGAATAGCATAGAGCAGCGCCTTTGCCATGAGTCCGGTGGATGAAACTAGGTGCTTGACCACCGGCTCCAAGTGGCCGCCTAATTCCACGGCCAAATCTTTGTAGGCCTTCTGCGCCTTTTCGAGTTGTGCCTGCACGGTGGAGTTGGCCGCTTCGGCTTCTTTGGTGGCCGATGTGTGTTCCAAGAATGCAAGTGATGCCTGCTGTTGGGTGGCTTTGAGGTTGTCGAGCCCGTTGGCCAAAGTTGCGAGCGTCTGCGTCACTCCCGATCCCGAAAGCTTCATCTCTTCGAGCATGGGTGCGATGTTCTCCAAAGAGCGTGCGTCTTTGAGTGCGCCGATGAACTGCAAGAGCGCGGCGTTGGCGTCGTTTTTGACGAGCTCGGTGAAATTCTTCACGTCGAGCCCCGCGGCCTTTGCCATCTTGGCGGGGCGTCTGTAGATGGCCGTCAAGACGTTCTGCATGGCGGTGGCGCCTTTCTCGACGCCTACCATGCCCTGATCCAAGACGGCTGCAATCGAAGTAAGATCCGACTGTGCGATTTTTGCCGTGCTCCCGATACTGGCCAAACGTGCGGTGAACTCCAAAAGATAGGGTTCTGATGCCGATGAGGACTGTGCCAGTTCGTTGATGACTGACGCGGTTGCGAGCATGCCGTTCTTGAGCCCCAAAGCCTTGCTGTCCTCAAAGAGCTGTGTGAGCTTACCAATATTCTTTACGCCGTCTTCGCCCAAATCTTCACCCAAAGCGAGATTGATTTGGTTGGCGGCGTCCACGAAATCAAGAATGTCCTGTTTGCCGGTAATACCCAAACGTCCGGCGTCGGCGGCTAAGTCGTTGAGCTTCTCACGGGGGGTTCGGGTGTCGATCTTCTTGAAAGCCTCGTTGAGTTCGTCCACCTCCTCTGCTGCCAGCCCGGTGTATTTCGACACGCCACTCATGTGCTCCTTCATGTCGGCGTACATATCGACGAAAGACGATACCCACTGCTTTGCATTGTCAAAGATGTCCATGACGCCGGCAAGGGATGCGACCGTTCCCACCCACTTGTTACCGAAATCGGCGATTTTTTTTCCCACGCTCTTGTCTTCTTCGACCTCCTGTTGTTTTCGAATATCCTGCAATTCCTTCTTGGCACTCTTGAGCGCCTCGGTGTAGGCGTCCCACTGCTCCGATCCGCGTTTGACGGCGCCCGAATTGAGTTCCGCGTTGATTTGGCGAATCGTCTTTTGCAGCTCCTTCGGCGTCTGCTCGTCCATGCGCCGCAAACCGTTTGTGAGCGCTTCCACACGATTCTCCGAGCGTTGCAATTCTCGTGCGTTCTTCCTAAGCTCGGAATTCACCTTTTGGAGCGTTTCGACGGCGCGTTGCCGCTGTCCGTTTGTGGAGCTTTTGTCGCTCAAAACCTGCTCCGCTTTCTGCTTCTGCCGGTTCAGCTCTTCTACCTTCTTTCGTAGTTGCTCAATATTCTCCTTCGCGTCATTGTCGTTGACGTGGAGTTCGATAATCTTGATGTCCTTTTCTACCATACTGGAAAAATAAAAGCGGTATCTTGACCTTTTGCGTCAAAGATACCGCTATGCGTAAAAATAGAAAATGACAAAATCAGCCTCCTGTTCTTCTCCACTTTCTTTTGATGTAGTCTCGTCTTTTCAGATAGTTCCCTCCCAGTCCGGGGTATTTCCGAAAGGCTTCGCTTTCAATTCGCTTATATCGTTCCCTGACGGCTCTCTTGACCGCCTTTTCATGCTGTTCTTTCTTTACGATTTCAGGAAGTTCTTTTTTGAATTGCTCATAGGATTTCTCAAATACGTATATGACACGTACTATGAGCAAGAAACCAATTACACAGGCCAAATAGAAGAAATAATCGCTGATCATAATGACTTTGTTTTGAAATTCTGTTTGGCTAAAATACGATTTTCTCCACTTGTTCCCAAATCAAATCGTCAAAATCGTTTTCAGGGATTGTCTTTTAATGAGTCGAAGATACCGGCGAACTCCTTACCAATGTCGTTTGACAAGCGTCTGTTCAGCACCTTCTTCGATATATCCCACGACACGGAGAACCACGGTCTGCGCTTTCTCGTGGCTCCGAGTCCCCGTTTGGCTCTTTCCACGGGGTCTAAAAATTTCAGGTCGCCCCCGTTGTCTCTTTTGTAGCCCTTTCCTGTACCCGCGTCGACATATATTCCGTATTCCACGAAACGATATGCGGCTTGCATGGCAAAGCCGTCGGGTGCCACGCTGAAAGCCTGCTGGTGTACGCTGCGTTGCAACGTTCCCGTGCGGTGGATGTTCATTGTCACGATCCGATCCGTCCAAATTCTCACCATCATATCATGCCACTCTCGTGCAAAGGTGGCAAAGTCCTTTTCTTCTTGTTTGTCCATGGCGCCTATTCATTCCACTCGGTGGGGTTGAAAGAAATGTCCACCGGCTCGTCGACATAAAACATGAAGTAAAGCCCGGTGCAATCGTTGAGAAAGATCCCTCCCATCTCTCGTGAACGAATGCTGTTCATCTGCACATATAGTCCCTCTTTGAGGAATCTCGGCGCGTCTCTGAGGAGCCCGGATTGAAATTGTCTGAGGAGTTCACGACACGTTCCCATCTTTTCTCGTCGGTCTCGTTCGTTGTCGTGTTCGTATCGCATGAGCAGAAAGACGGTGAATGCCTTTCGCTTGAACCACCCTCCGCTATCGAGAAAGGTTTCCTCGTCGCAAATGTCATCGACTGCGACAAAATTGGCATCACAATCGTAGCGGTTGAGCACACTGTCCAGGTGGTTGACCCCCGAACAGGATACGGTGCAAAATTGTAGGTCGCTTGCCATTCGGTTGCGCCGGCAAAGGTTTTCGAAATAGTCGTGGAAATCAATCATGGTGGAATTCTTTTTTGAATAGTTGAGGAGCTATGCCCAATTGGACGAGGGGATATATAGCCCGCCCCCGCGGGTTGGGAAACGCTCGCAGCCTATATATAGCGTATCCCATGCGTCCGATCCGTCGGTGCGCGTTTCGAGTCGGTCTTCCTCCGTTTCTGCGAGTTTCTCCCCGCGTTTGTCCTTCTTCCCGTTGTAGACGCCCGCTAACTGCAACGAGACGAGCAAATTAGCACAATTCTCTTCATTGATATAGGGTTTCAAACGCCCCTGTCCCTGAAAACCTCGGTTGATGAGTAGGTGCTTTTCGGCGTGATTCATCGGCTGCCCGATGTAGACGCTCTGCACGCTTCGTTTGCGTTTCCTGAGCGTCTGTTCAATGACGCGGCGAAAGTCGATATCATTGACGGCGTAATTCGAACCGATTGCCGTGCTATCGTAGTAGAAAATCACCTCCTTGTTCGGTCGGCGTTCGTAGTAGTCGCAAAAATCATTGACGAGTTCGACCAGTTTACGCTCGTACTTGACGAAAAAGCACTTGACCGTGTTCATTCTTCCCATGTCCTCGTCCACTTGTCCCACCACCAGCCAGTTGATGTTTCGGTTGAAGTCGAATGCAATGCAAAGCGGTGCGTCCGGTATGAGGTCGTCGTCCACTCGGCTATCGCGTGTTTGGGTGATTTCCCCGAATTGGTATTCCAATGAGTCCAGGTAGTTGAAGTTGGCGGCCGTATATAGATGAGCTTCTGTCATGGACGAATAGAAACCATCTTGCAGTAATCGGACGGGTTGGCAAAGCACCGACGTCTGAAATACAAGCGGCGGCAAATCTCGCTTCATCTGCCGAATGTAGGCCTCTCCGAGCACCTCAATGTTAGTCAGCGTGGAATAGGTCCCAAAGAAGAGCGCGTGCTTTCTGAACTGCGAAAGTAGTTTCTCCAATCTTGCAACTCGTTTCGGAATGTAGTCCGGTATGTTTGACACCCCCTCTGCTTTGATTCTCGCGATGTGCCTTTCACGCTCCGCCTTGAGCGTCAAAATCGTGGTGATCAGCTCCCGATCCATTTTCTCCTCGAAGTTGAGAAACCACGATCCCTCCTTGGTGATTGGCATATCGGATGTAACGATCATTCCATGGTGAAGCGGTTGGTCGCCAAACTCGCGTAATTGTCCGCGGTTGGCCAAAAACGTCTCGTCCTTGAGTCGGTCGTACTTTACAAACTTGGCCTCGTCGATACACAGGAAGTCGAACGATTTGGAATTGGACGTGCCTTTTCTGTCCTGCGAAACGATTTGTGCGATGGCTCCGTTGTAGAACGAAATAATGTGCTCCCAGTTGTGTGGTTCGATGAGTGGTTTCGGCCAATTGAGCGCCTTCGGTGGTTTTCTTCCGATACACCAATGCACGTCTCGCTTGTATCCCCATGCCTCCCAGTGCATTGTCATCGACGGCAAAGTGTTTGTCATGGCTCGAATCGCATTGGGCGCCACGATTGCCGCGGTGCATCTTGGCATGGATTGAAAGGCGTTGAGCAAAACCGTGGCTTGCACCACACCTTTCCCCGTTCCACGTCCCGCTATGGCAAAGGTATCTTTGGCCCCCACTGCAAGAACTTCCCTCTGCATTCGGTTCAGATAAATCTTCATGTTCCCATTTTCTGCATGGTTATCCGCGCTTCTCTCGCCTTCGCATTGAGTTCTGTGAGGGCGCGATGGGTTTCTGTTTTGAGCACGGCGGGTTCTTTGGTGATGTCTCCCGCCGTCAAGGCTCTAATCTGTGCGTCTGTGCTCTCCCGTTGGCGTTCTGCCGGCGAACTGTCATCATAGTCCTCGGCTCCCGCCGGTATGCGCCGAAAGAGCTCGTTGTATCTTGTCGCCAGTTCCGCTTTGAGCCCCGTCCACCAAAAGATCACCGCGTAACGTTCGGCGGGCGAAAGATGAATGTTCAATGCGTACTCGTCTGCCGCCGTGCGGTATAGGAATTTCGCCATTTGCTCAATCGGTTCCTCTATCTGCGAACTGATCCAACTTTGGAACAAGTTCTCGCAAATGAGAAAATCGCCGAATTTAAGCCTTTCGTCGAACAAATGTGCGTCGATGGCTTCATACTTCCCGATATGTGCGGGGCGTATGGCCGTGGTGGGCGGTTCCTCCAACCACGCTAACTCCTCGGCCGCGCTCAACAAGGTATAAGGAGAAAGCACTTTCCAGATGGGTGGGTTGGGGCGTTCGAACGCAAAGCGGCGCAAATACCTCAACTGTATCTCTTCGACGGTGAAACGTTCGGCCGCCATGAGTGCGCAAATGTAGAGCAGTTCCCTTTCAGACAAGGCCTCCCAGCCTTTTGGTATGCGCACTTTCAGCGTTTCAGGAAAAAAAGAAGGTGGGGTGGTCTGCTTTGTTCTCATAGAAACCGCTATGTCGTGCCCTGTAGGTAGCCGAATTGGTGTACTCGGGGATCGAGTCGGCAAAGATCACCAAGGAGGCTCTGAGGTTTTGGCATGCTTTATGGGTCGGCCCCGCTGTCATATCGCGTGCCATGAGGACGCGTCCCCTTTCCAAGAGCGTTTTCATCGCATGTTGTCGCGGTGAATTGTCGTCTGTGCGAAACTCTCCGCCCTTTCTCAACCAGTTGAGCATCGCTTCGTAGAGTTCAGGCGAAATCTCGTGCAACACGTGGATCGCTCCCTCGTGGCGCTGTGGTGCCAAACGCGCGTATTCTCTTGCAAAAACTTCGCGTTCTTCGCACAAAACTCCGTATTTTCTCAGCAAAGTCGGGGTGTAAAGAAAGGAGTCCACCATGTCCTGTGCGTTGCTCGTCTCGTTCCACGCCGTGCTCAAGGCTTTTGTCCTCAATTCATCGAACACATCAGAACACTCTTCGTAGAGTTGCCTCTGCAGTGCGTCGACTCTTGCTTGTGAGGCGGGGCTTTTTTCGGCCGTCGAGATGACTCCAAAGCCAGATCCTGTAAGAATCAAGTCGAGACTTCGGACGGCGTTGTGTGCCGCCGCCAAACAAATGTAGCGTTCTCTCAGTTCACTCAATTCTTCGTAGGGTGCAAACTCCCCGGTGCGGTTTTCGTAGAATTCCAATTGTGGTACCATTTTTCGATAAACGCTATCGGTTGCGTCTCGGAAAGCGGGTACGAGCGCGTCGAATTTCTGTTTGGTGATGATACTCATGACTGTGTAATTTTAGCGTCCCGGTGTTCGTCGAGCGTGGTTAATTGAATCATTGGCAGTGTTGGCGTTCCGCGAAATCCATTGTAAGCAAAACACAAGCGCAAAGCCGTGAGGAGAATGTCCTTCATGGGCTTGAGCAGCGCCTGTTTCATGGTGTAGAGTTCACGCTTATCCGACCCGCTGTTGTTGGTCTGCGCCTTCCCCGGTACTGCCCCCACCATGTTGGGGTGTACGCCAAAAGCAAAGCAGATGGTATTTGCCGCCGCTTGCACGTCCTCTGCCCACTCTCCGCCTTCTTTCTTTCCGTCGATGAGTGAAACACGTACATCATGCACCTCATGCCCGTCGGGCGAAACATAGAACGACGAGATCCAAACCTTGTTCGCATTGGCCAAACCCGAAAGGAAGTTGCGTATGTTCTCCTTTTCTCGGCGAATACGTTCTGCTATTTTCTCGGCGTCGGTGATAAACTCTTCCCGGCAAATGCGCTCGTAATAGTCGCGTTGAATTTCCACCAGGTATCTCACGCTTGTATGGTTTCTCAGCTTTGCCCGCTTTCCCACTGAAATCAGCCGTTTCTCATCGTAGCTTCCTCCTCGTAGAATCGACGACCAGTAAGGAACCGGGTAATATTGACATCCCGCCGTTGGGAATCTTGCGACGACGGCAAATTTTCGTTCGCGGGTCGGTGTCCGTTTCCGCCCGGTCTTCGGGTCGGGCTCCTGTCCCATTCGCACTTTGAGATCACCTAACGGGTCTCTCATGTTGAGCAGTGGAATCTTCTCGATCTCTTCGGGCTTGGGACGGTTTGCATGCCAGTTGGCATAATAGACAAACTGAATATTTCCGTATGGGTCTGCTTCGGCAAATCGACAATAGGGTGCCTCTTTGTGCACAATTCTGTTGATGAGTTTGCCGTCTGCCGAAAGGATGATCACCGAAACCGCGAAATAATAGAGCTGCATATCTGTGCTCTGATCCAATACATACATGGGCAAAGCCTGTCGTGCACCCCAATTCTCAGCTGCTTGGTCTGTTTCTCCGGTGTGAATACCCGCTCCATACAGTGCAGTGACATTGAAATTCAAGCATTGCGCCGTCACCTCGTCACCGTCGATAAGTCGTTTCAGTTCGTATGGCAGCTGATCATCGGCGCCAAACGGAATATATTTCTCGGTTGCACTGCCCGGCAAAGGCTTCGACTTGGCCGCTCCCACGACGGTGTCAAAGACTTCGGTGGTGTCTCCCACTTCCGCGATCACTGCCTGCACGCCTTCGGTGTTGAGTGTCCAAACTTCGTGTGTCGTGTCCATTACAAATAAATCTTCATGTCGTCAATCTCGAAAAGTGTGTAGTTGCAAAATTCGCGTATCTCTCCCGATGGGAGCAGCAGCACGCGTGTGTAGCGCCGTTTGTTATGTTCCCCTTGATAGATAGCACGCGAATACAAAAGGATCTCCCCCGTCGCCATTTTCCACACTTTCAGCCGGTGCGGTTGCCGGTCTCTGAGCAATCGCCGTGCTTCCGCGTGGTGGATACGTTTCGGATACATTCTTTGTCCGTCCTTACTCATAGCTATTGTCAAAACTGTCGTCGAAAATCTTATATCGTTTGCCGGTCGTGGTGGTCTCGTTGGCGGGACTTTCCTCCTCCACACGAAATTTCACCGTGGCGTGGTTTATCTTCGTCGTGTCGTCGGTGCATTTGATTTCAGCTTCCACCGGCATGATAGGCGTTCGCATGGGCAAAAGCACCACCTCGTCGGCTTGCGTCACGCTTTCCACCTGTCGGGTGTTTGTTCCCAGGGGGGTGAAATAGCATGTGATTGTCACTTCGCTCTCCGTCTCGTAGTTGTGTCGTCGCCCCGCGATCCGCGCGGTCTTATAAGTGGGTTTCGCATTGCGCTCCACGGTGCCAAAAGCGTGCACGGTGTCTGCCACTCCGAAATCATTCCGAAACTCAATCTCTGCTCCTCCGCCCTGTGAGGTGTTGGGCGGGGCTATTTCGTAGCGTTGTCGGCGCGCTCCACATGCAGCGGCGTAATGACAAAGCACGGCGCCCGCTTCGGGTGGATTGAGTCGGGCGGGTGAAACGTCTACCACGTTGGCCCCGTCCTTTTGTGAGGCTGCAATGCTCTCGGTGTGCTCCACTGCGCCGTGCGCTGTCCACCAAACGCTCGAAATCGCCACGGCCGTCTCGCTTCCCACCCATGCGAGGCGTTCCGTTGCCGCGCGGTGGGTCAATTTCTCCGGCGGGGCGAATGTAAGGAACGAACGTGCCGTAAAAGCTGCGGCGGTTTCTCCCATGTGGCTCTGCACTGGGATCACGGTCGACGTGATCAAAGTCGTGCGATTGCTGTCCTTGATCACCTCTAACTTCACCACTGCAATCTTCCGCTCTGAGCGGTCTCTAATCAATGAGCCGGCGTCGTGCAGTGTGATTTGTCCGTTTATGGGGCGTAACGTCAAATCAAGTGCCGGGTGCCCGTTTACACTGATCAAGCACCGCAAAGGCGTGCTCGTTGAAATGGTCAACGCCTCCCACTCATCAGGAAAGGTCAATGATGGAATCGATGAGAGTAACTGCATACCTTACGCTACTTATTTTTTGCCTAATCGAACGGGAACCGCCCCGGCTATGGCGAGGAGCAACAGCACCCACCAAATACCAGGCTGCCACGATGATTCTGGACTTTCTTTCTGTTGTGCCGTCTCTCGGTGCACGGCGTGTAGAGCTTCTGTCTTTGTTCGCCAAACGGTGTCAGTTCGAATGTGCCAGCGTTCTTTAATGCGTTCTTTGACGGTGGTTGTTCCTTCGAGATAAACGCTATCATGCAAGAAAACGCTATCTCGCGTATTCTTCAATAGGAACAGCGTGTCAGTCTGCCGCCACTTCACGGTGTCGTGCACCGTGATTCGGTGCTCGACGGTGCGTGTCGTGGTGCAACTAGCCAGCCAAAGGCAAAGCCCGGCGCAAAGCAGATACAGCACAAGCGGTGCTGCTGATTTGATCCTGTTCCTTTTCATATTATCCTGTAAATGAAAGCGCCTCTACTCTCGTGATCCAGCCTTTGATGAACTTCTTTTGCCGTGGGTTGTTCTTCACGATGAGCTGCAAAAACCGCAAACGCTCCGCTTTTAGAGCGGCAAACAACGTGGCGGGTGGCGTGGCGTTGGCAGAAGACAATGTTTGTGCCCCCATGATCCCGTCGACCTTCACAGCCAGCACGCGTTGCAATGCTTTTATACCATGTGCTCCACTGTGAAAAGTAAAGTCTGCCAGCATCATCGCCACAGATTGAGATTTCAATTCGTCGGCTTTGCACCGCTGCCAGAAATCCTTCTCGACGATGTCCCTCCACTCTTCGTAGGAAAGGGCTTTCAATTCCTTGACCGTCGGGGCGGGGCGCCCGTGTTGCTTTCTCCAAGCGGTGAAAGCCGCCAGTGTCACCCCGATCATTGTTGCCCCTCCGCGGTCGTCGGGGTCGTTGACGAAACCTTTGACATGTGCCTTCTGAAAAAGTTTGTCCGTCGAAAGGTTCCGATCCGCCACCCCCGCCTCAAATCGCAGTAGGTGGCGCAAAAAAGGATTGATGTCTGTCATATCAGTCTTTTTGTGGTTTAATACTCGTGTCTGTTCTTGAGTCAAAACCTTGAATCTTAAAAATTGGCACATGAATTAAGCTGTTTCGGCTATCCTCTTCAATGAGTCCACGGCGGGTTCTTCCTTTGAAAGCGCGCCCTGCGTCGTCCACGTCCGCCATATATTCCAAATCGAAATCAATGAAGTAAGTCGTCCCCGTCTCGATCTTCTTACCTCCTCGGAATCTCCAAAGGTCAATCGCGTATAGCGTAACCGTTCTCGGGCGTTTGTTCACGTTGATCTTGAAGTCTTCTTTTTCAACACGAATGGGACAAACTCTCGAGCAGTACCAGCCGTCTTCGACTCGGGTTGCGTTGATATCGCCGATGGCAGCGCCGTTGTCATCGGTCAATGCACTCTCCGGTGTGGCGGTTGTGTTCATTTGGTTCTCGAAAGGGTTGAACCAAAAAGCCGCCGGGTAATCTTCTGTCGGGGTGGATGTGCGCGAACTCTCAAAGATTTTGTGCATGGTGCCGTCGGCTCTTCGGAATTCACTCCAACCTTCGGTGTAATATGCGCCGTGTCCAAACCTATACAGTGGATGAAGTGCGCCGTTGTCTTCAAAGAAAGGACTTTCGACCTTCAACTGATTGATGTCTTGATCATTCCAATTATCCACGTCCTCCCTCAACCACTTGTAAAGTTGAGTGATGGTCGTGTATCTTGTTACGCGAATCATCTGCAACGGAGTCCATACGCCCGCCACTCGGCGTGCATTGGCAAAGATCCCTTCGGGGCCCAAATCATAGAGCAGCGCCCCGGTTTCGGGGTCAAAGCATTGCAGCACCGGGAATCGCCGTTTTTGAGAGTCAGACCTATACCCAAAGACCAAACCGGGGTGTTTACAGCCTGCGGCGTAAAATCTCATTTCCGCGCCTGCGGTAACCATGCGATCCTGCGAGATGTTTCCCGTTGCGAGATTTTCGATTTGTGCTGTTCCTGCCAGCAACATGCCGGTGCTTACCAGCTCGAACGAGTCGCCCTTTTTCCAATATGGAGAATTGGCACCGGGGCGCGTCTCGTTTCCCGCTTTGGTATGCGTGCGGGTGCAACGATATGCTTCTCGTGTCCCCGCGGGCGTCAAAATATCCACCACGTCTTCATAACCTCCTCCCGTCTCGTTGCGTCCCCGAAATACCGTCCCGTCGGCAAACGCGTCCCAAAAACCACGATGTCGCACGGTGGCGCCCTTTTTGTCGTTTTCTGATAAGCACCATGGCGTGGCCGTTATACCCTCTTCCAATTTGGGAGCGCAAAATAGCACCTCGTGTCGCTGTGCATTGTCGGCGTTTTTCAGCCAGCAGCGTAAATAAGCGCGGTTTTCCTCTCCGGGTCTTGCTGCTTTTGCCTTAAATGAAACCGACAATCTTTGCCACGCCCCGGGTTTTGCCGCCGAAAGGCGAAAGTGCTCGCCTGAATTTGGAAAGACAATCATCCAGCCGGTATTGTCACCACGAACATAAACCGAAAACGTGTAGTCCAGTCCCGCTACCAAGTCCACCGGTATGCGCTGCGAGAATTGCGCGAATTCTTCACCTACGGCTCCGCGTTCCACCAGCGTTCTCAGTACTCCGCACCCTGTGACGGCGGGCTGTACGTCTTTCACCTTCTCAGTCTTGGCGTGTGTGCCGTTGAGTCCCGATTCCCATGCTCCGTCTTGATGAAAATCCGTCCCGTCAAGCAGATTGGGACGCGTGGGTTCAGCTTCGGCTCCGTCTTTCCCCAACCGTGTAACCAAACGGACTGCGGTTCGTTCATTCTTCCCGTCCGAATAGACCACCCGTTCGTACGTCCAAAGCCATGGCTTTTGCGGCGTTGGCACGGACGGGGTGTTTCTCCAATCACGGGCTCCGTCTTCGGGTGCGGTGCCGTCGGCCGTGAGCAGATAGAACGTTTCGATGTGGTCAATGCTGCGGCCAGGGTCGCCCTTCTTGCCAGGGTCGCCTTGCTTGCCTTTCACCTTTGCCCAGGCATAACGCAGCGGGTTGTTGTCCGCCTTCTCTTCAAAATCAGTGTAGATTCCGATATAGTCGAAAGCCGCGCCGCCGGGTGTCGTGGTGAAATCCACTTTTCCGTCTGCGCTGTTGGCGTATGCCGTGTGCGTGCGGCTTGTCAAACCGTTGTTGCCCGGGTCGCCCGGCAAACCTTGCTTGCCTTCCACCTTTGTCCAGCGGTAAGCGTACGGGTCGGTGGGGTCGCGGCTGTTTTCGTCGACGCACGTTCCCATATAGACGAAGTTTCGGCCGTCGGGGTTCGACGTAGTGAAGTCCTTAAATTCGTCGGCCAAACCGTTCGCGTGTGCGATGTGCAAGTACGTCGGTCGGCCGTTGTCTCCGCGGAATTGCGTCCAAATGTAGCGCGCGGGGTCTAACGAAGCGGCGGGGTCCTCGTCGGTGTAGAGCCCGATATATAAGGCGTTAGCGGGCGAAAAGGTGAGCTCGCTCCCGTCGCTGTGCTGTGAATAGGCGATGTGCGTGTAGTTGCTCTTGCCGTCTTTGCCCTTTCGGTCGTTCTCCGACGTTGTCCACTCGGTGGGGGTGTCTCCGATTTCGAGCTTAGGGGCGGCGAACCAGACGGTTGCGTTCTCCTCTTGATTGAAGAGCAACATGTAGACTCTTACCGGCTTTCCCCCTACGTCTCGCGGCGTCGTAAATTTAAGGACATTGCGCTGCCACCCTTCTTGCCCTTTTACGATGTCTTTACCAGCCCAGGGGCGCGATTCCAAATTGGGTGCCACGATAATTGCCGCTTGCCTTAAGTCCGATGTGGCTCTTACCCAAACGCTTAATGTGCAAATTGTATTCGGTGGCAAATCGTATGATGAAAGTTCTTGAGAGATCCCGGCGTAATCATGTTCTTGCAAACTTTTCACTTCAAACTTAATCGCCCTTGTCCCTACTACCGGGCTAAATAGCCCGTCTTCAAAGACTCCCCCTATTTGTTCGGAATCCCACCCCTTTATTCCTTCCTGAAAAGAACTATTATCTATTAGGTTCGTTTTGTAATTTCCCCCGTCTTTCCCGTCCTTCGGTCTCGCTTGAATGAGCGTCCAGTGAATAGAGTTCGGCGTCGGTGGTTCTGTTGTACCTTTGGATTTAGTTGTGGTGCACCTCCACCGGGCCCCTTCTCGCCATACGTCGCTTATTTCAAAGCGTTTCGTTTCCGGGTTCCGTGTCCCGCCGTAATACTTTGCTCCTTGCTTCCAGTTGCCCCGATCCACAATTTCAGGAATAGGATTTGCCTTTGCGTCGAGTCGAATGATGTCTTGTACCACAAGCCCCCGTGCAAACAGATAATCATCGTTTGCGTCAACGACTCCTGCCAGTTCCTTTTTCAGAAAATCGGGCAAAGAGCCAAAGGCTGCTCGTTGGTTCTCCGGCGTAATTTTCGGCGCCGTCACTCCCTGCAAATGCACAATGCGTCCCTCCCTTGATGAGAGATACAAGCATGATCTGCGTTCTGCAATACTCGTGTTACCCCACCGTGCGAGATTCATTCCCTCGCACGGCTGCATATTTGCTCCACCGGGAACGTCGGCGTTGTCATACAAAGAGCAAGTAATCGAGTTTTCGTTGATGTCCACGCTTTCGACTCTGAGCCATGCCACGGCGTAAATCGCGGTCTCGGGCGTTGGCAAAGGCGTGTTGGGGCGAAAGGCTCTGACGGCTGCGGTGCTTACGATACCTTTGATCACGTCATGGACGGCAAAAGCGGTGAAGTCCCCTTCAAATCTGCGTCGCATGGTTAATACCCATTGCGCCCCTCGTTGTTCGACGTGCTCCACCGTGCCGCTCTCAGTCAACAACCAATCACCCTCCATGGCTGTGAGTCGATTGATCTGCATTTCTGCCACTTCCAATTTCGAGCGCACTGTCAGTCGTTCGACTTCGGCTGTGCCGTCGGCTGATATACCGGCGCCACTCATACCCGCTTGGAAATCACCCACGGACAATGCTCCTTCCACGTTGGCTGTGCCCTGCACTTGAATTCCTCTTGATGTCAGTCCTTGGTCAAAGTGGATGTGTGCATGTGCCGTGTCGGGGCGAATTCCTGAAAGATATCGACTGTCAGCGCCTTTTATCAACGCGATGAGATCAATGAGCAGCTGTCCGACGCGTTGCGCCGTATTTGCCGCCTCTTGCACCTCGTCTCTAATTTGTTCGGCGCGCTGTTGCAATGTTGCCATGCTTACTCCTCCTTATCTTCCGTGTTTTTTCCTTCTGTTGCCTCTTTCTTATTTTCCAATTGTTGCTCGAAAGCGTCTGCGATGAGTCGTGCCAAATCGTTTCTATCCTCAATGATGGTGTAAATCGTGCGGTTTTGCTTTTCGATTTCTTCCTTTTCCCAGCACGATTCTCGGATGCTCTTAAATTCACATATCAGACAATAGGCGCTCCATACCATGCAGAAGAATGGTGCCGGCAAAAGATAGCATGCCACGATGTCGAGTAGTGTCAGCACAAAGAAAGGCACAAAATATCTCATGGCCTTTTTGGCTGTTTTTTTCAGCCCCCTCGATGTCACGGTTGCTCCGCGTTGTTTGGCCTTGTGTACTCCAAAACATAGATCGAGAAACATGGCTACAAGAATAGCAGCCGTGCACAACGTAATGACCGCGGTGTGCGTGTGTGCATGCTCTTTTAGAAAAAGCCAAAGCGTGTCTCGAAAGGCTTCAATTATTTCATTCATTGAATTGCAAATGTCCTCTGTTTATTAAATGATCTCCAGCATGGGAAAAACCGATGTCCACGTAATGTTTACCACTACCACCGTGGGTGAATTGAATTCACCCGGGTGATGCTGCTCTGTGGTGAAGAGCGGGTCGGTCGGTCCCTTCCCACCCACTAACCAGCGCGTCCCCTCGGCGTCTGTGAGTAGCAGTGCCGCCGTTGTTGCGAGCGGGGGGTGGCGGTGGGTCGTCACTGTGATTTTAGTCGTGTAAAGCCTTAAGCCGTCTTCGACACTTTCTGTCGTGTCGGCCTCTGCTATATTGGTCAAGCACCACTCTTCGGCGTTCGGCGCCCGTCCCACGAACATGGCTCTGTGCCCGTCGGGTGCCACCGCCACATTGGTCGTCTTGACGGCTGCTGCTGTAATCGCTTCGACGCGATATAAGAATCTTCTCATGTGTCGGTCTCGTTTTCGATGTCTTCAAATTCCACGTCGTGTGCTTCAGCCTTGATGTATCGTGCAGTCAATTTTTTCACCAGCTTGTCCACGTCTGCAATCGGGTCGAAACCTACTACCGAAACGTCGCCTGTAATTTCCAAGAAAGGAGGTGTAATCGTAGAGTAGTCGGGTGCCGTCGCTTCGTCTTTGTCCAGTCGCATAAACTTTCCCTGTGCATTGACGAGTTGCGCCATGGCGCGTGCGTCTCCGTTGATGCGTGCCGTATTCCAAGCCTCGTCCAATCTTTGTCGAAATTGCCAGCGCTCAAAATCCACGGTGCTCTGATTCATCGCGCCCAAACAGAACTTGATGATCTTGAGATCTTCGTATGCCATGGACTTTCCGATGCGATACCTTCGAATGATCTCAACGACGATATCCTTGTCCAGTAATCTCGGATGAGCCAGCCAGTGGTTGTAAATATCCCTTAGCCTGATCATTCTTCCCCGCGTGGCCTGCGAAAGTCCCGCCTCCTGCATTTCTCTCTCATCTGCAAAGAGAAATTTCTGTGCGGTTTCGATCAGTGCCAAATTCATAGATCAAGAAAGGCCTGTTTGAGGAATTCCGAAACCTTTTCTGTCGCGCTCGGTGATCCCGCTTCCATGTATTCGATGTTCCTTTCTCGGATTTCAAGCGCGGTTTGCGCTCTGATGCGTCGAAATGCTTTGGACAATGGCGTATTCGGATCCTCGATATTATCACGCAATATGGCCTCGTCCACGTTCATGAGCACCGCAATATCTGCGATGGGTGTGAGCGCGCGCACCAAACGCTCGAAGAGTTCGTAGTCAATCCCCGGTATTGACCCGAGATGCTCGGAGTTTTTCCAATTTTCTTCGCACATATTCTGCAATATCTCCCTTGTTTGTAATGAAATAAGCCTCGTTTCTTGTGCCCCTCGTCCCGTTTTGCGATGTGAGGACGGTGCAAGTTTGTTGTTCGCCGGCTACGACGACCACTTTTGCATGATTGGCACAATAGTATACCCGGTCAAAAACGGTTGTTGTGAGTGTATTTGTTCTTGCAGTCTTTTCGGCGGCTTTGAAATCAAAGACGAGCTCGGCGCTTTTGATCCGCCCTTTCTTTTTGAGCGTGTGGATTTTTCTCACGAATTCCTCTCCCACCGAAAACGACATGATTTTCAAATCGGCTTTCCCCGTGAATACTGTCAATTGCTCGATGATCTCTCCCAGTTGCAACCTGTCTGTGATGAAGAACTGTGTCGGTTCCTCTCTCGGGTCGTGTATTGTTGGTTTGTTTTCTGTTGTGTGCATGAGTTTGTTTGTTAGAAGAAACGGGGCGAACATTTTCTCAACGTCCGCCCCGTCAACCTAAACAAAAAAATCGTTTTATTGTTCGCCTTCAGTAGTGGGTTCAATGTCCACTCCTAAGGCGTGTATTCGTTGGGCGAAATCGGGTTTGAAACTTCCACCTGTTTCTGCGATGAATGCCATTCTCTCTGCGATTTGCCGGCGTTCATTTTCAACCTCTGCCTCGTCGATTGTTTCAGCCTGTAGCAGTTTTTCGAGTTTAGCTACGTGTGTTGAAAGGAACTTCCTTGCCGCTGCCACTCGTTTGGCTTCGTTGCCAGGCTCCGGCGCTTCATCGACTGCTTCCACCGCTTCTTCTTGCGACATATCGGAATTGTAGTTGTCATAACGTTCCCAGCCGTCGGTGTATTCTTTCACAAGCGGCTTTAGCACCTTGAGCTTTTCGTAGCGATCACAAGCCGGCGCGTTCTCCATCTGCTGCAATTCTGTAAAGATTTGCTTGATCTTCTCGAAGAGTTCACCACCGCGTTCATAGATAGCCCGAATTTCTTCAGGTAGTTCGTTGTGGTCGCTGCGCTTGCCGCGATGTGCCGGTGCTGTGTCATCTGTCTCTTCCGGTGCGTCTTCACTTTCGTCTTGTCGTGTCGTGATGATGTTCTGCACTTTCGGAATCAGCTCGCTATCCATTTGGCGAACGCTCTCCATGGTGTGGCCGTCCAGCCGAATTTGTAGGAATTTCTTTAGGTCGGCTTCCACATGGTTGTGTGCCGTTTCCGGGCGTATCATTGCCAGTTGGTAAATATGTCGGTTGCCATTGATACGCAAAAGCAGTTCAGCCCCTTTTCTCACGTCGCGTTCTTCGCGTGGGGTTTCTAACCAGTCAGCGATGTCCTGTGTGAATGCTTTATCCATGGCTTTCGCTTGCTACGGCTGTAGTTACGTCGTCGTTGGCTCCCGAAATGTTGCCCTCGTCCACTTCGATTTTACCGGCGTAAAACGGTGCGGGCGAAATGTCTCGTGAAGTGATTTCGATCACCGTTCCGCCGCCAGAATAGCCCTCGCCGGTTGACAACTTCGGTTTTACCTCTGTGTCGTACATTTCCGAACCAAGCAGTCGGCATTTTCCATTTCGCTGAACGATGATAAACACAAAGTGATCTTCAGCTGCCAGTTGGCAAAAGCCCGTGACGGCCTCTTCGATTCCGGGAAAAGTCAAAGTGGCTTTGTTCTCATAGAGCTTCGACGGATATTCCCCGGTAAGATCAGACTCCATTTGTCCCTTGCTGTCGATCAGGTCAATTTTTTTCCACTTCTTATCGGCCTTCAGCACGAAATCTCCATTGAGCGTTGCGAGTTTTTCCATGGTGGCTCCACTGTCTGAAATATTGAGACGCTTGGGCCACTTGACGATGTCTCGCTTAGCGATATAATACATGTGATTTCTCAAGCCCGGCTGCACTCGACTGCCTTGGCAGTGGGTGAGACTCTCTGTGAGGGTGGGCAAACCGTTGCAATTGTTTGGCATGGTCTTATCGTTTTAGTGTTATGCGTGGATTTTACCCACAAAGAGGCTTTCTTTTGCGATGGTTTCGAACTGCACTCCGAAATACATGGTTGCCACAAAGGAGATCAGGAACTCGTGGTATTTTTCGATTGCAATATTCTCATCAGCCATTCCGGCGCCATATCCGTAAAGCATATTTTTCTTCGTGGACAAGTGCACGTATTCCGACCCTTTTTTGGACGCCAAAGGAACGAGTTCACACAAGTTTTGAGTTCCCTCGAGGAATGTTTTCGAGTACTCATGGTTGTAGGGCGTTGAACCGAAACGGGTGGCGTAATCGCGATTGTAGGCGTTATATACAGAATGAGGAATAAACAACTTCGTCTCAACAGCCTGCAGTTCCGGTGCCGCTCCTTCGTAGAATTTCATCAACAGGTCGACTGCGTTCGTTTGGGAAAATGCTTCTGGAAATTCGTGGAGATTCCCTTGCGCTGCTGAAATGCTATTCGTGTCAATTTCTTTTTTCGTAATTGTATCAAAGCCGTCGAATAGGTTTTTGGTTTTGTCTCCCGAAGCGTCCCGCTCCGCCGTCCAAAGAGCGGCGCCGATCATCTTTCCAAGTTGTGCCGATAAGTAAGTCAGCACCTGCAAAACCAATGCAGCTTTGGTCAATTCTTCACCTTGTGCGAACGCCTCTCCCCAAACCGTTTTAGCTGCTTCGTTCGGATCAAATCTCTTCACGACTGATCCAAGATAAGTTTCCAGTACACGGGGGGTGATGTTCACGCCCGTGTCGTCAACTCGTGTCGCGTTGTACGGACCGAGTTCAATGTTTCCGGTCAACTGTCCGATCACTTCGCGCCCTGCAACGCCCGGGCGGCCTGTGAAGTGTTGCAATGTTTCACTGCACGAGATGACCGGCGTCATCAGTAGTTCTTTTTGGAAAGTGGTCGCTGATTTTTTGAGTTCAGCGTCCGAAATATTTAGGTATCCCATATTCGTTGTTGTGTCAGTTATTCAATGCCTTGCCCCCTACGGCTATTCTCTCTCAGGAACGTGCGTCTATCAATGTCAGAGTAGCCCCTTGATCTTTTCAAGTTGTGCCTTTGCCACGGCGGCGGCTTTTGCCACAGAATCTTCTCCCTTGTTAACGGCGGTGTCGTTCACTTTTCCTGTTTCTGCACCGTCAGCATTCGCCACGGCTTTTGCCTCTTCTTTCATTGCTTCAATCGTTGACTGCAATTCCTTGACTTTCTTTTCTAAGTCTTCGGCTCGCGTCTTCTCTTTTGAGGCCTCTGCCAGCGCTTTGTTTAGCATTTCAGCTTGTGCGTTTGAAAGCATGACGCCCTTTTCATTGGCTTCCATCTTCTCAACTCCCAAAGCATTGAGCAAATCAGGGTGTGTCGTTTTATCCATAATCAAGCAATTATTTTCAGTTGTACTTTTGTTTGCCGCCTTTCCGATCCCGAATTTCGCCAGCACTCGCTCAATGATAGTTGGCTCGCTTACAATGTTGAGCGGTGGCGCCGGCAAACCGTGTGCATTGCACATGGCCGTGACCATTGCAGTCATACCCGTCTCCGGCGTCGTGATGTCTTCGTAATTATCAATTTCGTCCACGAGCCCGTATTCCAGCGCCTCTTGTGCAGTCAACCAACGCTCTTCTTTCATAAGCTTCTCCATCTCTTCCACGCTTTTCCCTGTGCGTTTGGAATAGATTTCAGCTATTACTTTGTCGAACGTCGTAAGCATTTCATTGAGCTGCTTGAGTTCTTCATGTTTGTCGTCGATATCTTCTTTCTGTACATGTTCGTAGTGGAATAAGAACGACGATGCATTGTGCACAAGCATAACTGCTTCGGGTGCCATCACGATACGACGTGCCCCCATGGCTATGATAGTGGCTGCAGATGCCACCATGCCATTCAAATAAGCCGTCACGTTCGAATGTGCTCGAAAGAGTGTACAGACGTCCAACCCATCAGAAAGCGATCCTCCCAGAGACGAAATTCGGACTTTTATTTCTCTTTCGGCGTATGGTTGCATAGCAGCCCGTACGCTCTCACCGGTGATCCAATAGCCGATTTCGCCTTCAATATTGATGTCGTATTTTCTTGGCATAGCGTTGTGTCTCTTAATGACGCAAAGATAGCCCCGCCCGCGCGGGGAAAAAATGACAAACGCGGCCTAACGGTTTTCTCCGTTTGGCCGCGTTGTTGAAATAGAGAAATCTTCCTCTTAGAGTTTTCGTGCGGGTTCCTACATTCGTCCCGATAGGGCGAATGTAGGCGCGCGAAAACGCAAAGTATTTGTGCGGGTTCCTGCATTCATCCCGATAGGGTGGATGTAGGCGCACAAATACGCCCAAACGGCTAAAAAACAGCTTTTTCAGGGCAAAAGGAAGAGACAAATACCATCGGTTTAGTCTTTTCCGGCTTTGCTTTGCCTGAATATGCTGTTTTTTAGCCGTTTGTTCGCCAAAGGCCGTCACGAGAGTGCGGTCTTTGAGTGAAAGGATCCCCCAGCGCGCTGAACTCTGCGCCTCATGAGCGCATAAAACGAAATCGGAATATGTGTTAAAATTCGCGTCTTGCCGCACACTCCGATCAAGATAAAAGCAAGCAAAAAAAGATACGACAACCCTCTAATTTTCAAGCCAAAAGCTTGCTTATTTAGAAAGGAAATCGTATCTTTGTAATGCAATTGAGAGAGGAAGGAACTCTCAAAATTGCCGCTTTCAGCACGAGGCTGTCAGCGATGTTACACATTTAATAACGATTCTCATGAAGATCATTGTTATCAAGATTTTCTGCTTGGAATTCTCCGTCGTGTTGAGATGGATTAAGCCTTAAAAGGCTGCCAAGCAAAGGGTGTGGGGCTAAGCCCCCGCCCTACCTTCTTGAGGTTCGTTACACTGCAAAAATACAAACAAAAGTACAATGGAACAAACAAAGCACCCGAAAAATCCGCTTGGTAGTGTTCCAAGCAAAGGCCGTCCGCGTACAGTAGCGCGCAAAATCACAATCGGCCTACCGGAAGACGCGTTGAAAATCTATGATAGCTACTTGTACAAGACGGCGTTCGTATCCGACGCGATCCGCTTTTACCACCGCTATTTAGAGGAACAGGCGCAAAATACCACCGAAGAGTAAAATGAACAACGCCCCCACGTCATTTGAACGTGGGGGCGTTATTATTATCATGAAATTCATGCGGTGATGAGTGCCGCGTTTTTCGCGAAATTCGGCGGTAATAAGATCCCTTGTTGTTCAAAGTCCTTTTTCAGCCGGTAATACATTCGTTTGACTGCGTCTCTGTGGGTTATTCTTATGCCATGGCGCTTGCACCATTGTTCCAAATGTTGAGGGGTCAACCTCCCCTCTGCTGCCGTTTCGACAATGAACGCCACCAGGTCTAAGCGAAAAAACCTCTTGAGGTCTCTTACAAAAACGGCTTTGGCCTCTTTCGACAAGTGGTGGTAATGCTCGGGTTTGTGCCTACTTCGGTTTGGGAGCACAACGTTGATCACCATGCCCCGTTTCCTTTCCTCGTCTCCGGGCGTCTTCTTCTGTTGCGCCACTGCCACCAGCGCGTGTAACAAGTCGTTGTGAGGCGAACGTGCGGGGAATCTTAAAGGATTACCATATTTCTTCACAAGCCAGTCAAACAGGTAGGGCGGTACTACAATTGAAGTCGTTATATCTTTCATAATCAGCTATTTCTATATCACAAATATACGAATTATCCGGGGTTCCACCAAACCAATACACCGCGAAAGTCCGCGCACTTTTTTTCTCATATATGATTTTCGCACGAAATTTCCGTATCATCGTATCAATGCAGATTATCAGAGAGTTAGACGTGATACGGAAATAATCCGCCCCCGAAATATCTTGGTTCCCGTCTGCAAACGTATCATCGAGGGGCGAAATTTGGTGCTTTGATACGCTTCTCGGTTTTTCTGTATCGTTTCCGTATCACTTTCGTATCACTTCCGTATCATGTTGAATTCCCTTTATTCATCGGCATTCTCTTCTAATATTCCTCCTCATGATACGATGATACGGAAAAATAGTACGATTTCAGCATGTCACATTTTTACGGTTTCCGACCTCTCAGATCATACAGACAGATTCCTCCGCCAGAAAACACGTAATAATATAAAAAAAGCAACTACGCGATTGCATGGCTGCTTATTGTTCTACATTCAGCACGGTAATCTATATGGTGGATCAAATGAATCGTTTACCGGCTCTTCTTCTTCGTGCGCCTTTTTCGAACGTAAATAGATGATGTCTTCCATCTTCCCATCAATTCTCCGAGAAATACGGCCTTGCGAGTTACAAAGTTCGGGCGGGTTAAGCATATAGACCTCTTGGGATAAAGCGACGAACGCCTTTAATTGCTTGACAAACCTTTTCATCGAATACTGGTGCCCTACGTTCCCGGCAAATCTGACGTAATTTTCAAAGGCCAAACGTCTAACCAACAGACAATCGAGGTTGCCACTTTCTTCGGCAAAGAAGGTGGCCGCCCAATCTTCAAAGTTCTCCCCCATGTCCGCCTTGTGCTTTCGTTGCAAGATATTACCAAGTGGCGGTAATATCTTACCGCTCGTGCCCGCGACTTTCAAATAGAATCGACAACATTGCATGAAGAAATTGATATCTCGGTTCCAATCGCTTTCAGGATAATCTTCTGTCAAGAGGTTCCGTCCGAAATCATCACGAATTGATCGATCTTCGATGTAGTCATTCTCGGCGGCGCGTTGGTGATAATAGTCTGAGAAAACCATTGGTAGCAAACGCGCCATTGTAGATGCGTCGAAATCAGTAGGAACATAGTTGGTCGTAAATCCCATTTTCGGAGCTTTTGAAAACGGAATCGTAAATGAGCGGTTGTTCTTCGGGTTGACGGTCAATGAACCGGTGATGATGTCGTAAAATATACCCATCGAAAGGTATTGAGCACAATCGTCCACGAGAATGAAATCAGTGCTTTTGTCTACTTGGTCAAAGACGTGTGGGTTATCCATAAGCTTGGGGTTTCGCCCGGAAAGCTTTACCTGCTTCATGAAATGTTCGAATGCTTTGAAGAGAAAGGATTTCCCCGATCTTCCATTACATTCCCCGTCTGATCCGATCTTGTTATCCATGGCCTGCGGCGCCCATGCTCTTGACGGGTCTTTGTGCCTGTGTAGCATGTAGCCTATAGAGAAAATCTTGTTGATGAGATTGAGCTTCTGTTCTCTGATCTCCTCTGCATTCAGTCCTTGCCCTGCAATATCAAAACGGTGTGCTTCATGATACGCCTTCCTTTCTCCTCTCGTTGCAAATGCCTCCTCTATTTCCTTTCTCCAATAGAGCCTCGATGTATTGATCACGTAGCCAAACATAGGAGAAGCCGTGTCTTGAACGCTTATGTCCCAAACGTCTGTCCCTGTTTCATCTTTCGAGCACGTAATCTCAAACATATCTTCGAGCTTTGTAAATCGGTGTGGAATCACATTCTCTTCCCACACATAGTGCCCCAAAGCAGAACCATCAGTGTGCTCTTTGAGTTCGTTGGCCGTAACTTCCACTGCCACGTTCTCCCGATCATTCTTTTTCAAATAGAAGATCTGTGAGTCCGCTGTACAGTTTGAAAAGTCCAGCTCCACTTCTGCCAGGTTTTCGAGCACCGCTTGTCCGGCTAATTTGGTAGAGTTGAGTATGAGATTACGGATATCGGCGTTCAATGCGCGCTCCTCTGCCCAACAACGAATGAAACGTCTTATATCTCGCTGCTTTATCTCGCGCACCGTCGTCCCTGTGATGTGTACGAATCTTGTCAAGTCGCTGTCCTCGTCTTTTAGACAACGATACCCGTTGAGTTCCAAAAATGCCAGTAATGAAACCGTGTCGATCCAATACTCCGTCTTATTCTTCTTTTCATTGACTCTTTCTCTCCAGAATTTGGCCGGTGTAGCCATGAGGAGCAGATCCTTGAAATCACCGATTTCACCACGTAACTCCATCCAATCGCGCAAATCTTTCCGTGGTTTCCCCCGATTGTCTTTGTAGGACGACAACCATTCCGGTAACCAAACAGTTCGCACGTCAATGAATCGCAGTGCCATCTCAACTCCCTTTTTACGCCCTGTAGCGTCCAGGTCGGGGATATTGTATATCGTTTCAGCGTACTTCGTAATCTCGCGAAATTCCGCGTCCGAAACGCGATAAGTTTCCGAGTTAAACCAAAGCGGGGCGTATCCCATGGCTTTACAGCATAAGGCGTCCCGTTCACCACTACAGATTATCGCCTCTGCTAATTTGATCTCTTTGTATGGTATATTCTCTTTGGCCGGGTCTGCGTTCCATTCACGTTCAAGCCTCTCATTAAGTTCTCGCCATTGCATGCGTAACTCCTCGAGTCCATTGATATAAGACCTCGGTTTTTCACCACGTGGTGCATACGAAAATCGAAAAGCCTTATCAGGGTTCAGTGGCTTGTAGATCTTGTAGAAAGACTTCCCCGGTTCCTCTCCTTTCGCTGGTACTACACACTCGCGTATTAGTATCGGATAATGTTCGTTGGCATACTCGCATTTGACCACTCGATTCTTTACATATCCCACATATTTCGCAGCATGCCAGTGTAGACTTTGGGCGACTTCTTGAGTCGCTTTCGGACTCATTACCTTCAACCATGTCTCCGGTATTTCGTCCATGAGTTCGAAAATAGTCTGTCCTTCGGCTTCATCAGGCTTTGCCGGTCGATCTTTCCATTCGGCTCGGTTCTGCGTTTTGTTGATGTCAGAACGTACATTGAACGTTTCAGCAATTTGCAATACAGCTTCGCCGAATCGATTGATGCCGCGCTCTTTCATCCAGACGTCAACCGGTGAAAGTGCATGCCCTTCATCACCGTAATCGATCATCTTCCACACGCGATTCCCGTTTTTATCCGTCGTCGCCATTAACATAGCAGACGGCGTTCGTTCGGATTCTCGTGCCTTGAATTTTGCCTTTGGATTACTTACGCAAACCTCCGCTTGTGGATACACGGAAAGGATAATATCCAGTCCTTCCCGTGTACCAGCGTATAGTTGTTCAACAGTTATCATAAATCGTAGAGTGTCGCTTCGACGATGTCTTGCATTCTTTCCACAAGCGTTTCCGCTTGTTCTGTGTTCGTTTTGAAGAATACGACACTCGTCCCGTCGTCGTTATTCTTCACGCGTTCCACTTGAAATTCCTTCTCTATCGTGGCAAAGAAAGCTCTTGCCCGAATTGCCCAAAAGGTGCATTCAAGTTTGTAGGTATGTCTCGTTCCCGATAGGTAGATTTCAATTCCTTCTCGGGTTGTGTTGTACTTTACAGGCAGCATGCTCTCTTCTTTTACAGTTTACTATGCCAAAAGCGCTGAATTTCCTCTGCGGTGTAGAGTTTCCGTGCCAACTCGGGATGATACTCTGATCTAATCGCGCCATTTATGGTATAGACACGAAGCGAATTGCGGTGGATACCAAGCAATGCACACGTTTGAGCGATGTCATAACGTCCTCCGGGGACGGTTTGGGGTGGAATGTGGATCATGATACTCTTGTTAGATAGATTAAACCTTTGGGTTCATCTACTACTGTCTCGAATTTTCGTTGTAGACTCTTCCCATATCTGTTTTTGTAGACGGTTACTCGATCATAAAACCTAATCGGAATCATGTAAGTCTGTCCGATTTGGATTTCTCTCATCACCGCTGCGCTAAGTATTTCCTTTCTTATGTATTTATCCATCGGCCTCTGCAGTAGTTGTTATTATTATTATTATCTTTACCCCGCAAAGGTATCATTTTTATTGCACACTATCAAATTTATTTGTGTGTTTTATTCGACAAGATTACTTTTAATACCCCCTCAACAAGAAAACCTGATTACTATGTTTTTAGAACGAATTCGAACACTCTGCTCAAAACGCCCCGGTGGTGTCAAAGGATTAGCTGCTGAAGTCGACATGAGCGACGTTAACTTGTTTCGCTGTATCCGTGAGGGTTCTATCAAGGCTCAAGATCTTGAGCGTATCGCAAAAGCTTTGAATGTGAGTATAACAGAATTTTTCCCTGATGACAAGTCTTACCTATCTATTGGTAACAATGCAGTCTCCTCGTTCAATGGTAACAACATTGCTCTTTCCGGTTCCACTGACATGGCAAAGGAAAATGAAGAACTCCGTGCTCGCATTGCACAATTGGAGGAGCATTTAAGAGACAAAGAGCTAATAATTTCATTGCTTCGAAGTAAATCAGAAGTTTGACAGTCGTGCAATATCCGTGCAATAATAAGGTTATTTGTGACCAATTGGTTCATAATCAGGCAATTTCGCAAGATGTCGACTTTTGTGGATATAAGATAGCAATTCAAGATTAAACGGCATAGAGAAAAAACAACGAACTCTAAAAACGCGTTGATGTGCAAATTTTCAGAGTAAAACGATCAAAACTGCACGCGTTTATTTCGTACATTTGCGACAGGAGTCCGTTCTCTGAAGAGCTTTACGCAGACAAAAACGGGCGTACTTACAAAACTCTTCGAACTTCAACCCCATAAAAACGATCACACACGAAAATTTTTAGCATGAAAAAAATCGCCTATTTATTCGCACTCGGCCTCACGCTCACCGCGTGCTCGGGTAATAAACAGCAAATGATGGGGGCAGACAACAATGAGTTTGCCGTTGAAACCGTCGAAACGGGTGCTGCCGACTTGAGCACCACCTATCCTGCCACCATCCGCGGTGTGCAAGACGTGGAAATCCGCGCCAAAGTGTCGGGTAACATCGTCCGCCAGCTTGTAGACGAAGGAGATTTCGTCAAAGCAGGGCAGGTTTTGTTTGTTATCGACCCCACACAGTACAAGGCTGCGGTAGATCAGGCGCGGGCAGCCGTGAAATCTGCGCAGACGGCCATCAGAACGCAACAACTCACGGTCAACAACAAGCGCGCGCTGCGACAAAAAGAAATCGTTTCGCAGTATGACCTGGAAGTGGCCGAGAATCAGCTGCAAACACTCCGCAGCCAACTCGAACAGGCCAAGGCGGCACTCGCCAACGCCAACGATCAACTCTCGTTCTGCACGATTCGTGCCACCAGTTCGGGGGTGATCGGTACCATCCCCTACCGTGTCGGCGCATTAGTCGGACCTTCCACGCAAGAGCCGCTCACGGTGGTGTCGAACCTCTCACAAATGTATGCTTATTTCTCGATGACCGAAAAGCAACTCCTCGACATGACGCGCACTTCGGGAGGCATCGAGGCCGCCATTCGCGAGATGCCTGCCGTTTCGCTCGTACTGGCCGACGGTACCACCTACGAACGACAGGGAAAGGTGAGTGCCGTGTCGGGAGTAGCCGATGTGGCCACCGGTAGCGTGAAGATGCGCGCTACATTCGACAACCCGCATCAGATTCTCCGCTCCGGAACCACCGGACAAGTGAGCTTCCCGGTGAATAAGAGCAACGCTATTCTCGTACAACAAAAGAGCACGGTCGAAATTCAGAACAAGAAGTTTGTCTATCTCGTGGACAAGAACAACAAAGTCCACTCCACCGAGATTGAAGTCATGCCGCAAAACGACGGGCAGAACTACATTGTCACGAAAGGCCTCAGTGTAGGCGACCGCATCGTCGTGGAAGGTGTGAACAAACTGAAGAACGACATGCAAATCAAGCCCATCACCCCTGAGCAAAGTGCCAAACAGCTCGAGAAATCGATGGACCACATGGCCAAAAAGAAGATGCCCGGACAAGATTGAGTGCGCCGCGAGACGACGACTCCCTCTTCGTATGCCTCGCCCGCTCAATTTCACCCCCAATGCAAACCAAAATTGCTGATCAATGAAATTAGATTTATTCATCAATAGGCCGGTACTGTCCACGGTGATCTCCATTTTCATCGTCCTGCTCGGCTTCTTGGGCTTGGTTTCCCTGCCCATCACCCAATATCCGGACATTGCCCCGCCCACCATTCAGGTTTCCACAGCCTATCAGGGTGCCAATGCGCAAACCGTGCTCAACTCTGTGATCGCCCCGCTCGAGGAGGCCATCAACGGTGTCGAGAACATGGACTACATGAGCTCGTCGGCTACGAATACCGGCGCGGCCTCCATCCAGATCACCTTCAAAATGGGCACAGATCCCGACATGGCCGCCGTCAATGTCCAGAACCGCGTCTCCAAAGCCACCGGTGTCTTGCCCGCAGAAGTCACGCGCGTCGGTGTCTTCACCCAGAAACGACAGAGCTCCATGCTCATGGTGTTCTCGCTCGTGGACACACAAGACAAATACAGCAGCGACTTCATTGAGAACTACGCGAAAATCAACCTCATCCCACTCGTGCAGCGCGTGCCGGGTGTAGGTGATGCACAGGTGTTCTCCGGATCTTATGCCATGCGCATCTGGCTCGATCCCGAAAAAATGGCCTCGTACGGCCTCGTACCCACCGATGTGGCCGGCATTCTCGCCGAACAAAACATCGAAGCCGCCCCGGGTAACGTCGGAGAACGCAATAATAATACGTTCCAATACACGCTGCGCTACCGCGGACGCCTTGAAAATCCCGAACAGTACGAGGAAATGGTCATCAAAGCCACCCCCGACGGCAAGGTGATTCGCTTGAAAGACATTGCCCGTGTTGAACTCGGTTCGGACAGCTACGCCACCGGCAGTCGCACCAACGGACACACCGCTGTGTCGTGCATGGTGACACAGATCGCAGGCTCCAACGCGACCGAGATCGTTCAGAACATTCAGAAAGAACTTGAGGAAATCAAGGGCACCCTACCCTCCGGCATGGAAATTCACACCGTCATGAATGTGAACGACTTCCTTTTTGCCTCAATTCATGAAGTCGTTAAGACGCTCATCGAAGCCTTTGTCCTCGTGTTCCTCGTGGTGTTCCTCTTCCTTCAGGACCTCCGCTCCACATTGATCCCGACCATCGCCATCCCCGTGGCCTTGATCGGTACTTTCTTCGCCCTATATTTAATTGGGTTCACCATCAACCTCCTCACCCTTTCAGCCCTCATTTTGGCCATTGCCATCGTGGTCGACGACGCCATCGTCGTGGTGGAAGGTGTGCATGCCAAACTTGACATGGGTTACACCTCGGCGCGCAAAGCCTCTCTCGATGCGATGAGCGAACTCGGTGGGGCCATCCTCTCGATCACCCTCGTCATGATGGCGGTGTTCATCCCCGTTTCCTTCCTCGGCGGCACAAGTGGTGTCTTCTATCGCCAGTTTGGTATCACAATGGCCATTGCCATTGCCTTCTCCGCCCTGAATGCACTCACCCTTTCGCCCGCACTTTGCGCCATCTTCCTCAAGGCGCACAACGACGAGCGCCCGCTCGGACAACGCGTCAAGGAAGCACAGGGCGAGGCACTACAAATCATGAAGGAGAAGTACAAAGTGCGCGGCATGCGTTTCAGTTTGGCACTCCCGCCCTGGCTCACACTCCTCTTGCTCTTGGCGACTGTCGTCTTCATGGTGGCCGGTTTGTTCACTTCCGAACATCTCTACATCTCTATCCCCGCTTGGATCCTTTCCATTGTCGCCGTTCTCGGTCTCTTCTCACAGCGTTTCATCGATTCGTTCAACCACGCTTACGACCGTCTCCTCGAGCGCTATAAGAAAGGAGTGGGTCACTTCGTGAAGCGTCCTTGGCTTTCGATGGGGTTTGTTGCGCTTTCTATCGCCTTGCTCATGTTCACAATGGCGAAAACCCCGACCACCCTCGTGCCCAACGAAGACACGGGCACCATCATGGGTGCCGTCACCCTCCCCCCCGGAACATCGCAAGACCGCACCGACAAGATGCTGCGCCAAGTTGAGAAACTGGTCATGGCCTCTCCCCTGGTAGACAACACCGTGGTCATTTCCGGTTTCTCTTTCCTCGGCGGACAAGGCTCGTCCTACGGCTCGTTCATCATCAAACTCAAGCCTTGGGAAGAACGCAACTCGGTGACCGAAAGCTCCACCATGGTCTTTGCCAATCTCTACCTCGAGTCGCAGAAGGCATTTAAGGACGCCCAAGTGCTCTTCTTCCAGCCCCCGATGATCGCCGGCTACGGCATGAGCAACGGTTTCTCGCTCAATCTTCAAGACCGCACCGGTGGTGACCTCACGAAATTCAAGAAAGTGGCCGATGACTTCATAGCTGAACTTATAAAGCGCCCCGAAATCCAATCGGCACAGACCAACTTCGACACGCGCTTCCCGCAATACACCATCGACATCGACGCTGCACAGTGTAAGCGCGCCGGTCTTTCGCCCACCGACGTGCTCACCACGTTGCAAGGCTACCTCGGCGGTCTCTATTCCTCCAACTTCAACCGCTTCGGTAAGGTCTATCGCGTCATGGTGCAGGCCGATTTCGCCGACCGCAGCAACATCGAGTCGCTCAACAACATCAAAGTGCGCAACAATCGCGGCGAAATGGCTCCCATCACCCAGTTCATGACGCTCACCCCCACAGAAGGTCCCGACGTCATCAGCCGTTTCAACATGTTCACCTCGATTGCCATCAATGGTAACCCGGCCGACGGCTACACCTCCGGACAAGCCGTGAAGGCCGTGGAAGAAGTGGCGAAGTCCACCCTCCCCGTAGGTTACACGTATGAGTATTCCGGTCTCACCCGCGAAGAGCAATCCTCGGGTTCGAGCACCACGGGGCTCGTCTTCGTGCTTTGCTTCGTCTTCATCTACCTTTTGCTCGCCGCACAGTACGAGAGCTACTTCCTGCCCTTCGCCGTGCTGCTGTCTGTTCCCTTCGGTTTGCTCGGTGCCTTCCTCTTCATCCACTTGATGGGCAGCTTGGGCTACATTCCCGGTATGGTGGGTAAGATTCTCGGCGCCATTTTCGGACAAGCCCAGAACAACATCTACGTGCAAATCTCGCTCATCATGCTCATGGGTCTCCTGGCGAAAAACGCCATCCTCATCGTAGAGTTTGCACTCGACCGCCGAAAGATGGGAATGAGCATCACTGCTGCCTCCCTCCACGGTGCCGCCGCTCGTTTGCGCCCGATTTTGATGACCTCCATGGCCATGATCATTGGTCTGCTCCCCATGATGTTCGCCTTTGGGGTAGGTGCCAACGGTAACCGCGCCCTCGGAACGACTGCCGTCGGCGGCATGTTCATCGGCATGATCTGCCAAATTTTCGTCGTGCCCGCACTCTTCCGCATTTTCCAAGGCATTCAAGAGCACTTCAAGCCCATTGATTTCGGCGACCTCCACGATGCCGATGCAACGCCCGACCTCGAACAATACACCAAGTAACGGCGCTTCCACTTCACCGCGGTGACTCGTCCTCAACGGCGGTACGCTTCTACTCTGCTCGGCCGCATTACTGCTCACCGGTTGCAGTTCGCTGTTCGGACACTACGAACGCGACACTCAACACACCAAGCAGTTCACCGCAGCCCTCTACAGAGACACCACCGCAGCGGGCGGCACGTTGGCCATTGCCGACACCACTTCGTTCGGCAACCTCCCTTGGCGAGAAGTCTTCACCGATCCGCAACTGCGCACCCTCATTGACACCGCTTTGGTGCGCAACACCGACATGCGTAAGGCCCTGCTCACCGTGAAACAGGCCGAAATCGGTTTGCGCATCAACAAACTCGCCTATCTGCCCCAAATCGCACTATCGCCTTCGGGCACGGTCTCGCACGCCTTCATTGACCACGCGACAACCAACAAGACCTACGAGATCCCCGTGCAAGCCTCTTGGCAAATTGATGCCTTCGGCACACTCTACAACGCCAAGAAGCAAGGCGAACTCTCGCTCGAGCAGGCCAAGTGGGCGCGGCAAGCCACGCAGACCGCCGTTGTTTGCGGAGTGGCCAACCTCTATTACAGCTTACAAATGCTCGATGAGCAATTGTCCACCACCGAATCGACCCTCGCCCTCTGGCGCAAGAACATTGCTGCCATGGAAGCGATGAAAACGGTCGGCTACACCAATTCGGCCGCCATCGCCAGCGCAAAAGCACAGGTGCTCCAAATCGAAGCCGGCGTGCCCACCATCAAAAAGAGCATGCGCGAAGCCGAAAACGCCCTCTGTCTCTTGCTCCACGAGACGCCCCACGGCATTCAGCGTAGTGCCTTCACCGCCGAAGGCTTCCCCAAATCCTTCAGCACCGGCCTGCCGCTCGCCCTCCTCGCCAATCGCCCCGACGTCGCCATCAGCGAAGCCAAACTGGCACAAGCTTTCTACGGCATTCAGGCTGCGCGCGGCGCCTTCTTCCCCAAAATCACCCTGAGCGCACAGGGAGAGTTCACCAACTCACTCGGCGGCATGATCATGAACCCCGGCAAATTCATCGCAGCCGGCGTTGCATCGCTCACCCAGCCGCTCTTTGCACAAGGTAAACTGAAGGGCAACTACGAAATCGCCAAGATCACGCAAGAAAGCGCACAGCTCGATTTCGAAAAGACCCTCCTCAAAGCCGGGCAGGAGGTGAGCAATGCGCTCAATGCCTACAACACGGCATGCCAAACCACCGACCTGGCCAAACAGCAAGTGCAGCAACTCCAAAAAGCCTACGACGACACGCAGTTCCTCTTCAAGAACGGCAACACCACCACCTATCTTGAGACACTCAACTCGCAAATGTCGCTGCTCAACGGCCAGCTCTCGCTCGTCAACAAGCGCTACGAAAAGGTCCAAGCCGTCATTTCACTCTATCAAGCCCTCGGGGGCGGACGTCATTAACCCTCACAACTCTCATTAGCTCTATGATCAGCCCTCTTGCTTACGTCGATCCGGCCGCGCAAATTGGTCAGAACGTCGAAATTGGTCCCTTCGTCTACATCGAAGGCGACGTCCGCATCGGCGACGATTGCGTCATCATGCCCCACGTCTCCATTCTCAACGGAGCCACCATCGGAGCTCGCAACGTCATCCACCAGAACACCGTCATTTGTGCCGAACCCCAATCCTTCCACTTCGAGAAAGGGCAAAAACCTCACGTCGTTATCGGTGACGACAACGTCATCCGTGAGAACGTACTCATCGCGGGAAGCAACCGCACCGAGGACGCCACGCGCATCGGGCACAACAATCACCTCATGAACAAGGTGCACATTGCCCACAATGTCCGCATCGGCGACCACTGCGTGCTCGGCATTTCGACCAGCGTTGCGGGCGCCTGTCTCATCGACGACTATGCCATTCTCTCCTCCTCCACCATTGTGCAGCGTGGTGTGCGTGTTGGCAAATTCGTTCTCTTGCAAAGTGGCTGCCGCGTCAAGCGCGACGTCATCCCCTACGGCATTTTCGGCGGCAACCCCGCGGCCTATCACGGCGTGAACTCCAAAGTCATTACCGCTGTGCGCCCCGAAACGGACGAACGCCTCTTGCGCCACATCGCCAATGCCTTCCGTATGATCACAGCCGGCAACTTCTCGCTCGAAGATGCCGAAATCAAAATCAAAGAACAAATCCCTCTTTCGCCTGAAATTGACGATATCACGAAGTTCATCACCACTTCCGAGAACGGCGTCATCCGCTATGCCGAGGAAAAAGAGTGAACCGAACTGATCGCATTCCCCTTTCGCCCCGAAGGTCTTCGCTTTCGGGGCGTTTTTTGTGCCCTCACGCTGCTATCTTCGGGTTTCATTCCCACGCATGCAGCCCATGCGTTGAGCTTATCGGACCGGCATCGCGGCCCCGGGACTTCTTTCCTCGAAGAGCGATGGCGAATGCGTTCTATCCCCGACTTATCGCCCTCAACTCCCCGAGACGAATCCATCCACGCCACACTTCCCACAAAAAGTGGAGGACTTTTGAGGAAACACTCCGCTTTTCGCCGAAAAGTCCCCTGCTTTTTCTAAAAATCCCTCGATTTCCCAAAGAGCCCAGCGGGATTTTTGATCTTGGCCGGTTGCAAAACGCAGAAAGCAGAACGAAAAAAATATACTTCGGCTTGGCTACATGCGAAAAACTACTTACTTTTGTCGTACGATAGTATCCATCTAAGCTGATACAGTCGATTTTTAGCGATCTAATGCGCCGCATCAGTTTCTCAGCGCCGCATCAGTTTTCGCTCACCACATTGAAACAATCAAATTTATCTCTCACTCAAATCCTTATCTAAATGGCAACTACAAATGCTACGGCAGCCACGGGTGCTGCCCCCAAAAAAGGCTTTACGGGCATCAAGTCCGGCTTTGCAGTAATCATCGTCTGCTTCCTCATTGCAGAATGTCTCTACGTCTTTGGTGCCGGTTACCTCGGAAACTTCAAGGGCACGGAGGATGCTACGGGTCTTCCCTTCCACTTCTTCCAAGACAAGAGCTATGAACCTGCCGGTATCGTAGGTACGGTCTACAAGGGTGGTTTCATCGTGCCCATCATCTGGACCCTCTTCATCACGGTTATTGCACTCGCTATCGAACGTTGGTTCGCCATCAGCACGGCTAACGGTAAAGGTAACCTCGGCAAATTTGCTGCCGCTGTGAAATCTGCCCTTAAGCAAGGTGATGTGAACAAGGCCGAACAGCTCTGCAACAAGCAACAAGGCTCCGTTGCCAACGTAGTGCTCGCAGCCCTCACCGAATACAAGAAGCAACAATCCACCGACCTCGAGACGGAAAAGAAGGTGCTCGCCATCCAGAAGACCATCGAAGAGGCTACTGCTCTCGAAATGCCCATGATGCAGGAAAACCTCCCCATCATCGGTACCATCGTAACGCTCGGTACACTCATGGGTCTGCTCGGTACGGTTATGGGTATGATCAAGTCGTTCTCCGCCATGGGTAGCGGCGAAGGTGGCGCTGACTCTTCTGCACTCTCCGTGGGTATCTCTGAAGCACTCGTGAACACGGCTTCCGGTATCGCCACCGGTGCTGCTGCCGTTATCGCCTACAACTACTACACGAACAAGATCGACCGTCTGACTTTCGCCATCGACGAACTCGGCTTCACCATCGTAGAAACTTTCAAGACCACCCAAAAGTAATCATAAACAGGTAACTCCAAAACAATGGGACGTTTTCATGTAAAAAAACAAGACACATTCATCGACATGACCCCGATGAGTGACGTCATGGTCCTGCTGCTTACCTTCTTTATGCTTACTGCCACGTTCACCAAGGAAGAACCTGTCAAAGTGAACGTGCCCGGATCGGTCTCAGACATTAAGATCCCGGAGAAAAATCTGCTTACTATCTTTGTTTCGCCCCAAGGAAAGGTGTTCATGAACATGGACAACCCCACTGCACAAAAGGCAATGGCACAGAACCTTGTGGACAACAAGAAGCTCGACCTCAACAGTGCGCAGCTTAAGCAGTTCTCCGAAGTTCCGATGTTCGGGACGCCCCTCAATACGATCAAAAGCTGGTTGGCTTCGGGCGACAAACGCAGCGATATCCTCCAGAAAGATCCCAATGCGGGCATTCCGTGCGACAGCACACATAATGAACTCAAAGATTGGGTAACGGCAGCACGCCAAGCAAACGGTGAAAATATGGGCATCGCCATCAAGGCCGACAAAAACACACCGTACAGCACCATCAAAGAAGTTATGAACTCACTTCGTCAAATCGATGAATCGCGATACAACCTCATCACGACACTCAAAGGCGAAGAGAAATAATCGGATAGAATAAAGTTATGGCACAATTAGATACAGGCGGAAGCGGCAAGGGTAAGAAATCCAAGCAGAAAAAGATGAACGCCCGTGTCGACTTCACTCCGATGGTCGACATGATTATGTTGCTCGTGACTTTCTTCATGCTTTGTACCACGCTCCTCAAGCCCCAAACGATGCAAATCACCATGCCTTCTGACAAAGAAGACATTAAGCAGGAGAACAAGAGCCAGGTACAGACCGATGAAGCTATCACGATTATCATTGGCAAAGACAATAAGCTCTACTACTTCGAGGGTAAACCCTCTGAAGCCAAACTTGAAGAAACCACCTACGGCAAAGACGGACTGCGAGCTGTGCTGCTTCGCAAGAACCAAGTTGCCAAAGCCAAGGTGGAAGCCCTCAAAAAGCAATATGCCGGTATGTACACCGGCAATGCACAGAAGGCCGAACAAAACAAGGCTTGGTACAAAGAGGAACTCAAGAAGATTAAGAACGCTGACGGCACGCCTACGGCCATCATCAAGCCGATGGACGAGTCGACCTACCTCAATCTGATCAATGTTCTTGACGAAATGCAGAATTGCTACATCGGCAAATATGTAATCGACAAGGTCAACGATCACGACAAGCAAATGGTTGAGGACTTCAAGAAGTAAAACCATAAGTAAAGTAATTCACTATGTCAAAAGTCGATATTATCTCGCAGCAATGGTGCGACCTCGTCTTTGAAGGGCGTAACAAGAGCTACGGTGCTTATGATTTACGCTCAAAAGCCGGCCGTCGTCACCTCCTTGCTATCATTGATATCCTCGTCGGCATCGCAGCTTTGGCGGCCTTGATCTTCAGCTACACAGCTGCGAAAAAGGCTTACGACGCCAGCATGGGGGCCGATGCACAAGCGGTCACCGAACTCTCCGAACTCAAAAAGGACGAACCCAAGAAGGAGGAGAAGAAGGCCGAGGTGAAACAGGAAGAAGAGAAACCCAAGGAGCAAATTCAGAAAGTTGCAGTTCGCGCTTCGATAGGATTCACCGTGCCCGAGATCGTGGACAAGGTAGATGAGAGCAAGAAGCTCAAAAACCAAGAAGAACTGAACCGCTCTAACATCTCGATTGCCTCGCAAGACTACGGCGGTGATACCAAGAATGGTATGAACATCGACGACCTCAAGGACAATCAGCGCGCCGGTGGTGACCAAGTGCCCACCACAAAGGAGGAAGAAAAAGCTCCTGAGGTGCACACCATCGTAGAGCAGATGCCGGTCTTCCCCGGTGGTGAAAACGCGTTGCTCGCTTATGTGGGCAGTCACGTCAAGTACCCCGAGATCGCAAAGGAACAAGATATACAAGGTATCGTCCAGCTCCGTTTCGTCGTTCTCGAGAACGGTAGCATCGGCGACGTGCAAATCATCAAGTCCCTCGAATCGCATTGCGACGCTGAAGCCAAGCGCGTGGTGAAATCTCTCCCCCGCTTCATTCCCGGTAAGCAACAAGGTAAGGCTGTACGCGTTTGGTACACCCTCCCCATCCGCTTCCAGATTCAGTAAGCTCTCGAACGAATACATTTTCTATCCGCGCTCCGGTTTCTCCGGTGCGCGGATTTGCTTTTGCCCCCACTTTCGCACGAAAAAAAGCGGCGTATGTTTTGAGATTGAAGCAGTTGTTGCTAACTTTGTCTCGGGTATGTACCCAAACACCCCAACGAACTCCCAAATTCGAAGAACGATGCTGAAACATCTCCTCATTGTGGCAATGCTCTCGTCCATGACAGCGACACTGAGTGCGCAAAACACCAAAAGAAACCACCACCGACTTCCCGTCAAAGCGGAAGAAAGAAGCTCGGAAGTGTGCACCATCCCCGAGCAGTTGCCGGTTTTCCCCGGTGGTGAGCATGCCTTGTTGGCTTACGTGGCGCAGCACCTCAAGTATCCAGAACAGGCAATAAGAGACAGCGTGCAGGGGGTCGTCCAGCTCCGTTTTGTCGTTCTTGAAAACGGCCGCGTTGGCCAAGTGCAAATCATCAAATCCCTCGAATCGCATTGCGACGCTGAAGCCAAGCGCGTGGTGCAATCTCTCCCCCGCTTCATTCCCGGTAAGGTAGGAGGCAAGGCTGTACGTGTTTGGTACACCCTCCCCATTCGTTTCATGATTCCCGAAAAAACAACCGAAGAGTAAGCCACTCCCATCGAAATTTTCAGCCGTCGGTCCCCCACCCTCTCTAAAAATGGTCAGCTGACCGGTTGCCTCTGCCAAGCTGCTCTTCAATAAAATCCTATCTCCATGCGCAAATTCACCTTTCTACTCCTGTTGACCGCACTGCTGGCCACAGCCTGCGGCACCAATCCCAAAGCGGCCTACGAAGAACTTCACGAAGACGACGTACATTTTGCGGCGGATGAAAGTTTCCAGCCCATTTTGACGGAACTCTCCGACCTTTATGCTCTCCGCAAACCGGAAGCCACCCTGCTGCCGGTCTATTGTAGCGAAGACTCGGCGGTGAAACTGCTGTTGAAAGACTCGGTGCGCATGGCCATCACCACGCATCCCCTCAACGACAAACAGAAAGAATTCGTCGGCTCGCACAACCTCTCCGTCACGCAAAGCAAAATTGCCTACGATGCCTTCGCACTCATCGTCAACAAAGCCAATACCGACACGGTAATCAATCTCGACGAGCTGCGTGCCATCGTGCAAGGGCGGATCACAGACTGGAAACAGCTGGAAGTCACCCACCGCAGCGGCAAACTCTCGCTCGTGTTCGATGCTTCCGGTTCGAGCACCGTGCGCTACATGAAAGACAGTCTCAACGGCGGCAAAGAACTCAAGGGAAACATCTTCGCGCAAGGGAGCAACTTGAAAGTAATCCAAGCGGTGAAGGAGAATCCCAATGTTATTGGTGTCGTTTCCACCGACTGGTTGCGCCAAGAGAAGGGAGACACCACTGTCATCAAGAGCTTCCAAGACCTTGATGTCCACGTGATGCTCGTCGGGAAAGTGGGGAAAAAGGCCAATGACTGGCAGCGACCCTATCAATACTACATTGCCACGGGCGAATACCCGCTGGTTCGCTCTGTTTGGGCCATCACTACGGATCCCAGAACCCGCAGTGCACTCAAATCGTTCTACTTTTTCCTCAAAGACAACGTAGGGCAGCGCGTAATTTGCAACTCCTCGCAGCTTTTGCCCCGCAATCAAGTGCAAGTGCGCGAAGTCAGTGTGCAATAGCCCAACTAAGTCCCCGGTTTTTCCGTAATGAGAAGGAACTACCAAACATAATCTTTGCGTCGCATTTCCCAACGAACGCGCGTCTGTCCGAATCTATCGGCTAAATGACCCCGTTCGTTGGGAAATTGCGTAGAAATCGTTATATTTGCATCCCAACGTTTCAATTCCCGTTCCGTGCAAGACCTCGAATCCTCCCCCGCACTCTCGCTCTATGAGCTCAATTCTATCGTTCGCCAGACGTTGGAACTCACACTCATGGACAGTTTCTGGGTCGTGGCCGAAATTGCTGAGATGCGTGAGCCGCCTAACGGACACTGCTACCTGGAGCTCATCGAAAAAGACGAGCGCCGCTCCGGAGAGTTCCGCGCAAAAGCACACGCCAACGTCTGGAACAGCACGTGGCAGCGACTTAAAATCCGATTTGAGCGCGAAACGCGCCAACACCTTCACAAGGGGCTCAAGATCATGGCCCGTGTGAACGTCAGTTTCCACGAAGTCTATGGTTATTCGCTCAACATCATTGACCTGAACAGCGAATTTACACTCGGCGAACTCGCTCGAAGACGGCAAGAGATCGTCAACCAGCTCATGGAAGACGGGATTTTCACGCTCAACAAGGAGATTCCCCTGCCCCGTCTTGCGAAGCGCATCGCCGTGATCAGCTCTGAAAATGCTGCAGGCTACGGTGATTTCTGCAACCAGATCGAGCAATCTCCCTATGCCTTCGTCCTGCAACTCTTTCCCGCCCAAATGCAAGGTGCCAACGTCCCGCAAAGTGTCATCGCGGCCTTGGATTCCATCGCAGAGCAACTCGACCAATGGGACGCCGTCGTCATCATTCGCGGCGGAGGTGCCACGACAGATCTCGATGGCTTCGAAGATTATGAGCTGGCGAGCAATGTTGCGCAGTTTCCCCTCCCCGTGATCACCGGCATCGGGCACGAACGCGACGAAACCGTCGTGGATCTGGTGGCCGGCACCCGCTGCAAAACGCCTACGGCCGTGGCCGCTTTTCTCATCGAGCGCATGCAAACAGAGGATCACCGCCTCCTGCAAATCGAAGCAGCGTTGCACAGCGGCGCACTCCGCGCATTGCAAGCGAAACAGCGCACATTCGAACTGCTTGCTCACCGCTATTCCGTCGGCGCCACCGAGTTTGTGGCCGCACAACGGCAGCGCGTATTTCGACAAGCCAACCGGTTGCAGACTGCCGCCATTCAACAGCTTGCCGACTGCGCACATCGCACCGCACAAATCGCACAACGCCTCGCACCGGCCGCAGAGCGCATGCTCGAACGCGCCACACATCATCTGCAAGTCGCCGAGAAAAGCATACAGGCCGCCGACCCCAAACGAATTCTCCGCATGGGCTACTCCATAACCTACACCCTCGACGGAAAAACCGTGCGCAGCGAAGAACAAATCCCCGCCGACACGCTCATAGAAACCCACTTGGCCAAAGGAATCGTGCGCAGTCGCGTCGTTGCCCCCCAATAATGTGTCATCCCGCCCCATAAATCCCACCGATATGCCCCGCAGCACCCATCCCTCCTACGAAGAAGCCGTCAGGGAAGTAGAACAAATCGTCACCGAAATCGAGCGTGGCGAAATGGACATCGACCAACTCACGCCGAAAATCAAGCGCGCACAAGAACTTCTCGCCCTCTGTCAATCTCAACTCAAGAAAGTTACCGACGACGTAAAGAAACTATTAGACCATGAGTAAGAACAAGCTCTCCAAGTTTGCCGAAATGGCCACCTATACCCACGTAGTCGAGGCACCTTTCCAGACACCGGACACCCCTCCCCACCCTCTGCGCGGGAAATGGCACAGCGACTTTTTCAAAAATGAGCACCCCATCGTGCTCGAACTCGGCTGCGGACGAGGCGAATACTGCGTGGGACTCGGCGAACTCTTCCCCGACAAAAATTTTATCGGGGTGGATATCAAAGGCGCACGCATGTGGAGCGGGGCAACAGAAGCCCACAACAAGGGCATGCACAACGTGGGATTTCTCCGTACGCACATCGAATTCATCGACAAGTTCTTTGCACCCGGCGAAATCGCTGAAATTTGGCTCACGTTCTCCGATCCGCAAATGAAGAAGGTGACCAAACGACTCACTTCCACCCATTTTCTCGAACGCTATCGCCGCCTTTTGGCCGACAATGGACTCATCCACCTCAAAACGGACTCCAATTTTCTCTTCACCTACACCGATTTGCTGGTGAAAGCCAACGGGCTCCCCGTCGAATTCCGCACCGACGATCTCTATCACACCCTGGCAGCCAACGAGAACAAGGAGGTGGCAGACATACTCGGCATCAGAACCTACTACGAACAGCAGTGGATCGACCGAGGCCTCACCATCAAATACCTCAAGTTCCGCCTCCCGCAAGTCGGAACGCTCGTGGAACCCGACGTCGAAATCGAGATGGACGACTATCGCTCCTACAATCGGCACAAACGTTCGGAACTCAACAAGACAAAATAATTTTCATTCATCCCCATATCCCGCAATCTCATGCTCAAACATATCGTCATGTGGCGCTTCAAAGACGGCGCCGAAGGAAAAACAGCCCTCGAACACTCCGCTTGGATGAAACAACACCTCGAAGCCCTCGTGGGGGTGGTGCCCGAGCTCCACTCTCTCGAATACGGCGTCGATGTGCTCCGCTCCGCTTCCTCGTATGATGGCGTTCTCACGGTAACGGTCGACGATCTCGACGCCTTGTCGCGCTACGCCAACCACCCCGAACACCTCAAAGTGGTGGAATATGCGAAGCGCGTGGCCGAAAGTCGCGTCGCTGTCGACTTCGAATGCTGAACCTCCCCCTCTTGTCCTTTTCACATGACCCTCTATCCCAAACTCATCACCGACGTCTTGGCCGGTATTCGCTATCCCGGCAACGGAAAGACGATCATCGAAGCCGATATGCTCGACGATCAGCCGCACATCGACGGCATGAAAGTGAGTTTCTCCATCGTCTTCGACAAGAACCCCGACCCCTTCATGAAAAGCCTCTTCAAATCGATCGAGGCTTCCATTCATCGTGAGATCAGCCCCGACGTGCAAGTCGAAATCACCCCCGTTTATCGACAAGCCGAGCGCCCCGAACCCGAAAAGCTCCTGCCCGGCGTCAAAAACATCATTGCCGTCAGCTCCGGCAAGGGCGGGGTGGGCAAAAGTACCGTCTCCGCCAACCTCGCCGTGGCTTTGGCCGCCCAAGGCTACGAAGTGGGCCTGCTCGATGCCGACGTGTTCGGTCCGTCCATGCCCAAAATGTTCAGCGTCGAAAGCGAACAAATTTACGCACACATCGTCGAAGGCCGCCAACTTCTCATCCCCGCACTCAAATACGGGGTGAAACTTCTCTCCGTCGGCTTCTTCGTCAACCCGCAAACGGCCACACTCTGGCGCGGCTCCATGGCCTCCAACACGCTCCGGCAACTCATTGCCGACGCCGATTGGGGAGAACTCGACTACCTCATCATCGACACGCCGCCCGGCACGAGCGATATTCACCTCACCCTCCTGCAAACGCTCGCCATCACCGGCGCCGTCATTGTCAGCACCCCACAACAGGTGGCCCTGGCCGATGCACGCAAGGGCATCGACATGTATCGCAACGAAAAAGTCAATGTGCCTATCCTGGGCCTCGTGGAAAACATGGCTTGGTTCACACCTGCCGAGTTGCCCAACAACCGTTACTACATTTTCGGCCGCGAAGGCGCCACCCGATTGGCCGAAGAACTCAACGTGCCCGTACTTGCGCAAATTCCCATTGTGCAAAGCATTTGTGACGGGGGCGACAACGGCGAACCGGTAGCCCTCCGCGCTGAGACCCTCACGGGGCAAGCCTTCGCTCACCTCGCCGGCGCAGTGGTCGAAGCCACCGAACGCCGCAATCGCGAGCTCGATCCCACGAAGATCGTGGAGGTCACCATCAAAAGCGCAAAAGACATGCAATGATGCCTGCCTCCGCGCGCACCACACACTCCGCATTTCTGCGCACCCATACGCGCCCTTCGACCATACCATGGTCGAAGGGCGCGTTTTTTCGTACGCTCCTTATCGTTCGCGCGCCGCACTCCCCCATTCCTTGACCGACACCGAGCACAGCCGGCCGCCCGTTCGGCACCGACTCGGGTGAGCGCCCCGTCTTCATCCACGCTCCATGACCAACCACCCCACTCGCGCCCCACGGAACGACACTACGCCCCTCCGCATCCTCGTCTTTTTGATTCCCTTTGCGAAAATCCCGCGTTTTCTCTTGCTCTACATGGCAGAACGCACTACTTTTGTATGCATAGTTCCCCACCGATAGACTTCTGCCCCATGATTCTCGACGAAATCTCTCGCCTTCGCGCTTACGCCTCCCTACATCCCGGCTTCCTCCGGCTCACTGACTATCTCGAACAGCACGACCTCACGCAGGCACCCACCGGGCGCATCATGATAGACGGCGAACAGCTCTTCATCAACGTCGACGAAACGACGATGAAAACCCGCGAGGAACAGCTGCTCGAAGTCCACCGCCGCTACATCGACGTGCATTTCCCGCTTTCGGGAACCGAGGTTTGCGGTTGGTCGCCTCTGTCTTCACTCTCAACTCCCCGTGTGCCCTACGATGCGCAGCTCGATCGTGCCTTCTATCCCGGCCCCGCACAGACCTACTTCGAAATTCAGCCGGGTCAGTGCTACATTTGTTTTCCCGAAGACGCCCACGCCCCCATCATCGGCCGAGGCACAATGAGGAAACTCGTGGCCAAAGTGCGCATCGACCGTTGAAGTTTCCCGATGGCCCCGTCCGTCGTCATAGCACCCTCGCAACCTATTCACCATGCCATACGATTTTTACAAAGAAAACGACACCGACCGCATCTGGTGGGTCGATACGGTCGACACTATAGGACTCTATCTCTTTTCCTTCGACAGAAAGAAAATCTATAATCTATTCTCTGACTATCCGCACAAGCTCTCCGCGGAAGAAAAAAGAATCTTCGACGAAGAAAATCCGTATTGGAAAGCATTCTTCAGGGCGTGATCTCCCTTTCCCACGGGCAGCCTCGTTTTAGTTCGGTCTCGCTGACGTCTACGAACCGGTCCCATGCTTCCCTCGACCATTACGCACCCAACGCACCGGCAGCGCTGAGCCGCACCGGGCAGTCGTCAAATTCCTAATCCCTGCAATCAACTCCAATCCACATGCTTACTCCACAAGACCGCGAACTCCTCGACCGCAAAGGCATCAGCGAGGAGCAATTCAACCGACAATTAGCCGACCTCAAGCACGGTTTCCCTTTCCTCCAACTGGAAGCCGCCGCATCGGTGGACAACGGTGGCATTTACGTCCCCTCCGAGACGGAACGCGACCTCTATCTCGCTGCCTGGGAGCGCTACCTCAACGAAGGCGACCATGAAGTGGTCAAGTTCGTACCCGCTTCCGGCGCAGCAAGCCGCATGTTCAAGGACCTATTTGCCTTCCTCGACGGCACATCCGACACACCGATCGACGCCTTCACCCAAACCTTCTTCGAAGACCTGCCCCACGCCCCGTTCCTCGGCGCACTCGATGCTGCGCTCGTGAAATTGCACGGTAAAGACAGCGCTGCGCTCGTAGCCGAAGGCGAATACAAGAAAGTAGTGGCCGGTTTGCTGCTGCCCGAAGGACTCAATTACGGCCGCCTGCCCAAGGGACTACTACAATTCCATCGCTATGCCGACGGAGCGCGCACATCGTTCGAAGAGCACCTCGTGGAAGGGGTGAAATATGCCTGCGCCGACCGCCACGTGCGACTCCACTTCACCGTTTCGCCCGAACACCGCGCCCTTTTCAAAGCACTGGCCGAAAAGTGTACTCCGCGTTTTGTGCAAAACGAAGGCGTGCAACTCGACATCACCTTCTCCGAGCAGAAACCATCCACCGACACTGTGGCTGCGAACCCCGACGGCACGCCGTTTCGCAACGCAGACGGCAGCCTGCTCTTCCGCCCCGGCGGACACGGCGCCCTGATCGAAAACCTCAACGACCTCGATGCCGATGTGGTCTTCGTCAAAACCGTCGACAATGTCTGCCCCGACCGGTTGAAAGCCGACACCGTCACTTACAAACAGGTACTTGCCGGTCTGCTCGTCAGCTTGCAAGCCCGTGCTTTCGCCTATCTCGAAGAACTCGAAGCGGGCGATGTGAGCGAAGAGCGCCTGCACGAGATGTTGCAGTTCGTCGAAAAAGATCTTCACTGCCACAGCGATGCCGCTGAAGCCCTCGAAGGACTCGAACTCCTCGACTATCTCTATTGTCGACTCAACCGCCCGATGCGCGTCTGCGGCATGGTGCGCAATGTCGGCGAACCCGGCGGCGGTCCTTTCCTCGCTTACAACCCCGACGGGAGTGTTTCGCTCCAGATTCTCGAGAGCAGCCAGATCGACATGAACGATCCGAGCAAAAAAGCGCTCTTCGAACAAGGCACGCACTTCAATCCCGTCGATCTCGTGTGTGGTCTGCGCGACTTCAACGGCAAAAAATTCCATTTGCCCGATTTCGTCGATCCCGCCACCGGTTTCATTTCCCACAAATCCAAGGACGGCAAAGAATTGCTGGCACTCGAACTCCCCGGCCTCTGGAATGGCGCCATGAGCGACTGGAACACCGTCTTCGTCGAAGTGCCGCTCAGCACGTTCAATCCCGTGAAGACGGTCAACGATCTCTTCCGCCCGCAACATCAAGCCTAATTGCCGTTGCCCATCGGGCAGCTCATTTCGAATAGATCCCCTTAGCAGCGCATCCTCGCCCTGCTAAGGGGATTTTTTGCTGTGGAAGGCTTCCCTCTTTCCCCTTCTTCGTTCGCACCGAGTCCCCTCCGAGGATGAAACGCCCCACCTGACGGCGAAACAGCCTCCCACGCGGCCTTCCGACGGGCAAGAAAATGCGGAAAACGGGGCGCTTTGTGTAGAAACTCGCGCATTTTCGTTGCAAAGTCCCGCATTTTTTCCATCGCAGCGGGGACTTTCGGTCTACGTGCCACGTGTTCTCACGTACGGCTCCGGGATAGGTGCGCACCGTGGCGAGACAGAGACGCAGCACTGCGCACACATCGCCCCGCCGTGGTCGCCGCAGGGTCGCCTTCCCCCTTGCGCCCTCAATAAACTGCCAATTCGACAGGCGAACGGCGAATGCTCGTTTTACCCAATGGCCGTCCGCGGAGCGCAAAATCACATCTTCACGGAGAAAAAGTGATAATATATCCGACGCGACACATGTTTTTCTGTATTCGTAGCGCTCACCGACAAAAAAGTAGTACTTTTGCAGCGTAAAGACGTGGCAGACGCCTGTCAGTCCCTCGCCGCTTTGGCACGCTATTGGCATGATTGGGGGCATCAAGGCAGCAAAGCCACACTAACCACGCTCGGCCGTACTCGGTGCAGCGATTTCAAACTTCAAAAAAACAAAAGCTTTATGGCACGTCTCATCAATTCCACAGACTTCCCCGCACTCGTACAAGATGATAAGCTCCTCGTCGTTGACTTCTTCGCCACCTGGTGCGGCCCCTGCAAGAAACTTTCGCCCACGCTCGACGAGGTGAGCGAAGAGTTCGGCGACCGCGTCAACATCGTCAAGGTAGATGTCGACGAGAGCGAAGATCTCGCCATGACCTACGGCATCCGTTCGGTTCCCACGGTGCTGTTCTTCAAAAATGGTCAGCAGGTCGACAAATTCGTCGGTGCACTGCCCAAGTCGGAGATCGTTTCCAAGATCGAAAACCAGCTCTGATCAGCGAACGCTAACGCTTCACTCTATACTCTCCCATGGCCGTATTAGACAACGAATTGCTCGAGGACGCTGCCCTCGACGCAGAAATTGTGGCTCACGTTCGTCGCTCGCTTCCCTCGGAAGTCAGTGCACGATTTGACGAAGAGCAACTTTACTACTTCCACGATCTCATCGAAGAATTCTTGGCAGACAGCGACATTCTCGATGCCGAACCCGACGAAGAGGGTTTCGTCAATGTCGATCTTGAGCGCATCGCCGAGACACTCCGACGCACCGCGCACAAAGATAAGGTGGGCGATTTCAGCATCGAAGATCTCGAACTCGTGGTCGAAGCCGAATTGTCCTACGGCGATGACTTTGAATGATTCGCACCCGTCTCCACCCTATGCCAAGGCGTCCCTTGCCGGTTTCTCGCAACCGGTGAGGGACGCTTGCGCTTTTTTCGCGCTCCGCTCCGTTCGCGCTCTACATTCCTGAACGCGCAGCGTGCGCACGCGCACCGCGTTGTCGATTTTCGTCGCACCACTCCCCCACCATGGGCAAACTTTTACCCCACAGCGTACGAAAATCGAGGTCGCCGCTCCACCTCTCGGCATTTTTTCGCTACCTTTGCAGCAAAGAACCGAAGTGGCCCTCCGCCCACACGTCCTCAACGAACAACTATCACCCCAACACAACTTAACCGGCATGCGCATCGACATCATCTCCGTAGTTCCCGAAATGCTCGACGGCTTCCTCAACACCTCCATCCTGGCGCGAGCGCAGAAAAAAGGACTGGTCGAAATTCATGTGCACAACCTGCGTGACTACACCACCGACAAACATCGCCGCGTCGACGACTATCCCTACGGCGGCTTCGCGGGAATGGTGATGCAGTGCCAACCCATCGACGACTGCATCGCAGCACTCAAGGCCGAACGCGACTATGACGAAGTGATTTTCACCTCGCCCGACGGTGAAAAGTTCGACCAACCCATGGCCAACAGCCTCTCGATGAAGGGCAACCTCATTATTCTCTGTGGACACTACAAGGGCATCGACTACCGCATTCGCGAGCACCTCATCACGAAGGAGGTTTCGATCGGCGATTTCGTGCTCACCGGCGGCGAATTGGCCGCAGCCTGCATGACCGACGCCATCGTGCGCATTATTCCCGGTGCCATCGGCGACGAACAAAGCGCACTCAGCGACTCCTTCCAAGACCACTTGCTGGCTGCTCCCGTCTACACCCGCCCGGCCGACTACAAAGGTTGGAAAGTGCCCGATGTGCTCCTCTCGGGCCACGACGCGAAGATCCACGAATGGGAGATGGCGCAATCGCTCGAGCGCACGAAACGGCTCCGCCCGGACTTACTCGAAAAATAACGGCTCCGCACGGTTTGCACCATGTCTTTGCTCTGCGCACCGCGCAATTGAGCAGCCCATTAATCCGATTTGCTTCTCCACACCAATAGGAAAAGCGACGCGCACCACACAAATCATGTGGTGCGCGTCGTTTTGATATTGTGAGGTCCGCAGTGCCGAATGTAGGACCGGTATAGTGCTTTTCGTTATTCGTACACATGGAAAATACGCTCCATGCGCTGCCATTTTTCTGCACTCCCGGCGGTGGGATCAGCGCGCTGAAAGCGGGCCACAAAGGCTTCCCATTCTGCTTGCCGCGGTCCTGCTCCCATGCGCGCCATCACTTCGTCCCAACTGTCGGATGCGGCGAGTTCCACGATCATGAAAAGACGGGTGCCGAGGAGGTAAATCTCCATTTCGAGCACTCCGCTGTCTTTGATGCCCTGCAAAATTTCGGGCCAGATCCCTTCTTGAGCGTGCCAATGCTTGTAGGCGGCCACCAGCTCGGGGTCGTCTTTCAAATCCAGGGTTTGCACCACACGTTTCGTGGCGCCGGCAAATTGCCGAACGGGATAAGCGTACTTTTCCATTCTTCTGTTAGCTATTTTCTGGGTGACATGATGGGCAAATATAGGCAAATTTCTGCGTTCTCTTCAGCAGAAACCGCTAAAATGCAATTCGCGCGCATTTTTTCTTCCTATAATTTCGTCATTCCACACAAAGATCGTACCTTTGCACTCGCAAACGAGCAGCAAGCTCTTTGCAATTCTCATAAAACTCAATGAGAATCACTTTTCAACCGGAGAGGTGCTCGAGTGGTTGAAGAGGCACGCCTGGAAAGCGTGTAAACGCCTAAAGCGTTTCGGGGGTTCGAATCCCCCTCTCTCCGCAAAAAACCATTGATTATCAAAGGTTTACGCATTAAATGGACGATCTCACGCACACTTTTAGCGGAGTCGTCCATTTTTCGTATACTTACAACATCGACTACACGCCTAACCAATGTGCAGAAGAAAGTCCGCAACAGTAAGGTCGGGTCTTTTTTCGGCACATCTTGGACGCGTTTTGGACGTATTCGGAAAACATTTTCGCGATCTCACGAAAAAGGTAAGCCCCGCCGCTCAATACACGAGCGGCGGGGCGTTTTCGTCTACGTTCTGCGTTTTAGCGCATAGCCGATCAGGCCGAACACGACAAGGAAGACGATCAGCGACAACGGCGGTCAGAGGAGGCCGCGGTGCGTCGTCGTCTTCTCGTTGCGCGTGTCGGCGTGGTGCGAAGCCGCGCGAACCGTGTCCACACGCGAACGCCAGACCGTGTCGCGGCGAACGTGCCAGCGGTCGCGGGTGCGCTCTTTCACAAGCGTAACGCCCTCAAAATAGACACTGTCGTGGAGAAAAACGCTATCGCGCACGGTGCGCAGTTCGCGGAGCGTGTCGCGGTGCACAATGTGGAGCGTGTCGCGGTGCACGGTTACGCCGCGGGGAAGTCGTATACCCTACCATTTCTATGATGAGGTATGGTTGTGATAATACTCTCGTTGAAAATCCCGCCAGTCTCTCATCAGTTCGTAAACCTCTTCGATAGGAATAATAGCTTCTACCTGGTCGTCTTCGTATACATTCTTTACTACCGCTTTTTCTCTATCACACTCTATCATATACACCTCAAAGCCAAAACCTTCATAAAAGTCGACTTTGCCTCCCAGTAGCATTTCTATTGAGGAAACGATTTCCTCTGCATACTCAAGGTCTATGTGATTCACTTCAGACCAGAAAAATATTCCATACTTTGAAGCATTCCCTAAATGAATGATAGAGGGAATGGTTTTCTTTAATCCATCAGGTCCGTAGTAATCTATTTTACCAAATTAATATTGCATAGTTATCATTGCTTTACAGGAAAGAATGAACGTATTTTTCCTTCAACATAGTAAAAATGGATTTCTATCCCACTACTACTGAATCCCCTATACTCTTCAGGAGGACCACCTTTAAACTTTCCCTGATTATGTATAACTGCATATTGCACCTGCCGGTTGACTCTACGGCCGAGTATATTTACGAGATACGATCTCTGTATTGGGGACGTACGAATCCAAATGTTTAGCAGACGAATCTCCTGCCACCTTTGTACCTTTCTTTGGTGCTTCTAAATAAACCTCATTGAAAGGATAGAACTTGGCACGCGCCTGGTTAAAGACCGGCACCTCCACTCGAATTCATTGCTTAGGTTCTTGATAGCGTTCGATGTCTCGTTGGAGATACTGCCTAAACGCAGGAAACTCCTTGTCTGTATACTCAAGGATACGATCCCGAGCCAACAGGGGGATACGATCCAAGCGTATGAGTTGATCATATTCCCCAAACTTAGGATAATCTACCAAAAGCTTGAAGAACTCCGCCTCAGAG